>Ga0209793_1000049_pt1 | contig 255375 bp, 231 predicted proteins | sample EBPBio122009_DNA_FD_185863 | JGI IMG/M metagenome (GOLD analysis project Ga0209793, IMG submission 185863) | Wastewater treatment Type I Accumulibacter community from EBPR Bioreactor in Madison, WI, USA - Reactor 1_2/2/2009_ DNA (SPAdes) (version 2) | ecosystem: Engineered > Bioreactor > EBPR...
TCGCCTTCCTGATCGCCATCGTCTGGAACCTGGGCGCCGGCCTCTATTACATGATGTCCGACAAGGGCGAGTCCAAGCGGACCGTCAACGCGCTGACCAAGCGCATCGTGCTGTCGGTGATCCTGATCCTGCTGTTGGTGCTGGCGATCAAGATGGGCTGGATCGTGCCGCATGGCGTGGGTCGTAATCCGGTTTGAGTGGGGCGATCAGGCAAAGACGAAAGAGGCCGGCAATGCCGGCCTCTTGCATGTCGGACCGGGTTCAGGCCGCGGTCAGAGCACGTAGACGAACAGGAACAGGGCCAGCCAGACCACGTCGACGAAGTGCCAGTACCACGCCACCGCCTCGAAGCCGAAGTGGTCCTGCGGGGTGAAATGGCCTTTCAGGCAGCGCAGCCAGATGACGATCAGCATCAGCGTGCCCAACGTCACGTGCAGTCCGTGGAAGCCGGTCAGCATGTAGAAGGTGGATCCGTAGATGCCTGAGCCCAGCGTCAGGTTCAGGCCTTTCCAGGCGTGGATGTATTCCTCGCCCTGGAAGAACAGGAAGGTGCAGCCGAGCAGGACGGTCAGGCCCAGGAACAGCAGCAGCACGCCGCGCTTGTTGGCCTTCAGGGCATGGTGGGCGATGGTGATGGTCACGCCGGAGGTCAGCAGGATCAGCGTGTTGAGCAGCGGCAGGCCCCAGGCGCCGACGGTCTGGAAGTAACCGCCGATGGTGGCCGGGCCGTTGCTTGGCCAGCCGGCCGCGTAGCCGGGCCACAGCAGCGCGTTGGTCATCGCGCCGTCACCCTGGCCGTTCAGCCACGGCAGGGCGAATTGGCGGGTGTAGAAGAGCGCACCGAAGAAGGCGGCGAAGAACATCACCTCCGAGAAGATGAACCACACCATCCCCATGCGGAACGAGCCGTCCACCTGCCTGTTGTAATAGCCACGCACCGATTCGGTGATGACGTCGGCGAACCACTTGAAGATGATCGCGGCGAGGAAGGCCACGCCGAGCAGGAACACCGTCTTGCCCCAGCTCGTTTCGTTCAGCCAGCTGCCCAGGCCCAGCATGGTGATGAACAGCGCGACCGAAGCCCAGATCGGCCAGCGGCTCTGGACGGGGACGTAGTAGGCGTCCGGGTTGGGATGTTCGCTAGCGTGGGCTTGTGCCATGGTCGTTCTCTCTTGCGTCGTTCGGTCAGGTCAAGGCGCGGCGGCGTTGGCCTCGGCCGTCAGGGTGTCATTGCGGAAGAAGGCATAGGACAGGGTAAGCGTCTTCACGTCGGCCGGCAGCGCCGGGTCGACGATGAAGCGCACGGGCATGTCGCGCGATTCGCCCGCCGCCAGCTTCTGCGCGGTGAAGCAGAAGCATTCGGTCTTGTTGAAGTACTTGGAGCCGCGCGCCGGCGCTACCGAGGGCACTGCGCTGCCGACGAGCGTGCGCCCGCTGGTGTTCTTCGCGTAATACGTCGTCTCGTACTGCTTGCCCGGCTGGACCTGCATCGTGAGCTGGTGCGGATGGAACTCCCACGGCAGCCCGGAATTGACCCCGCCGTCGAACATCACCGTGACCCAGCGCTCCTTGCCCGGAACGGCCACCGCCGCTTGCGCGTCGGAAGCGCCTTGGGCGAGGCGGATGCCGAACACCTTCTCGCAGGCGATCCGGTACAACGGCACCAGGGCGAAGCTGAAGGCAAACGCAGCCAGCGCGACCAGAAGCATCTTGCCCAGGCCACGGTCGTTGCGCTTGGAGGGCGCTGCAGTCACGAGTTCAGCACCCCGGACAGGATGAAGGCGACATAGATCAGGACCGCGATGCCCGCGACGATCAGCGCGGTGCGCCGCGCGGCCTTGCGCCGCGCTTCGATCGACGGGTCGGTGGCGGGATCGCGGTCGCTCATCGTCATCATGCGGTCAATGGCTGACGTCGTCGTGCGCCAGATCGCCCGGCCTGATCACCGGCGGCGTGGAGAACGTGTGGTGCGGTGCCGGCGACGGCAAGGTCCATTCCAGCCCGCGCGCGCCTTCCCAGGCGCGGGGCTGCGCCTTCTCGCCGGTCTTGAGCGAGCGCAGCAGGATGAAGGCCATCAGGAACGGCGTGACGAACATGCCGAAGGCGCCGATCGAGCTGACGAAGTTCCAGTCCGCGAACACCACGTTGTAGTCCGGGATGCGGCGCGGCATGCCGGCCAGGCCCAGGAAGTGCTGCGGGAAGAACAGCAGGTTGACGAACACCATCGTCCACCAGAAGTGGAACTTGGCCAGCTTCTGGCTGTACATGCGGCCGGACCACTTCGGCCACCAGTAGTACACCGCGCCGATGATCGAGAACAGCGCGCCGGTCACCAGCACGTAGTGGAAGTGCGCGACCACGAAGTAGGTGTCGTGGTACTGGAAGTCGGCCGGGACAATGGCCAGCATCAGGCCGGAGAAGCCGCCGATGGTGAACAGGAACACGAACCCGATCGCCCACAGCATCGGCGCCTCGAAGGTCATCGAGCCCTTCCACATCGTGCTGACCCAGTTGAACACCTTCACGCCGGTCGGCACCGAGATCAGCATGGTGGCGAACATGAAGTAGATCTCGCCGCCCAGCGGCATGCCCACGGTGAACATGTGGTGGGCCCAGACGATGAACGACAGGAAGGCGATCGCCGCGGTCGCGTAGACCATGGCCTGGTAACCGAACAGCGGCTTGCGGCTGAAGGTCGGGATGATCTCGCTGACCACGCCGAAGGCGGGCAGGATCATGATGTAGACCTCGGGATGGCCGAAGAACCAGAAGATGTGCTGATACATCACCGGGTCGCCGCCGCCGGCCGCGTTGAAGAAGCTGGTGGCGAAGAACTTGTCGGTCAACAGCATGGTCACCGCGCCTGCCAGCACCGGCATCACCGCGATCAGCAGGAAGGCGGTGATCAGCCAGGTCCAGCAGAAGATCGGCATCTTCAGCAGGTCGACGCCCGGCGCGCGCATGTTGAGCACGGTGGCGATGATGTTGATCGCGCCCATGATCGAGCTGATGCCCATCATGTGGATGGCGAAGATGGTGAACGAGAAGCCGGCGCCGCCCTGCAGCGACAGCGGCGGGTACATCGTCCAGCCGCCGGCCGGGCCGCCGCCGGGCAGGAACAGCGTCATCAGCAGCAGGGTGAAGGCGAACGGCAGGATCCAGAAGGACCAGTTGTTCATGCGCGGCATCGCCATGTCAGGCGCGCCAACCTGCAGCGGGATCATCCAGTTGGCCAGGCCGACGAAAGCCGGCATCACGCCGCCGAAGATCATCACCAGCGCGTGCATCGTGGTCATCTGGTTGAAGAACTCGGGCTTGAGGTGCTGCAGGCCCGGCTCCATCAGTTCCCAGCGGATCATCACCGACATGAACGCGCCGATGATGAACATCACGAAGGAGAACACCAGGTACAGCGTGCCGATGTCCTTGTGATTGGTCGAGAAGAACCAACGCTCCACGAAGCTCTGCTTGTGACCGTGGTGGTCGTCGTGGTGGTGATCGGCGGCGGTGGGATGGGTGGCGGACATGCGCTGGACCTCGGAGTGCTTTTACGGATCGCCGGATGGATCAGCCCGCCGAAGCGGGAGCGGCGGCGGGAGCGGCGGCGGTCGCCGGGGCGGCGGCTTCGGAAGATGCCGGTTCGGCCTGGGCAGGGGCGGCCTTCCGGCTGGCCAGCCACTGGTCGTACTCGGCCTTCGGCACGGCCTTCACCACGATCGGCATGAAGCCGTGGTCCTTGCCGCACAGCTCGGCGCACTGCCCGCGGTAGATGCCCGGCTCGTCGATCTGCGTCCAGGCCTCGTTGATGATCCCGGGGATGGCATCCTGCTTCCAACCCAGCGCCGGCACCCACCAGGCATGGATGACGTCGTCGGCGGTGATCACGAAGCGGATCTTGGTGTCGGTCGGCAGCACCAGCACGTTGTCGACGTCGAGCAGGTAATGGGGATGGCCGGCAGCAACGGCGTTCTGGCCGCTCTGGCGGATCTCGTCGCTCTTGCGATCGAGGCGGCTGGTGAAGGACACGCCTTCGCCCAGGTACTCGTATGTCCACATCCACTGGTAGCCAGTGACCTTGACGGTCATCTCGGCGTTGCGGGTGTCATACATCTTGATCAGGTTCTTGGTGGCCGGAAAGGCCAGTAGGATCAGGATCAGCACGGGGATGACCGTCCAGATCACCTCAGCCGTGGTGTTGTGGCTGAACTGGGCGGCGACCGCGCCCTTGGACTTGCGGAACCTGAAGATCGCGACGGCCATGGCGCCGAACACGATCACGCCGATGATCACGCAGATCCACAGCACCCACATGTGGGCCTCGTAGGCAGCGTGGGCGGTCGGGGTGACGCCGCGGCCCATGTTGAGCTGCCAGCGCTTCGGATCGGCGGCTTGCGCCCATGCCACCATCGGCAGGCACGCCGACAGCGTTCCGATTGCGATCGCCTTGCCGGCGCGTGCGAGTTGCACCATGTCTGAAGAATCCCGAATGCGTGCGGGCCGCGGGACGCGGCATCGCGTGACGATGCGCCGGCACAAAGCCGGCCGAACCTTGGAAATGGTAGCGGGCGCAGACCCCGGGCGGCAAGCCGCCTTCCCCGGAGCCCCGATTCTAGGCCATCACGGCACCTTATAATTCGCGCCTGCCCCCGCTGTCCAAGGCTTTCCACGTGCGCGCCCCATTGCTCCGTCAAGTCGCCCCAGTCCCGGCATCCCCGCTCCGCGCCGCCATCACCCATGCCTGGGCAGTGGACGAGACCACCCATGTCCATGAATTGTTGGCCCTGGCCCGACAGCCGGATGCCGACCGCTCCGCCGTGCGCGCCACTGCCGGCGACCTGGTGCGCCGGGTGCGCGCCCGCGCCGGCGATGCCAGCCTGGTCGAGTCCTTCATGCGCCAATACGACCTCGGCAGTGAGGAAGGCGTGCTGATGATGTGCGTGGCCGAGGCCCTGCTGCGCATCCCGGACCAGGACACTGCCGATGCGCTGATCCGCGACAAGCTGGGCGAGGCCAACTGGCGCCGCCACCTAGGCCAGAGCGACTCGCTGCTGGTCAACGCCTCGACCTGGGGCCTGCTGCTCACCGGCAAGCTGGTGAACCTGTCCGACGACACCCAGCGCGATGCCGCAGGCGCCTTCGGGCGGCTGGTCGGCAAGCTGGGCGAGCCCGTCATCCGCGGCGCGGTGCGCCAGGCGATGAAGATCATGGGCCACCAGTTCGTCATGGGCCGGACGATCAAGGAAGCACTGGATCGCTCGAAAAAGGGCGAAAACGCCGCATATCGCTACTCCTTCGACATGCTGGGCGAAGGCGCGCTGACCAGCCGTGATGCCGCGCGCTATCTGGAGGCCTACGCCCAGGCGATCCACGCGATCGGTGCGACCGGCCCGTTCGAGGACGTGTTCGCCGCACCCAGCATCTCGGTGAAGCTCTCCGCGCTGCATCCGCGCTACGAGCACGCCAAGCGCGAGCGCGTGCTGGCCGAGCTCGGTCCGGGCTTGCTGGAACTGTCGCGATTGGCCAAGCGCCATGGCATCGGCCTGACCATCGATGCCGAGGAAACCGAGCGCCTGGAGCTCTCCCTCGACCTCATTTTCCAGGTGCTCGCCGACCCCTCGCTGGATGACTGGAACGGCTTCGGCATCGTCGTGCAGGCCTACCAGAAGCGCGCGCCGTTCGTAATCGACTACATCGCGGGCAAGGCGCGCGAGCTCGGTCGCCGCATCCCCGTGCGCCTGGTCAAGGGCGCCTATTGGGATGCCGAGGTCAAGCGTGCGCAGATGGACGGTCAGCCCGGCTATCCGCTGTTCTCGCGCAAGCCCAATACCGACGTCAGCTACCAGGCCAATGCGCGCCGGCTGCTGCAGAACATCGATGCGATCTACCCGATGTTCGCCACCCACAATGCGCAGACCATCGCCGCGATCCACCAGATGGCCCAGACCGAGCTGGGCGGTGGCGCGCGCGAAGGCAGCGGCTTCCGCTACGAGTTCCAGAAGCTGCACGGCATGGGCGACGACCTCTACGCCGAGGTGATCCCGGCAGACCGCCTCGATGTGCCCTGCCGCGTGTACGCGCCGGTCGGCAGCCACGAGGACCTGCTGCCTTACCTGGTGCGCCGCCTGCTTGAGAACGGCGCGAACTCCAGCTTCGTCAACCGCATCACCGACGAGGCGATCCCGATCGACGACCTGGTCCGCGACCCGATCGACGTCGTCGGCGCATTCGAGCAGATCCCGCATCCCCGCATCCCGCTGCCGGTGGACCTCTACCGCAGCCAGCACCAGCCACGAGACAACTCCATGGGCATCAACATCGCCAACGACGACGCGCTGCGCCAACTGGCCGCCGAGATCAACAACGCAGGCAGCGGCAGCTGGACCGCGGCCGCGCTGGTGCCGGGTGCAACGACGCACGGCGACCGCATCGACGTCACCAACCCAGCCGATCGCCGCGAAGTGGTCGGTCACTGGCAACCCGCCGATGCGGAGACGGTCGAGCGCGCGATCGAGAACGCACTGGCCGCGCAGCCCGCTTGGGATGCAACCCCGGTCGACACGCGCGCCACCATGCTGGAGAAAGCCGCCGACCTCATGGAAGCACGCATCGCCCCGCTGATGGCGATGTGCACCAAGGAGGCCGGCAAGACCATTCCGGACGGCATCGCCGAAGTGCGCGAGGCGGTGGATTTCCTGCGTTATTACGCCATCGAGGCGCGCAAGGCGTTCACCGTGGAAGCGCTACCTGGCCCGACCGGCGAAGCGAACTCGCTGCAACTTTCCGGCCGCGGCGTGTTCGTGTGCATCAGCCCGTGGAACTTTCCGCTGGCGATCTTCACCGGCCAGATCGCCGCGGCGCTGGCCGCCGGCAACACGGTGATCGCCAAACCCGCCGAGCAGACCAATCTGATCGGCCATGCCGCGGTGAAATTGATGCACGAAGCCGGCATCCCCGCCGAGGTATTGCAGTTCGTGCCGGGCGATGGCGCGGCGGTCGGTGCCGCGCTGACGCGCGACGCACGCATCGCCGGCGTGTGTTTCACCGGCTCCACCGAGACCGCGCGCATGATCAACCGCGCCCTGGCCGCGCGCGACACCGGCATGATCGCGACCCTGATCGCCGAAACCGGCGGCCAGAACGCGATGATCGCCGACAGCTCCTCGCTGCCCGAGCAGGTGGTGAAGGATGCATTGGGCAGCGCGTTCACCTCGGCGGGCCAGCGTTGCTCCGCGGCGCGCGTGCTGATGGTGCAGGACGACATCGCCGACAAGGTGATCGACATGCTGGCCGGTGCGATGGCCGAGCTCACGGTCGGCGATCCGGGCGAACTTTCCACGGACGTCGGCCCGGTGATCGATGCCGATGCGAAGGCGCAGCTGGACCAGCACGCCGAGCGCATGCAGCGCGAAGCCAAGCCCATCGCCGCGGCCAAGCTGGGCGCTGAGGCCGCGCACGGCACCTTCGTCGCACCGATGGCGTGGGAACTGCAATCGATCAGCCAGCTGACCCGCGAGAACTTCGGCCCCGCGCTGCACGTGGTGCGCTGGAAGGCCGATGAACTGGACCAGGTGGTCGATGCGATCAACGCGACCGGCTTCGGCCTGACCCTCGGCATCCATTCGCGCATCGACGAGACGGTGGAGCGCATCGTCAGGCGCGCCAAGGTCGGCAACATCTACGTCAACCGCAACCAGATCGGCGCGGTGGTCGGTGTGCAGCCCTTCGGCGGCCAAGGCATGAGCGGCACCGGCCCGAAGGCCGGTGGCCCGCACTACCTGCCGCGCTTCGCCACCGAGAAGACCGTCACCGTGAACACGACGGCCGCAGGGGGCAACGCGAGCCTGCTGACGCTGGGCGAGTAAAAGCGGCATGGGTCGGCGCCCCGGCCTCGTGCGCGGGGCGTTGCCATTCAATGCCGCCATCCAAAAAGAAGCCCCGCCATTGGCGGGGCTTCGATGCCATGGAAACAGGCAATTGGATCAGAAGGTATAGCGCGCGCCCACGGCGAACACGTTCGCGTTGCCGGTGAACTTGCCGTACAGGCCGTTGTAACGGCTCTGGGCGACATCCGGTGGCAGGCTGATCTGGGTGTCACGCACTTCCACGCGGGAGTAGGCCGCGTCCACGCTCAGGTTGGGCGTGGCGCTCCAGGTCATGCCGAGCGACGCGATGCGACGGCTGTTGTCGGGCAGGCGCGGCGTGCGGTCGTGCACGCGGGTCGGGGTCTCGTCGTAGGCCACGCCGCCACGCACCGTCAGGGTGTCGCTCAGCGCGTAATCCGCACCCAGCGCGTACATCATCGTGTCTTCCCAGTTGAAGGCCTCCCTGCTGGTCGGCTGGTAGGGATTGTCGAAGGTGACGGTGACGTCGCGGAGCGAACTCCAACCCGTGCGTTGGGCCTCGGCATAGAGCTTGAACTGGTCGGTCACGCCGAACTCGGCGCTCAACGTGTCGACGGCCGGCGTCACCAGGCGGGCATGACCGCCGGTATCGCGGAAGCCATTGGCCAGCACCGCGACCTGAGGACGCTGCGCGGCCGGGAGGAACGGCAGCAGCGCGTTCAGGCCGGGGCTCATGGCACGCAGCTTGTCGCTGCCGGCGCCGCCGAAGGTCGCGCTGCCGGCGAAGTCATGCTTGATCTCCGAGCGGTGCGAATAACCCAATGCGAAACGGTCGTTCGGGCGCCACTGCAGGCCGGCGACGAAACCGACGCTGTTGTCCTGACCCTTGATGGTGAACAGTCCGTCTTCCGCCACCCGCAGGGTGGCCGGCAGCGACGCGGTGATCATGCCGAAGGGCAGAGCCTTGCCGAGCTCGACTTCCGCGCGCTGGAAGATGAGGCCAACGCCGGCGCTGAACGTCGGGGTGATCTGCACTGCACCCGACAGGGTCAGGTCGATAGTCTTCAGGTCGGAAACGGTGGCGTTGTAACGGCCGATCCAGCCCGGCTCGTACTCGGTCTTCAGACCGAACGGGGCGGTGATGCTCGCACCCAAGGTCAGGCCTTCGAGCGCGCCTTGCATCGGGAACACGGCCGACATGGCCGGCACGACCGTCGGGTCACCCGGATCGCCGCCGTTGCCGCCGCCAAGCTGAGCGCCGGTCGTGGTCGTGCCGATGCCCTGGAACTTGGCATTGAGGTCGATCACCGACAGGTCCGCCTGGACCAGATTGCTCTTGATGTTGACCATGGCTGCCGGATTGTTGGCGACCACCGACCCATCGTTGCGGGCCACGGCGGTACCGGCAAAGGCGCGGCCGACATTCTTGGTGCTGGTCTCGCGGATCTGGAAACCAGACGCAAGCGCCTGGCCGGCGAACAGGGCGCCGACGATGGCGATCGTCAAAGCGGACGAACGCGGGTGAGGATGAATCGAAGGCATGGAAATCTCCGGGATATCTCAATGATGGGGATACATGATGCGTGGCCGGGTCCCACATTCGCGGGACCGTAACATAAACATACGGCCGCGCACGCAACATACATGCGGCCACGCATGCAGTGCGCATACGGTTACGGATGTAATATAACGATTCGGGGCTTGGCTAACATGAATCACCCCCGGATATCCGGCCAGCCGGCGGTGCGCCCGCCCTTGGAAGCTCATGTTCGTCGCCATCCCTCCACGGCAGCGCAGGCAGTTGATCTGGGTGACGCCACTGCTGGTGGTCTGCATGTGTGTCGCATTCATCTGGACGATCTGGTTGCCGGCGGGCGAACGCATCGCCCTGCTCCAGTCCCGAGGCATGCTGGGCGGCGGCGACCTGTCGTTGAGCGGCCGCGGCCTGCGCCTGCTGACCGCCTCCTTCCTGCATGCCGACTGGACGCACCTGCTCGGCAACCTGGTGTTCCTGATGATCTTCGGCTTTCCGGCGGAGCGGATGATGGGATCGTTGCGATTCCTGCTGCTGTTCCTGCTGGGCGGCGCAACGGCCAACCTGGCCGCCGCGGCGACCATCGCCGACGGCGAGGTGCTGATCGGCGCAAGTGGCGGCGTTTCCGCCGTGATCGGCGCATGGCTGGTACTGTTTCCGCGTGCGCGGCTCGGCGTGGTGGTGCCGCTCGGCGTGTTCCTGGAGTTCGTGCGCGCGCCGGCCGCGCTGTTGATCGGTATCTGGGCGTTGCTGCAGGTGCTGTTCGCCTATATCGGCCCGGCCTACGGCCAAGTGGCATGGGTCGCGCACCTGGCCGGCTTCGGCTTCGGTGGCGTGTTCGCGCTCCTGTCCCGCTCGGCAATCGCCAAGCGCCTGCGCAAGCAGCGCGGTTACTGAGCCCGGGTCCGGATCAGAGCTTGGGCGATGCCCGGCCGGCGGCGGCGCCCGGTCGTTTCAGTTCTTCCAGCGCGGCCTGCACCGGGGCCTCGCCGTCCAGCACCTCGCCGGCCAGCTCACCCGCCATCGGGAGCCGGCCTTCGTCCTCACCCTGCAGGTGACCCGGCAGGCTGGCTTCGCTGTAACCGCCACGCCTGCGGTCGCCTGCGGCGGTCGCATGCAGCACGCGGTCCGGCTCGATCCCGACGCCCTGGATCGATCGCCCGCTCGGCGTGTAGTACCGGGCGGTAGTGAGCTTCACCGCATCGCCATTGTCCAGCGGCAGCAAGGTCTGCACCGAGCCCTTGCCGAAACTGCGGCTGCCGACCAGTCGTGCGCGATGGCTGTCCTGAAGCGCACCGGCGAGCACTTCCGACGCGCTTGCCGACCCGGCATCGATCACCACCACCACGGGGGCACCTGCCATCAGGTCCCCCGGCGTGGCGTTGAAACTGGTATCGCCGCCCTTCAGCCGTCCGCGCGTGCTGACGATCACGCCCGAATCCATCAGGTCATCCGCGATCCGCACGGCCGAGGTCAGCAGGCCGCCCGGATTGCTGCGCAGGTCGAGCACCAGGCCCTTGAGGCGCCCACCCGTCCCGGCATTGAGCTTGCCGAGGGCCTGTTCGAAATCGGTGGCCGTGCCGGCCTGGAAGCTGGAGATTCGAATGTAGCCGTAGCCCGGCTCGAGCATGCGCTGGCGCACGCTGGCCAGGCGGATCCGCTCGCGCCGCAGGACCACGTCGAAAGGGGCATCGCGCCCTTCACGTTCGATCGTCAGGCGCACCTCGGTGCCGACCGGACCTCGCAGGGGCGCCGTACCGTCGTCGATGCCGATCGGCTTGCCGTCGATGGCGGTGATGAGGTCGCCGGACTTCAATCCCGCGCGATCACCCGGACCACCCTCGATCGGGGCGATCACTTTCAGTGCGGCGCCGGGCTGCTGCTGCAGTTCGAGCCCGACGCCATCGTAGGCGCCGCTGGTGTCCTGGCTGAAATCGCGTACCGCCTCGCGATCGAGATAGACGCTGTGCGGATCGAGTTCGAGCATCAGCCCCCGCAGTGCGGAATGCATCAGGCGTTCGTCGGCGACCGGCTCCACGTAGGCTTCGCGGATCGCGTTGTAGACGCCGACGAAGCGGCGTATTTCCCCAAGTGGTACGCGGCTGGCGGCGCTTTCGCTGGCTTCCGGGTCGTCGTCGGCCGGGGCCGCTTGCGCGGACTGCCCCGCGGCGCGGGGCGCCTCGGGCGCGGTCTGCGCCAGCGCGCCGGCCGCGACGAACAGCAATGGCCAAGCCCAGGCAAGCACGCGCATCTTATGGCTCCATCGTGTGCGAAGAGAATCGATTATGCGCAGCCCGGAACCGCGGCGTCGATCCGGCGCGCGGCGTCATCGCCTGAGCCAGACCGTCGGGTTGACCGGCTTGCCGGCGCGGCGCAGCTCGAAATACAACGCAGGACGGCCTTGCCCCCCGGAGTTGCCGACACTGCCCACCGCCTCGCCCTTGCGAACCGAGTCGCCGACATCCTTCGCCAGCGCGTCGTTGTGCGCGTAGAGGCTCATGTAGCCGTTGCCGTGGTCCACGATGCACAGGAGACCGTAACCGCTCATCCATTCGGCGAACACCACCTGGCCATCGGCGACCGCGCGCACCGGCGTGCCGGCGGCCGCGCCGATCAGCATGCCGGAGCTGGCGCTGCCGTCGGGCATGGTGCCGCCGAAGCCGGTGAGCAAGCTGCCATCGAGCGGCCAACCCGCGCCGCCCACCGCGACTGGCGCGGCGGTGGCGACGCGCGCCGGGCGTACCGCACGCAAAGGCGTGCCACCGGCGCTCGAGGACTTGCCGCCATTGGTCGCGGCGGCCTCGCGGCGTGCGCGCGCCTCGGCGGCGGCCCGCTCGCGTGCGGCCTTGGCGGCAGCGGCGCGCAGCTGCGCCAGCACGCGCTCGAGCGCCTTGGCATCCTGTCCCAGCGCTTTTTCGCGGCTGGCCTTGTCCCGATATCTGGCATCGACCTGCGCCAGGGTGGTCGCGCGCTGCTGGCGCTGCCGGGCCACCTCGGACAGCTCGGCCTGCTGGCGCTGGCGCGCGGCGGCCAGCAAGGCCTGCTTCTGGCCGATCTCGGTTTCGATGGCATCCAGTTGGGCCAGACGTTCGCTGATGTCGCGGATGCGCGCGGCGCGATCGCGCTGGAAGGCCGCGTAATAGGCCAGCTCACGATTCGCCTTGGCCACCTGGTCCTGCGAGAGCATCACTTTCAGCGGGGCGTCGCGCCCGGTCATGTACGAGGCGCGCACCAGCCTTGCCAGCACTTCACGTTGGCCGGCCAGCGACTCGGCGAGCGCATCGCGTTGCGTTTGCAACCCGACCAACGATTCCTGCTCGCGGACGATGGCCGCACGCGTTTCACCCAGCACGCGCGTGCTGCGGCCCACCGCCTCGTCCGCCTCGCGCACCGCGCGGGTGGCGTCGCCGCGCTGGCCTTCAAGCTTGCGTCGCTCGCTGCCGATCTGCTTCAGTTCCTTGCGCAGTTCGCGCAGCTTGCGTTCGGTGTCTCCGGTATCCTGCGCGCCCGCCATGCCGGCCAGCAGCGTCATCGCCACCGCCAGCACGACGACGCGGGCACGCATCGGCTTCATCCGGCCAGGAGGCTCCGCCCGCTCATCTGCGCGGGCTTGTCGATGCCCAGCAGGTCGAGCATCGTCGGCGCGACATCGCGCAAGGCGCCACCGTCGCGCAGGCGTGCATCGGCGCGCGTGCCGACATAGACCAGTGGCACCGGCCCGACCGTGTGCGCGGTATGCGGCTGCCCGGTCGCCGGGTCGCGCATCATCTCCAGGTTGCCGTGGTCGGCGGTGACCAGCAGCGCGCCGCCGACCGATTCCACCGCCGCCGCCACTTCACCGACGGCGACATCCACCGCCTCGGCCGCCTTGATCGCCGCTTCCAGCACGCCGGTGTGGCCGACCATGTCGGGATTGGCGATGTTGCAGACGATGACGTCATGGGCCTGCGCGCGGATCGCATCCACCAGCTTGGCGGTCAGCTCCGGGCAGCTCATTTCCGGCTGCAGGTCGTAGGTCGCGACCTTCGGGCTCGGGATCAGCGTGCGCGCCTCGCCCTCGTACAGGTCCTCGCGGCCGCCGCTGAAGAAGAAGGTGACGTGCGCGTATTTTTCGGTCTCGGCGATCCGCAGCTGGGTCAGGCCGTGCGCGGCCAACACCTCGCCCAGCGTGTTGGCGAGGTTGTCCGGCGGATAGGCGAGTGTGGCCGGCAGCTTGGCGTCGTATTCGGTCAAGCAGACGAAGTCGCTCAGGGCCGGACGACGCGCGGCGAATCCTGCGAAGCCCGGCTGCACGAACGCGGCGGTCAGCTGGCGCGCGCGGTCGGCGCGGAAGTTCATGAACACGACCGAGTCGCCATCGATGATCTTCGCGCCCTCGCCGATCACCGTCGGCTGCACGAATTCGTCGTTCTCGCCGCGTGCGTAGGCGGCATCGAGCGCGGCGATGGCGCTGTCGGCACGATGGATGCTCTCGGCATCGACCATGGCTTTCCATGCGGCTTCGACGCGCTCCCAGCGCTGGTCGCGGTCCATCGCGTAATAGCGGCCGCTGACGCTCACGATGCGCGCGTTGCCCAGCCGGTCGCACACGGCCTGCAACGCAGCGAGGCTGTCGCGCGCGGAACGCGGCGGGGTGTCGCGACCATCGAGGAACGCATGCACGGCCACGCGCGGCACGCCCAAGCGCGCGCCCAGCTCCAGCATCGCGAAGATGTGCGCCTCATGGCTGTGCACGCCACCGGGCGAGAGCAGGCCCATCACGTGCAGGGTGCGGCCCTCGGCCTTCGCGGCCTCGCAGGCGGCGACCAGCGCGGCATTGGCGAAGAAGCTGCCGTCCTCGATCGCCGCATCCACCCGGGTCAGGTCCTGGTAGACGATGCGGCCGGCGCCAAGGTTCATGTGGCCGACCTCGGAGTTGCCCATCTGCCCGTCCGGCAAACCGACGTGGCGGCCCTCTGTGTGGATCAGGGTGTGCGGGCGCTCGGCCCAGAGGCGGCGCCAATTGGGGATGTCGGCAAGGGCCAGGGCGTTGTCGCGCGGATCTTCCCGGTAGCCCCAACCATCCAGGATCAGCAGGACGACGGGCTTGGGGCGGAGGGCGGCTTCGGGCATGACTTCGGGACCAGTGACTTCAGGCAGATGCCCGCGAGCGGGCCTGGTGGGATTGTAGTCTGCAAGTCCAGACCCGCCCTGAAGGAATCCACCATGGCCACCCCGCATCCGCTCGTGTTCGCCCTCCTGCTGGCCGCTGCGCCCGCGATGGCCCAGGACAGCATGAGCAAGGTCAGCGACGACATCCGGATCGCCGCCGGACAGCCGGCGGGCAGCCTGTCCACCGTCAGCGGCGACATCGAACTGGGCGCGGGCGCGCGAACCGGCAGCCTGACCACGGTGAGCGGCGACATCGACATCGACGCGCGCGTCGCGGCCGGGGCAGCCGAAACCGTCAGCGGCGACATCAATGGCGACGAGGACGTGAAGCTGGGCGATGCTGAAACGGTGAGCGGCGATTTCCGGCTCGGCAGCCGCGGCGAGGCAGGCAACGTGCAGACCGTCAGCGGCGACATCCGCTTCGGTGCAGGCAGCCGTCTCTCCAGCGCGCAGACGGTCAGCGGCGACGTGTTCGTCGATCGTGGCGGGCGGGTGGCCGGCAGCGTGCAGACGGTCAGTGGCGCCATCGGGCTGGTCGGCACCGAAGTGGCCGGCGATGTGGTCACCTATACCGGCGACGTCACCGTCGGCATCGGCTCGCACGTCCGCGGCGGCCTGACGGTGCGCAAGCCGAAGAACAACGGCGGCATCAACATCATCGGCATCCGGTTCAAGAAGGATCCGCCCCGGATCATCATCGGCCCCGACGCGCGGGTGGACGGCGCGCTCACCTTCGAGCACGAGGTCAAGCTGTACGTGCATCGCAGCGCGCGCATCGGCACCGTTTCGGGCGCTACCCGGATCCTCTTCGACACTCCGCGCGCGCCGGCCGACTGACGCGGAGGCCGCCGGCAACGCGCTACCATCGGGACTCCGCATCCTCCGTGGAGTCTCCATGCGTCATGGCATCCTGATCCCGGCGCTGGCCGCCGCCGCCCTCGCCGCCTGCAAGCCGGCGACACCGCCCGCCGACAACGCCGCTGCACCGGCAACACCCGCCGCCGCCCACGCATTCGACGCCGACATCAACGCCACCGATTACGGTGAGCTGGTCAAGACGCTGGCTTCCGACGAGTTCGAGGGCCGAGGCCCCGGCACCGCGGGCGAAGACAAGACCGTCGACTACATCAAGGCGCAGTTCGAGCGCCTGGGCCTGAAGCCCGGCAACAACGGCGACTGGTTCCAGACCGTGCCGATGGTGATGAGCGAGGCCGATCCCACCACCACCATGACGCTGGACGTCGATGGCAAGCCACACGTGCTGAAGTTCGGCCCCGACATGGTGATGGGCACGCGCACCGGCGAGAAGGAAGTGAAGATCGACGGCAGCGAGCTGGTCTTCGTCGGCTATGGCGTGGATGCGCCGGAGCGGAGCTGGAACGACTACGCCGGCATCGACGTGAAGGGCAAGACGGTCGTGATGTTCGTCAACGACCCGGGCTTCCACGCGCAGGACGAGAGCCTGTTCGAAGGCAAGCGCATGACCTACTACGGGCGCTGGACCTACAAGTTCGAGGAGGCCGCGCGCAAGGGCGCCGCCGCCGCGATCATCATCCATGACGATGCCGGCGCCTCCTACGGCTGGGATGTGGTGAAGAACTCCTGGTCCGGCCCGCAGTACGACCTGCCGGCCAAGGACGACCCGGATCCGCGCCTGCCGGCGCAGGGCTGGATCACCGGCCAGCAGGCCGAGTCGCTGTTCGCCGATGCCGGGCTCGACCTCGACCAACTGCGCGCCGACGCCAACAAGCGCGGCTTCAAGGCGGTGCCGATGAAGGCCAGGATGTCGCTGGACCTCAAGAGCACGACGAGCGAGAAGTCCTCGCGCAACGTGATCGGCATGCTGCCGGGCAGCGAGAAGCCGGACGAGGCGATCGTGTACATGGCGCACTGGGACCACCTCGGCAAGCACGAGGGCGAGGCGCCCGCCGGGAGCGGCGGCGACATCATCTACAACGGCGCGGTGGACAACGCGACCGGCGTCGCCGGGGTGATCGAGATCGCCGGAAAGTTCGCCGGCAGCGAACCCAAGCCGAAGCGCTCGATCATCTTCCTCGCGGTGACGCTGGAGGAATCGGGGCTGCTCGGCTCCAAGTACTACGTCGCCCATCCCCCGGTGCCGATGGACAGGACCGTCGCGGTCATCAACATGGATGCGCTGTCGGTCGCCGGCCGCGCCAAGGACATGACCGTGGTCGGCCTGGGCAATTCCGAACTCGAGGCGATCCTGGCGGACGCGGTCAAGCCGCAGGGCCGCGTGTTGTCGATGGAGGCTTCGCCCGAGAGCGGCTTCTACTTCCGCTCCGACCACTTCAACTTCGCCAAGGCCGGCGTGCCGGCGCTGTACGCCAAGGGCGGCAGCGACCTGCGCGAAGGCGGCACAGACGCGGGCAAGGCGGCTGAAGCCGACTACCGCGACAAGCGCTACCACAAGGTCGCCGACCAGTTCGATGCGGGTTGGAAGCTCGACGGCATCGTCGAGGACCTCAACGCGCTCTACATGGTAGGCAATACCGTCGCCAACGATGGCAGCTGGCCGAACTGGATGAAGACCAGCGCATTCCGGGCCAAGCGCGACGCGATGATGGCGGCGAAGAAGTAAATCCTTCGCCCATCGCGACTCACGGAACGGCACCTTCGGGTGCCGTTCCTGCTTGCGCGTCATTGCGAGCGGATGCACCCGCCGCTGACGGCTCTGGTGCAGAATCCCTCGCACCTGCACCAAAACGGATCCGCCATGACCCTCGCCTATGCCTGCGTGCTGATCGCCGCATTCCTGCCTTACGTCTGGACCGTCATCGCCAAGCGCTCCGGCGGCGGCCGCTTCGACAACCGCAATCCGCGCCAGTGGCTGGAAAAACAGGAAAACCCGCGCTCCCGCCGCGCCGATGCGGCGCAAAAGAACGCGTTCGAGGCGTTCCCGGCCTTCGCCGCCGGCGTGCTGATGGCGCAGCAGGCCGGCGTCGATCCGCGGACCATCGGCTGGCTGGGCGTCGTATTCGTCGTCAGCCGCGTGCTGCACGGCATGTTCTACATCGGCAACCGGGCGTCGATGCGCAGCCTGGTGTGGTTCGTCGGCTTCGCCTGCGTGGTCGCATTGCTGGTGATGGCCGTGTTGCGGATCGCCTGATTCACGCCGCCGGCGGCAGGCCCAGCGCCGCGAGCACCACGGCGACATCCTCATGGCTCACACGTCGCGCCGCGCGCGTGGCCGGATCGACGCAAACGCGCCGCAGCAACGCGGGTGGCAGGCTGCCCAGCCCGATATGGCGATGCTGCTGCACCTCGCCCGCCACGCCCGTGCGCATCTGCGCCAGCAATGCATCGCGATGCGCCGGTGAATACGCCTGCGCGGTCTCCCCCGTCGCCTTGTGCGTCAGCGTGAACATCGGCGCACGCACGCGCCACAGCTGGCCGCACTCGACCAGCGCCGGCATCCACCGCGCGAAGTACAGCAGCACCAGCGCCTCGATGTGCACGCCGTCGGCATCCGGGTCGAACAGCAGCACGACGCGCTCGAAACGCAAGGGCGCGGGCGATGCGGGCGCGAATTGCAAGGTCGGATCACCCACCCCCAGCGCATCGGCCAACTGCCGGTACAGCACGTTCTCGCGCACCTTGTCGGCATCGGCGCGCCATGCGTTCAACGGCTTGCCCTGCAGCGGCAACACCGCCTGCGTGCGTTCCTCGCGCACGTTCGACACCGATCGCGCCGCGGAATCGCCTTCGACCAGGAACAGTTCACAGCCTGCGCCATGCGCGGCGCTGTCCGCGAACCTGGCCTTGCCCTGCGAATGTCGCCCTGCATTCATTGCGCCATTCTGGCGCGCTGGCGACGCACCGGATGAGACCGGCGGGCGTAGGATGCCGGCATGGCAACCGACCGCGACTTCATCGACTACATCGCCGAGCAGCTGGGCCTGGGCGCGCGCCTGACCCACAAGAAGATGTTCGGCGAATACGCGTTGTACGTGGATGAGAAAGTCGTCGCGTTCGCCTGCGACAACAGCCTCTTCATCAAGCCGACCGAGGCGGCGACGCGTCTTGCTCCCGACCTGCCCGGCCGGCCGCCCTATCCCGGCGCCAAGGATTATCCGGTCGCCGACGAGCTGCTGGACGATGGCGATGAATTGAGGCGTCTCGTCATCGCCACGGCCGATGTCTTGCCGGCGCCGAAACCCAAACCGAAGAAAGTCGCAAAGAAAAAGGCCGCGAAGAAAACGCCGGGCAAGCCGAAAGCCTGAGCGATCCTCAGCCCGCGATCAAACGCACCCGAGCGAAGTTGCGCTTGCCCACCGCGATCACGCCCTCGAAGCCGGGCGTGAACAGATGCGCGGCGTCCTCGAACACCTCGCCATCCACGCGTACCGAGCGCTCCTTCAGCTTGCGGTTGGCCTCCGAGTTGCTCGGCGTGATGCCGGCGGCCGTCAGCAAGGCCGCGATGCGCAAGCCTTCGGCCGGCACCACCACGCCCTGCAGCGGCAGGTTGGCGACGTCGCCTTCGCCGCGTACCGCCGCATGCCAGCCGGCGACGGCGCGCTCCGCGCTGGCGGCATCGTGGAAGCGCGCGGCCAGCTCGTTGGCGAGACGCAATTTCACGTCGCGCGGGTTGAACTGCCCGCCTTCGATGGCGGCGCGCAGTTGTTTCGCTTCGTCGATGGAGATGTCGAAGCTGAGCAGGTCGATCCACTTCCACATCAGCTCGTCGCCGATCTTCATCGTCTTGGTGACGATGTCGATGGCCGGCTCGTCGATGCCGATGTAGTTGCCCAACGACTTCGACATCTTCTGCACGCCGTCGATGCCTTCCAGCAGCGGCATCGTCAACACGATCTGCGGCTTCATCCCGTGCGATTCCTGCAGCGCGCGGCCCATGAGCAGGTTGAACTTCTGGTCGGTGCCGCCCAGCTCCACGTCCGACTCCAGCGCGACCGAATCGAAGCCTTGCGCGAGCGGGTAGAGGAATTCGTGGATCGAGATCGGCTGCTGCGCGGCGTAGCGCTTGGCGAAGTCGTCGCGCTCCAACATGCGCGCGACGGTCAGCTGGCCGGCCAGGCGCACCATGTCGGCGGCGGACATCTGATTGAACCACTCGCTGTTGAAGCGCAGCTCGGTCCTGTCGCGGTCGAGGATCTTGAACACCTGCGCGGCGTAGGTCTCGGCGTTTGCCATCACGTCTTCGCGCGTCAGCGGCTTGCGGGTGACGTTCTTGCCGGTCGGGTCGCCGATCATCCCGGTGAAGTCGCCGATCAGGAAGATCACCTGATGGCCCAGGTCCTGGAACTGGCGCATCTTGTTTAGCAGCACCGTGTGGCCCAGATGCAGATCGGGCGCAGTCGGGTCGAAGCCGGCCTTGACCCGCAGCGGGCGGCCTTCCTTCAGCCGCGCCTCCAGCTCGTCGCGCTTGAGCAATTCGTCGGCCCCGCGGGCGATGAGGTCGAGGGCGGCGGTGGTCGTGGCTACGGGCACGATCGATTTCCTGAATAGGCTGTATTGACGGACTTGAGCGGTAAATCTTCCGTTAAATCGGCACGCGCTTCAAAAAACGAACCGGATCAATGGTTTGACGCTCGCTGTTCACGTGTTTATGGTAACGCGCTGGGGTCGCCATCACGCGGCGTGGAGATTTCTGAATGACCGTCGATGGTGTGGATGCGGGCCGAACGAAGCGATTGCGCGCACTGCGCGCCGAAGCCCTGAGGCGTTACGCATCACTGGGGATCCCTTCCGCACTGGATGGCCGCTGGACCCGCCGCCAATGGGCGCATGCTGGGCTTTGCGCCACGGTCATGGCCCTGCTGGGCGCCCTGGTTCCGGGACTCGATCAGGCGCTGAGCCTGCCCAGCGATGCGCCGCGCGCCTCGCTGGCGCTGACGCTGCCGCAGATCGGTCCACACAGGAAGGCCGCCGGCCCGACCCTCAAGGGCGACAGCTGGCAAGTGGTGAACGTGCGCTCGGGCGAGACCGCGAGCGAGATCTTCGAGCAGCTGCAGATCCCGCAGAGTGACCTTGCACGGCTGCTGAAATACCCCGGTGTGCGGCTGGAGATGCGTCGGTTGCGGCCTGGTGCCGAGATCGCCTTCGACCTGCCGCCGGGCGGCGCGCTGCGCGGCTTCCGCTATACGCGCCTTGGCGAGAAGGTCGAGCTGGACATGACCGGCGAGAAGATCACCGAGACCGCCGTTCCGCAACAGGTGGACGTGCGCACCGTGGTGCTGTCGGGCACGGTAGGCGATTCGTTGTTCGATTCCGCGCGAAAAATCGGACTGACCCGGCAGAACCTCAAGGAACTGACCGACGACATCTTCAAGTACGACATCGACTTCGATTCCGACCTCGAGGACGGCGACCGCTTCAGCGTGGTGGTCGACCAGACCTGGAAGGACGGCAAGCTGGTCGACACCGGGCCGGTGCTGGCCGCCACCATCACCGCCGACGGCAAGCTGCGCAGTGGCTTCCTGTTCGAACGCAACGGCAAGCCGGGTTACTACACCGCGGACGGCCGCTCGCTTGAGCGCCCGTTCATCCGCATGCCGATCCCCTATGCGCGCCTGACCTCGGGTTTCGGCGGCCGCCGCCATCCGGTGCTGGGCCGCCTGCGCATGCACAAGGGCGTCGACTACGGCGCCGCCACCGGCACGCCGATCATGGCGGCGGGCGACGCCGTGGTGAAATCGGTCGGTTGGCATGGCGGCTACGGCAAGGCCGTGGAGCTCTCGCACGGGCAGGGCAAGACCACGTTCTACGCGCATATGTCGCGCTTCGCCAAGATCCGTCCCGGCCAGCGCATCGCGCAGGGCACGGTGATCGGCTACGTCGGCAGCACCGGCCTCTCCACCGGGCCGCATCTGCATTACGAGTTCCGCGTCAACGGCGTGCATCGCAACCCGCTGTCGATGATGCTGCCCCCGCCCGCGCCGCTGTCCGGGGCGCTGCTGGCCGAGTTCAAGGGCGAGACCCGCCGCGCGCTGGGCAAGATCCGCGAAGTGGAGAACATCGTGTTCCAGGGAGACGACGAACCGCGCGTGGCCAGCGCCACGCCCGCCGGGAACGGCAAGCGCGGTTGAGGCGAAAATCGGCGCGATGTCAGGGCAAGGGCGGCGCAAGCCGCCTTTTGCATTCCGGGAACCGGGCTGGCGCGACGCGGCGCGATCCGCCACGATGGCGCGATGAATGAAGAGCTCTACATCGGCCTGATGTCCGGCACCAGCGCCGACGGCATCGACGCAGCGCTGGTGCGCTTCGGCGGTGGCGAATCGACTCCCCTGCGCGCAGAAGTGCTGGCTGCCGTCACCCTGCCGTGGAATCCGGACGTCCGCGCGCGGCTGGTGTGGCTGGGCCAGGGCGGATCGCTCGATTCGCTGGACGAGCTCGGCACGCTGGACGCACAGGTCGGCGAGGCCTTCGCCGAGGCCGCCCTCGCGGTGCTGGCGGAAGCCGGCATCGATGCGCGCGAGGTCGCCGCGATCGGTTCGCACGGGCAGACGGTACGGCACCGCCCCTATCTCAAGCATCCGTTCTCGCTGCAGATCGGCGATGCCGGGCGCATCGTCGAACACAGCGGCATCACCACCGTCGCCGATTTCCGCCGCCGCGACATCGCCGCCGGCGGCCACGGCGCGCCGCTGCTGCCTGCGCTGCATCACGCGCTGCTGCACGACCCCGGCGAAGATCGCGCGGTGCTGAACCTCGGCGGCATCGCCAACCTCACGCTGCTGCCGCGCGCGGGCGACGTGCGCGGCTTCGACACCGGCCCGGCGAACGCATTGATGGACCTGTGGTGCCACGAGCACACCGGCCGGCCGTACGACGAGGGTGGGGCCTGGGGCGCGACCGGCGTGGCGGATGCCGCATTGCTCGAGCGCCTGCTGGAGGACCCGTGGTTCGACGCGCCGCCGCCCAAGAGCAGCGGCCGCGAGCATTTCCAGCGCGCGTGGCTGGCGCCGCGGCTGCGCGGCGACGAATCCGCAGTGGACGTGCAGGCCACGCTGCGCGCGCTGACCGCACGCACCATCGCCGATGCGCTGCGCGCCACCCAGCCGCAGACGCAGCGCCTGCTGGTCTGCGGCGGCGGCGTGCGCAACCCAATGCTCCTGGACGCATTGCGCGAGGCCATGCCGGGCATCGCCATCGCATCGACGGCCGAGCACGGGCTCGACCCGGATCATGTCGAGGCGATGGGCTTCGCCTGGCTGGCGCGGCAGACGCTGCTCGGCCTGCCGGGCAACCGCGCCTCGGTCACCGGTGCGGCAGGGTCGCGCGTGCTGGGGGCGATCTATCCGGCCTGAGCCGGACGTGATTCGTCAATGCGGGTCCGACGGTGTCGGGACCACGCGCAGCCGCGCAGGCGTGTCGCCATCGCCCAGGTCGATGCGCGGGTACATCCAGAAGAACAGCAGGATCGCCGGGATCGACACCACCGCGGTGATCCAGAAGTAGGTGCCGTAGCCGGTCTGCTCGACGATGCCGCCCGACACCGCGCTGAGCAGCTTGCCCGGCAGCATCACCAGTGACGAGAACAGCGCGAATTGCGTCGCCGTAAATCGCTGGTTGACCAGCGAGGTCAGGAACGCCGCAAGCGTGGTGCCCTGGAAGCCCTGTGCGAGGTTCTCGCCCGAGATCACCAGCGTCAGTTTCGCAAGGTCGCCATCGGCGCCGACCAGCCATACGTACAACAGGTTGCTGACCGCGCCCAGCACCACGCCGGCCAGCAGCGGCCAACGCACGCCCCACCGAGCGATCGCGATGCCGGCCAGGAATACGCCGCCGATACCGACCCATACGCCGTAGAGCTTGCTGATCGCGCCGATCTCGGTCTTGCTGTAGCCCTGGTCGATGTAGAACGGCGCCATGATGCCGCCGCCGAGCGACTGGTCCGACACCTTGGCCAGCAGGATGAAGGCAAGCAGGCCGGCGGCCAAGGCAGGGCCGAAGCGGCGCACGCAATCGGAGAACGGCGAGACGATGCCTTCGCGCAGGCTCTCGCCCCAGTTCGTGGACTTGACGCGATGCACGACGGGTTCCCGCGCGAAGAACACCGCGACCACCGGGATGAGCATCACCACGGCCATCACGCGGTAGACCATCGGCCATGGCAGGTGATCGGCCATCACCAGCGCCATCGCCCCGGTGATGATGAGCGCGATGCGGTAGCCCAGCGAATACGTCGCCAACAGCGCGCCCTGGTCCTGGCGCGGCGCGATCTCCACGCGATACGCATCCACGCCGATGTCGAGCGTGGCGCCGCCGAAGGCCGCGACGAGCGTCACCCAGACGAACGGCGCCAGCTTGTCGGGCGTGAGTTGCGCCATCACCAACAGCGCGCCCATCACCCATAGCAGCGCGAACAGGATCCAGCCGCGCCGCAAGCCCAATCGCCCGAACAGCGGCAACAGCCAGCGATCCACCAGCGGCGCCCACAGGAATTTGAGCGTGTAGGTCATGCCCGCACTGGCGATCAAGGTGATGCTTTTCAGGTCGAGGTCGTTGTCCTTCAGCCAGTACGCCAGCGTGCCGGCCACCAGCAGGAACGGCATGCCGGAGGCGAAGCCGAAGAAGAACATCGTCCACGCCGCCGGCTGGGTGAAGGCTTTCCACACCGAAGGCTTCGCGGGTCTGGCGATAACGTCGCTCATGCAGGCTCCGGCTCAGAGGGGACGGTCGTAATCGACCAGGTAAGGAGCGTGGTCGGAAAACTTCGGCTCGGGGAAGATGGTCGCCTCGCGGATCGTTGCGGCCAACCCCGGCGTGACAAGCTGATAGTCGATGCGCCATCCCACGTTCTTCGCACGCGCCGCGCCGCGCTGGCTCCACCAGCTGTATTCGACGGCATCGGGCTTGACCACGCGGAAGCTGTCCTTCCAGCCGCCCGCGCGACGCGGGACCAGGCCATCGCCGCAATCGTCGTCGATCATCCCCGACAGCCATGCGCGCTCGTGCGGCAGGCAGCCGGAATTCTTCTGGTTGCCGGTCCAGTTCTTGATGTCGTTCTTCGCGCGGACGATGTTCCAGTCGCCGCACAGGACGTAATCGCGCCCGCTCGCCAGCCACTCGTCCAGGATCGGCGCGAGCCACTTCATCACATCCTCTTTCACGCCCTGGCGCAGCTCGCCGGAGCTGCCGGAGGGGATGTAGAAGCTCACCACCGACAGGTTGCCGAAGCGCGCCTCGATGTAGCGCCCTTCCTCGTCGAAATCCTCGCGGCCGAGCGCGGTGCGCACCTCGTCGGGCTCGCGCCGACTGTAGATCGCGACGCCGCTGTAGCCCTTCTTGGTGGTCGCGTCGCGGAAGAACGCGTGGTAGCCGTCCGGCAGGTAGTCGGGGACGCGCAGTTGGTGCTCCTGCGCCTTGGTTTCCTGCACGCACATCACGTCGATGTCGTGCTTTTCAAACCAGTCGAAGAAACCCTTGCTGGCCGCCGAACGCAGGCCATTGGCGTTGAAGCTGAGGATGCGCATGCATGGCCGGCACGGAGGATGTGGGAGGATCATAGCAACGCTACCCGATCCTGCCGCGATGCCTGCCCACGTGCTCGTCCATGTCGCACCCGCCACCCCGACGCTCTCCGCCGGCATTCGCGCGCTGCGGCTAGCCCCGGGGCAGCGCGATTACGCCGGCGACGTGGCCTTCAACCTGGCGAACGCGCTGGACGATTCGCTTTCCGAGCCGATGGCCATTCTCGCCAACGGTCGCGTGATCGGCTATTACCGGCTGGATTTCGCGCCGCGCGCGGTGGTCGGCCGCGACCTCGGGATGCCGCACGCCGGCGTCCGCGCGTTCTGCATCGACGAACGCCACCAGGGGCGCGGACTCGGCGCGCGCGCGGCGACGGCGATGCTGGCCGACTTGCGTCGCCGCCATCCGGAGATCCGGTTGGTGGTCCTCACGGTCCATTGCGGCAACCGCGTCGCCGTCTCGACCTACCGCCGCGCCGGTTTCGTACCGACCGGCGAACTGCAGCCGGGTGGTCGCGCCGGCCCGCAATACGTCATGCTTCACGCTTCCGTCCCGGACATGCATTCCCGCCAGGCCACTGCACCATGAGCGACCATCGACGCCTTTTCCTTGAAGCCGCGCTGCGGGCGCAAGCCCTGCGCTTCGGCTCGTTCACGCTGAAGTCCGGGCGGCAAAGTCCCTATTTCTTCAACGCCGGTCGCTTCGATTCGGGCGCTGCATTGCGCACGCTCGGCCATGCCTATGCCGATGCGGTCGCGGAATCGGGCATTGGCTACGACCTGCTGTTCGGCCCCGCCTACAAGGGCATCCCGCTGGCGACCGCATTGGCCTGCGCGCTGGCGGAATCCGGCCGCGACGTGCCGGTGGCATTCAACCGCAAGGAGGCAAAGGATCATGGCGAAGGCGGCCTGCTGATCGGCGCGCCGATGCAGGGCCGCCGCGTGCTGGTGGTGGACGACGTCATCACCGCCGGCACCGCGATCCGCGAGGCGCTGGCCCTGATCCGCGACGCGGGCGGCATTCCCGCGGGCATCGTCATCGGCCTGGACCGGCAGGAGGTCGTCCGCGACGGCGATCCACGATCCGCGGCGCAGGCTGTCGCCGCCGAGCACGGCGTTCCGGTGGTGTCGGTGGCCGCCCTGTCCGACCTGCTCGCGTTTACCGCCGATGCCCCCGAACTTGCGGACGCACGGCGCGCGTTGGAGGATTACCGCCAGCGCTACGGCGTCGACCGCACCGATCCGGAGTCACGATGATCTCTTTCGCCAGGCTGCCCCTGATGCTCGCCACCGCGGCCGCGCTCGCCTGCGCCATGCCGTCGGCAGCCGCCCAGCAGGCCACGGGCGGCAAGAAACTGTATTGCTGGAACGAGGGGGGCCGCCGCGTCTGCGGCGATGCCCTGCCCGCTTCGGCGGTGGATGCGGCCCGCACCGAAATCAGCGGGCGCACCGGATTACCGGGTGCCCGGATCGACCGGGCCATGACCCCGGCCGAGCGCGATGCGCTGGCCGCGCAGAAAGAGGCGGAGGCCGAGCAGGCCGAAGCCTTGGCGGCCCAGCAGCGACGCGACCTGGCGCTGGCCGACTCCTACGACAGCGAAGCCGAACTCAGGCAGGCATACCGCATCCGCTATGACCTCGTGGACGAAGCCATCAAGTCGGCCCGACTGCGGCTCGCCAACCAGCGCGATGCACTGGTGCGGCTGCTGCAAGCCGCCGCGGACGCGCAACTTTCGTCCGGGCGCGTCATCCCCAGGCAGGTGGAGGGCATCCGGACGCAGCGCGCTTCGCTGCTCGAGGCACAGGCCGCGCTGCGGGAGCAGCAGTCCGAGCGCGATGCACTGGACGCGCAACTGTCGGATGCGCTGTCGCGCTACGAGGCGGCCAAGGGGCGGCCCGGCGCCGGCATCGTCACCACGCAGCCGGCACCGCCGCAACCCGCGCCGACGCCCTAGAACGGCAGCGCGATTTCCGGCGAGAGCCGCTGCAACCGCTCGGCGAACGCCTGCTGGATGCGCGCCAGCGCGTCGGTGTCGTTGGCCTCGAAGCGCAGCACCAGGATCGGGGTCGTGTTGGATGCGCGCACCAGCCCCCAGCCGTCCTTCCAGTCGGCCCGCAAGCCGTCGATGGTCGTGCTGCGCGCGCCCTCGAAATCGCCCTCCGCCACGAAACGCTCGATGAAGGCGTGCGGATCCTCCATCGGGATCTTGAGTTCCGGCGTGCTGGTGCCCTCGGGAATCCCGGCGAACACGGCATCGGCGTCCTCGCCCCGCGCGGCGAGGATTTCGAGCAGGCGCGCGGCGGAATAGATGCCGTCGTCGAACCCGTACCAGCGCTCCTTGAAGAAGAAGTGGCCGCTCATCTCGCCGGCCAGCTCCGCTTCGGTCTCGCGCATCTTCGCCTTGATCAGGGAGTGCCCGGTCTTCCACATCAGCGGGCTGCCGCCATGGCGCAGGATCCACGGCATCAGCGCACCCGTGCACTTCACGTCGTAGACGATGACCGCGCCGGGCTGGCGCTCCAGCACATCGGCCGCGAACAGCATCAGCAGGCGGTCGGGGTAGATGTTGGCGCCCTCGGGCGTGATCACCCCGAGCCGGTCGCCGTCGCCGTCGAAGGCGATGCCCAAGTGCGCACCGTGCTCCGCCACCTGCTGCCGCAGGTCCTCCAGGTTGTGCGGCTCGCTCGGATCCGGGTGATGGTTGGGGAAGGTGCCGTCGATCTCGCAGAACAGCGGCACCACTTCCGCGCCGATGGCGGTCAGCACCGCCGGCCCGAGTTGGCCAGCGGCACCGTTGCCGGCATCGACCACCACCTTCAGCGGACGCGCGAGCTGGATGTCCGACGCCACTCGGAGCACGTAATCGGCGGCCACATCGCGCACCTCGAGCCCGCCCGGCGCTTCGGCCGCGTGCAGGCGCCCTTCGGCCAGCCGCGCATGCAGGTCGGCGATGGCATCGCCGGAGAGGGTCTCGCCGCCAACGACGATCTTGAAGCCGTTGTAATCGGGCGGATTGTGGCTCCCGGTCACCGCCACGCAGGAGCCGGCTTCCGTCTGGTACGCGGCGAAATAGACCAGCGGCGTCGGGGCCAGGCCAATGTCGACGACATCGCGACCGGCCAGGCGCAGGCCTTCGATCAGCCCGCTCGACAGGTCCGGCCCGGACAGCCGGCCATCGCGTCCGACCACGATTCGCTGCAGGCCCTGCTCGTGCATCAGGCTGCCGATCGCCTGCCCGATCGCCCGCGCCACTTCATGGTCCAGCGTCTGGCCGACCACTCCGCGGATGTCGTAGGCGCGAAAGATGCCGCGATCCACCACCATGCCAGCGGCCACCGGCGCAACGTCCGGCACGACGGCCGGCGCCGCTTCCCGTTCGCGGGCGAGTGCCTGTTCGAGCGTGAGCTCCTCCTCCTCGGGCGCTGCCTCCAGGTTGCGGCGCCGTAGGCGCGGACCGAGCAGCAGGCCGATGCCGACGAACAGGCACAACAGGCCCATCGCCATCGTCGGCAGCGCACCCATGCCGAAAGGCCCGGATGGCGGCACCGGCATCGCCGCGGCCACCCGCAACGGGCTGCCTGCCACCGGCGCGGCGCGGGATTCGGCCAGGCCGGACAGATTCACGTCGCCCTGCTCGGCGAGCGTGGCCGCTCCCTGCCGCAAGGCGATATAGCCCGGACTGGCATCGGCCTGCAGGACCGCATCCAGCATCGAGCGGGCCGGATAGGCGGCGAAGGCAACCTGTCCATTGGACAAGGCCAGTGCCGCACCCAGCTCGGGCCCGCGCGCGCCACGGATCACCCGCACCACCGGCTGCCTGTCCGCCAGCGCCTCCTCGGACAACGCCAGCAGCCCGAACGATCCTTCCGGCAGTCGCGCGTACAGCGGCTGCAGATCTTCCGGCAACAGCTCGACCCGGAGCGCGCCGTCGAGCGCCCCCGACAGCACCCTCGCCGCCGCGACCGGATCGCCCACGGCCAGCGCGTTGCGCAGGGCGACACGGCCCGAAGCATCCGCGAGCGCCTTGCGCACCTGCGCCACGCGTGCACCGGCCGCCTGCTGCACGGCATCGCGCTGCGCCAGCAACGCCGTCTCCTCCCGCCCTGCTTGCCACTGGCGGCCGGCCAGCAGCAGCAGCCAGGCCGCCAACAGGAGCAACAGCACGCCTGCCAGGCCCAGCACCCGGCCCGAAGGCAGCGATGCGTCCTTCATCGAGAACGCGGGTATGCGGATTTTCCGTTTGGACATGTCTTCCCTTCTTCCCTCAGCGCAAGCCGGTATGGCCGAAACCGCCGGCCCCACGCGCGCTCGCTTCGAATTCGTCCACCACCTGCAGCGTCGCTCGCACCACCGGCAACAGCACCAGCTGCGCGATGCGGTCACCCGGTTGCATCGTAAAAGCCTCGCGGCCGCGATTCCACACGCTGACCATCAACGGCCCCTGGTAATCGGCATCGATCAGGCCGGTGCCGTTGCCCATCACGATGCCGTGCCGGTGGCCAAGGCCCGATCGTGGCAGGATCACCGCGCACAGCGCCGGATCGGCGATGTGAATGCTTAGGCCGGACGGCACCAGCACGGCATCGCCCGGCGCCAGTTCCAGCGGCGCATCAAGCGCCGCGCGCAGGTCCATGCCGGCGCTGGCCTCGGTCGCATAGGCGGGCAGGGGCCATTCGGTGCCGAAGCGCGCATCCAGCACTTTCACTTGCAGGACATGGTGCATCAGGGCAATTCCTTGTCGATGAGGTCGAGCAGCGCGGCGGCGACCGCAGGCTTGGGCGCGGGTCCGAGCGCGGCATCGCCATTGCGCCAGAACACCCGCAGCGCATTCTCGTCGGACTCGAAGCCGCTGCCGGGCACGCCCACGCGGTTGGCGCAGATCATGTCCACCCGCTTGGACTCCAGCTTGGCGCGCGCGTAACGCTCGATGTCGTGGGTCTCCGCGGCGAATCCCGCGACGAACGCGGGGCGGTCGGCATGCGCGGCGACATCGGCCAGGATATCGGCGGTCCGCACCAGTTCCAGCGTGAGCGTTTCCTGCCCGGGCTGCTTCTTCAGCTTGGCGCCTGAGTACGAGCGCGGGGTGAAATCGGCCACGGCCGCAGCGCCGATGTAGGCATCGGCGGGCAGCGCCGCCATGACCGCCCGATGCATCTGCGCCGCGCTGCGCACATCGATGCGGGTCACGCCTTCGGGCGTCGGCAGGTGGACGGGGCCCGCCACCAGCATCACCCCGGCCCCGCGCCGGGCGGCTTCGGCGGCGATGGCGAAGCCCATCTTGCCGCTGGAACGGTTGCCGATGAATCGCGCCGGATCGATGTCTTCGTAGGTCGGCCCGGCGCTGACGACGATCCGCCTGCCGGCCAGGCTCATTTCGCCGCCCCGAACAGCGCAGCGACGATGTCCGCCGGCTCGCTCATCCGCCCCGGTCCGGTTTCCCCGCAGGCCTGCGCGCCCACGCCCGGGCCGACCACGGCCACCCCGCGCGTCCTCAACACATCGATGTTGGCCTGGGTCGCCGGGTGCAGCCACATCCGGTGGTTCATCGCCGGCGCGACCAGAATGGGGGCGGTGGTGGCAAGGCAAAGCGTGGAGAGCAGGTCGTCGGCCATGCCGTGCGCCAGTTTCGCGAGAGTATTCGCGGTCGCCGGCGCGACGATGATGGCCTCCGGCCAGCGCGCCAGCTCGATATGGCCCATCGCCGCTTCGGCCGCCTCGTCCCACAGGCTGGTGCGCACCGGGCGCCCCGACAGCGCCTGGAACGTGGCGGTACCGACGAAATGCAGGGCGTCTGCGGTCATGGCCACCTGCACCTCGGCGCCCCGATCGCGCAAGCGTCGGACCAGATCCGCCGCCTTGTATGCCGCCACCCCCCCGCAGACGCCGAGCAGTACGCGCCGGGGAGAAGATGCCTCGAGGTTCACGCTCGGAACTTCCCTACGAATGGGCAGGCTGGCAGCTTACCCGATCGTCCTGCCACGACCGATCCCGTGCGATGTCGCACATCGCCATGCTGGCAATGGAGATCGGGAGGCCTGCATGCATATCCGGGATTGGCCCGCCAGCGAACGGCCGCGGGAACGCCTGCTCAAGCACGGGCCCACCAGCCTGTCCGACGCCGAATTGCTGGCGCTGTTCCTGGGCTCCGGGGTGGCCGGACAGGATGCGGTTGCGACCGCACGCTGCCTGCTCGCCGAGCACGGCCCCTTGCGCGGCCTGATGGAACGCAGCCCGAAGGCGCTGTCGAAACTCCGGGGCATCGGCCCGGCGCGGGCATGCACCCTGGCCGCGGCGCTGGAGCTCGGGGGCCGGTTGCAGGCGGCCGGGCTCGAGCGTGGCGAGGCCCTGGCTGACCCGGACAGCGCCGGGCGCTATTTCGCCCAACGCCTGCGCGGGCGGGCCAACGAGATCTTCGCCGTACTGTTCCTGGACACGCGGCACCGGGCCGTGGCGTTCGAGGAAATGTTCGCAGGCACCATCGACGGTGCCGAGGTCCATCCGCGCGAGGTGGTCCGCCGCGCGCTGGCGCACAACGCCGCAGCGGTGATCGTGGGCCACAACCACCCCAGCGGCCACCCCGAACCGAGCCAAGCCGATCGTGCCGTTACCGCCAGCCTGAAGCAGGCGCTGAAGCTGGTCGATGTCCGGCTGCTGGATCATTTCGTGATCGCCGACGGCCCTCCGGTCTCGCTGGCGGCGCGTGGCTGGGTGTGAGCGCGACGGTGGGCGGCGATTCCCCGCGCCGCCCGCCGCCGCGCGTTTTCCTGCCCGCCCGGCTGCCTGCCGTAAACTAGTCGGCCGCAAAAGCCGCCATCCCCTGCTTCCTTGTGAAAGCCCAGCTCAAGTCCCTGGTTGAACAGGGCATCGCCGCCCTCCGTGCCAATGGCACCCTGCCCGCCGACGCCGTCACGCCCGATTTCGTGATCGAGCGCCCGCGCGAGGCGAGCCATGGCGATTTCTCCACCAACGCCGCGATGACGCTGGCCAAGGCCGCGCGCAGCAACCCGCGTCAGTTGGCCCAGGCCTTGGTGGACGCCCTGCCGGCGGATGCCGCCATCGCTAAAGTGGATATCGCCGGGCCGGGCTTCATCAACTTCCATCTCGCGCCGGCCGCTTGGCATGGCGTGGTCCGCACGGTGCACGCGCAAGGCGACAACTTTGGCCGCAACGACAGCGGTGCCGCGCAGACCGTAGGCGTGGAATACGTCTCCGCCAACCCGACCGGCCCGCTGCACGTCGGCCATGGCCGCGCGGCCGCGATCGGCGACTCCATCGCGCGGGTCTTGGCCGCCAACGGTTGGAACGTGGTCCGCGAGTTCTATTACAACGACGCCGGCGTGCAGATCGAAAACCTCGCCAAATCGGTCAAGGCGCGCATCGACGGCCATGCGCCGGGCGATGCCGACTGGCCTGCGGATGCCTACAACGGCGACTACATTGCCGATGTCGCATCGGCCTATTTGCGCGGCGATAGCGTGGAGGTAGAAGGCGAGACGATCACTGGCGCGAAAGATGCCAATGACATCGATGCCATCCGCCAATTCGCCGTCGCCTGGCTGCGCCGCGAGCAGAACGCAGACTTGGAAGCCTATGCAGTCGGCTTCGACAACTACTTCCTCGAATCGTCCTTGTACGTCGATGGGAAAGTCGAGGACACCGTCGCCGAGCTGATCAAGCACGGCCACACGTATGAAGACGGTGGCGCGCTGTGGCTGCGCACGACCGACTTTGGCGACGACAAGGACCGCGTGATGCGCAAGTCCGACGGCAGCTTCACCTATTTCGTGCCGGACATCGCCTACCACCGCAACAAATGGCAGCGCGGATGGCAGCGCGCCATCACCGAGCTCGGCGCCGACCACCACGGCTCGCTGGCACGGGTGAAGGCCGGCCTGCAGGCGCTGGACGCCGGCATCCCGCAGGGCTATCCGGATTACGTGCTGCACCAGATGGTCACGGTGATGCGCGGCGGCGAGGAAGTGAAGCTCTCCAAGCGCGCCGGCAGCTACGTGACGCTGCGTGATCTGATCGACGAGACCGGCAAGGACGCGGTGCGCTGGTTCCTGATCGCGCGCAAGCCCGATTCGCAGCTCACCTTCGACATCGACCTCGCCCGCTCGCAGTCCAACGACAACCCGGTCTACTACGTGCAGTACGCGCATGCCCGCGTGCACAGCCTGCTGCGCCAGGCCGCGGAAAAGGGCTACTCGTTCGATGTCGGCAACGGCCTCGCCAACCTCGACAAGCTGAATGACGAGGCCAGCCAGGCACTGATGATCGAGCTCTCGCGCTACCCGGAAGTCGTCGAAGGCGCGTCGCTCACGTTGGAGCCACATGCCATAGCGCAATATCTGCGTGAGCTCGCCACCGCCTTCCATACCGCCTACCACGCGCAACCGGTGCTGGTGGAGGATCGCAGCGAGCGCGACGCACGCTTGGCCTTGTGCAGCGCCACCGCGCAGGTGCTCAAGAACGGTCTGGATTTGTTGGGCGTATCCGCGCCCGTGAAAATGTAAGCAGGAGTCGAGATGGCCGCACGACGCGGAAAATCGCAGGCCCGCCGCAGCGGCGGCGACAACGGGCTGCCGGGCTGGGCCTGGCTGGTGATCGGCGTGCTGCTGACGTTGCTGCTGCTGGTGCTGGCGCCGAAATTCATCGGCAACGGCGAAGGCGGCGGTTTCTTCCGGATCGGTCCGCATGCGGATGCCGATGCCGTGCCCAGGGGCAGCAACGAAACCGACGGCGCCTTCGATCCCGGCAGCACCGCGCAGACAGCGGGTGGCCAGGCGGCAGGATCGGCGAAACCGGCACAGCCGGACAAGGGCGGCGATTACGCTTTCTACGAACTCCTGCCTGGCGAGGAAGTGGCGATGTCCGACGCGCAGATCGCCGCGATCGCCCGCGAGGAAGCGCGCCGCACGGCCGAAACGCCGCAGCCGGCCGCCGCCGATGCTGCAGCCGGCCTACCGCAGCCCTTGCCGGAGGCGACTGCCGGCAGCAGCGTAGCGCCCAAACCTGATGCCACCGCGACCACCGCCGCATCCCGACCGACGACGGCGGCAGCGGCGACCGATGCCGTCACCGCCAAGCCGGCCGACGCGGGCACGCCCTACATCCTCCAGGCGGGCGCGTTCCAGGCCAGCGGCGATGCCGAGGCGATCAAGGCCCGGATCGCCCTGCTCGGACTGAATGCCCGCGTGGAGTCGGCCAGCATCAACGGCAAGACGATGTACCGCGTGCGCATGGGGCCCTATGCCACAGCATCCGAGCTGGCGCAAGCCAAGGCCAAGCTGGCCGATGGCGAACTCTCGGCTGTGGCGATCAAGGCCAAGTAAGGCTCACGGGAAGCGCGCATCGAGCCACGATCGCAGTGTCTCGAACACCGGCGCGCGGTCGCGCTCGTTGAACAGCTCGTGATAGTGCGCGGGAAACTCCCGCGCGACCACGACCGACGACGGCACCTCCCGGGCGAAACGGCGGCTGCCGTCCGCATCGACCAGGTAATCGTCGCCGGCATACAGCAGCAAGGTCGGTATCGACCAGCGCGATGCAACGGCCAGCACCGCTGGTCCGGCTGCATCGACGAACTGCGCCAGCCCTCCGCTGACGCGATCATGCACCTTCGGATCGGCGCGGTACGCGGCCACGACTGCCTCATCATGCGAAATGCGTCCGGACGGCAATCCGTTGGCGATCGTGAGGCCCGGCGCGATGCGGGCCAACACCCGGGCCAGCACGCGTTGCCACGGGCGCATCCCTGAGGCCAGCGCGGGTGAAGACAGCACCACGCCTTCGACCGGCCTGATCCCTTCCGCGACGAATCGCGCGACCAGCGCGCCGCCCATGCTGTGGCCGAGCAGGATGAGCGGCGTATTCGCGGCAACGCCATCGCGCACGTGGTCGACCATCGTGGCGAGATCGTCCAGCAGCCGCGTTGGCGTGGTCAGCGTGCCGCGCCTGCCGGGCGAATCGCCATGGCCGAACTGGTCGAAGGCGATGACATCGAACCCGCAGGCATTGAGCCGCGCGGCGGTGTCCGCATAGCGACCCGAATGCTCGCCGATGCCATGCACGATGAGCACGCAGCCGCGCGGCGACGCACCGGCACGGCGCCGCCAGGTGCGCGTCCTGAGCGCGATGCCATCGGCCATCGACACCCATCCCGATTCTGCCGGCTGGTCCATCTTCAATCCTCGGAGTCCATTTCGCGGCGGGTGCGACGCAGCCGCGGCACACTGCACGGACAAGGAGAATGCACGATGGCTCTCGAATCCGCTCTGGTCAAACCCGTCGTCGACGCGATCATGGCGCTGCTGCGGCGAGGCGAGAACATGCAGCTCAACCGCAACGCCGAGAAGGCCGTGCGCGAGGCGATCCGCGAACTGCTGCTGGCCAGTCCCGACGAGAACAAGGCCGCCGCCCGCATCGCCGTCGCCAAGGCGGCCGGGCTGTTGTCGGAAGACGTAGTGCTGGCCGAGGAGATGCTGCAGAAGCATCGCGCCACCAAGTCGAGGACGCACGGCAAGGCATCCACAGGCCGCCGGCGGGGGACGGCCAAAGCACCCGCCAAGGCAATGGCCAGGAGAAGGCCCACGCCATCCAGGACCAGGCCGGCTTCATCCGCATCGAAGGCCAAGCCGGCGGCGAAGCTCGGGAAAGCGGCACCTGCCAAGACGGCCAAGGCCGCGGCGAAAAAGCGCACGGCTGCCCGCAAGAAGACGACCGCCAGGACCACCGGAAGTCACCGCCGCAGCGACGACACCGACTGAGGGCATCGACGCGCGATCTACAATGCGTCCATCGCCTTGCCGAACTTCGCCATGACCGCCAAGACCGCCTTCGTCACCGGTGCCACCTCGGGCTTCGGCCGCGCCATCGCCCTGCACCTGTTGCGGGATGGCTGGCGCGTGGTCGCCACCGGCCGTCGCACGGATCGCCTGCAAGCTTTGCGCGATGAATTCGGCGATGCGGTGCACCTCGCCAGCTTCGACATGCGCGATGGCGATGCGATCCATGCCGCCATCAATACCTTGCCCGAATCCTTCGCGCGCATCGACCTTCTGGCGAACAACGCCGGCCTGGCGCTCGGCACCTCGCCCGCGCAGCGCGCGGATCTCGCGCAGTGGCGGCAGATGATCGACACCAACATCACCGGCCTCGTCACGCTCACGCACGCGCTGCTGCCGCGCCTGATCGAGGCACGCGGGCTGATCGTCAACATCAGTTCAATCGCGGCGAGCTACCCCTACGCAGGCGGCAACGTCTATGGCGGCACCAAGGCCTTCGTCACCCAGTTCTCGCTCGGCCTGCGCAGCGACCTGCACGGCACCGGCGTGCGCGTGACCAGCATCGAGCCCGGCATGGCGGAAACCGAGTTCACCCTGGTCCGCACCAGCGGGGATCAATCGGCCAGCGAGGCGCTCTACCGAGGCGTCACCCCGATCAGCGCGGACGACATCGCCGGACAAGTGATGTGGCTGGCGAAGCTCCCGCCGCACCTCAACATCAATCGCATCGAGACGATGCCGGTGAACCAGTCCTTCGCCGGCTTCCAGGTGCATCGCGCCGGCTAGGCGCTCTGCCTCATTCGATCGGCGCGTCGTCCAGGTAGGTGTAGCCGGTCAGGCCGGCTTCCAGCGCTTCGTTGAAGCGCATGGCCTCGGACTTGCTGATGTCCGCCGTACCCACGCGCGCACGGTACGCGCGACGCAGGTCGTCCAGCTTGTAGCCCACGTAGTCGAGCATCACGTCGGTGGTGTCGCCGCGGCGCTGCTGCACCACGCGGCAATCGTCGCCATCGACCTTGACCTCGATCGCATCGGTATCGCCGAACAGGTTGTGGATGTCGCCGAGGATTTCCTGATACGCGCCGACCAGGAAGAAACCGAGGCGGTAGCTCTCGCCCTTCACCAGTTCATGCAGAGGCAGCGAGGTGTCGAGATCCTCGTTCTCCACGTACACGTCGATCTTGCCGTCCGAGTCGCAGGTGAGGTCGGCGATGATGCCGCGGCGCGTCGGTGCCTCGTCCAGCCGCTCGATGGGCGCGATCGGGAACACCTGGTCGATCGCCCACACGTCCGGCATCGACTCGAACACGCTGAAATTGACGAAGTACTTGTCGACCAGCCGCTCGTTGAGCTCATCCAGCAGGTCGCGGTGGCTCTTCTCGTCGTAGGTCAGCCGCGCCTTCACCGCATGCGCGACGGCATAGAACAGGTCGTCGATGCGCGCACGCTGCACCAGATCGATCTGGCCCAGCGCATACAGCGCCAGGCCCTCGCCATGCGCCTGCACGGCCTCGTGGAAGATCTCCACCGCCGGGCGCTCGCTCATTTCGTCGTGCAGCTCGCGCAACTGGTGGACCGGATGCGATTCATCGTCGTTCTGCGGCGGCACCCGGCCTTCCGGTGCCTGCTCGACTTCACTCACGTTGGCCACTAGTACAGCGTGGTGCGCGGTCATCGCGCGGCCACATTCGGTGACGATGCGCGGCTGCGTCAGCTCGTTGTCCGCGCAGGCCTCGGCCAGCGGCTGCACGATGGAATTGGCGTAGTGCGCGATGTTGTAGTTGACCGAATTGTACGAACGCGAGCGCGTGCCTTCGTAATCGATGCCGAGGCCGCCGCCGACATCGACATGGCTGATCTTCGCGCCCAGCTTGGACAGCTCGACGAAGTAGCGCGTTGCCTCGCGCATGCCGTTGGCGATGTCGCGCACGTTGCTGATCTGGCTGCCCATGTGGAAGTGCAGCAACTTCAGGCAATGGCCCATGCCGGCATCGCGCAGGTGCTTCCACAGGTCCAGCACCTGACGCGGATTGAGGCCGAACTTGGCCTTGTCGCCGCCGCTGTTCTGCCACTTGCCGGCGCCAAGCGAAGCCAGCCGCATGCGCACGCCGATGCCGGGCTCAACGCCCAGGGCGGCGGCTTCCTCCAGCACGATGCGCAGCTCGGAGGGCTTCTCGATCACGATGAAGGTCTCCAGCCCGATCTTGCGGCCGATCAGTGCCAGGCGGATGTACTCGCGGTCCTTGTAGCCGTTGCAGACGATCAGCCCGCCGGCGCGCGAGAGCGCGAGCACCGCCATCAGCTCCGGCTTGCTGCCGGCCTCAAGGCCGAAGCCCTCGCCATGGTGCGAGGCCAGCGTGCCGGCCACACCCGCATGCTGGTTCACCTTGATCGGGTACACCGCCGTGTAGCCGCCGGCATAGTCCCAGTCCTTTTCCGCCTGGGCGAAGGCAGCCTGCAGCTTGCGCAAGCGGTCGCCCAGGATGTCCGGGAAGCGCACCAGCAGCGGCAGGTTGGCGCCCGATGCCAGCGCGCGGTCCACCGCTTCGGCCAGCGCGATCTGCGGGCCCGCCTTGCCTTTGGGGCGCACCAGGATGCGGCCGTCGTCGCCGACATCGAAATAGCCGTCCGCCCAGTGCGGAATGGAATAGGTCTTGCGGGCGAGATCGATGTTCCAGTTCATGGCACGGCGGAGCGTCGTGGAAAGCGGGCGGCCATTCTACGTCCGCCCGCCGTAACGCCGGGTTACGCCGCCGCTGGCTACAATCCGCGCCTTACCCGGCTCCGGAACCCCCATGTCCCGACACGAATGGCTGTACGAGAACTTCGAGCCCGCCGGCTCGTCGATCGGCTACCGCATCAAGCGCAAGCTGGACGAAGTGCAATCGCCGTTCCAGAAGATCGAGATCTACGAATCGACCGACTGGGGCAACCTGATGTTGATCGACGGCGCGATGATGCTGACCACGCGCGACAATTTCCTCTACCACGAGATGATCGCGCACCCGGCGCTGTTCACCCACCCGGACCCGAAACGCATCGTGATCATCGGCGGTGGCGACTGCGGCACCCTGCGCGAGGTGCTGAAACACCCGGGCGTCGAGAAAGCCACCCAATGCGACATCGACGAACAGGTCACGCGCATGGCAGAAAAATATTTCGCCGAACTGTGCGAATCCAACGGCGATGCGCGCGCCGACATCATGTTCGACGACGGCCTGGCCTACATGAAGAACTGCGAGGCCGGCAGCGTCGATGTCGTCATCGTCGATTCCACCGATCCGGTCGGGCCGGCCGAGGGCCTCTTCAACGAGAAGTTCTTCGCCGACTGCGCGCGGGCGCTCAAGCCCGGCGGCATCCTGGTGCAGCAGTCGGAATCGCCGCTGGTGCTGCTGGACCTCATCAACGAGATGCGTGATGAAATGCGCAAGGCCGGCTTCCGGTCTTTCCAGACCTTGCCCTTCCCGCAGCCCTGCTATCCGACAGGCTGGTGGAGCGTGACGATGGCGAGGAAGGAAGCGGGCGCGGACTTCGCCTTCCGCGAGGCCGATGCACGCGGCAAAGGCTTCGAGACGCTCTATTACAGTGCCGATATCCATGCCGGCGCACGACACCTGCCGCCGTTCGTGACCGCCGCACTGAAGAACTGAGCGCCCAAGCAAATCCCAAGCATCGCCGCCCAGACTGTCGCCGCAGCCCCCACCTGCGCGCGATGGAAGCAAGATGCCCGGATTCTGGAAGTGGTTCTACCTGCGGCAGGCCGCATGGCTGGCGGCATCCGCCGTGGTCCTGCTGCTGGTCTTCAACCTCACCCGCCTGGACCTCCGCCTTGCCGATGCCTGGTACGACCCGTCGCAGGGCGCCTGGCCGATGCGCCGGGCGTGGTGGGCCGCCGTGCTGGTGCATCGCTGGATGAAGCTGGCGCTGATCCTGGCCGCATTCACCTGCATCGTGATGGCCTGGCGCCGGCGCGCATCGGCCAACGCATCAGGCTGGCGGCTGGTTGCCGCCAGCAGCGTCCTGGTGCCGCTGGCAGTGTCGATGGGCAAACGCACCAGCGCGATGCATTGTCCATGGGAGGTGGATCGCTATGGCGGCCTGAACCCCTACTTCGACCTGCTGACCACCGCACCGGCCAACCTGGCAACGGTCGGCCACTGCTTTCCCGCGGCATTCGTCACCAGCGCATCGTGGCTGCTGGCGTTCGCCTTGTTCGACTACCCGGCGCGCCCGCGGGAAAGCTGGCGAGCGGGCCTGCTGGCGCTGGCGCTGAGCCTGGCCTTCGGCTGGGTGCAGCAGATGCGCGGTGCGCACTTCCTCTCGCACACGCTGTGGTCGATCTGGTTGAGCTGGACGATCGTCGTCGGACTGCATGCGATCCTGGGCCTGTGGCGCCAACCGCTGCCGGAATCCGTGCGGTCCCCGCAGGTCGCATCCCGCACCGAAGAACCCACCCTGCGCTCGGCGGCATGATCGCCGCACAGGTGGATCAGAGCGCGTCGGCGTCCAACTCTCCGGTGCGGATGCGCACCGCACGCTCCAGCTCCCACACGAAGATCTTGCCGTCGCCGATCTTGCCGGTGCCGGCCGATTGCAGGATCGCTTCCACCACCGCGTCGACCTGCTCGCCGGTGGCCGCCACTTCCAGCTTGAGCTTGGGCAGGAAATCGACCACGTACTCGGCGCCGCGGTAGAGCTCGGTGTGGCCCTTCTGCCGGCCGAATCCCTTGACTTCGGTGACGGTGATCCCGGTGACGCCGACCTCGGCCAGCGCTTCGCGCACGTCGTCCAGCTTGAACGGCTTGATGATCGCCATGACCATCTTCATCGGTGGGGCTCCCGCTGCGGATGCCGCCACTTTACGGCATCGCCGGCCGCGCCTCCTGCTAGGATTTCCCCCACCCCATGGCACGGCCCCCACCGATGCCGCCGTCCCGGCCTTCGCGGCAGAGTCGGTACCGACCCATCGCGCAGGAGCGCACCCCGATGATCGACCTGGCCCAACTCGACGACCTCGCCCGCCGGCTCGGCGGCCTGCTCCCGCCTTCCCTGCGCGAAGGCCGCGAGGAACTGCAGGAGAACTTCAAGTCGGTGCTGCAGGCCGGTCTTGCCAAGCTCGATCTGGTGACGCGCGAGGAATTCGAGGTCCAGCGCGCGGTGCTGCTGAAGACCCGCGAAAAGCTGGAGGCGCTGGAGCGGACCGTGGCCGGGATCGAGGCAGGCCAGGGCGCCGCGGATCAATCGCGGCACTGAGCCGTTGAATCGTGCGGGGCACCGACGGTGCCTCGCGGGAGACCAAGCGATGGGACTGGCACGGGTCATGAGCCGCGCGCGGGTCGGCGTGCGCGCGCCGCAGGTCACGGTGGAAGTGCATGCGGGCGGAGGATTGCCGTCGATGTCGATCGTCGGCCTGCCCGAGGCCGCCGTCCGCGAAGCGAAGGACCGGGTTCGCGCGGCCATCGTCTGCGCGCAACTCGAATTCCCGGCCGGCCGCATCACGGTCAATCTCGCCCCGGCCGACCTGCGCAAGGACGGCGGCGGCTTCGACCTGCCGATCGCGCTCGGCATCCTCGCCGCAAGCGGGCAGTTGCCGCAAGCGGCGCTGGATGGCTGCGAATTCCTCGGCGAACTCGGGTTGACCGGCGAGCTGCGCGCCGTGCAGGGCGTGCTGCCAGCGGCGCTGGCCGCCGCCGGATCGGGACGCCAACTGATCCTGCCGGCCCAGAACGGTGCGGAAGCCGCCCTGGCCGGACAGGCCAATGCGCGCACCGCACGCACCCTGCTGGAAGTCTGTGCCGCCTTGCGCGGGCAGAAGGCGCTGCCGGCGGCCGAAGCCATCGATGCAGCCGTCCCGGCCTCGCATCCGGACCTGGCCGATGTTCGCGGGCAGGCGCACGCACGGCGCGCCCTCGAAATCGCCGCCTGTGGCCAGCACCACCTGCTCCTGGTCGGCAGCCCGGGCTGCGGCAAGACACTGTTGGCCTCGCGCTTGCCCGGCATCCTGCCACCGATGACGGAAGCCGAGGCATTGGAAGCGGCCGCCGTGCAATCGGTTTCCGGCCAGTCCTTCGATCCCGCGCATTGGCGCCAGCGCGCTTTCCGCAGCCCGCACCACACCGCCAGCGCGGTGGCGTTGGCGGGCGGCGGCAGCTCGCCGCGCCCTGGCGAAATCTCCCTCGCCCACCAGGGCATCCTGTTCCTGGATGAACTGCCGGAGTGGTCGCGCAGCGCGCTCGAGGTGCTGCGGCAACCGCTGGAGTCCGGCACGGTCACGGTATCGCGTGCGGCAAGGCAGTGCGATTTCCCGGCCCGCTTCCAGCTGATCGCGGCGATGAATCCCTGCCCCTGCGGCTGGGCGGGCGACAGCTCCGGACGATGCCGTTGCAGCGGCGATGCCGTCGCGCGTTATCGCAGCCGCATCTCCGGTCCGTTGCTGGACCGCATCGACCTGCAACTGGCTATGCAGCGGATCCCGCCTGCCCTGTTCGCTGCAGATGCACCTGCCGGCGAAGACAGCGCCACCGTGCGCCGGCGGGTCGTGGCCGCGCGCGAGCGCCAGCTCGTTCGCGCCGGCAAGCCGAACGCTCTGCTCGGCCAATCCGAGCTGACGCGATACTGCCGGCTGCAATCCCGCGACCAACACCTGCTAGAGCAGGCGATCGACCGTATGCAACTGTCGGCGCGCGGCGTGCATCGCATCCTGCGGGTGGCGCGCAGCATCGCGGATCTCGCCGGCCATCCCGGCATCGAGACCGAACACCTGGCAGAGGCCATCGGCTACCGCACGCTGGAGGCGAACACGTCGGCACCTCCCATCGCCGCCTGACGCACGCTACCTTCCTCGCAACCAAACCTTACACATCCAGCCGCTAGACTGCGCCGATCCCTCACCATCGCGTTGCGTCGCCTGGACATCCTGCACACCATCGACCTGAGACTGCTCGGCGGCGCCCTGCTGGTGCTCACCGGCATCGCCTCGTCGTTGCTGGCGCGGCGCTTCGGCGCGCCCTTGCTGCTGGTGTTCCTGGTGCTGGGCCTGGTGCTGGGCGTGGATGGTCCCGGCGGCATCCGTTACGACGACACCCGTTTCACCTATCTGGTCGGTTCACTGGCACTGGCGCTGATCCTGTTCGACGGCGGCCTGCAGACCCGCGCAGCGCAGGTGAAAGGCAGCGTCGCGCCTTCGCTGTTGCTGGCCACGGCAGGCGTGCTGGCGACCGCTGCGCTGACCGCGGTCGCCGCACACCACCTGCTCGGGCTGGAGCCGCTGCGCGCGATGCTGCTCGGCACCGTGCTGGCCTCCACCGATGCGGCGGCGGTGTTCTTCCTGCTGCGTGCCGGTGGCCTGCACCTGGAGCGCCGCACCGGCAGCACCCTGGAGCTGGAATCCGGCGCCAACGATCCGGTCGCGGTCTTCCTCACCATCGCGCTCACCGGCTGGCTGGCCGGCAATGCGCCCACGGTGTCGGGGCTGATCGTGCAAATCGTGTGGGCGATCGCCGCCGGCGTTGCATTCGGCTATGCGGGCGGGCGCCTGATCGTCTGGGCGCTCAACCGCTACAACCTGCCCTCCGGCCTGCATCCGTGGCTGGCGATGGCCGGCGCGGTGTCGGTGTTCGCGCTGACCAACTACCTCGGCGGCAGCGGCTACCTCGCGGTGTACCTGGCCGGCATCGTCATCGCCAACCGTCCGGTGCGCGCCCGCAACGAAGTGATGTCCGTGCAGGATGCGGCAACCTGGTTCGCGCAGCTGATGATGTTCCTGCTGCTGGGTTTGCTCGCCACGCCCAGCCGCCTGCTGGACGTGCTGTGGCCGGCGCTCGGCGTCGCCGCGTTCCTGATGTTCGTCGCCCGTCCGCTCGCGGTCACCGCCTGCCTGCTGCCCTTCCGCTATCGCGCGGGGGAGATCGGCTTCATCGCGTGGGTGGGGCTGCGCGGCGCGGTCGGCATCTTCCTCGCCTCCATTCCGCTGCTGGCGAAACTGCCGAACGCGTGGCTGTACTTCAATGTCGCCTTCGTGGTCGTGCTGACCTCGCTGCTGGTGCAGGGCTGGACGCTGACCCGCGCCGCGCACTGGTTCGATGTCGCGGTCCCGCGCAGCGATCCCGATACCCGCCGCGTGCAGCTGGACCTGCCCGGCACGCTCGATTACGACCTGCTCGGCTATCGCGTACCGGCGGGCAGCAAGGCACTCAATGCGCAAAGCTGGCCGCTCAACACCCGCCTGATGATGGCCGTGCGCAACGGCAAGGTACTGACCGCGGAGGAGGCCGGTGCGCTGCAGCCCGAGGACTACGCCTACCTGCTGGCGCCGCCCAATTCGGCGCGGCGCCTGGATTGGCTATTCGTCGGGCGCGATGGCGAAGGCCCGGCACAGGGCAGCTTCGGCAGCTTCACCCTGCCCGGCAACGTCGCGCTGGGCGAGTTGGCCAACTTCTACGGCCTGCACCTGCCCAAGCGCTATGCCGATCGCAGTGCGGCGGAACTTTTCGACCAGCGCTTCGATGAAGCGCCACAGATCGGCGATCGCCTCGCACTCGGCCCCGCCACGCTGATCGTGCGGGCGATGAAGGACGAGCGCGTCGCCCAGGTGGGGCTGGAATTCGTCAGCCTGGGCGAGCGCCTGATCAGCGGGTCACGCAACGCCCGCGGACCGGACTGAGGCGCCTCTATCCGATCCGCAGGCCCACAGCGATCACTCAGGCGGCTGCGCGCTCCCCATGGAACTGCTCTTCCTCGGTGCTGCCCTTTAGCGCCACGGTGGAGGACTGCCCGCCCTGGATCGTCTGGGTCACCGCATCGAAATAGCCGGTGCCGACCTCGCGCTGGTGCTTGACTGCGGTGAAGCCCTTGTCGGCGGCAGCGAACTCGGCCTCCTGCAGTTCGACGAAGGCGCTCATCTGGCGGCGCGCATAGCCATGCGCCAGATTGAACATGCCGTAGTTGAGGGCGTGGAAGCCGGCCAGGGTGATGAACTGGAACTTGTAGCCCATCGCGCCCAGTTCCTTCTGGAACCTGGCGATGGTGGCGTCGTCCAGGTTCTTCTTCCAGTTGAAGGAGGGCGAGCAGTTGTAGGCCAGCAGCTTGCCCGGATACTTGGCGTGGATCGCCTCGGCGAACTTGCGCGCGAATTCCAGGTCCGGCTTGCCGGTCTCGCACCAGACCAAGTCCGCGTACGGCGCATAGGCCAGGCCGCGGCTGATCGCCTGGTCGAGGCCGTTCTTCGTCTTGTAGAAGCCTTCAATCGTGCGCTCGCCGGTGGTGAACGGCTTGTCGTTGTCGTCCACGTCGCTGGTCAAGAGATCGGCGGCTTCCGCATCGGTGCGGGCGACGATGATCGTGGGCACGCCCATCACGTCGGCGGCCAGGCGCGCGGCGGTCAGCTTCTCGACGGCCTCGCGGGTCGGCACCAGCACCTTGCCGCCCATGTGGCCGCACTTCTTCACCGAGGCCAGCTGGTCCTCGAAGTGCACGCCGGCCGCGCCCGCTTCGATCATCGCCTTCATCAGCTCGTGCGCGTTAAGCACGCCGCCGAAGCCGGCCTCGGCATCGGCGACGATCGGCTGCAGGAAGTCGATGCTGTCGTCGCCTTCGGCATGGTGCAGTTGGTCCGCGCGCAGCAGCGTGTTGTTGATGCGCTTGACCACCTGCGGCACCGAGTTGGCCGGGTACAGCGACTGGTCGGGGTACATCTCGCCGGCGAGGTTCGCATCAGCGGCGACCTGCCAGCCCGAGAGATAAATCGCCTTCAGGCCCGCCTTGACCTGCTGCATGGCCTGGTTGCCGGTCAGCGCACCGAGCGCATTGACGAAATCTTCCTGATGCAGCGACTTCCACAATTTTTCGGCGCCCAGGCGCGCGATGGAATGCTCGACATGCACGGTGCCGCGCAGGCGCACGACATCCTCCGCGGTGTAGGCGCGGGTGACGCCGGCCCAGCGCGGGTTGTTGTCCCAGTCGAGCTTGAGTTGTTCGGCAGTCGGCAGCTTGTTCATGGCGATGTCCTTGAAAGGCGGAGTGATGGGTGTGGATGGGTGATGCGGGATCTTTCGTGGCGTGGTCGATGCATCAGTCGATGCGCTCGTACGCGGGCAAGGTCAGGAACTCGGCCAAGGTGCCGCTGCGGGTGAGTTCGACCAGCAGTTCGATGGCTTCGGGGATGCGCGCCTTGCCGGGGAAGCCGCCCTCGGCGGCGAGGCGCGAAGGCAGGCCGATCAGCGCGCGCTCCAGCAAAGCGAAATCCATCGGCGTGCCGTCGTCCAGATGCAGCGGCTGGCGACCGGGCAGATCGGGATCGGCATCGAAGTGCAGCCACTGCCACAGCTGCGCGCGGGCGATCTCGGCGGTGGCGGCGTCTTCCATCAGCCAGTGGATCGGCACGCAGCCGTTGCCATCCAGCCACGCCGCCAGATAGCGCACGCAGACTTCGACATTGCCCTCGAAGCCCTTGGCCGTGATGGTCCCGCGGCTGGGCTTCAGAAGATCAGCCGCGGCGACCTCCACGTCTTCGCGCGAGACGTCTTGCTGGTTCGGCTGCGGCATGTTCGCGTCGAAGATTTCGCGGGCCAGCGGAATCAGCGCCGGATGCGCGACCCAGGTGCCATCATGGCCGGCCGTCACTTCACGCAGCTTGTCGGCGCGCACGCGGGCAAGGGCCGCTTCATTCGCCTCGGCATCGGTGGAGATCGGGATCTGCGCGGCCATGCCGCCCATCGCATGCGCGCCGCGGCGGTGGCAGGTCTTGATCAGCAGTTCCGAATACGCCTTGAGGAAGGGCTGCGTCATCGTCACCTGCCCGCGCTCGGGCAGGACGCGGTCGCGATGCGCGCGCAGCGTCTTGATGTAGCTGAAGATGTAGTCCCAACGCCCGCAGTTGAGGCCAACGATGCGGCCTTTCAGCGCGTGCAGGATTTCGTCCATCTCGAACGCTGCGGGCAGGGTCTCGATCAGCACCGTCGCCTTCATCTGGCCGTTCGGCAGTCCGAGTTCGGCCTCGATGTGGTCCATCACCGCGTTCCACAGCGCGGCTTCCTCCATCGACTGCAGCTTGGGCAGGTAGAAGTAGGGGCCGCGGTCCTTCGCAGCCAGGGCTTGGGCGTTGTGGAACGCGAAGAGGCCCAGATCGAAGAGTGACGCCGACATGCGCTCGCCATCGACCAGCACATGCTTTTCATCCAGATGCCAGCCGCGCGGCCGCACGATCAGCACCGCGCGTTCGGCTTCGGGTTTCAGGGCGTAATGCTTGCCGCCCGGCGCGGTGAACTGCAGTGTGCCGGCAACCGCGCCCTGCATCGCCACTTGGCCTTCGATCACGTTGGCCCAGGTCGGGCTGGTGCTGTCCTCGAAGTCGGCCATGTAGCACTGCGCGCCGGAGTTGAGCGCGTTGATGACCATCTTGGGATCGACCGGCCCGGTGATCTCGACGCGGCGGTCGGCCAGCGCGGCCGGGATCGGGGCGACGCGCCAATCACCGGCGCGGATGTCGGTGGTGTCGGCGCGGAAGTCCGGCAGCTCGCCGGCGTCGAAGCGGGCCTGGCGCATGACGCGGGCCTGGAGCCGGGCCTGTCGCTCGCCCTCGAAGCGGCGATGCAGGCCCAGCAGGAAGGCCTGCGCTTCCGGCGTCAGGACGGCACTCTGCCCTTCCGTCGTGGCGGTGATTTCAAGCGTGTCGTGGGGTTTGAGGACCGCGGACATCCGGCGCGTGCTCCAGTGATTGCTGTGGTGCACAACATCCGCTTGCGGGACTGTATTTGACAAACAAGAGTTGTCAATGATTAGTATTTGATAAACAAATAACTCAATGTCGCGCGGAACCGTATGGCCCAAGCCTCTGAATTTCCGCGCTTTTCCTACAAGGGCAGTCGTCTCAAGCCCCTGCGGGCGTTCTGTCAGGTGGCCCGACTGGGCTCGATTTCCCGCGCGGCCGAGGCTCTTTTCCTCAGCCAGCCCGCCGTCAGCCTGCAGGTGCAGGCGCTGGAACGGGAGCTGGGCAGCCGCCTGTTCGACCGCAGTGGCCGGCGCCTGACCCTGACCCGCGAAGGCGAACTGCTCTACGAGATGGCGCGTCCGCTGGTGGAGGGACTGGACGGGCTGGAGGCCGCCTTCCGGGAGAAGCTCAGCGGCCTGGACGCAGGCGAGCTGCACGTCGCCGCCGGCTCATCGACCATCCTCTACCTGTTGCCGCAGATCGTGAGCGCCTTCCGCGCCGCGCATCCGGACGTACGCCTGACCCTGCACAACGTGACCGGCGCAGGCGGTCTGGAACTGCTGCGTTCGGACAAGGTGGACCTGGCGTTCGGCTCGATGCTGGATGTCCCCGCCGACCTCGACTACGCGCCGATCCACGAGTTCGCGCCACTGCTGATCATGCCGCCGGAGCATCCGCTGGCGGCGAAGGAAAAGATCGAACTGACCGATCTTTCGCCCTACGGCCTGATCCTGCCGCCGCAGCGCCTCACCACCTATCGCCTGATCGACCTCGTGTTCCAGCGCGCGCGTGTGCCCTATACGGTCGCGCTGGAAGTCGGCGGCTGGGAGGTCATCAAGCAGTACGTGGCGATGGGGCAAGGCATCAGCATCGTCACCGCCTTCTGCATCACCGAGGCCGATCGCGCACGGCTGGCGACGCGCTCATTGGCGAAGTTCTTCCCCTCGCGCAGCTATGGCGTGGTCAAGCGGCGGGGCAAGTTCCTCTCGCCGCAGGCACGCGCCTTCGTCGAGCTGATCCAGCCCAACCTGCTGGCCTCGCGCGGCTACGACCAGACCGGGCATTCGGAACGCTAGATCGCGAAGCGCGCCTCGTGCCCGTCTCGGGCCGTTGCCGGACCGCTGATGGTCCGGGTGATCGCATCGGCTACATGCTCGGCAGCCGGCCTGTGCTGCGGAACCGGCGATGACCCCGCGGCCGCCAACGCGGAGCTCATGCCGTCGCGGCGAGATTGAGCTGCCAGGACACGCCGAAACGGTCGTTGCACCAACCAAAGCGCGGGCTGAAACCGTAATCGCCGAGCGGCATCAGCACTTGCCCGCTATCCGACAGGCGGTTGAAGGCGAAATCAAGCGCATCGGCTCCGGAGAACTCGACGAACAGCGACGACGAAGGCGTGAACGAAAACCCGTGCCTGACCGAACTGTCGGAGACCAGCAGGCGGGTACCGGCGATATCCAGCTCGGCCAGCATCAGGCCGTTGCCATCGGGATGCGGGATGGAAGGGCCCGGCTTCGAATCCGGGAATACCTCGCGGTAAAGATCGAGCGCAGCCTGCGCCTGTCCCTCGAACATCAAGAACGGGCGCATCGACAGCGCGGGATGCTTTTCGGCCACGCCTCAACCTTGCACGAGGGTCTCGAAACCGCCCCAGATCATGCGCTTGCCATCGAACGGCATCGCCTCCGGAGTCATCTCCTTCATCCACGGATCTTCCATCACCGCCGCATTGACGCGGTCGCGTTCCGCGCGCGAGGGGTAGGTGATCCACGCGAACACCACCACCTCATCGTCTTTGAGCATCACCGATTGCGGGAACGAGGTCAGCTTGCCCGGCTTGACGTCATCGGCCACGCACTCGACGTAGTCGGTCGCGCCATGTTTCTTCCACAGGTCGCGTGACTTCTCGGCCAGCACCTTGTACTCGTCCAACCTGGCCTTCGGTACGGCCATCACGAATCCATCGACGTACATGCTGCCTCCTCGCGCTCAGGGCGCTTTCATTTCACAGTTGACCATCCATGCCACGCCGAAGCGATCGGTGCACATGCCAAAGCGTTCGGCCCAGAACGTGCGCTCCAGCGGCATGGTGACCTGTCCGCCCTCGGACAGACCGGCGAACAATCGCTCGGCTTCCTCCACATGGGCGGCGTTGACCGACAGGGAGAAGCCCTGCATCGGCTTGAAGTATTCGGGCGGGCAGTCCGATGCCATCAGCAAGGAGCCATCGGCAAATTGCAGGGTAGCGTGCATGATCGCGTCGCCCTGGCCGGCAGGCGCCTGGTCGGCCATCGGCGACTCGGCCCAGGTGTGCTGGAACACCAGCTTCGCGCCCAGCACCTGCTGGTAATGGTCGAGCGCTTCGCGGCAATTGCCATTGAAATTCAGATACGGATTCATCGCCTACCCCATGTATTGATTGATCAGTGCCCTTCGGGAATGCCGGCCGGGTCCATCCAGAAAGGCCCCCAACCGTGGCCGTCCGGATCGCTGAAGGCCCGTTGGTACATGAAGCCCATGTCCTCGGGCGGATGCGGCTCGCCGCCGCCGTTGGCGAGTGCGGTCTCGACGACGGCATCGACCTCACCCTTGGTGTCGAACTGGATCGCCACCAGGCATTGCACCGACTTGGTCGGATCGGCGATTTCAAGCTGGGTGAACGTCCGGAAGAAATCACGCTGCAACAGCATCGCGAATTGATGCTCGCCCAAGATGACGGCAACCGCCTTGTCGTTGCTGAAAGCCTCGTTGATCTCGAAACCGAGCGCCGTGTAGAAGGCCCGCGTGCGAGCCACATCCGAGATGGGAAGGTTGACGAAGAGTCCGGTCGTGCGTGTCATGTGCATGCCTCCTCAGGCCTTGTTTTCGACGTGTTGCTTGAAGTTGTCGAGGATCGCCTGCCAGCCCTCGCGCTGCTGCTCTCGCGTGTGCGTGCCTTCGGCATCGAAGCGCTCTCGGACGGTCACGCTGCCGTCGCCGTTGTCGACGAAATCGACGTGGACCTGGCGGCCGTCATCGATTTCGTATCGCAGATACTTGCCGGCATCGACCGCACTGTACGTGCCGCCGAAATCGAACCCGTGGCTGCCGTCCTTCGCTTCCATGCGCGCACGGAAGCGCCCGCCTTCGCACAGGTTCACCTCCGAAGCGGTGGTGTGCCAGTCATCGGAGGCGGCGTTCCATTGCTTGATGTCGTCCGGCGTGTTCCAAGCCGACCACACTGCATCGACAGGCGCGCGGATGGTGGTTTCGACGGCGATGGGGGCATCGTTCATTGGGGTTCTCCCGTTGCATGGGTTCTCCGGCGTCACTGCATCGAGTGCAGGCCGAACAGGTTTCCTTCGGTGTCGTGCGCCAGCGCGCAGAAACCGTACTGGCCGATGGCGAACTTCTCCTTGAACACTTGCCCGCCGACTGCAGCCACCCGACCCGCTTCCACCGCGCAATCCTCGCAGCCGAAATAGACCAGGGTGCCCATGCCGCCGGAGGGCACGCCTTCCATCCTGACCAGGGCGCCGCCGGTGCCGCCGTTCTCCATCTCCATCGGGAAGGCCATCATTTGCAGGCCGGAGGCATCGCCTTCCGGCGCCACCAGCGTTTCCAGCTTCTTGCCGAGCACCTGCTCGTAGAACGCCTGCGCGCGCGGCATGTCCTGCACGTAGATCTCGAACCAGACGACGGGGTTGAAGTTCATCGCGATTTCCTCGGCAATGCGGGCTTAACGAAATGTTTATATCGTCAACATTCAGCCTATCCGCGCGATGTTACAGTTGTCAACATGAGGCCGCCCGCGCGCAAGAAACCCCGCATCCCCAAGCCGCAGGGCTACCACCACGGGGACCTGCCCCGCGCACTGATCATGGCCGCGCGGCACATGATCGAAGACGGCGGCGCGCAGGCGCTGACGCTGCGCGGTGCGGCGCAAAAAGCGGGCGTGAGTGCGGCGGCACCCTATCGGCATTTCGAAGACCGCGATGCGCTGCTGGCCGCGGTGATCGCCGAAGGCTTCGACGGGCTGGCCGCCGCGACGGAGGCCGCGCGGGGCAGCGCCGGCGACCCGGTATCCGCGTATCTCGCCGTGGGCGAGGCCTACCTCGGCTTTGCGGCAGCGCATCCGTCGCTGTATCGGCTGATGTTCGGCATCGAACGCCACAAGCCCGATTATCCCGCGCTGCTTGAGGCCGGACAGCGCGCATTCGGCGTCGTGCTCCAGGCCGCCAGGGATTGCGGCGATGCGGGCCTGATCGGTTCGCGCCCGCCGGAGCACGTGGCGCTTGCGGGCTGGACGATGGTGCACGGTCTGGCCAGCCTGCATGTCGATGGCGTGCTGGGGCTGGTGTTGCCGGTGCCACTGCCCGATGCCGCCGCCGCGCTGTTCTCGATCCTGACCGACGGCGTCAGGCCACGCTGACGCGGCGGCCCGGCGGATTCACGCCGTGCTGCGCCTCTTCCCCTGCCACGGCGCGTACCACGCGCGGATCTTCGCCATGTCGGCATCCATGTCGTCCGACATCACGATGGTCGGGCCGATGCCGATGATCTTGTCCGGGTAGTGGAAGTAGGCCAGCATCACCGGCACGTCGGCGCCCCTGGCGAGCTTCCAGAAGCCGGTCTTCCACTGGTCGACCTTCTTGCGCGTGCCTTCGGGTGCGAGACCTATCCACATCGCGTCGGCGCTCTTCATCGTCTCGATGCTCTGGGCGACGAATCCGCCCGGCGCACTGCGATCGATCGGGATCACGCGCAACACGCGCATCAACCAAGCCATCGGTCCCCAGAACAATTCCTTCTTGCCCAGGATGCGCAAATCCAGCCCCAGCGCGAGCAGGGCGGCAAACCCCCACACACCGTCCCAGTTGGAGGAGTGCGGCGCGCCGATGAGGATCGCCTTCTCCACGTTCGGGAACTCGCCGACCATCTTCCAGCCGCCCAGCTTCAGGATGCTGCGACCCAGCCAGCGCGCAAAGCGGCTGCGATGCACGCGCGGCACCCTGGGCGGCAATACCAACAAGTCGCCATCGCGGGCGGGCGTGGCTGGATGCGGCATCGGCATGTCTGGCATTCCCCGTTCAATCCCAATCGCGCGCGGCGCGCCCGCGCTTGATCTCGCCGCGCCCACGCTTGGCCTGCAGGCGCCGCTCCTTCGAGCCCTTGCTCGGCCTGGTCGCCACCCTGGGCTTGGGCGCATGCAAGCCGTGCGCGATCAACGCGGCCAACCGCGCGCGTGCATCCTGCCGATTGCGGTCCTGGGTGCGGAAGCGCTGCGCCTGGATCACCACCACCCCATCGGCGGTCATACGGCGATCGCGGCGCGCCAGCAGGCGCGCGCGCACCGCCTCCGGCAGCGAAGGCGAAGCGGCGATGTCGAAGCGCAGCTCCACCGCAGTCGCGACCTTGTTGACGTTCTGGCCGCCCGCGCCCGAGGCGCGCACGAAGCGCTCGGTCAGTTCGTCCTCGTCGATGTCGATCCCCGGGGCGATCTGCAGCATGGCCGCACTTTAGCAGTCCGTCGGGGCCGCGCTAAGCTGGGGCTTCATCGGCACGGAGTCCGTCATGAAACGCCTGATCGCCGCCTTCCTGCTCGGCCTGGCCCTGGCTGGCCCGGCGTCGGCCGGACCGCCGGACACCGCCCGCATCGAACACCTGCTGGAGGTGATGGAAGCGAACAAGATCGTCGACCAGATGCTGCCGATGCTGGCGCAACAGACCCGCGCAATGCTGGAACAACAGCTCGACCGGCAAAAGGCGGGCCCGGCGCAGCGCGAGCGCATGCAACGCCTGCTGGAATCGCAGGAGGTCGACATGCGCAAGCTGCTGACGTGGGAAAAGCTCAAGCCCGCCTACGTCCGCGTCTACGCCGATACGCTGAGCGCCGCCGAAATCGACGCCATGACGCGCTTCTACGAAAGCCCGGAAGGCCGCAGCGTGATGCAGAAGATGCCGCAGATCCTGCAGCGCACGATGGTCGAGATGCAGCCGCTGATCGTGTCGCTGATGCAGGAGCAGGCAGCCCGCATGCGCTCGGAGATCGAGGCCGACGCGCCCGCCAAGGACGAATGACCCCGTTTCAGTCCGGGACCGGCGCGAACAGCGCCAGCGCCCGCGCGAATGCCGCATCGGCCGGCGCCTCCACCCGCATCGCCTCTCCCGTGCCCGGGTGGACGAAGGACAGCGCCTGCGCGTGCAGCAGCATGCGGTGGATGCCGGCCATGCGGAAGGCGCGATTGTGGCGTCCGTCGCCGTGGCTGGTGTCACCGATCAGGTGGTGCGAGACGTGCTTGAGGTGGCGGCGGATCTGCCGGAAACGGCCGGTGCGAGGCGAGGCGCGCAACAGCGCGTAGCGGGACGTGTCGAAACCCTGCGAAGGCCACGGCAGTTCGCAGGTACGCAATAGCTCGAAATCGGTGATGGCTTGTTTCTTTGCCGGCTTGCCCGGGCCGCCATCGAGGGGGTGGTCGATGGTGAAGCGTTCAGCATCCGGCCAGCCCCGGCATACGGCGAGGTAATCCTTCGCCACCTCGCCCGCCATCCAGGCCTTGCCCAGCGCGGACGCCGTATCGCGATCGAACGCCAGCAACAGGCAGCCGCTGGTCGCGCGATCGAGCCGGTGCACCAGGAACACCGGGCACTCGAACTGCGCGCGCAGGCGATCGGCGGCGAAATCGGACTCTCCGCGCGCCAACGCGCTGTCGTGGACCATCAGCCCGGCGGGCTTGTCGACCACTGCAAGCCGCGCATCGGACCACAGCACCGGAAGGCCGTGGGCATTGACAAGGGCCTTTCGGCAGGGGTCGGGTATCGGGACAGCGGATATCATGGCCTATTCTCAACCAGGGAAATCCGGATGTCCCGTCTTCGTCTCGTCCCGCTGTCCTGCGCCATCGCCGTCTCGCTGTTTTCCGCCCACGCCTTCGCAGCCGATGCGGTATCCGTGCCCAAGGGCGTGACCGCGGCCTCCTGCGTCGAGGGCATCTGCGAATACCGCCTCGCCAACGGCCTGCAGGTCCTGCTGTTCCCGGATGCGTCCAAGCCCACGGTCACCGTCAACGTGACCTATCACGTCGGTTCCGTGCAAGAGAACTACGGCGAAACCGGCATGGCCCACCTGCTCGAGCACCTGGTGTTCAAGGGCACGCCGGACCACAGCGATATCCCGGGCGAGATGAAGAAGCGCGGCATCAGCTTCAACGGCACCACCAACCTCGACCGCACCAACTACTTCGGCAGCTTCCCCGCCAACGACGGGACGCTCGACTGGATGCTGTCGATGGAGGCCGACCGCATGGTCAATTCCTTCATCGCCAAGAAGGACCTCGACAGCGAAATGACCGTGGTGCGCAACGAGATGGAGCGCAACGAGAACGAGCCCGGCAGCGTCTTCAGCCAGCGCATGCGCTCGACCGCCTACCAGTGGCACAACTACGGCAAGAGCACCATCGGCAACCGCGCCGACGTGGAGAACGTGCCGATCGAGAACCTGCAGGCGTTCTACCGCCAGTGGTACCAGCCCGACAACGCCACGCTGATCGTCGCCGGGCGCTTCGATGCGGCGACGGTCCTGGCCAAGATCCAGAACACCTTCGGCAAGATCAAGCGCCCGACGCGCACGCTGCCCACGCTGTGGACGACCGAACCGACGCAGGACGGCGAGCGCGAAGTGACCATCCGCCGCAGCGGCGACCTGCGCCTGGTCGGCCTGACCTACCACATCCCCGCGGCCACCCACGCCGACACGCCGGCCCTGATGGTGCTGTCCAACATCCTCAGCCATTCGCCCGGCGGCCGCCTGCACAAGGCGCTGGTGGAGCCCAAGCTTGCCGCGGCGGCCTTCGCCGGCGCCGGCGCGCAGCAAGACCCCGGGACCTTCACCCTGATCGCCGTGCCGCCCAAGGATGGCGATGGCGCCAGGATCGAGGCGGAACTGCTCAAGCAGGCCGAACAGGTCGCCGCCAGCCCGGCCACCGCCGATGAGGTCGCCGAAGCCAAGCAGCGGATGGCCAACGGCTACGAGCTCTCCTTCAACGACGTCAACCGTGTCGGTCTTGCGATGAGCGAGTACGTGGCCGCCGGCGACTGGCGCCTGTACTTCGTGCTGCGCGATGCGATCGCCAAGGTCACGGCGGACGACGTCAACCGCGTCGCGGCGAAATACCTGATCCCCTCCAACCGCACGCTCGCCCGTTTTGTCCCGACCGACAACGCGGTGCGCGCCAAGGTCGACGGCGCGCCGTCGGTCGCCAGTCTGGTGGACGGCTACAAGGGCCGCGCCGCGGTGGCCGCCGGCGAGGCCTTCGACCCCACGATCGAGAACATCGCCGCGCGCACCGAAATCTTCACCATCGGCGACGGCCTGCAGGTTTCGCTGCTGCCCAAGAAGACCCGCGGACAGACCGTGGTCGTCGATGCGGATTTCCGCTTCGGCGACATGGAAGCGATCAAGCGCACCGCCGACTCCGCGGGCAGCGTCGCCGGCAGCATGCTGATGCGCGGCAGCAAGACGCTCAGCCGTGAGCAGATCGACAAGCGCTTCGAGGCCCTGAAGACCCAGGCCAGCATCGGTGGCAGCATGCAAGGTGCCAGCATCGGCCTGCAGACGCGCCGCGACGAGTTGGTCGAGGCGCTGACGCTGGCCGCCGACATCCTGCGTAATCCGACGTTCCCGGAAAGCGAGTTCGAGCAGCTGCGCCTGCAATCGATCACCGGTGCCGAGGCCTCGCGCAAGGAGCCGGGCACGGTCGCCGGCCTGGCGATGGCGCGCCGCTTCGATCCGTGGCCGGTGGGCCATCCCTTCCATGTCCAGACGCTGGACGAATCGCTGGCCAACCTGCGTGCGCTCAAGCTGGACGACGTGCGCGCGTTCCATCGCGCTTTCTACGGCACCAGCCAGGGGCAGATCTCGATCGTCGGCGATTTCGATCCCGCCGTCGTCAAGCCGCTGCTCGCCAAGCTGTTCGCCGACTGGAAGCCCGGCGTGCCGCATGCGCCGGTGCCGACGCATTACTTCGAAGTGAAGCCGGAGCGCCAGAGCTTCGAGACCCCGGACAAGTCGAACGCGATCTTCCTGGCGCGCTTCAACATGCCGCTCAACGACGACGCGCCGGACTATCCCGCGCTCGTGGCGGCCAACTACGTGTTCGGCGGCGGCGGGCTGAAGTCGCGCCTGTTCGACCGCGTTCGCCAGAAGGACGGCCTGAGCTACGGCATCGGCAGCGGACTCTCCGCCGACTCCAGCCGCGACGGCAAGGACGACGCCGGCAGCTTCAGCATCCAGGGCATCGCGGCGCCGCAGAACATGCCGAAGCTGGAAACGGCCGTGCGCGAGGAGCTGGCTCGCCTGGTCCGCGATGGCATCACTGCCGCCGAGCTGTCCGATGCGGTGAACGGCATGCTGACGCAACGGCAGCAGGCGCGCGCCAGCGACGGCAACATCGCCTCGATGCTGAACTCCGACCAGTACCTCGGGCGCAAGATGGCCCGTCGCGCCGATTTCGAGGCCAGGCTGAAGGCACTGACCGTCGACGACGTCAATGCCGCGATCCGCCGCCACTTCAAGCCGGGCGAATTGAGCGTCTACGTGGCCGGCGATTTCGCCAACGCCGCCAAGGCGCCGCCTGCCGGCAAGTAACCGTTACGGAGGCGGGCCGCCCGCGGCCCGCCTCTCCAGCGCTTCGCAATCGGGTTGCCCGGATGACCGGGAAAGCAGGCGCTCAATTCCGCCGCCGCGGCCATGCGGCAATCAGCGCCCACAAGCCGCCCAGCCCGGCCACCCACGTCGCCACCGGAATGCCCACGATGCGCGGGCCGCCGGCCTCCAGCCCGTACAGCACGCTGGCGACGATCAACAGGCCGATGCCCAGCACGGCGGAGATCATCCGCTTCTGCATGATGTGCAGGTCCTTCGACAGCACGCGCAGGTCGCGCGATTCCATCTGCAGCTGGTGCCGGCCCTCGACCTGCTGCCTGAGCCAGGCATGCAACAGCCCCGGCATGTCCGGCGCGTGCGTCACCAGCTCCGGCAGGCGCTTGCCGAACTCGCGTGCCAGCCGGCGCGGGCTGTAGCGATCGGCCAGGATCTTCTCCAGCACCGGCTTGGCGACCGCCCAGATGTCGATCTGCGGGTCCAGCTGGCGGCCGACGCCTTCGATGTTGAGCAAGGTCTTCTGCAACAGGATGAGCTGCGGCTGCAGCGTCAGCTGGTAGCGCTGCGCCATGCGGAACAGTTTCGCCAGCACTTCGGCCAGCGAGATCTGCGACAACGGCCGCGTGAAGTACGGCTCGCAGATCGCGCGCGCCGCGGCTTCCAGCTCGTCGATGCGCACGGTCGCCGGCATCCAGCCCGCCTCCACGTGCAGCTCGGCGATGCGGCGGTAGTCGCGGTTGAAGATCGCCATGAAGTTCTCGGCGAGGTAGTACTGGTCCTCGCGCGAGAGCTGGCCCATGATGCCGAAGTCCAGCGCGATGAAACGCGGGTTCTGCCGGCGCTCCGGATCGACCCAGATGTTGCCGGCATGCGCGTCGGCGTGGAAGAAGTTGTCGCGGAAGACCTGCTCGTAGAACACGCGCACGCCCTTGGCGGCCAGCGCCTTGCGGTCGATGCCGGCGCGGTCGAGCGCGGCGATGTCGTCGCTGGGGATGCCGTGCACCCGCTCCATCGTCATCACCCGCTCGCCGGTGTGCGGCCAGATCACCTCCGGCACGTACAGGTCGCCACTGCCCAGCCAGTTGCGCCGCAGCAGGCTGGCGTTGCCGGCTTCGCGCTGCAGGTCGAGTTCGGCGGCGAGGGTGGATTCGATCTCGGCGACGATCTCGCGCGGACGGATCTTGTCGGCATTGGGATGGGTGTGCTCGACGATGCCGGCGATGTCGTTCAACAGCGCGATGTCGCTGTCGATCTGCCGGCGGATGCCCGGGCGCAGCACCTTCACCACCACCTCGCGGCCATCGTCCAGCAGCGCCGCGTGCACCTGCGCGATGGAAGCCGAGGCCAGCGGCGTGGTGTCGAAATGCGCGAACGACGCGTCCACCGGCTTGCCCAGCGAAGCCTCGACGATGCGTCGTGCTTCCTCGCCATCGAAGGGCTGCACGCGGTCCTGCAGCAGCGTCAGTTCGTCGGCGATGTCGGTCGGGACCAGGTCGCGGCGGGTCGAGAGGATCTGCCCGAACTTGACGAAGATCGGGCCCAGCTCCTGCAGCGCCAGGCGCAGGCGCATGCCGCGCGGCATCGCCTGCACGTCGGCGGAGGCACGCGGCACGAACGGACGCGCGATCTTCAGCCAGCGCTCGGCCGGGGTGTCGTCCAGCAGCGCGTCCAGCCGGTAGCGCAGCAGCACGCGGCCGATGCGCCAGGCCCGGCGCACCGATTTCATGCCGCACCCTTGAGGCGCGTCACCCGCGCGACGAGGCGTTCGACGTCGTCGCGGATCGCATCGACATCGTCATGGAAGGCATCGAGTTCCCCTCGACCCAGCACGTCACGCGATTCCTCGGTCAGGTAGTCGGCGGCGCTGGTGGCGAACTCCTTGCCCATGTCGCGCGCGTTGCGCAGGGCAAAGGCGATGCCGTTCGCCATCTGCATACCCAGCACCTCGCCGAACACCGCGGTGAACGGGCGCGACCAGTCGGGATCGAAGCGTTCGGCCATGCGCTGCAGGCGGCTCGCCAGTTCGGCATCGCCTTCGATGCGCAGCTGTCCAACCGGCGGCGCGTCGTCACGACGCAACATCGGCAACTGCCTAAGCAGGCCGCCCAACGTGCTGCGCACCGACAGATCGGCGCGATCGGCATCGCCAACCGGCCCGACCTGCAAGGCATCGCCATCCACGGTCACCCGCAAGGCCAGCGGTGGCGAGTCCAGCGTCAGCGCGACACTCCGTCCGGCCAGTGTCCGCAAGTCCGTGCGCGCGTCCTCGTCCAGCGCCAAAGCACGGTTGAGCGCGGCTTCCAGCGCACGGCCGGCCGGGACTTTCCAGTTGAAGGCAGAAGATGCGGTCATCCGCGCATTCTATCCGGCCATGCGCCATGCCTTGGCGACGCGCCGCAGGCCCTCGTCCATCGACACTCTGGGCACGTAGCCGAAGTCGCGCTGCGCCGGCGCCATCGAATACCAGTGGGTAGTGGCGAGCTGCTCGGCGAGGAAGCGCGTCATCGGCGGCTCGCCCTTCAGCTTCAGCAGTGGCCACAGCTTTTCCGCCGCCGCGCCCGCAGCGTAGGCCACGCGCAACGGGATGTGGCGATGGACCTCGGGCGCGCCCGCTGCGCGCAGCAGCGCGTTGATGAGGTCTTCCATCGGCCGCGGCTCGCCGTTGCTGATGAAATAGGCGCGCCCGGCGCAGGCACTGCCGATGGCCAGGTGATCGAAGGCATCGAAATGCGCCTGCGCGGCATTGTCGATGTAGGTGCTGTCGACCAGGTTGCGGCCATCGCCCACCAGGGCCAGCCGCCCGGCCCTGGCGCGCTCGACGATGCGCGGCAGCAGCTGGTTGTCACCCGGCCCCCAGATCAGGCGCGGCCGCAGTGCGACGGTGGCGAGCGTGTCGTCGTTGGCCGCCAGCACGATCTTCTCGGCGATCTGCTTGGTCGCCGCGTACGGTGCCTTCAGGTCCTCGCCATAGGGCACCTCGTCGGCCGTGCCGCCTTCCACCGGATGCGTCGCGCGATGGGTCACGCTGGGTGTCGAGGTATAGACCAGCCTGTCGATGCCATGTTCGCGACAGGCGGCCAGCACGTTGCCCGTGCCCATCACGTTGGCGTGATGGTAGTCGTCGTAATCGCCCCACGCGCCGGCCTTGGCTGCATTGTGGAAGATCGCCGTGCTACCTTCCGCCGCCGCGATCACCGCACGGCGATCGGCCAGGTCGCCCTGCAGCTGCTCCACGCCCATCGCGTCCAGCGCCGGATAGCGGCCTCGATTGAAGCTGCGCACTTGATGACCGCGCGCGGCAAGCCCCTCGCACAATTTTCGCCCGAGGAATCCGCCGCCGCCGGTGACGAGGATGTTCATGCCCGCCACCGGCCCCGGCTTCGCCCATGTGGGTGCATGCGTGCCCCTGCCCTCATCGCCTGGCCACCGCGAGCGGGTTCGGGGTCGGCGGTCCGACGCGACGCAGGGTGTGGCGGTCGGCATGCATGAACGGCTGCGGCACGCCCTTGATGATCAACACGGTGGTTTCGTCGTAGGTCCAGCTGTCCTCGTCGTGGACGGTGACCGTGATGCTGAAACGTTCGGTGCGGAAATTCTCTTCCAGGAAACTGTTCGAGCAGATGCCGTTCTCGGTGCTGCCGCGTTCGGCACCCAGGCTGAAACTGCGTGCATCCGCGGCGGCTTCGCCCATCGCCATCGCGGTTTGCCCGCGTGGAATGGCGAGGGTGTGCAACAGGCGGCCGGTGGCGGGTTCCCACAACCAGAACCCCACCTGCTCGTGGTACATCTCGACCTCGCCCGGCTTGACGATGCGGGTGTGGTAGCGCAATCCGTAGAACAGCTGCGGGCCGTTCGTCTGCGGGTCGATCGGCTGCAACGCCATGTGCTCGACGTAGCGCTGTCGTTCGGCGCCGTCGGCAGTGGGTTTCACGTCCTCGCCCTCGCTGCCCGCCCAGACGCCAGCCAGCGGCCGCAGCGGGCCCAGGTTCGCCAGGGTATCCGGGTCCGGATCCGGTTCGTCGAACAGGTGCCTGGGAAACGTCGACATCGATTGCAGTCCATTCGATCGTGCAAAAACGCACCATGGTCCATCGCCCTGCGCTTGGCAAGATCGCGATGCGCGCCGCTCTCATGCAGGTCCGGATATCGCCCCGCTCGCCCAGACAGCCAGTTTCTCCCGCCCGATCTTGGCATTGTGGCGGATGTCGACCGGGAACTTGCGCGGGTAACGCAGGAAGCGCTCCACCTTGGCGGTATGGACATGCCCCTCGGACATTCGGCGCAACTCGTCGTGGATGCGTGGCCATTCGGCGGCCGCGACGCCCTCGCGCAGCTCGACGCACAGCACGGGTGAGTTGCCCGCTTCAGCGGCCTTGTCGCGCGGCACGCCGACCAGCGCGCTGCGCGCGACATCGGGATGGACGCTGAACACCGGCTCGACCTGCTCGGTGCAGAGCGTGGTCGTGGCATCCACCACCACCCGCTGCGACTTGCGGCCGCAGAACCACAGCCGGCCCTGCGCATCGAAATAACCCAGGTCGCCCATGCGGTGGACGATGCGTTCGCCGCCATCGGCCGCCATCTCGCGGATCTTCGCGAGCTTCGTCTGCGTGTCGCGATTGAAATAAGCGTCGGTCGCGCTGGGGCCGGCCACGGTGATCTCGCCGACGATGCCGGCCGGCACTTCGCGCGCATCGGCCCATGTCTCGATGGCCGCGTCGCTGATCGCGATGATGCGCACGTCATTGCCTTGCACCGGCTGGCCGACGCAGGTGCCCGAGCCCGCCTCGGTGCGCTCGCGCAAGGCCAGCAGTTCGCGGCCTTCGATCACCGCCACCGGCAGGCATTCGGTCGCGCCATACGGCGTCCACAGCTGCGCGCCTTCGGGCAGGAGTTGCAGCATCCTCGCCACCACCTCGGGCGGCACCGGGGCGCCGGCGCTGGTCACGCGCATCACCCCGGGCAGCGGCTCGCCGTGTTCGGCCAGCACGCGCATCAACGCGGGCGAGCCGAACAATTGCGTCACCCCGAAACGCCGGACTGCCGCATGCAGCTTGCGCGGATCGGCCGCGGCCGGTCGGGTCGGGTCCATATCGGGAATAATCGAGGTCAGGCCCAGCGCCGGATCGAACAGGGCGAACGGCGGGAAGGTCGGCAGGTCCACGCCGCCGGGTTCGATGCCGAACGCCGACCGCAGCATGTCGATCTGCGCGATGAAATGGCGATGCCGGTACACCACGCCCTTGGGCACACCGGTCGAACCGCTGGTGAACAGGATCGCGGCAATGTCGTCGGGATTAGTGCCATCGAAATCGCGCAGCGTCTTCGCTCCTTCGCGCTCGACCTCGCCCAGCGTGGCATCGGCCAGCCAGGCGCGCCGGCCGGTGCTGACGCGCAGCCGCGCCGACTTCGCCCAGCCGAGCACGGCCTTGGCCAACATCGCCAGCGGGATGCCGATGAACGCGTGCGGTTCGGCTTCGGCCAGGCATTGCCTGAGCGCGCGCTTGTCGATGCCGGGATCGACCAGCACCGGCACCGCGCCCATGCGGAACAACGCGAACATCAGCAGGAAGAATTCCGGCGTCGGCCGCACCATCACCACCACGCGCTGGCCGCGGCCGATGCCACGCACGGCGAGCCCGGCGGCGATGGCCTGGCTACGGGCATCCAGCTCGCCATAGGTGAGGGCGGTGTCGTAATCGCCCCGCCCCGGGCAGCGCATGGCCATGCGTTCAGGCACCTCTCGGGCGCGCTGGCGGAGGCTGTCGGCGACGCTGGAAAACGGTTGCATGCGGTCATTGTCGCAGCCCGTTGCGCGCGCCGCGCGGATGGCGACAATCCGCGCATGTCCGGCCTCCACGAACCCGCCCACCCTTGCCTGCGCTGCGGCGCGTGCTGCGCGCATTTCCGCGTCAGCCTGCATTGGTCGGAAGCTGCGCCCGAGCTGGACGGACAAGTGCCGCCGGAACTCACCGAGGCGCTGCACCTGCACGAGCGGGGGATGCGCGGAACTTCGCAAGCCAAGCCGCGCTGCGTCGCGCTGGAGGCGGAAATCGACACCCATTCGCGTTGCACGATCCATGCCCGCCGCCCCGCGGCCTGCGTGGCACTGACGGCATCATGGGAGTACGGCGAAGCGAGCGCCCAATGCGATCGCGCCCGGGCTGCCCATGGCCTGCCGGCGCCTCAACCCAGCGCTTGGCCGACGAGCTGAGAAATCAGTGCGGTCGTAGCCGCATCGCCAGCTTGCGCGCCCGGGCGAACGGCATGCCGTCGCCGGGCTGGGTCAGCCCGTGCATCACCAGCCGCCTGAACGGCGACGCCAGGCGACCGGCGCGCAAGGCCAGTTTGCGCGCGGCGCGAGCCGGGCCACGGTCGTCGGTGTAGAGCGTGGCGACCAGGCGGGTGGCGAGGTAGAGCGGGCGGGTGGCGGCGCGATGCTCGGCGTCGTAGTCGGCCAGCAGCGCATCGCCGTGGATGGGCTCGCCGCGCGCCAACGCCTGGCGAATGCGCCGCGACAACCCGTCCACCGACAGCAGGCCGAAGTTGAAGCCGTGCGCGGTGACCGGATGCATGCCGACCGCCGCATCGCCGATCACCGCATAGCGAGTGGCGTGGAAGCGCTCGGGATAGACGCCGATCAGCGGGTAGGCGACCGCCGGCCCGATGCGTTGCATCGCGCCCAAGCGGTGGTCGAAGCGCGTGGCCATCGCCGCGTCGAAATCCTCGGGATCGAGCGCCAGCAAGGCGTCGATCTCGCCCTTGGTCGCGGTCAGCACCACCGATGACGCGTGCGCGTCGTGCAGCGGCAGCAGCGCCAGCGTCTGCCCGTAGCGGAACCATTCCCAGGCCACCGACTCGTGCGGGCGGTCATGACGCATCCGCACCACCAGCATGGTGCGGCCGAAGTCGTGCAGGTCGGCGCGGATGCCGAGCGCGCGCCGGCTCTCGGAGAAACGGCTGTCGGCGGCGATGACCAGCGCGCAGTCCAGCACCCGGCCATCGTCCAGTCGCACGCGCGCACCGGACGCATCGGTGTCGATGCAGGCCACCCGCACGCCCGCGATGACCTCGGCCGCATCGGCTTCGCGCACCGCTTCCCATGCGGCGCGGCGGATGGCGTGGTTGGACACCAGCCAGCCCAGCTGCGACTGCCCGCTTTCCTGATGCGAGAACAACAGGCCGTCGATATCGTCGCCATCGATCACCTTGGCATCGCGCAAGGTGCCGATGTCGGTCTCGGCGATGCGCGGCCACAGGCTGTAGTCCTGCATCAGACGATGCGAACGATGGGTCAGTGCGATCTCGCGGCCGTCATCGGCGGGATCGGCCAGCGCGGCCTCGGCCTGTTGTTCCACCAGCGCGACGCGCAGACCGCTGCCGGCCAACGCACGGGCGAAGCACAATCCGGCCGGGCCGGCGCCGATGACGACGATATCGCGGGACATGCCTGCATCTCCTGACGGACGATGCAGCCCACGCTAACGCCGCATCGCGCGCGACGGGTTGACGTCAATCAAGCGGATGCGCGTCGAGGAAGGCGCGGATCCGTGGCACCAACACCTCGTGCTTGTCTTCCAGCACGTAATGGCCGGCATCGTCGAAGGCCTGCACCTCGGCATCGGGCAGTGCGCGAGTGAAGCCGGCGAGAAAGTGCTGGTCAAAGACGAAATCGCGCAGGCCCCAGCCGATGAGCGCCGGGCGGTCCGCATAGCCGGGCAACTGGCGCTGCGCGGCCGCAAGCAGCGGCCAGGCGCGGTCGGCCTCGCCGAGCGGGATGTCCTGCATGAAGCGCAGGGTCGAGATCGCGTTCGCCCAGCCCTCGTACACGCCGCTGTAGGCCTGCTTCACCTCGGCCGGCAGTTTGCGCCGGGTACCGAAGGCAGCCGCGCCGCGCGCGAACAGGTTGAAGCGACGGATCAGCCAGCCGCCGAGGCGCGAATGCCGCCCCACCGCGATCTGCCACGGCATCGGTTTTTCCGCCGGCAGCGGGAACGAGGCGGTGTTGGTGATGATCAGGCGCTTCACCCGCGTCGGGTCCAGCAGCGCCCAGCCGAAGCCGATCATCCCGCCCCAGTCGTGCACCGCGAGCGTCACCGGGCCATCGATGCCGAGGTGCTCGAGCAGCGCATCCACGTCCTCGATGCGCGATTCCAGCGTGTAGTCGTAGCGCGGCGATGCGTCATCGGCGTCATCCGGCTTGTCCGACAGCCCCATGCCCACGTGGTCGGGCACGATGCAGCGGTACTTGTCGCGCAAGCCGCTGACCAGGTGCCGCCAGTAGAAGCTCCACGACGGATTGCCGTGCAGCATGACGATGACCTCGCCATCGCACGGGCCTTCGTCGAGGAAGGACATGGCGATGCCGGGGCGGACGTCGAAACGCTTCGGATCGAACGGATAACCAGGCAGGTTCATGGCGGCGCGACACATAACAAGGCCCGCGCATTGTAGGCACGGGTGTACATGCACCCGGCATGTTCTAGAACAGCACGTCCACCACGCCCACGACCAGCGCCCCCACGATCACCAGCTCGAGCGCCAACACCAGCACCGCCCATAGGCAGCCCGCTACCCCGCCGAGGTAGTCCAGGCAGCCCAAGCAGCCCAGCAGCAGGTCGGTGTCAGGCGCTGGCACCGGCGCACCGCAGTGCGGACAGGCCAGCGCCTGCGTGGACACAGGATATCCGCAGTCAAGGCAATCGGTCAGGGCCATGGGCATGCACGCAGATCATGCGGGCACGATACCCACGCCCGGTCGCGCCACCTGCGACCGGCTCAGCCGTAACCATCCCCACGCGGCTGCACGCGGCCCACCGCTACCAGCATGTCGAGCAAATGTGGCAGGCGCTTCTTCCACGGCCCGCGTGCGGTGAAGCGCGCGGCGATCTGCTCCAGCGTTATCGGGCCGGGGCTTGCGGCCAAGAGTTCGTCGATGTCGCCCCCGGTACCAATCTCGACCGCCAGCGTGCATTGCGTGGTGCGTGCATCCGATGACTGCGCGTGGGCGCGGATCATCGCGTCATCGAAGCCCTTGGTATGCGCGCCGATTTTGAGCTTCTTTCTTTCCAGCACTAACGCGCCGCGCCGGTACAGGTCCACCCGCCCGGGCGAGGTGCTGCCATCGGCATGGGCAAAGCAGAGCGGACGCTCGAACATGTAGCCCTGCTCAGACGTGGGTGCGGGCGGCGCACCCCGAGCAGCTCGCACAGCTCGATCAGGAAGCTTTGCGAGGTGGACAGTTCGGATGCCGCGACGCCTTTCCAGCGCTGTATGAAGGCGTCGGCGTGGTCGTCTGCAACATCGATCACAGGGGTTGCGCTCCTTCGCTCAGGATGTCCAGGTAAGGCTGGTAGGCGTAGATCTTGTAGCGTTGCTTGCCAGTGATCTCACGCAGCACACCCGCGTCTTGCATCACCCCCAACCCACGCGCGATGGCGGGCTTGGACAGGCCGGTCTCCTTCACCAGCAACGCTGTCGTACGCAACGGATTGCGACTGAACGCCTCGTGCAATTGCAACGCCGTGCCTGCAATGCGTCCACGCGCACGCAACCGTGCACGGTCATTCTGGAACAGTTGCAGCAAGCGCTGCGCGGTATCCACCGCTTGACCCGAAGTCGCCGCCACACCATCAAAGAAAAAGCGCAGCCAGCCTTCCCAGTCGCCTTTGGTCCTCACCGCGTCCAGTCGCTCGTAATACTCCGCGCGACGGGATTTGAAGTACAGGCTGAGGTAGAGCGACGGCTCGTCCAGCAAGCCAGCGTCGCACAGCATCAGCACGATCAACAAGCGGCCCAACCTCCCGTTGCCATCCAAAAACGGGTGGATCGTCTCGAACTGCACGTGCGCAAGGCCGGCTCGCGCCAGCGGCGAGATGCCGTCTTCGGTTTCATGCAGGAACGCTTCCAATGCGCCCATGCATTCCACGATGCTCTCGGCCGGCGGCGGCACGAACTGTGCCCGGTCCGGGCTGGGGCCACCGATCCACACCGGCGTGCGCCGGAACTCCCCTGGCGCCTTGCCCGCGCCCCGGCCGCGCCGGAGCAGTCGCTCATGCATCTCGCGCAGCAATCGCAACGACAACGGAAACCCGTCACCCAGCCGCTGCAGCCCGTACTCCAACGCTTCGATGTAATTGGACACTTCTCGCACATCGTCGAGCGGCACACCAGGTGCTTCGTCAAGTTCGAACAACAGCAGGTCCGACAGCGACGACTGCGTGCCTTCGATTTGCGAGGACAGCAATGCCTCCTTGCGGACGTATTGATAAAGGAACAGCCGCGCGTCGGGCAGGATGCGGGTGATTCCTTTCAATTCACCCAGCGAGACGAGCGCCCTGTCGCGCAGGGTCGCCAGTTCCTGGTTGAGGTGCAGAGGTGGGTCGGGAGGCAATGGCGCAGGTACGAACGCCGCATACGCTTGGCTATGCAGCGTGCACGTGACGTAATGACCTGTTGTACGCTCCATCGTTACCCTGATGATCAACCATCATCGGTAAACGTTACTTATGGCGACTTCGCGGGTCAACACCCCCGCTAGCGTTACTTAACGGGAAAGGCCGCCGCGTAAGTAACGCTTACCCTCACCACACCACTTCCGACATCGTGCAGTTCAGGCCCGAGCCGATGCCGAGCAGCGCGATGCGATCGCCCTTCTTCAGGCGGCCGGCCTGCTTCAGCTTGGACAGCACGATCGGCACCGAGGCCGGCCCGATGTTTCCGTGCTCGCCGAAGATCGTCATCACCTTCTGCGGATCGATGCCGAAGTTCTTGATCAGCGTCTGCGTGTGGACCTTGCTGACCTGATGGACGACGAACTGGTCCAGCTCGTTCACTGCCCAGCCCATCGCCTGCTTGGCGGCGACGAAGGTCTTGCCGGCCAGGTGCATGCCCTGGATCAACAGCTGCTTGGTATCGGTGACCATGCGGTCCAGGTTGCCGCGGCACAGCGTGTTCCACTCGGTCGCCGAGCGGGTCACGCCGCCCTTGTAGCGCGGCGCATCCGGGTGCAGTTCGGCGCGGGCCAGCACCATGCCGGCGGCGCCGGAGCCCAGCGTCAGCGTGGCCAGCTCGTTGCGGAACTCATCCTCGGTCGAATCCGGGCGCAGCATGCGCTCGATGGTCTTCTCGTAGGCGAGGTCGGCCGTTTCTCCATCGACCACCAGCGCGTAGTCGATCTCGCCACGCTCGATCATCCGCGCCGCCATGTCCATGCCGTTGATGAAGGCCAGGCACGCGTTGGCGACATCGTAGTTCTGGCAGGTGTCGCCCACCTGCAGGTTGCCGGCGACGATGCTGGCCGTGGACGGCTCCAGGTAGTCGCGGCTGACCGAGGTGCTGACCAGCAGGCCCAGCTGGCCGGACCGGATGCCCGCGTCATCGAGCGCGAGGATGCCGGCTTCGGTCGCGGCATCGGAAGCCAGCTTGTCGCTGCCCCAGAGGCGGCGTGCGTGGATGCCGGCGATATCCTTGAGTACGTCGACGCGGATGCCGAGGCGGTCCAGGGTCGGCTTCAGCCGCAGGTTGATCTCGTCGGAGGTCAACGAGTGCGGGGCATCGACGTGGGCCAGGCCCGCGATGGCGACATTCTTGAACAGCATGGCTAGGCCCGGATCGAAGCAAAGACCGTCTAGATTACCGGCTCCCGGCAACCTCCGCAGCAGGATGGTCCGGCCGATTCAGCCTTTGCAACGCCAAGCGGCGAAGCGTTGCTGCCCTTCGGCCGGCGCGGCCAACGGATGAATGTGGGTCGCCGGGATGCCCGCGGCCTGGTTGCGGGCGAGCGTCTCAAGTTCTTCTGCGACGCGCAGCGGGTTGCGCTGGTAGACGACGAGCTTGTCGGTGACCTCGGCATCGATCTCACCCACCTTCTCGCAGCCGGCAGGGGCAGCGCGCAGCACGGTCACCTGGCGGGCCGCCGGCGCGATCGGAACCCAGGTGCAGCCGGTCAGCGGAAAGACTGCCGCGACGGCCAGCAGGAGCAGGGAGCGATGCCGCATCGGGATCTCCTTGAGCAGAAAGGACGATGCCCGCCATTGTGGCGGGCATCGGGGTCGAGCGGAACCGCGAAGCTGAACCTTACTTCTTCTGGACCGGCTTGCCGTCGGCATCGAGGATCACGACCTCGTCGAGGTCAAGCGCGCGCACCGGTGCCTCGATCTTGGACAGGTCGCCGACCACCACCCAGACCAGCTGGGACGGGTCGATGGCCTTGGCAGCCGATGCTGCCTGTGCGGGCGTGAACGCCTGCACCTCGGCATTGCGCACCTGCACCCAGTTGTCCGGGCGGCCGTAACGGACGATGCCGCCGATGGTGTTCATCACCGAGGACGCGGTCTCGTACGCACCGGGCAGGCTGCGCACTTCGTTGTTGATGACCTTGGTCACTTCCGCCTGCGTCGCCGGCACCTTGCCGCTGCCGTAATCGGCGAACTCGCGCTGCATCTCCTTCATCGAGTCGGCGGTCTTGTCGATCTGCACCGGCGCCATCGCGATCCACGGGCGCTGGCCCTGCGCGCCGCGCAGCGTGGTGCGGGCGCCGTACGACCAGTGCTTGTCCTCGCGCAGGTTCATGTTGAGGCGCGAGGTGAAGCTGCCGCCCAGCACGTCGTTGCTCATCTCCAGCTTGACCGCGCCCGGATCGCGGCTGGAGGGCATCAGCTCGCCGGCCATGATGTTGGCCTGCACCGCGCCCGGCTGGTCGATCAGGTAGACGCGGGCCTTGCCGGGACGGGCGACCTGCGGCAGCGCGGCCGGCTTGGCCACGGCGCCCTGGCCCTTCCAGTCGCCGAGGTGCCTGTTGAGCACCGGCACGATCTCCGCCAGCGTGGTGTCGCCGACGACCACGATCGTCGCGTCTTCCGGACGCAGCCATTTGGCCTGGTAGGCCACCAGGTCATCGCGGGTCAGGCTGGCGATGGCCTGCTCCGTGCCGCTGCCGGTCATCGGTATCGCGTAGGGATGGCCCTCGCCGTAAAGCAGCGGCGGCAGCACGCGCAGCGCGACCGCCTGCGGCTGCGCCTTCTCCTGGGCGATGTTGGCGATCCACTGTGCCTTCACCCGGTCGAAGTCCTGCTGGTCGAAGCGCGGCGCACGCAGCATGTCGGCGAACAGCGCGACCGAAGGATCGAGGTTCGATTTCAATGCCGACAAGTAGGCATTGCTGCCGTCCAGCGCGGCGCCAGAGCCCAGGTTCGCACCCAGGGCCTCGGCGCGCGCCTTGAACGCGAGCGAATCCAGCTTGCCGGCACCCTCGTCCAGCATGCCCATGGTGAAGCTGGCGGTGCCGAGCTTTCCGTCCACGTCGGAGGCATAGCCGCCCTTGAATTCGTAGCTCATCTGCACGACCGGCACTTCATGGCGCTCGGCCAGCACCACGGTGGTGCCGTTGTCCAGCCTGGCGCGCTGCAGGGCCGGGAACTTCAGCGCCGGGAAGGCATCGACCGAAGGCACGCCCTTGCTGCGGTCGACATCGCTGGCGACGGCCTTGAACTTGGCATCCGGCTTGCCCAGCACGAACGGCGCCGGCTTGGCGCTGGCCTCTTCCGCCAGCGGCTTGCGCTCGCCCGGCGAGACCACGAAGGTGTGGCTCGGCGCCGCCAGCCACTTCTGGCCGACCTCGCGCACGCTGGCCGGGGTGGCGTTGGCGACCGCGTTCAGCGAGCCGCGGAAGCAGCCCGGGTCGTTCTCGTAGATCGCGCAGGCGGCCAACACGTCGGCCTTGCCGCCGAAGCCGCCGATGCGCTCGACGCCACGCACCATCTGCGCGTTGTAACCGGTCTTGGCCTGGGCCATCTCCTCGGCGGTCGGGCCATCCTTGAGCAGCTTCTTCAGCTCCTCGTCGATGGCCGCTTCGACCCGCTTCGGATCCACGCCCTTCTTCACCATCGCGTTGACGTAGAACATGCCGCCCAGCTGCGAGCTGAAGTTGCCGGTGCCGATGCTGTCCACCAGCTTGTCCTGGTAAACCAGCCGGCGGTCCAGGCGCGAGGTCGCGCTGCCGCCCAGCACCTCGCTGAACAGGTCGAGCAGGTCGCTGTCGTTGTTGGCGACATCGGCCACGTTCCAGACCCGGCGCACCATCACCTGCGGCACCTTGTCCTGCAGTTCGGTGCGGCCATCCACGGTCAGCCTGGCCGGGTCGATCTTCGGTTGCGCCATGGTCGGGCCAGCCGGGATGTCGCCGAAATACTTCGCCACCTTCTGCTTGGCGGTGGCCAGATCGATGTCGCCCGCCAGCACCAGCACGGCATTGTTCGGGCCGTACCAGGCGCGGAACCAGTTCTTCACGTCCTCGAGCGAGGCCGCGTTGAGATCGTTCATCGAACCGATCGTGGTGTGGTGGTAGGGATGCCCCTTCGGATAGCGCGTGCGTGCCATCACTTCCCACAGCTGACCGTAGGGCTGGTTCTCGCCCTGGCGCTTCTCGTTCTGCACCACGCCGCGCTGCTCGTCCAAGGTCTTTTGGTCGATGGCACCGAGCAGGTGGCCCATGCGGTCGGATTCCATCCACAGCGCCATGTCGAGTGCGGTGGTCGGTACGTTCTGGAAGTAGTTGGTGCGGTCGGTGTTGGTCGTGCCGTTCATGTCGGTGGCGCCGGCCTGCTCGAACGGACCGAAGTACTCGCCCGGCGCATTCTCGCTGCCGTTGAACATCAGGTGCTCGAACAGGTGCGCGAAGCCGCTGCGGCCGGCCGGCTCGTCCTTGCTGCCGACGTGGTACCAGACGTTGACCGCGACGATCGGCGCCTTGCGGTCGGTATGCACCACCACGCGCAGGCCGTTGGGCAGGGTGAAGGTCTCGTAGGGGATGTCCACCGCGGCCTTGGCCGGCGAGGCCGCCTGCGCGGTGGCGGGTGCGGTCACGAGGCCGCCGATGGCGACGGACAGGGCGAGGGCGAGCGCGGCGGAGCGCGGAGCGCGGTATCGGGACATGGCGATGGTTCCAGCGATGGCAGTCAAACCCCGATGGTAGCCTTGGCCCATCCGTCCCGCCCCCTGCCAAAAGTCCCGAGGAATCCGTCATGCCCCTGAACGCCCTGGTCACCGGCGCCAACCGCGGCATCGGGCTGGAATTCACCCGCCAGCTGCTCGCGCGCGGCGACCGCGTCATCGCCGCCTGCCGCAAGCCCGGCCAGGCCCATGCGCTGGACACGCTCGCCGGCGAACATCCGGGCCGCCTGCAACTGGTCCCGCTGGACGTGGCCGATGCCGCATCGCACAAGGCCCTGATCGGCGAGCTGCCGCTCCTGCTGGGCGAGGGCAGGCTCGATCTCGCCATCCAGAATGCCGGCGTGCTGCACTCGGGCGAGCGCTTCGGTCAGGTCAAGGAAGCCGTCTTGCTCGACAGCTTCCGCACCAACGCCAGTGGGCCGCTGCTGCTGGCGCAGTCGCTGGCGCCGTGGCTGGCGGACGGCGCCAAGCTCGCCCACCTCAGTTCGATCCTCGGCTCGATCGCCGACACCGATGCCTTCTCCACCCCCGGCTACCGGATTTCCAAGGCCGCCCAGAACATGGTCACGCGCCTGTTGGCCGCGGCCTTTAAAGACCGCGGCATCACCGTACTGGCCCTGCACCCGGGCTGGGTACAGACCGACATGGGCGGCGATGGGGCGTCGGTGCCGGCCGCCGAGTCCGCGCGCGGCCTGCTCGGCGTGATCGAGGCGGCGACTTCGAAGGATTCCGGCCGCTTCCTCGACTGGCGGGGCCGCGGGATCGCCTGGTGACGATGTTGTTCCACGTCATCCTGCACCAGCCCGAGATCCCGCCCAACACCGGCAACGTGATCCGCCTGTGCGCCAACACCGGCGCCATGTTGCACCTGATCGAGCCGCTGGGATTCTCGCTGGACGACAAACAGCTGCGCCGCGCCGGCCTGGACTACCACGAGTACGCCGCGCTGCAGGTACATCCGGATCTGGATGCCGCGCTCGCCGCCGTAGCGCGCGGTCGCGTGTTCGCCCTGTCCACGCGCGGCCGGCAGCGCTACGACCAGGTCGATTACCGGCCGGGTGACGCCTTCCTGTTCGGGCGAGAGACCGCCGGCCTGCCGCAGGACGTGCTGGATGGCCTGCCGGAAGCGCAGCGCCTACGCCTGCCGATGCGGCCGGACAACCGCAGCCTCAATCTATCGAACGCGGTCGCGGTGCTGGTGTTCGAGGCGTGGCGCCAGCAGGGTTTCGCCGGCGGGCAATGAACCTCAGGCCTTGCCCTGCAGCGCCGGCAGCAGGAACTCGATCGCCTCGCGCAATACCTCGGCATCCAGTTCGGGTTCGCGCACCTGGCGCATCTTCAGACCGTCCAGCACGCTGCGCAGGACCAGCGTGCGCGCCGGCAACGCCGATGCCGACACGCCAAAGCCGCCTTGCGCACACGGTCGCGCCAGCCAATCGCCCAGGCTGCCGTCGATGCGCTGGTCCAGCAATGCCATCGCCTCGGCGATGACCGGGTCGCGTCGCGATTCGGCGACGATCTCCAGGATCAGGGTCGCATCCAGCTGCCCGGTGGCCGGGCGCGGCTCGTCATCGGCGTGCTCGCGATAGCTGTCGACGATGGTGGTGACCGGATCGCGGGCACCCGATTCCAGCTCTTCCAGATCGTGCGCCAGCAAGTCGACCTGGCGCGAGACGATGCCGTGGATCAGCTCCGACTTGCCGGCGAAGTAACGGTAGATCAAACCCGCGCTCATCTCCGCGGTGTCGGCGATCATCGCCATGCTGGCGCCATGGAAGCCGCGCTCGGCGAAGCATTGCTGCGCGGCGTCGAGGATGCGGTCGCGTTGCTGCTGTGCGCGGGCAAGGCGCGGGCCGGGGCCCGCGCCCGCACCGGCGTTCATGGCGCAGTGTCGGCGCCGGCTTCGGCCTGCCAGCCGCCGCCGACTGCGCTGTAGAGCCCGATCCGGTTGACCTGCTCGGCCAGGCGCGCCGCCACCAAGCCCTGTTGCGCCGCGTAACGGGTGCGCTGCGCATCCAGCAGGGTCAGGTAGCTGTCGTAACCGGCGTCGTAACGCGCCTTAGACAAGCGCTCGGCCTGCATCGCCGCGGCCAGTAGGCGCTCGGCAGCCTGGCGACGCTCGGCCAGCGTCTGGCCCAGGCTGATCGCATCGGCCACTTCACGGAACCCGGACTGGATCGCCTTCTCGTAGTTCGCCAGCGCGATATCGCGGTTGGCCGTGGCCATGCCCAGGTTCGCCCGCAGCGCGCCCCCCTGGAAGATCGGCAGGTTGACCTGCGGCACGAAGCGCCAGAAGCGGGTCCCGGCGTCGAACAGGCCGGAAAAATCGCTGCTGATGCTGCCGGCACCGGCGGTCATGCTGATCGAGGGAAAGAAGGCCGCACGCGCCGCACCGATGTTGGCATTGGCTCCCGACAGCGCATGCTCGGCAGCCTGGATGTCGGGCCGACGCAGCAGGATGTCCGAAGGCAAGCCCGCCGGCACGGCCGTCATCGCCACCAGTCCGTCCTCGAACCCTGCCGGCACGTCCTCGTCCGCAACCGGCGAACCGGCCAAGAGATCCAGCGCATGGCGATCCTGCTCGACCTGACCGCGGTAACGGGCCTGATCGGCGCGGGCGGTTTCCACCTGGGTCCGGGCCTGCGCCAGCACCAGACCACTGACCGCACCCAGCTCGTGGCGGCGCTCGGTCAGGCGCAAGGATTCCTCCTGCGCGGCCAGAGTGTCACCGGCGATCGCCAGCAGGCTCTGGTCGGCGGCCAGCGCCATCCATGCGTTGGAAACCGTGGCGATGAGCGCGATCTGCGCGGCGCGGCGATTCTCTTCCTGGGCGAAGTACTGCTGCAACGCGGCTTCGCTCAGGTTGCGCACGCGACCGAACAGGTCCAGCTCGAAGCTGGCGAGGCCAAGCGACGCCGTGACGGTCTCGCTGGCCGGGATACCGCCGCCGCTGCGTTCCAGCGTCGCATTGGCACCGATGCCGGGCAGGCGCTCCGCGCGCTGGATGCGGTACTGCGCCCGCGCCCGCTCGACGTTGAGCATCGCCACGCGCAGGTCGCGGTTGTTCTCCAGCGCTTGCGCGACCACTCGCTCCAGGCGGGGATCGACCAGCACGTCGCGCCAGCCGACTTCGCTGGCAACACCGATGCCGGCCGGCGTTTCGCCGGCGCTCGCCGGCACCGGCCACGCCTCGCGCACCTGCGGCTGCGCCTGCGGAAGCGGCGGCACCAGGGTGGCGCAACCGGCGGTGACCAGCGCGGCCGCCAGCGCGACGACAAGGCCCTTGGTCTTATTCATGCGCCGATCCTCCCTCGGCTTGCGCAGGCGTGGCAGCCGGCTCCGGCTCCTTCTTTTTCCTGCGGCCGGTGAACAGGCTGACCACCACCAGGTAGAACAGCGGGATGAAGAACACGCCCAGCGAAGTGCCGACGATCATGCCGCCCAGCACGCTGGTGCCGATCACGTTCTGCGCGCCGGAGCCGGCGCCGCTGGCGATGGCCAACGGCAGCACGCCCAGGCCGAACGCGAGCGACGTCATCACGATCGGGCGCAGGCGGTCGCGCACGGCCTGCAGGATCGCCGGGATCAGCTTCATGCCGTACTGCTCGTAGTTCTGCTTGGCGAACTCGATGATCAGCACTGCGTTCTTGCTGGTCAGGCCCACCGTGGTCAGCATGCCGACCTGGAAGTACACGTCCAGCTCGTAGCCGCGCAGCATCGCCGCCAGCACCGCGCCCAGCACGCCCAGCGGCGCCATCATCAGCACCGCGGTCGGCACGTTCCAGCTTTCGTACAGTGCGGCCAGCGCCAGGAACACGATCAGCAGCGACAGCGCGTACAGCAGGGTCGACTGGCCACCGGCCTGGCGCTCCTGGTAGGACATCGCGGTCCACGCGGCGCTGTAGCCCGGCGGCAGTTCCGAGACCAGGCGCTCGATCTCGTCCATCGCGTCACCCGAGCTCACGCCTTCGGCGCCCTGGCCCTGGATTTCCATCGCGGCCACGCCGTTGTAGCGCTCCAGGCGCGGCGAGCCGTATTCCCAGTGCCAGCTGGCGAACGAGGACACCGGCACCATCTGCCCGTTGCTGCCGCGCACCGACCAGCGCTGGAAATCCTCCGGCGTCATCCGGTAGGGCGCATCGGCCTGCATGTAGACGCGTTTGACGCGGCCACGGTCGATGAAGTCGTCGACGTAGGCGCCGCCCCAGGCCACGGCCAGGGTGTTGTTGATCGCCGAGATCGGCACGCCCAGGGTCTGCGCCTTGATCGGATCGACCACCACCCTCAGCTGCGGGGTGTCTTCCTGGCCGTTCGGGCGCACGTTGGTGAGCAACGGGCTCTTGGCCGCCGCGCCCAGCAGCTGGTTGCGCGCGGCCAGCAGGGCCTCATGGCCCTGGCCGGTGTTGTCCTGCAGGAAGAAGGTGAAGCCGGCGGAGATGCCCAGCTCCGGCATTGCCGGCGGGGAGAAGGCGTAGATGAAGGCATCCTTGATCTGCGACAGTGCGCCCATCGCGCGGCCCACCATCGCGCTGACCTGAGATTCCGGCGTGGTGCGCTCTTCCCAATCCTTCAGCTTGACGAAGGCCATGCCCGCGTTCTGCCCGGAGCCGGCGAAGCTGAAGCCCTGCACCGAGAACACCGATTCGATGTTGTCGGTCTCGTTCTCCAGGAAGTAGTCCTCCAGCTTGTAGATCGATTGCAGGGTGCGCTCCTGGGTGGCGCCGACCGGCGCCTGCACCATCGACATCAGCACGCCCTGGTCTTCGTCCGGCAGGAACGAACTGGGCAGGCGCACGAACAGCAGGCCCATCACCACGGTCAGCGCCACATAGATCAGCATGAAGCGCTTGGGGCGGTTGAGGATGCCGCCCACGCCGCGCTGGTAGCGCTGGCTGCCGGCATCGAACTTGCGGTTGAACCAGTCGAAGAACTTGCCGATCGGGCCGCCCATGTGGGCATGCGCCTCGCCCTTCTTCATCGGCTTGAGCATGGTCGCGCACAGCGCCGGGGTCAGCACCAGGGCGACCAGCACCGACAGCGCCATCGCGATCACGATCGTGCCGGTGAACTGCTTGTAGATGATGCCGGTGGCACCGCCCATGAAGCCCATCGGCACGAACACCGCCGCCAGCACCACGCCGATGCCGACCAGCGCGCCGGAGATCTGGTCCATGGACTTGCGCGTCGCCTCGACCGGCGACAGGCCTTCCTCGGCCATCACGCGCTCGACGTTCTCCACCACCACGATGGCGTCGTCGACCAGCAGGCCGATCGCCAGCACCATCGCGAACATGGTCAGCATGTTGATGGAGAAGCCCATCACGCCCAGCATCGCCACCGTGCCCAGCAGCACCACCGGCACCGCGATGGTGGGGATGAGCGTGGCGCGGAAGTTCTGCAGGAACAGGAACATCACCAGGAACACCAGCACCACCGCCTCGACCAGGGTTTCCATCACGCTGCGGATGGAGACGCGCACGAACGGCGTGGTGTCGAACGGGATCTTCACCTCAAGGCCGGCCGGGAAGTTGGGCTTGAGCCGATCCATCAGCTCGGCCACGGCGTCGGAAGTCGCCAGCGCATTGGCGCCGGTGGCCAGCGACACCGCCACGCCGGACGCCGGCTGACGGTTGTAACGGCTGACCGCGTCATAGCTCTGCGGACCGATCTCCACCCGCGCCACGTCGCCCAGGGTCAGCTTGGAGCCGTCGGGATTGGCGCGCAGCACGATGGCGCGGAACTGCTCCGGCGTCTGCAGGCGATCCTGTGCGCTGATCGTCGCGTTCAGCTGCTGGCCTTCCACCGCCGGCGCGCCGCCCAGCTGGCCCAGCGCGACCTGCGCGTTCTGCGCCTGCAGCGCGCTGGTGATGTCGTTGACCGCCAGACGGTAGGTATCCAGCTTGTTGGGGTCCAGCCAGATGCGCATCGCGTACTGCGCGCCGAACACCTGCACCGAACCCACGCCGGCCACGCGGCTGAGCGGCTCGACGATGTTGGCGCTGACGTAGTCGGAGATGTCGTTGCGGTCCATGCTGCCGTCGGCCGACACGAAGGCCAGCACCTGCAGGAAGCTGCTGGAGCCCTTGTTGACGCGCACGCCCTGGCGCTGCACTTCCTGCGGCAGCAGCGGCATCGCCGATTGCAGCTTGTTCTGCACCTGCACCTGCGCCACGTCCGGGTCGGTGCCGGTCTCGAAGGTCAGGGTGATCGAGGCCATGCCGTTGCCGGAGCTGTTGGACGACATGTAGATCAGGCCGTCCAGGCCGGTCATCTGCTGCTCGATGATCTGGGTGACCGAGTCCTCGACCACCTTGGCGGAGGCACCGGGATACACGGTGCCGACCGAGATCGCCGGCGGCGCCACGGTGGGATAGCGTTCGATCGGCAACTGGGTGATCGACAGCGCGCCTGCCAGCATCAGCAGGATGGCGATCACCCACGCGAAGATCGGACGATCAATGAAGAAACGTGACATGGCCGCCCTCCCTTACTTGCCGGCGGCAGGCGCAGCGGCGGGCTTGGCGGCGGCCGGCTTCGGCTCGCTGCCGCGTTCCACCGCCTTCACCGGCGCGCCGGGGGCGATCTTCTGCAGCCCCTCGACGATCACCTTGTCGCCGGCCTTGAGGCCGTCATCGACCAGCCACTTGTCGCCGATGCTGCGGCTGACCTTGACCGGGCGCGACTCGACCTTGCCCTCGGCATTCACCACCATCGCGGTGGCCTGGCCGCGCGGGTCGCGGGTGATGCCCTGCTGCGGCACCAGGATCGCGTTGCGGCGCTCGCCATTGGCAACCTTGGCGCGCACGAACATGCCCGGCAGCAGCAGCTGCTCGGGGTTGGGCACGACAACTCTCAGCGCGACCGCGCCGGTCGTCGGATCGACCATCGCCTCGGCGAAGCTCAGGCGGCCCTGCTGCGGATAGGCGCTGCCGTCTTCAAGCGTGATGTCGACCGGCACCGCATCGGTACCCTGCATCGTGCCGGCATCGATCTCGCGACGCAGCTGCAGCAGCTCGGTGCTGGACTGGCTGATCTCGACGTACATCGGATCCATGCGCTGGATGATGGCCAGCGGCGTGCCCTGGCTGGCGGTCACCAGCGCGCCACGGGTCACGCTGGAGCGGCCGATGCGGCCGCTGATCGGCGCGGTCACGCGGGCGAAGCCGAGCGGGACGTTGGCAGCCTGCACTCTCGCCTGCGCCGAGCGCAGGTCGGCCTCCGACTGGCGCAACGCCGCCTGCGCGTTGTCGTTGTCCTGGCGGCTGACCGCGTCGATCTTGACCAGTTCCGCAGAACGTTTCGCGGTCAGGCGCGCGGTCGCCAGCGTGGCGTCGGCGCGCGCCAAGGCAGCCTGCGCGCTGCTGGCATCGGCGCGATAAGCGGTCTGGTCCAGCTGGTAGAGCGGCTGGCCGGCGCGCACGCTGCCGCCCTCGGTGAACAACAGGCGCTCGACGATGCCGGTGACCTGCGGCCGGACCTCCGCCTGCTGCGAAGCCTGCGCGCGGCCGCTGAGCTCGCGCGTCAGCACCACGGTTTCGGGCTTCATCGTGACCACCGTCACCTCCTGCGTCGGCGGCGCGCCGCCGGCTTCGTCGCCCTTGCCGCAAGCGGCGAGCAACAGGCTTGAGATGATCAAGGCGGCAAGCGCCACCGGCTTCGGGAACGGGATTCTGGCCATGAAAAGGGGACTCGATTGGCACAAGCCATTGCGGCGCACGCACGGCTTGCAGGGATGATGAGGCGGGAGAGAATGAACGATCATTCTCATTTCGTCAACTCACGTGCTTCGGCGGATGGCGCGGATGCTCTCCCTCCCGCGTCTCGCCAGACTAAACCTATTCATCGTTCACAGACACATGGAAAAGCATTCGACTGAACCGGGCAGGAACATTAATGTACCAGTTAGTACAAAATTAAGGGGCGATTTAGGGGGGCTGTCGATACTGGGCGCACGGTCGATCGGCTTGCATCCGTCGGCCGTCGAATACAACAACAACAGAGGTTCCCCCATGAAGAAGTCCTTGCTCGCCATTGCCCTGATCGCCGCCCTTCCCCTTGCCGCCCAGGCAGCGGACGGCCTCAGCTACAACCATGCCCAGGCCGGCTACGTGAAGGCCGATGGCGACAACAACGCCAAGGCCGAAGGCTGGGGCCTGGACGGCTCGATCGCCGTCGCCCCGAACTGGCACCTGTTCGCAGGCACCCAGCAGCTGGACGTGAAGAACAGCAACGTCGGCATGGAAGAGTGGAAGATCGGTGCCGGCTACAACCGCGCGCTCGCCCGCAATACCGATTTCGTCGGCCGCGTCGCCTACCAGAAGCTGAAGTCGGACGACTTCTACGCCGGCCCGGTCAAGCTCGCCGACGGCCTCGACCTCGACGGCTACAGCGTCGAAGCGGGCGTGCGCAGCGCGCTGGCCCCGCGTTTCGAGGGCTATGCGATGGCCGGCTACGAAAAGTACGGCAAGCAGAACGGCTTCACCGGCAACGAAGGTGCCTATGGCCGCCTCGGCGCCCAGGTCAAGTTCAATGCCAACTGGGGCGTGGCCGGCGACGTCAAGTTCGCCGATGGCGATACCGTGTGGAGCGTCGGCCCGCGCATCACCTGGTAAACGCGTCAATCCTCTCCAAGCGGAAAAAGCCCGGCAGGATGCCGGGCTTTTTCTTGCGCGATGGCCACGACGCCTCGTGAATCGGCTGGCTGCGCCGCTGCCCATCGGTCTTGGAGTCGCACACTCCGGATCCGCAGCGGAAGAACGCGCGCTGGGTCGGTCACCGGTACGTGGCGGCGTCAGGAGAACAGGGTTTTCGGATATTCCGCTTTCTGTTCGCGGGCCAGCAGTTGCTTCACGCCTTCGGCCGGGGTGATCTCGCCATGCAGCACCTGCCGCACCGCCGCCGAGATCGGCAACTCCACGCCGTGCCGTTCGCCCTGGCGCATGACTTCGTCGGCGGTCTGGATCGATTCGACGACCTGCCCGATCTCGCGCACGGCCTCCTCGATGGACTGGCCACGCCCCAGCGCCAGGCCCAGCCGGCGATTGCGCGACAGGTCGCCGGTGGTGGTGAGGACCAGGTCGCCTAGCCCGGCCAGACCCATCAGGGTCTCGGGCTTGGCGCCGATCGCCGCGGCCAGCCGCAGCATTTCGTTGAGTCCGCGGGTGATCAGGCCGGCGCGTGCGTTCAATCCGAGCTGCATGCCATCGGCCACGCCGGTCGCGACCGCCAACACGTTCTTCATCGCGCCGCCCAACTCGGCGCCGACCATGTCATCGCCGGTATAGGCACGGAACGCGGGGCCGTGCATCGCCTCGGCGACCCGCTGGGCGAAATACGGATCGTCCGAATGCACGGTCAGGGCGGTCGGCAATCCGAGCGCCACTTCCTTGGCGAAGGAGGGGCCGGTGACGACCGCCAGCGAAACACCGTCGCCGAGGATATCTGCAGCGACTTCGTGCAGGAATCGGCCCGAACCGGGTTCGAAGCCCTTGGTCGCCCACGCCACATCGGCACCCGGCGGCCTCAACGGCGCCAGCTTTTGAAGGGTTTCGGCAAAGGCGTGCGAGGGCACCGCCACCAGCACCCAGCCCGCGCCTTCAAGCGCTGCGGCCAGGTCGGTAGTGGCGCGCAATGCCCCGGGCAATGCGATGCCGGGCAGGTAGCGCGGATTTTCGTGGCGCGCCTGGATATCGGCCACCACGTCGGCGTCACGCCCCCAGAGTGCTACCGCATGGCCCTGTCGCGCGAGCAGCGCGGCGAGCGCGGTCCCCCAAGAACCCGCGCCAAGTACGGCGACGGGTCCCCTGCCCCTTTCCATCGCTCGGTCGCGCCCGGTATCAGGCGTTGCCGGCGGTTTCGGTTTCGGCCTGCAGGCCTTCCTGCTGCTGCGCGCGCTGGCGCAGGCCTTCGGCGTAGAGTGCGTCGAAGTTGATCGGCTGCAGCTGGAACGGGGGGAAGCCGCCGTTGACGACCAGTTCGCTGATCGCCGCGCGGGCGTACGGATACAGGATGGCCGGGCAGTGCGCGCCCAGCATGCCGTCGAGGCCGGCCGGATCGAAACCCTGCAGCCCGAACACGCCCGCCTGCTGCACTTCGGCCAGGTAGGCGGTCTTGCCTTCCAGGGTGCAGGTCAGGGTCACGCCCAGCACCACTTCGAAGGCGCCTTCGTTGAGCTGGGTGACGCGCTGGTTGAGGTTCATCGACAGGTCCGGCTGGCCCTGTTCGTTGAACATCGCGGGGGCGTTCGGCGACTCGAAGGACACATCGCGGGTGTAGATCTTCTCGACCGTGAAGCTGGCGGTGCCCGCCATTTCGTTCTGGTCGGCGGGGGCGGCGCCGTTGGCGACGTCTTCGGACATGGGATGACTCCGTGGATGAAAGGGGTTCGACAAAATCGAATTGGGGATTATCGCACGATGGCGCAAGGGCCCGGCGCGGCCCGCCTCAACGGCCCTTGACCAGCGGCAACCCGGCCTGGCGCCAGGCCTCGATGCCGCCATCGAGCACGTAGACCTTCTCGAAGCCGGCCTTGACCAGCCGTTTCGCCGCGCCGGTCGCGGTCATGCCAGTCTTGCAGACCAGCACCACCGGCAGCGACCTGGCGGGCGCCAACTGCTTGTTCTCGGGGTCGAACTGGCTCATCTGCACGTTGCGCGAACCGGAAACGTGGCCTTGCTGGAAATCCGCTTGCGGGCGGATGTCCACCACCAGCGCGCCCTCGCGGTTGGCGAGCGCGGTCAACTCGGCCGGCTTGATCGTGCGGAAGCGCTGGAAGAGCCGCGCCACTTCGATGTAGAGCAGGGCCAGGGTCAGCCCCGCCAGGGCCAGGGAAAGCAACGGGTGGCGGCCAAGGAAGGCCAGCAATTCTTGCAGGTTCACGGTGCGCGCATCGGGGGTCGAGGGCGGGATTCTGACACAGTCCCCCGCCGCGGCCTCATTGGCCCGACCAGAAATCGGGCAGACCGGACGCCACGTACCACGCCTTTCCCGCGGGGTCGTAACGCCAGTGCTCGTCGTAACGCAGTGTGCGCTCGGCCATGGTGTTGCGGTTCACCACCCCGATCTCCACCAGTCGCCGTGAGCCGCCGTCGGGGGTGGCCTCGCTGCTCAGGGGACGATAGCGCGTCACCTGCAGCTGCTGGTAACGGGTGCGTTCGATCTCGCCGAGCGGGTGCGCATCGCGCCAGGCCGGGTCAAGCAACGCCCAAGCCCCGTCCAGGTCGCCCCATCGGATCGCGGCGGACCAGGCGTATTGCGCTTTTTCGAGCGCGTCGCGCTGGCTGCCCCCGCTGCTGGCGCATGCCGCCACCAGCCAACAGGCGACCATCAGGATGGCGAATCGGGTCGCGCGCATGGGCGTCTCCTGGCGACTAAAGCCCCATGCTAGCGCCTGGCGATGGCGACGTAGCGTGCACGCATGCGCGCGGCCATGCCGCCGGCGGGCAGCGGCACCGATGCCGCGATCGCGATCCGCGCACGTCCGCGTGCGGCGAAAACGCCCAGGAATTCGTCCCAGTCCTCGCCGTCCGCCGCCGTCGCATCGGCGGCCAGGTCGTCCCAGAGCGGGGCGAGGTAATCGACCTGGCTGTCGGCGACGAAGACGTCGGCCGCATGCCCTGCGGACTGCAGGCGGGCCTCGACCAGCGACCACCCCGCCAGCGTCATCAGCGCCACCAGCGAGCCGCCGAAAGCGCATCCCTTGTCGTTGAGGTTGGGCCCGAGCGGTGCGTGCAGGCGCACCGTCGCCGCACCGATGTCGCCCACCCGCACCTGCATCGCCCGCACCATCGGGATCGCGTCGAGATGGCGTTCCAGCAGGGCGGCAAGCTCGGTCATGGCATCGGTTCCGGTGGCGGAAAAACGCATCGTACCGGCCCGCCTCTTTCAATTCCGGGCCGGCGACGGTTGAATGCGGGAATGCCCGATCCGACCTTCCACCTCGTTTCGATGCGCCCGCGCGGCGATCATGCCGGCCTGCGCCGCGCCGCGGCCCGCCACGGTGGCCGCGTGCTGGCGCTCTCGCCCTGGCGGATCGAGGCTCGCAGCGACGAGGCGACCCGGCAGGCGCTGGAGGCAGCGTTGCGTTGCCCGACCGTGGTGTTCACCAGCCCGGCGGCCGTCGCCGCGGCATCGGCTCTGCGGCCGCTCTCGCCACGAGCCGGACAGCAGCTGGCGGCCGTCGGCGCGGGCACCCGTCGAGGCCTGCAGCGCACGGGATCCGACGCGGTCGCGCCTGCGCGGATGGACAGCGAAGGCGTGCTCGACCTGCCGTCCATCACCGGCCTGGCTGCGGGCGATCGCGTCGGCATCGTCACCGCACCTGGCGGCCGCGGCGCGATCGCGCAGGCATTGCGCGCACGCGGCATCGAAGTCGTCCGCGCCGACGTCTATGCGCGCGTACCGATGCCCTTCCGCGCCGATGCGCTGGCTAGGCTGGATGCCGCACTGGCCTCGCGCGCCCCGACATTCATCGCGCTCAGCAGCGGGGAGGCCTTCGCCCGCGTGTTGGACGGACTGGCGCCCGCGCGGCTTGCGGCGTTGCGGGCCTCCACTTGTATCGCAGCCAGCGAACGGCTGGCCGGCCAAGCCCGAGACGCCGGCTTCGTGCAGGTGCGAATGGCGGCCAGCGCGCAGCCGCAGGACCTGGTCGCCGGGATCGTCGCCGCCCTCTCCGCGCCAGGCTAGGCGGTCATTCCGGCGGCAGCGCCAGGTGGCGGGCATCCAGCGGCTGGTCTGCCGCCCGCGGCACGGTCTCGAAACGACGGTCACTAGGCAGCGCCGCGCGTCCGTCCAGATAGGCTTCCAGCCCATCCAGCGCGGCGTACACGTAAGGCAGCAGCGGCAGATAGCGCGCCCCGTATTGCGGCAAGGCCAGGAACGCATCGAAATGCTGGGCGTTGGGCACCTGCCAATAACGCACGTCGCCACGCCCGGCGGCTCGCGCGGCGGCGACATAGGGCTGGCTGCTGAAAGCCATCGGCACCAGCCCATCGTCCTCGCCGTGCACGACGATCACCGGCAGACCCGCGCGCGGCAGGCCGGCCCGCGTCTGCGCGATGCCTTCGCGGACGCGCCGGGACGCATCCGAATCGCCTTCCCACAGCGCACGCAGGCAGCGCAATCCGGGCATGGACGAAGCGGGATCGGGATCGACGATGTGGACGCCGGAGCCGGGCGGAATGCCGCCGGCATCGGACCACCACGCCGCGCGCTCGGCCGCCGTCGCGGCACGCGCGCGTCCGTCCGTCCCCAGCGCGGCGAACCCGTAACCGCAGGGATGCGCATCGTGCGGCGCGCGGGCATAGGCCGACGCATAGGTGACGGCCACCGAACGCCAGAGATCGAAGGTGGCGCTGATCGCGCCCGCGTGCAGCGAGGCGTCACTCCAGCCGTTGGCGCGCAGCCGCGCCAAGGCAGAGGCCTGCCGCGCGGCGGTGTCCGCGCCTTCGATCCGGCCCATCGCCGCCAGCGCCGCGCACGAAGCTTCGGCCTGCGGCAACGCCGGCAACCCGAGCGCCGGCAACGCGCACGGCATCAACAGCGCGGCTTCGGTGGCGTAGTCGTACAGCGGGCGCCCCCCGTGGCCTTCGACCCAGACGTTCGGCTCCCCGGCGACGACGCCGTCCAGCCAGTCGCCTTCCAGCTCGGCCGCGCGCAACACCGCACCGCCGCCGTTGGAAATGCCGACCGCGATGACGCGCGTGTTGCCGAAGGTGAAAGGCGCGGCTTCCGGATGCGCCATCGACAGCGCCTGCAGGCCGAACTCGGCGGCCTGCCTTGCGTGGCGGCCCCAGTCCGCTTCCGGATTGTCCTGCGAGTGCGCGTGCTTGAAGGCGATGCCACGACCGGTCGGATCGGCGGGCGTAAACGCGGATCGTTCGCCGGCTGCGGCCACGCGGCCATCAAGGCCGATGCCTGCGCCCGCATCGAGGTCGAAGTAATCGCTGCCGGCGCCCTTGTCGGTATGCACCACCGCGCAGCCGCGCGGCAGGCCCCACGCGGCACCGACCGCCTGTGCGCCATACACCCCGCGCGAGCCGGAGGCGACGGTCACCACCAGGCAGCGCTTGCCGGCATCGAAGGCATCGGGCACTTGCGCCAGCACCCGATGCGGCTGGCGGGCATCCGGCAAGGTGGCCAGCGCGCCGTATTCGCGCCCGGGCACCGGCACCAGGCTGCCATACAGCGTGCCGTACCCACCCAAGGGGCCGAGATCGGCGATGCCCCGCCAACTTGCCCATACCGCTCGACGCCGCACTTCGACGGCGGTCGGCCGCTCCGGGTTCGCGAAGGCCGGCGGCACCATCGCGCGCAAGCCGTCGATGCCGAGCCCGGCGGTCAGCAGGTCGTCGCCGGCGCGGTGTTCGGTGACGCGGATGTCGGTGGCGGCCACGGGCGGGATTCCTCCGGATGTCGCGCAGGCGGAGAGCGTGAGCGCCGCGCACAGGGCCAGCCATCGGGTGGCACGCGCGGCATCGTGACGGATGCGTTCCATGCCCCGAGCATACGGCCCGACTTCCGCCACCGCATCGTACTTTGGTACCACGGCGGCGGCGGCGCGAACTGTTAACGTGACGGGATGGCCGCCACTTCGCTGCTGATCGCCGACGACCATCCCCTGTTCCGCGCGGCGCTGCGGCAAGCGGCGCACGATGCGCTGGGCGAGGCCCGGCTGCGCGAGGCCGGATCGCTCGACGAGGCGCTCGCGCTGCTCGATGCCGAACCCGACACCGACCTGGTGCTGCTGGACCTGCACATGCCCGGCAGCCACGGGCTGGCCGGATTGGCGGCCCTGCGCGCGCAACACCCCGGCGTGGCGGTGATCGTGGTTTCCGCCAACGACGATCCGCGTGTGGTGCGCCGCGCGCTCGACCATGGCGCCGCAGGCTACCTGCCCAAGAGCGCCGGCCTGGACGAACTGCGCGAGGCCATCGCCACCGTGCTGGATTGCGCGCAATGGCTGCCGACCAGCCTGCGCGCGGCGGTCGCCGGTGCCACCTCGGAACCGGAGGATGCCGTCCTGGCCGCGCGCCTGGCCAGCCTGTCGCCGCAGCAGTTCCGGGTGCTGGTGCTGGTCGCCGAGGGGCTGCTCAACAAGCAGATCGCCGACCGCCTTCAGGTGCAGGAACGCACGGTGAAAGCGCACCTGTCCGCCATCTTCGAAAGGCTGGGCGTGCGCAACCGCACGCAGGCCGGCGTGGTGTTGCGTGGACTGGAGCTGCGGGATCCGGCGCGGCAATTGCCGGCCTGACCGGCACGCCCCATCAAGGGTTCACGCCCCATCAAGGGTTATCGTTCTTCGTCTTCGGCGGTGCGATGCGGGTCTTCGCCGGCTTCTCGTCCGCCTTCAGCGCCCCGACCTCGACGTGGCCGCTGCGCGGTTCCTTCCATTGCGCGTCCAGCCAGGCCTGGTATTGCTTCGGTTCCCAGAACTTGTCGGCGTAGAAGTGGCTGCCGTCGATGGTGATCGTCGGTGTCAAATCCGACGTACCTGCCGTTCCCGGTACAGGGACGATGATCTTCGCATTGCCCCTGAATCCCGTGCGACTTCCCACCACCTGCATGCGCTCGCGGCGCAGCTCGCGCTCCAGCCGCGGATTGGCGACGGCATCACCGTAGCGGGCATAGATCACCCGCCCTTCCCGCAACGCGCGGGCGCGCTCGGATTCGTCCAATTCGCCCCAGAACTTCTCGCGCATGGCGATGAAATCCGGATAGCCGCGCTCGGCTGCCAGGTCCATCCATGCGTAGGCCAGCGCACGGTCGCGCTCGATCCCCCGGCCATCCCAATACAAGCCAGCCATAACCGCTTGAGAAGGTTTGTCGCCAAACAACGCGGCTCGCTGAAATGCACGGGCTGCCTTGTCCGGAGACTTCGAATTCAATAAATCGAACCCCCGAATCCGGAAAAACAGATCGGGGTGCCCATTGAGGAAGGCCATATGCTGGGTGATGGACCCATCACTATTCGAAATCTGCTTTTGGGCATTTACCTCCACAGCAACAAATGCAAAAAAAATCAGAATTCCCGCGCCTAAAGCCTTTTTCATCTCCATGCTTCAAGACCTCCCTTCAGCACAAGAATTCGGCCTGCATCCCGTTGTTGCATAACATGCAGGTCGAATCATGAAATCACACGCTATTCAGCCTCAGGGCTCAATAGGGAGAATGTGATCCAACAACATGCACCGCACTTCTGAAATAGGGGACTGCGTCCCGACACCCGCCCCGGGTCGTTAACGTACCAGCATTCCCACATCACACCGTCATCATCGATGTGGACCCAGCCAGCAAATGCACTGGTGCTTGCCACCAGCAATCCCAGCATCGCTGCGAGCTTGATTAGATCTTTGCGCGTTTCAGTTCCTTCTGTTCACGCGGGACATCCACGCAGATTGAGCTTTACCCCCCCCCCCGGCGTATTCACGCAACAGAAAATATCGATCGCTTCCGGTTTTGCGATTTCGATTCGCATCCCGACATGGCCGCATGCGCTTTGAACAGGCACCACGCTGCGGAACGAAATCGTCATGCCGCCATTTCCTTGTGGATATCGAAACCGAACGCGCGTGCGTCCATCGATGTCTCAAGGTTCGCCGCTTTTCGCCTTCCGCTTCTCGATGCGGGTCTTCGCCGGCTTCTCGTCCGCCTTCAGCGTCCCGACCTCGACGTGGCCGCTGCGCGGTTCCTTCCACTGCGCGTCCAGCCAGGCCTGGTATTGCTTGGGTTCCCAGAATTTGTCGGCGTAGAACTGGCTGCCGTCGATGACCATGGAGGCCCCTTCAGCCCCCCGATCACTGGGTACGCCAACCGCGCTAGGCAAGGGAATATGAATCTTGGCATTGCCGGTGAATCCCGTGCGGCTACCGACCACCTGCATGCGCTCGCGGCGCAGCTCGCGCTCCAGCCGCGGATTGGCGGCGGCATCGCCGTAGCGGGCATAGATCGCCTGCCCTTCCTGCAGCGCGCGGGCGCGCTCGGATTCATCCAATTCGCCCCAGAACTTCTCGCGCATGGCGATGAAATCCGGATAACCGCGTTCGGCCGCCAGGTCCATCCACGCATAGGCCAGCGCGCGGTCGCGTTCGACGCCCAGGCCTTCCCAATACATGCCGGCAACGAACGCCTGCGAGGGCTTGTCCGCGTACAGCGCCGCGCGCCGGAATGCGGCAAGCGCCTTTTCCGGCTCCTTGGTCTTCCACAAGTCCATGCCGCGCAGGCGGAACATCAGGTCCGGGTGCGCGTCGAGGAAGGTGTTGCTGTTGACGATCGCGCGTTCGGATTGCGTCACCGTCCTCTGCACGGCATCGGCGTGGCCGAAGGCGAGTGCCGCGGACAGTCCCATGAGCATCGTGGTCGATGTCCGTGTTTTCCATGCGGGCATTTCGTGGCTTCCATTCATGCGCGCCGTCCGCGCCCATTCACCATTACCTTTCCATGTCGCATTCACGCAACAGCCGGTGCCTATGGATTCCGGTCCCGCGATTCCGTTCCGCTGCCCGGCGAGGCACCGCGCGCCGCCAGCAGGCGGTCCAGCATCGATTTCAGCGCCAGCGGACGCACCGGCTTCTGCAGCAGCGGCAGCCCCGCTTCCTGTGCGGCATGGCGCACGGCGCCGGTCGGGTCGGCACTGAGCAGCAGCGTGGGCCGCGCGCCGAACGCATCGACCAGGCGGCGATGGACGGCGATGCCGTCATCGCCATCGTCCAAGTGGTAATCGAGCAGCCAGAGATCGGCCTGCAAGGCGCGCAACGCGGCGAGCGCGGCGTCGCCATCGGCGGCGGGCAGCACGATGCAACCCCAGCCTTCCAGCACCGCGCGCAGGGCGGCCAGCGCGGCGGGATCGTTGTCGAGCGCGAGCACGCGCAGGCTGGCCAGGCCGGGCGCGGCCCGCGCGATGCCGGCAGACGGCATCGCCATCGGCACCTCGACGTGGAATGCACTGCCGCGGCCGGGCGCGCTGCGTAGGCCGATCGGCGCATCGAGCACGCTCGCGATGCGGCGGGCGATCGCCAGCCCCAACCCGAGGCCTTGCCCTTGCGCGCGCTCACCGCGGCGGAACTCCTCGAAGATCACTTCGCGCTGGTCCTCGGCGATGCCCGGCCCGGTGTCGTGCACCACGATCCGCCACACGGCGCCGCGGCGGCGCACGCCGAGCAGCACGCGGCCTTCGCGGGTGTGCCGCAACGCGTTGGAGAGGAAGTTCTGCAGCACGCGGCGCAGCAGCTGCGGATCGGAATGCACCCAGGCGCGGGTCGGCACATGGTCGAGCTGCAGGCCGCGCGCCTCGGCCAGCACACGGCCTTCGGAAAGCAGCGGGCCAAGCACGTCGGCAAGTGCGAACGGCCGCGGTTCCGCGACCAGTCCGCCCGCTTCCAGTCGCGACATGTCGAGCAGGTCGGTGAGCAGCCCGGTGGTGGAGTCGAGCGCGCCGCCGATCTGCGCGGTCAGCCGGCGCGCCTCGGCGCCTTCGCTGCGCTGGCGCAGCGCATCGACGAACAGGTGCGCGGCATGCAGCGGCTGCAGCAGGTCGTGGCCGATGGCGGCCAGGAAGCGGCTCTTGGCATCGTTGGCGCGCTCGGCCTCTCGCTTGGCGTTCTCCAGCAGCGCGGTGCGCTTGGCCACGCGCTGCTCGAGCGTCTCGTTGATGCGCTTGAGGCCGGCCTCCGCCTCGCGGAAGGCGGTGACGTCGGTGAAGGTGGCGACGAAACCGCCGCCCGGCATCGGGTTGCCGCGGATTTCGATGATGCTGCCGTCCGGGAACACGCGCTCAGACAGGTGGGTGGTGCCGGCGCGCATGTGGCCGAGCCGGCGCTGCAGGGCGTCCTTCGGACGGTCGATGCCGGCCACTTCGCGCAAGGCCCACTGCGAGGCTTCGGCGATCGGCAGGCCCACCCGCAGCATGCCTTTGGGAAACCCGAAGATCTCGGCGTAGCGCTTGTTCCACGCGACCAGATGCAGGTCGGCATCGACCACGCTGATGCCCTGGCTCATGTTCTCCAGCGCGGCTTCAAGCAGGCGCTGGTTGAAGCGCAGGTCCTGCGCGGTCTCGTCGACCAGGTCGGCGACTGCGTCCAGCTCGCTGCCGCCGGGACCGCGTGCCGCGTTGAGCAGCAAACGCGCCGAAGCCGTGCCGATCACCGCCGCCAGCTCGCGCTCCACCGCCGCCTCGGCCACGGCGGGAACCCGGGCATCCGCCGGCACGTCCTGCAGCAGGTCGCGCACCCGCGCCGGCGGCAGGAAGCGCTGCGCCAGCGGCTGCAGCACCCGCATCGACAGGCCGCGTTGCGCGCGGCTTTCGGCCGGGCGACGCGAGGCATGCCAGACCAGCGTGACCGCGACGCCCATCGCCAGGCTGGCCGCAACCGCGCGCCCCAGCCGGCTCCAGCCGGTCAGCGCGAACAGCGCGTCCGGCGACAGCCAGCGCCAGCCGAACGGCCCATCGGCCAGCCATGCCGGCGGCGGAGACGCCCGCTCCAGCAGCAGCGGCAACAGCAGCACCCAGGCCCATGTCGCGAACGCCGCGACCACCCCGGCGGTCACCGCGCGCGGCGAGGTGCGCGGCCACCACAGCGCGAAGGCCAGCGCCGGCGCCAGCGTGGCCAACGCCGAGAACGAGAGAGCGCCGACATCGGCCAGCGCAGTGTTGCCCGCGATATAGCGGCTGTAGATCCAGGCCAGCAGCAGGATCACCACGATGCCGCCGCGACGCAGGCGCAGCACGCTGCCGCGCAGGTCGCCGTCCCCGGCCTTGCCCCAGCGCCGCGACAGCCACGGCAGCAGCCAGTGGTTGCCGATCATCAGGCCCAGCGTGAGCGTGCTCACCACCACCATGCCGGTCGCCGCGCTCAGGCCGCCGAGGAAGGCCACCAGCGCCATCCCCTCGTCGCCGCGCGACAGCGGCAGCGCCAGCACGTAGGAGTCCGAGGGCACGTGCGCGCCCAGCAGCGCCTGCCCGGCGCGGGCCAGCGGCAACAGCGGCAATGCGATCAGCAGCAGGTACAGCGGGAACAGCCAGCGCGCGGTCCGCACGTGGCCGGCATCGCGGCACTCCACCACGCCGACGTGGAACTGGTGCGGCAGCGTGAACATCGCCAGCGCGCCCAGCAGCACCAGCGGCATGAAGCCTTCGCCCGAGGTCGGCACCGGTGGCGGCATCGCCACGGCTTCGCGCATCCCCCAGAGCACGTACACGCCCAACGCGAGCATCGCCCCGAGCTTGAACAGCGAATCGAAGGCCAGCGCCAGCACCAGGCCGCGATTGTGCTCGGCGGCGTTGGCATGGCGCGCACCGAAGGCGATGGCGAACGCCGCCATCGCCAACGCAATGTAGAGCGTGCTGTCCTGAAGCGGGCTCTGGCCGCCCGCGCCACCGGACAGCAGCAAGAAGCCGGAGGAAACCGCACGCAACTGCAGCGCGATGTAAGGGATCAATCCCAGCGCCGCGACCCCGGTCACGGTCGCCGCCAGCCACGGGTCCTTGCCCAGCCGTGAAGCAACGAGGTCGGCCAGCGAAGTCGCGTTGGTGGCTTGCGCCACCTTCACCAGCTTCACCAGCAGCCCGGCGGCCAGCAGGTAGAGCAGCAGGGTGCCGACGAAGGTCGGCGGCAGCGGCCAGCCGTAGCGCGCGGCCTGGGTGACCGTGCCGAAGAACGTCCAGGATGTGCAGTAGACCGCCAGCGAGAGCGCGTAGACGTGCCGCCAATGCGCCGCCAGCAGGCGCGGATTGCGCTCCGCCCACAGCGCGACCGCGAACATCAGCAGCAGCCAGCCCAGGCCGGCGGCGATCAGCCCGGCGACGCTCAGCATGACGGGCGGTGGCCGGGCAACGGACGCATCCGGCGAGGATAACGCCCGAAGCCGCCGCCACGGGGAACGGCGGCGGCTTCAGGCAACACCAACGGCCCTTCGGTCAGAAGTCGTAGCGCAGGCTCAGGCTGTACTGGCGCGGCGGGCCATAAAAACCGGTGCGCACGCCGAGCGCCGGGATCACGTAGCCGGTGGTCAGGTATTCCTTGTCGGTCAGATTGCTGCCCTGCAGGGATACGGTCCATGCGGAAGTCGGCTTCCAGATCACGCCGGCATTGATCTGGCCATAGCCGTCCTGGCTGATCGGGGTGGTGGTCGCGCCGGTCAGCGGATCGCGCACCACTTCGGTGGTGGCGACCACGCGGCTCTGGTAGGCATAGCCCACGCGCGCCGACAGGCTGCCGCCGGCACCGATCTCGGTGCGGTACTCCAGGTTCAGCGCCCCGGAGAAATCGGGCGCGTTGGTGAACTCCTGCTGCGAGGCGATGTTCACGCCCTTGAACATGTAGGTGTCAAACTTCGCGTCCAGCCAGGCCAGATTGCCCGAGACCACGAAGTTGCGGGTCGGCAGCCACTGGTACTCGACCTCCAGGCCGTTCACCGTGCCGGCGCCGGCGTTGGTGAAGTCGCCGAAGAACGCCTTCGCGCCCGCCGGGGTGGTGTATTCGGTGAAGATCGAGAGCTGGATGTCCTTGTACTTGTTGTGGAAGTACGCAAGGTTGAGGAACAGGCTCTGGTCGAGCAGGCCCATCTTGCTGCCGATCTCGTAGCTGTCGACCTGCTCATCCTGGAACGGCTCGGCCGAACGCGGCACCGCGGTCGCCTGCGCGCGGATGTTGTAGCCGCCGGACTTGAAGCCGCGCGTCGCCAACCCGTAGAGCAGGATGTCCGGCGTGACCTGGTAGTCCAGCGAGATCTTCGGCGAAAGGTTGCTGAAGTTGATCGTCTTGTCGAAGTTGGCGACCACTGCCGTCGGTACGCTGAAGCTCGCGTTGGCATAGCCGCGGTTGAAGACGACCGCGTGTTTTTCCTCGTCCGTCCAGCGCGCGCCGGCGCTCAGCTTGAGCCGGTCGCTGAGATCGAAGCTCCAATCGGCATAGGCCGCCACGCTCTTGGTGTAGACGGTGCCCTGGGTGTCGCCGAACGACAGGTTGAAGAAGTTGTTCAGCACCTGGCCGCCGGCTTCGCCGTCGAAGAAGTACAGGCCCATCACGCCGCGCGCGCGGCCGCCGCCGTCGTAGGTGGCCTGGATCTCGTGGGTGATCTGCTGGTCGCGATAGAACGCCTTGACGTCGGCGATCTTGTCCGGCGTGGTGTCGAAGTCGATGTTGGTCTCGGTGTCGGACTCGCGCTTGGCGGCGACGTACTTGAAGGTCCAGTCCTCGCCCGAGCGCAGGTTGGCGGTCACCGACGCGCCGCGCATCGTGGTGTCGTTGACGTTGGGCATGCCGTTGCGCACGTCGTAGCGGCTGGCCAGCGGCGGCTTGGCGCCGGTTCCGCCATACAGCGGGATCGAGTTGAACGGGTTCGCCGCCAGCATCCGCGCGGCGCGGACGCCGGAGCGGTCGATGGCCTGGTCGTAGGCGAACTGCAGGTCGAAATCGTCGGTCACCCACGCGCCCAGGTTGAAGCGCATCGCCCGGATCTTCTTGTCGCTGACGTCCTCGCCGGTGATGAGGTTGTTGCCGAAGCCGTCGCGGTGCAGATCCGCGACCGAGAGCCGCGCGCGCAGGTAATCGCTGCCCAGCCCGCCGCCGATGGCCGCCTTGAAGTCGCGCTGGCCGTAGTTGCCCACCGTGACGGAGCCGAAGCCGTTGAAATCCTTGCGCAGCGGCTTGGAGATGTACTTGATCGCGCCGCCGATGGTGTTCTTGCCGTACAGCGTGCCCTGCGGCCCGCGCAGTACCTCGATGCGGTCGGTGTCGAAGACATCGAGCAGCGCGCCCTGCGGCCGCGCGATGTAGACGTCGTCCATGTAGATGCCGACGCCCGGGTCCACGCCCCACAGCGGGTCGGACTGGCCGACGCCGCGGATGTAGGCGGTGATGGTGCTGCTGGAGCCGCGCGCCGCGTACACGGTCAGGTTGGGCACCTGGGTGTCGAGATCGCCCAGGTCCTCGATGTTGAGCTTGTCCAGCGTCTCGGCGGTGAAGGCCGTGACCGCGACCGGGACTTCCTGCAGCGTCTCCTCGCGCTTGCGCGCGGTCACCACGACCTCGCCGAGGTTGCCCGCCTTGCGGCTTTCCGGCTTTCCTGCCGGCGCGTCCTGTGCCGCGGCCGGCCCGGCGCCGAGTGCCGTGGCGGTCAGGGCCATCGCGATGGCCACGCTCAGATATCTGCTCTTCATGCGCCCCTCCTGCGGGTGATGCAATGCGGCAACGGACAGCCCCTGCCGCGAACGAGTGGCCGCATGATGGGCGCGCGCGCTGCCGGCGGGCATTGGACGTTCGGACAATGGGCCGGCCAGGCCATCGCCCCGACACTGGCCGCCGCCCCGCATCGGCGCGAGGGCTGGAGTCGTCGATGGCATTCCTGATCGTGCTGGCCGCGCTGTGCTTCCTGATGTTCGTGGCCTATCGCGGCTACAGCGTGATCCTGTTCGCGCCGGTGGCGGCGCTGGGCGCGGTGCTGCTGACCGACCCGCAGCTGGTGGCGCCGATGTTCACCGGCCTGTTCATGGACAAGATGGTCGGCTTCCTCAAGCTGTATTTCCCGGTGTTCCTGCTGGGCGCGATCTTCGGCAAAGTGATCGAGCTGTCCGGTTTCTCGAAGGCCATCGTCAGCGCGACCATCAAGCTGGTCGGCGCGCAGCGGGCGATGCTGGCCATCGTCGCGGTCTGCGCGCTGCTGACCTACGGCGGCGTGTCGCTGTTCGTGGTGGTGTTCGCGGTGTATCCGTTCGCCGCGGAACTGTTCCGCCAATCCGACATTCCCAAGCGACTGATCCCCGGCACCATCGCCCTGGGCGCGTTCACCTTCACCATGGACGCATTGCCGGGCACGCCGCAGATCCAGAACATCATCCCCACCACGTTCTTCGGCACCAATACCTGGGCCGCGCCGGTGCTGGGCACGCTGGGCGGCGTGTTCATCCTGATCGTCGGCCTGCTCTACCTGGAATGGCGCCGTCGCGCCGCGCTGAAGGCCGGCGAAGGCTATGGCGATGCCGCCAGCCTGGTGAACGAACCCGCGCCTTTCTCCGGCGGCAAGCTGGCCCATCCGCTGGTCGCGGTGGCGCCGCTGCTGGTGGTCGGCATCGTCAACAAGCTGCTGACGACGTGGATCCCCGGTTTCTACGGCGAGACCCACAGCTTCGATCCTGCGGTGATCGGCAGCGCCGCGCCGGTGGTGCAGGAGGTCTCCAAGGTCGCGGCGATCTGGGCGGTGGAAGGCGCGCTGCTGGCCGGCATCGCCTGCGTGCTGCTGTTCGCGTGGAAGCCGGTGGCCGCGAGTTTCGCCGAAGGCAGCAAATCGGCGATCGGCGGCGCGCTGCTGGCCGGCATGAACACCGCCTCGGAATACGGTTTCGGCGCGGTGATCGCCGCCCTGCCCGGCTTCCTAGTGGTCGCCAACGCGCTGGGCTCGATCCCGAATCCGCTGGTCAATGAAGCGGTCACCGTGACCGCGCTGGCCGGCATCACCGGTAGCGCCTCCGGCGGCATGAGCATCGCGCTGGCGGCGATGTCCGAAACCTTCATCGCCAATGCCAACGCCGCCGGGATCCCGATGGAGGTATTGCACCGCGTCGCCGCGATGGCCTCCGGCGGCATGGACACCCTGCCGCACAACGGCGCGGTGATCACCCTGCTGGCGGTGACCGGCCTGACCCATCGGCAGGCCTACAAGGACATCTTCGCGGTGACCCTCATCAAGACGATGGCGGTGTTCGTGATCATCGGGCTGTACTACGCCTTCGGCCTGACCTGAGGCCACGCCGGCGGGCAGCGCTTGACGCCCCCACGGGCCAGCCCCAGGCTGGCGCGATGACTCGACCCCTGCTCCTGCTGCGCAATGCCGACGTCCATGCCCCCGAGGCGCTGGGCCGGCGCCACCTCCTGATCGGCGGCGGCAAGCTGCTGTGGATGGGCGATGCCGAGCCGGCATTGCCGAACGCGCTCGGCGTCGAAATCATCGATCTCGAAGGTGCGCGCCTGATCCCCGGCTTCATCGACGGCCATGTCCATGTCAGCGGCGGCGGTGGCGAGGCCGGCTACGCCAGCCGCGTGCCGGCGCCGCTGCTGTCGCGCTACACCTCGGCGGGCGTGACCTCGGTGATCGGCCTGCTGGGCACCGACGACATTTCCCGTGGCCCCGCCGAACTGCTCTCGCATGTGTACGGCCTGCGCGAGCAGGGGCTGTCGGCCTGGGGTTACTGCGGCGGTTACCACGTGCCGCCGACCACCCTGACCGGCAGCGTGCGCGGCGACATCGTGTTCGTCGAGCCCATCATCGGCGTGGGCGAACTGGCGCTCAGCGACCACCGTTCCAGCCAACCCACGCTGGACGAACTGCTGCGCATCGGCGCCGAGGTGCACGTGGCCGGATTGATGACCGGCAAGGCCGGCATCGTCCACCTGCACCTGGGCGATGGCGCGCGCGGGCTGGAGCTGGTCCGGCAGGCGCTGGAGACCAGCGAGCTGCCGGCGCGCGTGTTCCAGCCCACCCACGTCAATCGCAGGAAGGCACTGTTCGAGGAAGCGGTCGAGCTTGCGAAACGCGGCTGCCACGTGGACATCACTGCGTTCCCGGTCGCGGAGGGCGAGGACGCCTGGCCCGCCGCCGAGGCGCTGGTCCGCTACCTGGACAGCGGCGCGCCGCCCGAGCGGATGAGCATCAGTTCCGATGCCGGCGGCTGCCTGCCCTGTTTCGACGAGCACGGCCGCGTCTGCGGCATGGATGTCGGCCATTCCGGCGCGCTACTGGACACGCTCAATGAATTGGTCGGGCGCGGCCTGCCGCTGGAGCGCGCCCTGCCGGCCTTCACCAGCAACGTGGCCGACCTGCTGCGCCTGCCCGGCAAGGGCCGCATCGCGGTGGGCGGCGATGCCGACCTGGTGGCGCTGGATGCCGGCGGCAAGGCGCATCACGTGCTGCTGCGCGGGGTGCCGCACGTGCGCGATGGCGCGCCGGTGCGGCGTGGTATTTTCGAGCGCTGATTCCGCGGAGCGTCGCATTACATGTGTCCCAGCAAGGTGGCCGACGGCGAAGAGCGCGGCTGGATCGTCCCCATCGGCGGTGCCGAAGACAAGGAAAGCCGGCGCCGGATCCTCAAGCGCTTCGTGCAGTTGAGCGGCGGCCGCGATGCGCATATCGCGGTGATCCCGACTGCCAGCCGGCTGGCGGAAACCGGCGATCGCTACGAGGACCTGTTCGACCGGCTCGAGGCCGGCAAGGTCAGCTCCCTGGACTTCGAGTCGCGCGCGGACGGGGAACGCCCCGAATTCATGCGGACGCTGCGCGAGGCCAGCGGCATCTTCATCACCGGCGGCAACCAACTGCGCCTGTCCACCATCATCGGCGGCACCCCGGCGGCCAAGCTGATCCGCGAGCGCAATGCCGACGGCGTTCCGGTCGGCGGCACCAGCGCCGGTGCCAGCATCCTGTCCGAGCACATGATCGCGTTCGGCAGCGAGGGCGGTTCGCCGCGCGCCGACAGCGTGCACCTGGCACCGGGCTTCGGTCTGACCAACCGCTTCATCATCGACCAGCACTTCCGCCAGCGCGACCGGCTGGGCCGGCTCACCGCCGCGCTGGCCTACAACCCGTTCGTGGTCGGCATCGGCCTGGACGAGGACACCGCTGCCTTCATCGGCCCGGACAACACCCTGGAAGTCGAGGGCAGCGGCGCGATCACCGTGGTCGATGCCAGCCGCATGCAGTTCACCTCGATGGACCAGGTCAGCGGCGACGAGGCGGTCTGCGTGATCGGCCTGCAGGTGCACATCCTCACCGCCGGCGCGACCTTCAACCTGCATACCCGCGAGGCGTCGCCGGGTAGCCTGCTGCTGCGCAAGGACTGACGCCCCACACCATCTACAACGAGCGGAGGGCTCGATGCGGATCCTGAATCGCAATGTCTACGTGGGTCCGTCGCAATACGCGAAGTTCCCGGTCATCCGCCTCGAACTGGACCTCGGCGCGCTGGAGCAATGGCCCACCGCGAAGCTGGGCAGCGGCTTCGTCGATGCGTTGGTCGCAGCGCTGCCCGGGCTGGCCGAACACGGCTGCTCGTATCGCGAGCCCGGCGGTTTCATCCGCCGCATGCGCGAGGGCGAGGGCACCTGGCTGGGCCACGTGCTGGAGCACGTCGCCATCGAGCTGCAGAACGTGGCCGGCGAAGACGTGACCTTCGGCAAGACCCGCAGCATTTCCGACGACCGCCCCGGCGTGTATTCGGTGGTGTACGAATACGCGCAGCGCGAGGAAGGCATCGCCGCCGGCGAACTGGCACTCAAGCTGCTGGACTCGCTGCTGCCGGTCGAGCTGCGCACCGCCACCGACGACAGCTGGAACTGGGAAGACGAGCGCGACGGTTTCATCCGCTATGCGCAGCGGCGCGCGCTGGGGCCGTCCACGGCCTCACTGGTGAAGGCGGCGGTGGATCGCGGCATCCCGTGGCTGCGCCTCAATGACCAGTCGCTGGTGCAGCTGGGGCACGGCCGCTACCAGCAGCGCATCCAGGCCACGGTGACCGGGCGCACGCCGCATATCTCGGTGGAACTGGCCAGCGACAAGGAAGAGACCAACAAGATCCTGGGCTCGCTGGGCCTGCCGGTGCCGCGCCAGGAACTGGTGCAGTCGGACGATGCCGCCTGGCGCGCCGCGCGCAAGCTGGGTGGCACCGTGGTGCTAAAGCCGTACAACGGCAACCACGGGCGCGGCATCACCATCAACATCAGCGAGGAAGCCGACGTGCGCGCCGCGTTCGAGGCCGCGCGCGAGCATTCGCGCTCGGTGATCGTGGAAACCTATCTCGCCGGCGACGACCATCGCCTGCTGGTGGTCAATGGCGAACTCATCGCGGCGACCAAGCGCACGCCCGGCCACGTGGTGGGCGACGGCAAGCAAACCGTCGCGGCACTTGTGGACATCGTCAACAGCGACCCGCGTCGCGGCGTCGGCCACGAAAAGGTGCTGACCAAGCTCAAGCTGGACCGCGAGGCGGAGCTGATGCTGGAGAAGCTGGGCTACACCGTCGACTCCATTCCGAAGGCCGGCGAAGTGGTGCCGCTGCGCTCCACCGCCAACCTGTCCACCGGCGGCACTGCCACCGACGTCACCGATGTCATCCATCCCGATAACCGGGCGATGGCCGAACGCGCGGTGCGCGCGATCGGCCTGGACGTGGGCGGCGTGGATTTCCTCAGCACCAATATCGCCGAAAGCTACAAATCCATCGGCGGCGGCATCTGCGAAGTCAACGCGGCGCCGGGCTTCCGCATGCACATTGCGCCCAGCGAAGGCACCCCGCGCGATGCGGCTGGCCCCGTCATCGACATGCTGTTCCCGCCGGGCACGCCGACGCGGGTGCCGATCGCCGCGATCACCGGCACCAACGGCAAGACCACCACCTCGCGCATGCTGGCGCACATCGCCAAGATGGCCGGCTACACGCCGGGCCTGACCACCACCGACGGCGTCTACATCGACGGTGCGCGCACGGTGGAAGGCGACATGACCGGGCCGGTGTCCGCGCGCATGGTGATGGCCGATCCGCAGATCGATTTCGCGGTGCTGGAAACCGCGCGCGGCGGGCTGGTGCGCGCCGGCATGGGCGTGGGCGAAGTGGACGTCGGCGCGGTGCTCAATGTCGCCTCCGACCACCTCGGGCTGCGCGGCATCGATACGCTTGAGCAGCTGGCCGAGGTCAAGCGGATCGTGGTGGAAGCGGCCCGCGAATGCGCGGTGCTCAACGCCGATGACCCGAACGTGCTGAAGATGTCGGCCTATACCGACGCCAAGGTCATCTGCTACGTGACCATGAATCCCTCGCACCCGCTGGTGCGCGAGCACGTGCGCGCCGGTGGCCGCGCCTGCGCGCTGGAGGCCGGCGTCAACGGCCACATGATCACCCTGTACGACAAGGGCAGCCACATCCCGCTGCTGTGGACGCACCTGATCCCGGCCACGCTGGAAGGCCGCGCCATGCACAACGTGCAGAACGCGATGGTGGCCGCGGCGATGGCGTTCTCGATGGGGATCAAGCTGGACGCGATCCGCCAAGGCCTGCGCACCTTCGACACCACCTTCTTCCAGGCCCCGGGCCGGATGAACGTGTACGGCGAGCATCCGTTCAAGGTGATCATGGACTACGCCCACAACGCGCATGCGGTGGGGATGATGGCCGACCTGGCGCAGCGCCTGGACGCCAGCCGGCGGATCGTGGTGCTGGCCGGCCCCGGCGACCGCCGCGACGAAGACCTGCGCGAAATCGCCAGCGTGGTGGCCGGCAAGTTCGACCATTACGTGGTGCGCCGCGACGACAGCCTGCGCGGCCGCGACGGCGACGAAGTACCGCGCATCATCGCCAAGGCGCTACTGGCCGCCGGCGTCGCCGATGACGCGATCAGCACCATCCCCGACGAACAGGAAGCAGTCGATGCCGCGCTGCGCATCAGCCAGCCCGGCGACCTGCTGGTGGTGTTCGCCGATGCGCTGACCCGCACCTGGAAGCAGATCATCCGCTTCAAGCCGGACGGCGACATGCCCAAGGCCGCCACGCGCAGCGAAGTGCCCACGCTGGAAACCACGCTGGACGAGCAGTTGGTCGCAGCGATGGAAGGCGTGGTGCGCGACGAGCGCGGCTTGCGCTTCGAGCGCGAAGAAAGCGATTGAAACGGGACGCAACGTGAGCGAACCGTTCGAGGACTCGCGCCGGCTGACCGGCGCCAACCTGTATTTCGACGCCGCCGGCGCCGCGCTGGAAACCGCGCCTGGCCTTGTGTTTGATGCCGATGCCCTGCAGCGCTGGCGCGGCAACATCTCGCGCGCGCGCGCGGCGCTGGACTGGCCGCAGGGCGCGGTCTGCGTGCGCGAACACGCCAGCGGCGCATCGCTGGCATTCGCGGCGCCGCTGGACCAGCTCTACATCGCCACCGAGGCCAACGAGTGGGCGCTGTATGCCGCGCTCGGCCTGCGCGCCAGCGAGTTGCCTGTCGACGAAGACAGCGATACCCCGCGCCCGCACGTCGCCCATTTCGATGACGACGAGGCCCTGCGGCAGTTGCAGATTCTCGCCGCTGCGGAAGCCAAGCCGGCCATGCTGGCGCTGATCGATGCCGCGCACACGCATGACGTGCCGGCGCATGCGGACGACGACGCGCTGTCCATCGGCGAAGGCGAGGCCGCACACACCTGGCCGCTGGATGCACTGCCGCAGATTGACGCGGTGCCATGGTCGCAGCTGCGCGTGATCCCGAAAGCCGTGATCACCGGCTCCAACGGCAAGACCACCACGGTGCGCCTGCTGGCGGCGATGCTGCGCGCGCACGGCCTGCCCGCCGGCTACAGCAGCACCGATGGCCTGTTCATCGACGGCGAGCGGGTCGAGGCCGGCGATTATTCCGGCCCGGTCGGCGCGCGCACTGTGCTGCGCGACACGCGGGTGCAGGCGGCGGTGCTGGAGACCGCGCGCGGTGGCCTGCTGCGGCGCGGTCTGGTCGCCAGCGATGCGCGCGTCGCGGTGGTCACCAATGTCGCCGCCGATCATTTCGGCGAATACGGCATCCACACCCTGGACGATATCGCCGCGGTGAAACTGGTGGTGGCAAAGGCGCTGGCGGCGGATGGCGTGCTGGTCCTGAACGCAGACGACGCGTTGCTGGTGCAACACGCGGCAGCGACCGGCGCGGCCAACATCGGTTGGTTTGCGCTGCGCCTGGACGATGCGCTGGCGCGTGGCGCACGTGCCTGCGGCGTGCGCGAGGGCCGCTTGATCCTCGTGCGCGACGGCGACGAACACGATCTCGGTGCCATCGCGGAGATGCCACTCACCCTCGGCGGCAGCGCGCGCTACAACATCGCCAATCTCGCTGCGGCCTCGCTGGCGGCGCAGGCGCTGGGCATCGCACCGGCCACCATCGCGGCGGTGCTGGCGACGTTCGGCGCATCGAACGCGGACAATCCCGGCCGCCTGCAGCGTTGGACGCTGGGCGATGTGCAGGTGCTGCTGGACTATGCGCACAACCCGGACGGCCTGCGCGGCCTGCTGCAGGTCGCCCATGGCCTGCGCGGAAATGGTCGCCTCGCGCTGCTGCTGGGCCACGCCGGCAATCGTCTCGAGGAAGATTTCCGCGCGCTGGCGGCGGTGGCGGCGCAGGCGCAACCGGACCGCGTCTGGCTGAAGGACATCGGCGGCGATTACCTGCGCGGCAAGGATTCCGGCCACGTCGCGACGATCCTGCGCCAGTCGCTGCTGGATGCCGGCATGGACGATGACGCGCTGCCGGTCTGCCTGGACGAGGCCGAGGCCTCGCGCCAGGCGCTGGCCTGGGCGCGCGCGGGCGACCTGCTGGTGCTGCCGGTGCATGAGCCCGAACGCCGCGACGTGGTGGTCGCGCTGCTCGACCGCCTGCAGGCCGAAGGCTGGCGCGCCGGCGATCCGCTGCCGGACCCGCTGGAACGGATCGTCCTGCCGAACACGGAAAGTGCCGCAACGCATCGGCGATAGACTGGGCGCATCCCCGGTTCGTGCAGGAGCGCGACATGCTCGTCACCGTCATTCCCCAGCGGCGCAAGGACCTCGGCGGCTTCGAGGTCGGCCGCGTGCTTCCGATGGTGGGCCACCGCATGGTCGGGCCCTTCGTGTTCTTCGACCACATGGGCCCGGTGGACCTGCCGGCGGGCATTCCGCGCAGCACGGACGTGCGGCCGCATCCGCACATCGGCCTGGCCACGGTCACGTATTTGTTCCAGGGCGAGATCATGCATCGCGACAGCATCGGCTCCGCGCAGCCGATCCGCGCCGGCGAGGTGAACTGGATGACCGCCGGCCGCGGCATCACCCACTCCGAACGCTTCGAGCGCGCCCGCGCGCTGGGCGACAGCATCCACGGCATCCAGAGCTGGGTGGCACTGCCGGAAGAAGAGGAGGAGATCGCGCCCGGCTTCGAGCACCGGGATGCCGACGCGCTGCCGATCGCCGACGATGCCGGCCTGCGCCTGCGCCTGATCGCCGGCGATGCCTACGGCCTGCGTTCGCCGGTCGCGGTGCGCTCGCCGCTGTTCTACGCCCATGCCGAACTGGCGGCCGACGCGCGCCTGGCGCTGCCGGACGGCCCCAGCGAACGGGCGCTGTACGTCGCCGCCGGGGAAGTGGAATGCGACGGCCAGCGCTACGGCAGCGGCCAGATGCTGGTGTTCGCGCCGGGCAAGCCGGCCATCGTGCGGGCGACCGCGCCATCGATGCTGATGCTGCTGGGCGGCGAATCGCTCGGCCCGCGCTACATCGACTGGAACTTCGTCTCCTCGCACAAGGAGCGCATCGAGCAGGCCAAGGCCGACTGGCGCGCCGGGCGCATGAAGCTGCCGGACCTGGACGACCAGGAGTTCATCCCGCTGCCCGAAACGCCGGCACCGGCGCCCGAACCGATGTCGTGATTGGCGGCGGTGCCGGCACCACGCGCGCGGTACCACTCCTCCGGGCTGTTCCTCCGGGCTGTTGCGCAGCCGGTTGCCGTAGTCGAACCCGTATGCGTGGCTGCCGTGGCTGCAACAACAGGACAGCAGCAGCGTCGATGCGTTCACCGCTCGCCCCATGCAGGCATCGAAGCGCATGGCGCGGGATCACGATTACCACTACCGCATGAGCCAGCGCGAGTTCTGAGCGAACCCATATCGCAACAACAACAAGACCCGTAGATGCGGGCCTTGTGTGTTATGGGCGCTCAGGAAGTGAACCTGACCCCATTTTGCCATTGTTAGGCGTGCTTTAGTGCGTCGTAGAACTGCTCAGGCCTTTCGCCATTAGCCCCCTCTTCCAGCGACACCATCGCCTCAATATATCGATGCATTTCGATGTCCTCCGGGAACGGACAGGCGGTACGCAGAAACCCCTCCGGCCCTGTTATGACAACGAATCTCTCGTGTAGGTCCCAGTAGCAACTAGCCCCCGACTCGCCTTGAGCCACAACGACTTCGTAACTATCAGAATCCCTGTCCAGGTCGTACAAATCATAGGCATCACGAATCAACGCATCTTCCACATGCCGTCCATCATCAGAGAATCTGGTCAGCTTTACTGGCCCAACTGAAGCCGAATTGGACTCAAACGCTTTCCAAATAAAGTAGCAGTCCACGATTGAAAGCTGCCACGGAAAGACCCGCTTCTCTCTGCCTTCAACGTACTTCTTAAAGAGGTAAGTATCGCCGCCAAAAATATGGGTCATTCTGGCTTCTCCTAGAAGCGAACCTTTATGTTGTCTTTGATGCGCGACCCTTCGCGCTGCACGCTTATACGCACCGACGTTTCCTTCGTTCCGTCCTTGAGCGTTCTAGTGCTGGTTTGAACTCGCGCACCATCACCCAGACTGCCAAGCCGCCCACCATCGCGAGCTTCGGATTTGCCGCCAGTTAGCCTGTCAAAAAGCTTCTTGGCACCTTCTGCGCCGCCACCACCATCAAACTCAGTTGTTCTCTGGCCGCTACTGCCGCCGGTCTTACGCATGTTTTCATATGTTGCCTCGATGTAACGCCGAGCGTGAGAAAAGCCACGTTCAGCTCGCAACCCCAAGGCAAACCTTCCGATTGCAGCGCCAAGGGCAATGTCCGTTGGGTCAGGGATAGCGAGTGCTGCAATACCCATGAGGCCGCCCATTGCTACAGCGACCTTCGCGTTGTCTTCCTCCGTGTACGGCCTAAGGCCACACCCCAGCCCAGTCGAGAAGCAAGCGCTCTCCCACCCGTCCGGATCAGTGAACTTGTATGGGTTGTTGTTGGCATACCAGTAGCGATTGAAGAGGATGCCCTTCTTCGAGTAGGCCGCGACAGGATCAACAGACAGGAAGCGCCCGATCTGCGGATCGTAATAGCGCTGCTGCATGTAGATCAGCCCGGTGGCCGCATCCACCTTGTGCCCGGTATAGCCCAAGCCATCGAACGCCGGGTTGTCGACCGGCTGGCCGTATGGCTGCCAGAACTGGCGGCGCAGCACCTGACCCGCACTGCCGCTGTCCGCCATCCGCGTACCCTGGTAATCCGCATGCCGGAACTCAACCGTCGTTTGGTTGGTGTCCCAGTGCCACATCTTCTGCGCGATCAGCCGGCCGCCCAGGTAGAAATAGCTGTCGCTCCGGCGTGCGCCGGGCAAGGCGTCCTCGTCGTACACCAGCTGACCGGCCAGCGAATAGATACTGGCCACCCCGGGGCCGTTGTGGCGCTGCGCCGTGATCCGGCGCCCCTGAGCGTCGTAGCGGTACCACTCCTCCGGACTGTTGCGCAGCCGGTTGCCGTAGTCGAACCCGTATGTGCGGCTGCCGTGGCTGGACAGGTTGCCCTGCACGTCGTAGCCCAGCGTGACTACCGGGCTGCCTGCGCTGTTGTCGATCCTGACCAGGCGGTTGCCGGCGTCGTAGACGTAACTGGCGTAGTCCCTGACCCCCGCCAGCGTGCTGCTGCGCAGGTTGTCCAGCGCATCGTAGCTGTAGTAGTTCCAGGTGCCGCCGCCGAAGGAAGCCGAGCCCGCCGTGGTGAGGCGGTCCAGCGTGTCGTAGCCCATCCAGCGCGAGCGGGCGTTCGAGCCTGGATCGAGCGTGTCGTAGATGTGCTCGATGTTGCCGTTGGCGTCGTAGCCGAACTCCCAACGGGTCACGCCCGCATCGGACTGCGTCGATACCAGTTGGCGGGCGTTGAGGCTGGTCGCATGCGCCACGCCGTTGCCGTAGTCGAAGGCCTTCAACTGGCCGGACGGGTGATAGCGCACATTGGCGGCATAGACCTGTCCGCCGGTTTCCTGGACACCGCTTGGCTGCCCCAGCGCGTTTGGCTGATAGGAGACCACGGTGTTGTTGGGGTAGCTCTGCGTGCTCAAGTTGCCGAGCGCGTCGTAGCCGTAGCCCAACGTCCAGGTGTAGGGCCGTTGCAGCTGTTCGCTGGTCAGAAGCCTGCGCTTGTTGTAGCCGTACAGATTGACGACCGTACCATCCGCGTTGCCGTCGTTCTGCGTCGTGACCTGCCTGGGCAGGCCGTCCGGCCAGTAGGTCAGAGTCTGGTTGCCGCGCCCGTCCGGAAACGCCAGCGTGGCCAGCCGGTTGCGGCTGTCGTAGCTGCGGTCCACGCGCCTGCCCGATGCATAAGCCTCGTTGCGGTTGCAGTTGGCGGCATCCGGCAATGCCAGCCCGGCGGCAGACCAGACCGGGTTGTCGGCGGCATCGTATTCCATGACCGTCGATCCGGTTTCCGGCTCGATCGTCTTGCACAGCTGCTGATAGCCATCGTAGACGTAGCGCCGGGTTGCGCTAACGCTGCTGTCGGCGGAGCGCTGGGTGATTCCGGTCGGCTGGCCCAGCGCATTCCTGGCTATCTCGACGACCTTGTTCTCGGGCTGCTCGCTGCGGACAAGCAGCGAATAGTCCGGCTGGTCGTAGGCCAGATAGCTCTGCACGCTGGCGAAAGAACGGGGGTTGGTTTCACGCACGCGCAGACCGCTCAGGTATTCGCTCCAGGTCCTCAATACGCCCAGTTCGGAATCCTGTTCCGTCAGTGTCTTGCGCCCGATGGCATCGTAACGGTGATGGAGGCCGCTGGTGCCCGGCACGAGATCGGACCCGGTATAGGACTGGAAAGTGGTCCTGCCTTCGTGGTCGTACTCGTAGCGCGTGGCGCGCAGCGTGTTGGGCACGTCGTTGGCGTCGTATTCGTGCACCAGCAAGGGGCGCCACAACGTGTCGTAATAGGTGATGTGGGTATAGCTTCCGGCGCTTTCGTGCCGGCGCCACTGCCCGGCCTGCACGCCGGGCGGCATCCAGTCCGATGCGATCAGCGCACTTGTGTAGATCGAGCGCGGGAAATAGGCCACGGTATCGTTGGCAGGATAGGTAATGCCGGAGAGGCGCCCCGCGCTGTCGTAGCCGTAGCCTGTGCTGTAGCCGTTTTCGTCGGTAATGGCGGTGATCCATCCGTTGTGGTCGACGGTCGCCGATTCGGTCGTGCCGTCCGGATACTGGATCTGCCGCGGAACACCCCTTTTCCATTGCGAGAAATTCGTGACGTGGTTGCGGCCGTCCTGCGCGCTTTGGAGCGTGCCGTCTGCGTTGTACGCGAAGGTTTGCTGCAACTTGCCAAAGCGATAGGCCTTCCACGGCTGGCTCATGGCGTTGAAATCGGTCCGCGCCACCTCGGTCGTGTTGATGGTGCGGCGCTTGTCCTGGCCGAGCACCCAGTGAACGTAATCGTCGTGATACTCGTTGCCCTGGGTCCGGCTGTAGCCGAGCGAGCTCTGCTGCAGCCGCTGCAAGGGGCGAGCGAATACATCGAAACAACGCTGGCTGCCGCAGGTCGCGATGCTCCACGTGAACTGGGCCTGCGATTCTTCCGTCGTCGTGCTCAGCTGCGGGCGAAGCTCCGCCGTGGCCATCCGGTCGGAATATTCCTGGGGATTCGTGCCCACTTCTGCTGGAAAAATCTGGGCGCCGTGTTCCTGGGTCCTGAAATAGCCATGCGTCTCGGAGCGGAGGATGACGCTGGGCCCGGAACCTCTTTCATGCTTGAGCAGCTGCCCATCGTTGATCGAATACAGGATTCCGTATTCGTATCTTTCGTATACCCCGTCAGGGCCCTGGACGATATGGGTCTTGGAAGGGGCGCAGAACTGCGGGTCGGGGTTCTGGCATTGGTCGGCAAAGTAGATCGGGCCTCCGTTGCCGTAGGTATAGCTCCACGTCATGCCCGGAAGTCCCGCCCCCGATACCTGCTTCTGCATCAGGGTGAAGCTGTCGTAGTAATTGGGAATGTGCAGGAACTGCGGGGCGTTCCCCACGGACTCGCAGAGTTTCGGTACGTTGTTCTTGTAGTGCCGGAGCACGTCAAAGGAAAAAACCGCCTGGCTGTTCGCCGGATTGACGACCGTGAAATTGAACTGCGACGCCGTTTCCGACAACGGTTCCGGGCATTGCGCCGATGGATCTTCGTACGGCGGCGGGGGCGGGGGCGGCGTTATCGCCGGATAACCGGGCGAATACGCCCAGCGGCTCTGATCGGGCTGGCTTGCGAGGGTCAGAGAATCCTGGGTGTAGCCATATCCCCAGGTCCGGCCATTGGCAGTGGCCGAAACGACCTTGTCGCCGCTGTAACCCAGGGTGATCAGGCGGCCGTCGCTGGACTGGATCGAAGCAAGCCTGTCGCCCGAGTAACTGTAGCTCACCCAGTTTCCGAACCGGTCTTCAATCCGTGAGACCAGGAAAAACAGGAGCTTCCTGGGATACACCGAGGGACTGGTGGCCTGGGAGGTGGCGTAAGCATCCCGATAGCTCGGATAGGACTTCGTCACCACCCAATCCAGATGATATTTGACGCCGTCCGGGGACAATGCGATGAACGCCTGTCCCGGATAACCGTTGGCCGTCGCGTTCTTGCAGGACAGCTTCCAGAACCGTTTGGTGATCCATGGATAGGCGATGCCGTCCTGCGACGACGGCAGCGTTGCACTCGGATCCATCAACAGGCTTTGATCGCCACCTCCAGGAATGTGAAGGTTGTAGCCATTCCAGTAGTCGTGCGGGGACATCGTTCCCGCCCACGGCGGCGGTCCTGGCTGGCTGCAGCGCTGCGCGCCGTTGCCCCCGGTCGACCACAGGCCCGCTGCTTCGAGAAAAACACCCGACAGATGGGCAATATCCAAATCCCAATTGCCGAATCCGCCCAGATGGGTGCCGCCGCCGCCCCATCTGTTGTCGACGGTGAAGCTCCGGCGCAATTCGACCGGAAGATCGTCGTTACCCGGCACCGAGATGTCGACGGTATTGAATGCCACGCTCCCGTCGTAGAGATTGATGCTCTCGCCAAAGGCCTGGTCCACCTTCAAAGGGCCGAGCTTCCGCGCGGGATTCACCCGCTCCAGGAATTTCTGGTCGGGGCCGTAGCTTTGCGGCGTTTGCGCCCATGCGACAGGACTGACGGCCAGGCACAGCAGTGCGAGCATGCCGGCGCCCAACCGGATCGGGAAACCACCAACCCCGTCCCGAAGGCAACGCCCCCATGCACCCCGCGATACAAATGCCTTGCCGGACGACGCGTTGCGACAGCGAAAGGCAGTCGCGATCACCGATTCAGATCCGAACGATAAAGCATCCATGCCATCCTCCATGACAAGTCGTGTTCGGACTGTCCACCCAAGGCACTGCCTAACGGCGCGTTTTGCGAAACGTTGGCAGATCCTTCTGCACAGCCCTCATTCCTCTTATGTCGTCGATCCCGTGTTGTCAAATGAATGGCGCGCACGAAACCTGATCGGATTCACGGAATGAAAAGCATTTTTTGAAAAGTGTCGATTCGCGCATGAATAAATGCGTGATCGACTTTGCTTTCGGCATTGCCAATTCCGCCGAATATCCCGATGCGATCCGCCTGCAGATCGACAGGGGTCACCACACCGCCATCGCCATGCTGATGCGCGACGATTCCTGTCTGGCTGGGCGTCAGTTCGCGCGGCTCATTCCGGCATACCGGGCATCACACAACCCACGGGCTCAAGCGCTGCGAGCGCACGAAAAACACAACGCCCGGGCTGGGCCTTTGCTTCGATAGGCCGCAGCGGTTGCAACTATCCCATTCCCCACAGGAATGGCGCGCCTGGAGGGATTCGAACCCCCGACCAATGGCTTCGGAAGCCACTACTCTATCCGGCTGAGCTACAGGCGCGTGCCATGCCGCGCTTCATCGCCAGCGGCAGGGCGGCCAGTTTAGCCGCTCGGCGCACCGATGCGAAACCGCGCCGCCGCCGGTTCCCGCCCGCCCCGGGCCTGGCGTATGGTGGGCGGGTGCCCACGCCGCTTATACTGCGTGGCTGAAACGCGGCCACGCCGGCCCGCGCGGGACAGGTCCACGTGAACAAGCACGACTCGGTATTCCTGAAGAAGTTCTCCCTCGTGATCGCATTTCTCCTGCTGGTCACGCTGGGGCTCATCCTTTTCGCCCATCACCTCAACCAGTTGCTGCCGCCCGAGGTCACCCCCCAGGCGCGCGCGCAGGAAGAGGCGCGGATCACCCCGGTGGGCGCGGTCTACGCCGGACAGGAAGGCATTGCCCAGCAGTTGGCGGCGGCGGAAGCGGCCCAGGCAGCCGCGTCCTCGACCGCGGCCTACGGCGGCACGCTGGACGGCAAGGTCGTCTTCGACAACCTGTGCACCGCCTGTCACACCTCGGGTGCCGGCGGCGCGCCCAAGCTGGATGCCGCCGGCATCGGCGCGCGCATGGCCCAACAGGGCATGGACGAGCTGGTCAAGCGGGCGACCGAAGGCTTCACCGGCACCGCCGGGGTCATGCCCGCCAAGGGCGGCAACCCCGCGATCTCCGACGAGCAGATGCAGAAGACCGTCGAGTGGATGGTCGAGCAGAGCAAGTAACCGGCCTGTGGCCCGTTGCCGACGCCGCCTTCGGGCGGCGTCTTCGTTCCGGCCCCGCGATCCCCTCCTCGCCGGCGGGCGGACATGAAACACTGTCGCTTTCCGACCGCGCCGCCGCCATGCCACTGCCGTCCCGCCATCGTTTTGTTGCCGCACTGACCCTCGCGCTGGCGCTATCCGCCTGCGCCAGCCTGACGCCGCCGAAACCGGCCACGACCCCGATCGGCGCGATCCAGGGCGTTGGCCCGTCCAGCCCGCGGCTGGGAGAGGAGGCGAGCGTGGAGGGCGTGCTGACGGCCGATTTCTCGGCTGGCCTCGGCGTATGGGCGATGCAGGATGCGGGCGATGGCGATGCGGCCACCTCCGATGCGATCTTCCTCGTCGGCATCGACGGGCAGGCGAAGATCGGCGACCACCTGCGCGTGCGTGGCCGCGTCGCCGAACGCGATGCCGGCAAGGGCTCGAGCCTGACCGTGCTCGAGGTCGCCGGCACCGATCGCCTGGCACCCATGCCGATGCCGGCCGCACGCATGTTGGCCGCGGTCCCGGCGGATGCGGCCGCATGGGAATCGCTGGAGGCGATGCGGGTCGCGTTGCCGGCGGACGCCGTGCTGGCCGGCACGCAGAATGCCGCGCGCTTCGGCGAATGGCAGGTCGCGCTCGGCGGACGGGCGTGGACGCCGACGGAAGTCGCCCTGCCCGGCGCCGCAGCCAACGCGCTCGCCCGCGACAACCGCGCTCGCCTGCTTTGGCTGGACGATGGCGATGCGCGCGAACGGGCCGATGGACCGATGCGCCGCGACATTCCGCGCACCGGCAGCCGGCTGGCGGCGGCCGAAGGCATCGTCGATGAAGGCTTCGGCCGCTATCGCGTGCAACTTGCGGCGGTGCCGCGGATCGACCCCGCAGCGCGTCCGGCACCGCCTGCGCGCAGCGGGGACGTCCGCATCGCCGCGATGAACCTGGAGAACCTGTTCAACGGCGACGGCCGGGGCGGCGGTTTCCCCACCGAACGCGGCGCGAAGACCGAAGCGGCCTATCTGCACCAACGCGCCAAGCTGGTCGCCGCGCTGGCCGGGCTGGATGCGGACGTGATCGCACTGATGGAGCTGGAAAACGACGGCGCCGGCCCACTCTCGTCGGAAGCGCAGTTCGTCGACGCATTGAACGCCACGCACGGCGGCGATTGGCACGCGATCGCGATGCCGGCCAACGCCAGCACCGACGCGATCCGCGTCGGCCTGATCTATCGCGCCTCACGGGTGGCACCGGTCGGCACCGCCGCCACCTTCGACGCCGGGCCGTTCGCCGGGCACAGCCGGCCGCCCTTGCTGCAATCGTTCCGGGCCGGCGAAGGGCCGGTGTTTGCCGTGGTCGCCAACCATTTCAAGTCCAAGGGTTGCCGCGATGCACGGGACGCCGATGCCGACCAACGCGACGGCCAGAGCTGCTGGAACGCCACCCGCCTGGATTCGGCGCGGCGGCTGGACGGCTGGCTGCGGCAACGCCTCGGCGCGAAGCTGGCGGTGCCCGCAGTGATGCTGGGCGACTTCAATGCCTATGCGATGGAAGACCCGCCACGCTGGCTGCGCGAGGCCGGCTGGCGCGATGCTTTCGCCGTGGTCGGCGCCGGACACCCCTATTCCTACGTTTACGACGGCCAGACCGGGCGACTCGACCATGCGCTGCTGACGCCGACGCTGGCAGCGCGGCTGGCCGGCGCCGCCGAATGGCACATCAACGCCGACGAAGCCGATGTCGCCGAAAGCCCCGACGCTCCGGTCACGCCCTACCGCAGCTCGGACCACGATCCCCTGGTGATCGACCTGCGCTTGCGGACGCGATGACGGGGCTTTCCACCCGCCCGGATAAACTGGGCGGATGGAAAATCCCCCCTTCCCCACCCAGGACGCCGCCGTGGCGTTGGCCGGCCCGGCCGGCGCGCTGCAGGCCGAAGTCGAATTGCCGGAGGCCGATGTCGCCGCGCAGCCGGTCATCGCCATCCTCTGCCACCCGCTGCCCACCGAAGGCGGCACGATGAACAACAAGGTCGTGACGATGGCCGCGCGCGCCCTGCGCGAGCTCGGCGTGACCACGTTGCGCTTCAATTTCCGCGGCACCGGCGATTCGGGCGGCCAGTTCGATGACGGCAATGGCGAGCGCGATGACTTGCACGCGGTCGTTGCCTGGGTGCGGAAAGAACGTCCCGATGCGCTGCTCTGGCTGGTCGGTTTCAGTTTCGGCGCCTATGTCTCGATCCAGTCGAGCACTGCACTGGAACCCGCCGCGCTGATTTCGCTCGCGCCGCCCGCCGGCCGTTGGGACTTCAACGACACCGCGCCGCGCATGCCTTGGCTGGTGGTGCAGGGTGAGGAAGACGAGGTCGTCGATCCACACGCCGTCTACAACTGGCTGGAAAAACTGCAGCCGCCGGAGCTCACCCTGGTGAAGATGCCGGGCACCACGCATTTCTTCCACGGCAAGCTGGTGGACCTGCGCGGCGCGATCAAGAACACCGCACGCCACTGGCTGCCGAATCCGCCCGCCGAATGAGCGCCAGCCCTTCGCAGTTGTACGACGCCGGCATCGCGCACGGCGAATGGCAGGACGATCCGGCCCAGCGCGCGGTGCTGGTCGAACTGGACCGCCTGCATACGGCGCTGTCGGCGCCGATGGAATCAACCGGTTTTTTCGGCCGATTGTTCGGCGGGAAGGAAGCCGCATCGACCACCCAAGGCCTGTACCTGTGGGGTGGCGTCGGGCGCGGCAAGACCTTCCTTGTCGACCTGTTCTACGACAGCCTGGATTTCCCCGAGAAGCGGCGCACACACTTCCACCGATTCATGCGCGAGATCCACGCCCGCCTCAAACAGCACGCCGGCGAGCGCGACCCGATGGCGGCCATCGCGCGGGAATGGCGCCGCGACATGCGCGTGCTGGTGCTGGACGAATTCTTCGTCAGCGACATCGGCGATGCGATGTTGCTGGCGCGCCTGCTGGAGCGCCTGTTCGCCGAAGGCGTGCTGCTGGTGACGACCTCCAACACGGTGCCCGCCAACCTCTACAAGGATGGCCTGCAGCGCGCGCGCTTCCTGCCGGCGATCGCGTTGATCGAACAACACTGCGTGGTGATGGAGATCGAAAGCAGCACCGATTACCGCCTGCGTGAACTCACCCGCTCGCCGGTCTATCGCGTGCCGGCCGACGATGCCGCCGATGCATGGCTGGCCGAACGCTGGCAGACACTGACCCATGTCGCGCCGAAGGCGGGCGAGCTGACGGTCGATGGCCGGCCGATCCGCACCCGCGCGCGCTGCCGTGGCTTCGCGTGGTTCGATTTCGATGCGCTGTGCGAAGGCCCGCGCGCCGCCGCAGACTACATCGAGATCGCGCATGAGTTCCACACCGTGCTGCTGGGCGGCATCCCGCGCTTCGATGGCAGCAACGACGACCCGGCGCGTCGCTTCGTCACCGCGGTGGACGAGTTCTACGACCGCCACGTCAACCTGGTCTGCACGGCCGCGGACTCGCCGGTCGCGCTCTACAGCGGCGAGCGCCTCGCGCATGCCTTCGAGCGCACCGCCTCGCGCCTGATCGAGATGCAGAGCGCCGAATACCTGGGCCGCGAGCACCTGACTTGATTTAGGATCGGCGCATCCAACCTGGGGGTGTTTCGATGCGCACGATCCTGCTTGCCACCGCACTGGCCGCGTCGTTGGCCGGCATGGATGTCTCCGCCCAGGTCCGCCCCGAGGTCGATGCCGCCGCCAAGCGCCTTCAGGCCGATGTCCTCGCCTGGCGCCGCGACTTCCACCAGCATCCGGAACTCTCCAACCGCGAGGAACGCACGGCAGCCAAGGTGGCCGAGCACCTGCGCAGGCTGGGCCTGAAACCACGCATCGGCATCGCCCACCACGGCGTGGTGGCGATCATCGAAGGCGGCAGGCCGGGGCCGAGGATCGCGCTGCGCGCCGACATGGACGCACTGCCGGTGACCGAGCAGGTCGACGTGCCGTTCGCATCGAAAGCGACGACCGCGTTCAATGGCCAGCAGACCGGCGTGATGCATGCCTGCGGCCACGACGCGCATACCGCGATCCTGATGGGTGTGGCCGAAGCCCTGGTGGCGATGAAGGCCGAGTTGCCGGGCCAGGTGATGCTGGTGTTCCAGCCCGCCGAGGAAGGCGCCCCGCCGCCCGAGAAGGGCGGCGCCTCGCTGATGTTGAAGGAAGGCCTGTTCGAGGATTTCAAGCCGGAGGCGATGTTCGGGTTGCACGTGATGTCGACGCTGCCCGCCGGGACCCTCGGTTATCGCAAGGGGCCGCTGATGGCCGCCAGCGATTTCTTCAGCGTGCAGGTGACCGGGCGGCAGACGCACGGCTCGCGGCCGTGGGGCGGCATCGATCCGATCGTGGCCAGCGCCGCGGTCATCGACAACCTGCAGAGCGTGGTCAGCCGCCGCACCGACATCGCCGCGCTGCCGGCGGTGCTCACGATCGGCTCGATCCATGGCGGCATCCGCCACAACATCATCCCGGACGAAGTGAAGATGCTCGGCACGCTGCGCACCTTCGACGACGGCCAGCGCACGCGCATCGTCGACGACATGCGCAACGTGATCGAATCGGTGGCGCACGCGCATGGCGCGAAGGGTGTGCTCGAGATCGGCCCGTCGCCGGGCAACCCGGTCACCTACAACGATCCGGCGCTGACCGCGCGCGTGCTGCCCAGCCTGCAGGCGGCGGCAGGCACAGAGAAGGTGGTGGAAGTCCCGCTGGTCACGGGCGCCGAGGATTTCTCCTGGTACGCCCGGCAAGTGCCTTCGGTGTTCTTTTTCGTCGGCGCGACCGCGCCCGGCATCGACCCGGCGACCGCGCCTTCCAACCACTCGCCGCTGTTCAGGCTGGACGAGTCCGCGCTGGATCTGGGCCTGCGCGCGATGCTGCAGGCCAGCCTCGATTATCTCGAATCCGGCAGCTGATCCGCGGCTTCGCGCAGCACCTCGGCGATCTCGCCCTCGCCCAGCTGGGCCTGGAACAACTGTTCCAGCTCCCGACGCGAGTCCTGCGAGGACTGGCGCAGCGCGTCCTCGTCGTCGTAGATCAGGTGCTGGGCCTGCAGCATGCGTTCGTCGTGCTCGCGGAAGATTTCCGCCGAATTGTCCGCGGCGGGCCCGGGCATTCCCAGCTCCTTCAGCACTTCACGGCCGGTTTCCAGCGCCGAGGCGAAGGTCTCGCGGATCGGATCGGCGCCGAAATCCATGAGTTGCCACGCATGGCGGCGATCGCGCGCGCGCGCCAGCACGCGGGCATTGGGATAGCGCCGGCGCAGCAGGCGCACGATCCGCAGGCTGGTCTCCGGCTCGGCCACGGCGACCACGAACACCCGGATGTGGTCGGCGCCGGCCGCGCGCAGCAGGTCGGGCTTGCTCGGGTCGCCGTAATAGATCGGGTTGCCGAACTTGCGGAAGAAATCCACCTGCTCGACATCGGCATCGATGGCGACGAAGCGTATTCGCTGGGCGAACAGCAGCCGCGCCACGATCTGGCCGAAGCGGCCGAATCCGGCGATCAGCACCTGCGGCTGGTCGTCGGGGATCTCGTCGAACGCCCGGTCCGACTTGGCCGGCTTGGGCCGCTTCACGAACCGGTCGAGCACAAGCAGCAGTAATGGCGTCAGCGCCATCGACATGCCGACCACGGCGGTCAACACGTCGCGGCGCTCGCGATCGATCAGCCCGGCGCGGTCCGCTTCGCTGAACACCACGAAGGCGAATTCGCCGCCCAGCGCCAGCACCCCGCCCAGCAACAGCGCGCCGCGGGTGTCGAGCTTGCCCGGACCCTTGCCCAGCGCGAACAGGATGGCGAACTTCACCCCCATCAATGCCAGCACGCCGGCGACGATCACCCGCGGGTTCTCGATCACGAACCCCAGGTCGATGCTCATCCCCACCGCCATGAAGAACAGGCCGAGCAGCAGGCCCTCGAACGGCTGGATCTGCGATTCCAGCTCGTGCCGGAACTCCGAATCGGCCAGGATCACGCCGGCGATGAACGCGCCGAGGCCGGCGCTCAGGCCGGCCATCTGCAGCAGCCATGCGCTGCCCAGCACCACCAGCAGCGCGGTGGCGGTGAACACTTCCGGCATCTCCAGCCCGGCGATGCGCTTGAACAGCTCGCGCAGCAGCAAGCGGCCGCCGACCACCAGCAGCACGATCGCGCCGACCGCCTTGGCCACGGCCATGAGCTGCCCGCCCTCGCCGGCACTTGCGCCCACGCTGCCCAGCAACGGAATCGCGGCCAACAGCGGGATCGCCGCCAGGTCCTGGAACAGCAGGATGGCGAACGCGAGGCGGCCGTGGTCGGCATTCAGCTCGCGCCGTTCGGCCAGCAACTGCAGGCCCACCGCGGTCGACGACAGCGCCAGCGACGCGCCGACCACGATCGCCGCGCGCCACTGCGAGTCGTAGAAGAAATAGGCCACGGCGCCCAGCGCGACCGTGCTCACCGCAACCTGCAGGCCGCCGATGCCGAAGATCGGCTTGCGCATCAGCTTCAGGCGCGGCAGGGACAGCTCCAGGCCGATGACGAACAGCATCATCACCACGCCGATCTCGCTGGCGGTCAGCACCGGCTCCGGGTCGGGGACCACCTTCAGCGCATACGGGCCCAGCACCACGCCGGCGGCCAGGTAGCCGAGCACCGCCCCCAGCCCGAATCGCTTGAACACCGGCACCGCGACCACCGCGGCCAGCAGGAAGACCAGTGCGAGTTCCAGACCACCACCGTGCATGCGCATCTCCCGTCGATCCGGGGATTATGCAGGCGCGCGCCGGTCCGCGAGCGCGGATAATGGCCGGATGCACCCGCCCAACACCCCCGACGGCAGCCTGCTGGGCCGCGCCGCGGCCTATCCCGACCGCTACGACCCAGGCTTGCTGTTCCCGATCCCGCGCGCCGCCGCACGCGCCGAACTCGGCCTCGACAGCACCGCGCTGCCGTTCCACGGGCATGACCGCTGGCATGCCTACGAGCTGGGATGGCTGGATGCGCGCGGCAAGCCGGTCGCGGCGACGGCCACCTTCCTGGTGCCGGCGGATTCGCCGAATCTGGTCGAATCCAAATCGCTCAAGCTCTACCTGAATTCCTTCAACGGCGAACGCCTGGACTCTTCCGACACGCTGCGCGCGCGCATCCAGGGCGACCTCGCGCGCGCGGCCGGGGCGCCCGTCGCGATGGCCTTTGGCTTGCCGCCGATGGCCGACGGCGAGGACGGCATCGACATCGACGGGCTCGAGATCGAGATCAACCGTCATGGCCCCCCGGACCCGGGCCTGCTGGCCGCCGATGCCGGCCAGGTCGTCGAGGAGACGCTGGTCTCGGCGCTGCTCAAGTCGAATTGCCCGGTGACCGGGCAGCCGGACTGGGCGACGCTGCGGCTGGCCTATCGCGGCCCGCGCATCGACCGGGCGGGACTGCTGCGCTACATCGCGAGCTTCCGCGATCATCGCGAGTTCCACGAACAATGCGTCGAGCGCATCTTCGCCGAGGTCACCGCACGCTGTCGGCCCGATCGCCTCTCGGTCGAGGCCCGGTACACGCGCCGTGGCGGGCTGGACATCAATCCCTGGCGCGCCACGCCGGGCACGCCGGCACCACCTGCGCTCCGCGATCCGCGGCAATGACCATCCGCCGGGCCTTTCCCGGCACGATGTTTCCTTCACAGTGGGCATGCAAGGCTGCGGGCGTCGCATCCCACGGGTGCCAGGCGGTGCCCGCCCCCAAGGAGTCCTCCATGAGCCGTACCCCTCTCAAGGTCGCCTTGGCGACCGCCCTGCTGGCAACCCTCGGTGCCGCCGGCTGCAAGAAACAGGATGAAGTGCCGGTCCCGCCGACCGCCGAAGCGCCGGCACCCGCCGCCGAACCGGCCCCCACGCCTGCGCCGGCCGTGGTGCCGCTTGCGGTCCAGGGCGTCGAAATAGGCAACGCCGTCGGGCCGGACAATCGCATCGCCACGCCATCGACCATCCTCGGGACCCGCGACACGGTCTACGCCTCGGTCAGCACGACGGGCATCGCCAATGGCAACAAGCTGAACGTGCGCTGGTCCTTCCAGGACGGCACCACCGAAGGCAAGACGGTCGCCACCGAGGAACGCGCCATCACCGGCGAGAACATCGTCACCGAATTCCACGCCGCCACCAGCAGCGGCTGGCCCACGGGCAAGTACAAGGTCGAGGTTGTCCTGGACGGCACACCGGTCCAGACCCGCGAGTTCGAGATCAGGTAACCGCTTCAGCCGCGAGGCGAGCCGGGCGCGACGCCAGTCGCGCCCTTTTTTTCGCCCGGGCATATCGACGGGATACGCCGGCGCACTTTGCCGGGGATCGCCGCAGCGGCGACAATCGGCCTCTCCCACCCCGCGAGCGGCCGCGTGCCGCCTCGCCCAGACGCGAGCCCGACATGACCGATACGCCCAGGATCCTCTACACCCTGACCGACGAAGCGCCGCTGTTGGCCACGCATTCCTTCCTGCCGATGGTGCAGGCCTTCGCGAAGGCGGCCGGCGTGGCGGTGGAGACGCGCGACATTTCGCTGGCGGCGCGCATCCTGGCGCAGTTCCCGGAAATCCTCGGCGACAAGAAGGTCAATGATGATCTGGCCGAACTGGGCGAGTTGGCCAAGACGCCGGAAGCCAACATCATCAAGCTGCCCAACATCAGCGCGTCCGAGCCGCAGCTCAAGGCCGCCATCGCGGAATTGCAGAAGCAAGGTTTCGCCATCCCCGACTACCCGGAAGACCCGCAGACCGATGCCGAGCGCGATGCGAAAGCGCGCTACGACCGCGTCAAGGGCAGCGCGGTGAACCCGGTGCTGCGCGAAGGCAATTCCGACCGCCGCGCGCCGCTGTCGGTGAAGAATTACGCCAAGAAGCATCCGCACCGCATGGGCGCATGGGAAGCGGCATCGAAGTCGCACGTCGCGCACATGGCCGGTGGCGATTTCTACGCCAGCGAGAAGTCGGTCACCTTCGATCACGACGGCAAGGTGCAGATCGAGCTGCTGGGCAAGGACGGCTCGGATGTCATCCTCAAGCCCAAGACCAAGGTGCTGCCGGGCGAGGTGCTGGATTGCGCGGTGCTGGACGCCGGGCAACTGGCGGATTTCATCGACGCCGAGATCATCGACGCCAAGGCGCGCGGCACGCTGTTCTCGCTGCACCTGAAGGCCACGATGATGAAGGTCAGCGACCCGATCATGTTCGGCATCGTGGTACGTCGCTACTACAGGAAGCTGTTCGACCAGCATGGCGCGCTGCTCGAGCGCATCGGCTTCGAGCCGGACAACGGCATCGGCGACCTGTACGCGAAGTTCGCCGAGCTGAGCGAGGCCGAGCGCGCCGCTGTGGAAGCCACCATCACCGGGATCTATGCGGAAAACCCGGGGCTGGCGATGGTCAATTCCGACAAGGGCATCACCAACCTGCACGTGCCGAGCGACGTGATCGTCGATGCCTCGATGCCGGCGATGATCCGCGACTCCGGCCGCATGTGGAACGCCAAGGGCGAGCTGCAGGACACCAAGGCGGTGATCCCGGACCGTTGCTACGCGGGCATCTACCAGGTGGTGATCGACGACTGCAAGGCGAACGGCGCGTTCGATCCGGCGACGATGGGCAGCGTGCCCAATGTCGGCCTGATGGCGCAGAAGGCCGAGGAATACGGCAGCCACGACAAGACCTTCCGCATCCCGCGCGACGGCACCGTGCGCGTCACTGACGACAACGGCAATGTGTGGATGGAGCAGGACGTGCAGGCCGGCGACATCTTCCGCATGTGCCAGACCAAGGATGCAGCGGTCGCCGATTGGGTGAAGCTGGCCGTGAACCGCGCCCGGTTGTCGAATACGCCGGCGGTGTTCTGGCTGGACGCGGAGCGCGCGCACGACCGCGAGATCATCAGGAAGGTCGAGGCGTACCTGCGCGACCACGACACCAATGGCCTGGACATCCGCATCCTCTCGCCGATGGAGGCGATGGCGTTCTCGCTCGCGCGCATCCGCAAGGGCGAGGACACGATCTCCGTCACCGGCAACGTGCTGCGCGATTACCTGACCGATCTCTTCCCGATCATGGAGCTCGGCACCAGCGCCAAGATGCTCTCGATCGTGCCGCTGATGGCCGGCGGCGGCCTGTTCGAGACCGGCGCCGGCGGCAGCGCGCCCAAGCACGTGCAGCAGTTCCTCGCCGAGGATTACCTGCGTTGGGATTCGCTGGGCGAGTTCCTCGCGCTGCAGGCTTCGCTCGAACACCTGGCCGAAGCCACCGGCAACCCGCGCATCCGCGTGTTGGCCGCGGCGCTGGACATCGCCAATGGCCGCTTCCTCGACAACGACAAGTCGCCGACACGCAAGCTGGGCGGCATCGACAACCGCGGCAGCCACTACTGGCTGACCCGCTACTGGGCACGGGCGCTGGCCGCGCAGGACGGCGATGTCGAGCTGAAAACCGCGTTCGCGCCGGTGGCCCAGGCGCTGATGGATGGCGAGGCGAAGATCATCGAGGAGCTGATCGGCGTGCAGGGCAAGCCGGTCGACATCGGCGGCTACTACCGTCCGGACAACGCCAGGACCGATGCTGCGATGCGCCCGAGCCCGACGCTCAACGCCGCGCTGGCCCCGCTGCAGGGCTGATCCCGCCCGCCTCGGCAACGCGAGACCCGGCAAGAGCCGGGTTTCGCGGATTCGACGGGCCACGCCGGTTTCATCGGCATCGCGCTACCCTGTCGGCACCGGTCAAGGGGAGATCGACATGCCTGTCCATCGCATCATCCGCATCGCCGCCGGCATCGCGCTGGCTACCCTCCTGACGGGCTGCGCCGTCACGCCCGGCGCGCGCGCGCAGGCCGCGGCCGAGGTCGACCAGGCCTGGGCCGAAGCGGACGGCCCGCTGCTGGCCGCAGCTATCGCCGGACCGTGGCGCGGGGACGCCAACCGCGCCCGCGACCTCCACCGCCACCCGTACCAGACGCTGCAGTTCTTCGGCGTGGGCAGCCGCGTCCGCGTCATCGAAATCAGCCCGGGCGCGGGCTGGTACAGCGAGATCCTCGCGCCGTACCTGCGTCTTTCCGGCACCTACATCGCCGCCAATGCCGGCAGCGCCAGCGCTCTGCGGGCCAGGTTCGCGGCGGACCCCGCACGCTACGACCGCGCTCAACTGATCGAATACGACGGCAAGGCTCCGATGTTGGGCGCCCCCGGATCCGCGGACATGGTGCTGACCTTCCGCAACGTGCACAACTGGGTGGCCGGCGACAATGCCGATGCGTATTTCAAGGCGTTCCACGACGTGCTGAAACCCGGTGGTGTCCTCGGCGTGGTCGACCATCGCGCCAGTCCCGGCACGCCGCTGGAGACGATGAAGAAATCCGGATACCTCACCGAAGACCTGGTGATCGCGCTGGCGACGCGCGCAGGCTTCCGGCTCGACGCGCGCAGCGAGGTCAACGCCAACCCGAAGGACGACGCCGATCATCCCAACGGCGTATGGACGCTGCCGCCGACCAATCGCCACGACAAGGCGGACGACGCCAAGTACCGCGCCATCGGCGAAAGCGACCGCATGACCCTGCGCTTCGTGAAGCCCTGAACACGGCCGCACATCGCGGATGCTGGTCGCCTTCAACAAGCCCTATGGCGTGCTGTGCCAATTCACCGACCGCAGCACGCCGGCGCGGCCGACACTGGCGGGATTCGGCCTGCCGCCGGAGATCTATCCCGCCGGGCGCCTGGATTTCGATTCGGAAGGCCTGTTGCTGCTCACCGATGACGGCGCGCTCGCGCATCGCCTGACCGATCCCCGCCACAAGCAGCCCAAGACCTATTGGGTACAGGTCGAGGGCGATCCGGATCCGACGCAACTGCAGCGGCTGCGCCAGGGCGTGATGTTGAAGGATGGACCGACGCTGCCGGCCCTCGCGTCCCGCATCGATCCGCCCGCGCTCTGGCCACGCGAGCCGCCCGTGCGCTTTCGCAGGACCGTGCCCGATGCCTGGCTGGAAATCACCCTGCACGAGGGCCGCAACCGGCAAGTGCGACGCATGACCGCCGCAGTCGGCTTGCCGACGCTGCGCCTGGTGCGGGTGGCGATGGGCGAGATCCGCCTCGACGCGTTGACCAGTGGCGAGTGGCGGATGCAGGAGCCTTAAGTAAATTGTTCAGGATTCGAGGCCCGTATTCAGCCCGATGAAAGGCTTCCTATAATCCAATAGCCGCCGGCACGGACGCAGCTTCGGGGGAGCCATTGCCTAACACCATCATCGCCTCAGGGCGCATCCTGCTGGTCGACGACCAGCCCGCGAACCTTCGCGTCGTCACCACCCTCCTGGAACGCCAAGGCTACCAGGTGACGACCGCCAGCGATGGCGAATCGGCGCTGGAAACCTGCCAGCAGGCGAAACCCGACCTGATCCTGCTCGACATGATGATGCCGGGCATGGATGGTTTCGCGCTGATGCGCGAGATCAAGCTCGACCCCTCGCTGATGCGCATCCCCACCATCTTCCTGACCGCCGCCCAGGATCGCGAGCTGCTGTTGCGCGCGTTCGATGTGGGCGCGGTCGATTACGTCACCAAGCCGTTCATCCCCGAGGAACTGCTGGCCCGCGTCAATGCCCACATCGTGCTGAAACTGACCCGCGACCGGCTCGAGCGCGTGGCGAAGGAACGGCAGGACCTGGTCAACCTGGTCGCGCATGACCTCAAGAACCCGCTCACCAGCGTGCTGTTCGCCAGCGACATGATGATGCAGCCCGACATGGCGCCGGAGCGTTTTCCGCGTTACCTCAAGGTCATCCATGAAGCGACCCAGGACGCGATCACCTACATCCGCGCCTACCTCGAAGGACAGGCGGACCGGCAGCGGGCCCGGCGCAGCGGGGACGATTCCGCTTCGTTGAAGGAAACCGTGGCGTGGTTGCTGGATCGCTACGGGCCGCAGCTCGAAGCGCAGGGGTTCCGCATCGAACACCGGCTGCCGCGCGACGACCTGACCGTGCGGATCTCGCCCATGGTGTTGCGCCAGGTCGCGGAAAACCTGGTGACCAACGCCAGCAAGTACGCCGCCGAGGGCGGCGAGCTGACCTTCTCCGCAGCCGAGGGCGCGGTCGGCCACGCGCGGCTGCTGGTCGAAGACCGCGGCCCGGGCATCCCGCCGGCGCGCCAGCGCGAACTCTTCAAGCCCTTCACGCGCCTGACCGACAACGATCCGGCGGGCGGGCTGTCTAGCGGCCTGGGCCTATCCCTGGCCCGCCAGATCATCGCGGACTGCGAAGGGCACCTCCACTACGAGGACCGCGCAGGCGGCGGCGCCCGCTTCATCATCGAATTGCCGAAGGCACCGCCGGCGGGCTCGCCCGCCTGACGGTGGCCTTCTCGCGGTCAATCGGCCGATGCCGCCCGCTTGCCACTCCGGCGGTGCGTGCCGGCGGTGCGCTTGGCCTCGACCCGCCGCGCAGCCCCTTCGATCGGCTCTGCATCGGCGGCCTTCCTGGCGCGTTGTCGCGCGGCATACCAGAGCAGGCCTGCACCCGCCACGGCGGCGACCGCGACAACCGGGTTGCGGCGCACGAAGCGGGTGGCGACGCGCGTGCCGGTCCGCATCGCGCCGAGGGCGGCGCCTGTCTCGACCCAGTCGAGGGCCTTGCCGGGCAGGTGGTTGCGAGCGCCCTCGCCGATGCGTGCGGCGAACTCGCCTGCACGGCCGGCGATATCGGACAACGTGTTCATGCTGGCTCCATGGAATGGCCTGTGGATGTCGGGATTTTCCGCCCGCCCGCGTTGCCCCGGCGTGAGCGGCGCGCGGCCAGACCCGCTCCTGGCTGAATGCCGGAACGGCGGCCGGCTCAAATCCCGCGCGGCTTGGCGCGATGCGTCGCGGTCGCGCTCCACGGGTCTTCCGGCCACGGATGCTTCGGGTAGCGCCCCTTCATTTCCTTGCGCACCTCGGCATAGGTGGTGTTCCAGAAATTGCCGAGGTCGGCCGTCACCTGCAGCGGCTTGCCGCCGGGAGAGAGCAGGTGCAGCAGCAAGGGCACGCGGCCCTCGCAGATGCGCGGCGTCCGGGCCAGGCCGAAAAGCTCCTGCAGCTTCACCGCCAACACCGGCGGCGCAGGGACGCCTTCGTCGTCGAGCCGGTATTCGATGCGGCGATACAATCCCGACGGCACCTCGATCCGCACCGGCGCGAGCTGGTCGATGCGGTTGCGCAGCGCCCAGTCGAAGCCGGTTTTCAACGCTTCGGCGAACTCATCGGCGGTCAGCGCATCCAGTCGCGTCTTGCCGGCGAAGGCGGGTGCCAGCCAGTCGCCGAGCGTCGCCAACAACGCCGCATCGGACAGATCGGGCAGCGCGAGTTCCGGCATCCACACGCGCAGGCATTGCACGCGGATGCGCCATTGCGATGCGGGCTCGTTCCACGGCAGCGCGTCCAGGCCGAGCTCGCGCACCGCATCGACAAGCGCTTGCGCGGCCAGCGCGGCATCCACCTTGCCGGTCGGCTTCGACGACAGCACGATGCCGTCGAAGCGCGCGATGCGCTCGCCCACCAGCGCGCGCTTGTCCGCGTCCCAACGCACCTCGTCGCCTTCACGGAAGTGGCCGGCGAAATCTTCGCGCAGGCGCACTTCGTCAACCGGCGCCGCGCGCAGCAGCAGGGCATCGCGCGCCTCGAAGCGCAGCTCGCTGGCCACCAGCCATGGCTCGCCGATCAACGCGCTGTCATCGAACAGGCGCGCCATCCGCCCGTTGCCGAGTTGATAGCGATGGCGGTCGTTCGGATGGCGATAGGCGATGCGATCGGGGAAGGCGTGCGCCAGCAGGTCGCCCAGCGCATGCGCCGGCACATGCGTGGGCGGTACCGCATCCACGCGCAGCCTGCGCCGCCACTGCCGGGAAGCCGCATCGATCGCTGCGAGCGCGCTGCGATTCGCATCGGCAGGCACGCGCCCCTGCCGGTAGGCGGCGAGCGCCTGCCAGCGTTCGGCCAACGCATCGCTGCGCGTGCGCAGGGGATCGCGCGCCTCCACCAGCGCGGCGAGATCACAGGCCAGCGCGCGCTCGCCCTCGTCGCGGGCGGTGAGCAACATCGCCGCCAATCGCGGATGCGTGCCCAATGCCAGCATGCGCCGACCTGTCGCAGTGATCGCGTCGTTTGCATCAAGCGCATCCAGACGGCGCAGCAGGTCGCGTCCAGCGGCCAGCGCACCGGCGGGTGGTGCATCGGGAAAGCGCAGCGCATCGCTGCCCCAGGCGGCGAGTTCCAGCGCCAGCGCGGCCAGTTCGACTTGCGCGGTCTCCGCCGTGCGTTGCGGCGCGAGTCGTTGTGATTCCGGCCACAGCCGGTACGCCCAGCCTTCGGCGACGCGGCCGGCACGACCGGCGCGCTGGTCGGCGGAGGCCTGCGAGATGCGCACCGCGTCCAGCCGCGAGAAACCGGAGTTCGGATCGAAGCGCGGCTCGCGCGCGAGACCGGCATCGATCACCACCCGCACGCCGGGCAGGGTGACGCTGGACTCGGCCACGTTGGTCGCCAGCACCACGCGGCGGCGGCCATCGGCGGCAGCCTGCAACGCGCGCGATTGCGCCTCCACGGGCAAGTCGCCATGCAGCGCGAGGATGTCGACGGCAGCGGCATCCAGACTGTCTTGCAGCGTGCGCTGGGCCTGCGTGATCTCGCGGATGCCGGGCAGGAACACCAGCACGTCGCCGGGATGCGCGACCAGCGCGTGTTCGACCGCGCGTCGGACTTGCGGCGCCAGCGCCTCGTCACGGCGCGCGGGGAAGTGGGCGATGTCGACCGGAAAGCTGCGCCCGGCGCTGCTGATGCGCGGCGCGTCCAGCCATGCGGCGAGGCGTTCGCCATCCAGCGTCGCCGACATCACCACGATGCGCAGGTCGTCGCGCACGCTGGCCTGCACGTCCAGCGCCAACGCAAGGCCGAGGTCGCCGGCGAAATGGCGCTCGTGGAACTCGTCGAACAGCAGCGCGCCGACACCGTCCAGCATCGGGTCGTCCTGCAGCATGCGGGTGAGGATGCCTTCGGTCACGACCTCGATCCGCGTCGCCTTCGACACCTTGTTCTCGAAGCGAATGCGGTAGCCGACGGTCTGGCCGACCGCTTCGCCCAACTGTTTCGCCATGAAGCCGGCGGCGGCGCGCGCGGCCACGCGACGCGGCTCCAGCATCACGATCCTGCGACCGGCCAGCCACGGCGCATCCAGCAGCGCCAGCGGCACTTGCGTGGTCTTGCCGGCACCGGGCGGCGCTTCCAGCACCAGTCGCGGATGCGTGGCGAGCGTGTCGCGGATGCGCGGCAGGACCTCGTCGATGGGAAAGGCGGTTTGCATCACCGGGCAAGGATACGCGGCGGGTCCGGTATCCTTCGCGCCCATGCTCATCGACATCGGCGCCAACCTCACCCACGACAGCTTCGACCGTGACCGCGACGCGGTGCTTGCACGCGCCCGCGCGGCCGGCGTTGGGCGAATGGTGATCACCGGCGCATCGCGCGAGCATTCGCCCAAGGCGCTGGCCCTGGCGCAGGCGCATCCGGGCGAGCTGTTCGCGACCGCGGGCGTGCATCCGCACCATGCCAGCGAATACACCGCCGAATGCGACGCGGAGATGCGCGCGCTGCACGCGCATCCGGAAGTGGTGGCGGTCGGCGAGACCGGCCTCGACTTTTTCCGCGATTTCTCGCCGCGGCCGATGCAGCGCAAGGCCTTCGAGCGCCAGCTCGAGATCGCAGTGGCCACCGGCAAGCCGCTGTTCCTGCACCAGCGCGACGCGCATGCCGACTTCATGGCGATCATGAAATCCTTCGACGGGAAACTCGGCCCGGCGGTGGTGCATTGCTTCACCGGCACGCGCGAGGAACTGTTCGACTACCTCGACAACGATTGGCACATCGGCATCACCGGCTGGTTGTGCGATGAACGCCGCGGCGCGCACCTGCGCGAACTGGTCGGGAGCATCCCCGCGAACCGGCTGATGATCGAGACCGATGCACCGTACCTCCTGCCGCGCAACCTCAAGCCCATGCCCAAGGACCGCCGCAACGAACCGGCCTTCCTGCCGCACATCGCCGAAGAACTGGCGCGTGACCGCGGAGAGGAAGCCTATGCCGTGTCCGCGATGACGACCGCCAACGCCAACGCGTTCTTCCGCCTGCCGGGCTGAGCGGCCTCCACCCGGCCGTCACGGGCGCCGGGGATACTCCGCGCTTTCCGCCCGGAGCCTGCGCATGCGCCTTCTCGTCGCCCTGTTCGCGCTGGCCATGCCCGTGGTCGCTTGGCTGTCCAACACCGGCGGTTTCGGGCCCGACAATGGCACCGTGTCCGACCGCTACCCGACCTTGCTGGTCGCGGCCGGCTACGCCTTCGCGATCTGGGGGCTGATCTTCCTGCTCGATCTGGTCTATGCGTTCTGGCAGGCCCGACGCGCGGTGCGCGATGACCCGACGCTGGCCAGGGTCGCGCCGTGGGCGGCCGCCGGCTTTGCATTGACCACGGCGTGGATGCCGCTGTTCTCGATGGGCGCGACGCAGCCCGCGCTGTTCTGGCTGTGCCTGGCGGTGATCTTCGGCGCGCTGCTGTGCCTGCTGCGCGCGGCGCGCATCCTGTCGCTGGACGACACTCCGCGCCACGGGCAGTGGCTGTGGGCGTGGACGCCGTTGTCGCTGCATGCCGGCTGGCTGTCGCTGGCCGCGTTCCTCAACCTGGCGCAGGTGATCGTCGCATTCGATTTGTTGCCGACCGACGACATGACCGGCTGGTCGCTGGTGTTGCTGATGCTGGCGGCGGCGGTGCTGCTGGGGATGAACCATCGCATGCGCGGCAACATCGATTACGCACTGGCTGCGTTGTGGGGCCTGGTCGCGGTGTACGTCAAGCAATCGAAGTCGGAGCTGGCCGGCGCCGATGCGCTGGCATGGGCGGCGCTTGCCGTGGCCGGCGTGCTGCTTGTGCAGACCGTATGGCTGAGGATGCGGCATCCGGGCGGCCTGCTGCCCATTGCGGCGCGCAGCTCCGATTGAACCGGCCTGGTGCGCCGGCCACAATGACGCGCACGATTATTGAACTTGTCGATACACTGGCGCGCCTTCATCCCGCGCGGCACTGACATGCCTGTGTTTTCCAGCCTCGGCACCCATGCGTTTCGTCCCTTCATGCTGGCGCTTGTCGTGGCCATCGCCGTGTCTGCCTGCAAGAAGGGCGACGCCGAAACCGAGGCGGCCGCGCAGGCCGCCGCCTCCGCCATGGCGGTCAGCACCGCGCCGGTCGTTCGCCGGGAGATGCCGCGCGGCCTGACGGTGTCCGGCCCGGTGTCGCCGGTGGAGGAAATGCAGCTGGGTGTCGAGGTCACGGGCCTGCGCATCACATCGCTCAATGTCGATGTCGGCCAATCGGTGCGACGCGGCCAAGTGTTGCTGACGCTGGACCATCGCACGCTGGATTCGGACCTGGCCCAGGCCAATGCGGCATTGCACGAAGCCGAAGCCGGCGCTGCGCTGGCACGCTCCAATCTCGCCCGTGGCCAGCAGTTGGCCTCCGGCAAGTACATCAGCGCGATGGCGCTGGATGAGCTGCGGGCCAGTCGCACGGCGTCCGAAGCGCGCCTCGGCACCGCACGCGCCGCGCGGGACGCAGCCGCGTTGCGTCGCAGCTTCGCCGACCTGCGCGCGCCGGCGGACGGCCTGATCAGCAAGCGGCTGGTGCAGCCGGGCCAGGTGGTCGCCGCCGGCACGCCGCTGATGCATCTCATCAAGGACAGCCGCCTAGAATGGCGCGCCGAGTTGCCGGCCTCGCAGCTGGCCTCGGTCAAGCCGGGCGACATCATCCGCCTCACCTCGCCCACCGGTGATGCGGTGGAAGGCCGCGTGCGCGCCGTCAGCCCGGGCGTCGATGCCGCGACCCGCACCGGCACCTTGTACGCGGATCTGCCGGCGGGCCTGATCCAGGCCGGCACGCTGCAGCCCGGCACGTATCTGGAAGGCCGCATCGAGACCGGCATCGGCCAGGCGACGGTGATCCCCAACGCCGCGGTCGTGCTGCGCGACGGCTTCCCCACCGTGTTCACGGTGGATGCGGAATCCATTGTGCACCAGCAGCGCGTCGAGACCGCAGGCAAGGATGGCGGCTTCGTTGAAGTGAGCAGCCTCAAGGACGGCACCCAGGTCGTGGTCGAAGGCGCGGGCTTCCTCGCCGATGGCGACCGCGTGCGCGTGGTCCCGGCGAGCACCGCCGCCGCAGCCGGCAAGCAGAACGGCGCAGGCGACCGTCCGTGAGCGGCGGCGGCAACCTTTCCAGCTGGGGCATACGCAATCCCGTCCCGGCGGTGATGCTGTTCTTCGTGCTGTGCGTGGCGGGGCTGTGGGGCTTCCACAAACTGCCGGTCGCGCGCTTCCCCGACATCGCCTTCCCGATGACGGTGGTGACGATCATCCAGCCGGGCGCCTCGCCCTCGCAGCTGGAAACCGAAGTCACCCGCAAGGTGGAGGATTCGGTCGCGACCATCGCCAACGTCAAGCGCGTGACCTCGACCGTGGTCGAAGGCACCAGCACCACGGCGATCGAGTTCTACCTCAATACCGATCTGATGACGGCGCTCAACGACACCAAGGATGCAGTCACCCGCATCCGCATGGACTTGCCGCAGGACATCCAGGAGCCGATCGTCACCAAGGTGGAGATCGGTGGATCGCTGCTGACGTACTCGGTGTCGGCGCCGAACATGAGCGATGCGGATTTGTCGTGGTTCGTGGACCGCGACGTGGCCCGCGCGATGTACGGCGTGGATGGCGTGGCTTCGGTCAAGCGCATCGGCGGCGTCGAGCGGCAGATCCGCGTCGACCTCGACCCACAATCGCTTGAAGCCTTCGGCATCACAGCGGGCGAAGTCTCGCAGCAATTGGCCCTGACCCAGGTCGAGCGCCCGGGCGGCAAGGCGGAGCTCGGCGGCGACCAGCAGACCATCCGCACCATCGGCACGGTCGCCGATGCGCAGCAACTGCGCGACTACAGCATCGCCTTGCCGGATGGCCGCGCAGTGCGCCTGTCGTCCATCGCCAAGGTCACCGATGGCGCCGCGGATATTTCGCAGGCCGCCTTGCTGGATGGCAAGTCGGTCGTCGGCTTCGCGCTCTCGCGCCTGAAGGGCTCGGACGAGCTGGACGTGCGCGACGACGTCAAGGCGACGCTGGAAGCGTTGGAGAAATCGCATCCCGGCATCAAGTTCAACCTCGTCAGCGACATGACCGAGGAGACCGACACCTCCTACACCTCGTCGATGACCATGCTCATCGAGGGCGCATTGCTGGCGCTGGCCGTGGTGTTCTTCTTCCTGCGCAACTGGCGGGCGACGTGGATCTCGGCCTTGGCGTTGCCGCTGTCGATCATCCCGACCTTCGCGGTGATCTATTTCCTCGGCTTCACCCTCAACATGATCACCTTGCTGGCGTTGTCGGTGGTGGTCGGCATCCTGGTGGATGACGCGATCGTGGAGATCGAGAACATCGTCCGCCACCTCGGCATGGGCAAGACGCCCTTGCAGGCCGCGAGCGACGCGGCGGACGAGATCGGCACGGCGGTCATCGCGACCTCGATCACCCTGGCCGCGGTGTTCGTGCCGGTGGCGTTCATGCCGGGCATCGCCGGCAAATTCTTCCGCGAGTTCGGCTGGACCGCGGCGACGGCGGTGATGTTCTCGCTGCTGGTGGCGCGATTGCTGACGCCGATGATGGCCGCGTACCTGTTGAAACCGGAACCCGAGCACGAAGGCGAGTCGCGCTTCATGACGCGTTACCTCGGCTGGGTGGATACCGCGCTGCGCAATCGCTGGAAGACGCTGCTGATCGCGACGGTGCTGTTCTTCATTTCCCTGGCGATGATTCCGTTCATCCCTGCGACCTTCATCCCGACGTCCGACCAAGGCCGCAGCATGCTGTCGCTGGAGCTGCCGCCGGGCACGCGCGTCGAGGACACCACGCGCGTGGCAGAGCGCGCACGCGCGCTGATCGGCGACATCCCCGAGCTTGAGCAGGTGTTCTCGCAGATCGGCAGCGTGCCGGACGTGGGCGATCCCTCCAAGAGCGGCAGCGGCGATCCGCGCAAGGCGGTGCTGACGCTGGACTGGGGCGACAAGGGCGACCGCGACCGCAGCCAGAAGGAACTGGAAGCCGTCGTGCGCGAGAAGCTGTCCGTGCTGCCGGGCGTGAAGCTGAGCTACATCAGCAGCGAGCCGGGCGAGCAGATGATGCTGGTGCTGGCGGGCGACGATCCGCAGAAGCTCAACGCCGCCGCCGCCGCGGTGGAACGCGACGTGCGCAAGATCCAGGGCCTGGGCAGCGTGTCGTCGTCGGCGTCGTTGCTGCGGCCGGAGCTGCGCGTCGAACCCGATCCGGCGCGTGCGGCGGACCTTGGCGTATCGACCGCCGCGATTGCCGAAGCCGCGCGCGTGGCGACCTCCGGCGATTACACCCAGCGCATGGCGAAGCTGAATTTGCCGGACCGGCAGATCCCGATCCGCGTCGGCTTCGACCGCGAGGCGCTGGAAGACCCGGCGACGATCAGCCAGCTGCGCGTGCGCGGCAAGGCGGGCCCGGTACCGCTGGAGGCGGTGGCCGACATCGTGCCCGGCAGTGGCCCGTCGGTGATCAGCCGCTACGAGCGCCAACGCAACATCACGCTCACCGCGGAACTCAACGGCCGCCCCTTGGGCGAGGTGATGGCCGAAGTGCAGGCCTTGCCTTCCGTGCAACGCTTGCCGGCGGGCGTGTCCTTCCTCAACACGGGCGATGCGGAAATCTTCGTCGAGCTGTTCACCGGCTTCCTGATGGCGATGGTCGCCGGCATCGTCTGCATCTACATGGTGCTGCTGCTGCTGTTCAAGCATCCGATGCAGCCGTTGACGATCCTGGCCGCGATCCCGCTCTGCGCCGGCGGCGCGTTTGGCGCACTGCTGATCACCCAGAACATGCTGTCGCTGCCCGCGTTGATCGGCTTGCTGATGCTGATCGGCATCGCCACCAAGAACTCGATCCTCTTGGTCGATTACGCGGTGATGGCCGAGGACCTGCACGGCATGAGCCAGCACGACGCGCTGATCGACGCCTGCCGCAAGCGCGCCCGTCCGGTCATCATGACGACGATCGCGATGGGCGCCGGCATGTTGCCGTTGGCGCTCGGTTTCTCCGGCGATTCCTCGTTCCGCGCGCCGATGGCCTGGGCGGTGATCGGCGGCCTGATCACCTCGACCGCGTTGTCGCTGGTCGTGATCCCGGCCGCCTATACCGTGCTGCACGATGCAGGCGACTGGTTCGCCCGCAAGCTTGGCCACGGCAAGCCCGCGCACGCGCCGGCATGACGCCGGCCGCGCCAGGCCAGATCAGCTGCGCATGCCGATGCCGCGCTTGAGCAGCCACAGGCCCAACGCGCCCAGGCCGGTCACGAACAGCAGCATCAGCGCGAACGCCGTCCACACCGGCACGTCGGCCGTGCCGAGCAGGCCATAGCGGAACGCGTTGACCATGTAGAAGATCGGGTTGAGGTGGGTCGCCGCCTGCGCCCAGTCCGGCAGCAGCTTCACCGAATAGAACACCCCGCCCAGATAGGTCAGCGGGGTCAGGATGAAGGTCGGGACGATGGTGATGTCGTCGAACTTCTTGGCATACACCGCGTTGACGAAGCCGGCCAGCGAGAAGATCGTCGCGCCGAGCACGACCGAGGCGATGGTGATGACCGGATGCGGCATGCGCACGGGCGTGAACAGCATGGCGATCGCCATGACGATCGCGCCGACCATCAGGCCGCGCAGCACCGCACCGGTGACGTAGCCGGTCAGGATCACCCAGCTCGGCATCGGGCTCACCATCAGTTCCTCGATGTGGCGACCGAACTTGGCGCCGAAGAAGCTCGAGCTGATGTTGCCGTAGCTGTTCTGGATCACGCTCATCATCACCAGGCCCGGCACGATGAAGGCCATGTAGTCCACGCCATCCATCTGCCCGACGCGCGAGCCGATCAGCCCGCCGAAGATCAGGAAGTACAGCGTCATGGTGATCGCCGGCGGCACCAGCGTCTGCGGCCAGATGCGCAGGATGCGCACCACCTCGCGGCGGATGATGGTGCCCAGCGCGGTCAGGTTCGGGTTGCTCATGCGCGCGCCTCCGTGGCGTCCGCATCCTGCGGCGCCGAGATCATCCGCACGAACAATTCCTCAAGACGGTTGGACTTGGTGCGCATCGAGCGCACGCGGATGCCGGCGGCATCGAAGGCATCGAACACGCGGTTGAGGTCCATCGCGCGCGGCATGTCGAGATCGAGGGTGTGGCCGTCCAGCGCGATCAGCGTGGCGTCCTCGATCGCCGGCAGCACGTCCGGGAGCTCGCCTTCGACATCGAACAGGAAGCCCTCGACGTCCAGCTGCGCCAGCATCGACTTCATCGAGCCCTCGGCGACGATGCGGCCGTGGTCGATGATCGCGAGATTCCGGCACAGCGCCTCGGCTTCCTCCAGGTAATGCGTGGTGAGGATGATGGTGGTGCCGGCGGCGTTGATCTTTTTCAGCGTCTGCCACATGCCGCGGCGGATCTCGATGTCCACGCCGGCCGTGGGCTCGTCCAGGATCAGCAGGCGCGGCTGGGTCATCATCGCGCGGGCGATCATCAACCGTCGCTTCATGCCGCCCGACAGCGTGCGGCTCATCACGTGCGCCTTCTCCCAGAGTTGGGCATCGCGCAGAACGCTTTCGGCCCGCGCCAGCGCCGCCTCGCGCGGAATGCCATAGAAGCCCGCGTAGTTCACGCAGATGTCGATCGGCTTCTCGAACATGTTGAAGTTGATTTCCTGTGGCACCAGGCCGAGCCGGCGCATCGCCGCGCTGCGGTCGTCATCGATGTCCACGCCGCAGACGCTCACGCCGCCCGTGGTCTTGTTGACCAGCGAGCTGACGATGCCGATCAAGGTGGATTTGCCGGCGCCGTTCGGGCCCAGCAGGGCATAGAAATCGCCGGGGGCAACGTCCAGCGAGACGCCCTTGAGCGCCTCCACGCCGTTGTCGTAGGTCTTGCGCAGATCGCGCACGGATAACGCCGCGGCGGCGGGGTCGGGTCGGGTCATCGGCTCGGGGGGGGGGCAAAACGCTAGTATATGGGCCCGTTCCGGAACCCTTGCGACCCGACCGGAACGCCGGGTCGCCCGCCAGCATGTCCAAGCTCTTCCCGATACGCCTGACCGCGCGCCGCATGGCGACTCCTTCCGTCCTCCATCTGGCCTTCGTGCGCGACGACGGCGGTTCGCTGGACTACACGCCCGGGCAGTTCATCCAGATCCACTTCCCGCTGGCCGATGGCAGCACCGCGCGGCGCAGCTATTCCTGCGCGACCCGCCACGACCACCACATGGGTCCGGGTGAGCCGGTCGAGTTCGTTGCCAGCCGGGTGCCCGGCGGCGCCGCGACCGCGCTGTTCGAAGGCATGGCGATCGGCGACTGCCTGGGGGCCAGCGGCCCGCTCGGCCTGTTCTCGCTCAGGCCCAATGACGCCAACGGGCGCTACGTGTTGATCGCCACCGGCACCGGCGTCGCCAGCTATCGCTCGATGCTGCCGGAGATCGACAGGATGATGGCCACCCGCCCGCTGCAGATCGTGTTGATGCATGGCGTGCGCACCACCGAGGATCTGCTGTTCGCGGACGAGTTCGCCGAGTTCGCCGTCCGCCACGGCGACCGGTTCCGCTACCTGCCCTGCCTGTCGCGCCAACATCCGGACGAGGCGCCGCCGCTGCCGGCCGGGGTCGAGCCGCGCCACTGCTACGTGCAGAATTTCCTCGGCGAACTGGCACTGGATCCCGTACGCGACATCGCCTACATGTGCGGCAACCCCGACATGGTCGATGCCTGCGTGGAGGCACTGAAAGGCTTCGGACTGCCGATGAAGCACATCCGGCGCGAGAAATACGTCAGCCTCAAGTAGGCCGACACCTCCGGCTCGGCGAAATGTCAAGCAGGCTTGACATGTTTCTCTGCAGCCCCTACTCTGAATGTCAAGTCAACTTGACATCCGGGAGAACGGCATGGACGAGAACGAACGCAAACGCCTGGGCGGTGCCGGCGGTGCCTTCCTGGCCTGCGGCATCGCGTTTTTCACCCTCGGGATCACCGGGCACACGGCATTCCTGGGCGTGGGTGCCGCTTTCTTCGCCCTGGGAGTGGCTTTCCTGGCCAAGGCTCGGCAGAACGGCTCGCAATGAAGGCCTCGGGCTTCCAGCGCTACTGCCTGGTACTCCTGGTCCTCGGCCTGTGCCTGGCGCTGGCCGGACTGCTGGGCAGCCGCTGGCTCGCCGATTCCACCCGCGGCGAACTGGTCGGCATGGGCGTGGGCTTCATCGGTGTCTGGGTGCTGATACGGCTGATGCCGCGCTGGTGGACCGAGGAGGTCTCCGAGGAATACCGCAGCACGGCCAGCGTCCGCTATCGCCGCCGCGTGCTGCCGGCGATGCTGGTCTACGCGGTCGCCATCCTGGTGGTGATGCCGCTGCTCAAGGGCGGCACGATCGCCTCGGTGCCCTTGCGCGCGCTGCTGGCGCTGCTGCCGGCCGCCCCCATCTTCTTCGTCTTCCATGCCTTCCTGGGCTACGTGCGCGCAGTGGACGAGCTCAAGCGCCGCATCGAACTGGAGGCGGTCGGCATCGGCGCGATGATCGTCTGCCTGGTCTATTTTCCGCTCAGCCTGCTGCAGTTGGCCAAGGTGATCGACCTGCCCGCCGGGCCGGCCATGCTCTACGTTTTCCCGCTGATGTGCCTGGGCTATGCCGTCGGCAAGTTCGTCACCATGCGGCGCTACCGGTGAACAACCGGCTGCGCGAACTGCGCGATCGCATGGGCTGGTCGCAGGCAGCGCTGGCCGAACAGCTCGCGGTCTCGCGGCAGACGGTCAATGCGCTGGAAACCGGCAAGTACGATCCGTCGCTGCCGCTGGCCTTCCGCATCGCCCGGCTGTTCGACGAACCCATCGAATCCATTTTCATTGAAGAGGAATGAAGGCAAGACGATGAACCGAAAATTACGCATCGTGCTGGCACTGCTGGTCTTCGCGGCCCTGTTCGGGTACCGCGAATGGAAGCAGCGCGCCACCCAAAAACCGCAGGAGGCCGCAGCGCCGGCCAAGGCTTCGGACGCACCGCCCGCCAAGGCCGAGCGCCTCGGCAGCCTGTCGTTCAAGCCCTGCACCCTGGCCGCGCCGTTCGGCGGCGAGGGCCTCGAGGCCCAATGCGGCACGATGGACGTGCCGGAGGATCGCGCCAATCCCGGCGGCCGCAAGATCCGTCTCAACATCGCCTGGATTCCCGCCAGCGAGGGCGCGGAAGTGCAGCCGGACCCGGTCTTCTTCCTGGCCGGCGGCCCCGGGCAATCGGCGGTCAAGGGCTTCCCGCAGCTCGCGCCGGTGTTCGACCGCGTCCTGCGCAAGCGTCACGTGATCCTGGTAGACCAGCGCGGCACCGGCGAGTCGCATCTGCTGAACTGCAAGATCGATGACGATGCCGGCGATGCCACCGACCTGGCTGCGCTCGCGCGCCTCACCGAAACCTGCCGCGACGCGCTGGCCAAGGACGCCGACCTGCGCCAGTACGGCACCACCGCTGCCGTCGAGGACCTGGATGCCGTCCGCGCCGCCATCGGCGCGCCGCAACTCAACCTGGTCGGCGTGAGCTACGGCACCCGCGTGGCGCAGCAGTACGCGATGCGCCATCCGGACCGCACCCGCACCATCACGCTGGACTCGACCGTCCCCAACACGCTGGTGCTCGGCAACATCTGGGCGCGCAACCTGGACGACGCGCTGGCCAAGCAGTTCGCGCTGTGCAGCGCCGACGCCGCCTGCAAGGAAAAGCTGGGCGATCCGCGCGCCGAGCTCGACGCGCTGATGCAGAAACTGCGTGCCGCACCGGTGGAAGTCACCTATCGCGATTCCGATACCGGGGAATCGCTGACCGAACCGTTGACCGCGATGGAAGTCGCCGGCCTGGTCCGCATGTACGCCTACATGCCGGCGATGGCCGCGCTGCTGCCGCTCCAGATCCATGAGGCCAGCGAAGGCCGCTACGGCACGCTGAAGGCATTGTCGAAGATGCTCTCGGGTGCCATGGAAGACCAGATGGCGAACGGCATGCAGCTCTCGGTCGTGTGCGCCGAGGACGGCGACGGCATCGTCGGCGACGCGGCCAACGAGGGCACCGTGCTCGGCAACAGCCTGACCGACGGCATGGCCACGATGTGCAAGTCCTGGCCGCGCGGCAAGGTCCCGGCCGATTTCCACCAGCCGCTCAGTACACCGGTGCCTGCGCTGGTCATCGCCGGCGAATTCGACCCGGTCACCCCGCCGAAATACGGCGAGGAAGTCGTGCGCACCCTGCCCAACGGCCGCCTGTTCGTGCTCAAGGGCCAAGGACACAACGTGATCGGCGCCGGCTGCATGCCGCGCCTGTTCGCCCAGTTCGTCGACAAGGCCGACGCCAAGGCCCTCGATGCCAAGTGCCTCGCGGCGATCGTGCCGATGGCCCCCTTCCAGACCTTCAACGGAGCCCAGCCATGATCGCGGCCGAACACCTGCGCAAGACCTTCCCGGGCAAGGGCAAGCATGCCGCGCCCGTCATCGCCGTCGACGACGTCAGCCTGGTCGCCCGCGACGGCCAGATCACCGGCCTGCTCGGCCCCAACGGGGCCGGCAAGACCACCACGATGCGCATGCTCTACACCCTGATGCAGCCGGAAACCGGCCGCGTGCTGGTGGACGGCATCGACACGGCGGGCGATGCCGCGGCCGTGCGCCGCTCCCTCGGCGTGCTGCCCGATGCGCGCGGCGTATACAAGCGCTTGACTGCGCGCGAGAACATCCGCTACTTCGGCGAGCTGCACGGCATCCCGCGTGCCGAAATCGACGCGCGGACCGCGCGCCTGGCCGCGGCCCTGCAAATGGAGGACTTCCTGGACCGGCAGACCGAAGGATTCTCGCAGGGCCAGCGCACCAAGACCGCCATCGCGCGCGCGCTGGTGCACGACCCGAAGAACGTGATCCTGGACGAGCCGACCAATGGCCTGGATGTGATGACCACGCGGGGCCTGCGCGGCTTCCTGCGCCAATTGCGCGACGAGGGCCGCTGCGTGGTGTTCTCCAGCCACATCATGCAAGAGGTCGCGGCGCTGTGCGACCGCATCGTCATCATCGCCAACGGCCGCGTGATGGCCGAGGGCACGCCGGACGAATTGCGCGAACGGGCCGGCATCGACAATCTGGAGGACGCCTTCGTCCGCCTGATCGGCAGCGAGGAGGGCCTGCACGCATGAACATGCTCAAGACCGTGATCGGCAAGGAATTGCTGGAACTCTCGCGAGACCGCAAGACGCTGGCCCTGACCCTCTTCATGAGCCCCCTGATCCTGCTCGTGCTGATATTCGGCCTGGGCAAGATGGTCGAGAAGAAAGTGGAGAACCTCAGCGACAAGCCGCTTGAGATCGCCATCGTCGGCGCCGAGCGCGCACCGAACCTGGTCAAGTGGCTGGCGACGCAGGGCGTGGAACGCAAGCAGGTCGCCGATCCCGATGCCGCGATCCGCGCGCAGGACGAGGACGTCTACCTGCGCATCAGCGAGACGTTCGGCGAGAAGTGGGCCAAGGGCGAACCGGCATTGGTCGAGATCGTCCATGACAGCACCCGCCGCGATGCCGAGATCGCGGTGAAGCGGCTCGACAAGATCCTGCAGGCCTATACGCAACAGACCGGCGCCTTGCGCCTGGTCGCGCGCGGGATCAATCCCGGCGTGGCGATGCCGTTGCTGATCGCACGCAAGGACCTGTCGACCGCCGAACAGCGCCGCGCGACGGCGATGGCCTTCCTGCCCTACCTGCTGATCCTGGGCGGTTTCCTCGGCGCGATGGCGTTCGTCATCGACATCACCGCCGGCGAACGCGAACGCCAGTCACTGGAACCCCTGCTGGCCACGCCGGCGCCGCGCGCCGCGCTGGTCTCGGGCAAGATCGTCGCCGCCACGGTGATCGGCATGATCACCCTGCTGCTGACGTTGCTGTCGTTCAAGCTCGGTGCGCAGCTCGCGGGCGGCTTCGCGAAGATGATGGACGTCAGCCTGCTCGCGATGGTCAAGATGCTGCTGGTGCTGGTGCCGATCGTGCTGATCGGCAACGCGCTCCTGACCCTCATCGCCTCGGGCGCGAAGTCGGTCAAGGAAGCGCAGAGCTACATGTCGCTGCTGATGCTGCTGCCGATGCTGCCGACCATCTTCCTGCTGGTGAACCCGGTGAAGAACCAGCTGTGGATGTTCGCCGTCCCGTTCCTGTCGCAGAACCAGCTGCTGCTGAAGATCCTGCGTGGCGAAACGGTGCTGCCGCTGGAGTGGCTCGTCTATTTCAGCGCCGGGCTGGGGCTGGTGGCCCTGCTGTGGTTCGGCGCGGTCTGGCGCTACCGGCAGGAGAAGCTGGCGATCTCCGGCTGAGCCCCGCGAGTACCGGTAGGAAAAAGAAAAAGCCCGGCAGATGCCGGGCTTTTTCCTGACGCGGGTCGATCACCGCTGCGGGGTGAAGCTGATCGTCCTGCGCGTGGTGACCGGAGAAGACACCGGCTGGAAGCGCCAGCGCTTGACCGCGCTCAGGGCCTCGTTGTTGAAGATGCGGGCCGGATCCGCATTGACCACCCGCGCCGAAGTCACCGAGCCATCGGTACCGACGGTGAACTCGACCTGCACGCTGCCGGCCTGTCCGCCGCGCAGGGCGGCGGCGGGATAACGCGGCTGGACGATGCTCACCTCGCGCAGCTCATTCCCCGCCGAAGCCGCAGCGCGCGCCGGGGCCGGCGCCGGGGTGGATGCGGCCGGTGCGTTCGCCTGCGGGCGCTGCTGGGTCGTGCGGGCTGCTTCAGCCTGCTGCCGCTGCTGGCGTTCTTCTGCTTCTCGCGCCGCCGCCTGCTGCTGTTCCTGCTGCTGCCGTTGCTGGTCCGCGATGCGGCGATCCTCGGCCTGCTTGGCCTGGATCTGCTTGGCCGCCTCTTCCTGCATCTTGCGCTGCTCGGCCAGGCGCTCGCGCTCGAGCTCGGCGCGCTTGGTCGCGTCCTCCTCGGCGACCACGGCGTCCTGCTGCCGCTGCGCATAGGACTGTTCGGCGTCGGCGATGCTGGTCTTCAGCCGCGGCAGCGCCGGCGCCTTCGGATCGGTTTTTTCCAGCAGAGCGTAAAGCCGCTTGGCCTCGGCGAAATCGTCGCGCGCGATGCCCTGTTCGGTTGCGATCAGCGTGTACGGCTGCAGGTCGGTGAGCGCGCTGGACACGGCGACATCGCCCGGCGCCTTGTCGCGCAAGGCGAGGTAATACTCCATCGCGTTGTCGCCCGCCGGTGCGTACAGGCGCTGTTCGGCGACCGCCTTGGCCGCGGCATCACGCAGCTGGTCCGGCGTCATGGCCGCGATCTTGGCCGAGATGGCCGCCACCGGCGCCTGCGCCGACTGCGCGGCCGGATCGGCCGGACCTGCCGCCTGGTCGCCGTCCCCTCCCTTGCAGGCCGCAAGGCCGAACCCCAGGCTGGCGAAGAGCGCGGCATGCAGCCATGCGCGCGACGAATGCTTGCTCGACATCGATTTCCCCCGGAACTTGGCCTGTCGGCCTGTGACTAAACCCCTAATTCGCGTTATCACGGCCCGCTTGTCAAGTCCGCCGAACGCGCGATGACCGCACGATCCCGGCCGAAGGCGTGTTCAGGCAGTCTCGCGGCGGCGCCCGCGGGCCTCGGCCTGGAGTCCGTGCGCAAGGCGCGAAAGCGCGTCCGCATCGAGCACTTCCACCCAGCGCCCTTCGACGCCGATCAGGCCGTCTTCCTGCAGGCGGGTGAAGCCGCGGCTGACCGTTTCCAGCGCCAATCCGAGGTAGTTCGCGATATCGATGCGGCTCATCGGCAGGCGCATGCGCACCGGATCGCGGCCGATCGCGCGCATGCGCTCGGACAATCCGTGCAGGAACAGCGCGATGCGCTCGTTGGCCTGCCGCCGCACCAGGATTTCCTTGTGGTCCTGGTCACGACCGACGCTCATGCCGATCACCCGCATCAACTGGTGCTGCAGGCCTGGAATCTTGGCCGCGATCTCGCCGAGCTGGGCGAACGGGATCTCGCACAGGCTGGTCTCGGTCAGCGCCACCGCATCGCACCGATGCTGGCCGTTCGCCAGTGCATCGAGGCCGATCAGTTCGCCCGGCAGGTGGAAGCCCACGATCTGCTCGTCGCCGTTCTCGCTGAAGGTCACGGTCTTGACCGCCCCGTCGCGGGTGACGAAGACCGAGCCCATGCCGTCGCCCATCCGGAACAGGTGCGCACCGACCGACAGCGGCCGGCGCACGCGGATGATGTCGTCCAGCCTGACGAGGTCGTCGCGGGTCATGCCGCCGGCCAGGCAGAGTTGTTGCAGCGAGCATTGCGCGCAACTGCGGCGCAGGCCCGGCAGATCGACCACAGTCACGGCTTCCATCGTCTTATTATGCCCTCGCCGGCGCGCATTCGCCGCAATGCAGCAGCGGGCCGCGGCCTCAGCCGGGCAAACTGCGGCAACCCAATGTCGCCAGCAGCCCGTGCATGCCGGGCACCTGCATGAGCCATGGCGCGGCGAGCGTCAGCAGTCCGGCAAGCAACACCAGCAAGCCCATCGCCAGGCGCAGGCCGGGGCGATCCAACCAGCGCGCCGCGCGCGCCCCCGACCAGGTCAGCGGAATCATCAACGGCAGGGTGCCAAGGCCAAAGGCCAGCATCGTCAATCCGCCATGCAGGGCGGAAGATTGCAGCCATGCGGCGGCGAGCATCGTGGTGCTGAGCCCGCAGGGCAGCCAGCCCCACAGCATCCCCAAGGCGAAGCGCTTGGGTCGCGTATCGGCGGGCAGCAGCGCTCGTTGCAGCGGTTGCAGCCGGCGCCACAGGGCCTGCCCCGGCCGCGCCATGAAGCTCAATCGCCCCGGTGGCAGCAACAGGCGCAAAGCTGCCAGCACCAGCACCACGCCGACCAGCATCCGCGCGGCGATGGCCAGGCCTTCGCTCCGTGCCGCCGCCAACAGGCCGCCCCCCACCCCGCCGACGATCACCCCCGCCAGCGTGTAACCCGCCACCCGGCCAAGGTTCACCAGCGCCGCATCGAAGGCCCCGCCCCGGCGCGCGCTGACCCCGAGCCCGGTGGCGATGCCGCCGCACATCGCCACGCAATGCACGCCGCCCAGCAGTCCGGTCAGCCAGGCCGAGCCCAGCACCAGCCAGTCAATCGGCATCGGGCTTGCCGTCGGCGGGTTCGTCCTTCGCCGCCTTGGGCGGACGCGGGTCGTTGGGGTCGTCGCGCAGGATGTCCAGCGCCGGCGTGTCCATGTCGTCGAACTGGCCGCGCTTCACCGCCCAGATGAAGGCCGCCACGGCGATGCCCAGCAGCACCAGGCTGATCGGGATGAGTGCGAGCAGGATGTTCATGCGTCGGGGACCCTCGTCAGGCGCAAGGCATTGAGCGTCACCAGCAGCGAGGACACGGCCATGCCGAGCGCGGCCATCCACGGGGTGACGTGGCCGGTCGCCGCCAGCGGCAACGCCACCAGATTGTAGGCGGTCGCCCAGCCGAGGTTCTGCCGGATCACCGCGCGCGTGCGCCGCGCGATCGCCAGCGCCTGCGGGATGCGCTGCAGGCGCGGGCCGGTGACCACGAAGTCCGCGGCGCGTTGGGCGAGCGCGGCACCCTCGCCCATGGCGATGGAGACATCGGCGCCGGCCAGCACCGGGGCATCGTTGATGCCATCGCCCACCATCGCCACGCGATGTCCGGCCGCTTGCAGCGTGCGGACCCGCGCGAGCTTGTCTTCCGGCGTCTGCCGCGCGGCATGCTGGTCGATGCCGAGCCCCTTCGCCATGGTGGCGACCGCGCTGTCGGCATCGCCACTCGCGAGCGCGACCGTCACTCCGGCCGCGCGCAGCGCACTCACGGCCTCTGCCGCATCGCCGCGCGCCTGCTCGGCCAGGCCAAAACGGGCATGGGCGATCTCGCCATCGCCCAGCCACAGCGAATGCCCGTCATCGGCTGCATCGCGCGCGGCATAGGCCGCGTGGCCCAGCTTCCAGCGCCGGCCCTGGAGGGTGCCCTCGATGCCCTGCCCCGGCACCTGCGTCACCGCGCTCGCCTCCAGTTCTTCGCCAGCCGGCAGCGCCTGGAAGGCGCGCGCGAGCGGATGGCGGCTGTCTCGTTCAAGCGCGCGCGCAATGCCGATGGCCTCCGCCTCGTCCATGCCCTGCATCGTTTCGATGCGATCGATGCGCGGCTGGCCGTCGGTCAACGTGCCGGTCTTGTCGAACACCATCGTGTCGATCGCGGCCAGTCGCTCCAGCGCGTCCTCTCGCACGCCCAGGACGCCAATCTTCGACAACGCGCCGTGGGCGGCGGCCAGCGCGGAGGGAATCGCCAGCGACAACGCACACGGGCAACTCACCACCAACACCGCCAGCGTCACCTCGAAGGCGCGCGCGGGGTCGTACATCCGCCAGCCGAGGTAAACGACCACGGCCGACACCAGCAGCACCGCGACGAAACGATGCGCGATGCGGTCGGCGACCTGTGCCAAGCGCGGCCGCCCGGCCTGCGCCTCTTCCACCAGCCGCGCGAGCTCCGACAGGCGCGTCTGCGCGCCGGTGCGCGTCACCCGCAGCCGCGCGGGCGTGTCCACGCACAGGCTGCCGGCGAACACGGCATCGCCCGCCTGCTTGGACACGGGTGTGGATTCACCGGTGAGCAGCGCCTCGTCGAAGGCGCCGGCCTGCAGCAACACGCCATCGGTCGGCAGCGGCTCGCCCGGTGCGACCCGCACGATGTCATCGGGCGCGAGCTGCGCAACCAAGACCTGTTCGCGTGCCGCCTCTCCTTCGCCCAGGGTTTCGCGGGTCGCCAGCAGCGGCCGTGCGCGCGCCAACGCATCCACCTGCGCACTGGCCGCCTTGCGCACGCCCTGCTCGATCATTCGCGCCGCCAACAGCAGGAACACGAACATCACCGCCGCGTCGTACCAGACGTGCACGCCATGGCGCACGGTTTCTACCACCGACGCACCCCAGGCCAGCAGGGTCGATGTCGCGATCAACGTGTCCATGCCCAGGCGCCGGTGGCGCAATTCGCGCCACATCCCTTCTAGGAAGGGCCAGCCCGAATAGAACACGACCGGCGTCGAGACCAGGAAAGTGATCCAGCGGAAGAAATCCCGCGTGGCCGGCGACATCTCGCCGGCGGTGTCCAGGTACAACGCCTCGGCGAACATCATCGCCTGCATCGCGCCGAGTCCGGCAATACCCATGCGCAGGATCCAGCGGTTGCGTTCGCGCCGCCGCGCTTCCTCGCGCTCGAGGCCAGTGGCGAGGTAGGGCCGGTAGCCCAGAGATGCCATGCGGCCCAACAGACGTGACAACGGCACGGCCTGCGGGCGCCAGCGAATGCGCACGCGGCCGGTGACCGCGTTGGCGACGATGTCCTCCATGCCGTCCTCACGGCGCAGGGCTTTGTCGATCAGCCACGCGCAGGCCGCGCAGCGCATGCCGTCGGTGAGCACGGTGATCTCGCGGCTGCCGTCTTCCAGCGTCCGCGCATGTCCCGCAATCACGTCCTCGCGATCCCATGCGCTGAAGTCGATCGCCTCGGTGCCGACCCGATCTGCCGCCTCGCGACGCAGGCTGTAGTAATCGGTCAGGCGGGCTTCGCGGATCCAGCTCGCCGCCGCGCTGCAGCCGTCGCAGCAGAACGCGCGCGATTCGCCATCGACCTCCACATGCACCGGCCGGGCCGGCAGCGCTTCGGCGCAATGGAAGCACCGGCCCTCGCCGATGGCCAGTTCAGCCATGGCGCCCGGTCATTCCTGCGCCAGCGCCGGCGACAGCACCGCCGAGCTTTGCGCCTTCGGCATCCGTCCGCGCAAGCGCCATGCTTCGTTGCCGGGCGTCAGGGTGAATTTCCATGCGTGCTCACGCACGGATTCGAACGCATCCTTGGACAGCCAGCCCTTGTGATCGGGCTGCGGCTGCAGCACCAGCGTGCGGTCCTGCGCGCCGCTGGTCGGATGCTCGGCCACCAGGCGCAACGACTGCCCGGCCGGGAAGTTGCCGGTCATCGGCAACACCTCGATGCGTCCGTCGCGCTCGCGCAGCAAGGCACGCAGGCCCATCACCTCGGCGCGCGAATCCGGGCCGAGATCGGTCTGCTGGATCTGCGCGGTGCGCTGCACGTCATCGACGACGTCGCCGCCGTCGCTGTTCCGGATCGCGATCACCAGCGTGGCGATGCCGGCGACCACCACCAGCGCCGGCAGTCCGAATACCAACCAGACCATCGGCTCACGATGGGCTTTCATGCGTTTTTCTCCATCACATCGGGCCGAAGAACTTGCTCTCGACCGTTTCGCTCGCGCTTCCGTCGGTCGCCTTGACCTCGAACGACACCGGCTTGGCCCCCGCGACCGTGCCCGGCGCGCGCAGCGACAGCGGCAGGGTCAGCACTTCCTCGGGGTTCGCCTTGACGGTCATCGGGCCTTGCAACATGCGAATGCCGTCGCCGGCCTTGACGTCGACGACGAAGGTTTTCGGCTCGTCGACCTTGTTGACCAGGCGCAAGGTGTAGCCGTTTTCGATCTCGCCCCGCTCGACCACGCGATACAGCGCGTTGCGGTCGCGCATCGCCTCGACGATCAGCGGCGTGCGATGGGTCACGCCCCACGCCCACGCGGCGAACAGCCCGCCCAGCAGCAGCCCGTACAGGATGATGCGTGTGCGCACCACGTGCGTGGTCTTGCCGTCGATGGCGTTCTGGGTGGAGTAACGGATCAACCCACGCGGGTAACCCATCTTGTCCATCACCTCGTCGCAGGCATCGATGCAGGCGCCGCAGGCGATGCACTCGTATTGCAGGCCATTGCGAATGTCGATGCCGGTCGGGCACACCTGCACGCAGATGGTGCAGTCGATGCAATCGCCCAGCTCATCCGGCGGGAACTTGGGCAGCGGTTCGCGGGTCGGGCTGAACTCGGCCATGCCCGTGTGTCCGTGCGCCTGCGCGGCAGCATCGGCCGCGACCGCATTGCCTGTGGCGCGGAACACGAAGTCGTAGGCGGAGACCTTGTCGATCAGCCCGCGCCCGCGCTCCAGCACGCTGCCCAGGCCGCGCTTGCGCGGACCACGCGGCTCGCCGCGCATCGGATCGTAGGCGATGATCAGCGTGTTGCGGTCGAACATCGCGCTCTGGAAACGCGCGTACGGGCACATGTACTTGCAGACCTGCTCGCGCAGGAAGCCGGCGAAGCCCCAGGTGGCCAGCGCGTAGAAGAACACCCAGAAGCTTTCCCATGCGCCCCACTGCCAGCCCGATGCGATCAACGGCGCGCGCGCGAACAACTCGCGGATCGGGGTGAAGAAGCCGACGAAGGTGAAGCCAGTCCACAACGCGAACAGCGCCCACGCCAAATGCTTGCCGCCCTTGCGCAGGATCTTCTCGCGGTTCCACGGCATCTTGTCCAGCTTCATGCGGCGGCCGCGGTCGCCCTCGATCGCGTTTTCGATCCACATGAAGATCTCGGTCCACACCGTCTGCGGGCAGGCGTAACCGCACCACAGGCGGCCGGCGATCGCGGTGACGAAGAACAGCGTGAGCCCGGCCATGATCAGCAGCACGGCCAGGAAGATGAAGTCCTGCGGCCAGAAGGTCAGGCCGAAGACGTAGAATTTGCGCGCCGGCAGGTCGAACAGCACTGACTGATGCCCCGCCCAATCGATCCACGGGAACACGTAGAACATGCCCAGCAGCACCCATACCGCGATCTTGCGCAGGGTCTGGAAGCGCCCGGCGATATCGCGGGCGTAGATCTTGCGTTCGCTGACGTAATAGGAATTGCCGTCGTCGTCGACGATGTCCAGCGGGATCTTCTTGCTCATCGCATCGACCTCATTCCGGCGGCAACGCGCGGTTGAAGCGGCTGGCCGGGCGCAACAAAATCCAGGTGAACAGGCTGGACGAGGCGGTCGCCAACCAGAACATGAAGAAACCGACGCTGTAGCCCATCGCGCGGTTCATGGGCAGGTCGGGGAAGGTCTGGTCACGCAGCGCGATCGGGTCGACGAAGGCGAAGAACACCATCGTCGCCACGCAGGCGGCGAAGAAGCTGGGCCAAAGAATGGCCCCGATCGCCTGAACAGCGGATCGGGGCGGATGATCAAATTGCGGCTCGGTGAAGTCGGTCATTGCGACACGTTGGCGGCGGGCTTGCCGGCCATCGTGCCATCGCCATGCGACAACGACCAGACATAGGCGCCCACCAGTCGCGTGCGGGTATCGCCCAGCAACTCCTTGTGCGCCGGCATCACGCCATGGCGGCCGTCGCGGATGGTCTTCTCCAGCGACGCATTGCTGTCGCCGTACAGCCACACCTCGTCGGTCAGGTCGGGCGCGCCTAGCAGCGTGTTGCCCTTGCCGTCGACGCCATGGCAGCTGACGCAGACGCCGTCGAACAGCTTCTTGCCCTGGCTCGCCATGAAATCATTCTGCATGTTGGCATCGGGCTGCGAGAGGGTGCGCACATAGGCGATGACGTAGCCGACCGCGTTCGGGCCGCCGGTGCCTTCAAGCACGGTGCCCCACGGGGCCATCACGCCCTGGCGACCGTCCTGGATGCTGGTCAGCACGTCCTGCGGCGTGCCGCCCCACTTCCACACGGCGTCGGTGAGGTTCGGGTAGCCGATGGCGCCCTTGCCCGCGGAGCCATGGCAGGTGGCGCAGGTGTTGTTGAAGATGCCGCGGCCGATCTCGACCGCCTTCGGATCGGCGGCCAACTGGTCGACGGGCTTGCCGGCGAACGGCGCGAAGGCGGCTTCGAGCTTCTTGTTCTCGACCGCCTGCTCTTTCTTCATCTCGCCGACCGACGTCCACTTGGCCGTGCCGGCGAAGGCGCCGAAGCCGGGGTAGTAGATGAGGTAGCCGGCCGCGAACACGATGGTGATCCAGAACAGGTTGATCCACCACTTGGGCATCGGCTGGTTGTATTCGGTCAGGTCACCGTCCCAGACATGGCTGGTTTCGTCGGGCGCGGGATCCCCCGGCCGGCGCTTGGAGTTGGACAGCAGCAACCAGACGCAGCCCAGCACGTTGATGAGCACCAGCGCGATGATGTAGATCGACCAACCGCTGGTGAGGGAAGAAGTCCAATCGCTCACGGTGCGTACTCCTTGTTGCGTTGGCCGGCGTCGGGCGCGGCCGCAGGTTCTTGGTCATCCAGCGGCAGTCGCGCGGCGGCATCGAAATCGCGCTTGCGTCGAGGACTCCATGCCCAGATCCAGCCGGCGATGAACAGCACCAGCAGGACGGCGGTGATGATTCCGGAGATCATGTCAGCTCCCCTTCGGCGCGGCCTTGCCCAGCCCTTGCAGGTAGGCGACGACCGCGTCCAGCTCGGTCTTGCCGGCCACGGCTTCCGGCGCGGCATCAATCTCGGCCTGCGTGTAGGGCACGCCGACCTTGGTCAGGCCGCGCATGTTGGCCTGCAGCTGGGTCCCGTCGATCTCGCCCTTCTCGAGCCACTGGAACGAAGGCATGTTCGATTCCGGCACCACGTCGCGCGGGTTCACCAGGTGCGCGCGATGCCATTCGTCGGAGTAGCGGCCACCCACGCGGGCGAGGTCCGGCCCGGTGCGCTTGGAGCCCCACTGGAACGGGTGGTCGTAGACCGACTCGCCCGCCAGCGAGTAGTGACCGTAGCGCTCGGTCTCGAAGCGCAGCGTGCGCACCATCTGCGAATGGCAGTTGTAGCAACCTTCGCGGATGTAGATGTCGCGGCCGGCCAGTTCCAGCGCCGGGTACGGCTTGACGCCCGGCAATGGCTGCACCGCCTCGGCCTGGAACATCAGCGGCACGATCTGCGCCAGCCCGCCGAACGACACCGCGATGGTGACCAGCACCGCCATCAGCGCGACGTTCTTCTCGATCTTCTCGTGGGTGAAACCCGTTTTCTTGTCGTTGCTCATCGGGAGGTCCTCAGGCGCGGGCTTCGGAAGCGTGCGGCGGCAGCACCGGGGCCGGGGCCACGTCCTTCGCCGCCTTCAGGGTCTTGGCCACGTTCCAGACCATGACGCCCATGCCGGCCAGGACCAGCACGCCGCCCAACAGTCGGCCCAGGTAGTAGGGATAGGTGGCGTTGAGCGATTCGACGAAGCTGTAGGTCAGCGTGCCGTCGGCATTGGTCGCGCGCCACATCAGGCCCTGCATAACGCCGGCGATCCACATCGAGGCGATGTAGAACACCACGCCCACGGTGTGCAGCCAGAAGTGCAGGTCGATCGCCTTGGTCGAGAACATCGACTGCTGGCGGGTCAGCCACGGGATCAGCGCGTAGATCGAGCCCAGCGAGATCATCGCCACCCAGCCCAGCGCGCCGGCATGCACGTGGCCGATCGTCCAGTCGGTGTAGTGCGAGAGCGAGTTGACCGTCTTGATCGACATCATCGGGCCCTCGAACGTCGACATCATGTAGAAGCTGATTGAGACGATCAGGAACTTCAGCACCGGATCCGTGCGCAACTTGTGCCAGGCGCCCGAGAGCGTCATCACGCCGTTGATCGCACCGCCCCACGAGGGCGCCAGCAGGATCAGCGAGAACACCATGCCCAGCGACTGCGCCCAGTCCGGCAGCGAGGTGTACAGCAGGTGGTGCGGACCGGCCCACATGTAGATGGAGATCAGCGCCCAGAAGTGCACGATCGACAGGCGGTAGGAGTAGATCGGCCGGCCGGCCACCTTGGGCACGAAGTAGTACATCATCCCGAGGAAGCCGGCGGTCAGGAAGAAGCCGACCGCGTTGTGGCCGTACCACCACTGCACCATCGCGTCGACGGCGCCGGCGTAGACCGGGTAGGAATGCGTCCAGCTGGTCGGGATGGCCAGGCTGTTGACGATGTGCAACAGCGCGATGGCGAGGATGAAGCCGCCGTAGAACCAGTTGGCCACGTAGATGTGCTTGACCTTGCGGATGGCGATGGTGCCGAAGAACAGCACCGCATAGGCCACCCAGACCAGGGCGATGGCGACGTCGATCGGCCAGATCAACTCGGCGTATTCCTTGCCCTGGCCGAGGCCCAGCGGCAGGGTGACCGCGGCGGCCACGATGATCAGCTGCCAACCCCAGAACACGAAGGCGGCCAGCTTGTCGGAGATCAGCCGTGCATGGCTGGTGCGCTGCACGCACCACAGGCTGGTGGCGAACAGGGCGGAGCCGCCGAACGCGAAGATCACCGCGTTGGTGTGCAACGGGCGCAGGCGGCCGTATTGCAACCACGGAATCCCGTCGGTCAGGGTTGGCCAGTACAGCTGGGCGGCGATGATCACGCCCACCAGCATGCCGACCACGCCCCACAGCACGGTGGCGATGGCGAATTGCATCACCACCTTGTCGTTGTAGAAGCCCTTGGCGTTGTTGTCCATTGCAGAGTCCTCGGTGTCGCCGGCATTGTTGGGGGTGTCCGCTCGCCGCCCCTTGATCGAAGTCAATTGGACCGGGCGATCGGCCACTGAACGACAGTTTAATGGCTTCCGTCGGCTCTCTCGAGAGCGATTCTCATTCGATCAGCCGGTTTCGATCGCTTGGCGCGGCTATTTGCCGATGCAGAACGTCGAGAAGATCGCGCCCAGCAGCTCATCGGGAAGAGTGCGTCCGGTGATCTCGCCCAAGCCCTCCTGCGCCAGCCTCAACGCTTCGGCAGCCAGTTCGGGGCGTCCCGCCCGCAGCTCGTCCGCTGCGCCAGTCAGCCAGTCCGCGCAGGCGCCGAGCGCGCTCACTTGGCGCGCCCGCGCGGAGAACGCGCCCTCACCCGCCGCCAGATCGCCGCGTGCGACCGCGGCGATCGCCGCCTCCAGCGCGGAAAGGCCCGTGCCGTCGCGGACCGACACCCGAAGCACATCGGCCGATGCCGGCATATCCGTGACTTCCGGCAAGTCCGTCTTGTTGTGGATGACCAGGCGATGCGGCACCGCGGCCAACCGGGCTTCGAAAGCGGCCAACGCTCCGGGCTCACGCGCATCCAGAACCACCAGGGCAAGGTCGGCGCGCGCGAGCTCGGCTTCGGCGCGGCGGATGCCTTCCTGCTCGATGGCATCGCCGCTCTCGCGCAGGCCGGCGGTATCGACCAGCATCAGTTCCACGTCGCCCACCCGCACGGTTTCGCGCAGCAGGTCGCGGGTGGTGCCGGCGATGTCGGTGACGATGGCGCGCTCGCTGCGCGCCAAGGCGTTGAGCAACGAACTCTTGCCCGCGTTCGGCGGCCCGATGATCACCGCGTGCAGGCCATCGCGCAGGCGCTGCCCGGCTTCGGCCCGTGCGCGCAGCCGCGCCAGGTCGTCGCGGATGCCGGCGAGGGTCGCCCCGAGCCGCGCCTCCGACAAGGTTTCCAGCGGTTCGTCGACGAAATCGATCGCAGCCTCGGCCTGTACGCGCAGCGCCATCAGCCGCGCGGCGATGGCCTCGACCTCGCGCGAGAACGCACCATCGAGCGACCGTCGCGCTGCGCGCGCGGCCTGCGCGCTGCCGGCGGCGATCAGATCCGCCAAGGCTTCGGCCTGGGCAAGGTCGAGCTTGCCGTGCTCGAAAGCGCGCGCGCTGAACTCCCCCGGGCCGGCCTGTCGCGCGCCGTGCGCGATCGCGGCATCGACCAGTTGCCGCAGCAGCACCGGGCTGCCGTGCGCCTGCAGTTCGGCGACGTCCTCCCCGGTGAAGCTGGCGGGTGCGCGGAAGACCAGCGCGATGCCGTCGTCGATCAGGCCGCCTTCGGCGTCGCGGAAGCGGGCGTACTTCGCCTCGCGCACGGGCAGGGCCTGCTCACACATCGCCTCGGCAATCCCGATCGCGCGAGGGCCCGACAGGCGCACGATGCCGACGCCGCCGGCGCCCTGTGCGGTGGCGATGGCGACCAGGGTGTCGCGCGGCGGGCTTGCGGGGTCGCTCATCCTTCCAGCATCGCAAAACGATCGGGCCCGCGTTGCGGGCCCGATCTCGTCACTTCTTCACCGTCTTCGCCGGCGCGCCCTTGCTCGGGGCGGCATCGCCGTACTTCTTCAGCATGTACCACTGCTGCAGGAGGCCCAGGCCACCGTTGGCAACCTGATAGAGCACCAGGCCCGCCGGCAGGAAGGCGAGCAGGCCGCCGAACACGACCGGCATCGCCTTCATCATCTTCTGCTGCATCGGGTCCATGCCCGGTGCCATCGGCGTCAGGTGCTGGGTCGCAATCATGATCGCGGCGTTGAGCACCGGCAGGATGAAGTACGGATCGCGCGCGGTGAGGTCGTGGATCCAGCCGATCCACGGCGCGTGGCGCAGCTCGACCGCCTCGGACAGCACCCAGTACAGGGTCATGAAGATGATGATCTGCGGGATGATGGGCAGGCAGCCCCCGACCGGATTGATCTTCTCGGTCTTGTACAGCTCCATCATCGCCTGCTGGAACTTCTGCTTGTCGTCGCCGTAGCGTTCCTTCAGCTGCGCCAGGCGCGGCTGGAACTTGCGCATCTTCGCCGCCGACTTGTACTGCGCGTTCGACAGCGGGAACAGCGCCAGCTTCAGCAGCACGACGAGGCCGATGATCGCCCAGCCCCAGTTGCCGATCAACGCGTGCAGCTTGGACAGGATCCAGAACAGGCCTTCGCCCAGCATCGCGAAGATGTCGAAGCGGCTGTAGTCGACCGCGCGATCAAGCTTGGGAATGCCCTGCGCCTGGATCAAATCCACCTGCTTGGGACCGACCCAGAGCTTGGCCGAGGTGGTCGCGCTCTGTCCCGGCGCCAGCGTGAACTGCGGGCCGGTCGCCGAGATCGAAGCCGCGCCGCCTTGCTGGTCGAGCGCATACAAGGCCGGCTGGTCCGGCTGCGGGACCCAGGCGCTGAAGAAGTGGTGCTGCAGCATCGCCAGCCAACCCCCGGCGATGGTCTGGTTCAACTTGCCGCCGTCGAGGTAATCGTTGAACGGCCGACGCTCGTAACCGCCGTCCTTGCTGTACCAGGTCGCGCCGCGGAAGCTGTACGACTCCGGGTGGAACATGTTGGATTGGATCTGCGGTGGCACGCGCACCAGCTGCCGGTACACGTAGCCGCTCCAAGGCGCGGCCCCGGCGTTGCTCGCCACATCGCGGACCTCCACCGAGTAACTGCCGCGCTTGAAGAGGTAAGTGCGGCGGATGATCACGCCATCAGGTCCATTCCAGACGAACGGGACCTCCAGCGAATCCTTCCCGGACGCCATCGTGTATGTGGTTTCCGGTGCGGCCGGCACGAAGCCCGCAGCATGGTTGGGCGCCGCGGCGCCGCCCTGCCCCACCCACCCGCTTTGCGCGGCATAGAAGCGACTCGGGTCGGGATCGAACATGATCACCGGCGGGCTGTCGGCATCCCGGGTCTGCGGGAACTTGAGCAGGTCGGCCTCACGCACGTTGCCGCCATCGAGCGTCAGCCGCAGCACGTCCGTATTCACGACCACGCCCGCCGCGGCTGGCGAGGGGCGGATCACCGGACCCTGTCCGGGCGCCACGGGCACCTTGGCCTGGGGTATCGGACCGGCCGGCGCGACTGCCGCCGCCGGTTGACCGGGCACCATCGCCGGTGGAGCCGCCACCTGGGCCACAGGCGCAGCTGCCGGATCCGCGGCCCGCTGCTCCTTGCCCCACTCCATCCACAGCAACACGGCCACCATCAGCCAAGCCAGGAAAAGGAAAAGGCGGGTTTGGTTCATTCGGGCATGCTCAAATCGGGCCGATTGCCGCGCGGCCCACGGGAACGGGAAGGGGTGTCACCCTGCATTGTGCCGGTCGCATCCGGTCGCGGCAACGCACCGGCGCGGCGCAGCACGTCGAAGAAGGCTTCCGCCAGCTGGATATTGTCGATGCCCGCCGCCGCCGGCTTGGCGACGACGACGAAGGAGCCGGGGGCGAGACGGTCGCGATGCAGGCGGAACGTTTCGCGCAGCACGCGCTTGATGCGATTGCGTCCGACCGCCCGGGCATCGACCTTGCGCGAGACGGCCAATCCGAGGCGTGCTTCCTCCACACCGTTCTCGGCGGGTGCCATGTGCAGGGTCAGCGCCGGATGGTGGCAACGCCGCGCCTTCTCGAACACCCGCGCGTAGGCCGCGCGCGAACGCACCCGCGCCGTTTTCGGGAAACGGGCGGGGCAGTCGGATGTCATCTCGGCGAAAGGGCCCGGCATCGATGCCAAAAGCCCCACGGGCGCGGAACGCCGGCCGTGCGGACAATCAGGCGGACAGGACCTTGCGGCCCTTGGCGCGGCGGCGAGCCAGCACCTTGCGGCCGTCGGCCGTCTTCATGCGGGCGCGAAAGCCATGGTCGCGCTTGCGCTTCAGGTTGCTGGGCTGGAAGGTACGCTTGGTGGCCATGATCGCGGCAGAAGTTCTGAACGGAACCCGAAATGCTATCCCGGAGTCCCCCCATTGTCAATCAATCGCCTCTCCCCGATCCGGGTAGCCGGCCAGCAGTGTTAACCTGCCGCTCCACGCGCCATCCGCCCCTTTCCGCCATGAACATGCCCACCGTTCCCGCGCCGACCGATGCCCTGTCGCTCTGGCCGCGCTGCATGGAACGCCTCGAGGCGGAACTGCCGGTCGAAGACGTCCACACCTGGCTGCGGCCGCTGCAGGCCAGAAGCCAGCCGCAGGGGTTGGTCCTCTACGCGCCCAACGCCTTCGTGCTCGAAGTCGTGCGCGACCGCCACCTGCCGCGCATCCGCGAACTGCTCGCCCACTTCACCGGCAAGGACGAGGTCCAGCTCGAGATCGGCGCAGCCGCGCCCATCGAGCGCGCCGCTGCCATCCCGGCCCGGCAGGCCACGCCCGGTGTTGTCACCAGCCCCGAACCGTTCCACGGCAACGTCGACGCGCAATACACCTTCGCCAATTTCGTCGAGGGCCGCAGCAACCAGATGGCGCGCGCGGCCGCCTGGCAGGCCGCGCAGAAGCCCGGGGAGCGGCTGCACAACCCGCTCCTGCTCTACGGCGGCACCGGCCTGGGCAAGACCCATTTGATGTTCGCCGCCGGCAACGAGATGCGCCGACTCAACCCGGGCGCACGCGTGCTCTACCTGCGTTCGAACGAGTTCTACAACGAGTTCTTCCGCGCCCTGCAGGACCGCAACGTCGACCAGTTCAAGCGCCGCCTGCAGCAGGTGGATGCGCTGCTGCTGGACGACATCCAGTTCTTTGCCGGCAAGGAACGGACCCAGGAAGAGTTCTTCCACACCTTCAACATGCTCTTCGAAGGCCGGCAACAGATCATCCTGACCTGCGACCGTTATCCGCGCGAGGTCGAGGGGTTGGAATCCCGCTTGAAATCGAGGCTGGCCTGGGGGTTGTCGGTGGCGATCGACCCACCGGATTTCGAGACCCGGGCCCAGATCGTGTTGGCCAAGGCCAGTGAGCGGGGAATCGAACTGCCGGAAACCGTGGCCCAGCTCCTCGCCAAGCGAATGCACTCCAACGTGCGCGACCTGGAAGGCGCCCTCAACACGCTGGCAGCCCGGGCCCATTTCACCGGACAACTGATCACGGCCGAATTCGCCCAGGAGACCCTGCGGGATCTTTTCAGGGCCCAGCAGGCCCTAGTCTCCATCCCCAACATTCAGAAGACCGTGGCAGACTACTACGGGCTACCGTTGAGGGAACTCCTCTCCAAGCGCCGCACCCGGTCGTTGGCGCGTCCGCGCCAGGTCGCGATGGCGTTGGCGAAGGAGTTGACCGAACACAGCCTGCCGGAAATCGGGGACGCCTTCGGCGGGCGGGATCACACCACCGTGCTGCATGCCTGCAGGCAGGTCCGCAGCTTGGTGGAAACCGATGCGAAGATACATGAGGACTGGGACAAGTTGTTGCGGAAATTGACCGAGTGACTTCCACCTGACGGCCTTGTGGACAAGTTGTGGACAACCGGGGGGAAATAGCGGAGCCAAATTTTATCCACAGGAAGCTCCACGGTTGTTCCGGGGTTTTACGCGGGTTGAATGCCCGACAAAATTCTTTTAAAACAATGGTTTGAGTTGGTTTTCCCCTGAAAATCCGCCCTCCTCCACCACCGCTTTTGATTATTTACTCTCTTGTAAAAGCAATACGGCACGACCGACATCAAGGACAAATCCATGCGCTTCTCCCTGCAACGCGAAGTCCTGCTCAAGCCTCTCGCCCAGGTCGTCAACGTGGTTGAACGGAGGCAGACGTTGCCTGTCCTGGCCAACCTGTACCTGAAGGTCGAACCAGGAAGCATTTCCTTGACCGGGACCGACCTTGAAGTCGAGATGATCGCCAAGGCCGAAGCGCAGGACACGGAGTCGGGAGAAACGACGATCCCCGCGCGCAAGTTCTTCGACATCGTCCGTGCCCTCCCGGATGGGAGCAAAGTCACCGTCAGCCAGAGCGGCGACAAGATCAACGTGCAGGCCGGACGCAGCCGTTTCAGCCTATCGAGCCTGCCGGCCAACGACTTCCCGTCCATCGACGAAGTCGACGCCACTGAACACGTCCAGGTGCCGGAATCCGCTTTGAAGGAGCTGATCGATCGCACTGCATTCGCGATGGCTCAGCAGGACGTGCGTTACTACCTCAACGGCCTGTTGTTCGACCTGCGCGACGATACGCTGCGCTGCGTAGCCACTGATGGACATCGCCTGGCCCTGTGCGAGGCAAAGCTTGACCAGCGCGGGCAGAAGCGCCAGATCATCGTGCCGCGCAAGGGCGTGCAAGAACTGCAACGCCTGCTTGAAGGCGGTGATCGCGTGCTCGACCTGGAGTTGGGCCGAAACCACATCCGCGTCAAGCGCGACGATGTTACCTTCACCTCGAAGCTGATCGATGGCCGCTTCCCCGATTACGAAGCAGTGATCCCGATTGGTGCCGACAAGCAGGTCAAGGTGGACCGGGAGACGCTGCGTGCTGCCCTGCAGCGGGCGGCGATCCTGTCGAACGAGAAATACCGCGGCGTCCGCGTCGAGGTATCTCCTGGGCAGGTGCGCATCCAGACCAACAATCCGGAGCAGGAAGAAGCGCAGGAAGACGTCGAGGCCGAGACCAAGGTCGACGGCCTGGCCATCGGCTTCAACGTGACCTACCTGCTGGATGCCTTGACGGCCCTGCGCGACGAACAGGTCGTGCTGTCGATGCGCGACGCGAATTCCTCAGCCTTGGTGCAGGAAGCCGGCAATGATCGCAGCCGGCACGTGGTGATGCCGCTTCGCCTTTGACATGGCCCGAATACTGTTCCACGTGAAACTCGACCGCCCGGCCTGTCCGGGCGGTTTCGCATGGCGCGCGCGTTGAAATGCGGATCACGCGCCTCGATCTGCAGGATGTGCGTTCGATTCCCGAAGCGCGATTGGCACCGGCTCCGGGCCTGAACCTGCTGGTGGGCGGGAACGGTGCCGGCAAGACTAGTGTGCTGGAAGCGGTGCACTTGCTGGGGTATGGGCGCAGCTTCCGTGGGCGGGTTCGCGATGGACTGGTGCGCACCGGGGCCGACGCCCTCGGGATCTACGTCGAATGGAATGATGCAGCCGACCGCAGCCACCGCGCGGGATTGCGGCATGCCGGCTCGAGCTGGGAAGCCCGTCTGGATGGCGAAACCGTCACCCAGTTGGGTGACCTGTGTGCAGCGTTCGCGGTTGCCACGTTCGAGCCGACCAGCCATGCGTTGGTCTCCGGAAGTGCCGAGCCGCGGCGACGCTACCTCGACTGGGGCCTGTTCCACGTGGAACCCGATTATCTTCGGCAATGGCGACGCTACATCCGCGCCCTGAAACAACGGAACGCCCTGCTCAAGGCGCGACATGCCGGCGCCCAGCTGGATGTCTGGGATCGAGAGTTGGCGGAAGCGGGCGAGCCTTTGCAACGGCACCGCGAAGCCTATGTCGCCGCCCTGCTTCCTCATCTCCAGGCCGTCACCGAACAACTGGTGCCGACATTCGGCATCGCTGCCCTGAGTCTGCACCCCGGGTGGAAACAGGAAGCGATGCCGCTGGAGGATGCCTTGTTGCTGGGCCGCGAGCGCGACCTTGCCCTCGGGCACACCGGCGTCGGCCCGCATCGGGCCGATTGGCGGGTGGATTTCGTCGCCCGCCCGGGCCGGGAGCCTTACTCGCGGGGTCAGGCCAAACTGGTGGCGCTGGCTTGCCTGTTGGCCCAGGCGCGCCATTTGCATGAGGCGAGGGGTGAATGGCCGGTCGTGTTGCTGGACGACTTTGCTTCCGAACTGGATGCCAGCCACCGGAGGCGCGTCCTGGAACAACTGCTCCACGATGGCGCCCAGGTCTTCATGACCGGAGTCGAGGTGCCGCCCGAACTGGCCCAGGCAGCCGTTCGAAAGTTCCACGTGGAACATGGCCGGGGGATAATCGAAGCCTGACCCACGGAGTCGGCCGGAGATGCTGGATGCTACAATAATCCGTTGAAATCCAGCCTTTCGGCGTGCCGTTCTGGCCGCGCCCCACCGGAGTTCCCATCCGCATGACGGAAGCGACCGAGGCCGCCCCCGGCCAACCCAACGCGAACTACGATTCCAGCAAGATCACCGTGTTGCGCGGCCTCGAGGCCGTGCGCAAGCGTCCAGGCATGTACATCGGCGATGTGCACGACGGCACTGGCCTGCACCACATGGTGTTCGAGGTGGTCGACAACTCGGTGGACGAGGCGCTGGCCGGCCACGCCGACGAAATCATCGCCACCATCCACGAGGATGGCTCGGTGTCGGTGTCGGACAACGGCCGCGGCATTCCGGTCGACATCCACAAGGAAGAAGGCGTCTCGGCGGCCGAGGTCATCATGACCGTGCTGCACGCCGGCGGTAAGTTCGACGACAACAGCTACAAGGTCTCGGGCGGCCTGCACGGCGTCGGCGTGTCGGTGGTCAATGCGCTATCGGACAAGCTGACCCTCGACATCTGGCGCGATGGCGGGCATTACCAGCAGGAATACCACCTGGGCGAGCCGGTGTATCCGCTGAAGCGGGTAGGGGATCAAGGCAGCCGGCAAGGCACCACGCTGCGTTTCTGGCCCTCGGCGGAAATTTTTACCGATACCGAATTCCACTACGACATCCTTGCCCGCCGCCTGCGCGAGCTGAGCTTCCTCAATTCCGGCGTCAAGATCACCCTGACCGACGAGCGCGGGGAAGGGGAGACCACGACGTTCGAGTACGAAGGCGGCATCCGCAGCTTCGTCGAGCACCTGGCGCATTTGAAGACGCCACTGCACCCGAACGTGATTTCGGTGACTGGCGAGCAGAACGGCATCACCGTGGACGTGGCCCTGCAGTGGACCGACGCCTACCAGGAAACGATGTTCTGCTTCACCAACAACATCCCGCAGAAGGATGGCGGTACCCATTTGATCGGCTTTCGTGCGGCGCTGACGCGCACGTTGAGCAACTACATCGAACAGAGCGGCATCGCCAAGCAGGCCAAGGTGACCTTGTCGGGCGACGACATGCGCGAGGGCCTGATCGCGGTGCTGTCGGTCAAGGTGCCGGACCCGAGCTTCTCCAGCCAGACCAAGGAGAAGCTGGTTTCGTCCGAGGTGCGGCCGGTTGTTGAGGGCACGTTCGGCGCACGTTTGGAGGAGTTCCTTCAGGAACATCCCAACGAGGCGCGTGCGATCGCCGGCAAGATCGTCGATGCCGCCCGCGCCCGCGAGGCCGCGCGCAAGGCCCGCGACCTGACCCGCCGCAAGGGCGCGCTGGATATCGCCGGACTGCCGGGCAAGCTGGCCGACTGCCAGGAGAAGGATCCGGCGCTGTCGGAGCTGTTCATCGTCGAGGGCGACTCGGCGGGCGGCTCGGCCAAGCAGGGCCGCAACCGCAAGACCCAGGCGATCCTGCCACTGAAGGGCAAGATCCTCAACGTCGAGCGCGCTCGCTTCGACCGCATGCTGGCCTCGGCCGAGGTCGGCACGCTGATCACCGCGCTCGGCACCGGCATCGGCAAGGATGAATATAACCCGGATAAATTGCGCTACCATCGCATTATCCTGATGACCGACGCCGACGTCGACGGCAGCCACATCCGCACCCTGCTGCTGACCTTCTTCTACCGGCAGATGCCGGAGTTGATCGAGCGCGGCCACATCTACATCGGCCTGCCGCCGCTGTACAAGATCAAGCAGGGCAAGAACGAGCTGTACCTGAAGGACGATGCGGCGTTGGACGCGTACCTCGCCAACAACGCGGTGGAGGGCGCGGCGCTGATCCCCGCCGAAAACGAGCTGGCGATCGAAGGCGGGGCACTCGAGAAGCTGCTGTTGGCCTTCGCCGAGGCGCGCGCCGCGATCGCCCGCAACGCGCATCGCTACGATCCGATCGTGCTGGAGTCGTTGATCGACTTCACTCCGCTCGATGCCGCCTCGCTCGCCGCCAACACCGACGAAGCGCACGAGCTGGACGCCCTGGCCGCGCGCCTGAACCGCACGGGCCTCGGCAAGCCGCGCTATGCGCTGAAGTTGCAGCCGGCGACCGAGGGCCATCCTGCGGCACTGCTCATCACCCGCACTCACATGGGCGAGGAACTCACGCAGGTCCTGCCGCTGTCGATCTTCGAGCACGGCGAGCTGAAGCCCCTGCGTGAAGTCGCCGCGGTGCTGCACGGCCTGATCCGCGAGGGCGCGAAGATCGTGCGCGGCAATCGTTCTCAGGAGATCGCGAGCTTCGCCGACGCCCAGGCGTGGTTGCTGGACGAAGCCAAGCGCGGCCGCCAGATCCAGCGCTTCAAGGGCTTGGGCGAAATGAACCCCGAGCAGCTCTGGGACACCACGGTGAACCCGGAAACCCGGCGCCTGTTGCGCGTGCGGATCGAGGACGCGGTGGCCGCCGACCAGATTTTCACCACCCTGATGGGCGACGTGGTCGAGCCGCGCCGCGAATTCATCGAGGACAACGCGCTGAAGGTCGCCAACCTCGACGTCTGAGGCGTGCGCATGGAGGAGGGCGCCCATTCGGGTCGAAGCCGCGGTGCGGTGTCGTTGCGGGCACTGGGCGACCTGCTGGGCATAGCGCTGCTGGCCGTGGCGCTGAGTTTCGTGCCCATGGCTGCCCTGGACGTGTCGGGTGCCCCGCTGGGCGAGACCGGCGCGGCCTGGGTATTCAGCGGTGCGCTTGCGATGGCGCTGCTGTGGTGGGAGTGGCGGCTACCCTTGCCTGTGCCGGCAAAGCCGATGCGCACGCCGCAACCGGCATTGCGGGCGCTGCTGGTCGGCCTGATGGCGGGCCTCCTGCTGCCGCTCCTGGACACCGCCATCGAATGGAGTCTCGCGGGACTTGGAGTCGATGCTATCCAGGCGGCCAACGAGGCCCCGATTCGTCGCGCGCTGGCCGCAGCGCCGTTCGCCACCTTGGTGCAAATCGTCCTGCTGGCGCCTTGGCTGGAAGAGCGGCTGTTGCGCGGACGCCTGTTCCTGCGCTTTCGCAACGCCGGAATGCCTTGGCTCGGAATGGTCCTGACCAGTGGCGTGTTCGCCCTGATGCACGAGTTCACCCCGGATCAAGGGCAGCGGCTGGCGGAGTGGTTGGCACTGATCGGGATCTACGCGGGATTCGGCATGGTCATGTGCCTGCTCTATGCCTGGAGCGGTCGGCTGCGCACGGCGATCGCCGCCCATGCGGCCAGCAACCTGGTGGCATGCGGCCTGCTGTGGGCGGAAATCTCCGCCTGAACGGTGAGCCTCGGACAACCAGGCGTTGACGCCGTCTTGCCGGCGGGTGACCTACAACCGTCCCAACCTTTCCAGAATGCGGATGCCACCATGAAGCGTTTCCCCTCCAAGTCGCTGTTGCTGGCCGCCGCCGTCGCAATCGCCGTTGCCGCGTGCGCGACCACGACATCCCCCACCGGACGCACCCAGGTCGTCGGCGGCGTGTCCCAGCAGCAGCTCGACCAGATGGGCGAGCAGGCGTTCGCAGAATTGAAGTCGCAGAAAGCCCAGACCCGCGACAGCGGCCAGCGCAGCTATGCCGCCTGCGTGGTCAATGCCCTGGTGCGCGAATTGCCGGTGGACTGGCAACAGCGGTACCGCTGGGAATCCGCGGTCTTCGTCGACAACAACCCGAACGCCTTCGCCCTGCCGGGCGGCAAGGTCGGCCTGTATACCGGCATCTTCAGCGTCGCTCGCAACCAGGACCAATTGGCGGGCGTGGTGGCGCACGAGATCGGCCACGTCCTGGCCAACCACCACAACGAACGCATCACCCGACAGATGGGGACGCAGGGTGCGCTGCAGGTTGCGGGTGCCATCCTGGGCGCGCGCTACGGACAGGGCATCGGAGATGCGGCGATGCAGGGTGGCAGCATCCTGGCGCAGACCGGGTTCCTGCTGCCCGGTTCGCGGGTGCAGGAGAGCGAGGCGGATGTCGTCGGCCAGCAGCTGATGGCCAAGGCCGGGTTCGACCCAAGGCAGATGGTCGGTCTGTGGGAGAACATGATCAAGGCCAGCGGCAGCCGTTCGCCCGAATGGCTGTCCACCCACCCCGACCCGCAATCGCGCATGGCCGAGATGAATCAGCGCGCCGTCGGGCTGATGCCGGCCTACCAGCAGGCGCAGGCGAGCGGTCGCCGCCCGCGCTGCGGCTGACCCGAAGGTCGCCCCGCTTAACGAAAGATGCGCTTGCCGACCATACGGCTGCGGCAAGTGCCCGGCATCTGCTAGTTTTGTGACCCTGCGGATCGATCCCGCGGCCATCGGGCGATGCGCGCCCGGACCGAAACACAGGAGCACCCCATGAATACTTCGCAACCTATCCGCCTGCTGCCTGCCGCCATCGTGCTGGCGCTGTCCTCCCTCATCGTGCTGCCGGTCGCCGCGCAGGAACTCGGTTCAACCAGCATGCGTGCCCAACGCACGGAACGCATGAAGGAGCAGGGGCGCACCAGCGAAAAACAGGCGAAGCAAGCGGCCGAATATCCTGAGGCCACCCGTCAAGAGCCGAATGAACGCGCTTCGGCCAAGGGCATGAAGCAGCTCCAGTCCCTCGCCAAACAGTACGAGGCGGGCGAATACGCAGCCGTGATGGATGCCGCCGCCGCTTTCGCCAATACCGCCAGCAACAGTTACGAGAAGGCCTATGCCTACCAGCTTGCTGCCAGCGCGGCGGCCGAGACCGAACAATGGGCGAAAGGCGTGGAATACGCGAAGGCGGCAGTGGAGGCCAACGGCCTCGACAACAACAACCACTTCCGCGTGATGAGCAACCTAGCGTCGATGCAGGCGCAGCAGGAACAGTATCCGCAAGCGCTGGCCACGATCGAGCGCTTTCTGGCCGAGACCAAGTCGACCGATTCGCGCTACCTGTCGATGCGCGCCAGCCTGCTTGCCAATGCCGGACGCAATGACGAGGCAGCCGCGGCTTTCAAGCAGATCTTGGCGCAGAACCCTGGCGACAAGCGGGTGCTGATGAACGTGGTTTCCACACTGCAGCAGGGCGACAAGTTCGCCGAAGCCAACCAACTCCTGCAGGACGCCCGCAAGCGCGGGATGCTGACCGAAGCCCGGGAATACCGGTCCCTGTATTCCGGGCTGCTCAGTACGGAGGACTGGAAAGGCGCTGCGGAGGTCATCGAGGAAGGCGCGATGAAGGGGTTGTTGCCGAAGGACAAGGATCTGGCGAAGGCCTGGTCAGTCACCGGCAATCGCGCCTACTTTGCCGACGACCTGGATGCGGCCGCGAAGTACTACGCGCGCGCGGCTGAGATTTCGGACGATGGTGAGGATTACCTCAACCTGGCCAAGGTCTACGACTTCCAGAACAAGCAAGCCGAATCCAGAGCGGCGGCCCAGAAGGCCCTGGCGAAGGGCGTCGGCAACAAGGCCGAAGCCACTCGCCTGTCCAACAAGAAATAGTTCGTTCCGGCCCGCCCCCCCTGTGGTGCAGGTCGCTTCGCTTGGTATAAGCTACGGGGTTCCTGCCCAGGCGGGAACCCGACCCCGGCGCCTGTCGCCGCGAACACGATGAGCCAGCTGCATGACGGAAACCACCGCTAGCTACGAATACACCGATGACCGCGAGGACGAAGGCCTCAACTGGGCCCGCATCGCCGGCATCTCGGCAGCCATCGCGGTCCACGTGGCGGCCCTGATGCTGCTGATGGCGCCGGTCTCCCCGCCGCCGTCCGCCGACGAACAGGCCGACCGCGTCGACGTGCAGTTCATCGAGCCGCCGCCGCCGCCGCCACCGCCGCCGCCGCCGCCGAAGGAACCGCCCAAGGAAATCAAGATGACGCCGCAGCCGCAGCCGCAGCCGCAGCGCGTGCTGCCGCCGCCGCCGACCGAGGCGCCGCCGATCATCACCGACACGCCGCGTGCGGTCGACGTCCAGGCGCCGCCACCGTCGCCGCCAACTCCGGCACCGCCGCAGCCGCCCGCCCGCACCGCGCCGAGCGGTGACCTGAGCGCCAGCATGTGCGTGCCGGTGCGTCCGCAGTACCCGCGTGAAGCCGAGCGTGCCGGCATCACCGGCACGGTCATGGTTTCGGTGTCGTTCAACAACTCCGGCGCCATCACCGAAGCGCGGGTGCAGAAGAGCAGCGGCAACCGCGACCTCGACCGCGCGGCGGTCACCGCCGCGAAGCGCGCCAAGCTTTGCCCGGGTTCGGGTGATGGCTCGGGGTACTTCCCGGTCAATTTCGTCATCAATTGATCCCCCCGCTTTTCCCGTAACAACACTTCCTTTTTCCACTCAATAAAGGTAAGCGTCATGCTGCAGCAGACCACCACCCAGCCCGCCGCCGGCGGCAACAACGCCGAAGCGCTCCAGCAGATGAGCTTCGGCCATCTGATCCAGAACTTTGACCTCGTCGGCTGGATCGTGTTCATCACCCTGATGATCTTCTCGGTGATGTCGATCTACTGGATCGTCGTCAACTTCGTGAAGAACATGCGCCTGCGCGGCAGCGCCGACCGCGTGACCACCACGTTCTGGCAGACGCCGAACGCCCAGGACGCCATCCGCTACATGGAAGAGCAGCCGAAGTCCGAGCCGTTCTCCAAGATCGCGCTGGACGCCGCCCAGGCCGCCGCGCACCACCAGCGCCATGAAGGCTCGCGCCTGGCCGAGTCGCTGAACCGCTCGGAGTTCGTGGACCGCGCCCTGCGCCAGGCCGTGACCCGCGAAAGCGCCAAGCTCGACGATGGCCTGACCCTGCTCGCCACCGTCGGTGCCACCGCACCGTTCGTCGGTCTGCTGGGTACGGTGTGGGGCATCTACCACGCCCTGATCCGCATCGGTTCGACTGGCGACGCCTCCATCTCGGCCGTGGCCGGCCCGGTGGGTGAAGCCCTGATCATGACCGCGCTCGGCCTGTTCGTGGCGATCCCGGCGGTGTTGGCCTACAACTTCTTCAGCCGCCTGAACCGCGTGACGAACTCGAAGTTCGACACCTTCGCGCACGACCTGCACGACTTCTTCGCGACCGGTTCGCGCGTCGGCGAGTCGAACCGCTGATCGGCGGCTCCTTCGTCCCCGCTTCCACGCGATACGTCTGACCAGAGGAACACCCCATGGCTTTTTCCAGCGGAAATGAAGGTGGCGGCGTGATGGCCGACATCAACGTCACGCCCCTCGTGGACGTGATGCTGGTGCTGCTGATCATCTTCATGATCACCACGCCGTTGATGAACCACAAAACCAAGGTCGAGTTGCCTCGTGCGGAACTGAAACACAAGGACGAAACGAAGGGCGGCGTCAGCCCGATCACCATCTCGGTGACCGAGACTGGCGACTTGTTCTGGAACGACGAGCCGGTGAGCAAGTCCGTGGTCGAAAGCCGCCTTTCGAGCGCGGCCCAGCGCCAGCCGCAGCCGCCGTTGAACCTGCGCGGCGATCGCACCACCAAGCTGCGGACGATCAACGAGATCACCCGCATCGCCCAGCAGCAGGGCATGCTGGACATCGGCTACGTCGCTACCCGCGACAAGCGGAACTGAGGAGAATCCGCGATGGCATTTTCGACAGGCGGAAACAAGGGACCGATGGCCGACATCAACGTCACGCCCCTCGTGGACGTGATGCTGGTGCTGCTGATCATCTTCATGGTGACCATGCCGATCCAGTCCTACCCGATCAAGATCGATCTCCCGCAGAAGACGGACAAGCCGCCGGAGGTCGAGAAGGATCCGCCGGAGCCCATCAAGCTGCGTATCGATGCGGCCGGGCAGGTGTATTGGAACGACTCCCCGACGCCGATCAACGCGCTCGAGAACATGATGTCCTCGGAAGTCCAGAAGGACCCAACCAACCAACCGCAGCTGCAGATCCAGACCAACGACGACGCGCAATACGAAGTGTTGGCGAAGGTGCTGGCCTCGGCCAAGAACGCCGAGATGCAGAAGATCGGTTTCGTCACTTCGGAGTGATCCGGATGAACGGGCACGGCGGCACAGACCGCTGGCCTCGAACAAGAACCACGAGTGGAAACACGCCGTCCCCGAAAGGGACGGCGTTTTCTTTTCCGTCGTTCGCAGTGGCCCGCAAGGGCACTCAGCCCGCGGTGCGCGCGAGTATCCGCAGGTAGCGTTTCACGGTCGCGTCCAGGCCCGCGTACAAGGCTTCGCCGACAAGCGCATGCCCGATCGACACTTCCGCCACGCCTTCGACCGCGGAGAGGAAAGCGTCGAGGTTGGATTGGGCGAGGTCGTGCCCCGCGTTCACGCCCAGCCCGGCGGCATGCGCGCGACGCGCGGCGGCGGCGCAATCGCGCAATGCGGAATCATCGCCGCGCGCGTGGCCTTCGGCGAAGGGCCCGGTGTACAGCTCGATGCGGTCGGCGCCGCATTCCCCAGCGCGGGCCACGTTCGCATCGCCGGCATCGGCGAACAGGCTCACCCGGCAGCCGTAGCCTTTCAGGGCGGCGACGAGCGGTGCCAACGCCGGCAGATCGCGGCCGAAATCGAAACCATGGTCCGAAGTGAGCTGGGCGTCGCCATCGGGCACCAGGGTGGCCTGCGCCGGGCGCACCGCGTCGCACAGGGGCAGGAAGCCGGGATAGCCCGGACGCGGTGGTGCGAAGGGATTGCCCTCGAGGTTGAACTCGACACCGTATTCGGCGCAGAGCGCGGCAAGCGCGTGCACGTCCTCGGTACGGACGTGGCGTGCGTCCGGGCGCGGATGCACGGTGATGCCGTGGGCACCGGCATCCAGGCAGGCGCGCGCGGCCCGAACGATGTCCGGATCCCGGCCGCCGCGCGAATTGCGCAGCACGGCGACCTTGTTGACGTTGACGCTGAGACGGGTCAAGGCAGGGGCGGGTCGTCCGGGACGTCGTAAACGGCCCGCCCGGTGAAGGGGCGTGCCGTGACGTGCGGTTCCGGCGTCGCTTCGGGGATGGCGCTGGCAGGTGGGACGAAACCGTACGGCCGGTCCGCCAGCGCGGCGGTGCGATTGGCCAAGGTCTGCTGGCGCATGCGCTCGATCTCGTCCGGATCGAGCGGCGTGAAATGGTTGTCGTTGCGGCGGTTCGGGAAGACGCTGCGATAGCGCAGCCAGACCCAGGCCGCGATCACGATAGCCGTCAACAGCAGCCACAGCGCCATCGACGCGGGCGCCGGGGCGCGCAGGCCGAAGTACAAGGTTGTCGCGGCCAAAGGCAGCAGCAGCCAGTACATGGTCTCCACTCTCCGGGAACGGAAGGTTCCTGCCGAGTGTAGCTCTTCAGGCCGGTCCCGTGGCCGGGGACCGGTCAGAGCAGGGGCGAGAGCAGGCGGGCGACGGCCTCGGGCAGCCGGGTCCGGAACAGGGGCGCGCGCCCTTCTCCGGGATGGACCCGCGGGGCGTGCGACAGCTCTTCCTCGAACAGCCGGGCCAGCTCGCCGGCCACGCCCGGATCGCGGATCATGGCCTGGACCTCGAAGTTCAGACGGAAGCTGCGATGGTCGAAGTTGGCGCTGCCGATCATGGCCAGATCGTCGTCGACCAGCAGGGCCTTGCTGTGGAGCAGGCGCGGGCCGTATTCGTAGACCTTGACGCCAGCGGCCAGCAGCGCGTCGTAATACGAACGTGCCGCATAGGTGACCAGCCGGCTGTCGCTCATCTTCGGGACCATCAGGCGGACATCCACGCCGCCGAGCGCGGCGGACGTCAGCGCCATCATCGCCGCCTCGCCGGGGACGAAATACGGTGTGGTCATCCATACCCGGTGCCGCGCGGCGTGGATGGCGCTGACGTGCGCGCGATGAATGGCCTCCCAGCGCGAATCCGGGCCCGAGCTCACGATCTGCACGGGGATGCTTCCCGGGACCGACGCGGGCATGCCCTGGACGACCCCGGCCAAGGCATCGCGGTCGTCGGTCGCGTAGATCCAGTCCTCCACGAAGACCTGCTGCAGCTCGCGCACCACGTTGCCCTCGATGCGCAGATGCAGATCGCGATAGGCGTCCTTGCGCAGGCGGTCGTCCTGCTCGTCGGTGACGTTGATTCCGCCGGTATAGCCGATGCGGCCGTCGATCAGCACGATCTTGCGGTGTGTGCGGAGGTTGACCCAGGGACGCTTCCAGACCTGCCAGAGGCGGCCCAGGCGCATCGGGTGGAACCAGGCCAGTTCGCCGCCTGCATCGAGCAGCGGCTGGAAGAAGCGGCGGGACGCCTTCTTCGAGCCCATCGCGTCCAGCAGCAGCCGCACCTTCACGCCGCGAGCGGCCGCGGCCGCAAGGGCGTCGCGCAAGGCGGTGCCGCTGCGGTCGGGTTCGTAGATGTAGTACTCGGCATGCACCTCGCGCCGGGCCTCGGCGATGTCCTGCAGCAGCCGCGGATACTTGTGGCTGCCGTCGACAAGAAGCTCCACGCAGGTGGCGGAGGCGGGCGGGAATCCGGTCGTCGCCATCACCATCCGCTGCATTTCCACATACTCGGGATTGGCGCTTTCGTCGCCGAAATCGCCCAAGGCCACGCGCCGGCGGGCACGCCGCAGGCGGTGGCGCTCGATCTTCTGCGGACCGAACAGGTAATAGACGAGGAAGCCGACGTAGGGCAGCAGGGCCAGGCTCATCAGCCAGCTCAGCGTGGCGGCCGGCTCGCGCTTCTGCAACACGATCCAGCCCCCCAACCAGACCAGGTAGGTGAGCCAGCCCAGCGTCAACCAGGTACGCACGTGGGGGATGGTCCAGAAACCGGCCCAACCGGCCTGAACTGCATTCAGAAAATCCTGCATCGCGCGGTCTCCGTATCGCAGCCCGTGCGATCCCGCGACGCTAGGCTAACCGCATGGCTCTTGCCGACAAAATCCGCAGGCCCGCCGCAGCCGCGATCAAGGGTCGCGGTGCGGCTTCGCGCGTGCACGGGCGTTTCGAAAAGACCATCTGCGCCGGCGAGGACGATGGCTGGGGGTCGCTGCATGCGCAGGACGACACCGACCCGGCCATGCCGCCGCGCACCGAAGTGCGGATCGAGCGCGCACGCACGATCATCAGCCGCAACCAGTCGCCGGACGTCGGTTTCTCGCAATCGGTCAATCCGTATCGCGGTTGCGAGCATGGTATAGTACTGTGGTGAATGTAAACGCTATTTGTTCAATAAAAACAACTAGTTAAACAAGCTAAAGTTTACAGAAAAGTTATTGGGAAGCTTGTCGGCTATGGCTGTGAGGGTTGCTCCGAGAGCGACGCTGGTGACGAAGCTTTGGCCAGAAAGATACGAACCGTGCATGCTTGGAACTAGCCAGAAAATGCGTTAACTTCCCACTCAGACGCGTACCTGTTTCAGCTGGAAAAGTTCAACAAGTAGTCACTATCACCGCTGTAAGCCACGGCGGACATTTCATCACGACGCGCGTCATGGTGCGGGAGGCGAACGCCTTCCGCAGTACCTGCGTGCCTTTGCGTACGCGAAGTGATGGAGTGAGTCGTGACATACAGTGCGGTCGTTCGTCAATCAGCTAGGCGCCATGAGAATCAGTTAGGCGAGCAGAATTGGAAACTGCGTTTGCCCTGCGGATTCTTCTTCTTGTGCCACGAAAGCACGGGGCTACCTATAGAGCCTGTGTATCACTTTCTGACGGCGAATCAACTATCGCGCAATTTGGCAGCGAAGCTAATTTCGCGTCCCAATACGTCCAAGGCGGTAGCCTACGACATCAGGGATTTTGTTGATTTCCTTGATGCGGTCAAGAAGAAGATTGAGGACGTCGACGCAGACGTATTCGAACAGTACTTGGGAACCATGAATGGTGTGGTCTCCGCCGCAACGGGGGAAACATTCTTACCAAGCACTATCACCAGGCGCGCATCGTCAGTTAGATCACTCTTGAAGCACTGCCAAGATGCAGGGCTCATAAAGAATAGATTTGATGTTTCCTTGGTTGAGACACCTTCTGGCTCCAAGGAAGTCATCCTCAACAATATTCCTTTGCCGGAAACAGGCCCTATTGATCGTGTAATCCGGGCCGTAGATCCTCGCGCGCTAGCACCATTCATGTATGCCCTCGGGCCCGAGCCAGTAGTCGTACTGGACGGCATAGTCGCGTTGCCAGGAACAACGACTCGACAGCGGCTGATGAGCGAACTATCACTACAGGCGGGGCTCCGGCGGGAAGAGGCATGCAATCTTCCGCGCGCGGTGATTTTTGAGGCCGACACCGAAGGCCGAAATCTACTGACATCCGTCGCTATACCGGTTGTTGGAAAGGGTCAAAAAGTGAGGCAGGTTCCCGTAGTGGTGTGGCTGCTGCAAGCTCTCAAACAATACATAACTGACGTGCGAGATCCGATTCTTCAAGAGGCAATTTCGAAGGGATGGCGCGACCATGACCACGGTCTTTTGTTCGTATTAGAGACTGCACGCAAAGGCGCTTTAGGAAGTTCAGTAACGCCACATCAGTCCTCACGTGAGTTTGCAAAAACACGAGAGTTACTTAGGCAAACTCTTCGAAACAACCAGAGCAAAAAAACCTTGTTCCTTCGTTTCAACGCCAGTCGGCTCACCATACATGCGCTACGACACACATTCGCCCTCACGACATACATTGCTCGCAAGAGGGACGGCGATCCCGAGCCATCCAAGTACATCCAGAGTGTGCTCGGACATAGCTTCCGAGAGACTACTGAAGCCATGTACCTGCGAAGTTCTCACGTCTATGAGTCGGAGCTTTCAGAGGCGATGGAACTCCAAATGAAGGACATCCTTCGTGTCGGGTAAGACGACAGCTAAGGAACGTTTCTCTTCGATAGAAGCCTCCAACGGGAATAGGCTTCCATGGACGTGCCGGGTTGAGCGGAGAGAAGGGAAGATCGTTGCTGAGTTTATAGATGGAAAATCGCCCACGCCACAGCTGCTAGATCTATCGAAATGGCAATCAATGGGTGGTCTTGTTATCGAATTTGCAGAAGCTTTTGTTGTCGCTTATGGCCCTAGCGAAAGAACCTCCAGAATTACAGCAGTAACAAACATTACCTATGGATTTATCGCATTTCTCTCATCTAGCGGAAAAAGAATTGACAACCCTGCAGACCTAACGAGCGAAATAATTAGGAGCGCTCTAGCTTGGATTCGCAGGTGTGATAGTGAGGGAATATCTGTTCTGAAACCCAATACGCAGACGAAGTACTGGGGTGCAATCAAGAAAGTCGTTAGCTCGCTGCAGCGGCGTAATAAAGAACTCTACTCAAATATTGAGCTGCCAACGAAGCCGTTTGCTGGGGTGAAGTTCAATTCAGGCCCACCTCCTGAAGTGGATATCGATGACTATGCTCGATTCATGATCCGAGTGTGTACTGATGTTGCAAAGACAATTGATGAGGTACGCCCAAAGCTCAAGAGACTGGGTGATGAGTTGATACGACTAGGTGAAGGAAAAGCACCAGAATTAAACACAATCGAGGGGCTTGCTGCTCTTCTTACATTTAGCAATGGGGGAGTTGTTCCGGAGAGAAGGCAACTATTACATGGGGATCCAGAAGTCTTTCGAGCTGTAGAAAAGCTTGGATACACTGAGATCCGAAAAGCCGCGCATCCGCAGATAAACGATCTTGTTCCGTTTGTCTACCTAATGGCCGCACATACTGGTTTCAACCAGCAGCCATTAACCTACTTGGATCAAACGAACATAAGCTGTTCGTCCATGTTAGGAACGCAGAAGCGTTTCCTTACACCACTGAAGGTTCGAGCTGGCGAAGTGGTACGTCGCTCGTTTATAGAGTGCGACGACAAGTTGTCTGTACCCAATCTCATCGACTTCCTGGAAGAGTGGACGGAGCGCATTCGAAGCGTTGCACCACGGCACATCGATAGAGATATATGGCTTTTTGTTACCAAGTGGAAGGCGAAAAGCACTGAGATGGAACTTATTAAGTCTCTTGCCTTCAGGGAAAAGAGAAGCTTGACGCTTCTATCGGGTGCAATGGCCGCGTACTGCAGGGGTGCAGGCTGGCGCTGGAGGGGACTCAAGGAAATGAGGCTCACTTTTTCTGAGCTATTTCTCAGGGCCTCACCCGGAGATATTGTAGGATTGCGCGTACTTCTCGGGCAGAAGAGTGTCAACACAACGGCGAAGCACTACAGAACCCAGCTGGGTATTCAACAGTCGGAAGAATTGATCTCGGGGGCGACTCAGCATCATCAACGATGGATTGGATCGAGCGGGAAGATCGATAGTCGCTTCAAGAACGAGAATCGGCCACGTACCGCTACTCAGGTAGGCTTCGATTGTATGGACCCGTTCAACAGCCCGATAAGAGGAGAACTTGAGGGCAAGCTATGTGAGGCATACGGCCAGTGTCCTAGGTGTCCTCTTGCCAAGTCAAACCCTGATAGCGGTTACGCCTTAGCGCGGTTTATTCAATGGAAGGACGAGTACCAGAATTCTATGGGTCGGCTCGGAAAAGACGTTTGGAAACAGAAGTTCTCGGACGCCTATACACGACTCGTCACTTACTGGATACCGAGCCTCTCGAGCCCTGAGACCTTGGGGCTTGCGCGCACAAAAAAGCTAGGACCGCTGGCCGATTTGGAGTAATCCATGAAAATCAAAGAAAGACCTTCTGAAGATCTACAAGGAGATACTTGGCATCTTGAGAACCCAACGCCCGCGCAAAGAGAACAGCGCGACGTTGTCTCCTGGAAAATCGAACTTGGATCGAATGAGCATCTTACTGATGTGCAGCATGCAGTTCTTCTAGAAGAACTTCAGTGCTTCATGCGGGTCATGCTGACAGACCCAGATGGCGGCGCACGAATGGCAGTGGGCTCGGCACATCAGTCTGTTCATGCAATTGGAGAGCTTGCGAGGTTCTTGGTCACTCATCATGTTTCCTCGCTAGAAGATTTCACCAGCGATCTGAGTTGGGAGTATGTCACTCATTATGAGTGAGAGGTGGGAAGAGGGCGGTTCCCCCGTCGGACGACCTCGTGAAGCCACATTCTCCTCCGCGCATCGCGTTCTCAATCTTGTCCGACAAATATACGACCAGCGACATCGGATGCGGCAGCAAGGTGTCGGTCACATATCTGAAGCGCCATTCTCGGGAAGGACCCCCTACGATGTTGTGACGAATGAAATGGGGTTTCAGAAAGATGGAAAACTAAAGCCTATTCCCGATCGTGTCGCAATCGTGACGCTGTCCGAAGCCTTCAAGTGGGTAACCGAGCGAGCAGAGGACATTCTGACATTGCAGGATTTTGCTCTCAGGGCTATCGCGGATCTTCCGTATGCTGCGGCTAACGTTGAGATTAGGAAATTCGTCGCGGAGTACGAGTTCTCGATAGATCCCGAAACTGATCAGCCATGGAGATCACGAGTGACAGCGTGCACACGCACAATGCTGGATGGGCGGGTAGTGGAACTCTCCATTATCCAGTCTTTACGGCGATTGATTCTAAATTTAGTCTCGGCTTGCACCATCTGCATCCAAGGCTGTACCGGATTGCGCGCCCATGAACTCATTGGACTTGATGCGACGAAGGTTAAGAGTCAACTGAAGTGCATTAATCGTAGGCGTTCATCTGACGGACTGATGGAGATGTTCTTCGTCGATGGATTGAGCGCGAAACGGTCCCTGGCGAAGGTCCAGTGGCTGTTTGGGAGCAGGCCTGTGATGTCCAACTACACGCCGGCACCAATCAGAGCATTAGAAATTCTGGATAGCCTGCTGGCCCCATGGCGAAGTTTAGGTGGGCGGAAATCATTGCTCGTTACATTCTCGGAAGCCAGAGGTTTGCCTAGGCGAGGCGACTCTATCGGACGATTTACTGCTACGACACTTACCTACGCACAGAAAGAGTTTGCAGCGAACGCATTGGCACTGAAGACCGAGATGCCAACAGCGGAGGTTGAGTTTGAAGCAATGGCAATTCGGGCTCATCGCTGGCGTACGACCTTTGCTCACTTTGTGTTCTCTACGAGTCCGCGAATGCTCGTTCCATTGCGAGATCACTTCAAGCATTTGAGCGAGGCGTACACAGATACTGGCTACATCGGCACAGATGCGAGCCTTCTGGAGGATTTGGAAGGCGAAAGAATCCAATCAACAGCAGAACTGATGCTGCAGATGACTCTTGGGAAGCCTGTAGGTGCAGGGAGCGTCCAACACCTTGTAGACAGATACCAAAATGAGTTAACGCTCGAAATCGATCAAATGCGTGGAGACTCGCCTTTGGAGAAGGCGGTAGCCCTCGTAAAGAGCCAAGACATTAGAATCTGGAAGGGAACATACGCCACATGCTTTATCGGCATTCTACCTTCAAGGTCGAACTGCACAGCGACGAGTGGATTGCCAGTATCACTGCGAGTTGCTCCAGATTTTGCGATGCGTTCGCCAGACTTGTGCGCAAAATGTCGCTGCTGTCTCATCCTCCCCGACCAGCGCGACTATTGGCAAGAGCGTTTAGAAAAGAATTTGCAAGTGGCGGAAGAGAACGTCAAGCTCGGAGGTGCCCTGTCAACTAGCGGTATTGCTGGGAAGCGTGTCAAACAATGTCGATCAATACTGAAAGTACTTGATCGCATTGAAGCTCCTATTGCCGACGGCGATCACGCCGGAAATTGACTACGTTGTCGCCTTGCGGTGGATTCGGTTCGTATTTAGATCGTAATCGATTGTTCTCAAGCACTAACTCGGCGAGATGGGTTTCCCGGAGGTCTAGTTTCCTCTCCAGCTCGCGCACTCGGACCCGGAGTTCTTTTAAGGCGGCGAGTGTGTCACCTGAGTTCTTGGCCGTCTGAACATACTCGAGGATCATCATCCTCATCTCTGGGTATTGGCAGTGCTTGTGAGCGATAAGTTGTCGGCTCAGGCCAGCCTCAATGGCTACATTCGTGATATTGACTAGTGACTTGCCAGAAGAAAGCGCTCTTGCTTCTAAGGCCTTACTACGTGGCTTGCCTGCCTTCAGGCGCTCAAAGGCGTCATAAAGAGCTTGTTCGGCCTTGGAGCGCCTTTTGACGGTCCCTTGGCTCTTCTTTGTGACCATGCGTTCTAGTCCAGTAAAAACCGAATTGAGTCTATTGAAACAACCAGAGAATTTCTGAATCGAATGCGCCTTGGTTTCGTAGCCTTCTCCACCAAACGGACAGTGGATTAGGGGAAGTTTTCCGATCACCTGTGGCTCGATAGAGGCTCAGTGGCAGCTTACCTTGGGTCGTGGGAGCCCAGTGGACACCGGCCGGCCTCAGCCTCTGGGGCCGTATCTAATGCCCATCGAACAATGAGGACGTTTGCTTAAAGCCCTTCTCATAAGGGGTGGCCTTAGCTTTTATCCATGTCCACTGCTCTGGAAAGAACTCTGGGATGTCCTTCGTCAGCTCGAGATCGACCAACGTACCGGGCAAGACCGGCACATCTAACTTGTTGACTTGCTTCTCAGCCATTTCGCCTCCTAGGGCAACCCCAAGACCAGATTACCAATGTCTAGATTCAAACGGTGGGCTTCGATGCAGCATGAGTGACTGGTTAGGGGCACTATTGGTTACGACTTATCATTAATTATCAAGATTTGATAAGACATAGAAATCAATGCTTTAGAGTGTCTGGTCGGTACGGGCCGGAAGTCGCATGATCATCCTGTCATCAGCTTGGTCATTGAAGCCCGGTTGCCTAATGCATTGGCCGCGATGTACACAGTTAGAAATGGCAGAATGTCTGCGCTTACGCGAATGTACCGGCAAACCTCATTTGGATGGTCGGCTTGGGTCAGGTATGCACACATCACCGATCCATGCATTGCGACTGTTTCCAAAGAACTCCTAGTAGAAATCAGTGCTTGACTGTCGATAGCGCTCGTAAGCTGCAGCACAAGCGTCGTCGCTAATCCTTTCACACGAGCCGGCAGTTTGATGAGATATTTGATAGGCAATGCGATACCACGAGTCGAATTCATTTCGTTCGACTACAACATTCAATCTAGCTAGATCGTACTCGGGCGAACGATCTTCGTGGTCAATTGCCAGTGCCCGTAACGACAATGCAGCTCTGTCCGCGACATAGGCAAGAGCGCCAGGTACACCGATGGATTGTGCGTATGTCACGGCCCAAACCAGTTGTTCTCGGGGTGACATCTCGTGCCAGCGCAGTCGCATTTTCGGATTTGGGCGTGGTGTAACGGAGTTTCGAGTAGTTGCCGCCATAGACGATTCCTATTTTATGTTTTTCAGATGTCGTCGTTGTTTCTATCTGTTGCCAGGCGATACGCGACATTGAGGATGACCAATCGGCCTGCAGCGGTGGCATAAGACAGCGTAATCAGCGTCCGTTTTGATCGCCAAGAAGCGGATCGAAAAGCAGCTGGTCCGGTAGGTGCATTAAATTGCTGATCCTCTTCTTCGTCTGGCGCGCCGTATTTCGCATCGAACGCTGATTTGATGTCTCGGAACGTTTGAAGAGCAAAGACGGCGCCGCCCTTTTCCTGGAGCTCCAAGCTAACCTGCGTGAGCTTGCCTTGTTTGAAAAAGAATAACGCGTCAAAAACATGGCCCTGAACTGTTGTGTTCGGGAGCCGAAGAAGTTCGCGACTTCCATCTCCCAATTGTGTTGGTAACGATGGGCGTATGGCTTTGGGGAACTGTCGTTGAGTTGCCTCAAGCGACTTTCCCACCTCGGTCTCTTTCCATAAGGCCTGAGAATGAGCCGGAACCGGTACGCAGAGCAGCAAAATTACGAATGCGGGGATAACTAGTTGCCATGTGCGGGGCGCATCCATTCGGGGTTCCTCCAGCGGCTGTGCCAAAACGGAATATCCGAATACCCGGTATCTGAATTTTAAGATATCACGAATAGGTTGTGGGTCCTCCTACTGGGAGCGCCCCCGGCGTGGCCAAAAGTCTCTATCGCCCTGAAAACCTTGAATTGGCCGCTATTTTCAGGGAGCTGCGAGAGGCGACCGGTCAGACCCAGACACAGTTCGCCAAACGGTTGGGACGAGGCCAGACCTACATAAGCAATGTAGAACTCGGCATCAAACGCCTCGACCTCATTGAAGTGAGGGACTACTGCTTGGCATTAGGGGTCTCCCTTGGAGCACTGGTTGAGCAATGGGAAAATCGGATACCGGTACCTAAGAACTAGGCTTCGGCCAGCTAAGTAGCCCAGCCGGATTGACCCAAGACGCGTCAGGCTGAAGCGCCCACGGAGCGTTCAAACACTAGGCGCTAGAACAACCGGCCCTGCGGAGACACCTCGGTAGGGCGGTTGAAAAGCGAGCACTCCAGAGCCGGTAGGCGACCGAACTTCAGCCGATGATGTGCTTTTCGAAAACGCTGAGCGACGAGGTCAGCAAATGGCCCTTGCCCCCTCATGCGGGTGCCGAAGGCGCTGTCGTAGTCTTTTCCGTTATGCATTTGTTGGATCAGACTCATTACGTGAGCCGCACGATCCGGGTAGTGCAGCTCGAGCCATTCCCGCCAAATCTGTTTGAGCTCATGCGGCAATCGCAGTAGGACGTAGCCGGCGGACTGCGCCCCCGCAGCACGAGCCGCTTCCAGAATGTGTTCCATATCGTTGTCAGTGACCATCGGTATTACAGGTGCAATTAGCACGCCGACAGGGATTCCAGCGTCGTGTAGTGTTTGGATTGTCTTCAGTCGAGTGTGTGGCGCGGAAGCGCGAGGCTCGAGCGTCGACGACAACCTGTTGTCCAGAGTCGTCACGGACAAGTAAACGCTTACAAGACGGTCCTCGGCCATCCGTGCCAACAAGTCTAAGTCCCGGGTGATCAATGCGCTCTTCGTAACGAAACTCACGGGATGCTTGTACTCAGCGAGGACCTCAAGCACATCTCTCGTGATGCCGTATCGTCGCTCGATGGGCTGGTAGCTATCGGTGTTGATACCGAGCGCTATTGGTGATGCAACGTAACCAGGTTGAGAGAACTCACGACGAAGTTGCTCAGCGGCATTTGTCTTGACTATCAGTTTGGTTTCAAAATCTAGGCTAGGAGAATGACCCAGATAGGAGTGGCTTGGACGCGCAAAGCAATAGACGCATCCGTGCTCACATCCTCTGAACTGGTTTACCGATTGAGAAAAGCCAATGTCCGGCGATTCGTTGCGACTGATGATGGTCCGGGCTCGTTCTTCGGTGACGGATGTAATGACTCGCTGCGGGTCCCCGTCGTAGACCGAACCCCAGCCATTATCCTCCCCAACCGTCGTGGTCCGCTCGAAGCGACCAGGAGCTCGTGATGCGGATCCACGTCCTTAAATCCGGGCCGGAAGTTTTTGCGTGTCGTCCATCAATACCGTTTGAAATGCTGTAGTGGCCGGGTTGGATCAGTAGGACTTAGTGTCGCCTTCACTCGTCTCAGAGGCTGTGACAAATATTCGGATGACCGTTACTTCGGCCGACATTGATCGGGATGTTGGTGCTGGCTCTTTGTCGCACTGAACGACAATCAATGTCCATGTTCGCAGAAGGGTGCCGTTTGCCATCTTGCAGATGCACTTTTCAGCAACACGCCATAGACATTCCTTGATTTGGTGCGCAATCGATGTGGGATGACGAGGCCAGATCATCTCCATCCGACACGTACGAAATATTACTGTTCAATCAACCGGCGTGAAAGCGGTGAGCAAATGTAGATTTGATCGAATGCGGCGGGAGTGACGATGGATGCTAGTCCCCTAATAGAAGGCCTCCCTGACGCTCCAAACTAGAGGCGATAGGGGTGCATTGGACAGGTGCATGCCCACTACAGCCAATCATGAGTAAGAGATGACTTGTTTCCCTAGGATGTGTGGGGAGATGTGTTCTTGTTCCAGTAGCCCTGGCTCGCACTTGATCGCCTCTGCTATATCGTGCCAGCCGAGCTGTCCGCACAACGCTGCCATGGCAGCAACTTGGGCCGGTGTGGCAGGATTGAGTTTGTATCCTAGCTTGATGATCAGCGACGGATCCATGAGCCAAGGTTGGAGCGTACATCCAAAACAAGAGGCCACATTGGCGACGACGTTGGCAATGCGGAACCCCCCGACGTCGAGATCCCCGAAGTGGTACAGCGGGACGTTATCCGCTATGGATGAGAGAAGTTTGGCGTAGGTCTCCCTCCATGCCGGACTGGGCATGCCGCCGGTATAAATGACACAGACCTCGGTGTCTTTGGCTAGGGCGGCCATCTCATGAAAAGTCGCCAAGTTCTCGACAGTCACAACGCACGCCGGGGTAGCGTCGAACTGGAATCCCGTGATGGCCGTCATTGGCAAGCCGTGGTATGGGCGAAACAGGCGCGACTCGCTCTGGCCGTTGTGGGCTACCGCCGTGGCTCCAATCAGAAACGGCTGCGGCTCCTTGTGCAGCCCCAGCGCGGACAAGACCTCGTGCTGCGTCAGGCCGCTTGGCATCAAGCTGCCTTCCGCTAACAAGTCTAACCATCGGCTCAATGCCTCGATGCGTTTGCTGTTGCCGAAAAGGTGGCTGCTTGCGCGACGCAGGAGCACTTCATCCGATCTACTTTGTCGTTCGAGACGAACCTTGATCGCGTCCAGAAGAGCGCTGACGGCATCAGCAGTGGGACCGCTCCCTCGCACCACCTTGCCCAGCCCCCAGCGAGCCAGTACCTCATCGAGCACCGGAAACATCTCCAGGTAGGGGGATAGTTGTTCACGTCCCTGTGCCACCAAGTTGGACCGCACATCGAGCCCTAAGCGGGCTGCAAGAATGTTCAGGTCTGAGACGATGATGGCCTTGACGTCATTTGGCGGTGCCATCCTCTTAGCCGGCACCAAGCGGATAGCGCCACTGCGTTCCGCAGCCGAAATTTCGGCTCGGAACTGGCGGGCTGCATCGAGATCGCGGGTCGCAAAAAACTCCGGGCATTGCTTCGGGTTGAGCGGGAGCCTGACTGGCTTGGTGTCACCTCGAGACTGTGCGGCTTGCGCACGAGTGAAGGCCTTGGCAAGGTAGCGTCGAGCGACGCTATCTGCACAACCAATGCTCACGCGGCGCTCTCGCGCTCAGCGATCACCTTGAGGGTTTCAGCTTCCAATAGTTCAGGATGTTTAACCCATGAGTCACTGGTCAGCAGCTTGCCGGCCTCTGGGCCTAGCCCGACATGATTCACAGCCAGGAAGTCTCCATCGCGGTAGAGCTCAATGTAACCATCGATTGACTCGTTGATCTTTGCAAGAGCGTCATCCGGTGCGGCGACGATCGGCTGAAGTCCCAAGGATTGGAGGTACTCGAACACGGCTTTCGTGTTGTTCCCATCGATCTTGTCTCCCAACTCATCAAATAGGATCAGTGATAGTCCACCAGTGTCCCCTTGCAGCTTGCCGTATGCTGCGGCCAGCGCCGCGCCGGCGACTACGAACAATGGGGCCCGATGCTCGCCGCCAGAGCCCTTTTCCATTCGACTCTTGAGTGTGGAGATAGTCTGCCCCTGATGCCTGACTTCCACCTCGAAAGAGAAGAACTTGCGGTAGTCCCGAAGTAGATCCTGAGCGGGCCCGCCCGCATCCTCAAGCAACGCACGGAACTCATCCGGCGTGTTGACCGGATCTTCGAACAGGTTGTCTTCACCACCACGATCGGCTACATCGACAATGAACTTGTGCAGCGGCTTATGCTCTGGATTCACCCACCACTTGAAATGGTAACGCTCGTCATTGGTAAAGGGTGGCAGGCGCGTCATGATCGCGTTGAGCTCACGGATCTGATTGGCCATATCGTCGAAGCTGCTGCGCAGGCTGGCCGCGATTCGTGATCGGAAGGTGCGAACTGCAACAGCGTAGGCGTCATCGGCCTGCTGTTGGTAGATCGCCAACTCTGAATCCTGGAGGCGCTGAATCTCTGCCGACATTGTCTCCCCAACTGAGTCAGGGTTGGATGGGTCGACGTCAAAGTCCTGCTGGTAGAGATTGGCGTACTCGCGCAAACCCGAGCGCATTTCGCTTTCATGAGTGCCGTAGGCGGTGCTCTCACGATTGAGACCTTCGCTGCAGGTCTTAATCATGTCCTGAAGTGACTTGCTCTGTCGCTCCCAGTCAGCGCGCCGTTCGTCGATCCAACCAGCATCTACGTGAGCGTTTTGCATGCCCGCACTGGCGGCACGTGCGAGCTGATCGGCCTCCGCCTTCAGCTCGTTGTATCGAACAACGGCGGAGTCTCGTGTGGCCGTGGCTGAGCCGATCTTTTGATTGGCTAGATTGAAGGCGTCCGTCGCGGACTTGTACTGATCGGAGGCTGAGTCCAACATCGCCTGATGGGCAACAAGATCCGGGTTGTCCTGCAGCTCAGACAATCTCTGCGCATCATCTAGCGACTGCTCAACGGTGCGGTGTTCCTCTAGCCACCGCTGGATATTTTCGAGCACGTCGCGAAGGCCGGTGAGCGGGGTGATGGCATCTAGCAGCCCCGTGGATTGATTGGCCTTGCGCTCGGCGGCCTGATACTCCTCATGCCGAGATTGCTTTTCACGGGTCAGGTAGTCGCGCTTGGCGCGCTTATCCTGTTTTCCCAGCAGGACGTCGGCCGCAGCAGGCATGCGTAGTCTTTCAATCGTGCCGTTGTTAACCAGAGTGCCCTTGCGGGTCAAACCTTCTTCACTGCGGCTGTTCGCCACTTCCAGTTGGACTAGGCGGCGCAAGCGTGAACGCAGGAATGCTACGGCATGTGTGTTCTCTCCGCCGATTAGGTTAGCCAGCGCGTTGGCGGGAAGTGAGCTGGAGGAGTTGGTTAGCTTGCGGGGCTGGACGATCTTTACCCCGAATGGATTGGCACCATCTGGGATTGACTCGTATATCTGGACGGCGTCATCCTCTCGGCCGGGTTCCACCAAAAGTGCTGATGTGTTGCTGCGTAGATAGGCTTCGATCGCCGGCGCCCAAGAGGCATCGGTCACTGTGACTAGGTCGCATACCGGTGTCGCCTCGATGCCATGCTCTTGCAGTCGGTTCTGCACGTAGAGGACGGCATCAGGGACCTGACTCCGACCCGAAGTAACTCGCTCCAACTGTGTCTGGGTGGTCTTGAGACGCTGCTTCGCCTCCTGCAATTCAGCAGCATCGGCGGCTTCTCGTCTACGCACAGTTTCCAATAGCGGCTGACACCCGAGTTGGGCTTCGCGCAGCCGGGCAACCTCAGCCTCGATTTCCATCTGAAGAGACTCACCACCGGCAGCAGCGGTGATGCGCGACTGAAGGCTTTCCCAAGGCTTAGCTAGAAAGCCCCAGCCGTTAGCCTCGGTGTCACGAGACTTGGCAGTACTGAACGCCGTGACGACTCGGCGTAGTTCCGAGGTCAGGTTCTTCTTTAGTGGGATCAGACGGTGATCGCGTTCGGCTGCCCCTGCTTGCATTCGCTGGAGCTCCGGGTTGAGCCGGGCTTGATCCGTGATGTCCTTGAGTCTGGTGCTGGCAGCTTCGTGTTCGTGACGGGCTTGGGTCAGCTGTTTTTCGGTCGATTCGAAATCATCTTCGGCCCTCTCCTTTGTGTCAGCGGCGGTGTCCAGTTTCTCCATCGCTTCGTCGCGGTGTAGTTCGGCGATCAGTGCGCCGTAGCTTGCCTTCCGCATCCTGGTGTCGATCGCCTTCTTCGCTAAGTCGAAGACGCTGCTACCGAGTTTTATGCGATCGATGACTTCGGCGATCTTGTGCCGGAGGTCGCGGAAGGTTTCCAGCTGGTTGCGGAAATCGGAAATACTGATTGGGCGCTCTTCGATGATCCGGTCGCGCACGAAAGCGCTAGCGTCGTCCACATCCTTCAGGTTCAAGGCATTTTTTAGCGCCTTAGAGAATGCCACTCGATCAATACTTCGAGAACCATGTAGGCGGAACAGCATGCGTTCAACAAAATCTGAAGCATTTTTTTCCTTTGGGATCTCCGGCCTCTCGCCGACAGCGATGGTTCGCTCAGTGATCAACTCCTTGAAGTCCGCCCATGGCAGCGGAATGAGTTGGCCTTGGATGGTCTGCATGTGTTCTTCGAGCGACAGTTCGACGCCTGGCAGGATGTACATGCCGTGGACGCGGTGCTGCCCTGGCTCGTTGATGCTTGCACCGAGGCACAGGCCCAGCGAAACCACAGGCAGGCGACCAGTGCTGTCGCGAAAGACCATGGTCAGGTAGCTGGTAGCGTGGTCGCGAACATTTTCATTGTCGCGGTAGTACCCCAACAGGTATTCGCGTATAGAGCGTCCTCCCTTTCCCCTGGATCCGCCAGATTGAGCATTGAGGTCGATGGCCCTTTGGTCGCCACCGTGCAGCACGATCTGCATGGCATCTAGGAGAGCGGATTTGCCCGAGCCGTTTGGGGCGACAATGGCGGTGCTCTTGCCAGCGTAGAGTGTGCTGGCCGAGAAGAGGTAGAACTGGACGAGGTGGAATTTCTCAAGCAGATACATCATCAGCCTCCTCCTGATCGGGTTCCTCTGTTTGGTCATCACCGTCGACCTGCTTTCGTAGCCCATCGAGTTGATTCAGCCACTCCTTGGTTACGATGTCGGAGATCGCTGGGTGGATCATGACGCTGAACGGCTGAGTGGGATCGATCTCGTTTCCGTGGATACGGACGATTCCCCAACGTTCGATCTCATTGATCAAAGCGCGTACTTCACCTTTGCGGTTAGGAAAGTCGTACCCGGTAGCGCCCTGGTAGGCCTCCTGAAGATCAGGCAACTCTACGTATGCTTCGCCGAAGTCGCCCTGTTGACCATTGAAGCGCACCCGGTGGTAGATATCGGCGAGGACCAGCACGAGGAGCGTAGTGGTCTTGGATGCCTTTGCTTGGTTGAGAACGTGCCGCGGCTGGGCCACGACATAGCGGTACTCGGCGTTGTGACGTAGAGCTATCCCTAGCGGCTCAAACACATGCTTGAACTCACGCAGGTGCTCGGCGACAAGATGGTAGTCCTTGCGGGTGGCGGGGTCATTCACCGACAAGACTTGTGCAGTCACCAGCCGGTAAGCAGCACGTTCGTAGTCGTCGACTGTGTGGATGCGACTGCCATCGGCGAGGCGTTCCCAGATCAATCCCATGTCATCCAACCCTAGTGATGTAGAAGTCGGGCATCTCGAGGAACCCGTTGCTAATGCGCCGTCCCTTGGCCGTTCGGAACGCATAACGAGGCAGTCGTCCGACCGTCCCTTTGCCTTTCCCTCGCTCCATGTTGGCGGATGCGCCCAGCGCCATGCTGGCAAGCGTCTGCACAACGCGGAAGTCCTTGATGGACTCGATGGGAAGATCTGAAGCCAGGGTTTGAAGGCTCTCCCCCATGACCCGCTGCAAATATGTGTAGATGTCCTTGGACTGCACGCGCCGAGCAGCCAGCGCCTGTGCTCGCAGGCGCCTACGCGCTTCTTGACTTGGGGTTAGCTGCCGCACTCTGTCACCAACGACTGGAATTGGCGGCTGCCGCTTGCGTGGCTTGTAAAGCAGCTCGGCTGAGAGGATCTGCCCGGGACCGATCGGTGGGGCAAGTTCCCGTGAATCACTGTCTTTCACACCTTCGATGGCCCTTTGAATCCGGTTCTCCAGATGGCTCGGGGCATGTAAGCGGTAGTCAATCAGCGCCAACATGCGGCGGTGCATCCGCCGCAAGTCGTCCTCCAGTCGGTCGAGGAAGTCCTGCAACCGGTGAAGATCTTTGATGCGGCGAAGAGTGCGCTGCAGTCGCTCTTCGGCATGTTCGAGATTGCCGGCGGTTCGGTGCTCGGCGTACCACGTCACCAAACGATTGCGGTGTTCGCCAAGATCAATTTCGTTCGCCAGCGCGATCACAGCTGACTTGCGCGCCAAGGGATGGTCGGCACCGGCGAGTTGGGCATAGTCAGCCATGTAGATACTGGCGATGTACTCGTCGAATATCCGGCGCAAGGCTTGGGCTGTGGTGATGTCGGCGGTCAGGCTGCGCATCAGTTCGCGAACGCGGACGCCTATAGAGCCCATGCCGCCGACAAGCTGACGCGCCTGCATGGCAGCTTCGTCAAGGTCGTCACCAGGCTGCCGTGAGGTCAGCACACGCTGCAAGGCGCCCTCGATGGAGCGCATCTTGGCCCCGACTGCTGGGGGCGTGAAATCGATGAAAGCCTGTAGCGTCTCCATAAGCCGGGCGACGACGGTCGGCATGGAAACAACTACGGTCAACCCGACCTGCTCTTCAAGAAGCCAGCCATTCACCACCAAAGTGCGGAGGTAGTTGTGGGCCCTTTGATTGATGGTGGAGTTTGGAGCCTCCCCATCTTCGATCTCCCACGGATCATCTTCATCAAGCTGTTGTTCAATGAGGAGGAGGAGATCGCGGCGGCTCCAGCCAGCTGGTGGCGGCAGGTCCGCATCCGGACCGAAGAAGCGGGTGTAAAGCAAATGTAGCAATCGCCAGTAGTGCTCGCGATTCGCGGACGCCAAAGGCCGGAACAAGTCCTTCGGCATCACGTCGAATAGCGGAGGAGTTCTGGCTGGGAGCATGCGAGCTTGTGATTTATCGGCTACTTTAGCGTTTATGCTATCATAGCATTAACGCTATTTAATTAGATGGTCAACGGTCTTGCCTAGGCTAGCCCCTACCCCGCAAAAGAGTCCTGAGTCCCTCCGAGCAATCGAGGGACTGCTTCTATGGGAGGGCATCGCTGGAAACGAACGTGTCCGGGAGCTGCTTGGTGTACATTTCACGACAGCCAGTCGGCTACTGACCCAGTACGCGACGCTCAACCCGACTGGCTTGACCTACTCGACGACCCATCGAAGCTGGATTGCGGATGCAGATTTCAAACCATGCCTGACTAGCGGTGGTATTGACGAGTACCTGGCCCATACATTGCTGGCACCGGGTATGCAGGAAAATAGCGTGGTGCGGACTCCGATCGCTCTGGGTGGAGTGTCATCGAGGCTGTTCTCCGTGCTACGCCGAGCAATTCAAGATGGGGCGGGGATTGCTGCTAAGCATCGTTCAATGCGTGATCCGGCTCCTAGGAGCAAGACGTTCTTTCCGCATGCATTAGTTGAAGCTGGCCCGCGATGGCATGTGCGCGCCTATGTAGTTGAAGCGGACGCGTTCCAAGACTTGGCGCTTACGCGGATGAGTGACGTCGGGATCGATGATCTGCCACGGCCTGAGGCGGCAAGCCCTGCCCGGGACGCCGCTTGGATGACGCAAGTTGACGTGCGATTAGCTGCGCATCCGAATCTAACTACTGAGCAGAAGCAGATGGTTAGATCAGAGTATTTCAATCGGGCTGCGGCTCGCATCGAATCTACAAGGGCTGCGCTTCTTCCTTACGTGCTCCACAACTGGCGCGTTGCGACAGATCTAAACATTCACCAGCCTCCCGAATATCAGCTGTATCTGAGCAACGCCGATACACTCGCGCCTTGGTTGATGCCCCGATCAGAAGGCATTGCATACTTCTGAGCCAGTTCTTATCCGAGTTGGAGGGGTGTCAGTGCTAGCCCGCCGATGCCGTCCTTCAACAATCTTCGCGATGCTCAGACCGACCGCCAATTGGAGGCATCTGCGAATGCACGAACACGTTGACTAAACTCGGCACGGGCTGAACAAAGCGAGAGATCGCACAGGGACCTAATAAAGGGACAAAGCCGATACCTCGTCGGCTCTGCCCGATCGACTGGCTGATGCATCTAGTCGACCACACTGTTCCGCGCATCTAGCTTCCAAGCGCAATTGGCGCGTTTCTAGGACCTTTGAGGAAGGCCAGCGTGTGCGCGTCGTATCGGTTAAAGAATGTTTCAAACAGGAATACGTGCGGCGCGCCGTTGCGATCCCGCAAAACGACTTCATCGCTCCCGAGCGGACCACCGCGGCGAGGCTCACAGTAACTTTCCATGCAAGCAAATAACTCGATCTCGCTGACATGGCCAAATCGCGCGTCGAATGCGCGTGACTGAATGACGTATCTGCATGGATCAAGCGGATTGAAATCGTACGGTCGCATTGAGACATGCGGGTGGCAGGTGATCATTGCGAGCATGACAACGTCATCGCCACAAGATTCAACGTATCGGTAGAGCGTCGTGGATGCGGTGTTTCCGAATGAGGTGCCGAGGTCCCGGACGACGCGAAGGCTTGGCGTGGAGGCCCTCGCCTCCTCTACGAATCGATCCTGCAAAAAAAGTAGCCTGCCGGCTGTGTAGTTGGCTTCGCTCTCGACGATATCATGACAGGCTCGCGACAGCGTCAGCGTCGTGTCACCGTGCAGGACGCTTTCGTGCCAGGGAAGCAAGCTGTGCCCGATCTCGTGAGCCTCATTCCAGCGATGCTTGAGCTTGGGTAATGAGCCATCGATCAGAATTCGCTTTCGATCCGGAATGTAAAGCGCCTTCAGGTCGAGTTTTCGAATCGCATCCAACAGAAGGCCAGGCCGCTGCAGCACCTGCTTGGACGCAACCTTGATCTTGCTCACCACCTCCCCGACTGCACTGGTGTCGTCCGCTGTGTAGAAGCGGCGGTCCAGACGAAGCAGTTCGCGCACCGTATCCAGATCGAGTGGTGGCTCTGGGCTGCCCAAACCGCGAATCACGCGGTCGACGCGTTGCTCGATATCCGCCGCAGTTCGGGGTGACACAACGACGTTTTTTGCCATGCGAAGTCCTTGAAGCCTGATGCGAGGACGCCGGCATTGCGCGCCTCCTCTCACAATTTCTTGCAACAACCGCTAAGCGCCTATTGTTTGCCTAGACCTGCGACGAATTCGTCCAAGGCCTCACGCTCTTCTTTCGTTAACGATGCCATAGAGTTTGATCGGGCGGCGAATCGAAGACCCTGTTGAGCCAAGGTGGGATCTTCGACTTGCCTTAGCCCTGCCAACTGCATCAATTTCGTAACGGAGACTTCAAACCAAGTGGCAAGCTGGTATACCGTGCGAGGACCAATAGCTATGAGTTGCTCGTCCTCGATATTAATGACATCAGCGACTTCGATACCGCATGCATCGGCCAGCTCCTCGACGCTCAGACCGTGCTTGCGTCGCATGAGTGACACGAATCGCGCGAAGACGACGGATGGCTCCGCGCCTGCTTCCGAGAATGTGCTCGATGAAACAGGTGCCGGACCATCGTTCAGTCCAAAGCCGCCAGCACGAACTTCCTGACCGAGCTCCAGCCTGGCCATTCGCAGGCTCCAGTCCTTCAAGCTCTCGTTCATGGGAATTTGACTCCGTTTAAAATTTTCGCCGAAATTTCCGGTGTCGCCTCGAAATACTTTAGACGACCCTGATAGCGATCGGGGTCCAGCCCCAGGTCTACGAACCCCAGCCGGTCGGCATACCAAGTGTCGGCTTGTGGCAGGGAGTGCAGGCCTAGACGGCCCTTGAATCCCTCATCAAGGCTCTGATGGATTGCAGCGGCCATGAGCACAGACCCGACAAGACTGTACTTCGGCGGCTGTCGAATCGACGGCTGGTTCCAAGGTGCGGTCTCGATGAAGTCGACATAGATGCAGTGCTTGCCCTGCTGCTCGGGCAGCCGGCATTGCTGTGACACCGAACTCACATGCATGAAACCCTGTAGGGAGCCCTCGCACCGCAGCGCATACGCCTTTTCGTACAGCGCTGTGGTAGCAGGCACCTTGCCTGCCCAATCCCAATGATGGCTCTGCGGCCACAGGTGTTGCGGGATGCCATTTGCCTGAAGCGTCTGGATGACCCGGTCCATCTCGGGCTTCCACATCAACCGCCACTCTTCGATATCCGAAGGCTGGATGACGTCGAAGATCTCTGCGTCGACCACGGTCTGCGTCCCCGAGTCGACCAAGTAGCGACGACCGGGATAGCAACTCATAGCATCACGACCTCGGCCTTGGAGCGCTTGTCTTCGTCTTCGAAGAACAGCTTTTCGCCGCCGGCCAAACGCATCTCGACCGCTTGGTAGAGGCGAAGTGCCTGCTTCAGCACCGCCGTCTTGCTCATGTCCTTGCGCTCACACAGTGCTTCCAGCGCCTCCATCTCCGTGTCGGTGAGATTGAGCGTCATTGTTTTTTTTGTCTGAGCCACAGGTTCTTTCTCCGCCTCGGAGACAGAGGATAGCAGCAATATTTAGCCAAGTCAAGTATTGTTTATAGCTATTTTTTAGCTATTATATCCACACAGCGGGTGCCGTGCCCGCCAAAGGACCCTTGCACCATGATCAATTCAGCTCACTCTCGTGCGTTCGGGACACAGATCGCACACGAGGGCTTCGACTTCGAGCCTTTCACTCTCCAGGACCCCATGCCAACCGGCGCGCAGCTGCTGGAGGCAGCCCATCGACGCCCGACCGCCTCACACCAAATCTTCCAGGTTCTGGCAAACGGCGCGCTGGAGGCGCTGCGGCCTGACGAAGTGGTCGACCTGCGTGCCCCGGGGCGCGAGCGCTTCATCACCTTCCTCAGTGAGCGTTCGTTCCGATTGCACGTGGACGAGCAGCCGCGGGATTGGGGCCAGCAGACCATCACTGGTCGCCAACTGAAGCAACTCGTCGGTCTCGACCCTGCCGACCACGAAGTTTTTTATATGGTCGTTGGCGGCGAGGATCGCTTGATCGGCGACGACGACACATTTGACCTTGGCACTGCGGAAGTCGAGCGCTTTGCCACGCGGCGTCTCGTCATCGAGATTTTCGTCAATACCCGACCGCATCAGGTACATCAGCGCGTGATGGACTTCTGGTCAGTCGTGCGCCTGGCCTACCCGGACGCAAACCCGGGCGATGAGAAGGCGGAATACACCGTTACCTACAGCCACGGACCGCGCGCGAACCCCGCAGGCAACCTGGTGGCCGGACATTCCGTCGAACTCAAGGGAGGGATGCAGTTCTATGTCCTCGTCACTGATAAGTCGTAGCCCGCATCTGACTTGCCTACGCAACGAGGGCATGACGCTGGAGGTAGCGGACGGCTATCTACTCGTCCATGATATCCCCTACGTGACTACACGTCGCAAAATTCAGCGCGGCACGCTAGTTTTTCGACTTGACCTCACAGCGAACGTTGCGCAGACCCCGTCCGACCATACTGCGCATTTCATAGGCGACACGCCGTGCGATTCGACCGGATCACGGCTGGACCGCATCATCAACCATAGCGCCGCACAACAACTCACGCCGCGCATCAAGGTGGACCATTACTTCTCAGCAAAGCCACGGTCGGGCCAGTACGCCGACTATTACGAGAAGGTGATGGCCTATACGAACATGCTTGCAGGGCACGCCCAAGCGCTCGATGCGTCTGTGAAACCGCAAGTATTCAAGCCGGTCGCGGCGGACGAGGGTGATGGTCCGTTCGTCTACGCCGACACCGCGTCCACAAGGGCGGGCATCGCGGTCGCTGCCGGACGTCTTGCCGGGCAGCGTATCGCGATAGTGGGATTGGGAGGAACCGGCGCGTATGTGCTCGATCTGGTGGCAAAGACACCAGTAGCTGAAATCCATCTTTACGATGGCGACTGGATGCACCAGCACAATGCTTTCCGGTACCCGGGCGCAGTGCCCTTCCAGGCCCTGCAGGACGGGCTAACCAAAGTGAACTACCTCGCCGGTGTGTACAGCCAGATTCATCGCGCCGTGCATGCCCATCCGCTGATGATCGACCCCGGCAATGTCGAGGAGCTAATCGGTTACGACGCGGTCTTCGTTTGTGTCGATCGGGGCGAGACGCGGAAGTTGATTGCGGAGAGGCTATTCGCCTCGGGTACGGTCCTGTTCGACACTGGTATGGGCGTGCTACTCACCCCGGAGTCGGCGTTGTTCGCTATCGTTCGGATGTCCGTGGTTGACCTCCATACGGGCAACGATGCGCTCAAGTCTATGCCGCTGGCGATACAGGACGGCGGCAACCTGTACGCGACCAACGTGCAGGTGGGTGACCTCAATGCGCTCAACGCTTTCATGGCAGTTGAAGCCTGGAAAAAAAGTCGAGGTTTTTACGTCGGACACGGCAATGCGCCACTGACGACCTACACCACCGCGAGTGGACTGATGGCGACCAGCCAGGTAAGCGAGTGAAAGGCCGGGGTTATAAGCTTCGCAAGGTCGATAGCTTTCCCCAACCCCTTGCACCTGATGTGCTTTATCTCTCCGAGCGTTTCAACTGTGCAGCACACGCTTGTGCGTGTGGTTGCGGGAAAGAAGTGATCACGCCCTTGTCTCCTGTCCAGTGGCGGCTCACTGATGGCCCGGACGGCCCCTCGTTGCGGCCTTCCATCGGCAATTGGAGTCTACCTTGCAGGTCGCACTATTGGATATCCCGCGGCCGCGTGAAGTGGGCCGGTGACTTGAGCGACGACAAAATTCGAGAGGGTCGCGTGGCAAATGCCCTCCTGCGTGAGGTCTATTTCGACGCCATCAACGCGCCTCCGGACCTAGCGTACGATGCCATGTCGCCGCCTACTCGTAAGCAGGGCTGGATCGCGCGGGTCATCACGTGGGTGAAGCGCCAGTTGTTGCGTTAAACACACAGGCGTGAAATGTCCGCTCAGAGCTGTGGATTCAGCACTCACATCGGCAACCGACCGAATAGAGGCGCAGCCGGCAGCTACATCGGACGGTTCCCACCTTGCTGCCAAGGTAAGTTCCTGAACTTGCTCTCTCAGCCCCGGTCTCTAGGGTGGGGTGCACCAGAACCCATTCGGTAACAGCTTGTTGTCAACTTGCTTGAGGTCGGAAACATAACCTTGGGCCAATCAGCTCCAAGGGGGCTTGGCAGGCCTCGACTAGGCTTGGACTTCGTATCAAACCTAATAAATCCAACCACTTAGTCCGTAGTAGGGTTCGCGCTAATTTGCTTACGTGTCCACTTCCCTGCGTGGCAAGCGGAGGTCAGACTCTGTGGAACAGCAGATCGCCTGCCAGTAGCTCTGTGGTGGCCGCCCAGAATTGGGATTAACAGCTATATCCAGTCCTATAAAGTGCTGCTGCGTGTATTGCTTCGCGCGGCCCTCGCATGCGTATCTGGACCTGTCGCCCGGGCTCGATTTCGAAACCCGCCTGAGCGCCAAGACCAATGCGGCCGAGCGGCTGCGCGAGGAAATCGCCAAGCCGGGCTACGTGCCGCACCCGATCGCACTCGGGATCAATACCGATGGCTGGCAGCCGGTCGAGCGCGAGTACCGCATCAGCCGCGAATGCCTCGAGGTGCTGCTGGAGGCGCGGCATCCGCTGTCGATCGTCACCAAGGCGTCGATGATCGTGCGCGACATCGATTTGCTGGCGGAGTTGGCGCGTTACGACCTCGTCCACGTGATGGTTTCGGTCACCACGCTCGACAATCGCCTGTCGTCGAAGCTGGAACCGCGCGCTGCGGCGCCGCACACGCGGCTGGACAACATCCGCCGGCTGCGCGGGGCCGGGATACCGGTCGGGGTGCTGGTGGCGCCGGTGATCCCGATGATCACCGACCGCGAGATCGAACATATCCTCGAGGCCGTGCGCGAGGCAGGCGCGATGAGCGCCGGCCATGTGCTGCTGCGGTTGCCGCATGAACTGAAGGACGTCTGGCGCGAGTGGCTCGAACTGCACTATCCCGATCGCGCCGCCCACGTGATGAGCCTGATCCGGCAGATGCGCGGCGGCAAGGATTACGACAGCCGCTTCGGTTCGCGCATGCGCGGCGAAGGCCCGTTCGCCGATCTGATCGCGCAACGTTTTCGCAAGACCGAGGCGCGGCTGGGATTTCCGGGGATGCCGCCGCTGGATGCTTCGCGCTTCATCCCGCCGCGCAAGATCACGCCGCAGGGCGAGTTGTTCTGAGCCGCCGGGTCAGCCGCCGAAGGGCCACAGCGGGCCGCCCAGCCACAGCCATCGCGCCATCCATGCGCTGACCAAGGCAACGACGACGGTCAAGGGCAGCCCGATCTTGAGGAAGTCGCCAAAGGTGTAACGCCCGGGCCCCAGGATCAGCAGGTTGCCGTGATGGCCGATGGGCGTCAGGAACGCGACCACCGCGCCCAGCGCCGTGCACACCACGTAAGGCGTGATCGGCGCATCCAGCGCCTGCGCCAGTGAAATGGCGACCGGGCCGAGCAGGGCGGTGGTGGCGGCATCCGACATCACCTGGGTGAGGAAGGCGGCGACGGTGAACATCACCAGCAGGATGGCGAGCGGCGGCCAGCCTTCGACTACATGCAGCAGACCCTTGGCGAGCAGGTCCGCGGTGCCGGTCTGTTCCATCGCGATGCCGAGCGGGATCACGCCGGCGATCATCACGAAAATGCGCACGTCGATCTCGCGGTAGGCACGGTCGATGTCGACGCACTTGGTTGCCACCATCGCCACCGCACCCAACAGGAACGCCAGCGGCGCCGGCAGCCACTCGGTCGCGGCGGCGACGATCGTCGCCAAGAGGATGATCAGTGCGAGCGGCGCGCGGATGCGGCGCCGGGTTTCGCCGGCGAACGGCACCAGCATCAGGAAGCCGTGGTGCTGGGCCAGGTCGCTGAAGCGCGAAGGCTTGCCCCACAGCACCAGCAGGTCGCCTTCGCGCAGGCGCGCATCCGAAAGCCGGGGCGCGATCGAACCTTCGCGACGCCACAGGCCGGCGATCACCGCGTTGAATTGCCGGGAGAAATCCAGCTCGCGAATGGAACGGCCGATGAACTCCGAGCCCGGTGCGACCACCGCCTGTACGAACTGCGAATCGCCCTCGCCGCTGACGGTGTCGGCGTGGCGGTTGAGCGCGTACAGGTCCAGGCCGGGGTCGTCGTGAAGGGACTTCAATTCGTCCGCCGGTGCCTCGACCAGCAGGATGTCGCCGGAGAGCATCGGGCTGTCGGGCGTCAGGTCGTCGCGGCGCACGCCTTCGCGCAGCCAGCCCAGCACGCGCACGCCGAAGGCCTTCTGCAACTCGGACAACGGCCGCGTCGCCCAGCGCGAATCCTTCATCACCAGCAGCTCGGTGCGATACCGGTCCAGGCGCAGGTAATCCTCGTCGCCCTGCTCGCCGTTGCGCTTGGGAATCAGCCAGCGCGCCAGCAGCATGTAGATGACGCCCACCAGCACCAGCGCGATGCCGATCGGCGTGATTGAGAAGATGCCGAGGCCCTTGCCGCCTTCGGTGCGGGTGATCATGTCGTCCGCCAGCAGGAAGGCCGGCGCGCTCACCAGGGTCAGGGTAGTGCCGAGCGAGGCCGCCAGCGACATCGGCATCAGCAATCGCGATGCCGGCAGTTTCCGCTCGCGGGCGTGCCGAAGCAGGATCGGCAGCATCATCGCCGTCACCATCACGTGGTGGGTGAAGGCAGAGAGTGCGGCCACTGCCGGCATGGTCACCGCGATTGTCCGCGCCTCGGTCTTGCCGGCTGCGCGGCCGATCCATTGGCCGAGCTTCTCGGTGATGCCGGTGGCAGCCAGGCCGCCCGAGATGATGAACACGGCGGCGACGATGATGGCCGGCTCGCTGGCGAACCCGGACAGCGCCTCTTTCGGCTCCAGCACGCGCGTCAGCACCAGGGCGAGCAGGATCAGCATCGCGGTCACGTCGACCCGCAGCTTCTCGCTCACGAACAGGTACAGGCCGCCGGCGAGGATCAGCAGGAAGATGATTTGCTGGGTTTCCATCCGTTCATTCTGCCAGTGCGCGCCCCGGCGGGCTTTTCACGCCTTTTTGAGCCCGCGATCACGCTGCCGGGGCTATCGTGTGCTTGTTCCGTCAACGAGCGGCGCATGACCGATGCCCACACCCCCGTGCCCACGATGGGCACCGCGTCCGAGGCCGACGGCCCCGAGGCGCGCCTGCGCGCATTGATCGCGCAGCAGGAGGCATTTTCCCATGGCGTGTCCCATGATTTGCGGGGGCCGCTGCGGATGATCGAGCACGCCGCCGCAAACGCGCTTGAAGCGATCGAGGCGGGCCGTGGCGAAGAGGCCGCGGCCGGCCTGTCGCGCATTCGCGAGGCGACCGCCCGGATGGGCGCGTTGATGGAGGCGATGCAGGAGTACATGCGCATCGGTCGCACCGCATACGCGCCGCAGGCGCTGGACCTGAGCCTGTTGGCCGACTGGGCGACGATGGACGTGGACGCGCGCCATCCGCGCCTGGATTTGCGGGTGGAGGTCCAGCCGGGGATGCGGGCGTATGGCGATGAAGCGCTGCTCAGGCGGCTGTTCGACCTGCTGCTGGACAACGCGAGGCGTTTCGCCGATCCCGCGCGTGGGATCGAGATCCGCGTCGAGGCGGATGCGCAACCGGACGGCGTGGTCGTGCGTGTCTCGGATCGCGGCATCGGCATGGAACTGGGGCGGGGTGTCGACCCATTCGCGCCGTTCCAGCGACTGCATTCGGTCCGGCAGGGCGCGGGCGACGGGCTGGGATTGGCGATCGCGCGGGCGATCGTTGAACGCCATGGCGGCTGCATCCACGCCCAGTCGGCGCCCGGCGAGGGCACCGTCATCGTGGTCGGGCTGCCCGCGGCATCCGGCGACGGTCCGCGGCCGCGATAGCCGCGGGACGCGAAAGCCGGGAATCAGCGCGGGACGGCGTCGTGGTCGAGGTGGTAGCGGGTGGCCTCCTCGACCTCCCGCCTGGAGCCCAGGAACACCGGCACGCGCTGGTGCAGTCCGCCCGGGACGATGTCCAGGATGCGCGCGCGCCCGTCGGTGGACGCGCCGCCGGCCTGCTCGACCAGCAGGCTCATCGGGTTGGCTTCGTACATCAGGCGCAGCTTGCCGGGCTTGGACGGATCCTTCCTGTCCCACGGATAGATGAAGATGCCGCCCCGGGTCAGGATGCGGTGCACATCGGCCACCATCGAGGCGATCCAGCGCATGTTGAAGTCCTTGCCGCGGGCGCCTTCCTTGCCCAGCAGCAGATCGTCGACATAGCGCTGCATCGGCGCCTCCCAATGCCGCTTGTTCGACATGTTGATGGCGAACTCCCGAGTCTCCTCCGGCACCTGCATGCCGCGCTGGGTCAGGACGAAACTGCCCTGCTCGCGGTCGAGGGTGAAGGCGTGGGTGCCGTGCCCGACGGTGAGGATCAGGGTAGTGGATGGGCCGTAGACACAGTAGCCCGCCGCGACCTGCGCGCTGCCGGGCTGCAGGAAATGCGCGTCTTCGGGCACGTGGACGCCTTCCGGGCAGCGCAGCACGGAGAAGATGGTGCCGACCGAGACGTTGACGTCGATGTTGGAGGAGCCGTCGAGTGGATCGAACAGCAACAGGTAGTTGCCGCGCGGGTACATGTCCGGGATCGGCTGGCTGTGTTCCATTTCCTCCGAGGCCAGGCCGGCCAGGTGGCCGCCCCAGGCGTTGGCTTCCAGCAGCACGTCGTTGGCGATGACGTCCAGCTTCTTCTGCGCCTCGCCCTGCACGTTGCCGGTGCCGGCATCGCCCAGCACGCCGCCCAGCGCGCCCTTGCCGACCGCGACCGAGATGGTCTTGCAGGCGCGGGCGACGACCTCGATCAACAGGCGCAGGTCGGCGCTGATGTGGCCGGCGCGCTGCTCCTCGATCAGGTAGCGGGTGAGCGAGATCGGTGGGCTGGCGGGCGACATGGCGGGGCTCCGGTGGTGAGCCGCCATTGTCGCCCAGCCGTGGGCGATGGCGAAACGCTCAGCCGCCGGGCAGCCGCAGCCAGATCGCATCGCGTGGCGCGGCGGCACCGAGCGCGCGCCGGTCGTCGGGTTCGGCACCGCGCGCATCGGCGACCGATACGCCCTGGATGCGCGCCAGCTCTGCCACGTCGCGCGCGCGCTGCAGCGCCGCCTCGGCATCGGGCGCCAGGGCGACGACCACGATGCCGCCGGCCTGCCAGCGTTGCAAAGCCCACAGCTGGGTCGCCAGCACGGCCGCAGCCGCGGGCTGGAGGCGGCCTTCTTCGTCCACTGCCCAGGGGATCGGCGGCAGGACCTGCAGCGGTGGCAGCACGCGCGGTGCCGGCACCGCATCCCCGGCCGCCCCGGCCAGCTGGCCTTCCAGCGCGCGGGCTTCGGCCAGGGTCATCGTCCCGGGCTTCAGCCGCAGCACCATCGGGACGTCGCCGGGCGGCTGTTCGAGCGTGCCGAACCGCGACGCCAGCGATTCCAGCACGGCCTGCCGCGCCTCGCGCTGCCCTTGCAGCGCCTCGCCGCGCCGGGCCTCGGCCTGCTTGAGCGACGCGATCGACTGGCTCAATTCCGACAGCGTGGCCTGCTGGTTGGCGATGCTCTTGTCGTCGGAAGTCACCACCTCGCGCAGGCGCACATCCACCTTGTGGCCGAGCTGGGCGGACAACCGCTGCGAGAGTTGTTCATCCAGGCCATGCACGAAGCGCGGCGTCATCAGCACCGCATCCACCACCACCGCCTCCTCCGCAGGATCCACGCGCAAGGCGGAAATGCGCCCCTGGACGCGGGCTGCCGCCTGGTCCAGGGCGGCGCGGATCGCCAGCTCACCTTGGGTCTGGTAGGCGATCCGCTGCAGCGACAGGCCCAGCGGGATCGACAGCAGCACGAAGGTGCCGATGATGAGGCCGGCTTGCCATGCGGTCTGCTTGGGCGAATCGCTGCCGCCGAAGCCGTACAGGCGCGCAACTGCCGTCACCGACAGTGCGATGGCCAGCAGGTTGGTCATGAACAGCATGCCGGCGCCGCCGGCGATGCTCCAGTTGCCCAACGCCAGGCCGAAGGCGATCACCGCCAGCGGCGGCATCAGCGCGGTGGCGATGGCGACGCCGACGATGGCCTCGCCCTTGCGGGAAATCGTCGCGTAGGCGCCGGCAAGGCCCGAGAAGATCGCGACCAGCAAATCGAAGAACGTGGGCTGGGTGCGCGCGAGGATCTCGGCGGTGGGCTGCTTCAGCGGCGAGAACCAGACGATCGTCATCGCCATCGCCAGCGCGAGGACGATGCCGACCGCGATCGTCTTCAGCGCCGAGCGCACGGTGCGCAGGTCGAACGTCGCCAAACCCATGCCCAGCTCGATGATCGGGCCCATCAACGGGGCGATCAGCATCGCGCCGATGATCACCGCGGCGGAATTCTGCAGCAGCCCGAGCATGGCGATGCCGCAGGCCATCAGCGTCATGAAGGCGAAACGCGGGCCGAGCGAGCCGGCATCGTAGACATGGCTGAGCACGGCGACGCGGTCGACGGTGTCGACCAGCCGGGTCTTGCGCCACTGGCGCAACCAACGCCACAGCACGCGGGGGGTCGGGAGATCGTTCAGTGCCATGTGCGGGGGGCCTCGTACCGGCGATCGGCGGGTGCTCCGCCCGGGCGCCAGTATCCGGGTTTTCGACAGGCGTGAAAACACGGCGGCGACCGCGCCTCCCGGCCGCGCGCGCAGCGGATCGCGCGCGCTTCTGTTACACAGGGACACCCCGAACGAAACATCGCGCCATGTTCGAAGTCGCCGTCGCCTGCCTGGTCATCACCGCGTTCGCCGCGTGGATCAACGCGCGATTCATCCGCCTTCCCAACACCATTGGCGTGATGGCGATCGCGATGCTGCTGTCGCTCTCGCTGCTGCTTGCCGACCACTTCGGCTACGGCGACGGGTACCGGCACGAGCGCCGGTTGATGGAGTCGGTCGATTTCAGCGACGTGCTGATGAACGGCATGCTGTCGATCCTGCTGTTCGCCGGCGCGCTGCACGTGGACGTCAGTTTGCTGCGCAAGTACCGCAGGCAGGTGGCGTCGCTGGCCATCGTGGGGACGATCGTCAGCACGCTGGTGGTCGGCTTCGTGCTATATGCGCTGCTGCCGTGGATCGGCCTGCCACTGTCGCTGGGTTATTGCCTGCTGTTCGGCGCGTTGATCTCGCCGACCGATCCGATCGCGGTGATGGGCATCCTCAAGTCCGCCGGCGCGCCCGACAACGTCAGCCTGGTGGTCTCGGGCGAATCGCTGTTCAACGATGGCGTGGGCGTGGTGCTGTTCACCCTGCTGGTCGGCATCGTCGTGCAGGACAAGGCGCCGACCGCGGGCGATGCGCTGCATCTGTTCGCGGTCGAGGTCGGTGGCGGGCTGCTGCTGGGCGCGGTGCTGGGCCTGGGCATGTTCGTGATGTTGCGCGCGGTGGACGATTACACGGTGGAAGTGCTGGTGACGCTGGCCGGCGTGCTGGGCGGTTACGAACTCGCGCAGCTGCTGCATGTCTCCGGCCCGTTGGCGATGGTGATCGCCGGCCTCGGCGTGGGCTACCAGGGACGGCGGTTCGCGATGAGCGACACCACGCGGCACAGCCTGGACCTGTTCTGGAAGTTGCTGGACGAAATCCTCAATGCCGTGCTGTTCGTCCTGCTGGGGCTGGAGATCGTGATGGTGGATTTCCGCAACAGCTATCTGGTCGCGGGCGGCGTCGCGATCCTGGTGACGCTGGGCGCGCGGCTGCTGACGGTGGGCCTGCCGGTGGCGGCGATGCCGGGTTTCTACAAGCTGCCGCCGGGCGCATGGCGGATCCTGACCTGGGGTGGCCTGCGCGGGGGGATTTCCGTGGCGCTGGTGCTGTACTTGTCGAAGGACGGGCAGCACGACCTGCTGCTCGCGATGACCTATGCGGTGGTCGTGTTCTCGATCCTGGTGCAGGGTTCGACCATCGGCGCGGTGATCCGGCGTGCGCTCCGGCCCGCCGCGCCTGCGCCCGATGCGGTCAGATGATGCGCAAGGTGATCGCCTTCAGCACCGCACGCGTGCGGTCGCGGGTGTCGAGCTTCTCGAGGATGGCGGAGACATAGTTCTTCACCGTGCCCTCGGCCAGGAACAGGCTGCGGGCGATCTCCTTGTTGCTGTAACCCCCGGCCAGCAGCCGCAGCACGGCGACTTCGCGCGGGCTGAACAGTTCGCGCGGCGCTTCGTCGGCGTGGTAGCGGTAGCGCGCGCGTACCGGTTCGGTGCTGACTGGCTGCAGCAGCGATTCGCCGCGTGCGGCGCTGACGATGGCGGCCTGCAGGTCCTCCGGCGCGGCATCCTTCAGCAGGAAGCCCTGTGCACCCGCCTCGCAAGCGGCCAGCAGCAGGGCGCTGTCGTCGAAGGTGGTGAGGAAGACGCAGGGCGTCGTGTCGCCGCGCCCGCGCAGCGTCTTCAATGCCGCGATGCCGTCCATGCCGGGCATGCGGATGTCGGAGAGGATGAGGTCGACGGGCGTGCGCGAGAGCTTGTCGAGCAGGTCCTCGCCATGCTCGGCCTCGAAGGCGATGACGATGCCCTGTTGCCCCAGCAACGCGACCAGGCCCGCGCGCACCAGCGCTTGGTCGTCGGCAAGGGCGATGCGGAGGGCGCTGCTCATGCCGGCAGCACCGCGTCGATCCGCACCGCACCGCGCGCGCTTCGCCCGAACGCGACCTGGCCGCCGCGCTTCTCGATGCGCTCGCGCATCCCGGTCAGGCCGTTGCCTTCGCGCAGTTCGCCGCGGAGCGGACCGTCGTCCTCGAGAACGAGGCGCAGGTTCGCGCCTTCCATGGCGATGTCGACATGCAAGGCGCCGGCGGCGCTGTGCCGAGCGGTATTGGTCAGCGCTTCCTGCACGATGCGCAACACGGTTTCCGCGAGGGCCGCATCGGTGATGTGCACGCGGGGCGCGATGCGCAGATCCAGGCGCGTGGCGGGGAAGGGTGCGGCCAGGGCCTGCAGCGAGGTGGCGATGTCCAGACCGTCGGCGTCGCGCAGCGTGCTCACCACCGCGCGCACGTCATCCAGCAATTCCCCCGAAAGCTGTTCGCACAGTTTCAACCGGTCGGGCGCGCCATCCTCGCTGGCCAGTGAACGCAGGTTGATCCGCATCGCGGTGAGCTTGTGGCCCAGCACGTCGTGCAGTTCGCGCGCCACGCGCATGCGCTCGGCATCGCGGCTGGCATCGGCCAGCAGGCTGCGCGTGGCCAGCAGGTCGGCATTCACCCGCGCCAGGCGATCGCGCGCCTCTTCGGCGCTGCGCGAGGCATGCACGGTGACGCCCGCAAACATCTCGAAGCCGATATAGATCAGCACCATCATCCAAGCATAGTCATTGCCCTTGCTGCGCAGGATGAGGAACATCACCAGATTCAGCAGCAGTGCGATCGCCACCACCCAGCGCGTGGGCCAGCATGTGGCGAGGCTGGCGACCAGCATCACCACCAGCACCGGCGCAACCCCTACGCGCGGGGAAAGCCAGATCAGGCCGAGCGCCGAAGCCGCTTGCACCACGACGAGCAGCCTGTGCGCGGGCGAGCGGCGCGGCACCCAGTCTTCGCCAAAGAAGGCGAACAGGAACATCAGGGCCAAGCCCCAGCGCGCGGCGAGCTGGTCCGACGGCCCGTAGTGCAGGGTGAAGGCGACGGCCGCCCACGTGAACAGCCCCGCCAGGTTCAGCGGATGCAGCAGGCCACGCAGTCGTTCTTGCGTCGGGGGCATCGCGCCATGCTGGAGAGCGAGGCGGGCGAAGGCAAGGCATGCCTGCAAGAAAGTGACTTCCGGCAGGGTGGATCGATGACGGATGGGCCTGGGGTGGGTGGTGTGCCGCGCGGACGATGGCATCACGCCCCAAGGAGTCCGCGTCATGTCCGGCTATCCCTATTTCGTCGCCCTGCACGTGCTGTTCGGCACGGTTGCGCTGATCACCTTCTGGTCCGCGGCGTGGATGAAGAAAGGCAGCCCGCGCCATCGCGCCATCGGCAAGGGATTCCTGTTGGCGATGTGCGGCGTAATCGCCAGCGGGATGCCGCTGGCCATCGAACAGGCCGTGTTCCGCCGCAACCTGGTCGGCGGCGTGTTCCTCGCCTACCTGTTGCCGCTGACCGGACAGGCCTGCTGGCTGGCGTGGCGCGCCGTGACCGACAAGCGTGACTGGCGGGTGATGACATCGCGCATCGGCTGGCATGTGGTGCTTTGGCTGCCCGCGCTATGCGCCATCCCGGTGGTCGTGGTCGGGGTGATGAAGGCGCAGTGGCTGCTGATCGGCTTCTCGCTGATCGCCTTCGTCAATGCCGCGCAGATGCTGCGCTTTGCCCGGCGCGGGCCGCGCAAGCCGAACTGGCACATCGTCCAGCACTATCAGGCGATGCTGGGCGCGGGCGTGGCCACGCACGTTGCATTTCTCTCCATCGGCATGCAGCCGGTCTGGCGCTGGTTGAAGACGGCGATGCACGTGCCCGGCACGCTCATCGAACTGTTCCCGTGGTTCGCGCCGCTGGCGGTGGCGATGCTGGCGGCGGCCTGGCTGGGCCGCAAGTACGACCGGCGCGCGACGGCGCGCGCGTGACGGGGCTCAGACGTCGGCGTCGGTCGGCCAGCCTTCGCCGCTGCCGCGGTGGATCACCGCGTCGGAATCGAGCACGTTGCCGGCCGGGATGGTGGGCTGTCCGGCCAGGCGCTCGTAGATCGGGGTGAAATCGGGGCGCGTGGCATCCATCAGCTGCTCGAAGCTGTCGATGACGAAGTAGGTCTTCTGGTAGCTGTCGATGCGGTAGCGCGTGCGCATGATGCGCTCGAGGTCGAAGCCGATCCGGTTGGGCGAATCCGACTCCAGCGAGTAGATGCTCTCGCCCTTGGAGGAAACGATACCGCTGCCGTAGATGCGCAGGCCATCCTTCTGCTGGATCAGCCCGAACTCCACCGTGTACCAGTACAGGCGGGTGAGGTGCACCAGCGCATCGGGATTGATGCCGTGCGCCTTGACGCCGCCACGGCCGTAGGCGGCCATGTAGTCGGCGAACACCGGCAGCATCAACAGCGGCACGTGGCCGAACAGGTCGTGGAAGAGATCGGGCTCCTCGATGTAATCGATCTGGTCGGGGCGACGGATCCACCACGTCACCGGGAAGCGCCGGTTGGCGAGGTGGTCGAAGAAGTCCAGCTCCGGCAGCAGCCCTTCGACACCGATGATCACCCAGCCGGTGGTTTCCTTGAGCACGGTGTTGATGTCGTCGAATCTGGGGATGCGGTCGGGCGTCATCCCCATCGCGTCCTGCGCGGCGAGGAATTCGTCGCTGGCGTGGCCGACCAGCAATTCGCGCTGGCGCCGGTAGAGGGTGTGCCAGACGTCGTGGTCGGCTTCGCTGTAATCGTCCCAAGGCTGCTCGACGATGCCGGTGGCGTAGACCGGCACCTTGCCCTTGTCGGTGACGATGTTCTCGACGCGTCGCGGGGTGCTGTTCATGCCCGGATTCTACGCCCCGCGCTTGTGGGGCGCTTGATCGAGGTCAGGGCAGCACGCGCAGGTAAAAACCACGGTCGCCCTTGAGCGTGCAGGCGGCCGGGCCGGTTGAAAGGCAATGCACTTCCACCCGCTGGCCGATCGCCGGCAGGCTGTTGGGATTGCCCCAGACGGGATGGCCGAGGCGCTCGCCGGTCATCGTCGTCACCACCACGCCATCCACCGTTGCGGTGCACACGCCATCGACATGGCAGCCGGTGTCGATGGCCTGGACGCGGCCGCTGAAGCGCATGACGCCATCGGCATCGGGTCGTGGCGCGGACGTGGCGCATGCGCCCAGGAAGAAGGCGGCGGCGAGCATGGGTACGGTGGCAGTGCGCATGGCGTCGAGACAGGGCCAGAGCAGGTGAATGCGGGAAGCTTGGCGCGATGCACCTTCGTGCCGGGTGAAACCGGCGCCTTGCACCGCGCCAGGCGACAGCAGCCGGGCGATCGGGCAAGCTGCCGCAATGGAACCTTCGCCGCAGCCGCAAGCCATCCCGACCGGTGCCGAGCGCATCGTGCTGGTCGTCGGCGTGGCGTTGGCCTTGGCATGGTCACTCCTGATCGCACACGACCGCCTCACCTGGCTGCTGGAAACCGTCTGGGTCATGGCGGGCCTCGCCCTGGCCGCATGGCGATGGAAGCGGTTCCCGCTGACGCGCCTGCTGTGCTGGCTGCTTGCCGCGCACGCGCTGGTGCTGATCCATGGTGGTGCCTATACCTATGCGCAGACGCCGGCCGGGTTCTGGCTGCAGGATCTGCTGGGCACGGCGCGGAACCCGTGGGACCGGGTCGGCCACTTCATGCAGGGTTTCGTGCCGGCGATCCTCGCGCGCGAGCTGCTGCTGCGCCTCACCCCGCTGCGGCGCGGCGGCTGGCTGGTCTACCTGGTGTTGGCGGCTTGCCTGAGTTTCAGCGCGCTCTTCGAGTTGATCGAATGGTGGGCGGCACTGGCCTTCGGTGCGGATGCGGACGCCTTCCTGGCGACGCAGGGCGATGTCTGGGACACGCAATGGGACATGTTCCTGTGCCTGCTCGGGGCGATGGCATCGCTGCTGCTGCTCTCGCGCCTGCATGACAGGCAGCTCGGGTTGCGTTGATCGAGCGGGTCAGTCGGTCGCGATGCAACTGCCGTCGCGGCCGATCCAGCGGCCGAGGCGATCCAGCAGGCTCGGGTCGCAGGCGGGCTTCACCGGTGGCGGCGGCGCGCGTTTGGCGATGGCGGCGGCGCGTGCGCGCTGCCATGCGGCGATCTTCGACCTGATCTGCGGCATCGCCGCCTGCGTGGCGCGCTCGCCCTCGAGGATGGCGACGTTTTTTTGTTCGAAATCCGCCGCGCCGATCTGGCCGACGCGCGGGCGGATCACGATGTCCGCGCGCGCCAGCTCCTGCTCTCCCAGCTTCTGTCCCATGATGGTGATCGACTGGTTGACGATGCCGAGCATGCTGTCCGGCGTGTTGCCTGCGGCCTTGCTGGAGATGTCGATGGCGATCACGATGTCCGCGCCCAGCTCGCGCGCGGCATCCACCGGTACCGGGCTGACCACGCCGCCGTCGACATAGCGCAGGCCGCCGACCAGCGCGGGCTCGAACACGCCGGGAATGCTGCTGGAGGCGCGCACCGCCTGCCCGGCATTGCCGCGCACGAACACCGTGCGCTTGCCGGTGGACAGTTCCGTCGCCACCGCGCCGAACGGCCTCTTGAACGATTGCATTGGCTGCTGCTTGAGCAGCGTGTTGACGTAGTCCTGCAGCTTCTGCCCCTTCACCAGCCCGCCGGAGAACAGGCTGACGTCGCGGATCTTGGTTTCATCCAGCGCGAAGGCCTGCTGCTGCAATTGATACGGCGTCATCCCGCTGGCGTACAGCGCGCCGACCACGCTGCCGGCGCTGGTACCGGCGACGACATCGGCCTGGATGCCGCTGGCCTCCAGCATCTTGATCACGCCGATGTGCGCGAAGCCCTTGGCCGCGCCGCCGCCGAGCGCAAGGCCGATCCTGGGCGTCGGCAACGGCGCCTGCACCACGGGCTTGGCGGGCGGCGGCGTTTTCACCGGCGCGCCGCCACAGGCCGCAAGCAGGCAGGCGGCGGTGGCCAATGAGATCGTGCGAAGCGGCAGCGTCATCCACATCCGGCCATTGTCGGCGATGTGCGCGCTGCGGAATCCGCGCTGCGCGCACGCAGCCACGAAGCATTCAGAAGCGGTTGTCGCCGTCGAGGATGCGGCCCAGCCCGCCCAGCACCGAGCCTTCGCCCACGTTCTTGCCGCCTGCCTGTGGTGCCGCGGCCAGCATGCGCCCGGCCATGCGCGAGAACGGCAGCGACTGCAGCCAGACCTTGCCCGGCCCGGAAAGCGTGGCGAGGAACACGCCTTCGCCGCCGAACAGCATGCTCTTGATGCCGCCGACCGGGCGGATGTCCATGTTGACCGTCGATTCGAACGCGGCCACGCAGCCGGTATCGACATCGATGCGCTCGCCCGCGGCGAGTTCGCGCTCGACCAGCGTGCCGCCGGCGTGCACGAACACCCAGCCGTCGCCATCGAGCTGCTGCATGATGAAGCCCTCGCCGCCGAACAGGCCGGTGAGGATGCGCTTCTGGAAGAAGATGCCGAGCCTGACCCCGCGCGCGCCGGCCAGGAAACTGTCCTTCTGGCAGACGATGCGGCCGCCGTGCTCGGACAGGCGCAGCGGCAGCACCGTGCCCGGATACGGCGCGGCAAACGCGACCTTGGCCTTGCCCTGGCCCGCATGGGTGAAGACCGTGGTGAACAGGCTCTCGCCGGTGACCACGCGGCGCGCGCCGGCGAAGATCGCGTCCATCACGCCACCGCCACCATCCTTGCGGCTGCCGTCTCCGAACACCGTGTCCATCTGCACGACGGCGTCCTTGTACATCAGCGCGCCGGCCTCGGCGACCGCGCTTTCACCCGGGTCGAGCTCGATCTCGACGAAGGGCATGTCGTTGCCGACGATGCGGTAATCGATGTCGTCGGCCAGCATCCGCGAGGATTGCGCGGCGGAGGGAATCGGCGGCATGTCGCCGGGCACGCCAGCGCCGAAGGCTTCTGCGAATTCGGGCATGGCGCGTGCGGGCTGCCAGCCGGACAGGCCCTGGCGCCAGCACAGTGCATCGGGGTGCGACTTCACGTGGGCGAAGGCCTGGTCGGGATCGAGCGGGCCGGTGCGTTCGGTCTGGCCGGGCTGGATGAAGAACCACTGCGACATGGGGGGAACTCCTTGCAGGAACGCGGGGGTGTCAGTGCGCAGCATGCGATGCGTTCGCACGGGCGTCACCGGCCGGAAGTCATGTCGATGCGGCGTCAGTCATCCGTGCGGCGAAAGGGCAGGACGTTGCGGCCATCACGCGCAGCGTCCTCGCCGCGCTGCCAGAGCACCGGTACCTCGTCCGGACGTGCGGGTTCGAATTGGGCATCGAGCAAGGCCTGGCGCTCGGCCTCCTCTTCCTCCAGCTCCCAGCTGTACTTGCGTCGCGGCGGCATCGGATCGGCGTTGCGGAACAGGAAGGCGCAGACCACGCCGCCGAGCGCGCCGCCCAGATGCGATTGCCAGCTGACGCCGGCTTCCTGCGGGAATACGGTCAGCAGCATCCCGCCATAGAACAGGAAGGCCAGCATGCCGGCGGCGATCGCCGCGCGGTCGCGTCGCAACAGGCCGAGGGCGAAGACGAGAAATCCCAGGCCGTGGGTGACGCCGCTGGCGCCGAGGTGGTGCTCGCCCGCCGTGCCCAGCAGCCACGCCGCGAGGCCGGAGCTGATCCACATGATCGGCAGGGCGCGGATCGTGGCGCGCGGATACACGCTCCCGGCCAGCGTGCCCAGCATCAGGATGGCGATGCCGTTCATCGCCAGGTGGGCCAGGTCGCCGTGCAGCAGCGGCGCGGTCAGCACGCCGATCCATCCCTGCATGCTGTGCGGCATCACCGTGAAGGCGCGGAAATCGAAGCCCGATTGCGCGAAGAACACCGTCGCCAGCACCAGCACCGTGGCCAGGCTCAGGTTGAACGCGCGCAGGACACGCCCGCGGTCGCGGGCGCGCTGGGCCGGGGTGTCCGGGATGTCGGTCTGAGGCAGGTCCATGGGAGGAAGATGGCGGCGCCTTCCGGGAAAGCAAGCGGCGGGTGCCGCTTACAATATCGGGATGAACGAACCGCTCCCCGTAGTCCGCCTGAAGAACGCGTGGAAGTCCACGCACCCCTGGATCTTCCAGCGCCTGGTGGAGAAACCGGCGCAGAAACCCAGGCCCGGAAGCCTGGTTCGGGCCCATGGCGTGGATGACGCGTTCATCGGCACCGGTTTCTACAACGGCCATTCGCGGATCGCGCTGCGCATCCTCGAGACCGATCCCGATGTCGCGGTCGATGCGGACTGGTTCGCGCGCAAGATCGGGCAGGCCGTGTACCTGCGCCGCGACATCCTGAAGCTGGACGACACGACCAACGCTTGGCGCGTGTTCCACAGCGAGGGCGACGGCATCAGCGGGCTGGTGGTCGATCGCTACGACGATTTGCTGGTGGTCGGCTTCTTCAGCGCCGGCGCGTGGCGTCATCGCGACATCATCTTCAATGTGCTGCGCGACGCGTTCCCGGGATGCCGCTTCCACAGCTTCGCCGACGAACACGTGCAGAAGCAGGAAAGCTTCGATTACCGCGACACGCTGGACACCGAACCTGCCGTCATCACCGAATACGGCGTCAAGTTCCGCGCCGATCCGGCCGGCGCGCACAAGACCGGCTTCTTCGCCGATCAGCGCGAGAATCGCGAATGGCTGTCGCACCAATGCGCCGGCAAGCGCGTGCTGGACCTGTGCTGCAACACCGGCGGCTTCGGCGTGTACGCGGCGGTGCGCGGCGCGGAGGACGTGGTCGGCATCGACATCGACCCGGCCGTGCTCGAGATCGCGCGCGGCAACGCCAGGTTGAACGGGCTGCACGGCAAGGCGATGCCGCGCTTCGTGCAGGCCGACATCTTCCCGTGGCTGCGCGATGCGCAAGCCAACGGCGAGCGTTTCGACGTGGTCATCCTCGATCCTGCCAAGATGACCCGCGACCGCGAGCAGGTGATCCCGGCGCTGAAGAAATACCTCGACATGAACAAGGCGGCACTGGGCGTGGTGAAGCCGGGCGGGCTGTTCGCGACCTTCAGCTGCACCGGCCTGGTGAGCGAGGAGCAGTTCCTCGACATGCTGCGCCGCGCCGCGTTCTACGCAGGGCGCACCGTGCAGGTGCTGAAGGTCGCCGGTGCGGGACCTGACCATCCGTGGCTGGCGCAGGTGCCGGAATCGCGCTATCTGAAAGCGGTGTTCTGCCGCGTGCTGGATTGAGGCCGGGGCCATCGGGGCCGCAGAGCCTGGGGGGAGGCAACGATGCGCTTGCTGATCGCTGAGGATTCCCCCGTGCTGGCCGAGGCGCTGAAGGCCGGCTTGTCGCGCGAGGGATACAGTTGCGACCACGCTGCCGATGGCGCCGAAGCCGCGGCCTACCTGGCGCAGCACGATTACGACCTGGTGGTGCTCGACTGGATCCTGCCGCGTCGCGAGGGCATCGAGGTGTTGCGCGAGCTGCGCCGCAGGGGCGCGCGCACGCGCGTGCTGATGCTCTCGGCGCGCGACCAGGTCGGCGACCGCGTGGCCGCGTTGGATGCAGGCGCCGACGATTACATGGTCAAGCCGTTCGCGCTCGACGAGCTGCTGGCGCGATTGCGCGCGCTGGCGCGGCGGCCGCGCGAGTCCGGCGATGCGCAGCTGCGGCATGGCGAGCTGGCGATAGACCTGCATGCGCGCCGGGCGCGTTGGCAAGGCAGCGACCTGATGCTCACCCCCAAGGAATACGCATTGCTTGAACTGCTGATGCGCGAGAAGGGCCGGGTGCTGTCGCGCACCCAGATCTTCGACCGGCTGTACGACAGCGCCAGCGAGGCCTCGGACAAGGTGGTGGAGGTGATCGTCAGCACGTTGCGCACCAAGCTGGTGAAAGCCGGCGTGCCCGAGGTCATCGAGACCCGCCGCGGATTCGGCTATGTCATCGACTGAGCCGCGCGGCTGGTCGCTTCAACGCCGGCTGGCGTTGCGGCTGGTGCTCGGCATCGGTCTGCTGCTGGGCGGCCTGTTCGTCGCGCTGGACGTGATGGTGGACCGGTCGGTGTACTGGCGGCTGGATCAGTTCCTGGTCGAGCGCGCGGAGGCGCTGGCCGATCGCATCGCTCGCCAGGGCGACGAACGCCTGCATGAGCTGCAGCCCGCCTACGAGCTGGCCGGGCAGACCGAGTTCTTCGCGTTCTACGATGCCGAAGGCCGGGTGCGCCTGGTTTCCGCCAACAGCGGCGGGCATCCGGTGCGGCCGGCGACCGATGCGGATGAGGCCTCGCCCCGCTTCCAGGACGTGGCGTTGCCGGACGGCAGGCGAGGGCGCACGGTGACCTTGCGGCTGCCCGCGGGTGACCGGCTGGTGTTGGGGATCGAGCGCGAGAGCTGGGACCACACCGAGCGCGCGATGCACGGCGTGTTGCTGGGCGGCATCCTGTTGGCGATCGCGCTGGCGGTCCTGCTGTGCCTGTGGCTGTTGCGCTCCGCCTTCGCCAGCATGCGCGAGGAGGGCGAGCGGCTGGCGCGGCTCGAGCCCGGAGCCGACGCCGATTTCCCCGACGCGCGGTTGCCGCGCGAACTGAAACCCTATGCCGATGCCGTGCGTGACGCCCTGCGCCGGCTGCTGGCCGCCGCCGAGCGCGAGCGGCGCTTTTCGCGCAACATCGCCCACGAGGTGCGCACGCCCTTGGCCGAGATGCGCGCCAGCGCGGAACACGCGCTGGCTTCCGGGGATCCGGAGCGATTGCGCGAGGGCCTGTTCGCGGTGCTGGAGGCCAACGCGCGGATGTCGCGCGGCATGCAGGCGCTGCTCGCCCTCACCCGTTACGAATCCGGCCAGGTCGCGCCGGCGCCCGATCCGCTCGACCTGGCAGCACTGTTGCGGCTGCAGGCGCACAGCCTGGCGCAGACCGACGGCTTCGATCCCGACAGCCGCCTCGCCTTCGACCTGCCGGATGCTTTGTGGGTGCACAGCGATGTCGGCATGCTCGAGCGCATCCTCGCCAACCTGCTGCACAACGCGCACGAATACGGCGACGCCGGCTCGCCGGTGCGGGTCGCATTGCGGCGCAACGACGACGGCTGGCAGATCCGGATCGCCAATGCCGCGCGCGGCGTGGGGCCGGGCGACTTGGCGCGGTTCGGCGAACGCTACTGGCGCGGGGAGGGCGCGGGTATCGGCACCCATCACGCGGGGCTGGGGGTGGCGCTGTCGGTCGCGATGGCGAATGCGCTGGGGCTGCGTCTGTCGCATGCGCTCGAAGGCGCGGAGGTCGTCGCGACCCTCGGCGATTTCAAGGCGCTCTAGGCCGTGCCGGCGGATCGGGCGCTTCCGTTACCCTAGCGGCTCCGGAACCGGAGCCCGTGCATGGCCGCCAAGACGATCGCCACCCCGCACCACGAGCGCCATCGCAGCGAAAACATCGGCTGGCTGCGCGCGGCGGTGCTCGGCGCCAACGACGGCCTGATCTCCACCAGCTCCCTGCTGGTCGGCGTGGCCGCCGCGTCGGCGTCGTCGCACACCATCCTCATGACCGGCGTCGCCTCGCTGGTCGCCGGTGCGCTGTCGATGGCGGCGGGCGAATACGTCTCGGTCAGCTCGCAGGCGGACACCGAGCATGCCGACACGGCGAAGGAGCGGCGTGAGCTGGAGGAAATGCCCGAGGCGGAGCTGAAAGAGCTCACCCACATCTACCTGCAGCGTGGACTGTCGAAACCACTGGCCGAGGAAGTGGCGCGCGAACTGACCGCGCACGACGCCCTGGCCGCGCACCTGCGCGACGAACTGGGCATCGTCGAGCGCATGGTGGCGCGGCCGGTGCAGGCCGCGCTGGCCTCGGCGGCGGCGTTTTCGGCGGGTGCGTTGCCGCCGGTGCTGCTCGCCTGGTCGTGGCGGGGCGACAACCCCAGCCTCGCCATCACCGCGACGACGCTGGTGCTGCTGGGCGCGCTGGGTGCGCTCGCCGGCTGGCTGGGCGGCGCCTCGATGGGCAAGGGGGCGGCCCGGGTGCTGTTCTGGGGCGCGCTGGCCATGGCCGCGACCGCACTGATCGGGCGGCTGTTTGGCGCGACGCTGGCTTGATCGCGGCCGCTGAGACGGCGCTCGCTACACTGGGGCGATGACGAACGTGGACGCCCTGCTGATCGTGCTGCTGGCCGCGGTGGCCCTTGCCATCGCGCTGCTGGTGGCGCTGCTGCTGCGCAAGCCCGATGCCGGCCTGTCGGCGATGCGCGAACGGCTGGAGGAGGCGTTGCGCGGCGAACAGCGCGAGGGCCGCGGCGAGCTGCGCCAGGCGCTCGATGCCCTCGCACTGAGCCTGACCCGCGATGCCCAATCCGCGCGCAGCGAATCGGGTGAGCTGCAGCTTCGCCACAACACCGCGCTCACCCAGCGCGTCAATGAACTGACCGAACGCACCGACAAGCGGCTGGACGAGTTCCGCGCCGCGATCGGCGAGGATGCCCAGCGTGCTCGCCGCGAGGGTGCCGAACAGCAGCAGCGCTTTGCCGACGGTCTCGGCGCGCGCCTGAAGGAACTGGGCGAACGCAATGCGCAGACCATCGGCGAGTTGCGCGCGCAGGTGGAATCGCAGCTCAAGGCGATGCAGGCCGACAACGCGCAGAAGCTCGAGCAGATGCGCGCGACGGTCGACGAGAAACTGCAATCGACGTTGGAGACGCGCCTGGGCGAATCCTTCCGCCTGGTCAGCGAGCGGCTGGAGGCGGTGCAGCGCGGCCTAGGCGAAATGCAACAGTTGGCCAGCGGCGTGGGAGACCTGAAGCGGGTGCTCACCAACGTCAAGACCCGCGGCACCTTCGGCGAGGTCCAACTGGGTGCCCTGCTGGAACAGGTCCTCACGCTGGAGCAGTACGGCGGCAACATCGCCACCGTGCCGGGCTCCGGCGAGCGCGTCGAGTACGCGGTCAAGCTGCCGGGGGCGGGCGATGGTGGCAGCATCTGGCTGCCGATCGACGCCAAATTCCCGCACGAGGACTACGAGCGCCTGCTGGATGCGCAGGAGCGCGCCGATGCGGCGGCGATGCACGAAGCCGGCGTCGCGCTGGAGCGGCGCATCCGCGACGAGGCAAAGAAGATCCGCGAGAAATACGTCGCGCCGCCGCACACCACCGACTTCGCGCTGATGTTCCTGCCGACCGAAGGCCTGTATGCCGAGGTGATCCGCCGGCCGGGCCTGTTCGACGCCGTGCAGCGCGAGCATCGCATCACCCTGGTGGGGCCGACCACGCTGCTGGCGCTGCTCAACTCGCTGCAGATGGGCTTCCGCACGCTGGCCATCGAAAAGCGTTCCAGCGAGGTCTGGCAGACGCTGAGTGCGGTCAAGGACGAGTTCGGCAAGTTCGCGACCGTGCTCGAGCGCGCCACCACCCAGCTGGACACCGTGCAGAACAGCATCAAGAAAGCCGGCGTGCGCACCCGTGCGATCGAGCGCAAATTGCGCGGCGTGGAGGTCCTGCCGAGCGAGGGGCAGGGGAATCCGCTGCCCGGGCCGCCGGACGACGAAGCGGACTGAAGCCGGGCGAGCGCGGCCGGCGGCTCAATGCGGTTTCGGTTTCGGTTCCGATTCCGGCACTGTCGGCTCGTCGTCGACGGGCTCGGCCAGCAGATAGTCCGGCAACTGCGCTTCGGTCGCCTCCGTATCCTCACCCCATATCTGGTAATTCCGCCGCTGCCACCAGGCATCGCGGAACAGGATGTAGTCGTCGTGCGCGCCTTCGCGCATCGCATCGGTCGACAGCAGTTGGGCGCGGACGTTCACCGCCTGCGCGGCCTGCAGGGCCGCCTGGCCGCCGGCGCTGCGCGCGCCCGGCAGCGGGTTGAGCTGCGCATCGCTGGCAAGGCCGAGGACATCGCGCACCGTGCGCGGACCGAACAGCGGCAGCTCCACGTAACGGGATTTCCTCCAGCCCCATTTCGCGAAGGTCTGCCCGAAGTCCTCGTTGCGGTCCGGGATGTGCCAGCGGGTAGCGACGTCCAGCAGCCCGCCGATGCCGAACGTGGAATTGACCAGGAAACGGAACAGGGAATCGCCCGCCTGCGAGGGCTTGCCTTGCAGCAGGGCGTTGACGATGTTGACCGGACCGCCGAGGTTGCGGAAGAAATTGGCGAGGCTGTCGCGCACCGGCATCGGCACGGCCTTGACGTAGCCGAGCGCGACCGGACGCACCACGCCGCGATCCAGCGCGTTGTTCACCGCGTGCACGCGCCGGTTCCAGGGTTCCCACGGGTCGAATGGATGGCGTGGGCCGGTCTCGGAAGCCTGTTCGGGCTGCACGGAAGCGACCGGGGCCGACAGGCTCGCCGGGAGCTCAGCCGGCGCCGGCTCCGTGACCGGGTCGGCCAGGGCAGGGGCTTCGGTCCCTGCCGCAGCCACCGTCATCGCCGGCGGCGAGGCGGCTGTCGGCGGTGGTTCATGCGGCGGGGTTCCGGTCGTGGCGCAGGCGGCCAGCGCGAGGCCGGAGATGAAAAGGCTGATCGCGCGTGCGATCGGGACAATGGGGCGTGCGGCGTGCATGGGGGCGAAGTCTGGCGGGAGTCAGCGGGTGAAAGCCAGCCGTTCGTCCATGCGGTAGGCCGCACGAAGACCGGCCAGCCCTTGGGGCGAGCCGATCATCGTGGCCTCGGGATGGCGCGCAAGCAGCCACGACAGCAGGGCCAGGCCGGCACTGTCGAGGCGCGTCACGGCGGAAAGATCGAAGGCATCGATGCGGCCGGCATCGCGCGGCAGGCCGCGCCAGAGCGCGGCGATCGCGGACTGCATCAGCGCACCGGCGAAGACGAGCCTCGATCCGTCGCGCGACACCGTCGCCTCAGCGTCGCGCATTGGCCTGGACCTGGCCCGAGGACAGTTCGCGGGTGAGCTGGCGGATGCCTTTCTGCGCCAGCGGTGCGGCGAACTGGCTGCGGAAGGTCGAGATCATCGATACGCCCTCGATCTGCACGTCGTAGACCTTCCACTGGCCGTTGACCTGGTGCATCCAGTAGGCGAGCGGGATTGGATCGCCACCGCCGCGCACCAGTTCGCTGTTGACGCGCACGCCGAACTTGCCGGGCAGCGCCGTCTGCGAGCGGATGCGCGGCGTGAGGCGGGTGTTGAAGTCCAGCAGCGAGGAGCCGTAACGGCGCATCAGGTTGTCGCCCAGCGCGTCGGAGAACGCGCGGATTTCGGCCGGATCAGCGCCGCGGGCATGCGTGCCCAATACCAGCCGGGCGGCGTAATCGCGGTCGAACATCTGGTCGAATTCGCTCTTGATGAAGGCGTACAGCGCGTTGCGGTCGCGGCCGAACTCCGACCGGCGCTTTTCCAGGGTGGCGAGAACGCGCTGGCTGTTGGCCAGCACCATGCGGCTGGGCGCGTCGGTCGCCGGCGCGGTGGCCGCGCGCGGCTGGGCCTGCGCGGACGCGACGGCAGGCACGACGAGCGCGAGCGCGGCGGCGAGCAGTGCGGGGGCGGATTTCATGGGCGGGATTCCTCGGAAATGGCAGGGGTGTCGCCGTTGCCGGCGCCACCGGTGGCGGCATCATTGCCCGGCTTGTCCGCACCTGCGCTGAACATGTACTTGCCCACCAGCTGCAGCAGGTCGACCGCCGGCTGGGTGAAGGCGATCTCGTCGCCGGGCTTGAGCACGTCCGGATCGCCGCCCGGTTGCAGCCCGACGAAGGCCTCGCCCAACAGGCCGCTGGTGAAGATGCCGGCGGTGGTATCGGCCGGCAGATCCCGGTAGCGGTCGTCGATGGCGAGGGTGACCACGGCGTCGTAGCGCTTCGGGTCGACCTGGATGTCGGCCACCCGCCCGATGGTCACGCCGCCGATCTTGACCGGGCCGGATGCGCGCAGCTGGCCGATGCCGGTGAAACGCGCCTGCAGCGGGTAGGTGCGGTCGGCGCCGAGGGAGAACCGGCCGTTGGTGGAGGCCATCGCCAGCACCAGCAGCGTGGCCATCGCCAGCAGCAGGAACGCGCCGACGGCGAATTCGAGACGGGGTCCGCGGATACTCATGGGATCACCTTGCATTGCATTCGACGAGGCTCAACGGAACATCAGTGCCGAGAGCACGAAATTGAACATCAGCACCAGCAACGAGGCGTTCACCACCGCGCGGGTGGTCGCCACCGAGGTGCCTTCGATGGTGGGTTCGGAATGGAAGCCGACGTAGGAGGCGACCAGCGCGGCGATCGCGCCGAACACGCCGGCCTTGAGGAAGGCGCCGAGGAAATCGTCGCCCAGGTCCACCGCGTCCTTCATCGCCTGCCAGAAGGTGCCATCGTCCAGGCCGATGACGTGGACCGCCTCGAACCAGCCGGCCAGGATCGCGAAGCTGATGAAGAAGCCGGTGAGCAGCGGCACGCAGATCACGGCCGCCCAGAAGCGCGGCGCGACGACCTTGGCCACCGGGTCGATCGCCATCAGGCCCAGCGCGGTGATCTGGTCGGTGGCGCGCATCAGGCCGAGCTCCGCGGCGATGGACGAGCCGGCGCGGCCGATGAACAGCAGCGCGGTCAGCACCGGCGCCAGCTCGCGATACAGCCCCAGCCCCAGCATCACGCTGACCTGGTCGCTGGCACCGTAGGTGTCGAGCGCGCGGTAGCCGAGCAGGATCACCGACAGGCCGACGAAGGCACCGCCGACCGCGATGATCGGCAGCGAGCGAGCGCCGATCTTGTAGATCTCGCGCACCAGTTCGGCGAGGAAACCCGGGGTGGGCCGGGAGGCGCGCAGCACCGCGAGGGCGAACAGGCCGCCGCGCCCGACCGCGCGGACGAACGCGTTCATGCCGCACTCCTGGACGTGCCGTCGAAGGCGATCGGGCCGTCGGGATCGCCATCGAGGAATTGCCGCACCAGCGGGTCCCGGCTGCGTTCGAGCTCGGCCGGCGTGCCGTCGAAGACGATGCGGCCGCCGGCGATCATCACCGCATGGTCGGCGACCGGCAGGGTCTCGCGCACATGGTGGGTGACGATGATGCTGGTCAGCCCCAGCGTCCGGTTGAGCCGGGCGATCAGGCTCATGATCACGCCCGAGGCGATCGGATCGAGTCCGGTCAGCGGCTCGTCGTAGATCATCAATGGCGGGTCCAGCGCCAGCGCGCGCGCCAGCGCGACACGACGTGCCATGCCGCCCGAGAGTTCGCGCGGATAAAGGCCGGCCGCCTGGCCGAGGCCGACTGCGTGCAGCTTCATCCCGACCAGCACGTCGACGATCTGGCGCGGCAGGTCGGTATGCGTTTCCAGCGGCAGGGCGACGTTCTCGCCCGCGGTCAGGTCGGTCAGCAGGCCGTTGCCCTGCAGCAGCACGCCGATCCGCTTGCGCAGCGACAGCAGGCCGCGACCCGGAGGCGGCAGCGGCGCGCCGAATACCGATACCTGCCCGGAGGCGGGCTGCAGCTCGCCGGTCAGCGCCGCCAGCAGGGTGGACTTGCCGCTGCCGGAGGGCCCCATCACCGCCGTGATGCTGCCTTCGGCCACCGACAGATCGAGGCCGTCGAGCACGACCCGGCCTCCCCGCTCGAGGCGCAGGCCGGACAGGCTCACGGCGATGGGAGCGTCGATATTCAGGGCAGCCTTGAGGGAAGCGGCGGCGGGACGTCCATAGCGTGGTCGATTCAAGCTGAATGCAGGCCTGCCCCTGCACAGACACGGCTTGCGTTCGGCAGGCGGATGCCTGCAACTTTTCCTTCGACCGCCTCCCTTTGCCGGGCGGGATCGGGCGCGGCATCGCGCTACCATGACGGCATGAATGCACCCGACGAAAACGATAGCCGCCACGGCGTGCCGAGGGCGGAGGCCGAAGCGGCCGTCCGCACCCTGCTGCGCTGGGCCGGCGAGGATCCGGCACGCGAAGGTCTGCTCGATACCCCCAAGCGCGTGGTCAAGGCCTATGGCGACTGGTTCAGCGGCTATGCCACCGACCCGGACGAATACCTTCGCCGCACATTCGAGGAAGTGTGCGGTTACGACGAGATGATCGTGCTGCGCGACATCGAGTACGAAAGCCATTGCGAGCACCACATGGCGCCGATCATCGGCAAGGTGCACGTCGGTTACCTGCCGAAAGGACGCGTGGTCGGCATCAGCAAGCTGGCACGCGTGGTCGATGCGTATGCGCGCCGTTTCCAGGTGCAGGAAAAAATGACCGCGCAGATCGCCAACTGCATCCAGCGCGCGCTGGAGCCGGCCGGCGTGGCGGTGGTGGTCGAGGGCGCGCACGAGTGCATGACCACCCGCGGCGTGCACAAGCGCGGCGTCAGCATGGTCACCTCGACGATGCTCGGCAGCTTCCGCGAGGATGCGCGGACCCGCAAGGAGTTCCTCAGCTTCATCGAGGGCCGGGGGCGTTGAGCCGCGCTTGACAGTTGGCCCCGGGCGAAAACAATGGGTGGCATGACGTCGCCCGATCCGCACCGCATCGACACCCGTTGCACCGCGTTCCTGGGTGAGCGCCTGATCGCCGCCGGCGAACTGCGGCATGTCGTGTTGCTCGCGCAGCAGGCGCTCGAGGCCCAGCCGGATGCGCGACTGCGGGTCTTCGACGATGCCGACGGGTGCCTGATCGGCCTGGACCTGAGCGCGGGCGCGGCCGAAATCGTCCAGCGGCTCAACCGCGGCGAGGTGCCGGTAGCGCACGCCGATGAAATGCCGGCCAAGCGTGGCCGCGGGCGGCCGCGGCTGGGCGTTGTCGCGCGCGAAATCACCCTCTTGCCGCGTCATTGGCAATGGCTGAATGCCCAGCCCGGGGGCGCGTCGCTGGCGTTGCGCAGCCTGGTCGATGCGGCGCGCCGGACCGATGGCGACGCGCGACGCGACGCGCAGGAGCGCGCGTACCGGTTCGTCACGGCGATGGGCGAGGGACGGCCCGGCGGCGAGGAAATCGCACAGGCGTTGTTCGCCGGCGACAGCCTGGGTTTCGATGCCGCGATCGCCGCGTGGCCCGACGACGTGCGCGATCATGCGACCATGCTCGCCGCCGATGCGTGGTCGCACTGAGCCGCGCATCGCCCCCACTTCCCGGAAACCGTCCCGCATGACCACGACGCCCGCCCCGCAGGCCCGCCGCGCCGCGCTGGCGTTCATTTTCATCACCGTGCTGATCGACATCCTGGCTTTCGGCCTGATCATCCCGGTGCTGCCACATCTGGTCGAAGAGTTCGTCGGCGGCGACACCCGCACCGCGGCGTGGTGGGTGGGCATCTTCGGCACCGTGTTCGCGGCGATCCAGTTCTTCAGCGCGCCGATCCAGGGCGCGTTGTCGGACCGCTACGGGCGCCGTCCGGTGATCCTGCTGTCCTGCCTCGGGCTGGGCCTCGACTTCATCCTGATGGCACTGGCGCCGAACCTGATGTGGCTGTTCGTTGCGCGGGTGATCTCGGCGATAACCTCGGCCAGTTTCACCACCGCCAACGCCTACATCGCCGATGTCACTCCGGCGGAGAAGCGCGCCAGCGCGTTCGGCCTGGTCGGCATGGCGTTTGGTGTGGGCTTCATCATCGGCCCGATGCTGGGTGGCTGGCTGGGCCACTTCGACCTGCGCTGGCCGTTCTGGGGCGCGGCGATCCTGGCCTTGCTCAACTTCTGTTACGGCCTGTTCGTGCTGCCCGAATCGCTGCCGCCCGAGCGCCGCAGCACGCGCATCGAGTGGCGGCAGGCGCATCCGATCGGCGCGATGAAGCTGATCGGCCAGTACCCGCAGCTGCTGGGGCTGGCGGCGATCCTGCTGCTGAGCAACCTGGCCCATTACGCCTACCCGAGCATCTTCGTGCTGTACGCGGACTACCGCTACGGCTGGGGCACGATGGTGGTGGGGCAGGTGCTGGCGGTGGTCGGGGTGTGTTCGGCCCTGGTGCAAGGCTTGCTGGTGCGACGGCTGGTGCCGAAGTTCGGCGAGTCCAACACGCTGGTGCTGGGCCTGGCCGCGGGCACGATCGGTTTCGCCGCGTATGGCGCTGCGCCGGCGGGCTGGGTGTTCCTGTGCGCGATCCCGGTGATGGCGCTATGGGGCCTGGCCGGGCCGTCGGCGCAGGCACTGGTCACGCGCGAGGTGGGCCCCGAAATGCAGGGTCGCATCCAGGGCGCGATGGCGAGCCTGATCAGCCTGGCGGGCATCCTCGGTCCGACGCTCTACACCGGCGCGTTCGCGCTCTTCATCGGCGAGGCGGCGCCGGTGGAATTGCCGGGCATGCCGTGGTTCATCGCATCCACCCTGCTCGGCATCGCCCTGATGCTGGCCTTGCATCGGCGTGGCCTGCGTCGTGTCGGTACCGTTTCCGCGCCGTGAGGCGCCCGGTTCAGCGCGCGGCCAGCGCCTTCCTGACCGCCGAGACGAATTCCGGATCCGGCGTGCCGCTCATCTTCTCGGTGCGGGCGAGGATGCGGCCCTGCGCATCCAGCAGGACCAGCGCGCTGGTGTGGTTGAACTCGCCATCGGCCAGCTCGCGGTAGCGGATGCCGAGCATGCCGGCGATCGTCCGCACGTCGCCGGGCTTCGGAGCGAGCAGCGTCCAGCGGGTGAGGTCCAGCTTGCGCCGCGATGCCACGCGCATCAGTGCATCGGCACCATCGCGCTTCGGATCCATGCTGACCAAGGTGACGCCGAGCCGGGTTTTCTCGGCGGGCGTGAGCTGTTTTTCGATGGCCAGGCCGCTGTCGATGATCAGCGGGCAGATGTAGCGGCACGAGGTGTAGAACATCGACACCAGTTGCACGCGGCCACGGCGGGCAGCGAGGGTGGTGGTGCGGCCGCCTTGGTCGGTCATGCGTGCGTCGAGCTGGTAGATGGAATCGCTCGGCAGCGGTGGCGTTTGCGCGGTGCCGGCGAGTGGCGAAAGCAGCAGCGCAAGGGCCAGGGCGAAGTGGGTGATCAGGCGTCCCATCGGTTCCTCCAGGGTTTCGCAGGGTTCATATCGCGCAACGAAAGCCCAGGTTGGCGGTGACGTCGCCGGCTTCCAGCGAGGACAGCATCGCGACCCGCATCAACACGGCGTAGTTGTCGCGGTCGCCCATCGACAGCGCACCGGCACCGCAGAACTTCGCCTTGTCCACATCGCCCTGCTTGCGGTTGTCGACATCGACCAGCAGCGAGCCGGCGTCGCCGGTCCATTCCCACACCAGCCCGTGCAGGTCGCGCACGCCGTATGCGTTCGCCGCCTGCAAACCGACCCGCGGCAGCGCGGCTTTCGAAGGGCGCGCGTACCAGCCCAGGATGCGTTCGCGCCAGACCGGGTCCTTGCGCGCGTCGGTGCGCGTCTCGTCGGCGGCTGCGGCGTATTCCCATTCGTTCCATGTCGGAAGGCGCGCGCCCTGCGCCTTGCAGTAGGCATCGGCGGCGAACCAGCTCACGTTCACCACGGGCTGGTTCGGCAGCGCCTTCGGCCCGAGGGTGGTCGGGCCGGCCCAATGCTGGAGGTAGCGCGCTTCTGCGAACACCGCAGGCGCCTTGCCGCGCCGCCAGTCCGGATGGCGCTTCACGAAGGCGAGGAAGTCGACGTTCGTGACTGCGGTTTCCATCAGCTGGAAGGGCGTGACGCGGACCAGGTTGCGGTCCTCGTACTTGAGCGCGGAGCGGAAGTTGCCGCCCGGCAGCCGCACCCAGCCGCCCGTGCTGGCGGCGATCGCCAGCACGGGCAGCAGGAGCAGCGACAGGGCGGCCATGCGACGCATCGTCAGTGCGCCGCCGCCGCGTCGGCGGGCTTCGCCGCACGCGCCTTCTTGGCGTCGTCGCGGGTGATCTCGCCACCCGGGTTGCCCCAGCTGTTGAGCACGTAGGTGCCGATGTTGGCCACTTCGTCGTCGGTCAGCTGCGCCATCGGCGGCATGACGGAGTTGTAGTCCTTGCCGTTGACGGTGACCTTGCCCTGCAGGCCGTGGGTGATGATCTCCGGCAGCTTCTTCGGGTTCTTGGCGAGGAAGTCGGAAGCGGCCAGCGGCGGGAACACGCCCGACATGCCCTTGCCGTCGGTGCCGTGGCAGGTCGAGCAGGTGCCGGCGAACAGCGTCTTGCCGGCGGCAATGCGTTCGTCCTTGGTCGCGTGGCCGGTGGCCGCGGCGGTTGCCACGGCCGCGGCGACAGCGCCGGTCGGCTCGGAAGGCGCCTTGTCGCCGAGGTAGACCTCGTCCACTTCCTTGCCGGAGTAGATCGCCTTGTTCTCGGGGCCGTCGGCCTTGAGGATCGCCAGCGCACCCTTGTTGAAGGCGCGGAAGATGCTGTGGTCGACCAGCACGTAGCTGCCCGGCACCTCCATGTGGAATTCCATCATCGCCGCGCCACCGGCCGGGATGAGCGTGGTCTGCACGTTCTCCTGGAAGCGGGTGCCGCCTTCGTACCAGACCTTGTCGAAGATCTCGCCGATCACGTGGAAACTGGACACGAGGTTGGGGCCGCCGTTGCCGACGTACAGGCGGATGTTCTCGCCGGTCTTGGCCTGCAGCGCCTTGTCGTTGGTCAGCGAACCTTCGCGGCCGTTGAACAGCACGTAGGTCGGGTGCTCCTCAATCGCCTTCTCCATGTCGAAGGGCTGGTGGCCCTTGTCGTGGTACTTGCCGGTCGTGTAGAAGTCGCCTTGCATCACGTAGTACTCGCGATCCACCTTGGGCAGCCCTTCCGGCGGCTCGACCAGGATCAACCCGTACATGCCGTTGGCGATGTGCATGCCGACCGGCGCGGTGGCGCAGTGGTAGACGTACAGGCCGGCGTTGAGCGCCTTGAACGAGAACTGCGAGGCATGGCCCGGCGCGGTGAAGCTGGAGGCCGCGCCGCCGCCCGGCCCGGTGACGCCGTGCAGGTCGATGTTGTGCGGCATCTTGCTGTCCGGCATGTTGCGCAGGTGGAACTCCACAGTGTCGCCCTGGCGCACGCGGATGAAGCTGCCCGGCACGGTGCCGCCGAAGGTCCAGAAGGTGTAGGTGACGCCTTCGGAGATCTCCATCTCCTTCTCGATCACGTCCAGTTCGACGATGACCTTGGCCGGCGCGGTGCGCCCGGTGGCCGGCGGCACCAACGGTGGACTGGTCAGGATCGCCTTGACCGGCTCGCCCTGCGGCGGACCGAAGTCGCCCTTCTTGGAGCCGCCGGTCTCGACGGTGGAGGTGGGGTTGTCGGCCTTGCAGCCGGAAAGGGCCAGCGCGGCGGCGACGAACAGGCACAGTGCTTTGCGGTTCATGGAACGGTTCCCCGGAGTGGATTTCTGCTGGGGCAACGGTGCGCCCGGCGTGTGCGGATTGCGCTGACGCAGGTCAAGCGCGGACCCGTATTCACACGCCCCGTCGGTCCGCCTGACCTGGATCAGGGCAGGCCGCCCGAGGCGGGGGAGCAGGCCTGGCGCCTGAGACCCGGTGGCGCGCAGAAGCATGAACGGCAGCATGTCCATACCGAAGCGCACTGCGGCCTCGGCTGCCTACACTTGCAAGTTGACTCATGAGCGATAGTCGTCGATGACCCGTCCCCATGCCTTCGACCGCGAAGCGTTGCTGTCCTGCGCCCGCGGCGAGATGTTCGGTCCCGGCAATGCCCGGTTGCCGGCTCCCCCGATGCTGATGTTCGACCGCATCACCGAGATCAGCGAGACCGGCGGCGCCAACGGCAAGGGCGTGATCCGTGCCGAACTCGACGTGCGCCCCGACCTGTGGTTCTTCGATTGCCATTTCGAGGGCGATCCGGTGATGCCGGGGTGCCTCGGCATGGACGCGATGTGGCAGCTCACCGGCTTCTACCTGCCGTGGCTGGGCGAGTCCGGCCGCGGCCGGGCGCTGGGCGTGGGCGAGGTGAAGTTCACCGGGCAGATCCTGCCCGAGGCGAAACTCGTGCAATACGAGATCGACATCCGCCGCGTGCTGCGCGGCAAGTTGCGCCTGGTGATCGCCGACGGCCGCACCCTGGTCGATGGCCGCGAGATCTATACCGCCAAGGACCTGCGCGTGGGCCTGTTCCAGACGACGGAGAGTTTCTGATGGCGGAGGCAACGCATCGCGTCGTGGTGACTGGCTACGGCGTCGTCTCGCCGCTCGGCAACGATGCGGACACCGTGTCGGCGTCGCTGCGCGAAGGCAGGAGCGGCATTCGCCACGTGCCCGAATACGCCGAGATGGGCCTGCGTTCGCAGGTCGCCGGCGTGTGCGACATCGATCTCGACGCGCTGATCGACCGCAAGCAGAAACGCTTCATGGGCGATGCCGCGGCCTATGCGCACGTCGCCATGCAGCAGGCCATCGCCGATGCCGGGCTGGAGGCCGCGGCGATCAGCGACCCGCGCATCGGCGTGATCGCCGGCTCCGGCGGCGGCTCGCCCGAATGGCAGATCGCCACCGCCGACCTGATGCGCGGCAAGGGCGTGCGCAAGGTCGGCCCGTACATGGTGCCGCGCACGATGTGCTCGACCGTCTCCGCCGCGCTCGCCACCGCCTTCGCGATCAAGGGCGTGAGCTATTCGCTGTCCGCCGCCTGCTCGACCTCCGCGCACTGCATCGGCGCCGCGGCCGACCTGATCCGCCACGGCGCGCAGGACATCGTGTTCGCCGGCGGCGGCGAAGAGCTGCACTGGGGCATGACCTGCATGTTCGATGCGATGGGCGCGTTGTCCACCCATTTCAACGACGATGCGGCACGCGCCTCCCGGCCGTATGACGCATCGCGCGACGGCTTCGTGATCGGCTCGGGCGGCGGCATGCTGGTGTTGGAGGACTACGACCACGCGGTCAAGCGCGGCGCGCGCATCCATGCCGAGCTGCTGGGCTATGGCGTCACCAGCGACGGTGCCGACATGGTCGCGCCCAGCGGCGAAGGCGCGGTGCGCTGCATGCGCATGGCGATGGCCGGCATCGACCGCCCCATCGATTACCTCAACACCCACGGCACCTCGACGCCGTTGGGCGACATCACCGAACTGGATGCCGTGCGCGAGGCGTTCGCCGGCGACATGCCGCCGCTGTCATCGACCAAGGCGCTGTCCGGGCATTCGCTGGGCGCGGCCAGCGTGCACGAGGCGATCTACAGCCTGTTGATGATGCGTGACGGTTTCATCGCCGCCTCGCGCCACATCGAGGCGCTCGACGCGCGCTGCGAACGCGCGCCGATCGTACGCGAGACGCGCGAGGCCAGGCTCGATACGGTGATGTCCAACAGCTTCGGTTTCGGCGGCACCAACGCGACGCTGGTGTTCGGTCGCGCCTGAGCGGCGCGGGCATCGCGGGGTTCAGGCCTCGCCGCTGGCCATGATCGCGGACAGCCGCGCCGTCCACGGCGAGGGATCGACGTCGCGCGCGGCCAGCCAGGCCGGGTCGTACAGCGTCTGCCTGTAACGCACGCCGCGATCGCACAGCAGCGAGACGATGCTGCCGCGCTCGCCGGCCGCGCGCATCCGCATCGCCAGCTGCAGGCAGGCGACCAGGTTGGTGCCGGAGGAGCCGCCATAGCGGAAACCGAGCAGGTCTTCGAGCAGGCGCATCGCCGCGACCGAAGCCGCGTCCGGCACCTCGATCACCTCGTCGATGACGCCGAACTGGAAGCTTGGCTCCACGTTCTGCCGGCCGATGCCTTCGATCACGCTGCAGCATTCGACATGCATGCCGCGCGCATGCGTGGGCCATGCCTTGGCGAACACCATGCCTTCGGGTTCGGCCACGCACAGCCGGGTGGGCAGGCCGCGATAGCGCAGGTAGCGGCCGATGGTGGCGGAAGTGCCGCCGGTGCCGACGCCGCAGACGATCCACGCGGGCGCGGGATGGGGCTCCCCCGCCATCTGGCCGAGGATGGATTCGGCGATGTTGTTGTTGCCGCGCCAGTCGGTGGCGCGCTCGGCCAGGCCGAACTGGTCGAGGAAGCAGGCGCCGCGGGCGGCGATCTCGCGCGCGCGCGCCTGCGTGCACACGCTGGGCGGGGTGAGGTCGATGTCGCCGCCGAGCGCGCGCACCGCATCGACCTTGCCGGGCGCGGTGCCCTCGGGCATGACGGCGGTGAATTGCAGGCCCAGCAGGCGCGCGAACCAGGCCTCGGAGATCGCGGTGCTGCCCGATGACGCATCGACCACCGCCTGCCCGGGCTTCAGCCGGCCGTTGCACAGCGCGTAGAGGTAGAGCGAGCGGGCCAGCCGATGCTTGAGGCTGCCGGTCGGGTGCGCGGCCTCGTCCTTGAAATAGAAATCGATGCCGGGGAAGCCCGGGAAGGCCATGTGCAGCAGGTGCGTGTCGGCCGAGCGCGCAGCCTCGCGTTGCAGGGTGGCGATGGCGTCGCGCAGCCACGCGCGTTCGTCGATGGATCGGGCAGGACTCGGGCTCATCCTTGCAGGGCGCCGATGCGCTTTTCCAGATATTGGAAGTACAGCTCAATGTAGCTGATGCCGTTGTGGCGGTCGATCAGCCATGGGTTCATCAGCGTGTGGCGCAGGATGACCAGATGGTCCTCGCCGTCGTCGTCGGTCGCGGCATCCAGCCCCAGCGCATCCAGGATGCGGCGCATGCCGGCCTCGCCCAGCACCTGCGGCCGCAGCGTGGTGGTGGAGCCGAAGAAGCTGCGGTCCTGCAGTGGTACGCCGGGGTCCACGCGCAGCTCGTCATGCAGTCGCCGCGCGAACGCATTGGCGATGCCGATGTCGCGGTTGCCTGCCGGATTGAACGCCACGCAGACCAGATTGCTGTCCGGCGGGAACGGCACGGTCACCCGCACCTTGTCCTGCACGCGCGCGGCGAAGGCCAGCGCGGCGTCGTGGAAGGCTTCGGCAGAACGCACGGTCTGCGCCGGCAGCCGGCCGAAGTTGGCGTGGTCCAGCGGCAGCACCTTGTGGGTGACGTAGACCGCCGCCACGTTCGCGCCGGACTTGGAGCCTTCCGGGATGAACTGGCCGAGGTTGCGGTAGCGCGCGCGATAGCCGCGCAGCGCGTGGTCGTGGAACACGTAGTCGGCGGATTCGGCCAGCAGCGCCATCGCGCGGTGGTCGCGGCACAGGAAGGCGCCGGCGCCGTAGGGCAGGTAGCCCAGCTTGTGCGGATCGATGGTGATCGAGTCGGTACGCGCCAGCGCCGCCGCCGCCGCGTGCACGCCCGCGCGCGGGAAGTGGACGAAACCCTGCGCCACGTCCTCGCGGCTGCGCAGGCTGCCGTCCTCGTTGCGGAACAGGGTGGCGAGGTAGCCGCCCCAGGCGGCATCGACATGCGCGGAAAAGCCCAGGCCGTGTGCCAGCGCCGCATCGCGCGCATCGACCAGGCCGTCGATCGGATCGACCGTGCCGTATTCGGTGGTGCCGAACACGCCTACCGCCATCAGCACCGCCTGGCGTTCGCGTTCGCAGCGCTCGAGGGTGTCGTTGACGGCGTCGATGTCCAGGCGCATGTCGCGCTCCGGCATCAACCGCAGCTGCGCGCGGCCCAGGCCGAGCAGCTTCATGCCCTTCGACCATGAGTAATGCGCGGTGATCGGCGCCAGCACCCACGGCGTCTTCAGGGTGTCGTGGGTGGCGAAGAAATCGCACAGGCCGCGCTGCTCGATGCGCTCGGCCTGCACCTTGGCCTTCCAGGCGCGATGTTCGCGCGGCGGCAGCGCGGCCAGCCAGGCCTTCCAGCGCGCCACCAGCTCGGTGCCTGCGCGCGGGCCCAGGTTGAACGCGGTCCAGTCGTCGTCCGGCACGTCGATCTCCGGCACGCCGGCCGCGCGGAGCGCCACCGGGAAGGCCTTAAGCGCCAGCGCCAGCCGCAGCGCTTGGTAGTTGGCGACGGTGCCGCCCGAGGTGAGGTGGCCGAACGCGCAGGGGTCGCTGTCGGGATCGTGCGGATAGCCCACCATTTTCGCCAGCTGCAGGCCGACTTCGACCTCCAGGTCCACCGTCACCGGCGCGGCGTCCTCGCTGACGTTGTTGGGGTTGTAGGGGAGGGTCAGGATCTGCGCGGCCAGGCCGGGGATCAGCAGATCGCTGGCCATGTGGCCGATGTAGCGCGGGCTGTGGAACGGCACCGATTTCTTCAGCGCGGCGGACAGCGCATGCAGCTCGCGGCGCAGGCGCGCCTCGAAGGCGCGGTAGCCGGGATCGAAGGCGGCGTCGGTGGGGATCGCCGGCGGATCCTCGGGGTGGAAGTTGCGGCGCCAGTACACATGGTCGCGCAGGAACTCGACGACGAGCTTTTCCAGCAGGGTGTCGTTCTCGCCGTAGGGGCCGAGGAAGCAGGCGTCGAGGACGCCGGGGGTGGGGCTGGCAGCGGTCATGGCGGTCATGGGGTGGGCGATGTGGTAGGCGCGCGTGATCGCCGGCTCAGGCCAGGTACGGCGCCAGCCAGCCCCACGGGCTGTGCAGGCGCGCGATGCCGATGATGGCGACGAACACCGCGAGCGCGGCGAGATAGGCCCACGCACGCGCGCTGCGGTCGCGCCCGGCGCGCATCGCCAGCACGCCCAGCACGATGTAGACGACCACCAGCACCAGCTTCACCGTGAGCCAGCCGTTGGCGAACATCGCGCGCGGCAGGATCGTCGCCAGCATCGCCGCGGAGGTGAGCAGGAAGGTGTCGATGGTGTAGCTGCCGTAGCGCACCACGGCGTGCCGCGGCCATCGCGCGCCCAATAGAGCCGCGCCACCGCGCAGCGCGAACAGCGCGCCGGACAGCGAGATCAGCACGATGTGCAGCAGCTTGATCTGCGGATAGAACTCAATCATCTGGGGATTCTGGCGCGCGTATCGATGAAGGTCAGCCCGGGCGGCGGTCGATGCGCGGGCGCAGGTAGATGCCGGCCGAGCGCAGCACCCACGGCAGGAAGGCGACGAGCCAGCCGATCGCCGCCACCGCCTGCCACAGGCCGGGGTCGGGCAGCATGTCGGCCAGCACGCGCAGCGCCGCGACCAGCTGCAGCACCGCGAACGCGAACCAGCCGGCCTTGGGCATCGCCAGCGGCCGGCCGGAGTGCCCCTGGGTGACGCGGGTGACCATCGCCACCAGCAGCGAGCCGAAGAAACCGATGAACAGCGCGTGCGCCGGTCCGCGCCCGAACAGGAACTCGCCGGTCATCGCATAGAACCCGCTCTGCATCGCATACAGCGCGAAGGCCAGCGGCAGCCAAGCGAAGCCGATGAACAGCACCCACAGCAGGCCCGGCGCGGCATCGCGCGGCCACCAGCGGTACAGCACGCAGGCGCTGAGTACGGCGAAGGGCGCATCGACCATCCACAGCGCGCCATAGGCATGCGCCAGTTCCAGGCCCAGGTGGACGAGCAGCAGCGGCCACATCACCGCCAGCAGCCACAGCGGCCGCCACGGCGTGTAGCCCTTGACCACGTTGCCGGCGAAGAACGGGAACATCCGGTGCGCGACCGTCAGGTACACCGGCAGCAGCAGGCCGAAGGTGCCCAGCTTGATCGCGACGAACATCCACTGCGCGTTGCCTTGATGCAGGAAGGCCAACACACACAGCAGCCCGGTCAGGCCGAAGCTCATCGCCGCGAAGCACGACCACGCATGCCAGGTCGGCCCGCGACCTGAACGGCGTTCGGCCAGCAGCAGGCGCAGCAATTGCACCCAGCCGTAGCCCCAGCCGGCGGTGCTCATGAACAGGCCGATCTGCACCCACGCATCCAGCCCCAGCGCCATGCCGGTGATCACCGCCACCTGTCCGCCCAAGAGGCCCAGCCCGACCGGCAGGTAATGCCAACGGGTGAGTTCGGGCAGGCCCATCCAGCGCGGGAACACGGTGAGCAGGAAGCCGAACATGAAGGGCGGCAACAGCTGGTATTGCATGACGATGGCATGCACCCAGCCGGCGAACATCGGGGCCGCGGGAAGATGCAGCAGGCCCCAGCGTGCATCCATCAGCCAGCAGGCCCACCACGCCATCGCCAGCAGCACGTTGACCGCGCCGACGAAGAACATCAGGCGATGCGGCGCGGCGGCGAGCAGGCGCAGATCGGGGGTCGGGGCGGGCGATTCGGCCATCGCCACAGCATCGACGATGCCCGTCCCGGTCGCCTTGATCGAGGTCAGCACGAGGGCGATGCACGCGGCGGGCCGTGCCGGGCGTGCATCGCCTGCCGGCAAGCCGCGTCAGAACTCCAGCCCGAGCCGCGCCCAGAGGGTACGCCCGGGTTCGTGGATGCGCACCGGGTCGGCCGGATAGCCGAAGTCGGCGCTGCCGGTGAGGTTCAGGTGCTCGGCGTAATCGCGATCGAACAGGTTGTCGATGCCGACCGCCAGCTGTACGCGCTTGCTGAAGCGCCACCCCCCATTGATCGAGAGCACGCCGAAGCCCGCGCTGGGCCCGAGGTCGCGCCCGACCACGTTGCCCTGTCCCGGTGCCACCCGCGACTGCCGTGCGACGCCGCGCAGCAGCAGCCCGAGGCTGGCGCGCCGGCCCTTCCAGTCGGCGTTGAGGCGGGCTTCGACCGGGCTCATCTGCGGCAGCCAGCGGTGCTGGCTGCGGTTGCTGCCCCAGGCTTGGCTGATCGATCCGCCGAGCGTCCAGGCGGTGCCGACCGCGACGCTGCCGCCCAATTCGCCGCCGCGGATGTCGGCATCGATGTGGGTCGCGCGGGTGGTCCCGCCCATCATTCCCGGCAGGTAGTCGAACAGGATGTAGTCGTCCACGCGGCCGGCGTACAGCGTGGCCCAGCCGCGCAGCCGTTCGCCGCGCGCCTGCAGGCCGACGTCCAGCTGCATGGTCTTCTCCGGGGCGATCGCGGCGAAGGCGTTGGGGCTGCCGGCCGGGCCCGCGTTGGCGGAAAACAGCTCCCAGTAATCGGGCATGCGCGCGGCGCGGCCCAGGCCCGCGTAGGCGCTCAGGCCGCGCGCGGGATCGCCGTACTCGATGCGCAGGAAGCCGCTGCCGAGTGTGTGTTTGCGGGTAAGGTCGAAAGTGGGATTGGGCATCGCCATGCCGGCCATGCCGCGGCCCGATTGCGAGCGCAGGTCGGTGGCTTCGGCGCGGTCGATGCGCGCCCCGCCGACCCAGCGCAGCCGGTCATCGACATACCAGGTCGCCTCGGTGAACACGCCGTGGTTGCGCAGGCGGGCGTCCTCGGACCATGGCAGGCGCTTGTAGGCGTCGCGCCCCATCGCATTGCGTTGGCGATGGCGGCTGTCCTGCGCGTCCACGCCGAGCGTCCAGTCCCAGCGCGCGCCGCCGAGCGAGAGCGCCGCGCGTCCGCCGCGGGTGTCGCGCCCCACGTTGGAGGCCATCGGCATCGGCATCATGCTGGCCGGGTTGGGCGTGCGCAGGCTGTAGTTGTCCATCACGTGGTCGGCCACGTTGCGGTAAAGGCGGACATCCAGTTCGCGCAGGCGGCCCTCGCCATCCCATGCGTGGTTGAAGCGCACGGAAGTGGCGCGACGCAGGAAGCGGCTGCCGTCCATGCCGCGGCCGGCGTAGCGGGCCTGCCCGTCGCCGCGCCCCGCGCCGAGTTCGATCAGGGTGCCGGTGCCGGGCGTCCAGCCGATCGCCGCGTCGCTGCTCCACTTGTCCCAGGCCGAAGGCACGCGCCGGCCGCTGCCATCGCGGTAATCGTCAGCGCGCGAACGGCTGCCGGACAGCCGCACATAGAACTCCGGCATGCCGAAGGTGGCGTCGATGACGGCGTCGCGGCGTCCCGCGCTGGCCACGGTGGCGCTGGCGCTGCCCTCCACGCCGGCCTCGGCGAAGGCCGGCGCTTCGCGCACGAAGCGCACCGTGCCGGCCGAGCCGACCGGCCCCCACAGCACCGTCTGCGGACCCTTGGTGATCTCCAGACGGTCGTAGGTTTCGGGCGCGACGTAGGACATCGCGTTGTCCATGCGCGCGGGGCAGCCGCCGTGCATCGTGCCGTCGTTGGTGAGCAGGTTGAGGCGCGAACCCTGCATGCCGCGCAGCACCGGGTCGGCATTGGTGCCGCCATTGCGCAGCGCGGCGAAGCCGGGGATGGTCTTGAGATAGTCGGCACCGTCGCTGGCGGGCATGGGTTGGCGCGGCTGCTTGGGATCGGTGCTGAAGGTCAGCGGGCCGCTGGGCGCGAGGCCGGTGACGACGACTGGGTCGAGCCGGCTGGGCGGGCTGTCGGCGGCGGCATGCTGCGCGCGTGCAACGGGGGTGAGGGCGGCGCTGATGGCCAGGGCGAGCAGGTACGGCCGCGCGTGGCGGGCCGCATGGGGAATGCGTTGCATGGAAGGTCTCCGGGATTGGGGATCGCGCACGGGGCGCGGACGCGGGGCTCAGCCGTGCAGCGGCGGCCCGCGCGAACCCAGTCCGGAGGGATGACGGGTGGCGATGCGCCTGGCATCGCGGAAATGCGTGGCCGGCGCGGGCAGCGCCTGCGGCCAGAAGAGCAGCGCGACCACCGCCAGTGCGACGAGGCCGGCCAGCAACGGGCAGTAATCGCAGTCATGCGCCGGGCGCGGCGGGGGGGCATCGGGCTGCGACAGCGATGTCGCCGAGGCCAGCGACAGCGCGACCTGCTTCAGGCCCTGCACGGTGCACAGCGCAACCTCCGCGATGCCGGCATGCGCGGCATGCACGGGAGCCTGCGACTGCGCGAGCCGGCCGATGGTCGGCAGCAGCGAGAGCAGCATCATCGCCATCAGGGCGAGGCCGAGCCAGCAGCGATGGAAACCGCGCGCGTGCATCGATGTCGTCGAAGAACTCAAGAAAAAAGCCGGGACATCGCGTCCCGGCCTTCATTATCCCGCCTTGCGGCGGCGGCGGATTGACCTGCGTCATCCGCGCGCCGCGTGCCTGGCGTCAGATCACGTCCTGCGAGATTGCGTCCTGCTTCTCCTGCGCGGTGGCACCGCCGCGCGCCGGATCGATCCGCGGCATGATCCAGTGCCGGGTGACGAACCAGGCCAGCAGCAGGGCGCCGACGCTGAAGATCAGGTCGCCCGGCATGCGCATCCACACCAGCACGTCGATGATCGGCTTGCCCATGAACTCGGCCGAGCGCGCGTACCAGTAGCCGTGCTCGAGCGCGGCCTGCAGCTGCAGCGTGCCCATCGGCAGCAGGGTGATCAGCGCCATCAGCATCAGGCCGATGTTGAAGCACCAGAAGCTCGCCTTGAGCAGGCCCGGGTGCCAGAGCGCATCGGGCTTGAGGCCGCGCAGGCAGAACAGCATCAGGCCGATGCCGAGCATGCCGTACACGCCGAACAGCGCGGTGTGGCCGTGCAGCGGGGTCAGGTTGAGGCCCTGCATGTAATAGAGCGCGATCGGCGTGTTGATCAGGAAGCCGAACAGGCCGGCGCCCACCAGGTTCCAGAAGCTCACCGCCAGGAAGAACATGATCGGCCAGCGGTAGCGGGCCATCCACGGGGTGGCGCGGCTGTGGCTCCAGGTCTCGTAGGCCTCCAGCCCGATCAGCGCGAGCGGCACCACTTCCAGCGCGGAGAAGCTGGCACCGAACGCCACCGCCGCCGTCGTGGTGCCGGCGAAGTACAGGTGGTGGAACATGCCCAGCACGCCGCCGGTCAGGTACACGATGGTGGCGAACAACACGTTGATGGTGGCGGACTTGCCGCGGATCAGCCCCAGCTTGACGAACAGGAAGCTGATCACCGCGACCGCGAAGACCTCGAAGAAGCCCTCCACCCACAGGTGGACGACCCACCAGCGCCAGTACTCGACCATCGAGATGTGGGTGTGCTCGCCCCACATCAGGCCGGCACCGTAGAACAGGCCGATGGCGATCGTGGACAGAAACAGCAGGCCGACGATCGACGACATCTCGTCCTTGCGCTTGAGCGCGGGCCACAGTGCGCGGCCGACCAGGAACAGCCACAGCAGCAGCCCGATGAAGAGGAACAGCTGCCAGAAGCGGCCGATGTCGACGTATTCCCAGCCCTGGTGGCCGAACCAGAAGTTGTGCTCCAGGCCCATCTTCTGCATCACCGCGAACCACTGCCCGGCGAAGGCCCCGACCACGATGATCAGCAGGCAGACGAACAGGAAGTTGACGCCCAGGCGCTGGAACTTCGGCTCATGCCCGGAGATTGCCGGGCCGATGTAGAGGCCGGTGCCGAGCCACGCGGTGGCGATCCACAGCACCGCCAGCTGCGTGTGCCAGCTTCGCGTCAGCGAGTAGGGCAGGATGTCGGCGATGGCGAAGCCGTAGGCCTCCTGGCCTTCCACCTGGTAGTGCGCGGTGGTCGCGCCGAGCACGATCTGCACCAGGAACAGCGCGATCACCACCCAGAAGTACTTGGCGGTCGCCTTCATCGACGGCGTCGGCTTCAGGTCGAGCAGCGGATCGGTTGCCGGCGGCACGACCGCCGGTTCCTTGCCGTGCCAGGCGACGTAGTGCCACGCCAGCAGGCCGATGCCGCCGATCAGGAACAGGATCGAGAACATCGACCACATGAACGTGCCCGGCGTCGGCGTGTTGCCGATCAGCGGCTCGTACGGCCAGTTGTTGGTGTAGGTGCGCGCCTCGCCGGGCCGGTCGGTGCTGGCCGCCCATGATGTCCAGAAGAAAAACGCGGTCAGCGCGCGGCGGTTGGCCGCGTCGGGAACCGTGTCGTTCTTCATCGCATAGGTTTCGCGCAGCGATGCGGTGGCCGGATCGTTGGAGAACAGGCTCTCGTAATGCGCCGCCACTTGCGAAATCGCCTGGGCGCGCATCTCGCTGACGAGCAGGTCGCCGGTTTCCGGGTCGTAGGTGTTGGTGCGGATCTGCGGCTTGAGCAGGGCATGGATGCGCGCCTTTCCGGCATCGTCCAGCAGGGCGAAAGGCTCGGCGGTCTCGCCGCGCGCGTTGAGGTCGGCCATCGCCTCGATCTCGCGGTGCAGCCAGTCGGCCGACCAGTCGGGGGCGATCAGCGCGCCGTGGCCCCAGATGGAGCCGAGCTGCTGCCCGCCGACGCTCTGCCAGACCTGTCGGCCACGCTCGATGTCGGCGCGGGTGTAGACGACCTGCTTGCTGGAGGAGACGATGCGTTCGGGGATTGGGGGTGCGGTCTGGTGCAGGTCGACGCCGAGCCACAACATGACGCCGAAACTGGCGATCAGCAGCGCGGCCAGCCCCAGCCAGAGTTTCCGGGTGGTGGACATGATGACGATACCCTCCTGTGGGTTGCCGCCATCGTGGCCGCGGCCCACCGGGGGTGTCGCTGACGCAGGTCAAGCCGGCGCAGGGCCGGGCGGATCAGTCGCGCAGGACGTCGCGCGCCAGATCGTGCAGACGCGGCATGTCCAGGATCTCGAACTCGCGCCGGTCCACCTGCAGGATGCCCTCGGCCTGCAGCCTGCGCAGCACGCGGCTGATCGTTTCCGGCGCCAGCCCCAGGTAGTTGGCGATGTCGGTGCGCGGCATCGCCAGTTGGAACCGAAGCGCCGAATAGCAGCGTTGCTCGTAGCGGCGCGAGAGCGATACCAGGAAGGCCGCCATCCGTTCGTCGGCGCTGAAGTCGCCGGCCAGCAGGGTGGCCTTGCCGATATCGGCGGACAGCAGCCGGAACAGCTGTTGCTGCAGTCCTGGCATCTGGGTGGCGAGCAGCGCCATCTTCGGGAAGGAGAAATTGCACAGCATCACCGTGTTCAACGCCACCGCGTTGCACGGATAGCGTTCGCTGTGGATGGCGCTCAGGCCGATGATCTCCCCCGGCAGGTAGAAGCCCAGTACCTTCTCGCGGCCGTGGGTATCGGTGACGTAGGTCTTGACCATGCCGGCGCGCACCGCGGCGATGGCGTTGAACGGATCGCCCTCGCGGAACAGCAGGGTGCCCTCGGTGAACGGTCCGATGTGCTCGACCAGCACGTGCAGTTGCTGCAGCTGCACCTTGCCGTAGCCCTGCGACAGACAGGCGCTGGAAAACGCGCACGTGCTGCAGAAATGCAGTTCGTCGCCGTCATCGGCCATGCCCGGATGGGCGCAGGGTGCCTTCAACGCACGGATCATGCGCGCGGGCTCCAAGGCACGTCCTTCAGATCGCCTTCGAGAAGCGGGGCTGGGAGGGGCCGGCAGAGTTCAGATAGGCATCGAAGCACATGGCGATGATACGCAGGAGGTAGCGCCCGCGCGACGTCACCCGGACCGCGTCCGCCTGCAGCGTCACCAGGCCCTCGGCGACGAGCGGCTGCAGGCGCGCCAGCGACTCGGCGAAATAATCGTCGAAATCGATGTCGTACCGCCGCTCGAAGCGCGATTTCGCCACCGCGCCTTCGCACATCAGCTGCTGGATGACTTCGCCGCGCAGCATGTCGTCGTCGGTCATCGACAAGCCGCGCCAGACCGGCAGGCGGCCCTCGTCGATGGCCAATTCCCATTCCGGCAGCGTGCGCGGATTCTGGCTGAAGGTCTCGCCGATGTGGCTGATCGAAGACACGCCCAGGCCGATCAGGTCGCTGTCGGCATGCGTGGTGTAGCCCATGAAGTTGCGGTGCAGGCCGCCGCGTGCCTGCGCCAGTGCCAGCTCGTCGTCCGGCAGCGCGAAGTGGTCCATGCCGATGTAGACGTAGCCGGCATCGACCAGCCGCGTGATCGCCAGCTGCAGCAGCGCGGTCTTGGTCTCGGCGGAGGGCAGGTCGTAGGCGTTGAGCTGGCGCTGCGGCTTGAACAGTTCCGGCAGGTGCGCGTAGCTGTAGACGGCGAGGCGATCCGGGCGGATGTCGAGCACGGTGTCGAGCGTCTTGCCGAAGCCTTCCACGGTCTGCTTGGGCAGGCCGTAGATCAGGTCGATGTTGACCGAGTGGAAGCCGTGCTCGCGGCAGGCATCCACCACCGCGCGGGTTTCCTCCACGCTCTGCACGCGGTTGACCGCCTCCTGCACGTCGGGGTCGAAGTCCTGCACGCCGAGGCTGGCGCGGTTGAACCCGATCGCGGCGAGCTCGGCGACGTCCGCGGGACTGACGAAGCGCGGATCGAGCTCGATCGAGATGTCGCGGTCGGGCGCATCGGAGAAACGGAACTGCCGGCGCATCTCGTCGACGATGCCGCGCAGCTCCACGGGACTGAAGAAGTTCGGGGTGCCGCCGCCGAAGTGCAGCTGGATCACCTCGCGGTCGTGGTCGAAGAGCGGCGCCATCATGCCGATCTCGCGCTTGAGCCGGTCGATGTAGGGTGCGCTGCGGCTCTTGTCGCGGGTGATGATGCGGTTGCAGCCGCAGTAGAAACACGGGCTCATGCAATAGGGCACGTGCACGTAGAGCGAGAGCCGGCGCGGGATCGGGTCGCCATTGCTGGCGGCGATGGTCTCGCGCAGCGCCGCCTCGCCGAAATCCGCCGCGAACTGCGGGGCGGTGGGGTAAGAGGTATAGCGGGGCCCCGGCCGGTCGTGGCGGCGCAGCAGATCGGCGTCGATGGGGGCAGTCGGACTCATGGGGGAAGAGAGTGCCGCAGCAGGCAAGGCGGGGCCTTGACCCGAATCAACCCAGCGCGTGCGCCTGGATTCGAGGCGCGGTCGGGCCATGACACGCCGGGCGGCAGGATGCGGGTGCGCATGGAGCCTGTCGGCGGGCTTGCAGCGCCACGCGCGAGGCCTGGGCGGCATCGACCATGGCTTTTGGCAGGGGTGCCGCGCGGCCGGCTGGGTAGGATGGAGGGATCGTCCAGCAGGAGTCGGTCCATGAAGCATCGTCTGCGTCCCGTTGTCGCTGCCATCGCGTTGGCGCTTTCCGCCGGCGTGCAGGCGCAGGTGCCCGAACCGCGCGACGCGCCGTATGCGCCCGGCCCGATCACAGTGGAGGTGGATGCGACCAACCTGGGCCAGCGCATCATGCGGATCCGCGAGACCATCCCCGTGGTTCCGGGCAAACTCGTGCTGCTGTATCCGGAATGGCTGCCCGGCAACCACGCGCCGCGCGGGCCGATCGACAAGCTGGCCGGCATCGCTTTCAGCGCGAACGGCCGCAAGCTGGCGTGGAAGCGCGACCCCGCGAACGTTTACGCCTTCCAGCTCGACATCCCCGATGGCGCGTCCAGCCTGACCGCCGATTACCAGTACCTGACGCCGACCGACGGCTCGCAGGGGCGCGTGGTGATGACGCCGTCGATGCTCAACCTGCAATGGAACGCGGTGCTGCTGTATCCGGCCGGCCACTACGGCCATCGGGTCGAGTTCCGCCCCAGCGTCAGATATCCGGCGGGCTGGCAGGCCGGTACCGCGCTCGACGTGCAGTCCCGCGCCGGCGACACCGTGGTGTACAAGCCGGTGTCGCTGGACGTGCTGGCCGATTCCCCGGTTTATGCCGGGCGCTATTTCAAGCAGTTCGACCTGACCCCGGCCGGCAAGCGTCCGGTGCGGCTGAACGTGGTGGCGGACGATCCGAAGTACCTCGAGGCCAAGGCCGAGCACATCGCCCAGCATCGTGCGCTGGTGGTGCAGGCGCTCAAGCTGTTCGGCAGCGAGCATTACGACCACTACGACTTCCTGCTCTCGCTGTCCGGGCAGATGGCGGGCAACGGGCTGGAGCACCAGCGCTCCAGCGAGAATGGCCAGGCGGTCGGCTACTTCAAGGACTGGAAGGAGAAGGAAGGCGTCGGCGACCTGTTGCCGCATGAAATGACCCACAGCTGGAATGGCAAGTACCGTCGTCCGGCCGACCAGTTCGTACCCAACCTCAACGTGCCGCTCGAGGATTCGCTGCTCTGGGTGTACGAAGGCCAGACCCAGTACTGGGGCAACGTGCTGGCCGCGCGCTCGGGCCTGCGGCCGATGGACCGTTCCCGCGACGCGCTGTCGATGGTGGTGGCGACCTATCAGGACAATCGTCCGGGCCTGTCCTGGCGCAACGTGCTCGATACCACCAACGACCCGATCATCTCCGCGCGCAGGCCCAAGCCGTATCGCAACTACCAGTTGTCCGAGGACTACTATTCCGCCGGACAGCTGATCTGGCTGGGCGTGGATGCGCTGATCCGGCAGGAAACCGGCGGCAAGAAGTCGCTGGACGATTTCGCCCGCAGCTTCTTCGGCGTCAACGACGGCCAGTGGGAGCGTCCCGCGCCCTATACCTTCGACGACGTGGTCGCCGCGCTCAATGCCGTGCATCCCTACGACTGGAAGACCTATCTCTCCGATCGCATAGAGGGCCGGGTGCCGTTCGCCGATAGCATCGAGGCGACGGGTTGGCGCCTGGCCTACAAGGACGAGCCGAACGCGGCTGCCAAGTCCGGTCGGCGCGGCGACGGCGATTTCGTCTATTCGCTCGGCCTCTCGCTATCGAAGGATGGGCAGGTCCAGGACACGCGCTGGGACAGCCCGGCCTTCAATGCCGGCATCGGCACCGGCATGAACGTGGTGGCGGTGAACGACATCGAGTACTCGTCCGATGCCCTGAACGACGCGATCCGCGACGCCAAGGGCGGCAACGCGCCGATCCGCCTGCTGGTGAAGGATTTCGACCGCTACCGCAACGTGTCGGTCGATTACCACGGCGGACTGCGCTATCCGGTGCTCGAGCGCATCGCCGGCAAGACCGATTGGCTGACGCCGATCTTCACTGCCCACAAGTGATCGACAGGCAGTGGGCAGGGTGCGAATCCCTGCCCATCGTGCTCCGTGCAGGGGCGGCGGCTGCCGCACCCGCGCGGACGGGTCCCGGCCAAGCCCAGCGGGCGCAAACTGAAGCGCGGCCGGGTTTCATGCCCGTATTCATGAAAATCAAGAAGTTGTGCATGTATCGTCACGCACATGAAAAGACTTCACGCCGTCTTCATCGCGCTGACGGCTTCGACTCTGGCGGGCTGCTCCAGCACGCCACAGCGCGAGACGGCCGCCGTGCCGGTTCCCGTCCAGGCGCCGGCAATGGCTTCCCCCATCATCGATCCGGACCGGGCGCTGCTGGCCAGGCTGCAACAGCTGGCCCCGACCGCCGATCCGGGCGTGCTCGCGCTGGCGGTCGAGGCGCGCGCATGCGCGGTCGCCTCGGGCGAGGTGGCGCCTGAAACGCGGCTGGCGGTGATCGACTATTCGCGTCCCTCCACCGACAAGCGCCTGTGGGTGTTCGACATCGCCGACGAGCGCCTGCTGTTCAACGAATACGTCAGCCACGGACAGGGCAGCGGCGACAATTACGCCACCCGCTTCTCCAACGTGGAAGGCAGCTACGCCACCAGCCTCGGCCTGTACCGCACCGCCGAGACCTACAACGGCAGCAACGGCTATTCGATGCGGATGGACGGGCTGGACCCGGGTTTCAACGACAACGCCCGTACCCGCGCCATCGTCATGCACGGCGCCTGGTACGCCAATCCGGACCTGATCCGGCGCCAGGGCCGGCTCGGCCGTAGCCAGGGCTGTCCGGCGCTGCGCGAGGGCATCGCGCGTCAGGTGATCGACACGCTCAAGGGCGAGCAGCTGGTGTTCTCCTACGCCGATGACGCGCCGTGGCTGGAGCGCTCGCGCCAGTTCGGTTGTCGCGGCAAGAGTGCGCGGCAAATCGTCGCCTCCGCCCGCGGCGTGCGCAATGGCAGCTTGCCGGTGATGGCGACGGCGGTGCCTTGATCGCTGCTACATCGCATCACGCGCAATGAAAAAGCCCCGCACAAGCGGGGCTTTTATTTTTGGCGATGTGGCTTCGGTCAAGCTGCCTGCATCACCACCCGCAACGGGTTTTTCCACTCTTTCAACAACTCCGCTTCGCGCGCCTTGGCCTTCTCGAAGTGCGCTTCCTTGACGTGGCCGAAGCCGCGGATGTGCTCAGGTATCGAGGCGATCTCCGCCGCCAAGCCAACGTTGCCGGCATCGAGTTGTGCGAAGAGATCGCTGATCGTCGCTTCGTAATCACCGATGAGCTGGCGCTCCATCTTGCGCTCGGCGGTGTAGCCGAAGATGTCGAAGGCGCCGCCACGCAGGCCCTTGAACTTGGCCAGCATGCCGAAGGCTTTCAACATCCACGGGCCGTACTCGCGCTTCATCAGCTCGCCCTTGGCATTGCGCTTGGCAAACAGTGGCGGCGCAAGGTTGAGATGCAGCTTGTAATCGCCTTCGAACTGCTGCTCCAGGCGGCGCTTGAACTCCGGCGAGGTGTACAAGCGGGCGACTTCGTATTCGTCCTTGTAGGCCATCAGCTTGAAGAAATAGCGGGCGACGGCTTCGGACAAATCCGTCGAGCCCGGCGCACGTTGTGCTTCCGCCGCGCGCACTTGGCCGACAAAGTCGCTATAACGCTTCGCGTAAGCGGCATCCTGATAGTCAGTCAGGAAGCCGACGCGACGCGCGATCACTTCGTCCAGCGAACGCGACAAGCGCACATCGTCCAGTGGCAAGAAGGCGACATCGCCGCCATGTGCAGGCACGTGACGCAACTCGTCTTCGTCGCGCAGGTCGGCGGAGAACGGCGTCAGCCCCGATTCGCCCGCATCGTTCGCGTTGGCGGCCAGCAGTGGCAATTCGTGTGAACGCGATTCCGCCGCGGTCGGCGCATTGCGCACGATGCCCGCGGCCTCGATCACCGCCGGCATGTCGATGGCGGCCAGGCGCCCCCATGCGAACGCGGTCTTGTTCATCGGGATGGCGGCGCCGTTGAGCTCAATCGCGCGCATCAGCGACTCGAACGACAGCGGCACCAGCCCCTGCTGCCACGCGTAGCCCAGCATGAAGAGGTTGGCGGCGATCGCATCGCCCATCAGCGCGGTGGCGAGTTGGGTCGCATCCACCTGCAACGGATCGCGGCCTTCCAGCGCGGTGCGTACGGCGGCCACGATGTCGGCCGCCGGGAACTGCATGTCCGGGCGCGTGGTGAAGGTGCCGGGCATCGCCTCGTAGGTGTTCATGACCACGGTGCTGCGCTCGGGGCGGATTTTCGACAGCACCCAGTAATCGTTCACCACCACCATGTCGCAGCCCAGCACCAGATCCGCCTCGCCCGCGGCGATGCGCACGGCGTGGATGTCATCGGGCGTCTTGGCGATGCGGATGTGGGTCGTCACCGCGCCGCCCTTCTGCGCCAGACCGGTCTGGTCCAGCACGGTCGAGCCCTTGGCTTCCAGATGACCGGCCATGCCGATCAGCGCGCCGATGGTCACCACGCCCGTGCCGCCCACGCCGGTGATCAGGATGTTCCAAGGCTTCGACAAGTCGCTGGCGAAGACCGGTGCCGGCAGGTTCTCCAGCCGATCGGCTGCGTTGGCTTTGTTGCCCTTGCGCGGCTTGCCGCCATGCACGGTGACGAAGCTGGGGCAGAAGCCTTCGACGCAGGAGAAATCCTTGTTGCAGTTCGACTGGTCGATCTCGCGCTTGCGGCCAAACTCGGTGTCTTTCGGCAGCACGCTGACGCAGAACGATTTCTTGCCGCAATCGCCGCAGCCTTCGCAGACCAAGGTGTTGATCAGCACGCGCTTCTGCGGGTCTTCCAACTTGCCGCGCTTGCGGCGGCGACGCTTCTCGGTGGCGCAGGTCTGGTCATAGATCAGGACGCTGACGCCCTTGACCTTGCGCAGGCGGCGCTGCACCTCATCCAGGTCCTTGCGGTCGTGGAACTCCACTTCTTTCGGGAACAGATAACGCTGGCGCGTCCACTTGGTGATGTCGTCCGACAGCAGGACGATGGTGTGCACGCCCTCGCTCAGCACCTGCTGCGCGATCTGCGGCACTGTCAGGGTGCCGTCCACCGGCTGGCCGCCGGTCATCGCCACCGCATCGTTGTAGAGAATCTTGTAGGTGATGTTGACGCCCGCCGCGATCGACTGGCGGATCGCCAGCGAGCCGCTGTGGAAGTACGTGCCATCGCCCAGGTTCTGGAACACGTGCTCGGTGTCGGTGAACGCGGCCTGGCCCGCCCAGGTCACGCCTTCGCCGCCCATGTGGGTGAAGGTATCGGTGTCGCGGTTCATCCACGTCACCATGTAATGACAGCCGATGCCGGCCAGTGCGCGGCTACCCTCCGGCACCTGGGTCGAGGTGTTGTGCGGGCAGCCGGAGCAGTAATGCGGCACGCGTGGGAAGTTGGCCCGCGGCAGGGCCAGCTCGCCTTCCTTCGATTCCATCCAGCGCAGGACATCGCGCATGTGCTCGGAGTCGTGGAAGCGCTGGATGCGCTGGGCGATCACGCCGGCGATGCGCGCCGGCGTCAGTTCGCCGGTGGACGGCAGGATCCACTCGCCTGATTCGTCGTACTTGCCGACGATCGACGGACGATCACCATCGAAGTTGTAGAACAGCTCCTTGATCTGGCTTTCGATGAAGCTGTGCTTCTCCTCGACCACCAGGATGTCTTGCAGCCCGCGGGCGAAGGCGCGGATGCCGACGGGCTCCAGCGGCCAGGTCATGCCGACCTTGTACACGCGGATGCCGATGTCGCGGCAGGCGGCATCATCCAGGCCCAGATATTCCAGCGCCTGCAGCACGTCGAGGTAGGACTTGCCGGTGGTGACGATGCCAAGGCGCGCATCGGCGGAATCGATCACGGTGCGGTCGATCTTGTTGGCGCGGGCGAACGCTTGCGCGGCTTTCACCGCATAGCGATGCAGGCGCATCTCCTGGTCCAGCGGCGGGTCGGGCCAGCGTATGTTGAGGCCGCCTTCGGGCATTTCGAATTCGTCGTCGCCCGGCAGGATGATGGCTTGCGCGAAAGGGTTCACGTCCACCGATGCGGATGATTCAACAGTTTCCGCAATCGTCTTGAAGCCCACCCAGCGGCCGGTGAAGCGCGACATCGCAAAGCCGAGCAGGCCCATTTCGAGGATGTCCTGCACGCCGGCCGGGTTCAGTACCGGCATCATGGCGCTGACGAATTCGTGTTCCGAACCGTGCGGAAGGGTCGAGCTGCGGCAGTTGTGGTCGTCGGCGGCCAGTGCCAGCACGCCGCCGTGGCGGGAGGTGCCGGCGGCGTTGGCATGCTTGAACACGTCGCCGCAGCGGTCCACGCCCGGGCCCTTGCCGTACCACATGCCGAATACGCCCTCGACCTTGGCGCCCGGGAACAGATTGGTTTGTTGGGTGCCCCAGACCATCGTCGCGCCCAGGTCCTCGTTGAGGCCGGGGCTGAACTTCACCGAATTTCGCTCAAGATGCTGCTTTGCCCGCCAAAGCTCCAGATCGAAGCCGCCCAACGGCGAGCCGCGATAGCCGGAAATGAAGCCGGCGGTGTTGAGCCCCGCCGCAACATCGCGCAGGTGCTGCATCATCGGCAGGCGGACCAGCGCCTGAACGCCCGACAGGTAGATGCGGCCCTCGGTGCGGCCGTATTTGTCGTCGAGGGTGTAATCCGCATCCTGGATGCCGTGCGTCAGGCTGCCATTGGCCGAGGCGGGCGAGGAGAGTTCGGCGGTGCTGGTCATGAGGGTCGACACCCGGGAAAACCCGGCATTATAAGGAGCGGACGGGATGGCCCGCCGACCCGGCGCTGGCGTAGACGGTGTTACGCTCGCGATTCCGCGACGGAGGATGACGATGAAGACGATCCTGGTGGCGAGTTCCAAGGGTGGCGTCGGCAAGACCACGCTGGCGACCCAGCTGGCGGCGCATGAGGCCAACCGGGGGCGAAAGACCGTCCTGGTCGATGCCGATCCACAGGGTTCGGCAAGCCGCTGGGCCGAGCGTCGCGCCGGCATGGCCACCGCGGTGCTGCCGATCGACGGCACCCGCAAGGGATGGCAGAAGCGCATCCCCGCCGATGCGCAATACGTGGTGATCGATGCCCCGGCGGGCGCCCATGCCGGTTCGCTGCAGGAATTCCTCGACATCGCCGATGCCGTGGTGGTGCCGGTCCCGCCCTCGGCGCTGGACATCGAGGCGACCGTGCCGTTCCTGAACGGCCTCGGCAAGCATCCACGCATCCGCAAGGGCGGGTTGCCGCTGGCGCTGGTCGGCAACAAGCTCAAGCCATGGACCAATGCCTCGCAGCAGGCGATGGACCTGTTGCGGCAATGGGGCGTTCCGGTCGTGGCCGAGCTGCGCGACAGCCAGTCTTATGTACTGCTCACCGGGCTGGGCAAGAGTCTGTTCGACTTCCATTCGGCCCAGGTGCGCCAGCATCAGGAGGACTGGGCGCCCCTGCTGGGGTGGCTCGACCGGATTCGTTGACGCGGCCTCCGCACCGGGGGCGATAACCTCGCCCGATGTCCAGCGAGCGTTGCTTCGTCATGCCCGGAGATGTTCCGATCGAACTCGTGCTGATGCGTCATGCCAATGCATGCGCGCCCGCGCCCGGCCAGACCGACGAAGCGCGGGAGCTCTCGCCGACGGGGCTGGCCGAGGCGGCACGCGCCGGTGCCTGGCTCGATGCGCACTGCGGCCGGCCCGACGCGATACTGTGCTCTCCCACTGTCCGGACCCGGCAGACCCTGCGTCAGTTGATGGCGACGGGCGGCGACTGGCCCGAACCGGCGTACGAGCCGCGGATCTACGAAGCCGGCGGGCAGACCCTGCTCGAGCTGCTGGATGAAACGATGCGTCCCGGCGATGGCGTGTCCCGGGTGTGGATGATCGGCCACAATCCGGGCATGCAGCAGTTGGCCCTTCATTTCGACCGCAGCGACGACTACCGCGGGGTACCGACCGCCGCGATCGCGCTGGCGACCGCAGCGGTCGCCAATGCGCGACTGGCGATCGCGGCGGACTGGCGGGTTCGCCGATGGGCGCCGTGAGCAACGACCGATCATCGCGGAATGGATGCGGGGCCGGACGGTGACCTCATCCTGGCGTTCCGCCGCGGCGCGCGCGATCGGGCTGGCCGCGCTTCTGTTGCTGGCCGGCTGCGCCGGCATATCCCCGCGCGAGCAGGCCGAGGTCGACCGCATCGTCGGGGCGGCACGCCCGACGGGGCTGGACTGCGAGCGCGACGACCGCTGCGCGCATTCCTCCGCGCTGTTGGCGATGGCCGATGCCGACCGCGCCGGCCAGCACCATGCGCTGATCATCGATCACGGGCAGGACGCGTTGCTGGCCCGCATCCACCTGATCCGGGCCGCGCGCGAACGTATCGATCTGCAGACCTACATCTACGACGACGACGATTCCGCCCGGCTCGTGCTGCGCGAGCTGATCGCGGCCGCGCGGCGCGGTGTCAAGGTCCGCGTGCTGATGGACCAGCTCACGGCGATGAAGAGCGCGCGGACGCTGGCGGCCTTGGCGGGCGTGCACGCCAATTTCGAGGCCAAGCTGTACAACCCCGTGCTGGATCGTGGCTACCTGCGCTACAGCGACTATCTGCTCGCCGGGCTGTGCTGTTTCCGGCAGCTCAACCAGCGCATGCACAGCAAGCTGCTGCTGGTGGACGACCGGGTCGGCATCACCGGCGGACGCAACTACCAGGATGATTACTACGACTGGGACAGCGACTACAACTTCCGCGACCGCGACCTGCTGATGACCGGGCCGGTGACGGCGGACATGCGCGACAATTTCGAGGCGTTCTGGCGCTCGCGCCGCAGCGTGCCGGTCGAGCAGCTGCGCGATGTCGCAGCGATCATCCGCCGTGAGGGCGTTCCGGAAATTTCCCGGCGCGCCTACAGCCATCCGGAGCGAGCACGGCTGATGCAGGCCGATGCCAACGACGCCGCCCTGCTGGAACAGCGGCTGGTCGCGCCGGCAATGCCGGTCTCGGGCGTCTCCTTCGTGGCCGACCTGCCGCAGAAGCACCGCGACGATGCGCCGGCATCCGGCGCGTCCGCCGCGCCCTCAACCAGCGCCCTGCGCGAACTGGTCGAGGGCACGCAGGAAGAGCTGCTGATGCAGACGCCCTACCTGGTGTTCTCCGATCATGCGCAGGACATGTTCACCCGCATGCACGACCGCCCCCGCCCGCCGCGGGTGGTGGTCTCCACCAACAGCCTGGCGGCGACCGACGCCTTCATGGTCTATGCCCTCTCCCACAAGTACAAGCGGCGCTACCTGCGCCGCTTCGGCTTCGAGATCTACGAATACAAGCCTTACCCGGGCGACGCGCCGATCGACCTGACGGCGACCCGCGCGATCGACGACGTGGCCCCGGAGGACGAGCCTGCCGGGCCGGCGCCGGACAGCCGGCAAGCGGCGTGGGAAGCGCAGGAAGCGCGCGAATACACCTTGCGCCGTCCCTGGTCGATCAGCGCCGGATCGAAGGCCGCCACGCTCGAGCGCAATGGCCTGCGCATCGGCCTGCATGCCAAGTCGCTGGTGATCGACGAAGGCATCGGCATCGTCGGGACCCACAACTTCGATCCGCGCGGCGACCACTACAACACCGAAAGCGTGGTCATCATCCATGACCCCGCTTTCGCGCGCGCGCTGGCGCGCAGCATTCGCCGCGACATCCAGCCCGAAAACGCGTGGGTCATCGCCCCGCGCGTGCGCACGCCGCTGCTCTCCCGATTCAACTACAACCTGCTGAGGATCTCGGAGAACCTGCCGGTATTCGACCTGGTGCCGCTGCGCTATGCCACCAGCTACGACTTCGTCCCCGGCCCCGGATGCATGGAACCGTTGCGGATCGAAGATCCGGATTTCCATCGCTGCTACCGCCCGGTGGGGGACTTTCCCGAGGTCCGGATCGGGCCAAAGGGGTTCGCCACCCGGGTACTGACGGCGTTCGGTGCCGGCCTGGCCCCGATCCTCTGAAGCCGCCCCCCTGTCGTCGGCTGGGTGACTTCCGGCACGGGCACTTTTGTATTGGTGTATTACATTACTAACACACCAACTCAATGGAGTCCGCCATGAACGTCTCGACCCGCCCCGCCCCGCTCCCCGCCCTTGCCACCCCCGTCCCCCGCCGCTCGGCCCGTCGCGAACGCGGATTCGGTACCGGCTACGGACGCAGCAGCGGTTATGCCGACGATGTCCGGCGCTATGCCGGCCAGGATGCCGAAGACCGTCGTTTCCGGGTCCATTGAGCGGGCCGTGGCGTAAGCTGTCGCCTTCCCCGCCAGCCTGCTGCGTCGATGTTCCGTCCCGATCTCACGCTCGATATCCTGAACGCATGGTCTGAAGGGACGCTGATGCAGCCGCTCGGCATCCGCTTCACGCAGATCGGCCCGGACTTCCTGCGCGGCACCATGCCGGTGAATGCGCAGACCCGCCAGCCCTACGGGTTGCTGCATGGCGGCGCTTCGGTCGCCCTGGCCGAGACGTTGGGCAGCACGGCCGGGATGATGTGCGTGGCGGAAGACCAGGGTGTGGTCGGCATCGAGATCAACGCCAACCACCTGCACGGCGTGCGCGAAGGCATCGTCACCGGCACTGCGCGGCCGCTGCATGTCGGCCGCAGCACCCAGGTCTGGGAGATCCGCATCGAGGACGCCGCCGGGCAACTCGCCTGCGTTTCCCGCCTGACCCTGGCGGTCATCCGCCGTCGCGGCTGACGATGCCGTGGCGCAACAGGCGGAGCGCGTTTATCGTGTCGGCATGAGCGCCGGCCGCGATCACTCCCTCCTGCGCAGCGGGCGCTACCTCGTTCGCGTCCCCTTCCTCGCCTGGCACGTCCTGATCGACCTGCCGATCGTCCTGCTGATGATGATGCCGCCGGCTGCGGGCATCCGGATCGGCGGCATGCGGCTGGAATACCGGATGATCCGCTGGTGGTCGTGGATGCTGATGCGGGTGTTCGGAATCACCGTGCGCAGCGTCGGCCGGCCCTTGCCGGTCGCGACGATGTTCGTCGCCAACCACGTCAGCTGGGTGGACATCGTGGTGCTGCACAGCCAGCGCATGATGGGTTTCGTCGCCAAGCGCGAGATCGCCGGCTGGCCGCTCATCGGCTGGATGGCCGCGCGTGCCGAAACCATCTTCCATCAGCGCGGCAGCACCGAGTCGCTGGGCGGCGTGGTCGAGCAGATGGTCGGCCGCCTGCGCAACGGCCAGTCGGTCGGCGCGTTCCCGGAAGGCGGCACGCGCGGAGGTCGCGGGCTGGGCCCGTTCCACGCGCGCATCTTCACCGCCGCGGTCGAGGCGAACGCGCCGGTGCAGCCGGTCGCGCTGCGCTACGGCGAAGGTGGCGATGCGCAGACCCGCGTCGCCTTCCAGCCCGGCGAGAACTTCATGCAGAATTTCCTGCGCTTGCTGGGCGATCCGCCCTGCGTGGCGGACGTGGTGTTCCTGGAGCCGATCCGGCCGGGCGATGCCGAGGGTCGCCGGCGCATCGCGGAAACCGCCCGCGAGCGCATCGCGGCCGTCCTGCCGGCGGCATGACTCCCGTCGACAGCCCTTACCGCGCTCCTTGGTGGGGGCGTAACGCCCACCTGCAGACCCTGATCGCCAGCAGCCCGCTGCGGGTGGCGAAGGGGCGACAGCGGCTGGCCGCGCTCGGCGCGCGGAGCGAGGAACACGTGCTGGATGCCGGGGGCGGCGTGCGCCTGCATGGCGTGCACACGCGCCTGTCCAGGCGGCCAGCCCGGGGACTTGCCTTGCTGCTGCACGGGTGGGAGGGCAGCGCTGAATCGGGATACATGCAACTGACGGCCGCGCACCTGCTGGAAGCCGGCTTCGAAGTGTTCCGGCTCAACTTCCGCGACCATGGACCCTCCCACCACCTCAACGAGGCGGTGTTCCATTCCTGCCGCCTGGACGAGGTGGTCGGGGCCGCGCTGCAGGTGGCCCAACGCTGGCCGCAGCGCCCGATGGTGGCGGCGGGCTATTCGCTCGGCGGCAACTTCGCCCTGCGCCTGGCGCTGGCGGCGCCGGCGGCGGGCCTGCCGCTTGCACGCGTTGCGGCGGTCTGCCCGGCGCTGGACCCGGAGCGCACCACGCAGGCGATGGAAACCGGGTTCCCGCTGTACCAGCGCTACTTCCGCCACAAGTGGGCGCGCTCGCTCCGGCGCAAGCGCGATCTGTTTCCCGCGCGCCACGATTTCGAGGACGCCGGGTTCAAGCGCGATCTTCGCGGGATGACGGCCTGGATGATCGAGAAGGGTGGCTACGATTTCCCGAGCGTGGAGGCCTATTTCGACGGCTATCGCATCAGCCTCGATCGCCTGTCCGCGTTGGCGGTGCCGGCCGACATCCTGGCCGCCGCCGACGATCCGGTGATCCCGGTCGAGGACTTCCATGCCCTGCGGCTGCCGGACAGCGCACGGGTGGAGATCGCCCGCCACGGCGGCCATTGCGCCTTCCTCCAGGGTGCGCGGCTGGACGGGTTTGCCGAGCGCTGGGTGGCCGAGCGCCTTTCCACGGCGTTTGGACGTGGATCGGGTTAGCCTGTGCGCCGGATTGCCGACAGGGGGCGTGCGATGGAGATCCACACCGACAGCTTCAGGCACGGCTCGCCGATCCCGGCCGAGTTCGCCCTCGGCGCAAAGGACGGTTTCGGCGGCAACCGCAATCCGCACGTGGCCTGGAGCGACGCGCCGGCAGGCACGCAGTCCTTCGTCCTGTTGTGCATCGACACCGATGCGCCGACCGATGCCTCGCTGGCCGGCAAGGAAGGCGTGGAGATCCCGGTCGAGCACCCGCGCGGGGACTTCGTGCACTGGGCCGTCATCGACATTCCGCCGGCGATGACCGACATCCCCGCCGGCAGCACGTCCGATGGCGTGACCGCGCACGGCAAGGGGCCGTGTCAGGGCGAGGGCGCGCGCCAGGGGCTGAACGACTACACCGGCTGGTTCGCCGGCAATGCCGACATGCAGGGCGAGTACTTCGGCTACGACGGGCCGTATCCGCCGCCGAACGACCTGCGCACGCATCGCTATTTCTTCCGCGTGTTTGCCTTGGATGTCGCCCGGCTCGATGTGCCGAAGGTGTTCACCGCGCAGCAGGCGCTGGCTGCGATGCACGGCCACGTGCTGGGCGAGGCCAGCACCTACGGCACCTATCGTCTGCACGACTGAGGCATCCCGATGGCGGGTTTCGCCGATCGCCTGCGTGCGCTCAAGCGGCAGGCGCTCACCGTCTGGTTCGTCGCGCGCCACCCGCGCCTGCCTTGGGGCGTGCGCTTGCTGGCGCTCGCGGTCGCGGCCTATGCCTTCAGCCCGATCGACTTGATCCCGGATTTCATCCCGGTGCTGGGCCTGCTGGACGACCTGCTGCTGATCCCGCTGGGCGTGGCGCTGGTGTTCAAGCTGGCGCCGGCGGACGTGGTTGATGAAGCGCGCGCGCAGGCGGAGGCGGCATCCGGCAGGCCGGTCAGTCGCACTGCGGCGTGGGTGATTGGCTTGGTGTGGATCGCGTTGTTGGCTGGGCTGGCCGTGTGGGCGTGGCGGCGCTGGCACGGCTAGCTGCGCCGCCTTGGGCACTCACTCCAGTGGCATCGCGGTGAACGCGAGCGTTTCACCGGTCGGCGTCTTCAACCGCAACTGCTCGGGCCAAGTTTCCAGCAGCGTCATCGACAGCGGCGCCTCCAGCAGGCGTGCCAGCGTGGTGTCCTGTTGCATCAGCGTCTGGTCGACGCAGGCCATCCGGGTCGAGGCCATCGCCTGCACTTGCAGGGTCCCGCCACTCACCGCATAGCCACCGGACATGCGGTTGCAGCCGCCGAGTACGCTGACCCGGTCATCGACGAACTGCAGCCGGTAATTGCTGCCGGCGGCGATCAGGGTCGTACCGTCGGCGGCAGTCGCCACATCGAGTTTCCACGCGCCTTGCGCCGTGAGCGGATGAGGCGATGCGGCATCGGCGGTCGGCGGCGCGGGGGTGACGGCGCAGGCACCAAGCCCGACGGCCAGCGCCGAGACGATCAGGGGGTAACGAAGCGACATCTCATGCCTCCAGAGGAATGGATGCGACGCGATTCAGGCGGCGGCGGGCAGGAACAGCAGCAGCACGATGCCCAGCGCCAAGCGATAAACCGCGAACGCGGTGAAGCGATGGCTCTGGATATAGCGCAGCAGCCATTTCACGGAGATGAAGGCGGTGATGGTGGAGGCGACGAAAGCGACCGCCAGCGCGGCCCAATCCTCCTGCGCGATGCCGCCGTCCTTCGCCAGCGCGAGCAGCTCCCACGCGGTCGCGGCGAACATGGTCGGGATGCCGACCAGGAAGGCGAACTCGGTCGCCGCCGCGCGCGAGGTGGTGCCGGCCAGCAAGGCGACGAAGATCGTCGCCGCCGAGCGCGAGGTGCCCGGGAACACCCCGGCCACGACCTGCGCCACGCCGACGAGGATCGCGGTCAGCCAGGAGATTTCGCTGCGCTCGCCTTCGCGCGCGGCGCGGCGGGCGGCCAGTTGCTCGGCGATCACCATCCAGAACGCGCCGATGATCAGCGCCCAGGCGATCGGGCGGATGTGGTCGGGCAGTTCCCAGCCGAGTTTCTTCACCAGCACGCCGCCGACCGCCGTCACCGCGAACGCGGTCAGCAGCTTGAAGCCGTAGCGCCGCGCGGCCGCGGGGGTGATGTCGATGCCGAGCGGATCGTAGGGCGCGTGCATGTCGCGGCCGGCGAAGGCGTTCATCAGGCCCCACAGGCGGCGGCGGTAGATCAGCACCACGGCGAGGATCGCGCCGGCCTGGATGGCGATGTTGAACAGGTCGCTGCGGTGGCCCAGCCAGTGCTGCGCGATCAGCAGGTGGCCGGTGCTGGAGATCGGCAGGAATTCGGTGATGCCTTCGATGATGCCGAGCAGCAGCGCGGCGAGGAGATCAGACATGGGTCGGCTGGGGGAGCGGCTCTGGGGAAATCATCGCGGGGATGCGCCGGTTTGTCGACGCGAATTAATAGCCCTTTTAAAGAGCATCAATGATTTAAATTGCACAATAATAGTGCTATTCGAAATATATTTGGCGTTGCGGCCCATTGAAAACAACAAGTTGCCCGATAATCGAGACCAACACGCGTCCGGCACGAATACGGATGGACGCACCCTTCCACCCAGCGAGGAATCCCGAATGTCGATCGACAACGTCAACAAGCTCATCAAGGAGCACAAGGTCGAATGGGTCGACCTGCGCTTCTCCGACATGCGCGGCGTGCAGCACCACGTCACCTTCCCGGCCACCATCGTCGACGAAAGCCTGTTCGAGGACGGCAAGATGTTCGACGGCAGTTCGATCAGCGGCTGGCGTGGCATCCAGAATTCCGACATGGTCCTGTTGCCCGATCCGTCCACCGCGTTCCTCGACCCGTTCACCGCCGATCCGACGATCGTGCTGACCTGCGACATCCTGGACCCGACCACCATGCAGGCCTACTCACGCGACCCGCGCGGCGTGGCCAGGCGCGCCGAGGCCTACCTCAAGGCCAGCGGCATTGCCGACACCGCCTTCTTCGGCCCGGAACCGGAATTCTTCATCTTCGATTCGGTGCGCTTCTCCAACGAGATGGGCCACGTCTTCTACCACGTCGATTCCGAGGAAGCGCACTGGAACTCGGGCCGCGAGTACGACGGCGGCAACAGCGGCTATCGCCCGATGGTGAAAGGCGGCTACTTCCCGGTCGCACCACTGGATTCGCTGCACGACATCCGCGCCGAGATGTGCAAGACGCTGATGCAGGTCGGCATGGAAGTGGAAGTGCACCACCACGAGGTGGCGAACGCCGGCCAGTGCGAGATCGGCACCCGCTTCGACACGCTGACCAAGAAAGCCGACGACCTGTTGACGATGAAGTACATCATCAAGAACGTCGCACACCGCTACGGCAAGACCGCCACCTTCATGCCCAAGCCGATCGTTGGCGACAACGGCAGCGGCATGCACGTGCACCAGTCGCTGGCCAAGGGCGGGCAGAACCTGTTCACCGGCGACGGCTACGGCGGGCTGTCGCAGATGGCGCTGTGGTACATCGGCGGCATCTTCAAGCACGCGCGCGCGATCAATGCCTTCGCCAACAGCACCACCAACAGCTACAAGCGCCTGGTGCCGGGCTACGAGGCGCCGGTGATGCTGGCGTACTCGGCATCGAACCGTTCGGCCTCGTGCCGCATCCCGTACGTGGCCAACCCGAAGGCGCGCCGGATCGAGATCCGCTTCCCCGACCCGATGAACACCGGCTACCTGATCTTCGCCGCGCTGATGATGGCGGGCCTGGACGGCATCAAGAACCAGATCGACCCGGGCTCGCCGAGCGACAAGGATCTGTACGACCTGCCGCCGGAAGAAGAGAAGAACATCCCGACCGTCTGCCATTCGCTGGACCAGGCGCTGGAAGCGCTGGACAAGGATCGCGACTTCCTCAAGGCCGGCGGCGTGTTCACCGACGATTTCATCGATGCCTACATCGGGCTCAAGATGAAGGAAGTCACCAGCTTCCGCGCGGCGACGCATCCGCTGGAATACCAGATGTACTACACGATCTGACCGAAGCCGGAAGCCCCGCCCAGTGCGGGGCTTCTTCGTTCTGGAATCATCGATGTCGAATACTCGCTTCATCCGCGACGCCGCGCCCGGCGATGCCGCCGCCATCGCCGCGATCTACAACCTGCACGTGCGCGGCACCCTCGTCACCTTCGAGATGGCGGAAGTCGGCGAAGAAGAAATGGCGGCGCGCATCTTCGACGTGCAATCGCGCGGCCTGCCGTGGCTGGTGCATGTCGA
>Ga0209793_1000050_pt1 | contig 247946 bp, 211 predicted proteins | sample EBPBio122009_DNA_FD_185863 | JGI IMG/M metagenome (GOLD analysis project Ga0209793, IMG submission 185863) | Wastewater treatment Type I Accumulibacter community from EBPR Bioreactor in Madison, WI, USA - Reactor 1_2/2/2009_ DNA (SPAdes) (version 2) | ecosystem: Engineered > Bioreactor > EBPR...
AGGCCCTCAAAAGGCGACCACAGCTGGCCGTCACCTCGGCCCTCGCCGAGTCCCTACAACGAACGCCTCACAGACATCCGTTGAAAGGATGGTGCCCTAGTGACCATGGCCGGAACCCCTGCCCCGCGCCCTGGCGGCGCGGGGACCAGCGCCCGGGCGCTGATCGTCGTCGACGTGCAGAACGACTTCTGCGAGGGCGGCTCCCTCGCCGTCACCGGCGGCGCCAAGGTCGCCGCGGACGTGGCGGACCACGTCCGCCGGCACGGCCGCGACTATGCCGCGGTCGTCGCCACGGCCGACTGGCACGAGAACCCGGGCGAGCACTGGGCCAGCGCCCCCGCCGAGCCCGACTATGTCGACACCTGGCCGGAACACTGCCGGGCCGGCACGCCGGGCGCGCAGTTCCACCCCGCCTGGGCCGCGGTGGCCGAGCCCGACCCCGACGCCGCGGCCTCGGGCGCCGTGGACGCGGTCTTCCGCAAGGGCCGCCACGCGGCGGCGTACAGCGGCTTCGAGGGCCTGACCACCGAGGACGGCCACCACATCGGCCTGGACGCCTGGCTGCGCGAGGCGGGCATCGGCGCGGTCGACGTCGTCGGCATCGCCACCGATCACTGCGTGCGCGCGACCGCCCTGGATGCGGCCCGGCACGGCTACGCCACCCGCGTGCTGCTCGACCTCACCGCGGGAGTCGCCCCGGACACGACGACCAAGGCGCTCGCGCAGCTGCGCGAGGCCGGCGTCGAGTTGGCCGGCACGCTGCCCGCCTGAGCCTCCTGCCCGCCTGACCCGTCAGGCGAGGCCCATGTTCCGGGCTTCCTCCCAGAGCTCGGCGCGGATGCTGGGGTGGGCTGCCTGCTCGATGAGATTGGCCGCCTGCTGCTTCTCGGAGCGGCCCGCGCACTCGGCGACACCGTTCTCGGTGATGACGCAGGTGTGCTGCAGCGAGGTGACCGGCTCATCGAGCAGCGGCACGATGGTGGAGACATTGGCCTTGGGGTGCCAGCTGCGCAGGGCCATGATCGCCTGGCCGCCGGGGGCGTGCATCGCCCCGACTGTGAAGTCGGTCTGGCCGCCGAAGCCGGAGTGAATCCGCGCGTTGATCCGAGAAGCATTGGCCTGGTCCAGCAGATCCACCTGCAAGGCGGTGTTGATGCTGGTCATGCCGGGGTTCTGGCTGATCAGGGCGGGGGCGTTGGTGGTCTCGGTGCGCATCAGCCGGACCCGGGGGTTGCGGTTGAGCCACTGGTAGAGGTCCAACGAGCCGAACACGAACGACGCCGTGATGAGGCGGCCCATGTCGAGCGCGCCGGCCTCGTCGAGAGTGAGGATTCCGTCCGAGATCATCTCGGTCCAGATGCCGAGCTTGCGCTTCTTGCTCAGCCCGGCGAGTGTCGCGTCGGGAATCTCGCCGATGCCCAGCTGCAGCGTCGACCCGTTGCTGACGCGGCTGGAGACGAGGTCGCCGATGACCCGGGCGGACTCCACCCGATCGACCGGCCCACCGGGGGGCGGGGGCTTCCATGCGTGCGGTTGAAGCGGCTGGTCGGACGGGACGATCACGTCGAACGTGTCGATCTCGTATTCGGCGTCGCCGAAGGTGTAGGGCATCGTCGGGTTGGTCTGCGCGATCAGCAGCGCCCCGGAGGCCTTGGCCGCCTCGATGACGCCGGGCAGGATGTTGACCTCGTTGCCGAGGCTGAGGTTGCCATGCCACGGCTCGGAGGTGTGCACGACGACGGCGTCCACCCCGAGGAAGCCCTTGATGAAGTAGCGGGGGACGTGGGACAGCCGGGCCGGGTAGTACTCCAGGCGCGGACTCTTGCGCATGCCCGAGCCGACGAAGGCCGACTCCAGGGTGACGCCGTCCCGGTCGGGGAGCCCGGCGGGGCCGTTCAAGAGGAAGAGGCGGTATTCGGGGACGGCGGCGTCGATCGCCGCGATCATGGTCCAGGGGACCGCACCGTTGCCACTGACCACGACGCGCGGGTTGTCACCCCGGGCGAAAATGAGCGCTGCTGCCTGCTGGGGAGTCATCTCTCGCACGGAAACCACTGTGCCAAACAACCCCCATGGTTCCGTTGCTCCGACACGGGTCGGAACGCGCATTCCACCAGGTGGGACGGCTCGGCGGAGTCAGCGCAGCGGGACCGGGATCCGGGACACGACCAATCGGACATAGGCCTCACGCCCGGGACCGGCCAGGTGGATCCCGTCGGCCTCGAACCACGTGGGCTGCCCGGTCGCATAGCTGTTCCAATCGGCCAGTTGCACGTTGGCGTAGTCGGGCACCACCGCGGCAATGCTGGCCACCGCCCGGGCCTCCCACGGGCGGGGCACCTTCGGCGTCACGAGCACGACCAACCGCACGCCAGCCAGGGCGTCCAGCGCCGTCCGCAACTCGTCCTGCGGCACGACGCCGTTGTCGCCGGTGTGGATCACGACCACGTCGGAGCGGATCCGACCCGCGCGGGCGTCCGCGGTGACCTGGGGCAACATCACCCAGCTGTGCTGGCCCTCGCGGGCATAGCTGGTCGCCGTGCCAAACCAGTCCACCAGGGCGGGCTGCGCCCCGAGGGCCACCGAGTCGCCGTACACCGTCACCGACAGGTCCTTGCGCGGCGTGACCTGTTGCGGGGTGAGGGTGGGCACGGGCTTGGGTACGGCGTGCTGGGCGGCCACCGCGACCGGGGCGCGCCACCTGGGCAGCTCCAGCTGCGGCGGCACCACCAGGACCAGCGTCAGACCCACGAGCAGCTGGATCGCCGGCAGGCGCAGTACGTCGGGAAGGGCGCGCCACGGCCGCCGCGCGGACCACCACTGCCGCGCCAGACCGAGCTGTTCCAGGTCGCGGGGCAGGTGTACGGCGGCCACCGCCCGGGCGATCCGGCGCCCGGCGTCCGCTGCCCGATGCGGCAGCCCACGCAGCAGCCGGGTCACTGTCGCCGCCGTCGCCGCCGCAGACGCCCACCCGTTGCGCCGCACCGGCTCTTCCACCCACCGGTAGGACAGCTCGGCGAGGACGACGGTCAGCGTCAGCCGGAGCAGCATCACCCGCACCCCGCTCCAGGGCAGGTCCAATTCCGGGCGGGTGAACGCGGCGACCGGCCAATGCCACAGGTACAGCCCGTAGGACCGCTGCCCCAGATAGCGCAGCGGCCGAGCGGACATCGCCCGGGCCAGGGGGCCCGGCCGGGCCGCCACCGCCACCGCGACGAGGGCGAGGACGGCGACCACGGCGAAGCCGACGCGGTAGAGCGCGGGCTCGTACGGATCGATGAGCACCACCGCGGCCGCCAGCGCCGCCAGCGCGAGCACCCCCAGCGTCGTCGCGGTGCGCCCGGCGGGCCGCAGCACCGGCGTCAGCGGACCGAACCCGGCGCCCCCGCGCCAGAACGCCAGGGCCGCGCCGAGGGCCAGACCGGTCGCGTGGCTGTCGGTGCCGAAGTACCAGCGGCTGGGATCGCCGAGCTCCGGGGTGCGGGTCAGCGCGGATCCGACCCCCATCAGCAGCGCCGAGGCGGCGGCGAGGGCGAGGCTGAGATAACACAAGGCCAGCCGGCAGATCCGCAGGTTGGGGGCATAGCGCAGTACCCCGGCCACGATCAGCGGCCAGCACAGATAGAACTGCTCCTCGACGGCCAGGCTCCACAGATGCTGCAACACGGGCGGCCGTCCGGACGCCTCGAAATAGGACCGCTCGGCCACGACGTACCACCAGTTCGAGGTGTACGTCGCAGCGGCCAGCACGTCCCGGACGTAGCCGCCCAGCTGATCTCGCCCGGCGACCAGCATGGCCACCGTGGTTCCCAGGAGCAGCGCCAAGACCGCCGGCACGAGCCGCCGGACCCGGGCCGCCCAGAAGCCGCGCAGATCGACCGGCTGCAGGCTCCACCGGGCCCACAGCTGGCTCGAGATGAGATAGCCGGAGATCACGAAGAAGACGTCCACGCCGAGGAACCCGCCCCGGGCGAACGGCACATCCACGTGGTAGAGGAGCACGGCGCAGACCGCGACGGCGCGCAGCCCGTCCAGCCCGGGCAGATAGCGGGCCCCCCGCCGCGTCGCCGCTGCCGGTGCTGCCGGTGCCGCGGGTGCCGCTGGTGCCGCCGGTTCGTCAGGTCCGCCCGGCACGGCCGGACGGTGCCGCGCCGCGACGGTCGATACCTGCTGGTGCACCGCGGTCCTCCTGGTAGGGCTCCGTTTCCCCACGGTGCCACACCCGGCCGCCCCGGCCCGTCAGCGCGAGGCCGTGTCGCCCCCGCGTCGAGCGAGCACCACGTCGGTACGACCGACCAGGTCATGCAGGGTGCGCCTGTCCCGGTCCAGCACCCCGCGGCCCAGATCGAACAGCATGACCATCGTCCCCAGCGTCGCCAGCGCCGGGGCGCCGCCGATCACCGCACCCGCGACCTTCACCGCGCTGCGGCGGCTGGCGACCTGCAGAGTCAGCGGCCCCGCCGCGCCGCCGGGGCCGCGGACCCGGATGCCGACCATCCGTCGCCCCACCGTGGTGCCCCACCGGGTCAGTCCGATCAACTCGTAGAGGAAGTAGACGAGCGTGCCGGCCACCCCCGCGGCGGCGATCGCACCGGCCAACGCGTCGGGCAACACCGGCAGCTCGGCACCGCGGGCCGCCGCGTCCTGCGCCGAGCGAGTCCAGGAATCCAGCTGCTCCCACCGGGTGGCCAACAGGGCCAGCGCCATCGGCAGAGCGACCAGCGTGCAGATCGCCTGGTCAACGATCCACGCGAGCAGGCGGCGCCACCACGGGGCCAGCGGGGCGCCGTCCGCGGCGGTGCGGCCGGCGATGCGGCCAGCAGGGCGGCCGGCGATGCGGCCAGCAGGGCGGCCGGGGTCGGCCTGCTGGGTCTGCGGCGCGGCCGGGGCGTTCGGGGTGTTCGGGCCGTCCGGGGCGTTCGGGCCGTCCGGGGCGGGCGGGGTGTCGAACGGCCAGGGTGCCGGTCCGGCTCCGGCGCCCCCCTCGGGCGACCGTTGGGCCGCCTCGGGTTGTCCCGGGCGGTCCGCGAGGCGATCGGTCCAGCTGGAGCCGTCCCAGTAGCGCAACAGCGCACTCCCCGCGGGGTCGTCGTACCAGCCGGGCGGTGGAGAGGCCATGCCGCCATCCTGTCAGACGACCCCGACGGTGCTCGGTCCGGGGAAACCGCCACGGGACGCCCCGTGGCAGGGCTACCCTCCTGCTCATGAACAGCGGCGTGGACGAGCTCGACGCACGGATCATCTCCGTGTTCACCGAGCGACCCAGCATCGGCGTGCTGGGGGCCTCCCGAGCCCTCGGCGTCGCCCGAGGCACCGTCCAGGCCCGCCTGGAGCGCCTCCAGGAGCGCCGCGTCATCTCCTCGATGGCCCCGACCATCAGCCCGGCGGCCCTGGGGTTCCCGGTGACGGGTTTTTGCAGCCTGCAGATCCGCCAAACCACCGGCCAATCCCCCATCGGCGAACACCTGGCCGCGATCCCCGAGGTGATCGAGGCCTACACGATCACCGGCACGTTCGACGTCTTCGTCATCGTGGTGGCCCGCAGCAACGAGGATCTGCAGCGGGTCATCGACGCCGTCGTCGACCACGACGACATCCAGCGGGTGTCCACCCAGATCGCCCTGGCCACGCACCTGGAACGGCGCACGCTCCCGTTGGTGCGGGAGGCCATCGTCGACGGCGACGGCCGCGAGAAGGACCGCTCCGAGCCGGCCAGTCGCACCGCCTGACCCCCGCGTCACCCGCCGAAGCGCCGGCTCAGCGGCGCCCCACGAACCACGCGCGGATCTTCTCGATCCGGGCGCTGACCTGCTCGTGCGTGGCCTGGTCCAGGGTCGGGCCGCCGCAGTGCCGGCGCAGCTCCGCGTGCACGACGGCGTGCGGCTGGCCGGTCTTGCGGGCGTACGCCGCGACCAGGGAGTTGAGTTCCTTGCGGGTACCGGCCAGCGCCCGATGCCCGGTCACGGCCGGTTCGGCGGCCCGCCGACCCCCGACGCGGCCGGCGTGCCGGCGCTGCTTCTCGGCGAGCAGGTGCGCGACCTGATCGGGTTCGAGCAGCCCGGGCAGGCCGAGGTAGTCCGCCTCGTCGGCCGAGCCGGCCGCGGAGGCGAAGCCGTATTGTTCGGCGTCGAAGAGCACGTGGTCGAACTGCGCGTCGGACTCCAGCGCCTCGAAGCCGGGCTGGTCTTCGGCCAGGTCCGCGGTGCTGCGGGTGGCGTTGGCCTCGGCCAGCAGATCCTCTTCGGGTGACCAGGTCGTCTCCGCGGCGACCACCCGGTCGAGGGCATGATCGCGTTCGTCCTCCAGCCGAGAGGCGTGCTCCAGGATGACCGGGACGCTGGGCAGGAAGACGCTGGCGGTCTCGCCACGGCGCCGGGCGCGCACGAACCGCCCCACGGCCTGGGCGAAGAACAACGGCGTCGACGTCGAGGTCGCATAGACGCCCACGGCCAGGCGCGGCACGTCCACCCCCTCGGACACCATCCGCACCGCGACCATCCAGCGCGCCTGGCTCGCGGCGTACGTCTCGATGCTCGCCGACGCCTTGGGGTCGTCCGACAGGACGACGGTCGGCGCCTCGCCGCTGATCTGGCGCAGCATCGCGGCGTACGCACGGGCCTGCGTGCGGTTCGTCGCGATCACCATGCCGCCGGCGTCCGGGACATGCCGGCGGACCTCGGACAGGCGCTGGTCGGCGGCCGCCAGCACCGAGCCGATCCACTCCCCCCGCGGGTCGAGAGCAGTGCGCCAGGCCTGCGCAATCGCGTCCTTGGTGAGCGGCTCACCCAGCCGGGCACTGACCTCGTCGCCGGCCTTGGTGCGCCAACGCATGCTGCCGCCGTAGGCGAGGAAGATGACGGGCCGTACGACGCCGTCGGCGAGCGCCTGGGCGTAGCCGTAGGTGTAGTCGCTGGCGCTGCGCCGGATCCCGTCGGCATCGGGTTCGTAACGCACAAACGGGATCGGCGCGGTGTCGCTGCGGAACGGTGTGCCGGTCAGCGCGAGTCGCCGGGTCGCCGGCTCAAACGCCTCCCGGATCGCATCGCCCCAGGCCAGCGCATCACCGCCGTGATGGATCTCGTCGAGGATGACGAGGGTACGGTCCCTCTCGGTGCGGGCCCGGTGCAGCAGCGGGCGGGTGGCGACCCCGGCGTAGGTCAGGGCGATCCCGTCGTAGTCCGCGCTGGTGCCCCCCGCGGCGTTGCTGAAGTTCGGGTCGATGTGGATGCCGACCCGGGCCGCCGCGTCGGCCCACTGCGTCTTCAGGTGCTCGGTCGGCGCGACGACGGTGATCTTGCGCACGACGCCGCGGTCCAGCAGTTCGGTGGCGACCCGCAGGGCGTATGTCGTCTTGCCGGCGCCGGGCGTGGCGACGGCCAGGAAGTCCCGGGGGTTGGTGCTCAGGTAGCGCTCCAGCGCCTCGGCCTGCCAGGCACGGAGCTTCGCGGCCGTCCCCCAGGCCGCGCGTTCGGGGAAGGCTGGGGACAGGTGGGAGGCGGCCGAGGTACTCATCGCCCGGCCACCGTACCCGACGATTCCACGGCCTCCCGACGTTGTCCGGCCGCGCGGGCGTGTCGGTGGCGCGCCGGCCCAGACTGGCCTACGCAGGCACGAAAGGCCAGCTCAGCGCGCCGGCACCGGATCAGTCGGAGGATGCGTCGCCGTCCGCGGGTTCGCGCAGTCCCTCGAAGATCTCCTTGCACACCGGGCACACCGGGAAGCGTTGCGGGTCCCGCCCCGGCACCCACACCTTGCCGCACAGGGCGATCACCGGCGCGCCGGACAACGCGCTCTCAAGGATCTTCTCCTTGCGCACGTAGTGGGCGAACCGCTCGTGGTCGCCGGGCTCCTGCAGTTGCGTCTGGCCGGCAGTCTGCTCGCGCTCCAGGACGCTGGTGGCGGTGCTCGGGCCGAGGGGACCGCCGGGGCCGTACGGGTCGAAGGGGTCCGAATCCCCTGGCCCACCAGGGTCGACGCTCGCGGCGGCGGGCATGGGCGGCGGGCAAGGCGGCGTCATGGCCGTCATTGTAGGCGGACCCTCGCGCCGGGTCAGTTCCGCTCGGGGTCCTCGGGGAGGTGGGCCACGAACGCGAGCCGCCCGGGTTGACGGCGCAGCACCCGGCGCCACAGCGTGCCGGGCTCGCCCGTGAAGGGGTCGGTCGGCTCACGGCTCACGACGTACCAGCTGCCCTCCCCCAACTCCGCCTCCAACTGGCCCGCGCCCCAGCCCGAGTACCCGGCGAAGATCCGCAGCGCGCCGGTGTGGCGCGCGACTTGCTCGGGTTCCGCGTCCAGGTCGACGACGCCGACCGCCGCGAACAACCGATGGATGGACGGCGCCCCGGCACCCTCCCGGTCCTCGACGCCGACGACCCAGCCCAGACCCAGCGCCGTGTCCAGGCCGACCGGGCCGCCCTGGAACAGCTCGCCCGGACCACTGAGGTGGCTCGACCAGCCGGGCAGCACGCGGTCGACGTCGACGCCGAGCGGCTTGTTGAGGACCACGCCATGCGCGCCGCCCTCGTCGTGATGCAGCAGCAGCACGACGCTGCGGCGGAACATCGGTTCCGTGATCCGCGGCGTCGCGACGAGAAGCTGCCCGGTCAGCGAAGTCACGGGTACCGGCTACCCCGCGCGCCGATCCTTCATGCGCCGCCGGTCGCCGTCACGACCAGCGCCGGGACCGCGGCCACCGGAGCCGCGGCCGGCTCCCGGGGGGCCACCGCGCCGCGGCCCCCACTTGCGCGGCGGACCCTCGACGATGCGCTGGTAGGCCTCCTCGGCGACGGGCACGCCGGAGGTACGCCGGGCGCCGGTCACCGACAGCAGTTCCTCGTCGCCGGGTCCGACCCGGACCGGGGTCACCTCGACGCCGGCCGCGCTGACCAGCCGTTCGATGATGCGCCGCTGGTGCGGCAGGGCGAGCGTGACGACGCTGCCCTGCTCGCCGGCCCGCGCCGTACGACCGGCCCGGTGCAGATAGTCCTTGGAGTCGCCGGGCGGATCGACCTGCAGGACCACCGACACGTCGTCCACGTGGATGCCGCGCGCGGCGACATCGGTGGCGACCAGGACGGGCATCCGCCCGTCGCGGAACGCCGCCAGCACCCGGTTGCGGGCGCCCTGGTTGAGGCCGCCGTGCAGCGCGGCGGCGAGCACGCCCTGTTCGCGGATCTCCCGCGCCACCCGGTCGGCGCCGAGCTTGGTCCGCACGAAGACGATCGTGCGGCCGTCCCGGTTGGCGACTTGGGCGGTGACGATCTTCTTGTGCGCGGGGTCGACGAGCAGCACGTGGTGCGCCATCGTCGTCACACTCGCGGTCGCCGCGTCGGTGGCGTGCTCGACCGGGTCGATCAGGTAGCGCGCCACCAGTTCGTCGATGCCCTTGTCGAGCGTGGCGGAGAACAGCAGCCGCTGCCCACCGGGCGGGATCATGTCGAGTAGGGCGGTGACGTCGGGCAGGAACCCCATGTCGGCCATGTGGTCGGCCTCGTCGAGGATCGCGACGCGAACGTCGTCGAGGGCCACCGCCTCGCGTTCCACCAGGTCCAGAAGCCGCCCGGGGGTCGCGATGAGCAGGTCCACGCCGCGGTCCAGGGCCGCGAACTGGGTGGCATAGGCGAGTCCGCCCGCGACGAGCTTGTGCCGCACGCCGATGACGTGGGCCAGCGGCTCGAGCGCGTCGCTGACCTGAATCGCGAGTTCGCGGGTCGGGACCAGCACGAGGGCGCGGGGCCGCTTGGGCGCGGCGGGGCCACCGTCGGCCAGCCGGGCGAGCGTCGGCAGGCCGAACGCGAGCGTCTTGCCCGACCCTGTGCGCCCGCGGCCGAGAACGTCACGGCCGGCCAGCGCGTCGGGGATCGTCGCCGCCTGGATCGGGAAGGGCTCCGCGATCCCGTCCCTGGCGAGCCGCCGCACCAGGACCTCGGGCAGGCCGAGCCTCAGGAAGGCGTTGTCGGCGCCGACGGGCGGGTCCACCGCCGGGCCGTGGTCCGGGGCGTCGCGCCGGGTCGGTTCCTGGCGCCGGATCCGGTCCGCGTGCGGGTCGGGACGGTGCGGCCGCCGGGCCGGGCCGGCCTCGCTCGGTCGCCGCTTCGCCGGCTTGTCCCAGCGGTTGGCGGACTCGGTGCGGTCGTCGCGCCGCTGGTACGGCGTCCGGTCGTCGCGCCGCTGGTACGGCGTCCGCTCGCTGCGGTCGTCACGACGTTGGTACGGCGTCCGGTCGTCGCGCCGATCCGGCCTACGGTCATCACGCTGATAGGGCGCCCGGTCGTCGCGGCGGTACGGCGTCCGGTCATCACGCTGATAGGGCGCCCGGTCGTCGCGGCGGTACGGCGTCCGGTCGTCGCGCTGATAGGGCGCCCGGTCGTCACGGCGATACGGCGTCCGGTCATCACGCTGGTAGGACGCCCGGTCGTCGCGCCGCTCCGGCCGACGGTCATCCCGCTGGTAGGACGCCCGGTCGTCGCGCTGATACGGCTTACGGTCGTCGCGCTGGTAAGGCGCCCGGTCGTCACGGCGGTACGGCGCACGGTCATCGCGCCGCTCCGGCCGACGGTCATCCCGCTGATAGGGCGCCCGGTCGTCGCGGCGATACGGCGTACGGGCATCCCGCCGCCGATCCTGGGAGGCGGCCGTCGACGCCGGGCGCGCGTCCGGGCGGTCCTCACGCCGCAAGTATTGGTCGCGCGCGGCCTTGGCCGCGCCGCGGCTCGGCGCCGCACCGCGGCGGGTGGCTCGGGCGGCGCGGGCAGCGGCCTTTTCGGCGGGCGTCCAGCGCGGCTTGCTGCGCGTGGTCGTGGTGTTGCGGGGCTTCATCGTGATCCTTGATCTGAACAGGCACGATGAGCCGCACCATGAACGCGGTGATCGTGCCGTCGCCGGTCATCTCCGGCGAACGGGCCGGGAGGCAGGACGCCAACCCGGCGGCCGACGGCAGGCAACGATGCACCGCCGTGGGCGTGAGAGAAGTGGTCTCCGCGCGAGCGACGCGCCCGCCGCGGACTTCCCGCGAGCCGCGGGAAAGGCCATCCTACCAGCGGCCAGGATCGCTGCGGCGCGGCACCATCGCGGCCAGGGCAGCACCGATCGCGACTCCGGTCAGATCGGCGACGACGTCCCACCCGTCGCCGCTGCGGTGCGGCAGCGCGAGGCCCTGGATGACCTCGCTCACCGGAGCGTGGATCGCCAGCACCACGGCCAGTACGACCCATCGGCGCAGCACCCGGGATGCTAACCACACGGGCAGCGCGAAGATGGTCACGTGGACGATCTTGTCGGCGCCGGCGAACAACGTCGGACCGCCGGGTGAGGGGTCGTAGAGCACGTACAGGTGCACGACGAGGGCCGCCGCCAGCAGCGCCGCCCAGGGCCGGGCCCGCCGGAGCCGGGGCCGGGTCGTGGCGGTGGGCTGAGCCCCCTGCGTCCGGGTCACCCGGGCATTGTCTCCCGCCTCGAACCGGACCAGCGGGAATGCTGCCGCGTCGCGGCCGTGTTGTACGGGCCATGAGCACTCAAGCCCTGACCGCAGAGACCTTCGAACCCACCGTCACCCAGGACGGCATCGTCCTGGTCGATGCCTGGGCCGCGTGGTGCGGTCCGTGCCGCCAGTTTGCGCCGGTCTTCGAGGCCGCCTCCGAGAAGCACAGCGACATCACCTTCGCCAAGCTCGACACCGAGGCCGAGCCGGCGCTGGCCGGGATGCTGGAGATCACTTCGATCCCGACGATCTTCGGGTTCCGCGACGGCGTCCTGCTGTTCGCCCAGCCGGGGGCGCTGCCCGCGCAGGCGCTGGAGCAGGTCATCGAGCAGATGCGCGGCATCGACATGGACGCCGTGCGGGCCGAGATCGCCAAGCAGGAGCAGTCGGGCGAGCCGGCCGCCGACGCCTGACCGTCCACACCGACCGACCAGCAGCACGACGAAGGTCCGAACCCTCAGGGCTCGGACCTTTGTCGACCTGCTGCGTGACGCGTCCGCGGTTGGTGGAGGTGGCGGGAATCGAACCCGCGTCCGCCGGCACCGAACCAGGACTTCTCCGGGTGCAGTGCGCTATGGATTTTCTCGGCCTCAGGGCTCGCGCGCACACGTCCCCTGACAGGCCCAGTCGAGTTAGAGTCCCGCGCCGTCCCCCGACATGACGGCGCAGCGAGCTACCTAGCTGACGCCAGGAACTGAGTCGGCAGCGAACTCAGGCTGACGGACTTCGAGGCTCGCTCAGGCGGCGAGGGCGAAGTCGGTGCGCTTGGAATCGGCACCTATTGGTTTGCCGGGATCGTTAACGAGATAACCCGACATCCTCGACCCGCTTCCCCTGGAATGACGACCGTCGTCGAAACCGATCACCCCCATGGAGCGGGCGCGTCACGCTGTGCAGTTGTCAAGCCGGCGCCCGTCGTACGGCGGACCCGGTGCCGCCCCGGACCTCTCTGGCCGGCGCGGCGGTCTTTCAGACTACCTGCGCAACGCCCCGACCGTCGACGCTTATTCCGGCGTCGACCCCTCGCGCGGCACGTCAGCTGCGCTGTTGCGGGGCGAGCTTGAAGCGCCGACCGCTGATCTCGTCGGGGGTGATCTCCAGGTAGTGGTATTTCTCCGTGGGTACCCAGGGGCGCAGCGGCAACGACTCGAAGAACTCGCGCTCCTCGTCGGTGTCGAGCTCGCGGGCGCGTCCGTAGATGATGACGCTCATCGCCTCCGTCGGGCGGACCTGGTCGAACTCGAACGCGATCTTGTGATTGATCGTCACGCTGAGCAACTTCGAGCCGGCGGCCGTGCGGATGTAGAGCTTGCGGTTGCGCGCGCAGTAGTTGACCGGGCAGATGTCCGGGTCGTTGGCTACGGCGAACGCGAGCCGCCCGAACTCGTGCGATTCCAGCAGTTCCCAGCAGCGCTCCTCATCGAGTGTGGTCACGACGTCATCGCTCATAGCGCAAGCTTCCTCTCGATCGCGACTGCCCGCCCGGTGGTCGTCCTGCGGGGCGGCCCGTGCCCGGAAGCCTAGTCCGGCCGGCGGACCGAATGGACGGAAGGGACCGCGGGGTAGGCCCGGGGGGGCCTGGCTGCCGGGCGCCGTGGGCGGGCCTGTCCACGTGCGGCGACCCGGCCCTGCCGCAAGCGCTGGTCAGCGGTTCGCGCGGTGCGACATGGCCCGCTCGGCCTCGCGACGGTCCTGCCGCTCACGCAGGGCGTGCCGCTTGTCGTATTCCTTCTTGCCCTTGGCCAGCGCCAGTTCGACCTTCGCGCGGCCGTCCTTGAAATACAGCGACAGCGGCACCAGCGTGTGGCCGGCCTCCTTGCTCTTGCCGGCGAGCTTGGCGATCTCGTCGCGGTGCAGCAGCAGCTTGCGCTTGCGCCGGGCCGCGTGGTTGGTCCAGGTGCCCTGGCTGTATTCGGGGATGTGGACGCCCTCCAGCCAGGCCTCACCGTCGGCGATCGTCGCGAAGCCGTCCACCAGCGAGGCGCGGCCCATCCGCAGCGACTTCACCTCGGTGCCCAGCAACACGAGCCCAGCCTCGACGGTGGCCTCGATGTGGTAGTCGTGGCGCGCCTTGCGATTGCGTGCGACGACATTGGTGCCCTTGTCCTTGGCCACGGCGCACCTCCTTCGCTCTCGCCCCCGGACCGGCCTGCCAGCCTACCCGTGGGCGCGCCGGGCCTCAGAACCAGCCGCGCGGGTTCACCGGGGCGCCGCCGACGCGCACTTCCCAGTGCATGTGGCAGCCGGTGGACAGCCCTGTGCTGCCGATGTAGCCGATCACGTCGCCGCGGTTGACCCGGGCGCCGGCGCTGGTGGCATAACCCTGCATGTGGTTGTACGTCGTGACGATGCCGCCGCCGTGATCGATCCAGACCGCGTTGCCGTAGCCGCCGGTGTATGCCGCGTGGATCACCGTTCCGGCGCCGCTGGCATGCACGGGCGTGCCGCAGGGCACCCCGATGTCCAGGCCCGAGTGCAACTCGCGGGTGCCCAGAATCGGGTTGATGCGCCACTCGAATTCGCTGGTGAAAGGCCCGTTCACGGGGAGCGCGAACTGTCCGTTGCCGCCCGACCAGCTGGAGCTGGGTACGCCGTAGCGGGCGGAGAGCTGGGCTGCGATGCGGTCGGACTCGGCCTGCAGCGCGGCGACCCGCTTCTCCTCGTCGCCCTTCTGGGCGGCGACGGCCGCGGCGGCGTCCTTCTGCTGGGCTTCGAGCGTCACCAGCTGCGCCCTGGTCTGATCGGCGAGCTGACGGGCCTGGGCCGCCTGGGCGAGCGCGGCCTGGGCCTGCAGTTGCAGGGTCGCGATCTGGCGCCGGGTCTCGGCGAGCTTGACCTGTTCGGCGTCCGCTTTGGCCTTGGCGACGGCCAGGTCCGCGAGCAGCGCGTTCTGGTTGTCGTTCACCTTCTCCAGGACATACATGTTGTCGGCCAGGTCCTGGGCCTTGTCGGTGTTGAGGACGGCGGCGAGGCGCTCCAGGCCGGATCCCTCGTAGGCCTGCCGAGCGATGTTGTTGCGGATGTCGGTGTTGCGGGCCTGCTCGGCCTTGATCGCCTCGATCCGGGCGAGGCCGTCGGCCTCCTCCTTCTTCGCCTTGGCCAGGTCGGCGTCGATAGCGACCTTGCGGTCCGTGGCGGCCTTCTCCTCGGCCTGGGCGCTGGCCAGCGCTCGCTGGGCCGCGGCGATGTTCTCCTGGGTCCTCTGCAGCGCCAGCACGGCGGTCTGAGCGGCGGCCGAGAGGTTAGCCAGTTTCGCGCGGGAGGCGTCCAGCTGACTGGCAACGCGGTCCCGCTGGGCGTCGATGTCGTCCGCCGCCGCGGGCCCGCCCAGCGTTCCGGCCGCGACGATAGCCACGCCCAGGGTCGCCACCCAGGTCGCGCGAGAGCGTCGACGACGTCCGGCGTAGGGAGCCTTCGGATCGTTTTCGTACACCAGGGAACCGCCTTCGGGGTGACCGCAATGCCAGGGGAGAACCAATGCCAGGGAGAACCATCGTCCGGCCGGATGTCGTGCCGGCCAAACCGCCTGCGCTGGATGACATTTCCACCGTAGGGGCGGCTGACCAGGCCGGCGTCAACGACACGCCAGCCGGCCGGAGCAGTGGGATACAAGAACCCGTCGAATCCTATCGGCTCGGACCGCGAAGTCTTGACCCGTCTCAGCGAATTTGACTGATGACAAAGGCTCTTCGGTGAGCGGGGGGCCTTCGCCAGAGGCTGGCGCGGGGGGCCGGCGCGGCGGGCGGGCGCGGGCCCGGCCCGCACGGCGACGGCTGGGCTTCAGACCCGGACGTGCCGGACCAGCGCCACCCAGGACACGACCACCCCGACGACGAGGCCGAGCAGCACGGTCCACGGCGCGACGGCCCACACATCCGGCATGTCGATCCACCGGAAGTCCTGGAATCGGGCGGCGAGCTGCGTGACGCCGTACCGCACCATCGCCCACAACCCCAGCACCGCCAGTCCGGCGCCGACGAGCACCGCCAGCACGGTCTCCAGCATGAACGGCAATTGGATCGCCGCCTTGCTCGCGCCGACCACCCGCTTGATCCCGGTCTCCCGCCGCCGACTGAAGGCGACCTGCCGGATCGTGGTCGAGGTGAGCAACACCGTACAGACCAGCATGAGCCCGGCCAGCGCCCAGGCGACATTGCGCAGCACGTCCATGACGCGGAACAGCGGCTCCAGGATGGCCCGGATGTCCTTGACCGAGGACACCCCGGGGGCACCGCTGAAAGCCGTATACATCGTGTCGTAGTCCTTGGGGTCGGCGAGCTTGACGCGGTACGCCGCGGGGATCGCCTCCTTGGGCGTGTCCTGGAACGCCGGATTGGTGAACTGCTCCTTGAACCGCTGGTAGGCCTCGTCCTGGCTCTCGAAGGTGACTTCCTTGACCACCGGTCGCATCAACTCCAGGTCGGCGCCGATCCGGTCGATCTGCTCCTGGGTGGCCGCCTGCCGGCCGCAGCTCGGTTCGCTGGAGTTCTTGATGCACAGGAAGATCGACACCTCGACCTTGTCGTACCAATAGCCCTTCGCGGTCTCGACTTGGCGCTGGGCCAGCAGCCCGACGCCGAAGAAGAGCAGCGAGACGGCGGTGACGATCATGATCGAGATCGCCATCGAGGCACTGCGGCGCAGCCCGGTCCAGGCCTCGCCGAGCAGGAACAGGGGCCTCATCGCCGCCCCCTGCCATAGACACCGCGCGCTTGGTCGCGCACCACCGCGCCGTCCGCGAGTTCGATGACCCGCTTGCGCAGCTGGTTGACGATCTCGTCGTCGTGGGTGGCCATCAGGACCGTGGTGCCGCGGCCGTGGATGTCGTCGAGCAGGGAGACGATCTCCAGGCTGGTGGTCGGGTCCAGGTTGCCGGTGGGCTCGTCGGCCAGCAGCAGGGTCGGGTTCTTCACGACCGCCCGGGCGATCGCGACCCGTTGCTGTTCGCCGCCGGAGAGCTCGTGCGGCATTCGCTTCGCCATCCCTGTCAACCCCACCAGCTCCAGCGACTCGGTCACCGCCCGCCGGATGACCCGGCGGGGATGGCCCAGGACGTGCATCACGTAGGCCACGTTGTCGTAGACGGACTTCTCGGGCAGCAGCCGGAAGTCCTGGAAGACCATCCCGATGTCGCGGCGTAGGCCCGGCACCTGGCGGCGGCGCATGCTGGTGACCTCCCGGCCCGCGACGGTGATCCGGCCCTGGCTCGGGCGCTCCTCGCACAGGACGAGCCGTAGCATCGTCGACTTTCCGGATCCGGAGGCGCCGACGAGGAAGGCGAACTCGCCGTCGGTGATGGTCAAGGTCACGTCGTCCAAGGCGGGTCGCTGCTTACGCCCGTATCGCTTGGAGACGCCGTCGAAGTCGATCATGCGTTCAGGCAATCCTTATGCGTCCTGGGGGTCGGTGCGCTGCCGCCAGCCTAAGCGCCGCGCGGCGTCGCGCCGGCCACCCGGGCGCGCGTGGCGTTGCGTCGAGGCGGTCGGCAATTCCCCTGACCGATCGGCTCGTTGCCACCTGGCGGAACGAACCGCCCGGTACTGCGGCCGGTCCCGGGCCAGGGCAGTCGCACGCGTCCCCGACCTTCGTCCTTGATTCCTCCGAGGCATCGAAACAGGACGTCCCGCCATGGTTGGATGAGGCCCATGACGCGACAGATCGGTGTGACAGAGCTCGCCCTCCGGGACGCGCACCAGAGCCTCATGGCGACCCGCATGGCCATCGAGGACATGGTCGATGCGTGCGCAGACATCGACAAGGCCGGCTTCTGGAGCGTGGAGTGCTGGGGTGGCGCCACCTTCGACTCCTGCATCCGGTTCCTCAACGAGGATCCCTGGGAGCGGCTGCGGACGTTCCGCAAGCTGATGCCCAACTCCCGCCTGCAGATGCTGCTGCGCGGTCAGAACCTGCTCGGCTACCGGCACTATGCCGACGACGTCGTGGACCACTTCGTGGACAAGGCCGCCGAGAACGGCATGGACGTCTTCCGCGTCTTCGACGCCCTGAACGACCCGCGCAACCTCGAGCGCGCGATGGCCGCCGTGCACAAAACCGGCAAGCACGCCCAGGGCACCATCTGCTACACCACCTCGCCGCTGCACACCGTCGACGGCTACGTCCAGCTGGCCCGGCAGCTGCGGGACATGGGCGCCCAGAGCCTCGCGTTGAAGGACATGGCCGCGCTACTCAAGCCTGCGCCGGCATACGACATCGTCAAGGCCATCAAGGCCGAGATGCCCGACATGCAGATCAACATCCACTGCCACGCCACCACCGGGGTGACGCTGGTGTCGTTGATGAAGGCGATCGAGGCGGGCGCGGACGTCGTCGACACCGCGATCAGTTCGATGTCGCTCGGCCCCGGCCACAACCCCACCGAGTCGCTGCAGGAGATGCTCGAGGGCACCGACTACGCGGCCGACCTGGACAAGGCGCTGCTGCGCAAGGTGCGAGACCACTTCGCGACCGTCAAGCCCAAGTACGCCCAGTTCATGAGCGCCTTCACCGTCGACACCGACATCTTCGACAGCCAGATCCCCGGCGGGATGATCTCCAACATGGAGTCCCAGCTCAAGCAGCAGGGCGCCGGCGACAAGCTGCGTGAGGTCCTGGCGGAGGTGCCGAACGTGCGCAAGGCCTCCGGATACCCGCCGCTGGTGACCCCGTCCAGCCAGATCGTGGGCACGCAGGCCGTCTTCAACGTGCTGATGGGTCCCTACAAGGTGCTCACCGCCGAATTCGCCGACCTGATGCTGGGCTACTACGGGCACACCCTGGGCCAGTACGACCCGGCGGTCGTCGCCAAGGCCAAGGAGCAGACCGGCAAGGAGCCGATCGAGCAGCGGCCGGCCGACCTGATCCCCGCCGAGTTCGACACCCTGAAGAAGGAGGCCGCCGCGCTGGACGGCTTCAACGGCACCGATGAGGACGTCCTGACCTACGCGATGTTCCCCAAGGTGGCGCCGGGCTTCTTCAAGACGCGGCCGGAAGGGCCCAAGTCGGTGGCCAAGGACCCCGCCGAGCTGGAGGCCGAAAAGCTCGCGGCGCTCGGCGACGGCAAGAGCGGGCCGGTACGCACCCCGATCAAGTACGACGTGACCATCGACGGTCGCACCCACAACGTCGCCGTCAAGCCGGTCTGACCGGCGCACGGACCCCACGGACACCGGAGAAAGGCCGTCATGGCGAATACACCGAAGACGATGGCGGAGCGCATCGCGGAGCTGCGGGAGCGGCGCGCCCGGCTGGAGGCCGGCGGCGGGGCCGCCCGGCACGACAAGCAGCACGAGTCGGGCAAGCTCACCGCGCGCGAGCGCCTGGACCTGCTGCTCGACCCGGGCACGATGGAGGAGATCGGACTGTTCGCCGAGCATCGGACCACGATGTTCGGCATGGACAAGGCGGTCATGCCGGCTGATGGCGTGGTCACCGGCACCGGCCATGTGTTGGGTCGGCCCATCCACTTCGCCAGCCAGGACTTCTCGGTGGCTGGTGGCTCGGCCGGCGAGATGCACAACACCAAGGTCAGCAAGGCCCAGCATGCCGCCCTGGAGAACGGCACGCCGTTCGTCTGCATCAACGACTCGGGCGGCGCCCGGGTGCAGGAGGGCGTGGACTCGCTCTCCGGCTACGGCAAGGTGTTCTACCAGAACGTCATGCTCTCCGGGGTGTGCCCGCAGGTCTCGATCATCATGGGCCCCTGCGCCGGCGGCGCCGTCTACTCCCCCGCCCTGACCGATTTCATCATCCAGACCAATGCGGCCCGGATGTTCATCACCGGCCCGGACGTCATCAAGCAGGTCACGGGCGAGGTGGTCAGCGGCGAGGACCTGGGTGGCCCGATGGCCCACATGGTGCGCTCCGGCGTGACCCACTTCGTGGCCGAGAACGACGAGCAGGCCCTGCTGATCGCCAAGAAGCTGCTCAGCTTCCTGCCCAGCAACAACACCGAGGACCCGCCGTTCGTCCCGGGCCACGACATCGTCGAGCCGGACGAGTCGCTCAACGACATCATCCCGGACGACCCCAAGAAGGCCTACGACGTGCGCGACGTCATCGTCAAGCTCGCCGACGCCGGGGACTTCCTGGAGGTGCAGGCCGGCTACGCGATGAACATCGTGATCGGCTTCGGCCGCATCGCCGGCAACGTGGTGGGCTTCATCGCCAACCAGTGCAACCAGATGTCGGGGGTGCTCGACATCAACGCCTCGGACAAGTCGGCCCGCTTCGTCCGGTTCTGCAACGCCTTCAACATCCCGTTGGTCACCCTGGTCGACGTACCCGGCTTCATGCCCGGCACCCAGCAGGAGTACGGCGGAATCATCCGGCACGGCGCCAAGCTGCTGTTCGCCTACTCGGCGGCCACGGTGCCCAAAATCACCGTGGTGCTGCGCAAGGCCTATGGCGGGGCGTACATCGCGATGTGCTCCAAGGATCTGGGGGCCGACCGGGTCTATGCCTGGCCCAGCGCCGAGATCGCCGTGATGGGTGCCGAGGGCGCCGCGGGCGTGGTGTTCCGCAAGGAGATCGCCGCCGCCGAGGACCCCGCGGCCAAGCGGCAGGAGCTGATCGACCTCTATCGCAACGCCTTCAGCACGCCGTACGTCTCGGCGGCCCGCGGCTACGTCGATGACGTCATCGAACCGGCCGAGACCCGCCATTACATTGCGCGCGCCCTCGAGGTGCTCCTCACCAAGCGCGACATGCGGCCCGCCAAGAAGCACGGCCTGATCCCGCTGTGATCGGCATCCGAGCAGACCAGGAAGGAACTCCATGAGCGAGGACGCACAGCACGTCGAGGTCGCGCAGCTGCTCGAGGCCATCGAGAAGCTCACCGAGCGGATCGACGCACTCGAGGAGCACATGCACCAGTTCCACCCGCCGGGCGACGTGCCGGAGGAGGTACTCCTGGCCATCAGCGCCGCCTGCGCGGCCTACCTCGGTCACCGGGCCAAGGTCAAGCAGGTGCACGTGCGCCGTCGGACGAACACCTGGGCCGCGATGGGCCGGTCCGACGTGCAGCACTCGCACCACATCTCGCACGGCCAGTCTTGGTAGAAGGGGTAGGGACGACGGATATGAAGCTCAAGGTCACGGTCAATGGAATCGCCTACGACGTCAACGTCGAGGTCGAGGAGGAGCCCGCCCCGACCCTCGGCGCCATCATGATCGGCAGCACCTCGGCCTACGGGGTGACGCCGACAGCGGCGAAGGCGACCGCGGACGCCCGCAACGGGCTCACCGCACCCCTCGCGGGAACCGTAGTGAAGATCATGGTCAGCGAGGGTGACGCGGTGAAGGCCGGGCAGACCCTCATGCTGTTGGAGGCCATGAAGATGGAGACCGAGATCACCGCCCCCGCGGACGGCACCGTCTCCGCGGTGGACGTCGCCGTCGGCGAGGCCGTCCAGGGTGGCCAGGTTCTGCTCGAATGGGCCTGAGCAAGCACTGACGTACGACGTGCAGGGGCGCCCGGTCGATCCGACCGGGCGCCCCTGGCCGTTAATTGGGAAGAGCCCCGTTAGCGGAGGATGGCGTCCACGTCGGCCTTGGCCTCGGCCAACCCTAGACCCGTCTCCTCGCGGTGCACCTTGATCGCCGCAATCGTGCGGCCCGACAGGGCCAGCTGACGGACGCGGTCGGAGGTACGCGCCGGAGGTGGCAGCCGGCCCAGGTCGACGCCCGCCACCCTGGCCAACTGCGCGACCTGCGCCTCCAGCACCGCGACGCGGTGCCGCAGGTCCGCGGCCCCGCGTTCCGGCGGCGGTGACATCAGTCCCAACTTCTGTGCCCATCCCATGACCCCACCCTGGCAGGCGCGGGCGCCGGCCCGCCACCGGGCCCCTTCGCCACCAGAGCGATCGGTGCCCCGCGCCGCACGGCACGGCTGGTCAGCGCAGCGTGGCCTCAGCCCCAGGCGCCGGGAGCAGCGCGAGTTCCGCGCGGGTGGGCAATCCCTCCCAGTCCCCGCGGGTCGCCACGCAGAACGCGGCGCAGTCGATGCCCCGAGCGAGGCGGCCCCTGGCGTCGAGGCCGTCCAACACCCCGGACAGATAGCCCGCCACGAGCGCGTCTCCCGCGCCGACCGCGTCGACGACGGTCACCGGCCGCGCGGACAGGTCGACCCGCTCGCCGTCGGATCCGAACCAGCTGGCGCCTTCCGCGCCGCGCTTCACGACGATCTCGCTGACCCCGGCCTCGAAGAGCCGCGTCACCGAGACGGCCTCGTCGGTCCCCTCCTCGGTGAGCAGATCCAGTTCGTCCGCGGAGGCGACGACGATGTCGACGCAGGCGCCCGCAGTGCCGTCGGCCAGCGGCGCCAAGGCGGCTCGCGCCGCGGCCCGGGTCCACAGCCCGGCCCGGTAGTTCACATCGAGGCAGGCGCGAGTCAGCGCCGGCCGGCGGGCCAGCGCCTCGGTGAGCGCCGCCGCCGGACCCGGCCCGAGCGCCGGCGTGATCCCGGTGACGTGCAGCAGCCGGGGAGCGGCGTCGAGGGCGGCGCGGACGTCGGCATAGCTCACCCCCGACCCAGCGGACCCGGTGCGGTTGTAGGCGACCCGGGTCAGGTCGGCCGTGCGGGCCTCGACCAGCATGGTGCCGGTCGGCCGCGTCGGGTCCCGGCGGACCAGATCGCTCGCCACGCCCTCCGCCGCCAGCGCACGCAGGACCGCGTCCCCCGGCGCGTCCGCGCCGACCACGCCGGCCCAGGCGACCCGGTGGCCGAGCCGGGCCATGCCGATCGCCACGTTGGTCTCGGCGCCTGCGATGTGGGTGCTGGCCGCACCCCCCGGGGTCAGGGCCCCGACGGTCCGGACCGAGAGCAGGGCCTCACCGAGCGTCACCAGGTCTCGCACGGCGGCTATTCCCCGGCTCCGGGCGCGCCTGCGGTGGCCGCCAGATAGCGCCGGGCACGCTCCGCCAGCGCCGTCAGGTCCCCGCCGGAGGCGGCGTCGCCGACGAGCGGGGAGCCGACGCCCACGGCCACCGCGCCGAGCCGAAGGTAGTCGGCCGCCTCGGCGAGGCCGACGCCGCCGACCGGGATGAACGGTACGTCGGGCAGGGGATCGCGCAGGGCCTTCAGGTAGGCCGGGCCGCCCACCGAGGCCGGGAACAGCTTCACGGCGGTGACCCCGGCGAGCCGGGCGGCGATCGCCTCGGTGGCCGTATAGGCCCCGGCCAGCACCGGCAGGCCGGCATCGACGGCGGCCGGCACGGCCGGCGTCATCCCGGGGGTCACCACGAAGCCGGCGCCGGCCGCGATCGCCCCGGCGAGGTCGCCGCGGGTCAACACGGTGCCGGCGCCGACGTGGCAGGAGCGGGCCGCCCCGGCGGTGGCCGCGGCGATCCGCTCGATGGCCGTCAGGGCGCCCGGGGTGGTCAGCGCCACCTCGACGACCCGGACGCCGGCGTCAAACAGCGTGAGCGCGCTCGCCACCGCCGCCTGGCCAGAGCCGCCGCGGATGATCGCGACCAACCGGGTCCGCGTGAGCAGGTCGAGCAGTTCCGCGGGCAGGAGGCTCACCACTCCGCGAACTCCCCCGTGGGCTGGCGCCAGAGCGGCCCGCGCCAGGAGTGCCCGACGACGGCGGCACGACGTACCGCGGCCTCGTCGATTTCGATGCCGAGACCGGGCCCGGTGGGCCGGTCGAGGTAGCCGTCCCGGTGCCGCAGCGGGGCCGTGTCAAGCAGGTAGTCGAACAGGTCGGCATCGGTGTTGTAGTGGATGCCGAGGCTCTGCTCCTGGATGAGATGGTTGTGCGCCGCGAAGCCGACCTGCAAGCAGGCGGCCAGCGCCAGCGGACCCAACGGGCAATGCGGGGCCAGGAAGGCCCCGAAGGTCTCCGCGAGGGCGGCGATCTTGTGCACCTCGGTGATGCCCCCGGCGTGCGAGAGGTCGGGTTGGACGACCGCCACGCCGGCCTGCAGCACCGGCAGGAACTCCTGGCGGCCATAGAGGCGCTCGCCCGTGGCGATCGGCGTCGAGGTGCCCTGCACCATCTGGTCGATGAGGTGCTGGTTCTCCGGGGCGGTCGGCTCCTCGAGGAAGAAGGGACGGTAGGGCTCCAGCAGCGGCGCGACCCGCCGGGCGCTGGCCAGCGAGAACCGCCCGTGGAAGTCGACCGCGACGTCCCTGTCGTCGCCGAGCACCGTGCGGGCCGCGGCGACGCGCGCGACCACGGCGTCCAGCTCGGCGACGCTGGCCATCGGCGAAATCCGGCCACTGGCGTTCATCTTCACCGCCGTCAGCCCCCCATCGACGGCCTGGGCGATCGCGTCCGCCACCTGAGCCGGTTCGTCGCCGCCGACCCACCCGTAGACCCGGATCCGGTCGCGCACCGGACCACCGAGCAGCTGGTGCACCGGCGCCCCGTAGTGCTTGCCCGCGATGTCCCACAGTGCCTGGTCGATCCCCGCGACGGCGCTGGCCAGGATCGGTCCGCCGCGATAGAAGGAGCCCTTGGTCAGCACCTGCCAGTGGTCTTCGATGCGCAGCGCGGGGGCGCCGATGATCAGCTCGGACAGCTCGGCGACGGCGGTGGCGACGGTCGCGCTGCGGCCCTCGCAGGTGGCCTCGCCCCAGCCGACGATGCCGTCGTCGGTTTCGAGCCGCACGAACAACCAGCGCGGCCGGACCAGGAAGGTCTCGACGCGCGAGAGGCGCGGGCCCGGGACCGCTGTCGTCATCCGCCTCATCCCTTCGTGGCCCCGGCGGTCAGGCCGGAGACGATGTACTTCTGCGTGAACAGGGCGATGAGCATGATCGGCAGCGTGACGATGGTGGCCGCGGCCATCAGGCCACCCCAGTCGATCGAGGCGTAGCCGACGAAGTCGAAGATCGCCACCGGCAGCGTCTTGGTGCGCTGCCCGGACAGCACCAGCGCGAACATGAAGTTGTTCCAGCTGAAAATGAAGGCCAGGATCGAGGCCGTCGCCATCCCCGCCCGGGCCAAGGGCAGCGTGATGTGCCAGAACGCCCCGATGTGAGTGAGCCCGTCGACGAGTCCGGATTCCTCCAGCTCCAGGGGCATCGACTCGAAATAGCCCATCATGATGTACACGATCAGCGGCAGCGCCACGAACATGTGGGCGAGGATCAGGACGCCGTACGTGTTGACCATCCGCAGGTTGGAGAACACGTAATACCAGGGCACCAGCAGCGAGACGCCAGGGATGACCCGGGCCATCAACACGACCAGAGCCTCGCGCTTCATCGCGAAGCGGGCCATGGCGTAGGCCGCGGGTACGCCGAGCACCAGCGAGGCGACCGTGGAGACCGCGGCGACCAGGAAACTGTTCCAGATGAACGCCGTGTAATTGGCCTGCTGCAGAACGTTGGTGTAGTTCTCCAGAGTCGGCGTGAAGGCGAAGGTCTTGGCGTTGTCATAGATGTCGACATTGGTCTTGAGTGAAGCCATCACCATCCAGACCAGCGGCCCGAGCAGGGTCGCGACGACGATCACCAGGGCGCCGACCCGGAAGAGGCGATATCCGCGTTTGCCCATCTCAGACCTCGTCCCTGCGTCGGGTCAGCACCCACATCGCGCCGATGATGATGAGGAAGAACACCATGAGGACGGCCGAGGACTTCGCATATTCGTTGTAGTCGAAGCTGAGCCCGTAGGCGTAGACATTGAGCGTCTCCACCTCATGGAACGAGCCACCGCCCTTGCCCTTGGTGGCATAGAGGATGTCGAAGGTCTTCAGCGCGTCGATGCCCCGCAGCAGCACCGCCACGATCACGGTGGGCATGAGCAGCGGTAGCGTCACGTGCCGGAACCGCTGCCAGGCGTTGGCCCCGTCGATCTTGGCCGCTTCCTGCGGTTCCTCCGACAGGCTGGTCAGTCCCGCCAGGAGAATGAGGACGACCATCGGCGTCCATTGCCAGATGTCGATCAGCATCGTGGTCGGCAAGGCCGTGCTCTCCCCGGCGAGCCAGGGCTGCGGGGGAATCCCGACGGCCCCCAGCACCGAATTGGCGAAGCCGATATTGGGATCGAAGATCAGCCGCCACATCATGCCGACCGCGACCGGGGTCGCCACCAAGGGCAACAACACCGCGACCCGCACGAAGCGCTCGCCCTTGAACGGACGCCACAGCAGCAGGGCGATGCCCATGCCCAGGATGAGTTCCGCCGTGAGCGTGACGCCGGTGAAGGCGAAGGTGCGCCACACCGCCGGCCAGAATCGCGTGGTGTCCGTCAGGATGCTCGTGTAGTTGCCGATGCCGATGAACTCGGCCTCGGCCCGCACCGAACCCTGGGAGTCGGTCAGGCTGAGATAGATCGTCCAGGCGAGCGGGACGATGATGAGCGCGGCGACAAAGATCATCGCCGGCGCGGCGAACAACCACTTGCGGTGGGCATTCGCCCATCGAGACAAGCCCGAGTCCCCCGTGCCCGGGCGCGCTGCCAACGCCATGAGATTCCTTTCGAAAGCTGCGGTGCGCGCCCGGGCCGGCGGGCCTACTTGTCCTCGGCCAGGAACGCGCTGTAGGCGTCCTGGGCCTTCTTGACCGAGGCCGCCACGTCGGCACCCGTGATGGCGTCGACGATGGGCTGGCCGACGATCTCGCGGGCCTTGGCGACCCTCACGACCAGCGGACGGTCGTGACCGACACCGCCCGCGGCGCTCTTCTTGATGGCCTCGGCCAGATCCTTCGGGTAGGTCGAGATGCCGTCGGCGCTGGCCCACACGGACTCGCGCGGGCCGGGGTTGCCGGCCTTCTGCATGGTGGCCACCATCGCCTTGCTGGTCGCCCACTTGATGAACTTCCAGGCGTTGTCGCCGTTCTTGCTGGCCGCGTTGACCCCCAGGGCCCAACTCGGAATGTTGTAGGGCTTGCTGCCGGCGGGACCGGCGGGGAAGACCGCGAAGCCGACCGTGTCGGCGACCTTCGACTTGGCCGGATCGGTGGCGTTCTTGTAGAGCGAATCGGCCTCGGTGTAGAGCGCCGCCTGACCCTGGGTGAAAATCGCCATGGCCTGTTGCCAGCTCATGTCGGTGCTGACGTTGGCCGGGCCCGAATTCTTGATGAGGCCTCCGTACATCGAGTAGGCCTTCTTGGCCTGGTCGGTATCGAGCGTGGCCTTGCCGTCGGCGTCGAAGTCGCCGCCGAAACTGAACAGGAAGCTGCTGAACTGGGTGACCGCTGCCGACTTGCCGGTGCGCGCCACGAAGCCGGCGACGCCCGGGTTGTCGGCCTTGAGCTTGGCGGCGGCCGTTTGCAGCTCATCCAGCGTGGTCGGCACCGTCAGACCGGACTTGGTGAGCAGGTCCTTGCGGTAATAGAGGACCTCGCGCTCGGTGATGATGGGCGCACCGACGACCTTGCCGTTGTAGGTCACGGCGTCCGCCGGGCCCTTCTGGAAGTCCTTGAAGTCCCAGTCGGCGTCGTTCTTGAGGCTGTCCGGCAGCGCCGCGAGGTATTTGTTCTTGGCGAACAGCTTGCCCTCCTGCAGCGGCCGGTACATCATCACGTCGATCTCGTCGGTGCCCGCGTTCAACTTGACGTTGTACTGGTCGGAGAGCTGGTCCTCGGCGAGCTGGTTGACCTCGACCTTGAGCCCGGACTCCTTCTCGAAGTCGGGCAGGGACTTCTTGATGGTGTCGGTCCACGGGTGGTTGGCGAGCGTCACCCGCAGGGTCTTGGAGCCACCCCCGCCCGCGCCGCCGGCCGTGCCGGAGTCACCTCCCCCACAGGCGGAGAGCCCGGTGGTGAGGGCAACGGCCAGAGCCAGACTGAGCGGAACGGTACGACGCATCTCAACTCCATCGTTGACGGCCGCCGCGCGGCTCGGCGGCGGATGAGCTGATCGGCCGGCCGTCCCACGGTATGGCGGCCGCCGAGTTCCCTCACTGTACGGATATGGACATATGAAAACAACCAGATTGGGTGAATTCACCTGCCATATTTTCCCGAAGGTGGCTACGCTGAGCGCATGACAGCCTCCGGGCGGGTGCCCCAGTCGCTCCACGACCAGGTCGTGGGGGCCATCGGCACGGCGATCTGCGACGGCGTCTTCCCAGCCGGGCACATCCTGTCCATCGACGCCCTCGCGGCGCAGCACGGGGTCTCCCGGCCGGTCGTCCGCGAGGCGTGCCGGGTGCTGACCGCCCTGGGGCTGGTCGCCTCGCGACGCCGGGTGGGCACGGTGGTCCAGCCGACGACGCGCTGGATGGCCTTCGATCCTCGAGTGATCCGGTGGCGGTTGGCGTCCTCGGATCGCCTCGCCCAACTCGTCGTACTCACCGAGCTACGCACCGCCATCGAGCCTCAGGCCGCCCGGCTCGCCGCGCAGCGTCGCCCCGACGCCACCGCCACCGAACTCGTCGTCCTCGCGGCCCGCCTCTGGGATTCCGGCAGCGCCGGTCGCGGCCCGGAGTTCCTCGCTCACGACCTGAAGTTCCACCGCTTGCTCCTGCAAGCGTCGGGGAACGACATGTTCGCCCACCTCGGCGACGCCGTCGCGGAGGTTCTGGCCGGCCGGCACCAGTACGGCCTGTTTCCCGAGCGCCCTGCTCAGGAAGCCCTGCAATGGCACATGGACGTCGCCCAGGCGGTGCAACGCGGCGACGCCGCATGCGCCTTCGAGACCATGGTCAAGATCGTGGACCGAAGCCTCGCCGAGAGCGCGGCTCTGTGGGAGCGGGCTCCCTCGCCGGGGTCAGCCTCCGAGCCCTCGTCCCGCACCGTTCCGGACGGCGCTGACCGTGCGGAGGGTGCGGACGGTCGGTCAGGCTGACGTGGCGGCGCGCGCCCGCGGAGCCTGCGTGCCGACCGTGGGACGGGCGGCCGGCGAGGCCGCCAACGGCCGCGTGCCGCTGAGCCCCTCGATCTGGTGCAGGGACACCTCGGGGGCCTCCTCGGCGGGGGCGAGAACGAACGACGGCCATCCGGACGGGACGCTGCCCGATGTCTTTGCGCTCACCCTCACATCATCGTTCGCCGAGGTCAGGCGCATGAGTGGAAAAGTACTTACGAGTCGCTAACGTGAGGAAGGTCTCGCCGCAACGGCGTACGTCGGCCGGGGTGGCCCACGATCAACGCTGCGCCAGGAGCGCCCGGAGCAAGCCCGCACCCGTCGCCGCGTCGTCGACGGTGATCACGAGCGGACGGCCGGCGATGCGGTCCACCCGAAGCCCCGGGCCGGCCCGCAGGATGACCCCGACCTCACCGCGCCGGGACAGGCGCAGGCCCCAGCCGCCGAAGGCCAGCGGCGCCACCTCGACGACGTCGGCGGCCGCGATCCGCCCCAAGGGGACCCGATAGCGCGGCACGCCCAAGAGGCCGCTCAGGGTCAGCCCGCGAGCATCGACGGTGACCCGTACGCCGCCGACGGCCACGGCCGCCACGGCCAGCGCCGCGCTGCCCCAGACCTGCGTCGGGGAGTCCGCGAGGAGACCGCCGCCGAGACTGGCTGCGGCGCCGACCAGCAGGACGGCCGGCAGCCAGGGGCGCGGGCGGGCCAGCTGCGTCCAAACGGCCACGCCGTCGGCCGGCACCCGGACCGGGCGAACGGGGCGGGTCATCGCGACCGGCCCGGCGACTCGTCGGCCAGCAGGGCCAGCACCTCCTCGCGCGCCATGCCGTGGGCCCGCGCCAGGTCGGCCAGCTCGCGCGCGGCCGCCTCGACCTGAGCGCGCCCCTCGGGGCGACGTGTCACCACCGCACCGCGACCACGTCGCAACTCGATCACTCCCTCGTCCGCAAGCATCCGGTAGGCCCGCAACACCGTGTGCATGTTCATCCCCAGCGACTCGGCGAGGTCTCGGGCGGCGGGCAGCCGCTCCCCGGGGGTCACGTCCCCGCGGACGATCGCCCCGCGGATGGCCGCGACCAGCTGCAGGTACAGCGGGTTGCGGTGATCCGGATGCAGCACGACGAACACCCCGCAAGAGTAGCCCAACCGCGCAGGGTTGTTCTAGAGTAAGTAGAACTACTTCGGTCACGAAGTGGGACCTTTTCGGGATGGGGAGAGAGGTCATGGACGCCTCGCCGTGGTGGGCCGCGGTGGCCCCCCTCGTCGTACTCGCCCTCGCCGTCGACGTGGGCTGCCTGATCGACCTGTGGCGCCGTGGCGCGCCGGCCCACCTGCCCCGGTGGGCCTGGACCGTCATCGTGCTGGTGTCGTTCCCGTTGGGACCGCTGGCCTACCTTTGGCTGGGGCGCCGCCAGGAGTCCCACCGAGACCATGGCTGACCTGCTCCGCACCGCCGGGCTGACCCGCGACTTCGGCGGCGGCGCCGGCGTCTTCGAGGTCTCCATCGCGGTCCCGCAGCGGGGCTGCTATGCCCTCATCGGCCCCAACGGGGCTGGCAAGACGACCCTGTTCACGCTGCTCACCGGCATCGACCGGCCCGACGCGGGGAGCATCTCCTGGGCACCCGACGGTGACGCGATCGCCTACTGCCCGGACACGCCCGCGTTCGAACCGTGGCTGACCGCTGCCGAGGTGCTGGCCCAGTCGGCCACCCTGGCCGGCCGAGCCCGACCCCGCGGCCCCGCCCACGCGCCCCGGGAGGCCCTGGCCCGCTGCGGGTTGACGCCCGTCGCCGACCGACGCGTCGGGGCGTTCTCCCGCGGCATGACCCAGCGTCTCGGGATCGCGGCCGCCCTGGTCGTCCCCGCCCAGCTGCTCATTCTCGACGAACCCACCAGCGCCCTGGACCCGACCGGTCGCCACGAGATCCGGGCGCTGATCCGCACCCTCGCCGCCGACCGCGCCGTGCTGCTCTCGAGTCACTCGCTGTCCGAGGTGGAGAAGGTCGCCGAGGTCGTCGGGGTGCTGCGGGCCGGGCGACTGATCGCGCAGGCGCCGCTGAGCGAGCTCATTCGGGCGGCCCTGCAACCTCGCTGGACCCTGCGCACCGAGCCCGGAGTCGATCTCGCCGTCGCGAGCCGGACGCTTGCCGCCCAGCCCGGCGTCACCGCCGCGGCGCCCGCCGGCGCGGCCACCCTGACGGTGAGCTTCGCCGACCTGGCCACCGGGGCGAGGCTGCTCGCCCCGACCCTGGCCACCGCCGGAATCCCCCTGGTGTCCGCCCAGCCCGACGGCGGCGACCTCGACGCCGCCTTCGCCGCGATCCTGGAGCGGGCGCGATGACCACGCCGGGCCTGTCCCCGACCCGCGTCGAATGGCTGCGGGTGCTGCGCACCCACCGTCTCCTGGGAACCGTGCTGGTCTTCGCCGTGCTCGGGCTCAGCCAGCCGGTCTTCCTGCGGTACGCCGCACAGATCATGGCCCGCGTCGGTGGCGGCGGCGTGAGCATGAGCTTCCCCCAACCGACCGCGCCGCTGGCCCTGAGCGCCTACCTCGGCCAGGCCGCCCAGCTCGGGGCGCTGCTGGCCGCGTGGGTCACGATCGCTGCCTGCTCACTGGACGCGACGTACCCCCTGGCCTGCTACTACCGCACCCGCCAGCCGTCCGGTCCGCGGCTGCTCGCGCCCCGGCTCGCGGTGTCACTGCTGACCGCGGTCGCCGCGTACGTCGTGGGCTGGGCCTGCGCCGGATACCAGACCGCCGTGCTCATCGGCGGGCTGGACGCCACCCTGCTGGCCCGCGCCCTCATCGGCGGGGCCGCCTATCTCACGCTCGCCGTGGCCCTGGCCGCGGCCGTCGCGACCTGGTTGCGGCGCCCCCTGCCGGCGCTCGGGATCATGGCGGCCCTTCTGCTCGTCGGGCTGCCGCTGCTGGCCGCGATCCCCGCCGCCGCGCGGTGGGCGCCCGGGGCGCTGCTCACGGCAGCAAGCGGGTGGGCCGACCTCGCCCCGCCGCTGACCGGGACGCTGCTCGCCGCGACGGCGTTCGTCGGGCTCGCCTGGTACGGCGCCCACCGCGGGCGTCCGCGGCGCTGACCGCCGAGCCGCGCCACGGTGTGGCCTGATGTCAGTTCGCGGCCTCGTCCCGTTCGAGCGAGCGCTTCCAGCGGATCCCGGCCTCGATGAAGGCGTCGATGTCGCCGTCGAAGACCCCGGAGGTGTTGCCGACCTCGTGCTCCGTGCGCAGGTCCTTGACCATCTGGTAGGGGTGCAGCACATAGCTGCGCATCTGGTCGCCCCACTCGCCCTTGACATTGCCGGCCAGCGCCTTCTTGGCGGCGGCCTCCTCCTCCTGGCGCTTGAGCAGCAGCCGCGACTGCAGCACCCGCAGCGCCGCCGCGCGGTTCTGGATCTGGCTCTTCTCGTTCTGCATCGACACGACGATGCCGGTGGGCAGGTGCGTCATCCGCACGGCGGAGTCCGTGGTGTTCACGCTCTGGCCGCCCGGGCCCGAGCTGCGGAAGACGTCCACCTTGATCTCGTTCTCGGGGATCTCGATGGAGTCGGTCTGTTCGATCAGCGGGATGACCTCGACCGCGGCGAAGCTGGTCTGCCGGCGACCCTGATTGTCGAACGGGCTGATGCGGACCAGGCGATGCGTGCCGGCCTCGACCGCCAGGTTGCCGTAGGCATAGGGCACCTTGACCTCGAAGGTCGCCGACTTCAGCCCGGCCTCCTCGGCGTAGCTCGTGTCGAGGACCGCGGTGGGATAGCCGTGCCGTTCGGCCCAGCGCAGATACATCCGCAGCAGCATCTCGGCGAAGTCCGCGGCGTCGACACCGCCGGCTCCCGACCGGATCGTGATGACCGCCTCGCGCGCGTCGTACTCCCCCGCCAGCAGCGTGCGCACCTCGAGCTCCCCGACGGCCCGCCGCACCGCCCGCAATTCGGCCTCCGCCTCGGCCAGCGTCTCGGCGTCGCCGCCGTCCTCGGTGGCCATCTCGACGAGAACCTCAAGGTCCTCGATGCGCGCGTCCATCCCTTCGATGCGCTCCAGCTCGGAGTTGGCGCGGGACAGTCGGCTCGTCACCGCCTGGGCGTTCTCCTGGTCGTCCCACAGGTCGGGGACACTGGCCTGACGCTCCAGCTCGGCGATCTGGGTGCGCAGCGCCGCGACATCGGTCACCTCCCGCACCGACGACATCGTGGTGCGCAAGGCTTTGATCTCCGCGGGAAAGTCGGTGGCCACGAAGAGCGAGTTTACGGGATCGGCGCAGGCCGGGCGCTTCGGTCCAGGTGCGCCCACCGGGCCCGCAGCCGCCGCCCCCGGCCGGCCGCGGTCAGCAGGGCAGGGTGATGTCCACGCAGGTGCCGCCGCCGGGACGCTGTCGTGCCCGGATCGAACCGCGGTGCCGCTCGACGACTCGCCGGGAGATGGCCAGGCCCAGCCCGGTGCCCGGGTAGCGGGCGGCGGCCGTGGGCACCCGGTGGAACTCCTCGAAGATGAGCGCCTCCTGACCGGCCGGCACCCCGATCCCCCGGTCCGCCACGGTCAGGGTGACATAGCCCGGCACCGTTTCCGACGCGGTCACCTCCACCTCGGCCGGCACCCCGTCGGGCCGGTACTTCAGGGCGTTGCCCAGCACGTTGTCGACGACCTGACGGATCAAGGCGCGGTCGCCGCGCAGTCGCACCGGCGCCGCGATGTGCAGCCGCGGCGCCCGGTCGACTTCGCTGCGCAGGCGGTGATCGGCCACCTCGGTGATCAGCGACTGCAGGTCGAACTCGCTGACCTCGAGATTGCCGTCACGCGCGAGGCTGTATTGGAGGAGGTCGGCCAGGAGCGTGTCCATCCGGTCCGCGGCGTCGGCGATCTGGTCGAGGCTGTCCGCCACCGGCGAACCGTCCGCCGCAGCGAGCTGATCGCGCAGGGTGTCGACCCAGAGCCCGATGGCGGCCAGGGGTTGCTTCAGGTCGTGCGCCGCCACCCGGGCAAAGGTGCGCAACGCGCTGATCTGGCGTCGCTCGCGGGTGACATCGCGCAGGATCGCGACCGACCCGGCACCGGAGGCGACCGGACCGAGCAGGTGCGACTCGACGGAGACGGTGCGGACCGGCGCTCCCGTGCCGTCGCGCAGCACCAGATCGGTCGGTGGCGACGGGGGCCCCTCGCGCGGCAGGACCGTGTCATCGCTCGCGTCCGCCAGCCGGCCCGCGCCCGTCAGCTCGCCGGTCAGCAGGCCGACCGCGGCCTGATTGCGCATCCGCACGGTGCCGTCGGATTCGAGCACCAGCACGCCCTCATTCATCGACCCGAGGATCGTGCGGAGCAGGGTGGACTGATCGGCCAGTCGACGCCGGTCGCGGGCGATCTCCTCGAAGAGGACCGCGCGCTCCTCCCGGTCCACCGTCAGGGCGACGGAGACGATGAGAGCTATCACCAGGATCAGGTGCAGGATGGCCGCACGGGACCCCGAGCCCAGCTGCGGATACGGGCCCTTGCCGGTCACGGTCAGGGCGACCAGGCCGGCCCCCATGACCAAGAAGTAGCCGTAGCACTGCAGGACCGACATCAGCGAGCTGACGATGACCGCGCAGAGCAGCAGACCGAAGGCGAAGAGCGCGCTCAATTCAGTGGCCTGCAGGCCGACGGCCGCCGTCGCGGTGGCCAGCACCGCGACAGGGACGATGGGCCAGGAGGCCTCCCGGGCGACGTACCGCCGGCGGTCGCCGAGGACGACGAGAGCCAGCAGGCCGAGCCAGATCAACGAACTCAGGTTGCGCAGATACCAGTAGCCGCTGCCGGCGAGGTCGATGCTGCCGGTGAGCAGGCCCACGCCCGGCACGACCAGCCACGCCAGCCCGACTCCGAGCAGGCAGGCCACGACGTACCGCACGAGGTCCGCCGTGACGATGAGATCCCTGCGCCTGCTGCCGCGCGGGGTGAGGTACAGCTCGGCCGTAGCGACCGCCGCGATCGTCCCGGACACCCCGGAGACGGTTCCCAGCGGTGTGCGCTGACCCGTCGTGGTCGCGATGATCCCCGAGGCGAGCACGATCACGGCGACCACCGCCCAGAACGGTGCCTTGCGGTAATTGGCCCGGTCCGCGACATACGGCATGAGCCAACCGAACGCGATCCCGACGGCGGGCCACGTCGCGGCCACCTGAGAGTCACCGACGAGGAGCACCCGGCCCACCCATACGGACAGGCAGTACGTCGCGAACCACACCGGATGGGCCGTCCACGGCGAGCTGAGGGGATCGAGTCGACGGCGGACGGCCTGAAAGAGCGGGTTCGGCGCGCTCTCTGCGGTCATCTCGCGGACCAGCTGCCGCACTGGCATGACCGGAGAATGACAGATTGATTCGGAGACCTGTGAATTTACTTGTGTCTCAGGCCAACCACCGCGGGACTGCGGCTAGAGCAGCGGTTGCATCCGGGACAGGATTCGCTCCCCCACCCGAGCCAGCACCCCGCGCGCCAGCCAGTCGTCGAGGTGCAGCTGCCGACAGTGCGACAGGTCCCGAGCGAAGACCTGCTCCATGTGTGCGGCCTGGTCGTCGCTGAACAGCTCCAGGTTGACCTCGTGATTGCCGAGCAGGCTCAGGCGGTCGATGTTGGCCGTGCCGATCGTGGACCAGCGGCCGTCGATCGTGGCGGTCTTCGCATGCACCATCGTGTCGCGGTAGAGCCAGATCGTGACCCCGCCCTTGAGCAGCGCCGCGAAATAGCCGCGGGCCACCCAGTCCGCCACGATGTGGTTGCTGTATTCCGGCATGAGGATGCGGACGTCGACGCCGCGCTTGGCCGCCGCCAGCAGCGACCCCAGGATCTCCCGGTCGGGCAGGAAATAGGCCTGGGTCAGGTAGATCCGTTCGGCCGCCCGGTCGATGGCGTCGAGATAGAGCCCGCGCACGGGGAAGAGCATCCGGTTGGGGGCGTTGCGCGCCGCCCGGATCCGCGGCTCCCACTCGCGCGCGCCGTGGTCGGGGATCTCGGGGCGCTTGCGGCCCCGGTATTCGTTCCAGAAGTCGATGAAGGTGTTCTCGATCTCCCACACTCCGGGTCCGCGCACCCTCAGGTGGGTGTCGCGCCAGCTGGTGGCGTAGAGGGAGCCGATGTTGTAGCCGCCGACGAAGCCGACCTCGGTGTCCACGACGAGGATCTTGCGGTGGTCGCGGCCGAAGTAGCGCGGCTGCAGCATCAACATGCCCGCCCGGAACGCCGGGAACCGCAGCACGTGCAGGGTGTCCGGGAACCGATAGAAGCGGGGGTCCACCACGAGATTGGCGAAGGCGTCGTAGACGACGTAGACGTGCACCCCCCGCGCCGCGGCCTCGATCAGCGCGGTCTTGAACTCCGCGCCGACCTCGTCGCCCTTCCAGATGAACGTCTCGAAGAAGATGACCCGCTTCGCGCCGCGGATGGCGGCGAGCATGTCGGCGTACAGGTCCGCCCCGTAGGTGTACGTCGTGACGGCCGAGCCGGCGACGTCCGCCGTGCTGGGCGGGGTCCGCGGGAACTCGCCGGGCGGTTCCGTACGGCGTTTGCGAACGGCGTCCACCGCGATCACGGTGGCGGCGGCGCCGATCTGGGTGGCGGCCGAGACTCCGAGCCCCCACAGGCCGACCCGCACGAGCTGGGCCCGCTTGGGGGCACGCAGGCGACGCAGACTCGACATGAGTCGAGACTAGCCACGTCGTGGCAGGTGGGGCGGGCCAACTCGGTCAGCCCTCCGGTCCGCCGGGCGGGGCGGGCGGACCGGGACCGCCGGGCGGACCGGGACCGCCGGGCGGGGCGGGCGCGCCGGGCGGGGCGGGCGCGCCGGCGCCGGCCGGGTCGACGTGGCCCTGCGCCGTCGCGGTGACGGTGATGGTCACCGGCCCCAGGACCGCGCCGAGCAGCGGGGCAGCCAGGGGCACCTCGACGGTGCCGGTGAGCACCACCGTGGCGGTGCGGCCGTCGGAGGTTCCAGTGCCGTCGGCCAGCCCCCAGGAGGTGACATGGTCGGGCCGGTCCGTCCCGGCCAGAAAGCGGGCCGCCTGCGTCCGGACGCCCTCCTGCGACAGCGGGATCCGGGTGCCGATGCCGTCCCGATAGGCCCGCTCGTCGGACACCGCGTCCGCGGCGTCGACGGCGGCGGCATCCGCGGCGTCGTACAGCCGAACCCGGGCCAACTGAATGGCCGTCACGTCGATGATCCCGACGACCAACGTCAGCAGAACGACACAGACGCCCAGGACGAGGAGGCCGACCTGGCCGTCGTCGCGCGGGTGGTCCGGCCGCGGCCCGGCGCTGGTCACGAGCCGGGATCCCGGAACCGGTCGACGGTGTAGCCCTCGACGGCGCTCACCCGTACGGTCGCGGGCAGCCGGTCCGCGATCAGGTCCGGGACCAGCGGGAGCGGCACGTCCACCTCGGCCGTCACGTCGACGCGGGCCTCGGGGGTCAGACAGGGCTGCGCGGCGCAGCGCACCGTGATGTGGCCCCCGTCGAAGCCGTGGTCACCGAACGCCAGTCCGGCCGCCGCATCGGCACGGGCCTGCGGGGAGGAGCCGGGCGGGGCGGTGACATAGGCGCGGGCCGCCGAGCGGGCCGCGGTGCTGGTGGCGTACGCCGCAGCCTGCAGCCGCCCGACCGTCAGGACGAGATAGATCGTGGGGATCAGCAGGACCACGGCGAGCACGACGAACTCCAAGACCGCCGAACCGTCCTCGCCGCTGTCGCGGCGCGGGACCATTCGGTCCGGACCTGGTCGAACCCGGACCGAACCCAGGACAGACCGGCTCACCGTTGGTCCTCGGCGAAGGCCCGGCCCCGGGTGGTCACCATGTCCGGGGGCCCCCACAACCCGACGACGGGGACCGGGGCCTGCACGCGGATCTCCACGATCGCCACGCCGCCTTCGACGCGCCGGGAGGCCGTCACATCCGTGGCGTACTGCCCCGACAGGCTCTCGGTGATGAGTTCGCGGGTCCGCCTGGCACCGTCCTCGGGGGCCGCGTCCATCCGGGAGCCGGCCCGGGCCCCCTCCGAGGCGGCCCAGGTCAGCGTGTTGCGCACGTGCAGCGCCAAGCCCAGCTGAAGCAGCGCCGCGAACAGGACGCAGACCAGCGCGCCGACCAGGACGAAGTCGACGACCGCCGACCCCGCCTGCGCCGACGCGGCGCCCGTCCGGGCCCGGTTCACCTCTTGCCGGGGCCCGTCACGGACGAGATGGCCTGCGTGAACAGCTCCGCGAGCTGCGCCCCGGCCAGCGCCCAGATCGTGGTGACCAGGCCGGCCGTCATCAGGGTGATGAGCACCCAGCCGGGGACGTCGCCGCGCTCGGCCGCCCGCCGCTTCGCCGCGCGGGCCCCCTCGGGATCGGTGGTCCGCACGGCGTACGCGCCGACCACGGTCAGCGCAGCGACCATGGTCGAGCCGATCAGCAGCAGCGGTGCCTGGAGTCGGGAGGCGAGGGCGGCCATCAGGACGCCCGGCCCGCGCCCGGCGGGGCGACGCCGCCGGGCCTCGCACGGCTGGTCGCACTGGCGGAGCTGGTCGGGGTGGCGGTGTGGGCGGGGGGCGGTCGGCATGGGTGGAGTCCTTTCGGTGCGGGAGGAGGGATCGCAGGAGTGCGGGATGGAGTGCGGGGCAGGGCGGGTCATGGGCTCAGGCGCAGCGAGACGAACCCGGGGTAGACCGCGAACAGCACGGTGACCGGCAGGACGAGGAAGACCACCGGGATCATCATGTGGATGTCCTTGCGGCCGGCCGCCTCCAGGACCGCGCGGCGGCCTTCCTCGCGGGCGTCCTGGGCCTGGGCGCGTAACACCTCGGCCAACGGGGTGCCGCGTTCGAGCGCGATGCCGATCCCGTCGACGAACCGGATCAGGCCCGGCAGACCGGTGCGGGCTGCCAGGCCCTGCAGGGCTACCGGCAGGCTCCCCCCGGCGCGGGCGTCGGCCAGGCAGAGGCGCAGCTCGTGGGACAGTTCCCCCGAGGAGAGCCGGCAGACCCGCTCGACCGCCGCGGCGGTGCCCTCGCCGGCGCTCACCGAGAGGGCGAGCAGCTCAGCGATGGTCGGGAATTCGGCTACCATCCGGGCTTCGCGACGGGCCACCACGCGACTGAGCGCATGGTCGCGCAGCAGCACCCCGGCCATGGCGCCGAGCAGGACCGCGAGCACCGGGACGACCGGCGATCCGGGGTTGCGCAGCCAGGCCAGCGCGCCCAAGGCGGCCCCGGCCGCCGCGCCGGCGGCGCCCCAGGTCACCTGCTCGGCCCGGAAGGCCGAGACGTCCACCGGCCGACCGGCCCGGGCCTGCCGCCGGGCCACCGACGCGGCGCCACCGAGCACGCTCTCCAGGACTCGAGCGAGCCGCGCCACCAGCGGCCGCAACCACCCGATCTGGCCACGGGGGGTGGTCGAGCGGAGCAGCCCGCTGGGGGGCGCGGCGTCGCGCAGATAGGGCTCGAGGCGCTCGGCCAGACCCGGCTGGCGCCGCATCGGCAAGCGCGCCCAGATCAGGGCCAGTCCGGCGGCGAACAGCGCGCCGCAGCATCCACCGAGGAGCGTCAGCACGGTCACCGGAGCACCCGCTCGTCGTCGGGGAGCCGGGCGAGCACGGTCATCAGGCGGTAGGCGGCGACCGAGACCAGGGTGCCGATCATCAGCACGACCGCGCCGGTGAGGCTCGAATAGGCCTGCACGGATTCCGGCCGCGTCGCGAGCATGGCGACCACCAGCCACGGAGCGGCCACGGCGAGCCGGGCCGCGTTGATCGTCCAGCTCTGCCGGGCCTCGAGCTCGGCGCGGGTCCGGGCATCCTGGCGCAGGAACTCGGACAGCGTGCGCAGCAGCCGCCCAAGGTCGCTGCCGCCCACGTCGCGGGCGATCCGCAGCGACTCCACGAGGCGGTCGGCCACGGGATCGGCCAGGGCGCCCTTGAGCCGATCCAGGCAGATCGCGAACCGGCCCGTGGCCCGATAGTCCTCCGCGAAGGCCGAGAACGCGGGCCGCAGCTCGGCGGGGCCCCGCACCCCGATCTGGCCGATCGCCTCCGGCAGCGACAGCCCCGCACGAACGGCCGAGGCCAGGTTGTCCACCACGTCCGGCCACACCTCGCGCAGCGCCAGCCTTCGGGTCCGCGCCCGAGAGCGCACCACCGCGACCGGCAGGTAGCCGAGCAGCGCGCCGAACGTCACGCCGATCGGGACGACCTTGGTCAGCGCGGCCGCCAGCAGACCCGTCACCACCGCGACGGCCGCACAGGTGGCGAACAGGCGCACCGGGCCGACACGGGCGAATCCGGCCTGCACCAGGTCGTCCCGCAGCCGCAGCAGCCAGGCCGGCTCACCGGAGATGCGGGGAGCCCGCGGCCAGAACGACCACCACACGCAGCACGCGCCGAGCCCGAAGAGCAGACCGAGGGCCGCGCCGGTCACGACGTACCGCCCTGGACCGCCCCGTCATGGCGGTCGCCGGCGAAGGAGGCGTTGAGCAGCGCGGCCAGGTCGTAGCCGGCCCGCTCGAAGCGGTCCAGGTGCGGCGGGTACCCGTCGGCGCGGACCAACGCGCCGCCGCGCCGGACGAACAGGTCGGCCACCTCGACGACGTCGCCCTCGACCCGGCCGGGCAGGGCCACGATCTCGCGCACCCGGCGCACCCCGTCGCGCTCCAGAGCAATGTGGACCACGAGGTCGATCGAGGCGGCGACGGTGGGTACGACGAAGCGGGAGCCCACGTTCTCCCCCGCCAGCAACGGCAGCGTGCACATCTTGAGCACCGCCTCCCGGGCGGTGTTGGCATGCACCGTGGCCATCCCGGGCACACCGCTGTTGAGCGCGATCAGCAGGTCCAGGCTCTCCGCCTGGCGCACCTCCCCGACGATGATGCGGTTCGGGCGCATCCGTAGCGCCTCGACGACGAGGCGACGCAACGGCACCTCGCCGGTGCCCTCCAGGCTCGGCTGGCGACACTGCAGGGCCGCCCAGTCGCGCACCGCCAGCTTGAGCTCGAAGACCTCCTCGCAGGTCACCACCCGGTCCCGCGGCGGAATGGCGCTGGAGAGGCAGTTCAGCAGGGTGGTCTTGCCCGCCTGGGTGCCGCCGGCGACCAGAATGTTGAGCCCGGCCACGACGGCGGCCTCCAGGAAGTGCGCGGCGGGCCGGGTCAGGGTGCCGAGCCGCACCAGGTCGTCCAACCGCTGCGCGCGGACGACAAACTTGCGGATGTTGACCAGCCAATGCCGGCGCGCGACGTCGGGGATGACCACATGCAGGCGGCTGCCGTCGGCGAGGGTCGCATCGACGAACGGGCTGCTCAGGTCGACGCGGCGGCCGGAGGACTTGAGCATCCGCTCGACGAGGTCCCGCACGGTCTCATCGGTGAGCAGCGTCGTGGTGAGTTCGGCGATCCCGCCACGGGCCACGAAGACCTGCCGCGGACCGTTGATCCAGATCTCCTCGATCTGCGGGTCGTCGAGGTAGGCCTGCAGCGGCCCGAATCCCGCCACCGCATCCATCACCGATCGGATGGCCGCGGCGGGATCGGTCAGCCGCGGCAGCACCCCCTGCAGGGACCGCAGCTCGTAATCCTCCACAGCGGCCTCGACCAGCTCGCGCAGCGCGCCACGCTCGACCATGGGGTCCAGGCCGGCCCGACGTACCAGCTCACGGACCTCTTCTTCGACCAGCTCGACGGCCGGTGGCATCGGCACCACCCCCCGGGGTGTCTGCGCGGCCCACGCGCCCTCGCGCGAACCGGACGGGCGTTCAGGAGACCGAGGCTACGGAGCCGGGCCAGCGCCGGGCGCTCTGTCCACAGGCCCGAAAGAGACCCGCCGCTCCCTGCCGCGCCGAAGCGGTCCCGGTTCGCGCGGAGCCAGAACGGGATTCGCCGGCGCGAGCGGGCTATGTGATTTAAGTCACACCCCCCACCGCGCCCCCCTTCATAGCGTGGTGTGCGGGGTTGTGCGGCGAACGGTGACGCGCAGGCCACCGTTCAGGCGACCGTCCGCAGCCACTGCACCGCCTGAACCGCCGACCAGCCCTGCGGGTGCAAGGCCAGCAACCGCCGGGGTCCCTCCAGGTCCTGGCCGAGGGTGATCCCCGGCCGCTCGACGTACCCGTCCTTGCGCTCCTGGCCCAACCCGATGTTCGCCATCAACGCGTTGCACAGGCACTTGCGGCCCACCGTGTCCTCCAGTGCCCCGCCCTTGCGGACAAACACCTCGACCGGCTCGCTCGGGCAGCGGTAGCCCACCGAGCCATCCGCCCGCTCGTACGGTTCGCGCAGATAGGACAGGTCGCACAGGCGCGGGCGCGCGGCGTACGTCGCCTCCTCCGAGACGGTCCCTTCCACCTGGGCGACCTTGAACGGGAAGCCCGTCGGCGAGGCCCGCGGGTCGTTGCGGACCACCAGCGTGCCCTCGCGCAGGCCCACCATCAGCCGCTCCCGCACCTCCGGCGCCAGCCCGGAATCCGTCGACAGCGCGAACACGGTGCCGCACTGCACGCCCGCCGCGCCCAGCGCCCGCACCTCCGCGACCGCCTCCGGCGTGGCCCGCGCCCCGGCCACCCAGAACGGCAGCCCCACCTCGGCCACCTTGCGCAGGTCGGCCAGGTCCCGATCGCCGTAGATCGGATCGCCGTCGGCATCGAGTTGCATCTTGCCCCGCGGCGGGGCGCTGTGCCCGCCCGCCGGCGGCCCCTCGACGACGAAACCGTCGGGGCGGATCTCCTCATCCCGGTGCAGATAGCTGGCCAGCGAGTGCAGCGAGACGATGGCGAGGAAGTTCGGCCGTGCTAACGCCGGCAAGCACTCCCCCAGCGCCGCCACCGGGTCGACCTCGCTGACGTGGCGCCGCGTCGAACCGGTCACGTCGATCGTCACCCCGCCCGGCCGGCCGGCCGCCAGATCGCGCAGCAGTCGCGGGATCTCCCGCGGGATCCCGGCCCCCATCAAGACGTAGTCGACCCCCGCGAGCATCGCCCCGAGCGCCGCGGCCGGGGTGGCCATCTGGATCTTCTCCAGGAAGTTGATCCCGACGACGCCGTCGTGCCCCTCCTTGGCGAGCCAGACCTCGGCGAAGTTCCCCGCCAGCGAAAGCTCGACGGCGTCGCGGGTCGGTTCGATGGTCAGGGTCGGGTGCGGCCGGTACGGCGCCCCGCCGCGCCCCTGCGGGCGCAGGTAGCGGTCCAGGATCCGGCCCGCGAGGCGTTGGTCCGGGAAGTGCGCCAGAGCCCGTACGCCGTGGCCGCCCGGGTCGCCATCCTGGAGCCGGCGCGCCAGGACGGCATCCAGCGCAGTGCCCGAGACCACGCCCAACTCCCCCGCCAGAGCCACCGCCCGCGCCATCTGCCACGAGGAGACGGCCACGCCCATCCCGCCTTGGATGATCATCGGCGCCGGTTCGCGGATCACAGGGTGCTGCCTCTCGTAAGCGGTCGCCGGCGCGGCCACGCCGGCCCGATGAGTACGCTACCGGCCCCGTCGCATCGACCGCTGTCCACACCCCGCGCCGCCGTCCCCAGCCGGTCCCGGCTTGGTCCGGGCGTCCGCACCGCCCCCTTGTGGTGCGCGAGCATGCGGCCCGTGGACCTGCCCCTGGAGTTGCGCGCCGCCGGAGCACCCGACGCCGCATCGTCGCGGATCGGGGTGCTGGTGCGCGCGGGTGCCGGTACGCCGTTCGGGGCGGCCCGTCCGCTCCTGTCCAGGGCTGCCGGCGCCCCGCCGGGGGCGACCTGGTGGTGCGGGACGGACCCGCTGTCCGACACCCAGCCGCTGGGACGGGAGCCGCTGGTCGACGGCGCCGAGCTGGCCTGGCGCCCGGCGGACCCGCGCCCGGCGCCCTCCCCGGACCCTGGACCGGCACCCTCCGCAGGCCTGGGACCGGCACCCTGCGCGGGCCAAGACAACCCGACCGGCCTCGAGGTCCGCGTGATGGCCGGGCCGGACGCCGGGCTGATCCTGCCGCTGCCCGACGGCCCGACCATCCTCGGTCGGGGATCCGGCGCGGCTCTGTGCCTCGCCGACCCCGGCCTGTCCCGGCGGCACGCCCGCCTGGTCGTGGCACGCGACGGCGTCACCATCGCGGACCTCGGCACGGCCAACGGCACGGCGGTCGACGGCGTGCCGATCGGCTCGGTACCGCGACCCCTGCCGCCCGGGTTGCCGGTCACGGTGAGCTCGACGGTGCTCCACCTCGCGGTCGGCCACCGCCCCCCGGCGCAGGCCGAAAACGCACTCCGCGGGACCCCGGCGAACTCGCGCGGCCCCGCCGACGACGGGACGGTGGGCGTGCACCGATCCCCCCGCGTGCGGGCCGCCCGCGCCGAGTCCTGGGTGACGCTGCCGGCCGCGCCGAACCCCGGCGACCCGCCGCGGTTCTCGATGCTCGTGCTGGTCCTGCCCCTCGTCGTCGCCGCGGTGGCGGCGGTGGTCCTGAAGACCCCCGTCTATCTGGCGTTCGGCCTGCTCGGACCGGCCATGTCGGTGGCCCAGTTCCGCGCCGACCGCAGGCGCCACGCGGAACGCACCGTGGCCGACGGCCAACGACATGCCGAGACGCTGGCCCGGCTACGCGACGACCTCGCGCGACGGTTGGAGCGGGAACGGGCCGAGCGCCGGGCGGACTGCCCCGACCTGGACGTGCTCACGCAGGCCTGCCTGCACCGCACGCCCGCGCTGTGGGCGCGGCGCCCCGGTGATGCCGACTGGCTGGAACTCTCGCTGGGGTGGGGATCCGTCCGCGCCAGGGCCGGCGTCCGCGGCCCGGACGGGGTGGTGGCGCACCCCGAACTGGCCGAGCTCCCGGTGCCTGTCTCGTTGCCTCGCTGGGGCGTCGTCGGGCTCGCGCCGGATGCCCTGGACCCCCACGAGCCGCACGAGCCCGGTCCCGCACACGCCGACCGGACGGCGGCCTCGGCGGCGCTCGCCCGGGCCGTGCTGGCCCAGGCGCTGGCCTGGCACAGCCCCGCCGACCTGCGGATCTGGGTGCTGGCCGCCGACCCGGCCGGCCTTGCCGAATGGTCCTGGCTGTGCGCCGCACCGCACACTCGCGACCCGGAGTCGCCCTATCCCGCGCGCTGCGGCGTACCCGGGGAGAGCCTGGCCCGCGTCGTCGCCGAGCTGACCGGCATCCTGGACGAGCACGACCCGGCGGGCGCCGACCGAAGCCCGGCGGGGCTGGGCGGCCCCGACCCGACGCCACCCGGACACCTGCTGCTCCTCGCCGGCGGCCGCAGCCTCGCCCAGCAGCCCGGCCTGGCCCGGCTGCTGCGCGACGGCCCGGCCCGGGGCCTGGTGGCCCTCTGCCTTGCCGACAGTCCGGACGAGCTGCCCGGCGAGTGTCGCGCCGTGGCCACCGTCGCCGGGTCGGGCGCCGGCGTCACGGTTCGCCTGGTCACCCCGCAGGACCTGGTGGTGGCTCGACCGGACGGGCTGCGTCCGACGCTGGCCCACCGACTCGGCCGAGCGCTGGCCCCGTTGCGCGATGTCACCCCGGGCAGCCGCGCCGCGCTGCCCGACGTCGTCCGACTCACCGACAGCTACGGCCCGGACGTCTTCGACGCTGCCCGGCAAGCGCAGCGGTGGCGGTCCCGCCCGGCGAGCACGGCCTTCATCCTGGGCCTCGACGCGGCCGGCCCCGCCGAATACGACCTGCGCCGCGACGGCCCGCACGCCCTGGTCGGCGGGACCACCGGCGCCGGAAAGTCCGAACTGCTGCGGGCCCTGCTGGTGGCCCTCGCGCTGGGCAATCGGCCCGACCGGTTGGCGTTCGTGCTGGTGGACTACAAGGGCGGCGCGGCGTTCGACGCCTGCGCGCACCTGCCGCACACGGTCGGGCTGGTCACCGACCTGGACGCCGAGCAGACCCGGCGGGCGTTGGCCGGGCTGGAGGCCGAACTGACCACCCGGGAGGCGCGGCTGCGGGCCGTCGGGGCCGGCGACCTCGACGAGTACGCCGCCCGGGTGGACGCCGGTGCCACGGCGCCGGACGGCACCCGCCTGCACCACCTGCCGCGCCTGGTCATCGTCGTCGACGAGTTCCGCGCCCTGGCCGAGGAGCTCCCCGACTTCGTCACGGGCCTGGTCCGGCTCGCCGCCCTCGGCCGGTCCCTGGGACTGCACCTGGTGCTGGCGACCCAACGCCCCGCCGGCATCGTCTCGGCCGACATGCGCGCCAACCTGGCCCTTCGGATCGCCCTGCGGGTGCGCGATGCGGTCGACTCCCTCGACATCGTCGAGTCCGAGCAGGCGGCCGCGATCAGCCCGCGGCGGCCGGGTCGGGCGGTGGTGCGCACGGGCTCGGCCACCCCCCTGGTGATCCAGACCAGCTACCTCGGCGGGACGGCCACCACCGGCGACGGCACCGATCCGATCGAGGTCCACCGCCTCGATGCCGCCGATCTGCTCACCCCCTGGGCAGACCTGCCGATCCTGGCCGCCGCCTCCGCCGCCTCCGCCGCCTCCGCCCCAGCCACCTCCGCCACCTCCGATCCCGACGCGCTGCCGCGGCCCGCGGACGCCTCGCCCGCGGACAGCGACGTGCGCCGGGTGGCCCGGACCCTCGCCGAGGCGGCCATGCTCGTCGACGCCCACCCGGCGCCCCCGCCGTGGCTCCCGCCGCTGCCCACGTCGGTGGCGGTGCGCGAGCTGACGTCGTACGACGTGGGCCAGGTCACGCCGGCACGAGGGACGGCCCACCCCACCGCCGCCCCAGCGGACCACCCCACCGCGAACCCACCGGCCGACCGGCGGGACTGCGAGACCCCACTGGCCCCCGTCCTGCTGGTCGACGACCCGGCGCGCCAACGGCAGTGGGCCGGCACCTGGCAGCCGGTCGCCGGCTCCCATCTCGCCGTGGTGGGGGGCCCTCGCAGTGGCCGCTCCACGACCCTGCGATCACTCACGGTCGCCGCGCTGGATGCCCACTGCCCCGCCCGGCTCACGGCGTACCTCATCGACGGAAGCGGCGCCCTCGCACCGCTCGCCCGCTACCCGCACGTCGGGGCGTATTTGCGGCTGGACGAGGACGGCGCGCTGCGGCGCCTGGTCGGTGCCCTGCGCGACGCCGCTCAGGCCGGCAGACCCATTGACGGGGCCGTCCGGCTCCTGGTCGTGGACGGCTGGGAACAGCTCCGCGCGGTGCTCGACCGGATCGATCACGGCGGCGGCACCGAGAGCCTGGTGCAGGCCGTTCGCGGCGGCGCCGGACTGACCCTGCTCGCCGCGGGCGGCCGAGAGCTCCTGACCGGACCGCTGGCCACCATCCTCGCCGAGCGGTTCGTGCTGGACCTGGCCGACCCCACCGATGCCTACCTGGCCGGCTTGGACGTCCGGGCGGGTCGCGTGCCCCCGGGACGGGTTCGGCTCGGCGGATCCGGTCTCGGTGCGCAGGTGGCCCGGTACGGCCCCCTTGCCCCCGTCCATGAGCACGCCCATGACCAGACGCAGATCGCCACGGCGGCGCCGACCGAGGAACCGACGATCGCCGCCCGCGCCGCCTCGTCGCTCGCCCGGCACACGGGATGCCCTGGCCCGCGGCTGCGGGTCCGCAGCCTGCCCGGCCGAGTCGGGCCAGAGGAGCTCCGCGCCGACGGGGAGCCGGGTGCGCTGGCCCTCGGGCTGGCCGGCGACGGCAGCGTCGCCACCGTCGTCCTCGACGGCCGTGGCCTGATCGTCGCCGGACCGCGCGGCAGCGGCCGCAGCACCGCGCTGCGGCGCCTGTTCGCGGTCCTGCAGGATGCCGGCGGGCCGCCGGCACTGTCCCTGTCGGGACGGGACCCCCAGCTCAGCCCCGCCGAGCTGGGCGCGCAGCTCCGCGACCAGCAGGGGACCGTCTGCCTCGTGGACGACGTGGACGCCCTGCTCGGCGGACCGTACGACGACGTGCTGGCCGAGTTCGCCACCAACCCCCGGGCGGGGTCGCTGGTGCTGGCCGGGACGCTCGGGACGTTGGTCTCCGCCTACCGCGGTGTCGTCGGGGTGCTGCGGCGCTCGACGTACGGGCTGCTCCTCTGCCCCGGTCCGCGCGGCGCCGAGCTGTTCGGGATCGCCCTGCCCGACGGGGAGCCGCCCCTGCCGGGGCGCGGTTTCCTCGTCGAGGAGCACCGGGTCCGTGCGGTCCAGGTCGCCGATCAGCGCGCCGGTGAGCCGTCGTGACCAGCGGTCGCCCCGCTCTGGTGGCGGGCGGTCCGGCCGGCCGCCAGGACGCCGACGATGCCGCCCACCGCCACCGCACCGACGGCGAGGGACCACGGCAGCTGGCCCGACTGGGCGAGGCTGACGGCGATCAGTAGCACCAGGACATTCCACAGGACCGACGGCGTCCGGGCCCACCCGGCGCCCCGGAACAGCCCGCGGGCCACCACCGCCAAAGCGGCGGCTCCGACCAGGAACGTGACGACGGACATGACGGTCTGCGTCGCGTTCGCTTCGGCGCCCAGCGCCAACTCGACCAGATAGAAGCCGGAAAAGCCCAGGATGGCCAGGACCTGCACGGCGAGCAGGGCGGCGGCGAGACGAAACCCGCGGGGGACCTCGTCGGACCCGGCCGAACCGGGGGGGCGCTGGTCAACGTGACGGGACACACGCCCACCGTACGGGCTCCGACGGCGGGGCGGTCCGACAACCATGGGGCCGGTCTCGCCGCAGGCCACCAGGTCGATCGCCCGACTTGGCAGAGCCGCAGGGAGGTTCGCGACACCCAGGAAAATCACAGCGGATTCTGTGCGCACATTCGCCCTAAACCCTTCCCCCGCGCACGGGGAACGACCTACACTAACAAGTCGATCAGCGCCTGGCGTTCGACGTCCACGAGTCAACCAGACTCGCTACGCGAACCATGGGAGGTGCTGATGGTGTGGAACAAGGCGGCCACCATCGTTGTTGGCATCGTCGCGCAGGATTCGTCGACTCCTTGAGTGCCTAGCGCTCGACGACGGCCCCATCGCCGCCACGACTCCCCGATCTCAACCGGGCTGACGCTTGCCTCTTCGGAGGCTTGGGTTCACACCAGCATGAACCGCACCGCACGATTCCCCACAGGAGCACACCATGGACTGGCGCGACCGCGCTGCATGCCTGGAAGAGGACCCCGAACTCTTCTTCCCGATCGGCAACACGGGGCCTGCCCTCCTCCAGATCGAGGAGGCCAAGTCCGTGTGCCGTCGCTGTGACGTACAGGACACCTGCCTGAAGTGGGCACTGGAGTCCGGGCAGGACGCCGGTGTCTGGGGCGGGCTTTCCGAGGACGAGCGTCGCGCGCTGAAGCGCCGCAACGCCCGAGCCCGTCGGGCCGGCTGACCCCTGCACCATCCGCGCGTCGGCGCGGGGCGACCATTCGGTCACCCCGCGCCGACCGCCGTTTCGGCCCGAAGCAGACGGACGTCCGCCTCACTGGTCGCGCCAGCCGGCGCTTCCCGGGTCGCGCAAGCCGCCCGTCGCCGGGTCGCGCAAGCCGCCGGCAGCCGAGTCACGCCAGCCACCCGTGGCCGGCAGGCGCCGCAAGCGCGCCTGCAAGCGCGCCTCGGTGCCCCGGGGTTCGCGGGCCCGCCAGGTGATCTCGCCGCGCAGATCCTGCACCAACGCGCTGACGATCTGGGTCCCCAAGCCTGAGCCGCCAGGCCGGAAGTCCGCCGGCAAGCCCGCCCCGTCGTCGCCGACCACGACCGTCAGATAGTCGTCGTCACCGTGCCGCTCACGATGCGCATCGACGGTGACCACCCCGCCGCCGGGCCGCAGCCCGTGCTCGACCGCGTTGTGCACGAGTTCGGTCACGATCATCGCCATCGAGGTCGCGTCGTCGGGCGTCAGATGCCCGAACCGACCCGTCCGTCGCCAGGAGATGTCGTCGTCCTGATTGGCGACCTCCACCACCGCGTTGAGCGCGCGGGCCACGATCTCGTCGAAGTCCACCACCTCGTCCAGGGTGCGACTCAACGTGTCGTGCACCAGCGCGATCGTGGCGACCCGGCGCTCCGCCTCCTGCAGGGCCGACCTCGCATGTTCGTCGGCGACCCGTCGCGACTGCAGGCGCAGCAGGGCGGCCACGGTCTGCAGGTTGTTCTTCACCCGGTGATGGATCTCGCGGATGGTGGCGTCCTTGGTCAGCAGCTCGCGCTCCCGCCGGCGCAACTCGCTGACGTCCCGGACCAGGACCAGCGCCCCGATTCGGGCGCCGCCCTCGGTCAACGGGATGGCGCGCAGCGACAGGGTCGCGAACCGGGACTCGACCTCGGTGCGCCACGGGGCCCGGCCGGTGACCACCACCGCAAGCGCCTCGTCGACCTGGGTGTAGTCCGGGATCAGGGCCGTGGTGACCTCGCTGAGGGAGACCCCGTCGATGTCGCCGTGATGCCCGAGGCGGTGCAGCGCGGAGATGGCGTTGGGGCTGGCATACATCACCACCCCCTCCACGTCGAGCCGCAGAACGCCGTCGCCCACCCGCGGCGCGCCGCGCCGCAGCCCGGTAGGCGCTCCCAGCGTCGGGAACTCCCCGCTGGCGATCATCCGGGCCAGGGTGTCGGCGATGCCGCGATAGGTCAGCTCCAGCCGGCTCGGGCTGCGCATCGCCGCGAGGTTGCTGTGCCTGGTGATGACGGCGAGCACCCGGCCGGCGCGCACCACCGGGATCGCGTCCTCCCGCACCGGGGCGTCGTCCCGCCATTGCAGCCCCTGGTCACGGATCACCCGGGCGCGGCTCGCGCAGAGGTCGAGCAGGGCCTGCCGGCCCGCCCCAGCGACCGACCCCACGATGTCGTCGAAGAACACCAGCGGTCCTGTGTTGGGGCGCACATGCATCGCCGCGACCCAGCCGTCCGCGGCGAGCGTCGTGCCCCGCACCCAGAGCACGAGGTCGGCGAAGGACAGGTCCGAGAGGATCTGCCAATCCCCCACCAGCAGATGCAGCCAGTCGACATCCGTGGCCGCCAGGCTCGGATGGCCGACCAGCACGTCGTTCAGGGTGGGCACGGGCCGAGCGTACCCGGCGAGCCGGGTCGCGCCTCGCACGTCGTACGACGCCCGCCGGGCGCCTGGGCCCGCCCGGCTCGGCCGGATCCGCCCAGGCGCCCGATGGGGCGACTCAGCTGGCGCCGCCCGCGCGAGCCACCCCCCGCAGGGTGCGCAGCGCCACCGACAGCGGGGCCAGGCCCGGGGTCTCCATCTCGCGCACCCCTTCGAGCGCGACGTTGGCGCGGTGCAGCGCCGGGGCGTTGGCCTCGCGCCAGGCGGTCAGGCGTTCGTGGACCGAGGCCTCGGGGTCGGTGGCGGAGAGCACCGAGCGGGCCAGGGACTCCACGGCCGAGTACAGGTCGTCGCGCATCGCCCCTCGGGCCAGGGCATCCCAGCGGGACATGCGCGGCAACCGGGCGACCCGGGTGAGGGTGTCCTCGATGCCGAACTGCTCCGAGACCGCGTAGTACATCCGGGCCACCGACACCTCGTCCTGGCCGGTCTCGTCCGCGATCTCGACGATGTCCAGCACCGCGAAGAGGTCCAGCGACCCCGCGCACCACAGGGCGAGCTCATCGGGCACCCCCGCCTCGACGAGGGCCGCCGTGTCCCGCCGCAACCGCTCGGCGTCCCGGCCGTGCAGCAGCTCCGGCAGCTGCGCCCGGATCCGTCCGACGGCCGGCGAGAAGTGCTCGATCTCCGCGGCCACGTCGACATCCCCGGAGCGCCGCTGCAGCCACCACCGCACGGTGCGGTCGAGCAGCCGCCGGAATCGCAGGTACATCCGGGTCTGGACCTCGGTGGGCACGACATTGTCCAGGGCCTCCACTGCGGCCACGAAGCCGCGCAGGTCGAAGACCTCCCGGGCGACCACGAACTCGCGGGCGATCGTCTCGGTGTCGGCGCCGGTCTCCTCGGTGGCCCGGAACACGAACGTGATCCCACCCCGGTTGACCAGGGAGTTGGCCACGGAGTTCACGATGATCTCGCGCCGCAGCGGGTGATCGGCCAGGTAGCCGTCGTAGCCGTCCCGGATCGCTTGCGGGAAGTAGTCCGACAGGGTCCGGTGGAACCACGGCTCGTCCGCCAGGCCGCTGGTGGCGAGGTCGGCCTTCACGGCGAGCTTGGCGTAGGCCATCAGCACGCACAGCTCCGGTGAGGTCAGTCCCTCACCCGCTTGGCGCCGTCGCTCGATCTCGGCCTCATCCGGCAGGAACTCCAGAGCCCGGTCGAGTTCGCCGCGCTCCTCCAGCCACTTGATGAACCGTTCGTGCACGCCGAGCATGTCGGCGTTCTGGCTGCGGGCGTTGCCGATGAGCACGTTCTGCTCGTAGTTGTCCCGCAGCACCATCGCGGCCACGTCGTCGGTCATCGACGCGAGCAGCGCGTTGCGCTGCTTGAGCGTCATGTCGCCTTCGCGGGTCAGCCCGGTGAGCAGGATCTTGAGGTTGACCTCGTGGTCGGAGGTGTCGACGCCGGCGGAGTTGTCCATCGCGTCGGTGTTGATGCGGACCCCGGCCTGGGCCGCCTCGATCCGGCCGAGCTGGCTGCAGCCGAGGTTGCCGCCCTCGCCCACGACCTGGGCGCGCAGCTGCCCGCCGTCGACGCGGATCGCGTCGTTGGCACGGTCGCCGATGTCGGCGTGGTTCTCCGTGGCGGCCTTGACGTAGGTGCCGATGCCGCCGTTCCACAGCAGGTCGACCGGGGCCAGCAGGACCGCCTTGATCAGTTCCGCCGGGGTCAGCGCGGTCGTCGACTCCGGCAGCTGCAGCAGGTCCCGCACCTGGGGAGTGATCTCGATCGACTTGGCCGTGCGGGGGTAGATCCCGCCGCCCTCGCTGATCAGTGCGGTATCGAAATCGGCCCAGGAGGAGCGCGGCAACTCGAAGAGGCGCCGCCGCTCGGCGTACGCGGTCGCGGCGTCCGGCGCTGGGTCGAGGAAGACGTGCCGGTGATCGAACGCCGCGACCAGGCGGGTGCACTCCGAGAGCAGCATGCCGTTGCCGAAGACGTCACCGCTCATGTCGCCGATCCCGACAGCGGTGAACTCCTGCGTCTGGATGTCGCGACCCATCTCGCGGAAGTGGCGCTTGACCGATTCCCAGGCGCCGCGGGCCGTGATGCCCATGCCCTTGTGGTCGTATCCGGCCGAGCCGCCCGAGGCGAACGCGTCGTCGAGCCAGAAGCCGTAGCTCTGCGCGACCCCGTTGGCGATGTCGCTGAAGCTGGCGGTGCCCTTGTCCGCCGCGACGACCAGGTAGGGGTCTTCGGGGTCGTGGCGGACCACCCGCGGCGGCGCCACGATCTCCGCGCCGACCCGGTTGTCCGTCACGTCCAGCAGGGAGGAGATGAACAGCTTGTACGCCGCGATCCCCTCGGCCAGCCACGCGTCCCGGTCGACCGCCGGGTCCGGCAGCGCCTTGGCGAAGAAGCCGCCCTTGCTGCCGGTCGGGACGATCACGGCGTTCTTGACCATCTGCGCCTTGACCAGGCCGAGCACCTCGGTGCGGAAGTCCTCGCGACGGTCGCTCCAGCGCAGGCCACCGCGGGCGACCTTCCCGAACCGCAGGTGCACGCCCTCCACGCGGGGGCCGTAGACCCAGATCTCAAACATCGGCCGGGGCGCCGGCAGGTTCGGCACCTTCTGCGGGTCGAGCTTGAAGCACAGGGTGGCCTTGGCCTCCGCGCCGGTCGTCTCGGCGTCGTCGGGCAGCTGGTAGAAGTTGGTCCGCAGCGTCGCCCGGATCACCCCGAGGAAGGCCCGGATGATCCGGTCGTGGTCCAGGCTGGCGACATCGTCGAGCGCCTCGCGGATCTTGCCGACGATCTCCTCTTCAGCGGCGTCCCGCTCCGGCCCGGCCGTGCCGTCGAAGCGGTCCGGGTCGAAGCGCGTCTCGAACAGCTGCACCAGCAGCGTGGCCAGCGAGGCGTTCGCGACCAAGGTGTCCTCGGTGTAGGCCTGCGTGAACGGCGTGCCGGCCTGGCGCTGGTAGCGGGCCACCGCGCGCAGGATGACGACCTGGCGCCAGTCCAGACCCGCGGACAGCACGAGCCTGTTGAAGCCATCGCTCTCGGCCGCACCGGACCAGACCGCATTGAACGCGTCCTGGAACCGCTGCCGGGCGCCGTCCTGACCCCGGGTCCACACGTCCTCGGCCTCGGCCCGGAGCCCGAAGTCGTAGATGAAGACGTGGCCGTCGGAGCCCTCGAGTTCGTAGGGACGCTCGTCGGTGACCTCGACGCCGAGGTTGGTGAAGATCGGCAGCACCGAGGTCAACGACAGCCCGCCCGAGCGGTACAGCTTCAGCCGACGCTCGGCGGCGGGGGCGCCGGGCAGGTGATACAGGCTCATCCGGAGCTCGCCGCCCTCGTCGAGGGAATCGACGTGCCGCAGGTCCGCCACCCCCACGCGAGCCTGGAAGTCCTCCTTGTAGGCCTCCGGGAAGGCCTGCCCCCACCGGGACAGCAGCCGCGAGGCCGCCTCCTCCCCGTATTCCGCGCGGGCCCCCTCCGCGAGGTCCTCCGTCCAGGTCCGGGTCGCGTCGAGCACCTGGCGTTGCAGGTCCTCGACGTTGACGTCCGGCACCTCCTCGCCAGGGGTGACGCGGACCACGAAGTGCAGCCGGGCCAGCGCCGACTCCGAGACCCGCGTGGTGTATTCCACGGTGTCGCCGTTGAAGGCCCGCTTCAGGATCGACTCCAGGCGCAGGCGGACCGTCGTCGTGTACCGATCCCGGGGGATGTAGACCAGGCAGCTCATGAACCGCCCGTAGTCGTCCTTGCGCAGGAACAGCCGGGCCTGGCGGCGCTCGCGCAGGTGGACCACGGACTGGGTGATGGTGGCCAGATCGTCGATGTCCGCTTGGAAGAGCTCGTCCCGGGGATAGGTCTCCAGCACGCCGAGCAGGTCCTTGGCCAGGTGGCTGTCCGGGGCGAAGCCGCTGCCCTCCAGGACCCGGCGCGCCTTCTGCGCGATGAACGGCACGGTCAGCACCGAGTTGGTGTAGGCCCCGGCCGTGAACAGACCGATGAACCGCCGCTCGCCACGCACCTCGCCGGCCGCGTCGAAGGTCTTCACCCCGACGTAGTCCAGATACACCGGCCGGTGCACGGTCGAGACGGTGTTGGCCTTGGTCACGACGAGAATGCGCTTCTCCCGCGCTCGTTCCGAGGCCACCCCGGTGAGCCGGTTGAACGAGGACGCGGCAGGGGTCTCGGTGTCATAGCGCATCAGGCCCAGGCCGGTGCCCTGGATCGGCACCAGGACGTTGGCCGCGCCCTCGCTGGTGAGTTCGTATTCCCGGTAGCCCAGGAAGGTGAAGTTCCCGGCACCGAGCCAGCGCAGCAGGCTCTCGGCCTCGGCAACCTCCGCGGCCGCGATTCCCGCCGGGGGCCGCTGCGCGAGTTCCGTGGCGATCTGGTCCGCACATTCGGTCATCCGCGGCCAGTCCTCCACCGCGACCCGCACATCCCCCAGCACCCGACGCAGCCCGTCGGCCAGCTGCTCCCGGCTGGCGGGATCGCTTTCCCGGTCGATCTGCAGGTGCATCCACGACTCGACGCAGATGTCGTAGTCGTGCGGCGCCTCCTGCAGGTTCACGTCCAGCACCTCGGTCAGCCGGCCGGCCGCGTCGCGCCGGACGACCAGCTGGGGGTGCACCAGCAGGTGCACGGAGCGGTGCTCCCGGGCGAGATAGGCCGACACGGAGTCGACGAGGAAGGGCATGTCGTCGGTGACGATCTCGATGACCGTATGGCCGGTGGTCCAGCCCTCCTGCTCCACCGTCGGGGTGAACACGCGCACGTTCGCCGATCCCACCGGGCGGTTCGCCGCGAGCCCGCGGTGCGACAGGGTCGCGCCGAGCAGGTCCTCCGGGCGACGGGCGAGCAGATCCTCGGTCACCACATGGCGGTAGTAGCGCTGCAGCAGGTTCTCGACGGGCTCCCCCGGCGATCGGCCACCCATCTGCGCGGCGGAGCGCAGCAACTGGTCGCGGGACTCTTCGAGGGTCATGGTCATGGCGGGCTCACCTTCACCGGTCCGGCAGGCACACGACATCGTGCGCCGCTCCCATCCAGCCTAGTCAGAGCCCCACTCGGGGGTGGCCGGGATGCCAAGCAGGGGTGAGCGTTTCGCTAGAAGGGGCTAGCCCGGGCTAGTCCACAGGGGCCACTGCCGGGCACGCCCGGACCGTCCTCGCGTGGCTAGGCTGCACCGGTGACGACCAGCCGACCGAGCCCGCCCAGCGACGCCGTACAGCGGTGCCTGGAGATCCTCGACGACCTGTCCCTGGACGTCGGCAGCGTGGCCGATCAACGGGTCGTCCGCGATGCACTCGACCGCATCGTCGCGGGGGTCCGCTCGGTCGCCGGGCCCGCGCGATGAGTTCGCCGCTGGGGACGCCGTCGGCGCAGGCAGGGGATCAGCCGCGGGATGGCGGTGGGTACGACGCCCGCCTCGCCGGCGATCCGTCCTCGTGCCGGTCCGCGGCGGCGGTGCTGCGCGCTCAGGCCGCCGTGCTGGCCGACCTCGCCCCGCAGCCCGCCGCGGCGGCGCGCGCGCTCGCGGACGCGCTGGAGCGGTTCGGCGCGGACCTGGGTCGGGCCCAACGGGAGTACGCCGCCGGCACGCGCGACCTGGAGCGCAATGCGGCGCTTGCCCTCGCCGCTCGGGCGCGTCGCCGATTGCAGCACGCGTGCTGCCGCATCCTGCCGGCCGGGCCGCTACCGTAAGGGCCCATGAAACTGACCGTGACCTTGACCTATGCCGCCCCGCCGAGCCAGATCGGGCGGATGCTGGTGGACGAGGAATTCCAGCGGCAGGTGTGCTCTGCCACCGGCGACGCGCAGGCGCGGGTCAGTGTGCTCGACTCGGCCGACGGCGCCAAGGTCCGGACCTCGCGCAGGCTGCCCACCGACCGGCTCCCCGACGCGATGCGGGCCTTGGTGGGTCACCACATCATCGTCGTGCAGTCGACCCGGTGGCCCGGCGCGCGCACCGATGCCGGCTGGACCGGGACCGTCGTCGTCGCGGTCGAGGGCAAACCGGTGCGGCTCGAGGCCACCGCGACGGTCGTCCCCTCCGCCGGCGGCACCACCATCACCTATTCCGGCGACCTGGTCGCGCACATCCCCTTCCTCGGCGGCAAGGTGGAGCGAGCCGTCGAGCCGATCGTGCGCTCCGCGCTGGAGGCCGAGCAGCGGGTCGGCGCGCAGTGGCTCGGGGCGCCCCCCGGCTGACGCGGCTCAGCCGGAAGTTCTGGCCGGCGGCGAGCCGACTCAGCTCTGGCCGGCGGCGAGGCGGTGCAGCTCGCTGGCGTCGTACCAGGACAGCTCGTCATCGGCAGCCGCGCCGGGGTCCGCGACGTGCAGCGCGACGACCCGGTCCACCGTCACCGCGCCGAGGGCGACCTCATAGCCGTCGTACGCCCCGGCGCCGGAGACCTCCCGGACCTCCGCGGCCGGCAGGTCCGCCGCGGCGACCACGATGCGACCGCCCGGCTCCTGCTCGCCGAGCATCTCGGCGGCGATGAGCATGGCGTCGTACTCCAGCTCCTCCTCGTCATCGCTGGGGAAGGCGGCCCGGACGGTCTTGGTCACCGCGGACGCGCGCACCGCGCCCGGCTCCAGACGACCGGCGTCGGCCAGGGCGGACAGCCCCGCCGCGCCCAGGGCGAGGTAGACGCGGGTGGCGCGCACGGCGGGCTCCTTCGGTTCGGTCCAGCCGGGGTCGCCGACCTCGGCCGTCAGCGCCTCGGACAGTTCGGTGAGCGCGTCCCCCAGGTATTCGGTGAACGCGTCGAGGTCGTGCATGGCCCCGCGGTCGCCGTTGAGACCGACCCCCACCGTTCCGTCGTACGAGGTCAACCCCACCGCGAGCGCCTGCCCGAGGGCCAGCGGGATGACGGGATAGCTCACGATCATCCGGCTGCCGGCGACCCACAGCGGGTGCTGCGGCCCCGGCACGTTGGTGACGACGAGGTTGAAGAAGCGGCGCGAGGCCGCATTGCCCAGCTGGGCCCCGAGATGATGCAGCGTGGTCGGCGCAAAGCCGGCGATGTCGGACAGCGCCCGGGCGCCGACGGCACGACCGCCGCGGACCTGTTGGCGCATCTGGAAGGTCACCTGCTCCAGCCGCATCACGGGGTTCGGCTCCCCGACGGGCAGGTCGACGAAGCAGGCCCGCACGGAGGACCCGAAGCCGACGTCGCCGTCCCGTTCCGAGACGCTGACCGGGACCAGCGCCCGCACCCGGGCGGCGCCGTGCACGGGTTCGCCCCGGCTCTGCAACCAGGTGCGCAGCGCTCCGGTCAGCACGGTCAGGATGACGTCGGTGACCGTGCAGTCCCGCGCCTCCCGCAACCGCTGATAGTCGTCCCGAACGGCCCGGAAGGAATCCAACGGGACCGCCATGAAGCGGACTCGGCGCGCCACGCCCACCCGCACGTTGAGGGGGCTGGTCGGTGCCGGATCGGTCGCGGTGCGCGCCACCGCGGTGGCGACATTGCGGGTCTGGCAGAGCACCCGCTTGGTCATGGTGGCGACCTCGGCGACGCTGCCCACGACCAGTCCGGCCCACCGGTTGGGACGCGCGACGATGTCGATGGCCGTGCCGGCGAGCAACTCCAGGTCGGTCGGTTCGCGCTTGGGGTCGATCTCGGGCACGGGATCGGGCCGCACGTCCGGGTCGTCGTCCAGCAGCAGTTGGGCGATGTCGACGGCCGCGATGCCGTCCACGACGGCCTGGTGCGTCTTGGTGACGATGGCGACCCTGCCGCCCTCCAGACCCTCGACGACGTACAGCTCCCACAGCGGGTGGGCCCGGTCCAGCGGCCGGGACAGGATCCGCGCGACGAACTCCTCCAACTGCTCCGGGGTGCCCGGCCGCGGCAGGGCGGAAAAGCGCACGTGGTAGGTCAGGTCGAAGTCGGCGGCATCCACCCAGAACGGGCTCGCGATCCGCCCCGGCAGCTCGCGGACCTTCTGCCGATAGCGGGACGCGCCGGCCACCCGGCTGGCCACGAGTTGGGTCAACCGATCGCTGTCGAAGCCCTGCGGACCCGGTTGCAGCACCAGCACGGAGCCGACGTGCATGACCGTGGTGGGCTCCTCCAGATAGAGAAAGGAGGCGCCGAGGGGACTGAGGTGATCCTCCACGAACCCCATGCTCACACACGCTCACCGGTTGGGGTCCGGATACGGGCATACCGCTACGGCAATTCGGGTCGCCGGGCGAGTCGCCGGACGGGGTCTGGCGGGACCCTGCGGGACCCGGCGGGGGTCCGTGCGGGCTTCGTTCAGTGCCGGGGGGATTGCCGGGGGGAAGGCCGCCGGCGGCCGCGGCGGGACGGCCCGGTACGTCGGGCGCCGTCGGCAGCCGACCGACCGAGCAGCTCCGCCGCGAGGTCGGCGAGGGCCATGCGGGCCGGGGACCCCGGCGCGCACTCCGCCAAGGTGCGTCCGTGCAGCATGGCCAGATCGAACGCCGCGGGATCGGCGGGCACGAAGCGCACCTGCGTCAGGCCGGCGAACCGCTCCAGCGCGGCGGCGACGGTGGCCCGCGGATCCGGCCCGACCGCGCTCTCGCGCAGCTGGTTGACCACGACGGTCCGACTCGGCGGAGTCCGCACGGCGCCCAGTTCCTGGAGACCGCGCACCAACCGTTGCAACCCGACCGGCTCGGCGGCGGCCACCACGACGAGATGATCGGCGCTGGCCAGCGACACCAGCGTCGCCGCATTGCGCCGGGGCGCGGCGGTGTCGTAGCTGAGCTCCTCGTCGTCCTCCAGGCAGAAGCCGACGTCGACGACCACCAGCTCGGCGATCATGCGGCTCAGCGCCAGGACGGTCTCCAGCGGGTCGGGCCGCAGCTCGGGCCAGCGGTCGGCCCGCGAGATGCCGGTCAGCACCGACAACTCCGGCGCGACGCGTAGGCAGCGCGCGCGCAGCGCCGCGACGTCGAGGGTGCCCTGGTCTGCCTGCCGAACGGCGCCCGCCAGCCCAGCCGACTCATCCAGCAGCGCCAACAGCTGCGCCTGCACGCCGCCGTACGGATCCGCGTCGATCAGCAGCGTCGCCGCGCCCAGCCGGGCCGCCTCGCTGGCCAGGGCCAGCGCTGTCGTGCTGCGCCCGGGGGCACCGGCGGGTCCCCACACGGTCACCACCCGGCCCGGTGGCCGCGGCGGCTGCTCGGTCACCCCGGGCCCGCCGGGCTCTGCCCCGCCCGGCTCGGGCCCGCCCGGCTCCCTGGCCGGACCGGCCTGCGCCGCCTGCCCGCAGGCAGCCGCGATCCGGTCCTGCGCCCGGGCCGCGGCGGGGGTCCAGGCGGGTCCCGGTGGCGGCGCGCCCTCCCCGGGCCGGTCCGGCCCGCCGGTGCGCCCGTCCGCCCCGTCACGCTGCTCTCCCGGGGGCGCCGAGGGGGCCACCAGCGACCCCATCCCGCCCAGCCAGGCCTGCAGCTCGGGATCGGGCGCTCCGCCCAGGACGGCCGCCAGCCGGTCCGCGGCGGCGTCGGCGGGCAGCACCGCGACCACCCCCATGGCTCGCAGCGCGCGCTCGGCGGCCTCGTCACCGGCGCCCACCACGCCGACCACGCGCACGCCGAGCCGGCCCAGGTCGGCGATCGCCGTGCGGTCCAGGCCGGCCAGGGCACGCCCGACCACCGCGCTGACCCCCAAGCCCGCCGCCGCGGTGGACAGCAGCTCGGGCAGGTCCGCGCAGCGACGGCTCAGTTCCAGCCCAGGGCTGACCGCGATGGCGTCGACGACGGCGGTCTCCCACGCCTCAGGCACCGCCACCAGGACCGTGGTGCGCATCAGCGGTCCCGCTGGGCCGATCCGGCCACCGGCACCAGGGTGATCTTCGCCCCCTGATCCATGGCGGCGATCAACCGCTCGACATCCCCGTTGGGAACCTGCACCTGCACCCCGGCGGTCCCCAGGCCCGTCAGCCGACCCTCGTCGGCCCCGGGCACCCGCCCGACCGGCGCGCTCTGGATCAACCGCCGCGGCGTGCCGTAGACCGGGCTTCCGCTGCCCGCCTGCTTGTCGTTGACCCACACGTCGACGACCGAGCCAGTGACCAGCACCCGGGCCGAGTCGGCGCTGACCGAAACCATGACGGGGGTGCGCGCCGCATCCTCGGCCCGGGCCAGCGCCGCGACCGGCACCAGTTCGCCGGGTCGAACCTCGCGCACCACCACCGCGCCCTCCGGGAGGGCCGCCCCGGCGGCCAGATAGGTCGAGGACGCGGCCCCCAGGGCCACGTCGACACGGGTCAACCGGTCCGGGGTGAGCCGTTCCCCGGGAACGAGGGCGCTGGCTGCGGCGTACACGGGGACGGTGCGGTCGGCGGCGGCCACGATCCGGGCCCCCAGCGCGACCGACGCCATGAGGATGAGAACGCCCACCAGAAGTCGGCCGTCCCGCCAGGACGGTCGCCGCAACCGGCGCGCGGCGTCGATGGGTGCGCTCACGTGATCGGTCCCCCTGCCCCCGCGGATCGGCGCCCGGCGGCGCGTGCCGTCCCCCGACGACTCTGATCGCCCCGTCAGTATGGCAGCGCGGTTCCGCGGACGCCCCGGGTTCCGACCTGGTCTGTGGATTGCGCCAGGGGCCTGCCCGCGCCGATGTGATAAACAACGAGCACGGCCCGGCGCGCTCCGTGCGGGACCGCCCCCGGTCCGCACCGGCTGTGGAAAGGACCCCGCATGACGAGCCGGTTTCTCCCCCTGTCCGAGGTCTGCGAGATGCTGGCCATCTCCTCGGCAGCGGGATATGCCTTGGTGCGCTCCGGGGAGTTGCCGGCCATCCAGATCGGCGGGCGGGGCCAGTGGCGGGTGGAGGCCAGCGTGCTGGAGGAGTTCATCGCGGCCAAGTACGCCGAGCAGCGCGCCACTATCGACCATCAGCAGGACCGCTGAGGGGTTGACGCCGCTCAGGCCGAGCTGACGGCCATCAGGGCGGCGAACGGGATCGTCCGGACGGCGGTGATCTGATCGCGCCGGGGCGGGACGTCGAGATGGTGTTCGTGCAGGTCGATGTGGTCCAGCCCGACGGACTCGATGGTTCCGGTCAGTCGTCGACCACCGAGGTCGTCGAGCAGCACCGGGGCACGGTCGCGCGCGATGCCCCGTAGGGCGTAGCCGAGCCCGAATCGGCGGGCCGCGGTGGCCTCGGACGGCGCGCCCAGCTGCCGGCCCAGCCCGGTGATCTGGACCAGCGCGCTGAGCGGCAGAAGATGCCGCGCCGGGCCGGACGCCAGCACGACGAAGTCCTGACCGAGGTCGACCGGCGTCCCCAGATAGCGTTGCCCGCCGCGCACCACGACGTCGAGCTCACCGCGATGGGCGAGCAGGCGGTCCAGCAACCCCACGGTCGCCCGCTCGCGCCGGGTGCGATCCGCGATCTCGCCGGCCCGCTCCTGCGCCTGCGCGGCAGCCCACTGGGCTGCCAAGTCGTCGAACAGCCGCTCCCACCGCACCCGATCCCCTCCTCATCCCTCCTCGTCCCCTCGTCGTCCACAACAGCATCCCACGGGACCGCACCGATCCACAGCTAACATCATCAAACATCACCAAACGCGCCCATACACCCCTAGAGTGCCTCCATGCGCACGATCATCCCCGCCGGACCACCCACGCCCCTCGGCACGTCGTCGGAGCCCGTCGCCACGTCGCGCGGCGTGCTCCGCGCGGTGCTGATGGCCGCCGCCCTGCTCGCCGCCGCCGGATGGTTCGGAACCGACGCGCTGGCCCTGGCCCCGCATCGCGACGTGCTCGATCCGAGCGGCTGGCTGCGCCTGGGAGCCTCCTGCGGCGTCGCGGGCCTCGCGTCGTGGCTGGCCACGACGTACCTCCTGGGCGTGCTGGGCACCCTGCCGGGCCGGACGGGGGCGGCGGCGCGGGGGCTGGGCCGATGGCTGGCGCCGGCGGTGGTACGTCGGGTCGTCGCGCTGGCCCTGGCGGCGAGCGCAGCAGCCCCGGGCGTGGCCGCGGCAGCCGAGCTGGCTGCCGCTCAGGCCGGTCCGGTGGCGGTCGCCGGCGAGGCGGCGCACCGGGGCCCCGCCGAAGACCTGCCCGATCCCAGGCTGCGACCCGATCGACCACCGGCCACATCCGGGACGCCGCAGGCCCCACCGGGCCCGCCGACGCCGCGTCAGGTGCGGGTCCGCCCCGGCGACACCCTGTGGGACCTGGCCGCGGCCGACCTGGGCGGCCGGGCGAGCGCGGCGCGGATCGCCGTCGAATGGCCCCGCTGGTTCGCGCAGAACCGGCACATCGGGCCCGACCCGGACCTGATCCACCCCGGGCAGGTGCTGGCCGTTCCCGACCCCGACGGCGCCCCCCGATGAGCGCCGTTCCGCTCGCCGTCCGAGGCCACGGTCCCCTGACGGTGGCCACGCCCACCGCCGTCGGCGCCGCACCGCACGGGACCGGCCCGACCGGACCGTTGTCCTGGCGATCGGTCGACGATCGGCGCTACACGCCCGTGCAGGAGCAACTCCCGTTCGCCGACGGGGGCCGCCACGAGACCCGCAAGCGGCCCGACACGACCTTCGAGCGCCAACCGACCGGCACCGCCGACCTGCCGCCGCCCGACCGGCACGCGGCCCGGTTGGCCATCGCCGTCGTGGAAGTGGCCGCGGGCGCCCGGCCGGCCACCCAACTGATGCGCCACTGCGCGCCCACCGTGTTCGAGTCGTTGGTACGCCGCCAGGCGCACCGCGCCGGCCGACCGCTGGTGCGCCGTCCGGTGCTGCTTCGTCGGGTGCGGGTCTGCCACATCCGGGACGGCGTCGTCGAGGTCACGGTGATCATCGCGATGTCGCACCGCATCCGACCGGTGGCGCTCCGGCTGGAGGGCCTGGACGGTCGGTGGCTGATCACCGCCCTCGAGATGGGCTAGCTGTTCCCGAGCCGACAGCCGAACAGCGAGCCGGGTGAGCAGGATGAGTCGAGGCTCAGCCGCGCTTGTTCTTCTTCTTGGCGGCGCGACGCTCCGCCCGACTGCCCCCGGTCGGAGCGGCCGAGACGGCCGTGCCGTCGGCGTCCTCGTCGCGCTCCTGCACCGAGCCGTCGTCGGCGGGCGCGCTGTAGTGCAACCGGGCAGCCTTGTGCTCCTCCAGGCCCTTGGCGTGCACCTCGGGCTGGGCTCCCGCAGCACCCGGCGTACCGGCCGCCCCCGCGGCGTCCACCGACACCGTCACCGGCGGCGCCACCTCGACCTCGACGTTGAACAGGAAGCCGACCGACTCCTCCTTGATGCCGTCCAGCATGCCGGTGAACATCTGGTAGCCCTCGCGGGAGTACTCGACCACGGGGTCCTTCTGCGCCATCGCCCGCAACCCGATGCCCTCCTGCAGGTAGTCCATCTCATAGAGGTGCTCGCGCCACTTCCGATCGAGCACCGCCAGCACGACCCGGCGCTCCACCTGCCGCATCACGTCCTCGCCCAGCGCGGCGGTCCGCTCGTCGAAGGCGTGCAGGGCATCGGAGGCCAATTCCTCGCGCAGCATCTCCCGGGTGACCGCTTGCCGGCCCCCCGCCGCCGCGTCGAGCTCGTCGAGGGTGATCGAGATCGGATAGAGCTGGCCGAGCGCGGTCCACAGCGTCTCGAGGTCCCAGTCCTCGCTGAAGCCGTCGGCGGTGGCGGCGCCCACATAGCTGTCGATGGTGTCGGTGATGAAGTGCCGCATCTGGTCGTGCATGTCCTCGCCGTGCAGGACGCGGCGGCGCTCGCCGTAGATGACCTTGCGCTGGGTGTTCATCACGTCGTCGTACTTCAAGACGTTCTTGCGGATGTCGAAGTTGCGACCCTCGACCTGCGTCTGCGCGCTCTGAATCGAACGGCTGACCAGCTTGGACTCGATCGGCACGGAGTCCTCCATGCCGGCGCTCGTCATGAACCGGTCGACCAGGCCGGCGTTGAACATCCGCATCAGGTCGTCCTGCAGCGAGAGGTAGAACCGGGATTCGCCCGGGTCGCCCTGCCGGCCGGACCGGCCGCGCAGCTGGTTGTCGATGCGCCGGGACTCGTGCCGCTCGGTGCCCAGCACGTAGAGACCGCCGAGCTCGGTGACCTCCTCGTGCTCGGCAGCGACCTCCTTCTCGGCCGCGGCCAGGGCCTCGTCCCAGGCGGCCTCGTATTCCGCCGGGGTCTCCTCCGGCGACAGGCCCCGATTCTTCAGCGCGGCGACGGCCCGGAATTCGGGGTTTCCGCCGAGCATGATGTCGGTGCCTCGGCCGGCCATATTGGTGGCCACCGTGACGGCGCCCTTGCGGCCGGCGTCGGCGACGATGGCCGCCTCCCGCTCATGCTGCTTGGCGTTCAGGACGGCATGGCTCACCCCGTGCTTCTTGAGCTGCTGGGAGAGATATTCGCTCTTCTCCACCGAGGTCGTCCCGACCAGGACCGGCTGGCCCGCCGCGTATTTGTCGACAATGTCCTCCACGACCGCGTCGAACTTGGCCTTTTCCGTGCGGTAGACCAGGTCGGAATTATCCTTGCGGATCATCGGCATATTGGTCGGGACCTGCACGACGCCCAGCTTGTAGATCTGGTGCAGCTCGGCCGCCTCGGTCTGGGCCGTGCCGGTCATGCCGGCGAGCTTGTCGTACATGCGGAAGTAGTTCTGCAGCGTGACGGTGGCCAGGGTCTGGTTCTCGTTCTGGATCTCCACCCCTTCCTTGGCCTCGATGGCCTGGTGCATGCCCTCGTTGTAGCGCCGCCCGGGCAGCATGCGACCGGTGTGTTCGTCGACGATCAGGACCTCACCGTTCATCACGACGTAATCCTTGTCGCGCTTGAACAGTTCCTTGGCCTTGATGGCGTTGTTCAGATAGCCGATCAGCGGGGTGTTGACCGACTCGTACAGGTTCTCGATGCCGAGCAGGTCCTCGACCTTGGCAATCCCCTGCTCCAGCACCCCGACCGTGCGCTTCTTCTCATCGACCTCGTAATCGCCGGTCGGCTCGATGCCCCGCAGCCGGTCGCCCGGGCGGCCCCGGTGCAGCTCGGTCACGATCTTCGCGAACTCCGTATACCACTTCGTCGCCTGGTCGGAGGGACCCGAGATGATCAGCGGCGTCCGGGCCTCGTCGATGAGGATCGAGTCGACCTCGTCGACGATGGCGAAGAAGTGGCCGCGCTGGACGAGTTCTTCCGTGGCCCACGCCATGTTGTCGCGCAGGTAGTCGAAGCCGAATTCGTTGTTCGTGCCGTAGGTGATGTCCTTGCCGTATTCGGCCCGCCGCTGTGCCGGGGTCATCTGGGCCAGGATGCAGCCGGTCTCCAACCCGAGCATGCGGTGCACCCGGCCCATCAACTCCGACTGGTACTCGGCCAGGTAATCGTTGACCGTCACCACGTGGACGCCCTGGCCGGCCAGCGCGTTGAGATAGCTCGGGAGCGTCGCGACCAGCGTCTTGCCCTCACCGGTCTTCATCTCGGCGACATTGCCGAAGTGCAGCGCCGCGCCGCCGACGATCTGCACGTCGAAGTGCCGCTTGCCGATCGTGCGCTTGCTCGCCTCCCGGACCGCGGCGAAGGTCTCCGGGATCAGGCGGTCCATCGACTCGCCGTCCTCCAACCGCCGTCTGAACTTGGCGGTCTCTTCCTTCAGCTCGGTGTCGGACAGCCTCTCGAAATCGTCCTCGATGGCGTTGACCTGCGGCACATAAGCCTGCAGGCGTCGCAGCTCGCGTCCCTCACCGGCGCGCAGGATGCGATCGACGAACTTCGGCACGGTGGACTCCTGGGAAGGGGCGGGACGGCACGGCGAGGATCGGCCGCGCGAAACGCGACCGACCCCAGGGTAATCGACGCGTCCGCGGCTCCGGCTCACCCCGCCGTACGCCGGGCGACGCGAGCCAATTCACTTGCCCATCCGGGGCACGCCGGGTTTCAGTGGGCCGGTGACGACGCCCGCCGACGACCCCGCGAACCCCTTCCCCGCCTGCGTCCCGGAGCTGACCGACGGGGTGGTCCGGCTGCGGGCGCACCACGACGCCGACCTGCCGCGCATCGTGGCACAGTCCCAGGACGCCGCGTCGCTGGTGTTCACGACGATCCCCAGACCGTACGACGAGAGCCATGCCCAGAAATGGCTGAGCACGATCCGCGCCGGCTGGATCGCGGAGCCACCGACGACCTGGCACTGGGCGATCGCGGCGGCGGACGACCCGGACGCGACGTACCTCGGCACCATCGATCTGCGGCCCACCGGACGGGAGTCGGCGGAGACCGGCTTCGCGCTGCACCCGGACGGCCGGGGCCGCGGGTTCATGGCGCGGGCGCTGCGGCTCCTCCAGGGCTATGTCGCCGACCATCCCGAGCTGGGCATCGAGGTGATCCGGTGGCGCGCCGTCGTCGGCAACTGGGCGTCCCGTCGGGTGGCGTGGTCCTGCGGGTTCACCCACGAGGGCAGCCAGCGCGGGCTGCTGATGCAGGCCAGCGTTGACGGCGCGATCGTGCGGGATGCCGACGGGTGGGCGGCCTCCTGGCGGGTCGGCGAGCCGACGACGCCGCGGCACCCGTGGTACGTCGCGCCGGAGCTGCGCTGGCCGGGGCACGGCGCCGCACCGGTGCTGCGGGCCTGGGCCGACGAGGACGGAGCGGCGCTGGACGAGGTCACCGACGAGGTGGCGGATCGGTACCTCCCGGAGCTGGTGCCCACACGCACGACGTACGAGGCGTTCCTGCTCGACCGCCGCGAACGCGAGGCGAGCGGCACCGGCGTGGCCTGGGCGATCACCGACGGGCGCAGCGGGGCCGTGCTGGGCGGGATCCACCTGTTCGCGATCGACCACGGGAGACGGGCCGGCAACGGAACCATCGGGGTGTTCGTGCTGCCCGCCGCCCGGCACCAGGGGTTGTTCTACGCCCTCCGGCTCGTCCTGGACCATGCCTTCGCGCCGGTCGACGCGGGCGGCCTGGGGCTGGCGCGGGTGCGGGCCGACGCCGACGTCGCCAACACCGCCTCGGTGCGGACCATGCTGCGGCTGGGAATGACGTACGTCGGGATGACCCGCGAGGAACGTCCCGACACCCGGCCCGGCTTCGCCGGTGAGCGGGTCGACATGTGTCAGTTCGAGGTGCTGGCCGGCGACGACCGGGACGTCGTCGGGGAGTTCAACCGGCGCGGCTGGACACCGCCCAAGGCGGTCTGGTGTGAGGACGTGCAGCTGCGCGAGTTCGCCGAGTCGGATGCCCCGGCGGTGGCGCGGTTCATGCGGCACCCCGACTTCGGGCCCGAGCATCGTCCCGAGGCGAGCGAGGCCGACGCTCGGCGGTGGATCATCCGCGGCCTGGCCGGCAACTATCGGCGGTTCACGCTGCGCTGGGCGATCTGCCCGGAGCAGCCCGTCGCGGGGTTCGCGCCCGGCGAGCCGGTCGGGTACATCAGGGCCTTCGCGCTCGACGGGCGGCACTACTCGGGGGATGCGGAGATCGGGTACACGCTGCATCCGCACGCCCGCGGACGGGGGCTGGGAAAGGCGGCCGCACGGACGCTGGTCGGCTACCTGCTCACTCCCGCCGAGCGGGGCGGGTACGGCCTGCGCCGGGTCACGGCGATCACCACCCCCGAAAACCTCGCCTCCCAGAAGGTGTTGGCGGCGGCGGGGCTGACGCGGTGGTGGGTCGACCCGCGGGTCGTCGAAGCGGCGTCGTCCGGCGCGACGGGCCCGGCTCTCCAGGTCGAAGACCTCTCCCCCGATCGTTGGCGGTACGGCCGCCTTCACGACGACCCGGATCCCCCCGCCGGACGCCTGCACTGGTGGACCCCGTCCCTCACCGACAAAGGCCGCTCGCCAACAAGCGGCAACAGCGACCGTTCGTGACCTGCCCTTTTGGCACCATGGTGCTATCGGTGCAGGTCACGAACGGTCGCCCTGTGGACAAGTCGGGGGCGGGCCCGGTGCGAACCGTGGGAAACCCGTTCGGACCGGATCGGGGCGCTCGGCTACCCTGGTCAGGCCCCGGCCAATCCACGGCCGATCGGGCCCACATCTCGTGGCGCGCCGTTGCGCTCGCGTTCCCAGTTCCGCGTCGATGCCGCAGTCTCGGCGTACCAGCAGAGAGCCCCCTATGACCTCCCAGCGCACCGAAGCCGGCGTGCCTGCCCAACCAGCCGAGCATGATCACAAGGTGCTCTTCTGGCTGGTCGCGGCCGCGTTCGTGGTCATCCTCAACGAAACGATCATGACCACGGCGATCCCGCGGCTGATGGCGGACCTGCAGATCAGCGCGTCGGCCGCGCAGTGGCTCTCGACGGTGTTCATGCTGACCATGGCCGTGGTCATCCCGACGACCGGCTACCTGCTGCAGCGGCTCACCACGCGGACGGCATACACGCTCGCGATGGGCACCTTCTGCGCCGGTACCCTCCTGGCGGGGCTGGCTCCGTCCTTCGCCGTGCTGCTGATCGCGCGGGTCGTCCAGGCGGGCGGGACCGCGGTGATGATGCCGCTGCTCATGACCACCCTGATGCAGGTGGTGCACGAGCGCGACCGAGGCCGCGTGATGGGCAATGTGAGCCTGGCCATCTCGGTGGCGCCCGCGGTCGGACCCGCCGTGTCGGGGGTGATCCTGCAATGGCTGGCTTGGCGCTGGATCTTCCTGCTGGTGCTGCCGGTGGCGGGCGGGATCACCCTGCTGGGACTGCGCGGCCTGCGCAACGTCGGCGAGCCGTCGGCGGGGTCCCTCGATGTGACGAGCGTGCCGCTCGCGGCGGTGGGATTCGGGGCCCTGGTCTACGGGCTGTCCGAGGTCGGCGCGGCGCAGACCCGTGGCCTGGGCCTCGCCCTGCTGGGGGTCGGCGGGATCGGCATCGCCGGGTTCACCTGGCGCCAGTTGGCGCTCGCGCGGCGCGGCGGCAGCCCGTTGCTAGACGTCCGGGTCCTGCGGATCGGCACGTTCGCGCGGTCGATGGCGGCGATGGCGATCGCCTTCATGGCGCTGATGGGCGTGGTCATCGCGCTGACCCTGTTCATCCAGTCCGTGCTGGCGCAGCCGCCGCTGGTCGCCGGGCTCGTGGTGATGCCCGGTGGGATCGCGATGGGGCTGACGGCTCCGGCGGTGGGGCGGCTGCTGGATCGGTACGGCGCGCGGGTGCTGATGATCCCGGGGTCGCTGGTGCTGCTCGCCGCCCTGATCGGGCTGGCGGGGGTCGCGGCGCTGGGCACCGGTGCGCCGCTCGCGGCCGTCGTCGCGTTGCACATGCTGCTCTCGGTCGGGTTGGCCCTGCTGTTCACGCCGCTGTTCACGCTCGGGCTGGGGGCCGTTCCGCCGCACCTGTATTCGCACGGCTCGTCGGTGCTCGGGACGACCCAGCAGGTGGCCGGAGCGGTGGGCACCGCGGCGTTCGTGACCGTCCTGGCCGCCCTGGGCGCCGGCGCCGAGGGGTTCCGGTGGGCGTTCGGGGTGGGCGTCGGCCTCGCGGTGGTGACGTTCGCGCTGGTCCTGACGCTGCCGGCCCGCAACGAGCCCGCTGCCGAGGCGTCCGACGAGCACGACGCCGCGACCCGCTCGGGCGCGGCCGGGGTGGGTTCGCACTGATCCCGATTGGCCCCGAGTCGTCCGGCAACCCTGCGGCACAGCCCGTTATCGCCCGGCCTCGCAGGGGATTGTCGGCTGCGGACGTACAGTACTCGCCAAACTCGCGGCGCATATTCGGGCCTGTCGACATCGACGCAGGTCAGAGCCGTGTCGAAAGATGCCGTCAGCGTGTCAGAGCAAGTACTGTACGTCCGCAGCCGACAGCAAGCCCGCCCCTGGTACCCGCTGGCGACCAAATCCGGCCCAACCCCGGGAGGACGACGATGCCTGACCTGCCGACGTCGGTCGTGGCAGCGATCATCGAGCGAGGCGAGTGCGTGTTGGTGACACATCGCAGACCTGATCGCGTGGGGAATCTGGCGTGCTGGGACCCCGTGAGCGATCGAATCGCCGATGCGTCGCAGTTACGCCAGGAGGCGCTCGCGGTCTGGCTGCGGGCGCGGCGCACAGAGGGCCTCGAGCCCTCGCCGGAGCGGATCGCTCGAGTGCGGACCAAGCTGGCGGATCCGGATGCGCTGCTCGTTGTCGCGATGTCCGACAGCGCGGTGATAGGGATGGCTCTGGCAGAGCCGTTCGTCGGCAGCGGTTGCGACGGCCCCGCGGGCCACGTGTCGATGGTGTTCGTCGATCCCCGATATCGCCGCCGGGGCACGGGCCGGGCTCTGTTCGACGTCCTGCTGGCGTGCGGCTGGTCTCGCCTCAGCCTCTGGACGCGCGACGCCAATGACGCTGGCCGCGGCCTCTATGCCGCGGTCGGCTTCGCACCGACGGCCGACCACGGCCACACACCCGCTGGGGAGCCCATGACCCGTTGGCAGCGCGGGCCTGATGAGATCGCCCGTGTCGGTACACCTGTCGTGGCGTGACGGCAGCACGTAACGTGCGACGCATCGGCGATCTCGACAGCACCGGCCCCTAGCCGCCGGCACGCGATTACCCGAGGTCGCGAGAACCACCGGAAGAAGGGTGAGTCCGATGACGAGACCACTGCGGATGCGGGCGGCGGAGAGCGCGCTCGTGCTGATCGACTACCAGGAACGGCTGATGCCCGCCATCCATGACGGCGACGCCGTGCTGGCGCGGGCCGTGTTCCTGGCCAAAGTGGCGCGCGAACTCGACGTCCCGGTCATCGCCACCGCGCAGAACCCCGCCCGGCTCGGGCCCAACCTGGCGCCGCTCCCGGACTACCTCGACGAGACCGTCGAGAAGATGACCTTCGCCGGCTGCGGCCCTGACCTGGACGCGGCGCTGACCCGCCGGGACGCGAGCCGAGGCAGCACGGCCGAGATCGTCATCGGTGGGTGCGAGGCGCACGTGTGCTTGCTGCAGAGCGCACTCGGCCTCCTCGAGGCGGGGCGGCGAGTCTGGGTCGTCGCCGACGCGTGCGGCTCCCGCCGTACGACCGATCGGGATGCCGCCCTGGACCGGCTGCGGGTCGCCGGTGCGGGAATCGTCACCGCCGAGATGGTCGCCTTCGAGTGGCTGCAGACCGCAGCCCACCCCCGGTTCAAGGCCGTGTCGGCCCTCGTCAAGGCACTCTGACCGGGGGTCCGTTCCGGACCGTGCCCCGACGAAGGAGCCCACATGACGACGCTCGACCCGGTGCACCTGCAGATCGACGACGGGGTCGCCCAGATCACCCTCAACCGGCCCGAGGCGGGCAACAGCCTGACCGTCCCGCTGTGCCATCGGCTGGCCGTGGCCATCCGGGCCGCGGCCGACGACGCCACCGTGCGGGCCGTCGTCCTGGCCGGCGAGGGTGACCGGTTCTGCGCCGGCGGGGACGTGCGGGCCATGCAGGCGGCCACGGATCGGGCCGCCTTCGTCCGGGACCTCGTCGAGGCGGCGCACGGGGCCGTCCGGGAGCTGGCCCGGCTGGAGGTGCCCGTCCTCTGCGCGGTGCAGGGGGCCGCGGCCGGGGCCGGACTGTCCCTGGTGCTGCTCAGCGATCTGGTGGTCGCCTCCCCCGAGGCGCGCTTCACCACCGCGTACGCCGCGATCGGGCTGAGCCCGGACTGCGGCCTATCCTGGCTGCTGCCGCGCGCGATCGGTACCCAGCGGGCCCTCGACTGGACCCTGCGTCCCCGCGCAGCATCCGCACCGCAGGCGCTCGACCTCGGCATCATCACCGCCGTGGTCGACGGCTCATCCCGCGAGACGGCACTGGCCTGGGCCCGTGACCTGGTCGCCCAAGCCCCGACCGCCGCGGGCAACGTCAGGACGCTGATCCGGAGCTCCTACGGCACCGGTTTCGAGGAGCACCTGGGCCGGGAGGCCGAGGCGATCGTGCGAGCCGCCGCCTCCCCCGAGGCGGGCCGGTTGATCTCGGCCTTCGGGGCGGCGCCGACCGGCCGGAACTAGCGCCGACGGCGCCGACCCGACGGCTGCCCGCCTCATGCGCCGACCACCCCGTCGAGCCGCAAGAACGTCGCGAGCAGTGCCAGCTCCGCCGCCAGCTCCGCCGGCGCATCCGGACGACGTCGCAGCGCCCCACCCTCCCAGTGCGCCGGCCCCGCCCGCAGCACCCCCGCGGCTCGGTCGGCCTTGACATCCACCCGCCCCACCAGGCGATCCCCCAGCAGGAACGGCATCACGTAATAGCCGTAGACCCGCTTCGCCGCCGGCGTGTAGAACTCCAGCCGATAGTCGAACCCGAACAGCGCCGCCGTCCGCTCGCGCTGCCAGACCAGGGAGTCGAACGGGCTGAGCAGGGCCCGCGCGCGGGGCGCCCGCGTGGGGATGCGGGCGTCGCGGTGCAGGTACGCCGGGGCCCGCCAGCCGCTCACCCGAGCCGGCAGCAACACGCCCTCGGCCACCAGTCGCGCGATGGCGGGCCGCGCCTGGGTGACCGAGAGCCGCGCGTAATCCCGCAAGCACCGCTCGCTGCCCACGCCATGGGCCCGGGCGCCCAGCTCGACGAGCGCCGCCAGCGCGTCGTCGTCGGACATCGGCGCCGACCCCAGCGGCCCGCTATCCACCACCTCCGCCGGGAGGACCGCGGCCGGCACTGCATACCGCCGTTCGAATTGAGCCGTCCGCCCCGCGCTGCTGAGCCGGCCACCCCAGAACAGGTGCTCGAGGGCGGCCTTGACCAGCGACCAGTTCCAGCCCCATTCCTTGGCCCGCGCCGGCTCGTCGTGCGCCAGCGCCGCCTCGCACTCCCGGGAGGTCATCGGGCCGCGCGCGGCGATCTCGGCATACACCGAATCCACCAGACCGGGTCGCTCGGCGGCGATCTTCTGCATCCACCCCCACGAGTCCTCGTGGGCCCGGCGCATCCGGAAGCCGAACAACGGCCAGGACTCGAGAGGAATCAGGGAGGCCTCGTGCGCCCAGTACTCGACCAGATGCCGCCAGACCCGGCCGCCGCCGGCAGCTGGGCCATCGCGTGGGCCATCGCGAGGACCATCGCGAGGGCCATCGCGCAGACCATCGAGCAGGGTCGGGTCGTACGGTCCCAGCCGCGCGTAGAACGGCAGGTAGTGGCTTCGCGCCACGACGTTGACGCTGTCGATCTGCACGATCCCGAGCCGGTCGGCCACGGCCCGCAGGTGCGCCGCCCGCACCGGCCCGGCGGACTCGCGCCGGGACCCGAAGCCCTGCGCCGCCAGCGCGATCCGGCGGGCCTGGGCCGGGCTCAGCTCGATCGCGGCCAGCCCGTCGGGACCGGGCGGACCGGACGGACCGGACGACGGCCCAGGTCTGACCGACCCGGCCCGGCTCCTCGAGGTCACCGCCGCAGCCCGGGTCCCGGGTCGCCGTGGTCGTCGACGAGGCGTTCCCGTACGGCGTACATGGCCGCCTCCACCCGGCTGTGCAGCTGTAGCTTCTCCAGGATCGAGCGCACGTGGTTCTTGACCGTGTTCTCCGAGATGAACAGCGTCTTGGCGATCTCCCGGTTGCCCATCCCGCGGGCGACGTGGACCAGCACCTCGCGCTCCCGCTCGGTGAGCCGCGCACCGCTGCTCTCGGGGTCGTCGTCGTGTCGCGCCAAGGACGCGAACTGCCGCATCAGGCTCGCCGCCATCGTCGGGGACACCAGCGACCCGCCCGAACGCAGCGTGCGGATGCCGGAGACGACCTCCTCGGGGGGGACGTCCTTGAGCAGGTAGCCGTTCGCGCCGGCGCGCACGGCGTCGAACAGGTCCTGCTCGTCGTCGCTGGTGGTGAGGATGACGATCTGAATCTGTGGGTATTTGGCCTTGATCGCCTCGCAGGCCTCGATGCCATTCATCCGTGGCATCCGCACATCCATGATCACCACGTCGGGGCGGTGTTCGTCGACGGCCGCGAGGGCTCCCTGGCCGCTGTCGGCCTCGGCAACGACCTCGATGTCGGGCTCGGAGGAGAGCACCAGGTCCAACCCGCGGCGGTAGAGCACGTGGTCGTCGACGATCACCACGCGGGTCGGCGCGCCGTCGATGGGCTCCGGCTGCCCCTCCATGGCGCGGTTCACCCGGCCATCATGACACGTCCCGACCGCCGGGCCAGGCAGATCGACCGGTAGGCGCACGCGACGGCGGCCCGGTCCGTCGGGACCGGGCCGCCGTCCTGCGGGTGGACCGCCTCACGCCGCGTCGGTCGGCACCTCCAACGCGATGACGCCGTAGTCCCAGCCGCGGCGCCGATAAACCACGCTCGGGCGCGTCGAGTCCTTGTCGATGAACAGGTAGAAGTCGTGGCCGACCAGCTCCATCTCGAAGAGCGCCTGGTCCAGGCTCATCGGGGCCGCCGCATGCACCTTCTCGCGGACCTGCACGGGCATGTCGCCCTGCGCGCCGAGCTTCTCCTCCAGTTCGCTGCGCGGCTCCTCCTGCTCGACCTCGACAGGCTCCGGCACCGGGGCGAACGTCGCGACGTCGACGGGGGGCTCGTCCGTGCCGCGGCCGCGACGGCGCACCTTGCGCTTGTCACCGGCCCGGCGCAGCCGCTCGGCCAGCTTCTGCAGGGCCAGGTCCATCGCGGTGTATTTGTCGTCGCTGAACGCCTCCGCGCGGATCACCGGGCCCTTGGCGATGCAGGTGATCTCGACGCGTTCACTCCCCTTCGGTGCAGCCTTGCTGGTCTCGTGACTGACGACGACGTCGACCCGCTGGGTGCGCGGGGCGTATTGCTCGACCTTGGTCAGCTTGTCGCCGAGTACCTGCCGAAAGCGATCCGAGATTTGGATGTGACGGCCGGTGACGGTGATCTCCATGGGGACCTCCAGTGGGGAAGTGTGCAAACAGACAACGTGCGAGCTGGCTGATCCGTGCCGGGCATTCCCCCTTCGCGGGTCACGGGGAGCAGCAGAACGCCCCGCGTCACCAGCCCATCGGACCGGTCGCGAGGCGTGCTCCCATGACCTGATCGTAGTTCGTTTCGAGCCGTCTGACCAGCCTGTTCGCGATAATGACCGGCGCCAGGTGGGGACCGAGTAGGGACCGAGTAGGGACCGAGTAGGGACCGAGTAGGGAGCGAGTGGGAACCGACCGAGCCTGTCCGACGCGGGGGGCACGGTCATCGAGCGCAGCCGGGCGCCACGAGGCGGCGACGCGTGGTGGCCGCGATGCACGCCGCCGTCACGCTGCGGGCCCCGGCCGCACGCAGCGCCCGGGTGGCCTCGCACAGGGTGGCCCCGGTGGTCACGACATCGTCGAGCAGGACGACGTCCGCGCCGGCCAGGTCGCAGGTCGCGACGAAGGCACCGGCCAGGTTGGCGGCGCGCTCCGCGATGGTCAGTCCCGCCGAGTCGGCGAGGACCCGCCGCGTCGTCAGCGCCGAGGGCTGGGCCCGCAGCTCGGCGGCGGACCGCGCCGCCCCGTGCAGCAGGGTGAGCAGCGGCGCGTCCCCGCGGCGGCGCCGGGCCTGCGCGGTGGTCGGCACCGGGACAAGCAGCGACCCCGGCGTCGGGTGACTGGTCTGCACCGCCTCGCCCAGCAACCGGGCCAGGGGCCGGGCGAGATCGCGGCGGCCGTCGTCCTTGTACGCCGCGAGGGCGGACCGCAACGGGCCCTCGTACGGCGCCGCCGCCCAGGTCGGCGGGAAGTCGTCCGGGCAGGGACTCGGCCGGACGGGGCGCGGGGCTCCCCAGGCCGTGGCCACCTCGGCTTGGCAGGTCCGGCACCAGCCGACGCCGGGGCGGGCACAGCCGGCGCAGCAGACCGGCAGGCCGAGCTCCAGGGCCGCCGTGATCGCGTCGTGCCATCGCATGGGGGCAGCCTGGCGGTCGGCGGGTCCGCGGCGCCGTGCGGGCCGCGCCGCCTGGGGACGACCCGCCGCGGCGCGTCGGGGTGTGGATGAAGCGGCCGCCGGCCTTCGGCCGGGGCCGGCTGAGGGACTCCGGGCGCTCGCAAGCTCCTGGGGCTCAGGGCACCACGGCGTCCGTGACCGCCACCGGGTCCTGCCAGTTCACCGCCACGGAGGCGAAGAGTCCCGCCCCCGCCACGATGCCGATCCGGCCGCCGCCGAGCGGGATGATCGTCTGGGCCCCCGGGATGGCGGGCAGCTCGGAGCCTTCGGTCCGGCCGTCCAACTCCACCGACGTCGCCCGGACGTCCTGGGCCGCCGACACCCGCCCGAGCACAGAGAGGCGGTACGCCGAGGTCCAGGTGAGATCCGTCGCGTCGATGACCTGGGCCCCGACCGTCAGCGGCTCGGTCAGCCCGACCGCGCGCTGGTCCTGGCCCCGCAGCACCCCGGCGACCCCGATCCGGATCCGACCGTCGGAACCTCGCAGCAGCAGCGCCACGCGCTGGGCGTCGGGGGCCACCTTGAGGGCGACGACCCGCTGCGCACCCAGCCATGGGGTGTTCAGCGGCCGAGGTTCGGCGCGGCCGATCTCGCCGCGGGTGTCGATGACCCAGATCGTCGGCGCTCCCGCGGCGCCCACCCCGGCGAGCCAGAGCCCCTGATGGGTGTCGAAGGCGGGTCGCACCAGATCGGTGCCGAACGGCGTCTGCTGCGCGGACTGGCCGGTGGCGGGCGACTCCCCGCTCTGGCGGAACCGGTAGAGAGCGGTGCCGTCCCCCGTGACGGCGGCGAGTTCGCGCAGATCCGGCGCGACGGCCAGCTTGGAGTAGTTCGGGTTGACCCGGGGCAGCTGCGGCCCGCTCTGCCCGGCGTCGGCCTTGCGCAGATCGGCGGGCCGGACGGCCCACAACCGGTCGCCGTTGCGCAGCACCACCCACGCGGGTTCGGGGCCCTGCGCCCGCTCGAATCCGAGCGAGCTCAGGTCGTAGGGCGGGCCGGCCACTCCGACTGGATCCAGCGGGCTGCCCTCGGCTTGCAGCGCAACTCCCGCCACCCCGGTGGCCTGGGTCATCGTCACGATCGACTGGGCCAGCGCCGCCCGGCGCTCTTCGGCTCCGCTGGTCACGGCGGCCGCCGTGAGATCGAGCCGCGCCGTGCCGCTGCGGACCGTCACGGAGTCCACCGAGAGCTTGGTGTTCGTGGGGAAACCCGTGACCACGGCGCCTTGGAGGTAGCCGGGGATCGGGGCCAGCTGGGCCCGCGCCAGCGCCGTCGGCAGGCCGCTGGTGATCGGGAAGAAGCGCCGGTCCGGGATGAGGGTCCGCGCGATCGGCGAGGCATAGGCGACGGTGAACGGCTGGTAGGACTTGTTGAAGTAGAACAGGTCGAGCCACAGCCCGAAGTCCTCGGGGAGCCGGGAGATCCGCCATTCGCCATCCACTCGGCTCACGGTGATGTCGACCGAGCGGGGTACGGCGCCGGGTAGCTCGGCGTAGCGTCCGGTGGCGTCCAGGGTGGCCACCTCCCGGGCGGTGGCCCGCACGGTGGCAACGCGCTCGTCGGAGGCCACTATCGTCGTCGCCACGGTGGTGTAGATCAACGCGGCCCGCGACCCCGGGGCCCAGCCCTCCGAGACCGCGGGGGTGAGGAACTCCCGGGCGGGCCGATAGTCCTGGCTGACGGGCGGACCGGAGAGCCGGTCGTCGTCGCTGAGCGCGGACCCGGCGACGAGAAATCCGCGCACGATCGCCTCGGGGCTGGCGCCCGGCATCGGGGTGGCGGGTCGCATCCGGACCGGCGTCGGCAACGCCGGCGCCAAGGAGTCGCCCGGCATGACGTCGCTGCTCCGGGGCAACCCCGAGCAGGCGGCCAGGCCGAGCGCGAGGACCCCGACCAGCGCGGTGGCACGCACCCCCCGCGCCCTCGCCCGAGCTGCGGACCGCCGGCTCACGGGCGGTCCCCCCCCGGTACGCCGTCCAGCTCGGGATCCAGCACCCCAGCAAGGTGCGGATCCACGCCGTCCAGCTCGGAATCGACGACGCCGTCCAGCTCGGGATCGACGACGCCGTCCAGCTCCGGATCGACGACGCCGTCCACCTGGGGCGCTGCCGTGGGAGCGCCCTCGCCCGGGTCGCCGGGCGGGCCGCCGGCCGCCGGGGGCGGCACCGGGGTGCTGGCGGTCGGGTCGACGGTGGCCTTGATCGGCTCCCCCACCGGCACCCCGTTCTCGCCGAGCTCCGCCGGGCTGGGGTCGGTCAACGGCAGCGGCGAATAGCCGATCGGTCGGCCGGCGACCCGGGGCAGGGTGAGCCGGAACCGCGAGCCGACGCCCGGCTCGCCCCACGCCTGCAGCGACCCGTCGTGGAGTCGGGCGTCTTCCAGGGCGATGGCCAGCCCGAGGCCGGTGCCACCCGTGGTCCGTTTGCGAGCCGGATCGCCGCGCCAGAATCGGGTGAAGACCAGGTCGGGCTCGCCGGGGCGCAGCCCCACGCCGAAGTCGCGCACGGCCACGGCGATCGCGGCGTCATTGCTGCCGAACTCGATCCGGACCGGGCGCCCCTCGCCGTGTTCCAACGCGTTGATCACCAGATTGCGGACGATGCGTTCGACCCGACGCGGGTCCATCTCCGCGCGGATCGGTTCCTCGGCGCCCACCAGCGTGATCGAACTGCCCTTGTAGCGGGCCAGGCCCATGACTCCGGTCAGCACCCGATCGACGACGTCGCGCAGGTCGACGGTCTCCCGGTCCAGGGACGCGGCGCCGGCGTCGATGCGGCTGATCTCGAGCAGATCGGCCAGCAACTCATCGAAGCGCTCGACCTCGCCGTAGAGGATCTCGGTGGACCGCTCCGAGACCGGCGGGAAGGTCTGCCGCTCGTCGTAGATCACCTCCGCCGCCATCCGGATGGTCGTCAGCGGCGTGCGCAGCTCGTGCGAGACGTCGGAGACGAACCGCTGCTGCAGGGCTGAGAGATCCTCCAGCCGGGAGATGTGTGCCTGCAGGGCGTCGGCCATCCCGTTGAACGCGGTGGCGAGCTTGGCGAGGTCGTCCTCGCCCTTGATGTCGAGTCGCTCGTTGAGACGGCCGTTGGCCAGCCGTTCGGCGACCACCGCGGCCTCCCGAACCGGGTCGACGACCAGGCGCGTGACCAGGTGCGCGATGAGCCCCACGAGGACGGCGAAGATGACCACGCCGAGGAGGAAGGTGCGCATCACCATCGCGAGGATCTGCTGCTGCCGCTCCATCGGATAGATGTAGTACAGCTCGTACGGACCGGCCTCCGGCACCTGGACGATGGAGCCGACGACGATGGCGGGCACGAGGTCACCACCGCGGGGCACGGTGACGATCTGCACCTGCTGGACCCGGGCATTCTTGGCGAGTTCGTCGCGCATCTTCGGGGTGACCGCCGGCTCGATCCCGGTCTCGGTCTCCAGCGTGGGCAACACGATGTCGCGGACGTCGTTGGTCAGTGCCCGCATCAGCAGCAGCTTGCGGACGCCCTCCGCGCTCTCGGTCTCCTGCCGCTTGACCACGTCGTAGCTGATCTGGCGCAGGCTGTCGGCGTCGAGCTTGTCGGTCTTGTCGAGCGCCTCCTGGATCTGGGCGGTGCCCTTGGCCGCCTCCTCCTTGGCGATCCGCAGCCGGTCGTCGACCAGGCCTTCGGCGATGCGTTGGTAGAGGAACGTCTGCAGCAGCCCCATCACAATCAGGCACAGCACGACCGTGGCGACGACCACCCGAAATTGCAGGCTGTGCCGCCACCACCGCACCAGGAATCGCGCAAACCGGGTGGCCCCGCGGGCGATCGCCACCGTCGCCCGGCGGACACTGCGGCGACCGATCCGGCCGGCCCACCGTGCGGCGTCCAGCACGTCACGACCGACCCGGCGCATGAGCGGCGGCATGTCAGCTCGGGCCGGCTTTATACCCCACGCCGCGTACGGTGACCACGATCTCGGGGTGCTCGGGGTCCTTCTCGATCTTGCTGCGCAGCCGTTGCACGTGGACGTTGACCAGGCGGGTGTCCCCGGCGTGCCGGTAGCCCCAGACCTGCTCGAGCAGCACTTCCCGGCTGAAGACCTGCCAGGGCTTGCGGGCGAGCGCGACGAGCAGCTCGAACTCCAGCGGGGTCAGCGGCACGATCCGGCCGGCCCGCTTGACGCTGTGCCCGGCGACGTCGATGACCAGGTCGCCGATCGTGAGCCGCTCCGGCTCGGGGTCCTCCCCGCGCCTCAGCCGCGCCCGCACCCGGGCGATCAACTCCTGCGGCTTGAACGGCTTGAGCACGTAGTCGTCCGCACCCGATTCCAGGCCCACGACGACGTCGATGGTGTCGGTCCGCGCCGACAGCATCACGATGGGGACGACGGAATCGGCGCGGATCCGGCGGCACACCTCGATGCCGTCCATGCCGGGGAGCATGACATCGAGCAGCACCAGGTCCGGCTTCGCGTCGCGCACGGCCTCCAGGCCGGAGGGTCCGTCGGCTCGGTGGATGACCTCCAGGCCCTCGGCGCGAAGGACGATGCCGAGCATCTCTGCCAGGGCCAGGTCGTCGTCGACGACGAGCACCCGTGCCTTCATGTCCGCTACCCCTCACTGCCGGCTGACCCTGGGAATCCTACCCGGGGGTCTCCTCGGGGTGATCGAGCGCCGCGCGGGGCAGGCTGAAGCCTCAGTAGCGGTAGTGCTCCGGCTTGTACGGACCCTCGACGTCCACCCCCAGGTATTCGGCCTGGTTCTTGGTCAGCTGGGTCAGCCGGGCCCCGAGCGCGTCCAGGTGCAGCCGGGCCACCTTCTCGTCGAGGTGCTTGGGCAGCGTGTGCACCCCGAGCGGGTAGTCGGCGGTCTTGGTGAACAGCTCGATCTGCGCGATGGTCTGGTTGGCGAAGCTGTTGCTCATGACGAAGCTCGGATGCCCGGTCGCATTGCCCAGGTTGAGCAGGCGTCCCTCGGACAGCACGATGATCGAGCGGCCCGCGGGCTGGCCGGCGGGGCCCTCCTGCTCGAACGTCCACTCGTGCACCTGCGGCTTGATCTCGGTCTTCGTCACGCCGGCCTGCCGGGCCAGGCCGGCCATGTCGATCTCGTTGTCGAAGTGGCCGATGTTGCCGACGATGGCCTTGTTCTTCATCGCGGCCATGTGCTCGGGCCGGATCACGTCGTAGCAGCCCGTCGTCGTGATGAAGATGTCGCCCTGCTCGACGACGTCCTCCAGCTGCGCCACCTGGTAGCCCTCCATCGCGGCCTGCAGCGCGCAGATCGGGTCGATCTCGGTGACGATGACGCGGGCGCCCTGGCCACGCAGGGAGTCGGCACAACCCTTGCCCACGTCGCCGTACCCGCAGACGACGGCCGTCTTGCCGCCGATCAGGGTGTCGGTGGCCCGGTTGATGCCGTCGATCAAGGAGTGCCGGCAGCCGTATTTGTTGTCGAACTTGGACTTGGTGACCGAGTCGTTGACGTTGATCGCCGGGAAGAGCAGCTCGCCCCGCTCGAAGAGCTGGTAGAGCCGGTGTACGCCGGTGGTGGTCTCCTCGGTGACGCCCTTGATCTGCTCGGCGACCCGCGTCCACACCGTCGGGTCTTCGGCCAGCGTGCGGCGTACCAGCGCTTTGAAGACCCCGAACTCCTCCGAATCGTCCTCGGTCGTCTCGGGCACCCGGCCGTCGGCCTCCCAGGCCTTGCCGTGGTGCACCAGCATCGTGGCGTCGCCGCCGTCGTCGAGGATCATGTTCGGGTACGTCGCAGCGCCGTCGGGCCCCGCCGGCCAGCGCAGGATCTGCTCGGTGCAATCCCAGTATTCGGGCAGGGTCTCGCCCTTCCAGGCGAACACCGGCACGCCCTGCGGGTTCTCGGCCGTCCCGTTCGGGCCCACCACCACGGCGGCGGCGGCCTCGTCCTGGGTGGAGTAGATGTTGCAGGAGGCCCACCGCACCTGCGCCCCGAGCGCCACCAGCGTCTCGATCAGGACCGCGGTCTGCACCGTCATGTGCAGCGACCCCGCGATGCGGGCACCGGCCAGCGGCTGGGCGGCCGCGTATTCCTCGCGGATCGCCATCAGGCCGGGCATCTCGTGCTCGGCGAGGCGGATCTGGTGCCGGCCGGCCGTAGCCAGCCCGAGGTCCTTGACCTTGTAGTCGAACACGTGCGGGTCCTTCGGGTCGGGAGAGGCGCCGGGAAAGGCGCCACTGCTCAGGGTAACCCGGCGGCGGCCACCCCGAATCCCGCGCCGGTTCGCCACGGGCGGCGGCGCACCGCGACAATGGACCCGCATCATGCGAGGCGGCCCGCTCGGCCCCTCGGTGTCGACCCGAAAGGACGGACCATGGCCGGTGGACTCGTCGCCCTGTTGGACGACATCGCCGCCTTGGCGAAGCTGGCCGCCGCCTCCATCGACGACGTCGGGGCCGCCGCGGGTCGCGCCAGCGCCAAGGCCGCCGGGGTGGTCGTCGACGACACCGCGGTCACGCCGCGCTATGTCACCGGCTTCACCGCGGACCGCGAACTGCCGATGATCAAGCGCATCGCGCTGGGGTCGCTGCGCAACAAGCTGTTGTTCATCCTGCCGGGCGCATTGCTGCTGTCCCAGTTCGCGCCGTGGTTGCTCACCCCGATCCTGATGCTGGGCGGGACCTACCTGAGCTTCGAGGGGGCCGAGAAGCTCTGGGAGAAGATCGCCGGGCACGGCGAACACCAGCCCACCCCGGCGGCGGAGCGCGGTGCCGAGCAGGAGGAGCAGATGGTGGCCGGCGCCATCCGCACCGACTTCATCCTCTCCGCCGAGATCATGGTCATCGCGCTCAACGAGGTGGCCGCCGAGGCGCTGCTGCCCCGGGCGATCATCCTGGTCGTGGTGGCCATCGTCATCACGATCGGGGTGTACGGCGTGGTCGCGCTCATCGTGAAGATGGACGACATCGGCCTGCACCTGAGCGGCCGTCAGTCGCCGGCCGCGCAGCGCGTCGGTGAGCTGCTCGTCAAGGGGATGCCCAAGCTGCTGGCCGGGCTGGCCACCGTCGGCGTGGTCGCCATGCTGTGGGTCGGCGGCCACATCCTGCTGGTCGGCGCCGACACGCTCGGCTGGCACGCGCCGTACTCGCTCGTCCACCACGCGGAGTTGGCCGTCGCCGGCGCCACGGGTGCGCTGGGTGGCTTCCTCGGCTGGCTCACCAACACGCTGGGGTCGGCGCTGGTGGGCCTGATCGTCGGCGCGGTGGTCGTGGCGATCGCGCACGTGATCCCGCGCCGCACGAAGGATGCCTCGCCGTCGCACTGATGCCGCACTGATGGCGCACTGATGAGCTGAGCGGGCCCGTCAGCTGACCGGTGCGGCGTAGGCGATCACGTTGTCGCGGTAGGTGTTCCCGGCCGGGGTGCGCAGCAGCGGACCGCCGCAGGTGACGATCGCCAACTGCCGCGGCCCGGTCGCCGGGAAGTCCGGCAGGTCGTCCTTGGCCCGCACCACCAGGGCGTCGATCCGCCAGGTCCGGGTACGGCCCGCGCCGTCGGTGGTCACGACCAGAGCGCCGGGTTCGATCCGGTGCAGGCCCGCCAGGGCGCCGTCGCCGAGCCCCGCCACGCTGACGTGTCCGGCCAGCAACGTCGTACCGCGGCTCGCGCCGAGCGGCGGTCCCTCCTGCCACCAGCCCACGGTCGCCGGGTCGCCGGGGATGACGAGCTCACCCCCGGCGCCGACGGGCTCCGCCACCAGGGGCGCGTCGACGCCCAGACTGGGGATGCCGAGCCGGTTCGGGCCGTACGCCGGGTGGGCCGGCGACGCGACCGGGGTCGCGGGCTCCGCGGTGTCGGCGCGGCGGTGGTCGAAGGGCAGGGCCGGCAGGGGCGCGCCGGAGGGCGGCTCGGGATGTACGCCGTGCCACAGCAGCACCCCGCCGGCCACCGCCAGAACCACCAGGACGACGCGGACCAGCCCCGAGGCCAGCCCGACCCGTGGCGAGCTCAGCCGTTCGAGCGACGCCGCGACGCCGCGATCAAGCCGGCGCCGGATCCGGCGATGAGCACGATCCCGCCGCCCACGAGCAGCGCCTGCGGCCCTTCCTCAGCGGCGATACCGGTATTGACGCCGGTCACGCGAGTCCCGGTGGTCGCCGCGCCGCCGTTGCCGGAGCCCGCACCGACCGCCGGTGGGGTGGTCGTCGTAGTCGTCGAGGTGCCCGGTTGAACCGGCGGGGTCGTCGTGGTCGTCGAGGTGCCCGGCTCCACCGGCGGGCGAGTGGCCGAGCTGGTCGTGCTGCTCGAGGTGGTGCTGGACGAGGTCGTCGTTGACGAGGTCGTCGTTGACGAGGTCGTGGTGGACGAGGTCGGCACGCTGGTCCCGGTGGCGACGGGCGGCGCGGTCACCGTCACCGTTCCGCCGGGAACGGGGTAGACGACCGTTTCGGTCGCGGTGACCGTGCTGGTCACCGTCTGAGTGACGGTCCCGGTTCCGGTCCCGGGAGCCGTTGTCGGAGTTCCCGGGGAAGTCGTGGTGGTAGCCGTGCCGGTCGTCGGCGGGGTCGCCGTACCCGTCGGGGTGGACCCATCGGTCGGGGTGCCAGTGCCGGTCGTGGTGCTGGTGGTGGAGCCGGTCGGCGTACCGGTGCCCGTGTCGGTCGGCGTACCGGTCCCCGTGTCGGTCGGCGTGGTCGATGACGTGGTGGTCGACGGGGTCGTGGTCGAGGTGTCGGTCGGCGTACCGGTTCCCGTGTCGGTCGGCGTACCGGTGCTCGGGCTCGTGGTGGACGTGGTCGGCGACGTGGTGGCCGACGTCGTCGTCGAGGTGGCAGACCCGGTGCCCTGGCCGCCGGCCCCGGCGACCACGGTGGTGACCGGAATCGACCCGCCGCCGACGGCGACGGAACCGGAGTTGGTGTAGGCGTTCAGCGTGGTGTCGGTCACTCGGGACCGCCCCAGCAGCATGAACACCTTTCCGACGTCGGCGGAGGTGGGCACGACCTGCACGACCGCCTTGCTGTCGGAGCACTCGAGCACGTTCATCCGGTTCGCGGGCACGAAGGCCGTGCCGACGAGCGCACCGCCGATGTTGGCGGTCCCGGACCACAGCGTGAACGAGGCGCAGTTGATCGCCTGGCCGGGGCCGGGGGTGTCGGTGAAGGTGACCGGCGAGGGACCGGTGACCCGCGGGCCGGTGATCGACCACAGCAGCTTGTCCTCGGCGGGAACGCCGGGGCTGTCCGGCGGGAGCCACTTGGCCCACTTCGTGGCGGTCGTCGAATAGTCGTTCTGCGGCAGGACCCCGACGGTGATCTGGTCCCGGAAGATCGTGCCGTCGGCCGTGAAGACCAGGTCGTGCGGGCCGGGCTGGACCGAACGGCTGAGCTCGACGGTGAAATACGCCGACCCGTTCACCCCTGTGTGCGACTCGGCGTAATCGGTCACGGTGAAGGTCACCACCCGGCCCACGACGGAGGCATTCGCGACCACGGCCCCCGGGCCGGGCTGCGTCGCATCACGCAGCGCGAAATCGGTGCCCCCCAGCACCGACAGCTCGCTCGGCAGGGTCAACGAGAAGGTGTCCCCGGCCCGGGTCCCGTCGGGAACGCGCCAGGTGAGGTCCAGCGTCATCCCCGAGCCGACGGTCGTCGAGGTTTGCCGGATGGAGACATTGGTGATCGCCTGGGGCACGACGGCGGCGCTGGACCACAGCCCGGGGACGGCGATGGTCAGGCCGGCTGCGGCGGCGCCGGCCAGGATCCGGGACAGCGGAAGGCGCAGCCTGGTGGGACGCGGAGGGGTCATCGACGTTCTTTCGCTCGGCCGGCGGCGCGCGCGGGAGGGCCAGGGGCACCGGACCGCCGGTAGTACACGGCGGTCTCGAGGGGGGCCGAGACAGCCTGGACGCTAGCTACCATAACTCCTAGAACGGCCCATGACTGACACCTGACCAAACGCAGTCATTCGCGTCGAGCCTAGTCTCACCTGCGAATTCCCGGGAGACTCCTGGTCGGTCATCCTGGACGACGGTCCAGGATTATGACACTGCGGGCCTGGTGACACCCGTTCCGGGCGGTTAGGGTCGGCTCACGCCCTCGCCCTCGACCGGCATCTCCAGCACCTCGGAGGCCGCCGTCAGCTCGAGCCCGAGCAGCGCGTTCTCCAGGACCTCGGCCAGCGCGGGATGGATCCAGTACTGGCCGCGCGCGACCTGCTGCACCGTCGCGCCCAGGGACATGGCCTGGATCGCCGGCTGGATCAGCGTCGAGGCCTCCGCCCCGAGGACGTGCGCGCCCAGCAGCCGACCCGTGCGCGGGTCGGCGAGCAGCTTGCAGAACCCCTCGGTGTCCTCCATGGCCCAGCCGTACGCCGTGTCGCCGTACCGCTGGACCTTGCTCACGTACGGCGTACCGGCCTCGATCAGGTCCCGCTCGGTCGCCCCCACCGAGGCGATCTGCGGGGAGGTGAACACCGCCGACGGCACGAACCGGTGGTCGAAGGACTTCAGCTCGTCCGGGTGGGCGAGATTGTGGGCCACCACCCGCGCCTCGTGGTTGGCGACGTGCTTGAGCTGGTAGGGCGAGCTGACGTCGCCCAGGGCCCACACGCCCGGCGCGCCTGTGCGGCCGTGGCCGTCGACCACGACCCGTCCGTCCGGGTGGACCTGCACCCCGGCGGCGGCGAGGTTCAGGTCCGGGGTGTTCGGGGAGCGTCCGGTCGCGACGAGCAGGACCTCCCCGGTGACGACCTCGCCCGAGGTCAGCGTCACCGCGACGCCGTCCTGGTGCGCCGCCACCTGCGCCGGCTGCACCCCCAGGTGGACGTCCCAGCGGCGCTGCGCGCCCGCCGTGAACGCCGCCGAGATCGCGTCGTCCTCCACCCGCAGCAGGGCCGGCCCGCGGACGATGAGGCTGACCCGCGCGCCCAGGGCCGAGAAGACGTGCGCGAACTCGGCCGCGATGAACCCGCCGCCGACGATGACGACGGAGCTGGGCAGCCGCTCCAGGCGCATCACCGTGTCGGAGGTGTGGAACGGTACGCCGCAGTCGCGGATCACCTCCGGCACGACGGCTGAGGACCCGGCCGCGATCACGATCTGGTCCGCCGTCAGCGCCGTCTCGAGGCCCCCGGCGTCGCGGATGGCCAGCTCGCGGGGCCCGGTGAATCGGGCCCTCCCCTGGTAGACGCGGGTGTTGGCGCCGCTGCGGCGGTAGTCGAGCCCGCCCCCGGAGATCGGGTCGATCCGGCCGAAGACGCGGTCCCGGATCGCGGGCCAGTCGACCCCGTCGAGGTGGGCCTCGACGCCGTACCGGCCCGACTCGCGCACGGTCTGGGCGACCTCGGCCGCGTAGACGAACATCTTGGTCGGGATGCAGCCCACGTTGAGGCAGGTCCCGCCGAACACCCCCGACTCGACGACGGCGACCTGCTTGTCGTCGAAGTCCGGCGTGATCAGGGAGTTGCCGGATCCGGATCCGATGATGGCGAGGTCGACGTGGTCCACGCCCTGGAGGATAGCCCGGGGCCGCCGGTGTGCCAGCGGGCATGGGTCAGCGGCGACGGGTCAGCGGCGACGGGTCAGCGGTGACGGCTCAGCGGCGGGTGTGGTCGCGCAGCTCGGCGATGTGCCGGGACACGGCCGGGTCCATCCCCAGCCCGATGGCCAGGTAGGTCGCCAGATAATCGGTCGTCGCCATCAGCCCGGCCAGGCGCACTAGCGGGGGTCCCGGGTCGGCCTGCACGGTGAGCACCCGCACCCCCGCGTCCTGGGCCGTGGCGACCACTCCGTCCACCAGCGCGGCCCGATCGGCGTCCTCCGGGCTCTCGATCGGGCCGGCGGCGTCGCGCAGCAGGAGCAGGCCGAGCTGCGGCTGCGCGGGTCCGTCCAGGAAGGGGTCGGCGAAGATGTCCCGCTCGCGCGGCAGGCCGGTCACGCCCTGGCCGCCGCCGGCGGTGAAGGGCCCGTCGAAGGTCGCGACCACCTGGGAGGCGGCATCGGGCAGGACGCCGTACGTCGCGGGCACCCGCGCCGTACGGGCCAGCATCGAGGAGGCGCGCATCGCGGCGACGCCGCCCAGGTCGCCCTCCCCCAGCACCACCGGCACCGTCTCGGCGAGCGCCACGGCCAACACCTTCGCCGGGTTGACGAATGCTTCGCTGGCCGGGCGGCACGCCTCGGCGCGCTCGTCGAGGCGGTCGGCCACCTGCTCCAGCAGCGCGTCCGGGACCTCGACCACGCCGAGCCGGTCGGTGGCCTGCAGCACCGGGGTGAGCATCGACCACAACGAGGTACGGCTGGAGGTCCGTCCGCGGCCGGCGTCGATGTGCACGCCGCGGGCCCGCGCGCAGACCGCGGCCAGCGGCGAGTCCAGGGCGCCGACGGTGACCAGCGACGCGCCGCGCCGCGCGGCCTCGGCCGCGACCGCCAACGGACCGGGCGCACGACCCGACAGCGAGACGGCCACCACCAGATCGAGGGGGCCGACCCAGCCGGGCAGCGGCACATTGCGCCGGATCGTCACGGGCACCGGCGAGCCCGGCTCGGCCAGCAGTTCCAGCACGTCGCCGACCACGGCCGAGCCACCCAGGGAGGCCACCAGCACCGATCGCGGCCGTTCCTGCCCGCGCAGCCGGTCGATCCCGGCATCGGCCGCCAGGGTCATCGCCTCGCGGGTCTGCGCCCCGGCGGTGGCCAGCGCCCGCAGGGTGTCCCGGCTGTCGACGTGGGCGAGCCGCGCGAGGTCGTCGAGGACCGCCTCATCGATCATGGGCATGTCGTGCCTCCTTCGCGTGGTCGGCCGTTCGTCGCTCGGGCAGGTCCCGGCGCGCCGGGCGCAGGCGGGTCACTGCCGCGACGCTACCGCCTCCTCGATCAGCAGGACCGGAATGCCGTCCTCGATGCGATAACCGGGCCGGCTCGGGCACGTTCCGGCGCAGTCCAGGAATGCCGTGCCGGTGGCGTCGGTGCGCTCGGTCAGCTCCCCGCGACAGGCCGGGCAGCGCAGGATCGCGCGCAACCAGGGCGGCAGCGCGCCCCTCACGGCGTACCTCCCCGAACGATCGCCAGGACGTCGTCGCGGACCCGGGCCATCGTGGCCGCGTTGCGCGCCTCGACGTTGAGCCGCAGCAGCGGCTCGGTGTTGCTGGAGCGCAGGCTGAACCACCACATCGGCTCGGCCGGGTGCTCGACCGTAACGCCGTCGAGGGTGTCGACCGCAACGCCTTGTGGGGCCGCCCAGTCCAGCACGGCGGCCGTGGCGGCGGCCGGGTCGGCCACGGTGGAGTTGATCTCCCCCGAGGCGGCGTACCGGTCGTACTGCGCCACCAGCTCCGACAGCGGCCCGTCCTGGCCACCGAGCGCCGCCAGCACGTGCATGGCGGCGAGCATGCCGGTGTCGGCATACCAGAAGTCCTCGAAGTAGTAGTGCGCCGAGTGCTCCCCGCCGAAGACGGCCCGTTCGGCGGCCATCGTCGCCTTGATGAAGCTGTGGCCGACCCGGGTGCGCACGCCGAGGGCGCCGAGCTCGGCGATGACCTCGCGGACGGCGTGGCTGCTGATCACGTTGTAGACGATCGTCACCTGCCCGGCGGGCGTCCCGGCGGCGACCCGCTTGCCGATCTCGCGGGCGGCGACCAGCGCGGTGATCGCGGAGGGGCTGACCGGTTCGCCGCGCTCGTCCACGACGAAGCAGCGGTCCGCGTCGCCGTCGAAGGCCAGGCCGAGGTCGGCGCCGTGCGCGCGGACGGCTGCCTGCAGGTCGAGCAGGTTGGCCGGCTCCAGGGGGTTGGCCTCGTGGTTGGGGAAGGTGCCGTCGAGCTCGAAATACAGCGGTACGACGTCCAGGGGCAGGCCCGCCAGGACCGCCGGGACGGTGTGCCCGCCCATGCCGTTGCCGGCGTCGACGACGACCTTGAGGGGGCGGATGCGCGACAGGTCGACCAGGCCGCGCAGGAAGGCGGCGTAGTCGCCCAGCAGGTCGCGCTCGGTGATGCGGCCCGGGGTCATCGGCAGCGCCTCGGGGGCGCCGTCCAGCAGGCCCTGGGCGATGGTGGTGATCTCTGCCAGGCCGGTGTCCTGACCCACCGGACGGGCGCCGGCGCGGCACAGCTTGATGCCGTTGTACTGCGCCGGGTTGTGGCTGGCGGTGAACATCGCGCCGGGCAGGTCGAGGGCTCCGGAGGCGTAGTACAGCCCGTCGGTGGAGCACAGGCCGATGAGGGTGACGTCGAGGCCGTGCGCCGCGGCGCCCTCGGCGAACGCCCGGGACAGCTCCGGAGACGACGGGCGCATGTCGTGGCCGACGACGACGCCGCGGGCGCCGTCCGGCAGGGCGATCACGCTCGCGAACGCCGAACCGATGGATCGAGCCACCGTCGCGTCGAGCTGATCGGGCACGGTGCCCCGCACGTCGTAGGCCTTGATGAAGTCGGTGAGTCTGCGCTGCGTCACGCCGAAAGCCTAGTCCGCGGCGTAGCACCGCGCCGACGCCGTCCTGGCCGGCTCACCTGTCGCGCAGCGACGCGCTCACATGTCACGCAGGACGCGCAGCTGCGGCCGGCCCAGCGGAGCCGGCTTGGTGGCCTGCCGGGCCGCGGCGGACCCATTCGCCTCGCTGACGTCGCCGAGCTCCTCCGCCGCCTCCGCACGGCGCCGCTTGGCCTCCGAGCCCCGCGCCCGGGGGCGGGCGTCCACGGCGTCCGCGACGGCGAGCAGATCCGCGTCCTCCTCCGGTTCCACCAGCTCACCGACCAGCCGGACGACCTCCCAGCCGCGGGGCACCGTCAGCCGGGTGCCGTGGGTGGCGCACAGGTCGTAGGTGTGCGGCTCGGCGAAGGTCGCCAGCGGACCGAGGACGGCGGTCTGTTCGGCGTAGTTGTAGGTCAGCGTGGCGACGGCCGCCCGGGGACAAGCGGTCTTGGAGCACCGACGCATGACAGTCACGGAAGTGAGGGTAACCCCCCGCCCCACCGCGTGCCGAGCCTGCCGCGCTGCGGCGTACCGCGTGTCGTGCCGGAGCCGGGGCGGGGTCAGGGCAGGGCGGTCCTAGACTCGGGCCATGCCGCGCACCTCCCGACCCGCCGACCGCCGAGCGGGCCGCCGCGACCGCCATGGTCGGGGCGTTCGGGGACCCCTCGCGTGGCCGCCGGTGCCGGCGATGCGGTCCCGCTCGGACGCCTTCGACGACATGGTGCTCGACGCCGTCGAGCGCATCGAGCGTCGGCTGCCGCAGGGCCTTGGGGATGTGGAACTGGCCGTCGAGCTGGTGCCCCCGTCGGACCCGGCGCCGTGGGAGCCCCAGCAGGTGCCGCTGTCGCGGCTGTTCCCCGCGGACCGTGGCCTCGCGACGCGGGTGGTGCTCTACCGGCGCCCGATCGAGACTCGCGTGGAGGACCCGCGCGATCTGGCCGCCGTCGTCAACGACGTGGTCGTCGAGCAACTCTCCGTCGCCCTGGGCGTGGACCCCACCGAGTTGGACCCGGGGTTCGACGACCGGGGATGACCGGTCCGGGCCCGGTTGGCTCGGTTGGCCACGGCCCTGCCACCCATGCCAGCCCCGCCAGGTCCGGATAAGCCCGGGTGGGAGCGACCTCTCCCCGGCCACTCCCACCCGTCGCCCACGGCGCGTCCCTACCCGGCGCGTCCCTAGACGGCGCGGCGCTTGAGCTTGCGGCGTTCGCGCTCGGACAGCCCACCCCAGATGCCGAACCGCTCGTCCTTGGCGAGCGCGTATTCCAGACACTCGACCCGGACCTCGCAGCCGACGCAGACCCGCTTGGCCTCCCGGGTCGAGCCGCCCTTCTCGGGGAAGAACGCCTCCGGGTCGGTCTGGGCGCACAGCGCCCGGTCCTGCCAGGAGAGTTCGCTCTCCTCCACGTCCGGCTCGACCCCGAACACCAATCGAAGCTCCTGCACGGCCCCTCCTCCAGGACTGATCTCCAGCTCCCGTGACGAGCGCGGCCGGCGCCGCAGGCGTCCGATCCGAATCAGGCTTCCCTACGCCGATCACGAGAGCGACAACACTGGAATTACACGCGTGTCATCTCGGGTTCGTCAAGCGGGGATCTGGTAGTGGAGCTGGGCATTCGTTCAGGTCGTACGGCCGGACGGGACCGTCCCGCCCTGCTCGCGGGCATCGCCGACCGCCCGGCGCTCCGTTGCGAAAAACCCCATCTGCCCCACCCGTCACGCCGCTGGGCGCCCACATGCCGGGCGCCGCCGCCACGGGCGGGGCTGGGCGGGGGCTGGGCGACGGATGGGCGGGGGCTTGGCGGCGGCCGGGGCGGTGGTTGGATGGCGCTCATGCGCATCACCGCCCTGGCCGGCGGGGTCGGCGGCGCGCGGTTCCTGCGGGGGCTGCGCGACCACCTCGACGCGACCGGCCGGCACGACACCGAGCTGACCATCATCGGCAATACCGGCGACGACATCACGCTGTTCGGGCTGCGGGTCTGCCCGGATCTCGACACGCTCGCCTACACCCTCGGCGACGCCGTCCACGAGGGGCAGGGCTGGGGCCGGGCCGACGAACGGTTCACCCTCGCCGAGGAGTTCGCGGCGCACGGGGCCGAGCCGAGCTGGTTCGCCCTCGGCGACCGCGACCTGGCGCTGCACGTGCTGCGCAGCCAGTGGCTGGGGCACGGGATGTCCCTGTCGGCGGTGACCGCGCGGATCGCCGAGCGGTTCGGCCTCCCGGACCGCGGCATTCGCCTGCTGCCCATGTCGGATCAGCCGGTGGAGACCCACGTGGTGCTGGATCGCGGGGACGGTCCGACGGCGATCCACTTCCAGGAGTGGTGGGTCCGGCACGGCGCGGCGGTCCCGGCGCAGCGGTTCGTCGCCGTCGGGATGGAGCATGCGACGCCCGCGCCGGGGGTGCTCGACGCGATCCGCACCGCCGATGTGGTGCTGCTGCCGCCGTCGAACCCGGTCGTCTCGATCGGCATCACCCTGCTCGTTCCCGGGGTGCGCGAGGCCCTGCGCGCGGCGACAGCCCCCGTGGTCGGGGTCTCCCCCATCGTCGGCGGCGCGCCGGTGCGCGGGCACGCCGACGCCTGCCTGGCGCCGCTGAACGTGCCGGTGACACCCGCCGGCGTGGCCGGGCTCTATGCGGACTTCCTGGACGGCTGGCTGATCGACACGACCGAGGACGCCGCCGAGGACGCGGTGGCGGCGCAGGGACGGTACGCCGTCCGCCGGACCGACCTGCTCATGCCGGACCGCCCGACCGCCGCCCGATTGGCCGCGGAAACTCTTGACCTCGCGTTAAGCCTGAGAGCCCAGGCGAACCCGTGACGGCCGACGCGACCGCCGGAAACCCCGGGCCTGAGGTAGAGCCTTTTGTGGGTGGGCCAGGTGGCCGGGTCGACGCGCCACCTCAAGGCGAGCCGCGGGACCTGCGGCGGCGCCACGACCCCGCACCGATGCAGGTGTGGCCACTGACCGGGATTCCCGAGATCGTGGCGGGCGACGACCTGGCGGGCGCCCTGGCCGAGGCCATCGCGGCCACCGTCGGGAGCGTGCGAGACGGTGACGTCCTGGTCGTCTCCAGCAAGGTGGTCAGCAAAGCGGCCGGTCTGCGCGCTGACGTCGCGCAGCGGGCCGCCCTGGTGCTCCGCGAATCGGACCGGGTGGTGGCCGAACGGACCACGGCGACCGGCATCACCCGCATCGTGGCCGCCAGCGCGGGTCCGGTGTTGGCGGGGGCCGGCATCGATGCGAGCAACATAGGCCCGGGGGACGAGCACGTGCTCCTGCTCCCGAAGGACCCGGATGCCGCGGCCCACTCCTTATTACTAGGGGTTGCTGCCGCCCTGGAGGGCCGCGGCGGCAGCAACCCCGTCGCCCGCCCCACGCGATGGGGGGTGCTGATCACGGACACCGCGGGTCGGCCCTGGCGCCTCGGGCAGGCCGATATCTCGATCGGTGCCGCCGGGGTCCCGGTGGTCGACGACCTGCGCGATGGCGTGGACGCCGACGGCCGGGCGCTGGGCGTGACCGTGCGCGCCGTCGCGGACGAGCTCGCCGGCGCGGCGGATCTGGTCAAGGGGAAGGCCGATCGTGTGCCCGCGGCGTTGGTGCGCGGCTGGCGCTGGCCGGCCGCGCCCCCTGAAGCGACGGGCGCGATCGGCGCGGACGGCCTGGTGCGGCGCGGATGGTCGGACTGGTTCGCGCTCGGTCACGTCGAGGCGGTGCGCGCCGCGCTCGGCGTACCACCGGGCACCCACGACGCCCTCGACGTGGGAGTGCGCTCCGTGGCACCCGAGCCGATGGACGTGCGGGCGCAGCGGGCCTGCCGCCTGGCCCTGACCGACGGGCTGGGGCGGATCCCGGTCGGGCACCCGCGCGCGCACCTGGCGGGCGTGCGGCCGGACCTTCTCGGGGCGCGCTGCGACTTGGTGCAGTACGGGATCGTGGCCGAGGCCCCGGACGAATTCACTCTCGGCGTGCTGGTGGGCCGGTTGCTGCCGGCACTGGCGGCCGAGGATGTGCCCACGGCGTACGCCCGGACGGAACCACCCGCCCCCGGGCGGGGTCCGCGGGCCGTCCTGGTGTTCACGGACGTGGGATGACCTGCGCTGACCTTGGCTGACGTCGTGCGCGCGCAGCAGTCTTAGGCCCCGAAGCCGAGGAACACCAGGATTCGCCGCTCCACCTCGATGAGCGTCGCCGCGTCGAGGTGGCCCACGACGGCTTGAGCGTTGCCGCGACGAACCGTGGTGACCTTGTCGATCATCACGGCGCTGTCGCGCACGAGACCATTGGCCTCATCAGCGCGGACCAGCACGCGAAGCAGAGGCGCCTCCACCTCGGTCGTCGTGAGCGGGCAGATCGTCAGCGAGTCGGTCCCGGCGAATCGGTCGTCCTGGATGATCAGGGCGGGGCGGGGTTTGCTGGCGTAGCCGCCACCGGCAACCGTGACGAGGTCGCCGCGCCTCATGCGCCCCAATCCTCCGAAACCGCCTCGATGAAGGCCATCTCGTCGGCATCCCGATCGGCGGCAGCGACGAGGCTCGACTGGCGCAGCGCCTCGGCAGCAAATCCGGGCGAGCGCACGTCCGGCACCCAGATCTGGACAGGACGCAGCCCTTGGGCCCGCATCCGGGCTCGATAGGCACTGACCCGATCTCGTACCGCCATGGCCTCATGTTACATGTCACGCCTCGGCAGAGGCCACCCAGCCTTACCGCGCTCGCAGACAAGCGCCCCTGATGGCGCGTGGCCAGTCGGCAGGCGACCAGCGTCTGCCGACCCGCAAGCACTGAGCACGAAAACGAGCGATAGCTAAACTGGTTTCGTCGGCCAACGAAGGAGTAGGCGTGTCCGCTGGGGAGCACCGCATCTTCCGGACCGGTTTCGCCGACGTCTACCCCCTGTACGTCGCCAAGGCCGAGCGCAAGGGCCGCACCCGCGCCGAGGTGGACGCGATCATCGGTTGGCTGACCGGGTACGACGAGGCGGGCCTGGCGCAAGCCATCTCGGACGGTCGAGACCTGGCGACCTTCTTCGCGCAGGCCCCGGCCATGAACCCGAACGCCCCACTCATCACCGGCGTGATCTGCGGGCACCGGGTCGAAACCATCGACGACCCGCTGATGCAGCAGATCCGCTGGCTCGACAAGCTCATCGACGAGCTCGCCAAGGGCAAGGCCATGGAGCGAATCTTGCGCGGCTGACCGAGCATTCTCAGGTTCGCCCTCAGGGCCGCGCCCGCTGAGGGCTCACCCAATCGCTCTCGGCAGTGTCGGAGCGCCGTTGATGGTCTCCACTGCAGACCGGGCGATGATGAGCCCATGCGCGCCACCTTCGGGGTGCGGGGACGACTGACCGCGATCGCCGTACTCGCCGTCCTCCTGCCCGTCCTGGTGGCCACCCTCGGGCTGGTCCTGGCCCTGCACCGCACGATGTCCGCGTCGCTGACCACGCGCGCCGAAAACCAGGCCCGCGACGTCGCGGCCGTTCTCGCGCAGGACGGTCTCGGTTCGGTCGAGCGGGGGGCCAGCGATTTCGTCGACGAGGGCGGCCGCGTGCAGGTGCTCGATGGCAGTGGGAGCGTGGTCTTCGCCTCGACCAGGTCCGCCCAACGGCCGCTGACCGACCTGCGACCGGGCCTCGACAGCACGCAGACCAGCGGCGGGGACGCCATCCCCTGGCCCGGGCGCGCGATCGCGCCGCTGATCGCCGCCCGGGGGGTGGAGGCCGGCGGGCAGCGGTACACGGTGGTCGTCGCCATCAACCAGGGCCCGGAACGCGATGCGGTCACGACCTTCGGGAAGGCCATGCTCGTCGGAGGGCCGCTCGTGCTGGCCGGCACGGCGGTCGCCGCGTGGCTGCTGGTGGGTCGCACGCTGCGGCCGGTCGAGCAGATCCGGCGCGACGCCGAGGTGATCACCACCGGACACCTGGACGCCCGCGTCAGCGTCCCGGGCGGCGACGACGAGATCACCCGGCTCGCCCTCACGATGAACGACATGCTCGGCCGGCTAGAGGCCGGCCAACAGGCGCAGCGACGGTTCGTCGCCGACGCCAGCCACGAACTGAGATCCCCGCTGGCCAGCCTCTCCATGGCCGTCGAGCTCGCCGACTCCCCCGGCGGCGATGTCACCTGGGACGAGGTCGCCCCCGTGGTGGGCCGGGAAACCGAACGCCTGCGCCAACTCGTCGATGACCTGCTCACCCTGTCGAAGGTCGATGACGCGGGCCGGCTGCCCTTGGCGCGCCGCGTCGAGGTCGACCTGGACGAGGTGGTGGGCGCGGAGGTACGTCGACTCACGCTGACCACCGACCTCGACGTACGGCAGGACATCGCCGCCGCGCGCGTGCTGGGCGATGAACACCAGCTTGTCCGCGTCGTGCGCAACCTGACCGACAACGCCGCCCGTCATGCGAAGTCGGCCCTAGCCCTGTCGGTGGATGCCCCGGTGGACGGGCTCATTCGGGTCCGTGTGGAGGATGACGGTCCCGGCATTGCGGCCGAGGACCGGGAGCGGGTCTTCGAACGGTTCCTGCGCCTCGACAGCGAGCGCTCCCGGCACGACGGCGGCTCGGGGTTAGGCCTGGCCATCGTCGCCGAAGTCGTCCGGGCGCACCACGGCTCCGTGGCCGTGGATAACTCGCCACTGGGCGGCGCCAGGTTCACGGTCTCGCTACCCGTCACGGGGTGATCAGCCGTCGTTGGCCGCGACGCGATAACCCACGCCGCGAAGCGTCTCGACGCTCTGGGTGCCAAACGGCGCATCGATCTTGCGGCGCAGGTAGCCCACATAGACCTCGACGACGTTCAGATCCCCGGCAAAGTCCTGGCCCCACACCGCGTCGGCGATGTGCTGCTTACTGACCACCTTGCCCCGGCGCCGCAGCAGATATTCCAGCAGGGCGAACTCTCGAGCCGTCAACGAAATCTTGTCCGCCCCCCGCATGACCTGGTGGGACGCCGGGTCCAGGGAGAGGTCCCCCAGGCGCAGGCACTCGTCGCGCTCCGGTGCGCTGCGGCGCACCAACGCCCGCAGCCGCGCCACCAGCACCACCAGGTGAAACGGCTTGGTCAGGTAGTCGTCGGCGCCCAGCTCGAACGCGTCCACCTCGTCATAGGCGCCGTCCTTCGCGGTGAGCATCAGGATGGGCGCCGTGACGTGACGCTGCCGCAGCGCCTCGACCACCTTGAACCCGTTGAGGCGCGGCAGCATGATGTCGAGGACGATGACGTCGTAATCCCCGTCGTACGCCGCGCGGAATCCCTGTTCTCCATCGGCGGCCAGATCGACGTCAAAGCCCTCGGATTCAAGGCCACGTTTGACCAGTTCCGCCAGCGAGGCGTCGTCGTCCACCACCAGCACCCGCACCCGCACCCGACCCATCCTCCTAGCTCGCCGGCCCCGCTCGCCCTCCCGATGCCGAGTCTGACATCAGGACGGGCGAGCGGGGACCGGCGCAGCCGGGCAGGCCGGCCCGTGCACGGGTCACAAGGTGGCCCGATCCCGATCAGCCGCCGGGTCGCCCGCCGGCTCCGCCGCGGGCGCCGCCATTGCCGGCACCGCCGCCCGCACCATTGCCGCCGCCCCCGACACCGGTCCCGCCGGCGCCACCAAACGCCCCCGAGCCGCCAACCCCGCCTGCCGCGGAACCCAACCGGTTGTTCGCCTGCGTCGAGTTGCCCGGAAGCGCGGCCTGCACGTCGGCCAGGACCAGCTGGTCACCCGCTTTCACGCCGCTGGTCAGCTGCACGGTCTCGCTGCCGACCGCGCCGACGCCGACTGACGTGGTCGTGACGGTATCGCCGTTCAGGACGTGCGCCGTGCCCGTGGTTGCGCCCGTCCTGGTGATGGCGGACAGCGGCACGACGAGCCCCTTGGCGATCGTGTTCGTCACGATCGAGACCTGGGCTCGGGCGCCGGCAGAAAGGGCGGCCGGCGTGCTCGGAACAAGAACCACCACGGGGTACGTCGTGGTACTGGCCGACGCCGCGCTGTTCGGCAGGATGCCGACCCGCTGGACCGTCGCGTCCAGTGGCGCCTGGCCGGAGGGCGTGACTTTGGCCTTCTGACCCACCTTCACTTGGAGCAGCGCCGAGGCGGGGATGTTGACGGTCAGCTGCGTTGCCCCCGGCGCCACGATGGTGATCGCCGATGCGGTCGATTCCGTCGTGCCCACCGTGAACGGCACTGCCGCCACCTGGCCCGAGATGGGCGCGGTCAAGGTCGCCGACGACAGCGCCGTCTCCGCCGCCCCGAGCGTCTGCTGCGCTGCCAACAGGCTGGATTGTTGCTGCAGATTCCTCGCGTCAGCGGTCAACACCGACGTGCCGGTGCCCCCCGACGACCCGGAGCCGCCCTGACTCGCCGCGCCGCGGCTCGTCGTCCCCGCCGCCCCGGATGAGGCAGCGGATGAGGCACCGGTGGACCCGGTGGCCGTGCGCGCGGCACCACTGGAACCGGACCCGGACCCGCTGGAGCCAGACCCACCAGATGTCGCCGCACTCGACGCCGCCGCGGCGTCGAGTTGGTGCGCCAGCGTGGTCAAGGCACTGGCCGCCGCGGCTTCGGCGTGCATGAGATCGCCCATCGATGCCACGCAGGTCGTCAGCTGACCGATCGTCGGCTCCGAGTTGGGGCCGGTCCTGGCGCTGATCGGGGACGCGGTCTTGGTGGACGAGCCGGCCCACTGGACCGTGGGCGCGGACGTGGGTTCCGGCGTCGCTGCGGAGGGTGCGGAACTGTCGGCCGCGCTCGGTGGGACCGAGATGCTGGGCGTGCTGGAGCCGCGCCGGGCGGTCGACGTCGCCGTCGGGTCGGCGGACGCCGGCGGACTCGTCGGTGCCGGCGCGCTCGGCGGCGCCGACATGCCAGATGGCGAGGGGCTATTCGACGCAGACGGCGCACCGGAGGGGGTGGGGCCGCCGGTGGGCGTCGGGCTGTTGTCGGGCGGCGGAGTGGTGTCGGGGCCGAGCACCGCGGCGCAGGCCGTCTGCTCCTTGGCCATGGCGGCCTGGACCGCCGCGACCAACTGGTCGGCCGTGGCGGTCTTGGCGGTGGCACTTGCCTGACTACCCGTCCCCGCGGCGCCGGTCCCGGCGCCACCTGACGTCCCCGCGCCGCTTGTGGCCCCCGCACTACGGGTCCCGGCGGCTGTCGAGGTCGAGGAGGCGGCGGGCGCCGTACTGGCAGATCGTGCCGCCACGGCCGCCACCGGCGCCCCACCCGAGCCGCTCGACCCACCCGAGCCGCCCGAACCACCCGACGACCCGGTTGCCGCCGTGCTGATGCTCGCCTCCGCCGCCGCGACCTGGGCTTGGGCGTCGAGGACGGCCTGTTGCAGCGCGGTGGTGTCGATCGTGGCCAGGGGCTGGCCGGCGGTGACCTGCTGACCGACCGTGACATTGACGCCCGTGACTTTGGCGGCGACCGGAAACGCGACGGTCACCTTGGTGACAGGTTGGGCGGTGCCCGTGAGGACGAGGTCCTGTTCGACGGCGCCTTCCGCGACGGTCGTGGTCCGGTATTCATCCGACGGCGACGCCGTGGCCGCGTGCGCGCCGATGCCGACCAGGAGCAGCGCTACGGCGGCGGGGATGCCCACTTTCGCGGCTCGGACGCCGCGGGAACCGGCCGGGCGTCGCCGGCGGGGCGTCGGCCGAGCCGCGGCGGCCGACGCGGCCGGCGCGGCCGTCGATTCCGCCGCGGCCGGTCCCGGCATCGCCTCCGGCGGCGGGGCCTGGTGTAGGGCGGCCGGGTTTGGCGGGGGTGGCGTGATGTTGGGGTCGGTCATCTCAGGATCCCGTCGCTGTGGCGGAGGCTCCGGCGCGGGAGCGAGGGCCGGCGCCGGCGGTCATGCACGAGCCGTTGACCGCGTCGCGCACCGTGATGGAAGTGGCCGAAATGGCGCCGGTCGAGTCGGCCGAGCCGAGCGCGGTCACGCAGCGCCCGACCGACAGGTCGCTTGCGGCGCCGGTGGCCAACACGGAGTACGTCGTCGAACTCGCCTCGGTCACCGTCTGCGCTGCCGGGGTCGTGGCCTGGCCGGTCCCCGTCGAGCCGCCGCCGGCCGGACGGGCCTGCGGGGTCACGGTGAAGGTGCCTGCGCCGACGGAAGCGACCATGCCGGTCACGCCGCCCCGCCCGTACCCGCCGCCGCGGTTAGCGCCCCCGGTGCCGCCATTGGACGCGCCGCCGTTCGACGTACCGCCCGTGGCCGACCCCGTGGGGCGTTGGCCTTGTCGGCCGCCCTGGCCAAACGCGCCCGCGCCGGTGCAGGAACCGTTGACGGGTGCGCTGATTTCGACCGTCCCGGCGGTGAGGGTTTGCGCAGTCCCGCCACTGGGGGTGGTCGCGCCGGCGCCGGGGGTGGCCGTGGTCGTGGCCGGCCGTACGACGACGCAGCTGCCCACCGTGACTTCGGCGACGGTGCCCGCCCTGGCGGAGCGGATGCTGGTCGAGCTCGAGTAGTTGACCGCGGTCTGCTGGTTGTTGCCCTGGACCTGCAGCGTGGTGCCCTGCACGGCGGCGATCTGTCCGGAGACGCCGGGCGCGGCCGGCTGGCTGGTCGAGCCGGTGCTGCCGGCGGCTGGGGTCGCGCTCGAGGCGCTCGCGTTGGACTGGCCGCTGCAGGCCGACACGAGCGGCAGGGTGATGAGCAGGCCGACCGCCGCGGCCGAGCGGGCCGCGACCGGGGCGCCGCGAAGACGGCGCAGGGTGCGGGTGGGAACGAGGTCGTTGCGTGGGTTAGTCATGGTCATTCGCTCCTTAGAGCATCGATGGGAGCCAGCCGCGCGGCGCGCCCGGCGGGGTAGACACCGGCGGTGATGCCGATGGCGAGGGAGACGAGCAGGGCCGCGGCCGCGGCCACCGGCGAGATGAGCACCGGCTGGCCCAGTGCCGAGGGCAAGATGAGCGCACCGACGATGCCAAGCGCGAGCCCAAGGACTCCGCCGAGCAGCCCCAGCACACTGGCTTCCACGAGGAATTGGCGCAGCACCGTCCCCGGTGTCGCACCGAGCGCCTTGCGCAGGCCGATCTCGCGGATTCGTTCGGTGACCGAGACGAGCATGATGTTCATGACGCCGATGCCGCCGACCAGCAGGGAGATCCCGGCGACACCCCCGAGCAGGATCGTGAGGATCCTGGTGGTGCTCGTGACGGTGGTCATCAGCGCCTGTTGGCTGCTGATGGTGAAGTCGGCCGTGTCGGCGGTGACGGCGTGCGTGGTGAGAAGGGTCTGGTTGGTCTCCTGATAGGCGGCCGACAGGGTGTCCTGACTCTTGGCCGCCACATAGATCGTGGACGTCTGGTTGGTATTCGCCGTCGTGGCGACGCGCAGGGCGTAGGCCTGGAACGGGATGACCACTTGGTCGTCCTCATCGCCGGTGGTGCCCGAACCCACGGTGTTGAGCACGCCGATGACGGTGAAGTCTTGCCCGTTGATGGTCATGGCGTCCCCGATCGGGCTTCGATTCCCGAAGAGCTGGGAGGCCGTCGTTGATCCGATCACCGCCTCCTGGGCCCCGGAGTCCGCCTCCGCCTGGGAGAAGAACCGGCCATCGGCGGTGGTCCGGGCCCGCACCTGCTCCCATGCCGGCGTGGTCCCGACAATGCTGGTCGTCCAGCTCTGCGAGCCGGCCAGGACGGACTGTTGGCTGGTGGAGACGGGCGCGACGTTGGCGATGTCGGGGGCCACGGCCGGATTCGCCAGGGCCGTGGCGTCGGTGACGGTCAGGGTGGTCGCCGTACCGCGCCCGCCGCGCACCCCGCCCGCCGTACTCGATCCCGGGGACACGACGAGCAGGTTGGAACCGAGCGCGCTGATCTGCTCGGTGACCTTCTCGCTGGCGCCCTGCCCGAGCCCGACGGTGAGCATCACCGCGGCGATGCCGATGAGGATGCCCAGCATCGTCAGGGCCGAACGCATCCGGCGGGTGCGGATGGCCTCCCACGCGGTCCGCAGGGTCTCTGCCCAGGTCATCATGACAAGGCCTCCTCGGTCAGCAGCCCATCGCGGATGTGCGCCATCCGGGCCGCACGATGGCCGACCTCGATCTCGTGGGTAATGACGACGACGGTGCGGCCCTGCTCGTGGAGTTCGTCGAACAGCCCCAGGACGTCGTTGGTCGAGACCGAGTCGAGGTTGCCGGTCGGCTCGTCGGCGAGCAGGAGGGCCGGGTCGGTGACGAGGGCCCGCGCCACGCTGACCCGCTGCTGCTGACCACCGGACATTTCGTTCGGTCGGTGTTCGATGCGGTCGGCCAGCCCGACCCGTTCGAGGGCCTCGATGGCCAGCCGCCGCCGTTCGGCCCGCGGCACCCCCGCATAGACCAGGGGCAGCTCCACGTTTCGGCAGGCGGACATCGTCGCCAGCAGGTTGAACTGCTGGAAGACGAAGCCGATCTCGCGGTTGCGGATCTGGGCGAGTTCGGCCTCGTCGAGACCGCCGACGTCCGAACCGTTGAGGCGATAGGTGCCCGAGGTCGGGACGTCGAGGCAGCCCAGGATGTGCATGAGCGTCGACTTCCCCGAACCGGACGGGCCCATGATCGCCACATAGTCACCGCGGGCCACTTCCAGCGTGACGCCCCGCAGCGCCTGCACCTCGAGCTGACCCTGGGCGTAGGTCTTCCTGACGTCGGTCAGGGATAGGACGGGGCCCCCGTGCTCGGGTGGGGCAACCGCTGCCCCACCTGACGTGGCAGGTACGGCGTGGGCCGTCGCCGCCGGGGCCGTCATTGCCCCGCCCCGCTCTGTGCGCCGCCCTGGCCGGCCGTGCGGCCGCCGAAGCCGGCGCCGCCCTGCCCGCCGTACCCCCCTGCGCCACCGCTTCCCCCGCCGTACCCAGCTCCGCCGCCGGCCCCACCGGCCCCACCGGCCCTGCCGGTCGCACCGCTGGTCGCGCCGGCTCCCGGCGTACGGGCCCGGATGGTCACGAGCACCTGGTCACCCGCGGACAGGCCTTTGGTGATTTGGGTGAGACCGCCGGACACCATCCCGACGTTGACCGGCGTGGTCACGCTCTGCCCGTCGCGGGAGAGCTGAACGACGGTCGTGCCGTTCTGGCTGCTGACGGCAGCCGTGGGGACAGTCAGCGCGTCGGTGATCTGCTTGACGATGAGCGTGACGTTGACGGTGCCGCCGTCATAGAGGCCGGTCGGTGATCCGGTGACGGCGATCGTGATCGGGAAGGAGGCCACGGCGCCCGCAGCACCGGAGCCCGCCCCGGCGCCCCCCGCCGCCCCGCCGCCCGAGGTCGATCCAGAGGTGGTGGCAACCACGCCCACGCTGGAGACGGTGCCGAAGTCCTTCGCGCCGCCCCCGGTGGGGGTGATCTCGGCCTGCATGCCCTTGGTCAGCGAGGGCAGGTCGGCGCTGCCCACCGAGGCGTTGATGACCCAGTTGTTCGTCGTGATCACGGTGATGGCGACGGTGCTGCTCGCGCTGCTGGCGGAACCCGAACCGGAGCCGGCCGATCCCGAGCCGCTCGATCCGCCCGCCACGGCGGTCGCGCTGGGTCCACTGACCGCAGTGCCGGCCGTCACGTTGACGGCGGCGACGACACCGGCGAAGGGCGAGGTCAGATTGGCCTGGGTCAGCGCGAGCTGGGCGCTGGACAGCCTCGCGTTGGAGGCATTGAGCTGGGCCTGCGCGGACGCGATCGAGGCCGAGTTGCCGCCGCTGTTCGCGGCGCTGAGCTGGGCGGTGGCCGCGTTGACGTTGGCCCGCGCGAGGGCGACCGCGTTGTTGAGGTCGGTGGCGTCCATGCTCGCGAGGACCTCGCCGGACGTCACCGAGTCACCGGGTGCGACGTTGACCGCCGTGACCTTGCCTGCGGCCGGGAAGCTCAGATCCGCACGCTGGCTCGGTGCCACCGTGCCCGTGGTCGCCACGGTCTGCCGCAGCGTCGACGTGGCGACCGCGACCGTGGTGGTCGTGTCGGTCGCGGGGCTGCTCGACAGGTGGGCCTTCACGGCATAGGCGGCGCCCCCCACGCACAGCAACAGGAGTGTGAGGATCCCGACCAAGACCTGTCGGGACATCTGTCGGATTCGCTGTCTCACGGTGCTGACCTCCGCCTCTGGCGGCCCCCCGGACTCTGGGGTGCCGCGTCGGTTTCGAGATCTACGCGCGCCGTCTGTCCGATTCCTATGCGTTGTCGGTGTCCCGCCTGGACGCCCGCACCGGCAGCTGGGATGGCCGCCTGTTTACCGGCTCTGATCTGCGGATATGACGTTTCCTCCCATGCTGAGGGGACGCTGAGACGTGGACGTTCGTCCAGAGCGCACGCACAGGTTTTTCATCGGATTCTCATCAGCAGTGCCGGTGCCATGTCGCTATCACGTCGGAGCACGACGAGGCTCCGCATCAGCGCTCTGAGCAAGGACAGCCGCCATGACGCGACGTACAGGATTGTCTCGACGCCTCGCCCAGGTGGGCGCATTGGGGGCCGCCGCCGCGACCCTGGCCGCGGTTGCCCTGCACGGCGTCCCCACCGATCTCACGCCCACGTCGCAGCCCACCGTTCTCGCCGCGGGAACCCAGATCGCCATGGCCGCCCCGAGCACGCCGCCGGACTCGCCGCCCTCGACCACCACGACCGCGCCCGCGGCGACGACCACGGCTACACCGGTGGCCGCGGTGGCCGCTCCTCCCGCTCCGACCGGGGCCCGGCAGGCCGCGGCGAACGCGGCGGTGAGCTATGCCCAGTCCCTCGGCTGGACGACGGGCATCGCCATCGTCGACACCCAGACCGGTCAGGTCACCACCGCCGGATCCGCGGCGGGCCTATTTCCCACCGAGTCGACCGTGAAGGTGCTCCTGGCGTCCAACCTGCTCGCCAACGGCGAGATGTCGGGGCAGGTCGCCACGACGGCCACCCAAATGGTCGAGGCCAGCGACGACAACGACGCGGACGCGCTCTACTACATGGCCGGCGGAGACGACGTCGTCGGCTGGGCCGCGGCCCGCTACGGCATCACCAATCTGGGCATGCCTCCCGTGAACGGCGCCGGCCAATGGGGCAGCACCCAGGTCTCCCCCAAAGGTATGGCGACCTTCCTCGCCGATGCTAAGAACGACCCGACGGTCGGGCCCTGGCTGACGAGCACCATGGCAGCCATGCACCCGGTCGCCGACGACGGCACCGATCAGCTCTTCGGGCTCAAGGTCGCCGACCCCACCGCCGCGGTCAAGCAGGGGTGGGGCGGGGACGTCGCCGGGATGGACGCCGAGACGACCCCGAGCATCGGCTACGTCAACGGCGGTCGCTACGCCGTCGCGATCTACACGCTCCACTCGCCGATGGTCGCCCAGTCCACGTCGCAGGCGGTCGTCACCCACCAGGCCGAACTCCTGATGCCCGGCGGCCGGATGCCGGCGCTGTGAGCCGCAGCCACGGTCGTGAGGCGGCCGTCGTGGCGGGTTGGTACGTCGTGTTCACCGGAGCCCAGACGGCCATCGGCGCACACACGGCTGCGGCGGACGCGGACGCCGCGTCGATCGGCGCCCTGGAAACGGTGCTGCATATCGACCGCGAGCGCGCCATGAACGCGGTACTCGCAGCTCACCCCGTCCTGGCGATGATGGCGAGCCTGTATTACACCGGCTTCCTGCTGTGCCCAGTCGCGACCCTGGCGTGGTGCCGGTGGCGCCACCCGGACAGCTACCAGGGACGCCGCAATGTCCTGATCGTGCTGACCCTCGCGGCGTTGCCCGTGTTCGCGACGTACGCCGTGGCGCCGCCCCGCCTGGCCATGCCGGGCATGGTGGATGTGGTCGCGGAAAGTCATCTCATCGGCCAGACGTATCTGCCCGGCGGCCTGCGCCTCGGCGACGCGGACGCGGCGATGCCCAGCCTGCACATCGCGTGGGCCTGCTGGTGCGCGTGGGCGGCCGCGCTGTCCGATCGCCGGTGGGTTCGGTGGTTGGCCGTGCTCCTACCAGCCGTGACCGCGGTCGATGTCATCGCGACCGGGAACCATTACGTGCTGGACGTGGTCGCCGGGGTGGCGCTCTTCGCGCTGGCGCTGGGGGCCGCCTCGGGGTGGAGTGCGATCGTCGATCGTCGGATCCTGTGCCATGACCTGAGTGGATCAGCCCGAAGTCAGGCCTATTCAGGGCTAGAGGGGGACGGACGGACAGCCCAACGCGTCATAGGTCCGCCGCGACCGCGCGTCATTGGTGAGGACGGTGAGCTGATGCTCCCGCGCAGTCACGCCGATGAGCCCGTCGTAGATGGCTCCCCCGCTGATGCCCTGCGCCGCCGCCGCAGTGATGAAGCCGCGATACCCGGCGGGCGGCAGCGCGACCACCTCCCAGGGCAGGCCGGCGAGCGCGGCCTGGGCGTCCGTCGGGGAGATGCGATGCGGCGCCGGCAGCCTGGTCAACACGCTGAACGTCTCGACCACGACGTGCGCGACCACCCGCTCGACCCGAGGCTCGATCCCCACTAGCCGGTGCCGAGCCTCGGCGTGCCGGGGATGCCAGGCGGCGATAGCGGCGACGAGCACGCTCGTGTCGGGAGTCAGGGTCACCGGCGGACGCGGTCGAGGGTGGTCGCCACCACGTCATCAGACAGCGCCGGAAGCGCCGAGGTGGGCCTGATGACGGGGAGCTCGCCGGAGGTGTCGACGTGCACGTCCGCCGGAGGCAGCGAGATCTCGATGCGGCCGTCGACGTACACCATGTCCAGTTCCCGCCCCGCCGAGAGCCCCATGGCCTCGCGCAGCGCCTTCGGCACAACGACCCGGCCCGCGCCGTCGATGGTAGTTCTCATACCATAAATCTACCATTACCTCTCAGGGCAGTCGCGGCGACGTCCTCACGCGCCGGCATCGAGTGCGGTAAAACCCAGCCGCCGTACGGCCTTCTCGTCGAACGTGACTACGTCCGAGCACCCGGCCCGCCGCGCCGCGAAGGCGATGAGCGCGTCGGCGAAGTCGGCGCCCTCGCGCGCCGCGTCGATCGCGAACCGCACCTGCTCGCCGTCCTCGACCCGCACCTCGGCGGCCGCCGCCAGCCGCGCGAACGCGTCCAGCACGGCCGCGCGGTCGACACCCATGGCGTTGCGCAACACCCAGTACGCCTCCACCAGCGTCACCGTGGCGATGAATCCCGGCTCGGCCGCGGTCAGGGAAGCCATGTGGGCCCGGGCCAGCGCGCTCTGGTGCTCGTCGTCCGTCACCAGGAACCGCACGAGCACGTTGGTGTCGATGCCGCGCATTAGCTCGGGCTGCTGTCCCCACCGAGCATGGCGCCGGCGATCGCGCCGTCGGAGATGGCCCGCTCCATGGCAGCCAGCGACGTGGTGGCGTGGGAGGTGGCGGCACGCGAGGTGGCGGCGCCGCCGGGCGTGAGGCAGCCCGCCAAAGCCATGACCGAGCCACCCCCGCGGGCGAGGGTGTAGGTCCCGTCGGCGTTGCGCGCGAAGCTGACCGCCGTGCCCGCCGTCAGTCCCAGCTCGTCCCGCACCTCCTTGGGGACGGTGAGCTGGCCCTTGGTAGTCATAGTCGCAAGGATCATCTCCTTACCTCCTGTAAGGAGGTTATCGGTTCGCCCTCGCCGAGGGCAAGCGTCCCCACGGCGAGCGGGGGGACGGCGTCAGGAGAGTCTCGCGAACAGGTCCAGCGCGGCCTCGGCCACTGCGGTGTCGCCGAATGCCAGGTAGGCGTTGGCCCCCATGGCCCACCCGTCCGGGACGGCCACGGCCTGCTCGAAGTAGCTCAGCGGGAGGCGGGGACAGTGCCGGTCGACCTCGTCGTACGCCTCGGCGGGAAGCACGGCGGCCATCTCCGATCGCGGGCAGCAACGGGCTCGGCAGGATCACGACAACCTCTGGCACGTCCTGATCGTGGCATGTTGACCTTGGTCGCTCCTGCCGAAGAGTCCGGAGCGCGGCTACGGCGTACGGCGTACGGCGTACGGCGTACGAAAGGCACGAGAGGAACCCATGAGCACGCGACGGATCGGGCGGCGGGATTTTGATTTCGACCGCCAGGTGGCGTTGATGGCGGTGGTGAACCGCACGCCGGACTCGTTCTATGACAGGGGCGCCACCTTTGCCCTCGATCGCGCGGTGGCCAAGGCGTTGGACGCCGTCGAGCTGGGGGCCGACTGGGTCGACGTCGGCGGGGTGCCGTTCGGTCGCGGTCCCGTCGTCGAGCCGGCCGAGGAGATCGACCGCGTCGTCCCCGTCATCGCGGCCATCAGTGCGGTATCCGACGTCGTGATCTGCGTCGATACCTACCGGGCGGAGGTCGCCGCCGCCGCGCTCGCGGCTGGCGCCGCGGTGGTCAACGACACCAGCGGCCTCGGCGACCCGGACATGGCCCGGGTGGTCGCCGACGGTGACGCGTACCTGGTGATCACCCACAGCGTCGGCCCCCCGCGCGTGGAGAAGCCGGCGGCGCGGTACGACGACGTGGTCGCCGAGGTGCGTTCCTTCCTGGTCGATCGCATCGCCCAGGCTCAGGCCGCGGGGATCGCCCGAGACCGACTGATCCTCGATCCAGGCTACGACCTGAACAAGAACACGCTGCACTCGCTGGAGCTGCTCCGTCGACAGGCCGAGATCGTGGACCTGGGCCTGCCCGTCCTCGCGGCCATCTCGAACAAGGACTTCATCGGCGAATCGATCGACCGGCCGCAGGGCGAGCGGCTGGCCGGTTCGCTGGCGGCGATGACGGCCTGCATCCTGGCGGGAGCCCGGATCGTACGGATGCACGACATCGCCGCCAGCCTCGACGCCCTGCGCATGACCGAAGCGATCCTGGGGATGCGGGCGCCGGCCCGACTGGAGCACAACACCCACCCGACCCACAACGTGTGAGCAGCGATGACCCCGCTTCCTGACGGGCCGACCAGCACCGACAGCCACCCCCGCATCGACCGGCTCTGGCCCGACCCCGCCACCGACCTCGACGACGAGGCGCTGCTGGCGACGTACGCAACGCCGTCGGTGCCCAACCCGTCCGACCCGGACGCCCTGCCAGACCTGCCCACCCAGCCCGCGCGCCCCTGGCTGCGGATGAACGTCATCGCCAGCCTCGACGGGGCCGCCACCCGCGACGGCCGATCGGGCGGCCTGGGCGACGCGGCGGATCGCCGCGTGTTCGACCTGCTGCGGCGCCTGGCGGACGCGGTCATCGTCGGCGCGGGCACGGTGCGCGACGAGGGGTACGGCGGGCTGCGCTTGGACCCAGGAGCCGTCTCGTGGCGCGAGGCGCATGGGCTGGCCCGACAGCCGACGTTCGTGCTGGTCAGCAGGAGCCTCGACCTCGACCCCACCAGCGCCGTGTTCACGCAGGCGCCGGTGCGCCCGATCATCTACACCGTGCCGGGCGCGGACGCCGCCAGGTGGGCTGCGCTCGCCGAGGTGGCCGACGTCGTCGCGGCCGGCTCCGTGGACGGCGTCGATGTCGACCCGTCGTGGGTTCGAGCCGACCTGGCCGGTCGCGGCCTGGTTCGACTACATAGCGAGGGGGGTCCGAGCCTGTTCGGGTCGTTCCTGGCCGCCGGCGCCGTCGACGAACTGTGCCTGACCGTGGCCCCCACCCTGGAGGCCGGGGACGCGGGACGGATCAGCCACGCCCACCGACCGGCGCGGACGGGCATGGCGCTGGCCGCCGTCCTGCGCGCCGACGACGAGTTGTTCCTGCGCTACGTCCGTGTCGATAAGCAGCCAATCCTGTGCAGCGGGCCCTCGCACCTCACGTAACGCCGCGCTCTATGCGTTGCCTCGATGGCACCGCAGCGTGATAGCGCGCCGTCTGCGGGCAGGGGTGGCTGTCCGTTGCGCAGGGGTGTCGAGGTCGGGGTCAGAAATCCGGATCGCGGTCGAGATCGCCTGCGCGAAGCCAACGTTTTGCCCGACCATGTGCGCCACCAGGTCGCCAACGCTCCAACCGACGCACCTGCTCGGGGTGTCCCATCGGTCAACGTCAAGGGCACACACGATGGCGTCGGCGTCGGCCATCGCTTGCGCGTGCAAAGCCACTCGGTCTGGCATGGGCGCAACGTAACACTCTTGACGTAGGACTGAGCTGCAGGTCGGGATCGGTCACGTGCGATGACACCTACCGCGGGATCCCTGTGCGTCAGGGTCGGGCGCGACTCAGATCCGGAACAGGTCGGGGAAGCGGCGCCAGGCCCGCTTGCTGCCGGTGATCGTGACGGCCCCGCCGGCGACCGCCTCATCCGGGGTGAGATCGCCCGCCATCACGGCCTTGATCGCCGGCCCCGTCTCCACGACGACGTCCGGATCGTCCAGGGCGCCCACCGTCACCGTGACCGCGTGGTCCTGAACGATGGCCCCCACCACGACATCGCCCATCCGCACCTCGTAGGCCACGCGCTCACCGGCCCGAGCCGCCCCCGGCCGGAACGTCGTACGCAGCGCCATCGCGAACGAGCCGGCCGTCACCACCTCGCCCTGCCGCGGGTCGCCCAGCCGTGCCGCCCCCCAGCGGCCGAGGGCGACCAGCGTCGCCTCCAGCGACCGCCCGGCTTCGGTGAGGGCGTACGCCGTGCCGCGCGCCGGGGCGGCCAGCAGGACCCGCTCGACGACCCCGCCCGCCTCAAGCTCTTTGAGGCGATTGGTCAGGACATTCGAAGGGATGCCGACCAATCCGGATTGGAGTTCACCGAATCGCTGTGGCCCGCAGAGCAGGTCGCGAACGATGAGCAGACCCCAGCGCTCACCGACGAGATCCAGGGCGCGCGCGAGGCCGCAGTACTGCCCGTAATCGCGCGTCGCCATGGCGTCATCGTAGACCAGTCACTTCGCTTGACAAAGCCAGCTTGTTCAAGAAAAGTGAAATCCACGCACCGAGCCCCCGCGACGCGGGATCACACACAGCCAAGGAGCCCGACATGCGCGCAGTAGTGGCCCACCTGTTCAGCTCGATCGACGGCGTCGTCGCGAGCCCGCATCTGTTCCAGTTCGACAGCTTCGGGCCGGAGGAGGAGGCGATGATGGGCGCCAACCTGGCTCCGATTGACGCGAGCATCCTCGGCCGGGTGATTTACGAGGAGTGGGCCGACTACTGGCCGCAGCACAACGAGGACTTCGGGCTGATGATCAACCCGGTGCGCAAGTACGTCGCGACGCGCACCCTGCACGAGCCCCTGAGTTGGGAGAACTCGACGATCATCGACGGCGATCTGGTCGACTTCGCCCGCCGGCTCCGGGAGGAGGAGGGCGGCGACATTGCCGTCAACGGCATCTCGGTGATCCGCCAGCTGCTGGAGGCGGACCTGCTCGATGCCCTCATCCTGACCGTTCACCCGGTCTTCGCCGGCCAAGGCCAGCGAGTCTTCGACGACCTGGCCGCGCCGCTGCGCCTCGAGCTCGTCGACAGCCAGATCACCTCGGTGGGCAACGCGATCCTGACCTACCGCAAGAAGCGCGACGCAAACCCCAGCTAGCACCACCCAGCGATCAACGTCACCGCTGATCAAGAGCCGCGTCGGCTCCCGCATCCTCCAAAAAGGTATAGCCACTATCCGCATTTGCGGATAGTGGCTATCCTTATTTGCATGCCTCAGACCAGGGCGTACTTGCCGCGTCACCTGGACGCCGAGCTGCGCACCGCACTGAGCACATCTCCAGTCGTGATCCTCGACGGACCTCGGGGTGTGGGCAAGACGACGTCTGCGGTGCGCCTCGCCACCACCACCCTGTTCTTGCCGCGCGATCTCGCGCTGCTGGAGGTGGACCCCGACACCTACCTCGCCGCCCTCCCCCCGCCAGTACTGCTCGATGAGTGGCAACTCGCAGGGACCGACCTGCTGTGGACGGTGAAACGGATCGTCGATGCCGACCCCTCACCCGGGAGGTTCCTGCTCACCGGGAGCGTCGAGCCGGCGTCGTACGGTCCGACCTATCCACTCACCGGCCGCTCATCTCGGCTTGTGATGAGGCCGATGACGTGGGCCGAGCTAGAGGGGTACGGCGAGAGCGCGACATTCCTGTCCCGAGTGCTGGCCGGCGACCCGCCGCAGCCGGGTGCCACGTCGGGCTCGGCCTTCGACCTGGCGGCCCTGGCTCGAGCCGGTTTTCCCGGCGCGCGGGCCATGCCCGACCAGCGCTACTTCCTGGACGCTTACGCGAACGTGGTGGCGCAGCGGGCGGGTGACGCAGGGCGCGACGCAACCCGGTTTCTGCGCGCGATGCGCGTGATGAGCGTCCTGACGGCTCAAGCGGTGCCCGATCAGCGCATCTGGGAGGCCGCCGACATCACCAAGGTCACCTGGAAGCACTATGACGACCTGCTGGGCAGGGTCCACCTGGCAGCTCCCGTGCCCGCGTACGAGAGCAATCGGCTCAAGCGGCTCACCAGCTATCCCAAGCGCTTTCTCGCCGACACCGCGCTCGCCCTGTCACTCGCCGATCTGCGCCTCGATGATCTGCGGACCGATCCGACGCTCGCCGGAAGATACCTGGAGTCCTTCGTCATGCAACAGCTCCGACCGCAGGTCGATGAGGTGCGTGGCGCCCTCATGCACCTGCGCACCGGCGCCGGCGAGCGTGAGGTGGACGCCGTGATCGAGACGAGTCGAGACCTCATCGGCATCGAGGTGAAACTCGGCGCCCGGCCCACGGCGGCCGACGCTCGGCCGTTGCTGTGGCTTCGAGATCAGCTGAAGGGACGGCTGACGCAGGGCTATGTGGTGCACACGGGTCGCGAGTGCTACCCGCTCGGCGATCGGATCACTGCCGTGCCTCTCGCGCTCGTCACCGGTCCGACCTGAGCGCGCCTGGCGGATCGCCTTGTACGGAGTGGCCATCAGCCGGCGGCCGTCTGTCGGTGGCGGAGCCTCCTGTAGTAGGAAGGTGGGCATCGCCGCCTCAGACAGGAGCCGCACATGAGCACGCCGTCTTTCCATGGGAGCCCGTGCTGGTACGAGCTGGGCACCAGCGACCTGCCCGCCGCGCGGGCCTTCTACGCCGACACCCTCGGCTGGTCGGTCGCCGACTCGGGGATGGAGTCCATGGCCTATGACCTGGCCACGGCCCCCGGCGGCGGCCTCGTCGCCGGCCTCTCAAGCAACCTCGAGCAGCCCGGCCCGCCGCCGCCGAACTGGCTCGTCTACTTCGCCTGCGACGATGTCGACGCCCTGACCGCCGCGATGACCGCCGATGGCGCGCACCTCGTCGTGCCAGCCAGCGACATCCCCGGCACCGGCCGCATCGCGATCTGCGCGGACCCGACGGGCGCGGTCTTCGGGCTGCTGCAGCCGGCGCCGATGGAGGCCGAGCCCACGTCGTACGCCTTCGACCAGAACCGGCCCGGACACGGTCACTGGCACGAACTGATGAGCAGCGATCCTGACGCGGCGCTTGCTTTCTACAGCAAGCACCTGGGCTGGGCCACCGGCGAGGCCCTGGACATGGGCGAGATGGGCGCCTATCAGCTGGTCCAGGACAAGGACCGCGAGATCGGCGCGATCATGGGCCTGGGCGATGCGCCCGCCTCGGCGTGGCTGCCCTATTTCGGGACGACCGGTGTCGACGAGGCGATCGCGCGGATCCAGGCCGGCGGTGGGGCCATCCATGTCGGTCCGATGGAGGTGCCGGGCGGGGCCTTCATCGCGGTGGCGACGGACCCGCAGGGCGCGTGGTTCGCGGTGCTGGGCCCCAAGAGCGCGGCCTGATCCGCATCGGCAATCCGGCCCGCGACTAACGCCCGGCGAAGGCGCCGCGCGGCTACCGCGCGGCGCGGCCCGGCAGGTGGGTGGGCACGCTCATCCGCGCGCCGTGCCGCGGCCGCGCCGCCCCGGCCAGCTCCAGGAGTCGCTGCACCCGATAGCGGTGCCCCGCGTACGGCGTGAGCAGGTCGGCCAGCCCCGCGTCATCCAGCTCGACCCCGACCAGCGCCCACCCGATGTTGCGGGCCACGTGATAGTCGCCGAAACTCACCGCGTCGGCGTCCCCGAACGCCACGTGCGCCACCTCGGCCGCCGTCCACACGCCCACCCCCGGGATGACCCGCAGTGCCTCGCGGGCCTGCGCCGGCACCCGATCGACCAGCCCTTCCAGCCGACCGGCGCGCCGAACGGCCCGCATCACCGTGTCCGCCCGCTGCGCGTCCACGCCGGCCCGCAGCCACTCCCAGGACGGGATCGCCGCCCAGCCCGCCGCGTCGGGGGCCAGCAGCAACCCCAGCTCCGCCCCCGGGCCGGGCGCGGGCGCGCCAAAGCGCCGGACCAGCTGGCGGTACGCCGCAAAGGCCTCCGCCCCAGTCACGCGCTGCTCGATGATGGCCGGCACCAGCGACTCCACGACGAGCCGCGTGCGCGGGACGCGCCACCCGGCGTACCGCCGCCGCACCGCCACCAGCGGCGCATGCACCGGATCGAACCCCGCGTCGTCGTCGCCCTCCCCCACCAGCTCCGCGAGCCCGTCGAGCAGCCACTGAGCCCCGGGACCCCACGCCTGGGCCCGCACGACGCCGGCCGGCCCATCCTGCGCGAGGTGGGCGGTCACCGGCCCCTGCGGCGTCCGCCAGGCCTTCCACAGCGCGGCCCGGCCGTCGGCACGCCAGGTCGGGTCGCCCGCCCCGCGGCGGACCACGCTGAGCGTGGCGACCAGCGGCACCGGCCGGTCCACGGTGATCGCACGCTCGGCGTCCGGTCGCCACGACACCGGCCCTGACGTGCGGTTCTCCATGGCAGCTCAATGTAGCGTGGCGGTGTGACACTGCCCCGCAGCATCCTGGCCACCCTGCTGTCCGCCAACCCGGGAACGCCGCGCCTGACCTGGTACGGCGCGGACGGCGAGCGGGTGGAACTGTCCGCCAAGGTCTTCGACAACTGGGTCGCCAAGGCGGCGAACCTGCTGACCGAGGAGGCGAACCTCGGCCCCGGGATGGCGGTGCGCCTCGATCTACCGGCCGGGCACTGGCGCACGGCGTACTGGGCGATGGCGACCTGGAGCTGCGGCGCCACCCTGCGCCTCGACGACGTTTCCGACGCGGACGTCCTGGTGACCAGCGACCCGATCGCGGCGGCCGAGAACACCGAGCCGCTGCGGATCCTGGTCACCCCCGCCGCGCTGGCGCGCTGCCATCCGGGCGGGACCACGGCCGGGGTGATCGACGAGGCGGCCGAACTCGCGACGTACGGCGACCGCTTCGTCCCCGGCGCCGAGCCGGCCGACGGCGACCCGGCACTCGTCTCGGCCGATGGCTCGGTCTGGCTCTACGCCACGCTGGTTGGCGACCGGCCCGTCGACGGCGTCCGTCGGCACATCGACGCCACCCGGGGCGATGTGGCCGAGCGGCTGCGGCTCCTGCTGGCCGTCTGGGACGCCCGCGGTTCCGTCGTGGTGACCAGCGGTGGCGGCCCGGCGTTGCAGAACATCCTCGACGCCGAACAGGTGGACGAGACCGACTGAACGAGCGTTCCGCCCGACGACCGTCGATGACGCTCAGCCGTCGGCGTGGCGGCAAAAGCCCAGGATGCCCGGGCCGACCTCGCATCGGTGGTCGTCGGTGCTGACCGCCGAGGCGACCGGCCTCAGCGCAGCGAGGCGGGGTCCAACAGCGACCAGGTCTTCTGGTCCAGAACGCCGGTGACCGCGATGCCCTTGGCGGCCTGGTAGCGGCGCACGGCCATCCAGGTGGTCCAGTCGAACTTGCCGGTGGTGGCCACGCCGAGCAGCCGCTGGGCCGTGGTCACCTCGGTGCCGGTCGATCCGTGCACGGTGCTGGGGTGGGTCGTCTTGGGCGGCGCGACGGCGGCGGGGCAGTCGTCGATGCGCCGCGCGGTGTAGATCGCCGCCGGCTCGCCCTGGTAGACCTGGCACGGTCCTTCGTCCCAGGTGGTCAGGGCCACGCCCGTCCACCAGGACGTGTTCTTCATCGCCCCGTCCCAGGTCAGGGACGTGTGGATGTGGTCGGTGTGCGGGCTGGACCCGGAGTACGGCTGCCAGCCGCCGGGAATGTCCCAGGTCCCCCAGATCTGCCGGTTCCAGATCAGATACATGACCCCGAGCCGGCGAGCCATCGCCCCCTGGTTCGCGGTCAGCCAGGCCACGATGTCGTCGGCGATCTTCTTCTGCGCCGGATCGTTCGCGTTGATCATGAAGTCGACGGCGCGGCCGTCCTTGTGCTCGCTGGTGCCGGACTCGGTGCAGGACCGGGAGATCCCGTAGATCGTCTGCGGATAGATGCTCTTGAGCAACTCGCCGTAGGCGATCGAGCCAGGCTTGTCGGTGGGATCGCAGCTGATCTGCGGGCTGTAATCGGCGAGCCGATCGAGCGCCGCCGGCAGCGCCACCCTCGGGGTCGGCATCGGCGTGCCGGTCGGCACCGGCGGCTTGGTGGGGCTGCGCCGGGCGATGGCCGACCCGCGGCCGGACGTCCCGACGATCGGCACATCGGCATCCGCGGCGGGCCGCAGGGTGGGCTGGTCGAGGGGGCGCACCGCGGCGTACGCCGGGGTCACGACCACGGTGCCGGCGGCCAGGGCCGTGGCCAGCAGGGTGCAGACGACGCGGGCACGGGAGGTCATGTCGGTCTCATCGGCTAAAGCCACACGTCCATGAGAGCCATCGCTTCGGCCCCGGCCGGTAGATTCGCGGCCATGGACAAAGTCGTCTCCAGTGCCGCCGAGGCGGTCAAGGACATTCCTGACGGGGCATCCCTCGCGGTCGGTGGCTTCGGCCTCTGCGGGATCCCCAGCGTTCTCATCAAAGCCCTCCACGAACAGGGCACCACCAACCTCGAGGTCGTCAGCAACAACTGTGGCGTCGACGACTGGGGGCTCGGGATCCTGCTGGCCGACAAGATGATCCGGCGGATCCAGGCCAGCTATGTCGGCGAGAACAAGGAGTTCGCCCGGCAATACCTCAGCGGTGAACTCGAGGTCGAACTCACCCCACAAGGCACCTTGGCCGAGAAGATGCGCGCCGGCGGTTCCGGGATCGCGGCGTTCTTCACCCGCACCGGCGTCGGCACTCAGGTCGCCGAGGGCGGCCTGCCGTTGAAATACGCCACCGACGGGTCCATCGAGAAGGCCTCCGAGCCCAAGGAGACCCGCCAATTCGAGGTCAACGGCGAGTCCGAGACCTTCGTGCTGGAACCGTCGATCCAGTGCGACTTCGGCCTGGTCCGGGCGTGGAAGGGCGACCGCCACGGCAACCTGGTGTTCCACAAGTCGGCGCGCAACTTCAACCCGCTGGCCGCCATGGCCGGCAAGATCACGATCGCCGAGGTCGAGCACCTCTACGACCCGGGCGACCTGGCTCCCGACGAGATCCACCTGCCGGGCATCTTCGTCCAGCGCGTGGTCCACCTCGACGACGTGCAGCGCCACGACAAGCGCATCGAGAAGCGGACCGTCACGCCCACCCCGTTCCCCGCGGGCGCGGGGAGCGAAGACCAGGAGGACGAGGACTGATGGCGCTCACGCGTGAGGAGATGGCCGCACGAGCGGCCAGGGAGCTCAAGGACGGCGACTACGTCAACCTCGGCATCGGCCTGCCGACGCTGGTGCCGAACTACGTCGACCGCGACGTGGAGCTGGTGCTGCAGTCCGAGAACGGCATTCTCGGTGTCGGCGCCTACCCGTTCGACGAGGACGTCGACCCCGACCTCATCAACGCCGGCAAGGAGACCGTGACGACCCGTCGGGGCGCGAGCTTCTTCGACTCGGCGACGAGCTTCGGGATGATCCGCGGCGGCAAGGTCGACGCGGCGATCCTGGGCGCGATGCAGGTCAGCGAGAAGGGCGACATCGCCAACTGGATGATCCCCGGCAAGATGGTCAAGGGGATGGGCGGCGCGATGGACCTGGTGCACGGCGCCAAGAAGGTCATCGTGCTGATGGAGCACGTCGCCAAGGGCGGCGCCCACAAGATCCTCGCCGAGTGCGAGCTGCCGCTGACCGGCAAGCGCGTCGTCCAACGCATCATCACCGACCTGGCCGTGCTGGACGTCACCGAGGAGGGCCTGGTGCTGCGCGAACTCGCGCCGGGCGTGACCGAGGACGAGGTCAAGACGGCCACCGGCTGCAACCTCATCGTCAAGCTCGACGGCTGATCGGTTCGACCGGTTCGCGGGTCGCGCCCGGAACCAGCGGCAACCGGAGGGGGTACGGCGAGACGCCGTACCCCCTCCGTTCGCTTCCGCGCTCGGCAGGTCGAGCCCGCTCAGGTCATCGGGCGAGCCTGCTCAGGCCACCGGGAGCCGATTCACCCAGCCGCCGCCGAGGTTGCTGTACACCCGGAAGCCGCCCGTCCCGGTGCCCGTGTAGCGCCACAGGTCACCGGACTTGTGGATCGCCAGGAGGTCGGCGGCGCCGTCCCCGTCGGCGTCCCCGATCGACCAGACCGAGGCCATCACGTCCCAACCCCGCCCGATCTGGCGTTGGTCGCGGATCCGGCCGGCGCCGTCCCCGGAATAGAGCCACATGTCGCCGGCGGCGGTGATGCCGATGAGGTCGTCCTTGCCGTCGCCGTCGAAGTCACCCGGGGTGACCAGGCGGACGATGGCGCCCCAGCTGGTGCCGATCGCGACCGGCACTCGCAGCACCCGGCCCGTACCCATCGAGATGACCAGTTGATTCGTGGCCGTGTCGATGGCCAGCACGTCGGGGTGGCCATCGCGGTTCCAGTCCCCCGCACCGACGAACGCGCGGTAGTGGGTCCAGCCGTTGCCGATCTGGTACTGGTTCACCCAGCCGCCCCGGCCGTTGCCGGCGTAGAAGAACAGTCGGCCATCGCCGAGCCGCCCGACGATGTCGGGGTTGCCGTCGCCATTGAAGTCGCGGGCGGAGAACAGGTCGACCATCCCGTCCCAGCCGACGCCGATGCGGCGCCCGGCGCCGAAACTCTGGCTCGACCCCGATCCGGTGCCTGGGAACAGCAAGAGATCGCCGCCCGTGCCGCGGGCCAGGACATCGGGCCGGGAGTCTCCGTCGAAGTCACGGGCGTCGTTCCCCCCGGACGAGGTCATCGTGAACCACGACGACCGCAGCCCCAGCAAGCTGCGCAGCTGCTCGCCGGTGACGTCCGCGCTGCCCGCGTCGCCGTCCAGTCGGGCGGTCAGCACACGGCCGCCCTGGTCGCCGCTGCCGGTGCGGGACAGGATGACGACCTGCCGGAACCGGCCGATGCCCCGCACGTTGTCGAGGTTCGCCGGGTTGACCTGGGTCGTCCACGTCGTGGGCGAGCCGGACACAGCGCCGTCGTACGGGTCCGCCTTGGCCACCTGATAGGGCTGCGCCCCGGCCGCGGTCCAGCCACCATTGCTCGCGGAGAACTCGGCGTTGACCAGGACCCCGTTGTAGGTCAGCACGACGCCCGCGGTGGCCCCGATCGCCGCGTCCGTGCGGGGGTCCTCCTGCGGCGTCCGGGTGCCGCCGGAATAGCGGGCCACCCCCGCGAAGACCTGACACTGCACGGTGTCGCAGATGTCGTACCAGGACCCGGCCGCTCGCTGCCGCTGCCGGTAGGCCTGCGCGTAGGTGCGCGCCGCCACCGACTGGGCGGCCAGGGCCTGCCCATGCCAGGAGGCGGGCATCTCGTTGGGGACCACCCCACGCAGGTAGGTCTCGATCGGCGTGTGCAGCACGGTGCGCACCCGACCCGAGACCGCCACGGCGTGCAGCTGGCCGCGGACCTCCTCCCAGGTCCCGCTGGGCAGCAGCACCCGCACCGTGCCCCCGGTCGTGGTGAAGGTCACCTCGGCACCGAGCGTGCCGGCCCCCGAATAGGGCTTCCAGGCGCCGGTCGCGTCCTTGTAGTCCAGCTTCACGGGTCCGGTGCCGCTGACCCGCCAGGCCGTGTACGCCGTACCGGTCGGCAAGGTCACCGTGCCCGCCTTGGTCGTCACGGCCAGGCCGGCCGCCGGCGCCACCACGGTGTCCCCGTCCTCGTCGGACAGCGCCACGCGAATGGTGTCGTTCCCGATCGTGGTTCGAGTGGTGCCCGGATAGTAGAAGCCGAGGATCTGCGCGTAGGGCAGCCCCTTCGTGGCGGCGCCATAGGCCCCCCACTGACTCATGCCCCGGCCGTGGCCGTAGCCGTGGCCGGTCACGGTGATTTGGCCCGCCGAGGGGCGCGGGACGACCTCCGCGGCTTGCGCAGAGCTTGTGAACGTGGCCGGTGCGACGACACCGGCCACCAGAGCCGTGAGCCGGATGGCGGCACGGCGAAGCCAGGGATGACTATTCATGATGGTGTCCTTTCGGCCCGCGGTGCCAGAGTCCGAGGCCTTCGGCGAGGGTAACCCACCGACCTTGACGCGCTCGGCATGTCGCCGTGGCGGGCTGCCGGGCTCCGGGGCCGCGGCGAGGCACCCTGGACCTGTCGCGCCGGACCGGCTGCGGCGCAGGGCCGCTCAGATCGCGTGGCCCCCGGTCGAAAGGTCAGTCATGCGAACCGTGCCCCTTCACCCCCGCACACGTGCGCCTCGGGCGCTCTCCCTCGCCGTGGCTGCGGCTTTGTGCGGCGGCGCGGCCGGCACCACCGCCCACGCCTCCCCGCTGCCCCTGCCGGCCCGCACCGATGTCGCGGTCACCGCCCCGGCCTTCGTCACCAGCGCCCGCGCCGTGGACCCCGCGGCCGGGCAGTCCGCGCGGAGCGCCGGCCAGCAGGCCGCAGCATCCGCCGCGCAGCCCGCCCAGGTGCTACCCGCCGCCGACGCGATGACCCAGCTGCCGTCGGGCGCCGAGTGCCCGGCAGGGACGACCCGCACCAAAACGCTGTACAGCAGCGGCTTCGAGGACCGGGCGCTGCCCGAACCGTCGTACACCCAGGGCTGGTCGGTCGTCTCCGGAGGTCGCACCGGCAGCGCCTCGGCCCGGTCCTCGATCAGCGCGTCCACCCCGAGCAGCCAGCCGACCCAGACCGGGTACTGGCCACTGGGGCTGCCCTACCTGACGACCCCCGGCGGTCGGACCATCCTGCGCTACTCGATCAAGGGCAACTACCCCTCGGACGCCGCCTATGTCGCCGTCAACAACGAGTCGGGCTGGGCTGCGCCCACCTCGACCTGGGGCATGGTCACCCTCGACGTGACCGGCGCCGTCACCGCCGCCGACGCGGGTCAGCTCGACATCCGGTTCGCCAACTTCCCGATGACCCCGGCGACGAACTCGACCATCGACCTCGACGACATCGAGGTCTACACCTGCACCGCCGGCTCCCGCACCCGCGGCGACTTCGACGGCGACGGCATCGCCGACCTGATCACCATCAACACCGCGGGCGACCTGCAGGTCTGGCCCGGCACCGGCGACCTGCACCTGAAGTCGCCGATCAAGGGCGGCGTCGGCTGGGGCGCGGCCACCTGGCTGGGTTCCCCCGGCGACCTCAACGGCGACGGCAGGGCCGACCTGATGGCGCGGTTCAACGACGGCCGGCTGATGGCCTACTACGGCGACGGCCGCGGCAGCTTCAGCAGCTGGAAGCAGGTCGGCAACGGGTGGAACGGCATGTCCGCGATTGTTCCGATGGCCGACCTGGACGGCGACGGCTTCTTCGACGTCTTCGGCCGCGACGCGGCCGGCAACCTGCGGCGCTACTGGTTCAAGCCGGACGGCACCATGGCGGGCGGCACGATCGTCGGCGTCGGCTTCCACGTGTTCAGCTCCATGTTCACGACCGGCGACTATGACGGCGACGGCCGCTGGGACCTGACCGGCATCGACGGCAAGGGCGACATGCGGGTCTACACCACGCTGCCCACCGGCGCGCTGTGGGGCACCGGCCAGCGGATCGGCTGGGGCTGGGCGTTCCGCCAGGTCAGCAGTTCCGGCGATGCCACGAAGGACGGTCGCTCCGACGTCCTGGCCCTGACCTACGACGGCCGGATCCTCGGCTACCCGGTGCTCGGCGCCGGCAAGTGGGGCGGCACCGTCAACACCGGCACCGGCTTCGGCGCCTTCCGCCTGATCCTGTGACCGGCTGAGCCGGACCCGGCGTCAGCCGGAAATGGTCACGGTGCGGGCGGTGCGGGCGGATTCCAGCACCGCCTGCGCCGTACGCACCGTCGCCAGGCCCTGGGCCATCGTGACCACGTCGGAGTCGAGGCCGAGCACGGCGTCCCGGAACGCCTCGTGCTCCAGCAGCAACGGCTCCTTCTTGGTGAATCCGTAGCGGATGCTGTCGCCCTCGGTCACCCCGCGGAACTGGGCGACCTCCGTCCACGGGGTCTCCCTGGAGCCGTTGGCGTGGAACGTCAGGTCGGCGAGCAGGGTGTCCACCACGAACGCGCCGCGCTCCCCCGTGATCACCGTGACCCGCTCCTTGAACGGCGTCAGCCAGTTCACCAGGTGACTGGTGACGGTGCCGTCGGCGAGCCGCCCGGTGACCGCGACGAGGTCCTCGTGGCTGCGCCCGCTCTTGTACGCCGTGTGCGCGGCGACCTGCGTGAACGGCTGCTGGGTCACCCAACTGGTGAGGTCGATGTCATGCGTGGCGAGGTCCATCACGACCCCGACGTCGGAGATCCGCGCCGGGAACGGGCTCTGCCTGCGGGTGACCACCTGATAGACCTGGCCGAGCTCGTCCTCGGCGAGGCGCCGGCGGGCCTGTTGCAGCGCCGGGTTGAACCGCTCGATGTGCCCGACCGCCCCGATCAGGCCGGCGGTCTCGAACGCGGCGGCCAGCCGCTGCGCCGCTGCGGTGTCCTGGGCCAGGGGCTTTTCGACCATCGCGTGCACCCCGGCCGCGGCGAGGGCCGTGCCGACCTCTTCGTGGTAGGCCGTGGGGACCGCCACCGTGCAGTAGTCCAGCCGGTGCTCCAGCAGCTCCTCGAGCGTCGCCAGCAGCGGCCGGCCCTTGGCGACGCCGTGCGGATCCCCTTGGGCGTCCGCCACGGCGACCAGGTCGACGCCGGGCAGCCCGGCGAGGACGCGGGCGTGATGGCGTCCCATCATGCCCAGACCGATGAGCCCGGCGCGCAGGTTCGCCATCACGCACCGGCCTTGGCGAGGGCGTTCACGGCCGTGACGATCCGCTCCAGGTCGCCCTGGCTCAGGCTGGGGTGGACCGGCAGCGACAGGCATTCCCGGGCGGCTCGCTCCGTCTCCGGCAGGTCGACGTCGGCCTGGAACGGCTTCAGGCGGTGGTTGGGCACCGGATAGAACTGGCCCGAGCCCACGGCGTACTCCTCCCGCAGCGCCGTGGCCAGACCGTCCCGATCCTGCGGGACCCGCACCGTGTATTGGTGATAAACGTGCACCGCATCGGCGGCGACCGGCGGCGGCGTGACTCCGGTCAGGTTTGCGGACAGGAAGGCGGCGTTCTCCTGCCGGCGGCGGGTCCAGGCGTCGACCTTGGTCAGTTGGACGCGGCCGATCGCGGCATGGATGTCGGTCATCCGGTTGTTCAGGCCGACGACCTCGTTGTGATATTGCCGCTCCATTCCCTGATTGCGATAGAGCTTGACCCGTCGGGCGATCTCGTCGTCGGCGCAGGAGACCATGCCGCCCTCACCGGAGGTCATGTTCTTCGTCGGATACAGGCTGAACATCGCGAAGGTGCCGAACGCCCCGACCGGGGTGCCACCCAGCGACGCCCCGTGCGCCTGCGCCGCGTCCTCAAAGAGCCGGATCCCGCGCGCGGTGCAGATCGCCTGGAGCGCCGTCATGTTCGCCGGGTGACCGTAGAGGTGGACCGGCATCACGCCGACCGTCCGCTCGGTGATCGCCGCCTCGACCGCCGCCGGGTCGAGGCAGAAGCTGTCCGGGTCGATGTCGGCGAAGATCGGCGTCGCGCCCGTCAACGCCACCGAATTGGCGGTCGCGGCGAACGTGAAGGACGGCACGATGACCTCCATGCCGGGTCCCACGCCGGCGGCCAGCAGCCCCAGGTGCAGCCCGGAGGTGCCGGAATTCACCGCGACGCAGGCCCGACCCAGCCCGAAATGCGTGCTGAATTCCTGCTCGAACGCGGCGACCTCGGGACCCTGCGCCAGCATGCCGCTGCGCATCACCCGCGCGACAGCCTCGATTTCCTCGTCGCCGATGAGCGGTTTCGCGGGGGGAATAAAGTCGTTCATGGCGTGCTCGGTCCTCTTTCGGCGGCGGACGACGAGGGCGAGGCACGAGGTTGCGGGTCGGGTGCTGCGCCCGATCGGATTCCGTCCGGAGTAGCGTCGCTGTCACGGCCCGGACGGAGTCGCGCGGCGATGCGCGGCGATCCAGGGTCGACTGTATCGAAGCGCGTTGACCGGAGAGGAAACGCTGCCCGTGTTGGTGGTCAGTGTCGTCGGTTCCCGACCGCAGTTCGTCAAGCTGGCTCCGGTGGCGCGCGCCCTGGACGATTCGGGCGCGGAGCATGTCGTGGTGCACACTGGGCCGCCGTACCTGCGGGCGATGTACGCCGACCTGTTCGACCGGTTCGGGCTCCCCGACGTCAACGTGCATCTGGGCGTCGCGGCGCCGTCCGCGGCGCAGGAGACCGCCGAGGTGCTCGTCGCGCTGGAGCCGGTGCTGGCGGGCACCCGGCCGGACTGGGTGCTCGCCTATGGCGACACCGACACCACGCTGGCGACCGTGCTCACGGCCGCGAACCTGCGGCTGGCCTCGGCGCATGTGGAGGCCGGCCTGCGCTCCTACAACCGGACGATGCCGCAGGAGCGCAACCGGATCGCCGCCGACCACACCGCGGACCTGCTGCTCGCCCCGACCGAGGGGGCCGTGCAGCGCCTGGCCGGGGAGGGCCTGAGCGGGCGCACCCGGCTCGTCGGGGACGTCATGGTGGACCTGCTCATCGCCGCGTTGGCCACCCTGACCGCGCATCCCATCGCGCGGCGGGAGCTGATCCCGGAGCCGCCGTACGTCGTGGCCACCCTGCAGCGCACCGCCAACATCGAGGACCCCGCGCGGCTGCGGGCGATCGTCGCTGCGCTGGCAGATCTGCCGTACGACGTGTTGCTCGTCACCAACCCCCGGTTGTTCCGGCAAGCCCAACAGCACGGGGTGGACCTGCAGAGGGGAGCCGTACGTCGGGTGCCGCCGCTGACCTATCTGGAGATGATCCAGACCCTGCGGGATGCGGCCGGGGTCGTGACCGACTCGGCCGGGGTGCAGAAGGAGGCGTACGTGCTGGGCGTGCCGTGCACCACGCTGCGCACCGAGACCGAGTGGCCGGAGACCCTGCACGGCGGCTGGAACGTGCTGGCCAGCGATCCCGCCCAGCTCGGCGATCTCGCGCTACGCAGCGCCCCGGACATCGACCGTGGCGCCCCGTTCGGGTCGGGTGCCGCCGCCGCCGCGATCGTGGCGGAGCTGGCCCGCTGATCGGCCGAGCTGCTGATCGGCCGAGCTGCTGATCGGCCGGTGGGGACGTCAGCCGCGACCCACGACGACGACCCGGACCCCGGGGAACCGGGCGGGGTCGAGGGTGCCGCGACCGTCGACGACCAGTTGCACGCCGGGCAGGTCGGCCGCGGTCCAGTCGCGGTAGCACGGATGGTCGGCCTGCAGGATCGCCACGTCGACCGGCCCGGACTCGGGGCCCGGCCAGGGCTCGAAACCCAGTCCGGCGAGTTCCGCCGGGGTGAACATCGGGTCGTGGACCTCGGCGCGCGCACCGCGGGCGAGCAGCGCCGCCACGGTGGGATAGGCGCCGGAGAAGGCCGTTTCCTTGACGCCGCCCCGGTAGGCGGCGCCGAGGACGAGCACCCGGGCGCCGCGCAGGTCGCCGTACGCCGTCTGCGCCAGGCCCACCGTGTAGTCGGGCATGCTCAGGTTGGCTTCCCGCGCGGCCCGGACGATGGTCGCGTCGGGGTCGGTGTGCAGGTAGAGGCGCGGGTAGACGGGGATGCAGTGCCCGCCGACGGCGATCCCGGGCCGGTGGATGTGGCTGTACGGCTGGGAGTTGCTGGCCTCGATGACCTGGTAGATGTCGATGCCGCGGCTCGCCGCGAAGCGCCCGAACTGGTTGGCCAGGCCGATGTTGACGTCGCGATAGGTCGTTTCGGCGAGCTTGGCCATCTCGGCCGCCTCGGCGGTGCCCAGGTCCCAGACGCCGTTGGGCCGGGTCAGGTCGGGGCGGGCGTCGAAGTCGAGCACGGCCTCATAGAACTCGCGGGTCCGCCTGGCCCCCTCGGGCGTGAGCGCGCCGATCAGCTTCGGATATTTGCGCAGGTCGGCGAACACCCGGCCGGTGAGCACGCGCTCGGGCGAGAAGGCGACATGGAAGTCGGTGCCGGCGCGCAGCCCGGAGACCTCCTCCAGCAGCGGCCGCCACCGGTCCCTCGTGGTGCCGACCGGCAGCGTCGTCTCGTAGCAGACCAGCACGCCGGAGTGCAGGCCCGCCCCGATCGCGCGGGTCGCGGCGTCCATCGCCGCGAAGTCCGGCCGGGCGTCGGCGTCGACGAAGAGCGGAACGACCACCACGACCGCCGTACTCGCCGCGACCGCCGCCGTGGTGTCCGTGCTGGCGCGCAGCCGCCCGTCGGCGACCACCGCGGCGAGCCGCTCGGCCAGTTGGGCCTCGCCGGGGTACGGCTCCCGGCCGGCGTTGACCTCTTCGACCAGGGCCGGGTTGATGTCGACGCCGATGACGCGGTGACCCTTGCCGGCGAACTGGACCGCCAGTGGCAACCCGATCTTGCCCAGCCCGACGACGGTGATGTTCACGTGGCCCCGTTTCCCCTAGAGAAGGTGCTGACTCCCGCACCCCGTCGAGCGTCCCCCCGCAGATCATAGGGCTCGAGTGGGTTCGGCACCTACCTAACAGTCAGTCTCGGAGCGTCAGTCCCCGGGGTCGGGCAGCGGGTGCAGCCGCTCCAGCGCGCGGCTGAGGGCCTCGACGACGCGCGGGTCGTACTCATAGCCCAACCCCAGGTAGAGGCGCTCCATGCCGGCGCGCCGATCCTCGCCGTACGTCGGGCCCAGCCGGCCGCCGTAGTCGTCGAACGCGTTGGCCACCTTGATGATCCGCGCCCCGACGGGGACCTCGGCCCGACCGGAGAGCACCCGGTGGTAGGGCACCGCCTGATTGTTCAGCAGGTCCGCGATCGGGCCGGGCGGGCCACCCTCCCGCAGCAGCCGGGCTCCGCAGTCCGCGATCCGCTGCTGGTCGCTGGGCGCGGCCTGGACGGTGGCTCCGCGCGGCAGGGTACGGCGCAGCTCGAGCTGCCCGAGGTCGTGCACGAGCGCCGCGGTCCGCAGGGTGTCGGTGTCCCGCTCGGACAGGCGCAGTTCGCGGGCGACCAGCCACGCCACGTCGCTGACGCGTTCGGCGTGTCCCTGCGCGACATAGCCCACGATCTCCGGCATCCGCGCCAACGAGCGCAGGGCCTGGCCGTAGGTGTCCTGGACGTGCACGAACCGGCGTACCGCGAAGTCGGTGAGCCCCAGGAAGCCCAGCAGCAGGGGCACCGCGACCAGACCCAGGACCGAGCTGGTCAGCGCCACCAAGGCGCCGGTCGCGGCGACTGCGGCCCCCAGTGGGTAGTGGCTGCGCGCGTCGTCCGGAGCCAACGTGCGCCAGCCGCCGAGCACCGCGGCCGACCGTCCTGCCGATCGCAGGGGGGCCTCGAAGAGGCTGGTCAACAGCCCGATCCCGACGATGACGAAGGCGAGCATCCAACCGGGCCAATGCTGGCCGGCGGCCTCCAGCGTGCGCCCGTTGAAGATCGGCAGCTCCCGCGCGAGGGCAGCGGCCACGGCGACCGTGAACAGCCGAATCGCGCCGTCCAGCGCGGTGTCGAGATCGTCCGCGGTGGTCACCCCGCGCCGCACCAGGACCGCCTGGCCGAGCCACTGCCCGATCAGCGCCGTGACCAGCACCTCCGCGCTGGAGCACAGGAACGGAGCACCGTGCAACGTGGTCGTGACCGCCAGGCCCATGCCCGCGGCGGCGGCGATCGACGACGTCGGCAGGCGGCCCGGGATGTCGAGGCGGAACTGTTCGGCCACCATGATGATGATCGCGTAGCTGAACAGCGACATCAGGCCACCGGAGTGGATGCTTCGCAGGCTGTCTCCGGGCATCATCACGCTGAGCGTGACGGCTATCCCGGTGAAGACCAGGACCACGATTCGGACCCGCCAGGCCGTCATCATCGCAGGTCACCGGTCCTTGGACGGGCGGAGCGTCTGCGCCCGCCACCCGGATGCGGACCGCGTTCGGGGCGATCCTCGCCGTCGGACGCGGCCGGGTGCCAGCGCGGTCGAGGGGCGCTGTCGGCCAGTTCCCCCTCCCCCTCGCCGACGCTCGCGGGGAGCGTCTCCGCGGCCCGGATCGCGGCCATCTCGTCGGCGATCACGTCCGACATGGCGGGCAGGGTGTGGTGGTCCCAGAGCCAGGAGCCCTCGTTGAGCGGGTCCACATGGGTGGGCCAGGTGCGACCCCGCAGGGCGTTGCCCAGCGCGACCAGCACCTGCGGGTCGAGGTGGCTTCCGGCGGACAGCTGCAGCTCGGCCAGGGCACCCGGCGTGTCCAGCGCGGTGCGCTCGCCCCGGGTGGTGGTCAGGGCGTCGAACGCATCGGCCACCGCCAGAATCCGGGCGGTCAGCGGAATCGCCTGCCCGACCAGGCCGTCGGGATAGCCGCGGCCGTCCATGCGTTCGTGGTGCGAGCGGATCGTCGCGGCGGCGTCCGCCAGGAAGTTCACGCCGGAGACCAGTTCCGCGGCGAGGGCCGGGTGCGGGATCAGGGCCCGCACATTCGTGTAGGGCCCGGACCCGCCACGCTGGGTATCGGTGGCTCGCACGACCGCCTTCATCGCGATGTCGTGCAGTTGGGCGGCATAGCCCAGGACCTGCCGGTCGTGTTCGCTGATGCCCAGCTGCGCGGCGATGACCTGACACAGTTCCTGGACTCGCTCGGCGTGCCTGGCGACGCGTCCGTCGGGGCCGTCGCCCGAGCGGGTGAACATCGAGATGATCCGTTCGTGGGCGCGCACCTCGTCGCCGTATTGCACATAGACGAAGTGCGCGATGGCCAGCGGGGCGGCGATGAGCAGGGCGCTGAGCGGGCCGACCCCCGCAGGACCCCACAGCAGCACGAAGACGAACGCGATCAGGGCGTAGCCGATGTAGAGCGGAACGAGTTCCTTGACGCTGCCGACGAGCAGCGCCCGCGGGCTGCCGCCGGTGATGGCCATCATCCCGGCGAGCACCAAGACGTTGACGACACACATCGCCAGGTCGGCCCCCAGGAGGGGCACCCCGACCCGGACCAGCAACTCGATCGGGCCTGCACCGTGCACGCTGTGCAGGACGTTGAGTCCGCCGAGTGCTGGGTAGACGAGTCCTCCCACCAGCGCTGTCATGCCCAGCATCAGGCCGTTGAACGCTGGCACGATGGACAGGCCGTACTTCGTGTCGGCGAAGGCCACCACGAGGCCGACGACACCGGCCACGAGTGGTCCATACAGGACCAGGCAGGTCAGAAGGACCACAGTGGTGAAGGAATTAGCTGCGCCCCGATAGGGGATATCCATCACCCGGAAACTGACGATCGCCATCACGACGAGCACGATCAACCCGGGGGCGTCTGGCAGCGTCAGATGGCTTCGCAGAGCTGCCACGGGGAGAAGCAGGGCCCATGCCACACCGAGGCCTGCCACATATGCGAAAGGCCCCCACGCTCGTGGTGGGGGCCCACCAGGCGCGGCGTGTTCGCTCACGAACGACCTCTCCTGGAGCGCATGGGGAGATTTTACTGGGTTACGGCTGCCACCACCAGGAACGGCGGAGCGAGGGCTGAGTAATCATGAGGGGACTCCTTTTGACTTCCCGGGGGCTGAACCGGTACGTCACCGAGGGGAGGGGTCCGTGCGCGCGACCCAGAGTGGGGCAGGCCACACGCGCGGTGTCCAGCTACTGTCGATTCCGAGTTGCCTTGGAGCGCCTCGAAACAACTCAATCTTGACACTTCGAGACGGAGTGGTCGACTTCCGGGAGGAATCTCTGGAAAAATTATACTAAAGTTTGGCTCAGGCCTTCGCTCACCATTCTTTTGGACAGGCACTCGTTGTGGACGCCCGTCCAGAAAACCCACATTATTGGACGCGCGTCCATATTAATCGAGGCCTTGTTCCAGCCTTCTCCCCGGCATTCCCGCCCCAACCGAGGACTGGTCCAGGCACGGACTGGACTCCGACTGGGCCCGATCCAGCTGGGGCCGGCGCGGGGACGAGCCGAAGCTACCGTACCGGTGTGTCAGACTTGGGCGATGCCCACGGCGCCCCTCGGGGCCCGCGGGGACGTCGGGTGGGGCGGAGCAGCGCCCCATCCCGGGCGGTCGGCGGCGACCGCCACGAACCCACTGAGCACATCGAGGAGCAGACATGAGCAAGCGCGCCCGCAAGCGCCGCGCCCGGAAGAAGAATGCGGCCAACCACGGCCGCAAGCCCAACGCCTGATCAGTCGGCGAACCACGACGGCGGCCCACCCGGGAACGGGTGGGCCGCCGTCGTGGGCTGACCGCCTGTCGTGGCCGAACGCCTCAGTTCTCTTCGTAGCGGATGTGTTCCGCGTAGCGCACGTACTGCTCGTCGTACTGCACGTGCACCGTGGTGATCCGCGTCAGGATCGACAGGCGCAGCGTCTCCGGCGCCGACTCGCAGGAGCAGGACCGACGCACCAGCGCCTTGAGCAGCCGGTCGCGTTCGTAGGCGCTCATGCAGTCCCCGCAGCTGTCCAGGTGCGCCCGGATCCGGTCGCCGTCCACCTCGTCGAGTTCCTGGTCGAGATATTCGAAGACACGCAGCAGCACCTCCGAGCAGTCGGTCGGGCCGGGTTGGCGGGCGGCGGGCTGGCTCACCGGTCCTCACCGCCGAGGAATCCGCGCTCCCGGGCGTAGTCGGTGAGCAGCTCGCGCAGCTGGCGGCGGCCCCGGTGCAGCCGCGACATCACGGTCCCGATGGGGGTGTCCATGATCTCGGCGATCTCCTTGTAGGAGAAGCCCTCGACGTCCGCCAGGTAGACGGCCAACCGGAAGTCCTCGCCGATCTGCGCCAGCGCCTTCGTGACGTCGGAGTCCGGCAGGTGGTCCAGCGCCTCCATCTCGGCCGACCGCAGGCCGCGCGAGGTGTGCGATTCGGCCCGGTGCAGCTGGTAGTCCTGCACCTCGGCGGCATCGGACTCCAACGGCTGCCGCTGCTTCTTGCGGTAGGTGTTGATGTAGGTATTGGTCAGGATGCGATAAAGCCAGGCCTTGAGGTTGGTGCCCGGCCGGTACTGGTGGAACGCCGCGAAGGCCTTGGCAAACGTCTCCTGCACGAGGTCTTCGGCGTCGGCCGGATTGCGGGTGGTGCGCAGGGCCGCGGAATACAGCTGGTCCAGGAAGGGCATCGCCTCGGCCTCGAACCGGGCCGCGCGCTGGGCCGGGGTCTCGGCGGCGACGTCGATCTCGTCGGGCCTGGGGTCGGGGTCGGCCGCGCCGACGTCGGGATCGTCCAGGTGCGCGGTCAGCGGGCCGGCGGGCCCTGTGCTCTCACTCATCGTGCTCCAGCCTAACCGGGCGGGCCCAAGGCCACTTCCCGAGCCGGGCACGAGCACCTGCCCTTCGGGCACTGCGGGATGCGTGAGAAACACCGGATCTCCTGGTGGGGCGATGGCACCGACGGCCCCGTCAACACCCACCGGGCGGCGCCCATTCCCCGGGGTCCGCTCACTCGCCGCGCCGCTGCTCCAGCCAGTCGCGGGCGGCGGCCAGCACCGGCCCGACATCGGCGGTGAACCCGTGGCCGCCGCGCACCGCCACGACCGGCACGCCGGGGACGGCGGCCCGCACCTCCTCGGGTGTCCCGAACGGATCGGAGGCCCCCTGCACCACCAGCACGGGCACCCGCACGCCGGCGAGTTCAGCCGCGCGGCTGGCGGCCGGCCGGCCCGGCGGATGCAGGGGAAACGCCAACGCCAGGACGCCCGTCGCGCCCACCGACTGCGCCGTACGGCACGCCACCCGCGCCCCCGCGCTGCGCCCGCCCACGACGAGCGGACCCGCGATCCGGCCGTCGTGCGCCGGCCCGGCCCGTAGCGCGGCCAGCACCGCCAGCCAGGCCTCGTCGAGCTTGGCCGGGGCCGGGGCGACCGATCGCCCCGCGACGCGCCAGGGCTGTTCGACCAGCACCACCTGCCAGGGCCGGGCGGCGTCGGCGGCGTCGGTCGCGGCCGGTTCGGCGGCAGCCCCACCGGCCAGGGTGGCCAGGGCCAGCAGATCCTTGGACCAGTTCCGCCCGCCCGCGCCGTGCGAGAGCACCAGGGCTCCCGCGGGCTCGGCACCGGTCGGGGTGTGCAGGTGCGCCCGCGCCGGTCCCTGCGGGGTGTCGATGGTGCGGACCGTACGCCGTACGCCGTCGCCGACCGGCGCGCTCATCCCCCGATCACCTCGCCGGTGGCCGGGTCGACGACCCCGACGAGTTCGGTCCGCTCCAGGGGACGCAGCAGCCCGGGGCCGTTGGCCTGCGACGACCCCACGTCGCGACCGATCGGATAGGCGTCGAACCGGCCCGGCTCGCGCGGCGCGACGAGCTGCCGGATCGCCTCGGCGCCGGTCAGGTCGGGGTCGAGCCAGGCCGCCCAGTCGGCCCGGTCCAGCACCAGCGGCTGCCGGTCGTGAATGCGTTCCAGGCCGGGCTCCGCGACGCCGGTGATGATCGTGAACGTGGTCAGCCACGCGTCCGGGTCGTCCGCGGCCCGGTCCGGGTCGCGCCAGAACTCGTAGAGGCCGGCCAGCGCGGTGAGGTCGCCGTCGCGGCGATGCATGAAGAACGGCTGCTTGCGGGGCTTGCCCTTGGCGTCGGTGGCGGTCGGGCTGACCTGCCACTCGTACCATCCGTCGGCGGGCACGATGAGGCGCCGGGCGAGCGCGGCCTTGCGGAACGCCGGCTTGTCCAGGAGCGTTTCGGCCCGGGCATTCGTCATCCGCGACCCGACGCCGGGGTCCTTCGCCCAGCTCGGCACCAGCCCCCAGGTCATCAGCCGCAGCTGCCGCACGGGCGGCGCGTCCGGACCGACCGGCTCCCGGCCCGCCGGGGAGATGCCGTCGCCCGCGGGGGCGGCTCGGGGGACCCGCTCCAGGACGACCCGGGCGTTTTTGCTCGGCGCCACGTTGTAGTCGGGGTCACCGGCGGGCGGCTGCTGGGGCCGCTTCAGCATGCTGCGGACCGGCTCCGCCGTGTGATCGGCCTCGATCTCCAGCTCCTCGACGAGCTCGTCCGTGGACTTCGAGGCGGCATAACGCCCGCACATGCCGGCCAGCCTAGCCAGCAGCCCTGGTGCGGTCGTCCGCTCAGCGCGGCCGATGCCGGCACGGCCGGGCGACGGTTGCGGGGCGGTCTGCGGCCGGTACCGTGTGACCAAGGTGCCCCACCCCCCGGTCCGAGGTGCCCCCGATCGCCGCAGGACCCCACACGCCAGGAGAATTCATGACGCTCGTTCGCCGCCTCGCCCGGCCCGCCCTCGCCGCGATCTTCGTCACCGGCGGCCTCGACGCCCTGCGTCACCCGGGCGGTCGCGCACAGACGGCGGCGCCGCTGGTGGAGCGGCTGTCCTCGATGACCGGCATGCCGAACGACCCCGAACTCATGGTGCGGGCCAACGGCGCGACCATGGCGCTCGCCGGCCTCGCGCTCGCGACCGGACGGCTCCCCCGCGTGGCCGGCGGCATGCTCGCGGCGACGCTGGCGCCGACCACTGTGGCCGGGCACGCGTTCTGGACGGAGCACGACCCGGCCAAGCGCAAGCAGCAGATGATCCAGTTCCAGAAGAACCTCGGTCTGCTCGGTGGGGTGTTGCTCGCCTCCGTCGACACCGCGGGCAAGCCCGGGCTGGCCTGGCGGGCGCGCAACGCCGCCCGGGTCGCCCAGCGCCAGGCCCGCACGAACGCCAAGGCGGCCCGCCGGGAGGCCAGGCTCGCCGCAACCCAGGCGAAGCTCAAGGTCGCCTGAGGACGTCGACCGCCGTGTCGCAGGCCGGTCGGGCCCAGGGTGACTGGGCCGCTCCGTACGCCGCCTCGCCGGTGCAGGGCCGGGTCGCCCTGCCGGGCAGCAAGTCCTTGACCAATCGCTACCTGGTGCTGGCGGCGCTGGCGGGCGAGGAGTCCCGGCTGCGCCGTCCGCTGCGCAGCCGCGACACCCACCTGATGGCCCGCGCGCTGGGTCATCTCGGCGTGGGCATCGCCGACATCCCCGGGGACGATCCGGAGAGCCCGGACTGGCTGGTCACCCCCGGTGGGCCGACCGGGCCGGCGAGGCTCGACTGCGGCCTGGCGGGCACCGTGATGCGCTTCGTTCCCCCCGTCGCGGCGCTGGCGCACGGCGACATCGCGTTCGACGGCGACGCCGCCGCCCGGGGCCGGCCGATGGGTCCGGGCCTGCAGGCGCTGCGCGACCTCGGCGTGGACGTCGAGGGCAACGCCCTGCCGTTCACCGTGCGGGGACGCGGCGCCGTACGGGGCGGCGAGGTCACCCTGGACGCGTCGGCCAGCTCCCAGTTCGTCTCGGGACTGCTGCTGTCCGGGGCCCGCTTCGATCGCGGCCTGACCGTCGTTCACGACGGCAAGCCGATCCCGTCCACGCCGCATGTCAGCATGACCGTCGAGGTGCTGCGCGATGCGGGCGTCGACGTCGATGACTCCTGGCCGGATCGGTGGCATGTGGAACCGGGCAGCGTGCACTCCCTCGACGTTCAGGTCGAGCCGGACCTGTCCACGGCGGCGGCCTTCCTCGCCGCGGCCATGGTGACCGGCGGCCGGGTGGAGGTCCCCGGCTGGCCGCAACACACCACCCAGGCCGGCGACGGAATCCGCGACATCTTCGACGCGATGGGCGGCGAGGTCACGCTGAGCCGGGACGGGCTCGTGGTGAGCGGCCCCGATCGGCCCGAGGGGCTCGACGTCGACCTGCACGACGTCGGCGAGCTGACCCCCGTGGTCGCCGCGGTCGCCGCCCTCGCCGCGTCCCCGTCGTGGCTGCGGGGGATCGCGCACCTGCGCGGTCACGAGACGGACCGGCTGTCCGCCCTGGCGACCGAGCTGGGCACAATCGGTGCCCGGGTCGACGTCCTCGACGACGGCCTGCACATCGTGCCCGGCCCGTTGCGTGCCGGGCGCCTGCACAGCTACGCGGACCATCGGATGGCGATGGCCGCCGCGGTCCTCGGGCTCGCGGTGCCTGGTGTGGTCCTGGACGACGTGGCCACGGTCGGCAAGACGATGCCCGACTTCGCGCAGCGCTGGACGGCGTTGATCGCGGGTGGCGCCGATGCCGTCCCCGCGGGGCCGTCGCCGGTGGGCGCTGCGCTCCGTCGGGAGCCCTGATGGGGCGCGGCGCCGACCGCTACGAGGACTACGAGGATCGGGTGCGGTCCCGGCCCAACCCCCGCGGCACCCGGCCCCGCACCAAGGACCGGCCCGCGCACGAGGACGCGGTGGAGGGGCGCGTGGTCGGGATCGACCGAGGCCGGTACGCCGTGCTGGTGGCGGACCGAGCCGTCACCGCCATGAAGGCCCGTGAGCTGGCCCGCAAGGGGATCGTCGTGGGCGATGACGTCGCCCTGGTCGGCGACGTGAGCGGCTCGGCCGACGCATTGGCCCGGATCGTGCGCGTCCGCCCACGGCGCAGCGTGCTACGGCGTACGGCCGACGACACCGACCCCGTCGAGCGGGTCATCGTGGCCAACGCCGACCAGCTCGCCATCGTCACCGCCTTGGCCGACCCGGAACCGCGGCCGCGGATGATCGATCGGTGCCTGGTCGCGGCGTACGACGCGGGCCTGTCCCCGCTCCTTGTGCTCACGAAGGCCGACCTGGCGGACCCGGCGGGGTTCTTGGCGACGTACCAGGGGTTGGCCGTGCCCGCCGTCGTGACCAGCGTCGACCGCGCCTCGGCCACCCCCGAACGCCTGGTGCACGGGCTCGACCAGCTAGCCGCGGCGCTGGCCGGGCGCATCACGGTGCTGGTCGGCCACTCCGGGGTCGGCAAGTCCACGCTGGTCAACGAGCTCGTGCCGGGGGCGACGCGTTCCACGGGCCGGGTGAACGTCGTCACGGGGCGCGGCCGGCACACCTCGACCTCCGCGGTGGCGCTGCCGCTGCCCGAGGCCACGGGCGGCGGGTGGGTGATCGACACGCCTGGGGTGCGGTCGTTTGGGCTGGCGCACGTGGCGCCCGAGCGGATCGTGGAGTTCTTCGACGACCTGCTGCCGGGCACGGACGACTGCCCCCGCGGGTGCAGCCACGACGAACCGGAGTGCGGGCTGGACGCGTACGTCGAGGCCGGCCGGGCAGGGGCTGCGGGCCCGGCGCGCCTCGACTCACTGCGCCGCCTGCTGCGCGCCCGCGCCGGCGAGGACCGCAGCGACCGCGACTGACCCGGTCCACCCCCGCGCGTACCTCTAGCGCATTTCCTTCGCATGAGCACCGATCTGCCGACCTTTAGGGTCTTAAACTTCCGTAGAGGCGGCCGTGAGGGAAGGAAAACCCGGATGGGTAGCTGGCACCCGGCGTTCTGGGACAACGACGTGACCGGGATGCCCCGCCGAGAGCGCAGGTCGGGTGAGTACCGGTGGTACAACCCTGACCATGTGGTGGGCCGCGGCCGAGTCATCGACGCCGACCTGGCCCGACGTATCGCCGGTGTCGAACGACGAATCAGGTCCCTCGACGGTCCTGGCGCCGACATCCTCTCGTCCGTCGCCCGTTTCCTGCTGCGATCCGAGGCGATCGCGTCCTCGCACATCGAGGGAGTCGCGCCCTCAGCCAAGCAGGTGGCGCTGGCTGAACTCGGCACGACCGAGCTGGTGCAAGGCCTGAGCGCCCACGCCAAGCTCGTGGCCAATAACCTGACCGTCGTCCAGGTAGCCGCCGGTCGTCTCGCCGATGCGGACGTCATCACCATCGCCGACCTCGAAGAACTCCACGCGGCCCTTCTCGCCGACGAGCCTCGATTGCACGGCATCCGCTCCCGGCAGAACTGGATCGGCGGTGCCGACCATCACCCGCTCGACGCGGACTTCGTGCCGCCAGCCCCGGACCGAGTGCCGTCCCTCGTGGCGGATCTCCTCGAATACATCACCGGCGCCGCGGATTCTCCCCTGGTTCAGGCGGCGCTCGTGCACGCCCAGTTCGAGACGATCCACCCGTTCAGCGATGGCAACGGCCGCGTCGGCCGGGCTCTGATCCACACCGTCCTCACCAGGCGCGGTCTCACCACCACCGCAGTCCTGCCCATCAGCCTCGTGCTCGCGACTCGACGTCCCGATTACATCAACGGGCTGACGGCATACCGATTCGAAGGGGCCGCCGACGCCCCGGCGGCGGTGGCAGCCGTCACCGAGTGGATCCAAGTCTTCATCGATGCTGCCGACGACGCAGTCACCCAATCCCAGCGCATCGTGAACGACATCGCACAGGTACGCCAGGACTGGGAGGCGCGGATCGATCAGCACCGTCAGGCGGGCGGCCGCCGCCGCGCCCTGCGCTCCGACTCCACGACCGCGCACATTCTGGATGCCCTCCCGTCGGCTCCCGTCCTGACGGTGAGGACGACCGCCGCGCTGTTCGACGTGAGCACGAAGGCGGCGGCCACGGCGTTGGAGGAGCTGAGCGCCGCCGACATTCTCTCTACCCGTTCGATCGGTCGCGGGGCGCGCGCTTACCTCGCCGACGACCTCCTGGACCTGATCACCGTGGCCGAACGTCGCCTGGCGAGCACCCGGTTCGACACACGTGAGTCGTCCCCGGTGCGGCCGGTCCCCGCCAGGCCGCAACCGTAGGAGCGTGCGCAGGCCGAACACGTGGCGTTCGCGGGGTTCGGCGGCCGGAAATGTCACGATGGCCTCGTGAGCAGCGGCGGGGGCGTATCTGATCGGATCGGCACCCGGCGGGATGGCGCGTCACGACTGGACCAGATTGCCCCCGGCTCGCTCGTCATCGTCCGCGACGAGGAGTGGATCGTCACTCAGGTCGCACAGACCCGCGATGGCACGCTCATCACGGCGCAGGGCGTGGGCGAGCTGGTCGCGGGCACGACGGCCCAGTTCTTCTCGGGTCTCGACAAGATCGTCCCCTTCGACCCACGCGACACGAAGGTCGTCGCGGATAGATCGAGCAACCATCGGCAGGCCAGACTGTGGCTCGAGGCGACGCTGCGCAAGACGGCGCCGCCCGCCGACGATCCGACGTTGGCGGTCACGGGCGACATGCTCGCGGACGCGCTGGACTATCAGCGGGCCGCGGTCCGCAAGGCCCTCGATCCGGAGACGTTGCGCCCGCGCATCCTCCTCGCGGACGCGGTCGGTCTGGGCAAGACGCTCGAGATCGGGATGATTCTCGCCGAGCTGGTCCGCCGCGGTCGCGGCGAGCGCATCCTCATCGTGACGCCGCGGCACGTGTTGGAGCAGATGCAGCACGAGCTGTGGACGCGGTTCGCGCTGCCGTTTGTCCGGTTGGATTCGCTCGGCATCCAGCGGGTCCGACGCAGGCTGCCGGCGACCCGCAACCCGTTCGGGCTCTATCGCCGCGCGATCATCTCGATCGACACGCTGAAGAACGACCGCTATCTGGCCCACCTGCGCGGCCACCGGTGGGATGCCGTCGTCATCGACGAATCGCACAACATCACCAACAGCGCGACGCAGAACAACCGCCTGGCCGGGGTCCTCGCCCCGCAGACGGACGCCTTGATCCTCGCGAGCGCGACGCCGCACAACGGCAAGAAGGAGTCGTTCGCCGAGCTGGTGCGGCTGCTGGAGCCGACGGCGGTGACCCCCGAGGGCGACATCGATGCCGACGAGCTGGAGCGGCTGGTCATCCGCCGGCACCGGCACTCCCCCGACGTCGCGGCGGCCGTGGGCGCGGACTGGGCGGAGCGGCAGGAGCCGGTGAACCGCCTCGTCCCGGCCTCCGGCGAGGAGGACGAGATCGCCGCCGAGCTGGCGTCGTACTGGCTGTACGGCGACCGCCCCGCGGGCCCCGGGTCGGCCGGCGCCCCCGATGCCCTCTTCGGCTGGACGCTGGCGAAGGCGTTCCTCTCCTCCCCCGCGGCGCTCGCGGAGTCGGCCCGCAACCGGCTCAAGCGACCCGGCGGCGTCTCCGCGGCGGATCGCGCGTCGTTGGAGAAGCTCGACGCGCTGGCCGCCCGGGCGAGCACGACGACGACGGGCAAGTACGCCGCCCTGCTCGACGAGCTGGCGCGCATCGGCATCGGCAAGACCAGCCCGGAGCGGGTCGTCGTCTTCGCCGAGCGCGTGGCGACGCTGACGTGGCTGGCCGACCGCATCCGGCGCGATCTGGGCCTGTCGGGCAAGCAGGTCCGCATCCTGCACGGCGGCCTGTCGGACATCGACCAGCAGGACATCGTCGAGCAGTTCAAGCAGGAGAGCTCCCCGATCCGCGTCCTGGTCACGGGTGACGTGGCGTCGGAGGGTGTCAACCTTCACCTGCAGTGCCACGAGCTGATCCACTTCGACATCCCGTGGTCGCTCATCCGCATCGAACAGCGCAACGGCCGCATCGACCGCTACGGCCAGCGCCGCTCCCCCCGCATCACGACGCTGTTGTTGGAACCGACCGACGAGCGGTTTTCCGGCGACCTGCGCGTCTTAACCACGCTGATGGCTAAGGAGCACGAGGCGCACCGGGCGCTCGGCGATTCGGCGTCGCTCATGGGCGCATACAACGTGGAGGCCGAGGAGAGGGCCATCCGCGACGTGCTCCTGCACCGCACATCGCTCGACGACGTCGTCGCCTCGCCGGAGCAGGTGAGTGTCGGCGACGACTTCATGGCCGTCCTCGCCCGCCTCACCCAGGCGGCGGCCGCGGCGCCGCATCAGACCACGGCGAGTACGTCGTGCGCCGACTCCGGTCTCTACGCGCGCCACGCCGACTTCCTCCGCGAGGCGGTGCACTGCATCTATCAACGGCCGGAGGAGGCGCCCGGCCCGCACGGCTCGGGCGGTGTCGGCTGGCGTGAACACCCCAGTGAGCAGCTCGTCGAGCTGACGCCCCCGGCCGACCTGCGCAACCGCCTGTCCGTGTTGCCGCAGAGCTATCTCAAGGACCGCGAGGTGAACCAGCGTCTGCTCCTGGCGACGAGCACTGCGAAGGGTCAGGCTCTGCTCACCGCGGCTCTGCAAGACGACACGTCGAGCTCGTGGCCGTCGGCGCACTACCTCGGCCCCTTGCACCCGGTGCTCGACTGGGCCGGAGACCGCGTCCTGTCGACGTTGGGCCGCGGGGAGATCTTCGCGGTCCGGGGCGAGGTCGACAGCCCTCAGGTGCTCCTCCTCGGCACGCTCACCAACCGCGCCGGTCAGACGGTCGCGGCGTCGTGGATCCAGGTGCAGTTTCCCGACCTCGATATGCCCTCGCTGACCCTCGCCCGTCCGCACGCGTCCGCCGCGGAGATGCTGGCGGAGGTCGGCATCGGCCCGGAACTGACCAATCCTGGTCCGGTCGCTGACGTCGAGGCGCTGACGGCGCTCGTCCCGACCGCTGTCGCGAAGGCGGAGGGCGCGTTGGCTCTGACATTCGGCCTTGCGGAGCAGGCGGCCCGGGAGCGGGTCGATCGATGGGCGCAGCGGGTGCATCAGTGGTCCGAGGAGGCCGACGTGCTCATCCAGCGCGACGCGCTGCGGACGCGGCGGGTGTCCGTCGAGGAGGAGCGGCGCCTGGCGCAGGAGCGGCTGCCGGAACGCCGCCACCTGCGGCCCCTCCTGGTGGTCGTGCCGAAGGATCACCCGGTCGCAAGCGAAGGAGCCGGTCATGCCCCCGAGTGACGCCCTGATCGTCGGCGAGGACTGGATCAGCGAGCACTACTTCACGACCGACTCGACGAAGGAGTCGTTCCAGGGCCGCGTGCTCGAGCGCCGCAAGGCGTGGGACGCGGAGGAGCAGGCCGGTACGACGCGCAGCCGGTTCGCGGCCGCGCGGGGAGACATCGAGAGGCGGCTCATCGCCCTGGCCGACTGTGCGCGCTCGGATCTCGGGAGCATGATCGGCGAGGACGGCGGGAGCGGTACGTCGTACCGGCCGCTGTCCGACGACGACCGCGCCGCGGTCGCCGACCTCGACGACCTGCTGCTCACGGTCCTCGGCTACCGCACGGGCGAGTTCACGCTGCGCGACGAGGGGCCGCTGACCTGGGTGGCGCCGCCCGCCCTTCCGGACAACCCGCCGCTCGTGATCGTCCGGGCTCGGCCGACCGCGACGGTGGACGACCTCATCGCGAAGCACGCGCCGACGCTGCTCGCCCCCTGGGCCGCGCTGGGCGAGGACGACCCCAGGCCGTTGACCTCGGTGAGCGCGACGCTGTCAACGCTGATGACGGACGCGGACGGGCCGTCGTACGCGCTCGTCCTCGCCGGCCGCTGGTGCCTCGTCGCGGAGAAGGAGCGCTGGCCGGAGGGTCGCTGGCTCGCGGTGGACCTGCAGCTCGTGTGCGAGCGCAACGACGCCAAGCGGGGTGGCGAGGTCGATCGGGCGCTGACGATTCTCGACGCGGCGTCGCTGGCGCCGGACGCGTCGGGGGTGACGTGGTGGCGCGAGACGCTCGAGGATTCGATCAGGCACACGGTCGGGGTGAGCAAGGATCTGCGCGAGGGCGTGCGCCTGTCCATCGAGATCATCGCGAACGAGGTGCTGGCTCGCCGCGCGGCGGCCGGCCTGCCGGAGCTGCCGGCCGAGCAGGCGCAGCCGCTGGCGAAGCAGGCGCTGCGCTACCTCTATCGGATCCTCTTCCTCCTCTATGCCGAGGCGTCGCCGGAGTTGGGGGTGTTGCCGGTGGGGGCGCAGGAGTACGACGCGGGCTATGGCCTCGACCGGCTCCGTGACCTGGCGCTGACGGAGATCCATTCGGAGCGGGCGAGGGGTGGCACCCACCTGTATGAGTCGCTGGACCGGCTTTTCGTCCTGGTCGACGAGGGGCATTCCCCGGCGGGGGCTGAGGGTCTTGGCGAGGGCCTGACGTTCCACGGCCTGCGGGCCGACCTCTTCCGGCCCGAGCGGATCGGGCTCATCGCGGAGACGCAGCTCGGGAATGAGGCGCTGCTGAAGGTGCTGCGCAGGCTGCTGCTGAGCAAGGAGGGCAAGGAGCAGCGGGGCTTCATCAGCTACGTCGAGCTGGGCATCAACCAGCTCGGCGCCGTGTATGAGGGCCTGATGTCCTACACCGGGTCGTTCGCGACGGAGGACCTCTACGAGGTGGCAAAGGGTGGCGACCCGAGCAAGGGTTCGTGGGTCGTGCCGGTGACGAGGTCGGATCACTTGAGCCCGGACGACTTCGTCAAGGTCGAGGATGAGCGGACCGGCGCGATGAAGCCGGTGCTGCACCGCAAGGGCACCTTCGTCTTCCGGCTCTCGGGGCGGGATCGGCAGCGCTCGGCGTCGTATTACACGCCCGAGGTGCTGACGCGTTTCACCGTGCAGCAGGCGTTGGAGGAGTTGCTGGATCAGGACGGGCGGGTGACGTCGGCCGAGGAGATCCTGCAGCTCACGGTGTGTGAGCCGGCGCTGGGGTCGGGGGCGTTCGCGATCGAGGCCGTGCGGCAGCTCGCGGAGGAGTACCTTTCGCGACGGGAGAAGGAGCAGGGTCGCCGAGTCGATCCCGAGGAGCGGCCCGCCGAGCTGCAGAAGGTGAAGGCGCACATCGCGCTGCACCAGGTCTACGGCGTCGACCTCAACGCGACCGCCGTCGAGCTGGCCGAGGTGTCGCTGTGGCTCGACACGATGGTCGCGGGGCTGTCGGCGCCGTGGTTCGGGTTGCGGCTGAAGCGCGGGAACTCGCTGGTCGGGGCGCGGCATGCGCTCTATGCCCCGGATCAGTTGGCAAAGCGGGCCTGGCTGACGACGCCACCGACGGACGTGAAGCTGAGCGATCTGGCTGTGGCCGTCGACGCCGGGGTTTCGCTCGGTCTCGATGGCGGGATCCACCATTTCCTGCTGCCCGCGCAGGGCTGGGGGTCCGCGGTCGAGGTGCCGAAGTCCGTGAAGGACCTCGTCCCCGAGGCGACGATGAAGCGGCTCAAGACGTGGCGGGCAGGGGTGCGCAAGGCCCCGAGCAAGGCGCAGATCAAGCAGCTCCAGGCGTTGTCAATGCGAGTCGAGGCGCTGTGGGGGATGGCGCTGCGCCGGCTTCGGATCGCCGAGGCCGAGTCGTCCCGCGCCATCGACCTCTGGGGCCGCGAGGCGCCTGCTCTGTCGTCGACGGTGAGCCGGGAGCAGATCGAGGACTCGCTGAGCGATCCCGACAGCGCCTACCAGCGGCTTCGGACGATCATGGATGCCTGGTGCGCCCTGTGGTTCTGGCCCCTCACGCCGACCCAGGTGCTCGACTCCGACGGCGAGCCCGTCTCGATCGAACCGCCGACGTTCGACCAGTGGCTCGACGCCTGCCAGATGATCCTCGGCACCCCCGAGAAGACGCGGCCCTCCGACGCCAAGCGCGGTGACGGCACGCTCTTCTCCTCGGCGTCATGGGAGGCCCTCAACGACGAGGAGACGAACGACCGCGTCCTCGCCCAGACGTTCTCGATGGCGTACGTCCACCAGAAGCATCCCTGGCTCGACGTCTGCAGAATCATCGCCGACGACCAAGGCTTCTTCCATTGGGAACTCGACTTCGCTACGGTTTTCGCCCGCGGCGGCTTCGACCTGCAGGTCGGTAATCCCCCCTGGGTTCGCCCCACAGTGGACATCGAGTCGCTCCTCGCGGACACCGACCCCTGGTGGGCGCTCGCCCTCAAGCCGAGCGAGGCCTCCAAGAGCGAAAGGCGGAAGACGACTCTTGCCCTCGGTGCAACGTGGCGCACGGTAGTGGATGGCAGCGTTGAATCAGCGGTCTTGGCAACCACGCTAGCGAGCCCAGTGCTCTATGCACTCCTAGCCGGGCAGCCCGACCTTTACCGGGCCTTTATGTCCCAGACCTGGGCGCACGCGTCGCCACAGGGCACGACTGGGCTAATTCACCCCGAGACGCATCTCACCGACGAGAAGGCGACACGCCTGCGGTCCCAGACTTATCGACGGCTACGGCGGCACTGGGAGTTCCTCAATGAACTTGCTCTCTTTGACGTGCATCATTTGGTGCGCTTCGGCGTCCACACCTATGGCTCACTTCGGGAACCCCTATTCATGAATGCCACAGCCCTTTACCATCCCTCCACCGTTGCTCGCTCACTTGCTCACGATGGGTCAGGCGCAGAGCCGGGCCTTAAGAGTCCAGACGGCCATTGGGACACGGCTCCCCACCGGTCACGAGTTGTTAATGTCACGGCTGCGACCCTGCGGTTGTGGGCGGGCGTGCTTGACGCCTCGTCGCCAGACAGTACCCCAATGCTCTACACGGTGAACGGGACCTCGCTGCGAACGTTGAACTTGATTAGCAATTCCCCGAGAATAGGCTCGCTCGGACTCGAGTTCTCAGCCGGCTGGCATGAGCGATCAGACCGCGAAGCCGGACGACTTGTGGGCGCTTGGGGGCGGGCCACGTGGAGCCAGGCAGTTCTCCAAGGGCCACACGTCTACACCTCCACACCGTTGTATAAGATCCCCAACCCCGCCATGCGCCATCAGACCGACTGGACCTCCGTCGACCATGAGGACCTCCCGGCCACAGCACTTCCTGTGACCGCATACAAGCCGGCGGGTGACCACCAGACCTACGACGCCGCATACACGCATTGGCGCCTGTCGAACGGTGACCGCGTCCCCGCACGCGACTACTATCGAGTGGCTTGGCGCCGCATGGCGGCCAACACCGGTGAACGCACCCTAATTCCCGCACTTATTCCACCCGGCGCCGCCCACGTGCATCCCATTACCTCGGCTGGGCTGCCTGAAAGATCATTGTGCGACCTGGTTGCGCTCCAAGCCGGACTGAGCTCTCTCCTTGCGGACTTCTCGATTCGGTCTGCACCCAAGAATGACATCCACGGCACGACCATCAACCGACTCCCGATGGTTTCGATGAAGCATGGACTCAGCTCTGCCTTGATACTTCGAACCCTGCGGCTCAACTGTGTGACAGAGGCGTACGCAGACCTGTGGGCGAAGTGCTGGGAGGACGGGTTCGCAGAGGACGAGGCGATCCTGCCGAGGTTCGACGTGCGCCCGATCGGTCCGGCGTGGACGCCGGACACGCCGTTGCGGCGTGCGGCGGACCGCCGGAACGCCCAGGTGGAGATCGACGTCATGGTGGCGATCATGCTGGGGGTCCCGATCGAGGACCTGTGCACGATCTACCGCACGCAGTTCGCGGTCCTGTACGGCTACGACCACCGCGAATACACTTATGACATGAACGGCCGCCTGGCCCCCTACGAGGTCCTCAACCGCTGGCGCAAGCAGGGCGAGCCTCAGGACCCAGCCGCGATGTCAGCACAGGACCGCACAGCAACCCACCCCGGCAGCGGCATCGCCTACACCTACATCCCCCCATTCACGACCTACGACCGCGAAGCCGACTTCCGCCAAGTTGCCGAGGCTCTAACGACGACAGCACACCAGGAGGCACCGTGAATCCCATTATCAAGTCGCTAGTGCGGGACTTCGCTCGCCAATTCGAACTCCCTCCCAACCTCAGCGAGGATGACCAATTTGAGTACTTCTCAGCTTTTTGCGTGCTGAATGCCGAGAGACTAGATCAGGGAGACTTTCGCGATGCCCTCACCGACAAAGGTGAAGAAGGCATCGACTTCATAGCCATTATCGCCAACGGCATCCTTATCACAGATGTCAAGGATCTTGAGGAACTAGCCGAGGCGTCGCCCTCATTGAGTGTGACATATGTCTTTGGGCAGAGTAAGTCATCTGAGGACTGGGACGGTGGTGGAGTTCTCAAGTTCACCAATGCAGTGACGGGGTTTTTTTCCTCTCAAGACATCGGAACCTCAGAGGTTCTTGATAATGCGCGCGACATTCACTCGGCAGTCATATCATACGCCCCAAGGCTGATAGAAAACCCTCAGCTCAGGGCGTACTTCATTGGGACCGGTCCCGCAGTGAACGCAAAGGGCGCCGAGAAATACCTTCAGCAGATGCGGCCCAAGCTTCAACAGCTGGGAATCTTTTCAGACGTCCGGGCAGATTTACTCGGCGGGTCTGAAATGCAGCACCTCTACAGAGCCGCAACAACTGCGGCCAGCGCAACCATTGAGTTTGCCTCGCGCGTGACCTTGCCACCCATCCAAGGAGTAGACCAGGCGTACCTCGGCCTGCTGCCCGCGAGGGAATTGCTCACACTGCTCACCGACTCCAAGTCCGGGGAGATTAGAAAGTCCGTCTTTGAGGACAATGTGCGTGATTTCCAGGGGCCCAATGCTCCCGCCAATCGTGGTATGAGGGAAACGATCCGCAGCAGCCAGAAGGCAAGGTTTTCGGTCCTCAACAACGGGATCACCATCATTGTGCGTGCGCTCCGCATTATCGGAAATAGCTTCACGTTGAGCGACTACCAGATCGTAAATGGAGCCCAAACGTCACACGTGCTCTTCGAAAACCGCGATCAGTTGACGGAGTCCGCCCAGGTCTTCATCCCTACCAGGTTGATTCAGACAACCGACGAGGACCTCATCACGCAAGTTGTCACAGCAACGAACAGTCAGACCCAGATTCAGGCGGATCAGCTGAATGCGAGGGCGCTGGCCGAACGTAACGTCGAGAAGTTCTTTGCCGGCACAGAAGCCCCCAGGAACCTTCTTTATGAGCGACGCTCCCGACAGTATGACAATCAGGCTGACGTAGTGAAAGCTAGGGTTATCGACAGATATACCCTCCTGCGGGCTATGGCAGCATCATTCACAGATGAACCTCATCTCGCCACAGGTTATCCAGGCCAGTTAGTCAGCCGACTCAGGTCAACCGCAGACGAAGGGGGGAAGCGTGGATTTTTCTCAGATTCAGATGAGCCCGCGCTCTACTATGCGGCGGCTACGGCACATTATCGTCTCGATCTATTCTTGAAGACTCAGCGTCTTGATGCCAAGTACAAGCCTGCACGATGGCATCTTCTGATGATTGCGCGCCATCTCGAACTTGGTGCCACTAATCCCGACTTCAGCTCGAAGAAGGCCCGTAAGTGGATTCAACCTTACGTCGACACACTCTGGGACGACACCAAATCGATCAAACTCTTCCATCGAGCGACTGAGATTATTGACGGCACCGATATCACACTAAAGAGGGCGAATCTCAGAAATGCGACGGTCACGACGACATTGTTGCAAAACACGGAATCCATTTGACTCAATAGGCCGCAGGGGGATCCACTCTGTACGCGCGATCGAGCGAGAAATCTCACTGAGATCTTGGTCGCCCGGTTTCACTCGATTAAGCAGTTGATTCGGAGGGCTGATGGGATTTCTGACTCCCATGTACGAACTCGGCGAGTACCTGAAGTGGACTCGTGAAGGCAAGATCCAGCTGCCTGACTTCCAGCGTGGCTACAAGTGGGAAGACGAACGCATCAGGCAGCTGCTCGTCACCGTGCTGCGCGGTCACCCGATGGGTGCAGTGATGTTACTCAAGACCGGCAACGCGCAGGTGCGGTTCAAGCCGCGCGCCATCGAGGGTGTCGACCTGCCGCCAGGCACAGACGCCGTACATCTCCTCCTCGACGGCCAGCAGCGCCTCACCTCGCTGACGCAGGCCCTCACCGGCGACGGCGTCGTCGCGACCAAGGACAGTCGTGGCAAGCTCATGGAGCGCCGGTATTTCGTCAGCATGGAGGTCGCACTCAGCGACGTGAGTCGGGTGGACGAGGCGGTGCTCAGTCTCCCCGGTGACGGTGTCTTGCGGACGAACTTCGGCAAAGACGTCGTCCTCGACGCCAGCACGCCAACAGGACAGCACCGCGAGGGGCTGTTCCCGCTCAACCTGCTCTACGGCGACTACGTGTCCTGGATGTTCCAGCACCCAGATCACGCGCTGGTTCAGGAGTTCCACGAGCGCTTCATCAAGCCCGCCACGACGTACGACATCCCGGCCATCGTCCTCGACGAGCACACGGACAAGGCGGCCGTCGCGACGGTCTTCGAGAAGGTGAACATCGGCGGCCTGCCGCTCAACGTCTTCGAGCTGCTCACCTCGCTCTTCGCCGGCGACGCGGACTACTACGCTCGCACCGGCGAGGACTTCCGCCTCAACGACGATTGGCGCCAGACGCAGGAGTTGTGGGCCGACCAGCCGATCCTGGGCAGCGTCGAGAACACCGACTTCCTGCAGGCCGTGAGCATGCTCGCGACCCGCAAGCGGCACCTCGCCGACACCAGCGACCGACCGCCGGCGATTTCCGCCAAACGCGAGGACGTGCTGAAGCTGACGCTTGACGACTACCTCGAATGGCGCGAGCCGGTCCGCGAGGCCTTCCGCTGGGCGGCCACGATGCTCAACGACCTCCACATCTTCACGGCGCGCGACGTGCCCTATCCCAAGCAGCTCGTCCCCCTCGCCGCGATCCGCGTCGTCCTCGGCAAGGACGCCGACCTCCACGGCGTACGGGAGCGGCTCATCCGCTGGTACTGGTCCGGCGTCCTCGGCGAGCTCTACGGCGGCGCGATCGAGACCCGCTTCGTCCGTGACATCGAGGCCGTCCCGCAATGGGCACTCGACACGACCAGCCCCACCCCACGTACCGTCGCCGACGCCTCCTTCACCGAATCCCGCCTGCACTCGCTTCGCACGCGCAACGCCGCGGCGTACAAGGGCATCGCCGCACTCATCCTCGACCGGGGCGCGCGGGACTGGATGGAGGACAAGCAGCTCGACAAGATCCAGTACGTCGACCTGTCCGTCGACATCCACCACATCTTCCCGCAGGACTGGTGCACCAAGAACGGCATCGACGCCGAGCACCGGGAGAGCATCGTCAACAAGACGGTCATCAGCGCCCGGACCAACCGGACCATCGGCGGGGTCGCGCCGTCGCGCTACCTCGACCACATCGAACGCCAGGCCAAGATCCCCGGCCAGCGGCTGGATGACCTCCTCGCCACTCACCTTGTGCCTGCCGAAGCCCTGCGCGCCGACGACTTCCACCGCTACTTCGCCGAGCGCCGCGAAAGCCTGTGCCGGCTGGTCGAGAAGGCCATCGGCAAGCCCGTCCAGCGCGACCACTCCCAGGGCCTCGACCACGAAGACAGCAGCCAGTTCGACGACAACGAGTTGGAAGGAGCCAGCGCGGACACGGCCTGAGCCGACGGCGTACCCCCGCTTCCCCTACTCCGGAAGTTGCCCAAGCGCCCCGGCACAGGCGGGACACGCAGGAAGGGACGCATGGTCCTGGCGCGGCACGAAGAAGACGCCGCACAGAGCCCGTACTGCGCCGCCATTGATCGTTTTCTCTGCAAGGTGACCACGGTGCGCGAGATGCGCCGACGCGCCGGGGACGGGCTCGGCGAGTTCGCCCCGCTCGACAAGTGCAGCCAACTCGTCGCAACGCCCCTGAAGGCGGCCGGGATCGACCTTCGCGGAGAAGATCCCGTCGCCGACGTCCCAGTCTTGCTCGGGGGCATGAAGGGAGACGAGCAGTCGGAGAGTGGCCTGTTGAGTCAGGGGGTCGGTCATCCAGCGGCCGGTGGGGGCGATCTCCACCACGACCTCGTCCCACGACACGTCGTCCTCCCGGACCGACTCCACGACCACGGTGACGTGAGCGAGCGTGCGCTCCGCCGGCTTGATCCTTGCTGGCACCGGATGGGGAACGTCGAACTCGCACTCCCCACCGGTGGCGATGCCCCGAAGCGCGTCATACGCCATCCTCTGTATGTCGAGCTGCCAGCCAAGGTCGATAGCAGACGCCGTCTCGATCTTGAGCAGGCGAACATCCTGATCCGTAGGGAGCCAAGCCCGCGCCGCCCCCGACCTGTGCGCACGGTCTACGACCTTGTAGAAGTCCTCGTGGTCCTGGTGGCCGCCTTTGGCGAGCCCGCCCGCGACGAGCCAGTGAACACTCGTCGACTCGTCGCGCCACACCGCGCCGCGCCACTGGGCCACCTTGATCTCCCAGCTCGGATAGAGCGAGGCACTGGCGATCCGTCCCTCGGGACTGTCCTGTTGGGGGTCGTCACCGAACGCTTCGATGGCCTTGACGATCAGGGGATGGGAGAGCTCACTGAGCGGAAGAAGGTCGTGTAGCGCGCCCCGGTCGATCAACCGTTTCGGCCCGCCGCCGTTCCAGCCGGACGTCAGATCCTCAATGAGGACGCGAAGCGTCGGCCGAGAACGGCGGCGGTACATGTGCCGAGTATGTCAAGCGGCACCGACATGCAGGCTGCGACAGCGACGGCCAAGCTCAGAGCAGGTCTGCGATCGCGTCGACCGCTGCGGCATGGGTCTGGTCGCGGTGCGCGAAGGCCTCGGCAAGCATGCGCTTCTCACACTGACGCCGTGCCTCGAAGGCGACGACGTCCTCGATCGCGATGCGGCGGTCGCGGCCGACGCGATGGAAGGGGATCTCACCGCGGTCGAGGAGCTTGTAGAGATGCGTGCGGCTCATGCCGAGGCGGCGCGCGACCTCAGTCGGCGTCAGCGCGTGCGTGTCGACGCCGTTGAGAGTCACGACCTCGACGCCGTCACGCAGCAGGTTGGCGATTGAGAGAAGGAGGTCGCGCATGTCGGGGTTGCTCGCGGACTGCGCGAACTGCTCCACCGCGGCCACGTCATCGAGCGGGACATCGGAGGGCAGGTGCAGAGTGGGCATGGCGAGCGCTTCTTTCGCAGTCGGCGTCTGGCGTGGTGGTCAGCATGCCGCGGGACTCCGCGCACATGCCATAACTGCCATAGATGTCACAGATGAACTTACGGCAGGAACGCGCAACGTTGCACAGTGATTCCCCAAAAAGTCTTGAGCAGGCGCGAGCGCCCAGGTCACCCAGGCGATCTGCGCGACACCGACGGTCCACAGTTCGAGACGCGGCGGGACGGTCTCGGCACGACCCATCGTCGAGGTACCACTTGGCCGGCCCCTCGGGGTGCCGGCCACTACCCATGATGGCCTCACCCCGCGATGTACATCAGTCGTCGAGATCGCTCAGCAGAGTGTCGACCTCGTCCGAGGTCAGCGACGCGCTCGTCGGCTCCGGGCGACTCGGCCACACGACGTCGAACGCCTTGGGGACGATGCCCGCCTCGTCGAGTTCGCGGCGAGTGCCGTCGATGTCGTGGGTGCCGTTCAGTCGCGCCAGCAGCGCGACCGAGACGACGCCCTCCGCGTACGCCGCGGTGGCCCTGCGCAAGAGCCCTTGGGGCGGGCGCATCGACTCCGATTGCTGTCGCATCGCCCGATACGCCGCTTGCCAGCCGAACTTCGTCGCCAGCGATGGCGCGGTGAGACGCGACCAGTCGTCGTACAGGTCGTAGTCGATCACGCCTGCCTCACGGAGCTGGATCGCGACGATCTTCGGCGACGCCCCGAACGCCTGGACGAGGTCAGACACCAGGCGTTCGTCGACCTCGCGCTCGACCACCCGCTCGCGGACGGCGCCGATCGGGACGAGGAGATGCCGCGCGAAGGCGTCCGCGCGGACCTCCTCCGGGCTGCGAGCCGCCCATCGGCGCTCGGGGCCGCCGCCCGTCAGGTCGTCGAACAGCACATGTGCCAGCTCGTGGGCCAGCGTGGATCGCTGGCGCATCGGATGCGCAGTGGTGACGACGCCGACGATGGTCGTGTGACCGTGCCGGACCGTCATGCCGTGCGCCTCGTCGCCCTGGGGCAGCAGGCAGACATCGACGCCACAGGTCTCCTCGATCACCGCAACCAGGTCACCGATGGGCTGGAGCCCCAGGTGATGGTCGGCGCGGAATGCCTCGGCGGCGTCCCGCGCCTCGCTCTCCGCGCTCACGCACAATCCCCGAAGCCCTGGCGGTCGAGGAAGTCCGACACCTCCAGGAAGCGCACCAAGGCCGCATACATCGCTTCGGTGTCCTCCCCCACGGCCCTGGCCGCCCGGACGCTCTCGTCGGCCACGAACGAGGTGCCGGTGATCTCCGGCACCGTCGCGCCAATGGCGTCGGCGATGAGGACGACCTCCGCCGCCGACGCGTCGCGGGCGCCGGTCTCAATGCGCGACAACGTCGCCTGCGGCACACCGCTCCTGCGCGCGACATCGCGTTGGCTCATGCTCATCCGCTCGCGCAGCTCGTGGATGCGCGCCCCGGTGTCGACCTGAGTCCCCATCTGAATCACTCCTCCCGAACAGTGATTCTATCGGTTCGAGACAAGCTGTCGCGAGTGGGCTGCCGCGAACGTGTCGAAATAGAGGCCGAATCTCGCCACGTTCGCACGACGTGTCGACAGCATCGACGTGTCGGGACACGTGCGGGCATTCGCACCCGCGAGCATGGGGCGGGCTGGGCGGGCACCATAGATTGGACGAACAGGGCTGAGCTGCATCGAAACACGACCGAGGGGGCGACGATGACGGCACTGCTGCCGAGCCTGCAGGCGGAGCGGGTACGCCGATCGCTCGTCGACTACCTGTCGACGACGTTCGCCCTGGCAGACGCGGAGCCGCGCCGCGCGCTGGCGGAGTTCCTCCAGGACCCGACGGAGGGCATCTTCAAGGGCCCGTACGCGCGGCTGCGCCTCCCGTTCCGTCCCGCCGACGACTCCTGGCGTGACGCGCTCGACTGGCAGCCCCCCTTCCCGCCGTACCGGCATCAGGCCGACGCGTACAAGCGCCTCACCAGCAAGGATCTCGGCGTCGACAAGCCTCGACCGCTCCCCACGATCGTCACGACCGGCACGGGCTCGGGCAAGACCGAGGCCTTTCTGCACCCGATCCTTGACCACTGCCTGCGCGCCCGCCGCCGCGGCGAGAGCGGCATGAAGGCGCTCATCCTCTACCCGATGAACGCCCTCGCCGACGACCAGGCGCGACGCCTCACCCAGCTGCTGACGACCGACCCCGCGCTGGCCCGCCTCACCGCAGGCCTCTACACCGGCGACGCTCGCGACGGGCAGCCCGGCCAGGGTCGCACCAAGGTCACAGAAGAGGGACTCATCACCCACCGTTCCGTGCTCCGCGACGACCCACCGGACATCCTGCTCACCAACTACAAGATGCTCGACCAACTCCTGCTCCGCCCCGAGGACCAGCCACTGTGGGCCAAGAGCTGGCGCTCGCTCACCTACCTCGTCCTCGACGAATTCCACACGTACGACGGCGCCCAGGGCACCGACGTCGCGATCCTCCTGCGCCGCCTCGGCCTCGCCCTGCGCAGCCACGTCCCCGCCGACCACCCAGACAGGGACCAGTACGACGCCCGCCCACTGGGCAGACTCACCCCCGTCGCGACGTCTGCAACCCTCGGCGACAGCAGCGACCCGACGGCGATGCTGGCGTTCGCCGAGCAGGTCTTCGGCGAGCCGTTCACCCCGGACGCGGCGATCACCGAACGGCGCGTCGACGTCGAGGCGTTCACGGCGGCGGCGCGGGGCGCCGTACCGGCCTTGCACGAACGCCCCCTCGCCTCCTTCCTCGCCGCCGACCTCGCCGACCTCGCTGCCGTCGGCGAGGGTCACGCCGGAAACCGCGACCGTCTCCTCGGCGAGGTCATCGGACTCCTCTACCACAACGACGACCAGCGCCCTATCCCCGCCGGCATCGACGACGAGACCCTGCTGAGGGCCCACTCCGGCGTGCGACGCCTGGTCGACCTCGCCGACACCCCCACCGCGCTCGACGACCTGGCCGACGAACTCTTCGCCCCCGCCGCCCGGACCGATCGCGCCATCGCGCGGCGGGCCGTCGCCGCCCTGCTGGCGGCGCTCAGCATCGTCCGCCTCGACAACCGCGATGCCGTCTCGGTCGACATCACGCTGTGGCTGCGCGAGCTCACCCGCATCGACCGGTTCGTCTCTGCCGAGCCAGGCTTCCGATGGAGCGACGACGGCCAGGATCTCGCAGGAGGCGAGGTCACGGCTCTGCCGGCGGTGTTCTGCCGGGCGTGCGGACGCTCCGGGTGGGGCGCCACACTCGCGGCGACGGGCCGCGACCTCAGCGACCGCGATGCCTATATCCGCCGCGATCACCTCGCGCATGCCGGCCGCTTCCGGGCCCTGCTACACGCTCCCGGCGAGGCCGCGGCTGTCGCAGCAGCCGCGTCGCGCGGCGACACCGACCCAGAGCAGGCCGCTCCCAACCTCCGCTGGTTCCACGCGCCACAGCGCACGATCCTGCCGCGCAAGCCCCCGGAAGACGATGAAGATCTTCTCGACGGCCTGGTCCTGCCCGTGGTGATGCTCGACGGCGAGGGCCTCGACATCGAGAAGCGCTCCCGCGCCGATGAGTGCCCGTCCTGCGGCAAGACCGACCGGATCCGTTTCCTCGGCAGCGCCATTGCCACGCTGCTTTCCGTCTCCCTGTCGACCCTCTTCGGGGACCCGGACCTCGACGCCGTCGAGAAGCGCTCTCTGGTCTTCACCGACTCCGTGCAGGACGCCGCCCACCGCGCCGGTTTCGTCGACCACCGCTCCCACACCATGTCGCTGCGCACCGCGCTGCGGCGTCCCCTCAACGAGCGCAAGAGCCTGCCGGACTGGGTCGAGGCGGCTATGAAGGCTGCCGAGGACGACGGCTTCGCGCGCTACCGCCTCGTCCCCGCCGACCTCGGCGACGACCCGGCCTTTCGGCCCTACTGGGCGCAATCGCCCTACCCCCGGGTGCCGCAAACGGCCCGCACCGCCGTCCGTCGGCGCCTGCTCTTCGACGCCGCGCTTGAGGTCGGTCTGCAGACGTCGTACGGGCGGACCCTGGAGGCCACCGGCTCCATCGGCGTCCACGTCTACGCCGGTCGTACGCCGGACCTCGTCGCGCACGGCCGCACCGTCCTCGGCGCCTCCGAACAGGCGCTCCTCGATGAGGGCCGCAGCATCTCCGACGCCGCGGTGGCCACCTGGGTCCGCGGTCTTCTGGAAAACCTGCGACGCGACGGCGCGATCGACCATGACTGGCTAACCCGCTACGTCAAGGAGGACGGCAACCGGCACTGGATCTGGGGCGGGCGCAACCGCAGCCAAGGTGCGCCGGCGTTCCCGCGGGGCCGCAGCGCACCGCAATATGCACTGGTGGGCGGCTCGATCGACAGCACGAAGAGCGCTTTCGTGCCTGTGAAGTCGCCGAAGTCCTGGTATGCCCGGTGGGCCGCCAAGACGCTCGGCGTCACCCCCAGCCACGGCGCCTCGCTTTGCGCGCAGCTCCTCGCTCGGCTGGCCGCCGCCGGCGTCCTATCGGCGACGAAGACCACGAGCAACGGCACGGCGTACGGCGTGCCCGCCGCCAACGTCCGCGTCGAGCCGCTCAAAGACGCCGTGCTCCGCGAAGAAACGACGCTGGTCGTCTGCGACACGTGCCGCTCCCCGCTGCCCGTTGCGCCGGTGGTCAGCCGCGAGCTCCTCGACGGGCCGTGCCTCACCGACGGTTGTCGCGGCACGCTGCGGCATGCCGACCGCGACGCCGACTCGTTCTATCGACAACTCTTCACCTCCGATATGCGCCGGGTCGACGCGCGCGAGCACACGAGCCTGTTGGACGCTGCGGAGAGACGCACGATCGAGGCCGGCTTCAAGCGCTCCCAGCAGCGGCCCGGCGACCCCAACGTCCTCGTTGCCACGCCCACCCTTGAACTGGGGATCGACATCGGCGACCTGTCCACCGTGATGCTGTCATCGCTGCCGGATTCGGTCGCGAAATACCAGCAGCGCGTCGGGCGCGCCGGCCGGCTCACCGGATCATCGCTGTCTTTGGCTTTTGTCACCGGCCGCGGCGATAGCCTGCCCCGCCTCGGCGAACCCACCTCGCTCATCGGTGGCGCGGTGCGCCCACCTGCGACATATCTTGATGCCGAAGAAATCCTCCGCCGCCAGTTCCTCGCGTCGGTGATCGACGACATGGCCCGGACGGGGGCGACCATCGTGCCGGGCACAGCGGGGCACGTGCTCGCCTCGGCAGACCCCGGCAGCCTGCTCGGCGACCTCATCGTCCGCCTTCGTGAGAACGGAGACGCACTGGTTGACCGGTTCGTCGCGACCTTCGCCGAGACTGGCAGCCCGGGCCTCGCCGCGCTGCGCACGTGGGTTCGGGGCGATGGGCCGGTCGACGACGACGGGATGCCCCAGAGCGCGGAGGTCACCATCTGTCGGGCGGTCGGCGAGCACGCTCGCGAGGTCGAGGATCTGAAACGGCGGCGCGCCGAGATCGAGGCCGCACTCCCCGAGCTCGTCGAGGCGGCCGAGCACCCGTCGGCCGGCACGGACGAGAAGCGCGCCATCTCCACCGCCCGCAGCGGCCTGCGCCTCGTCCGCGCCCTCCTCGACGAACTGACCACGCAGCCGTGGATCGGCGGCCTCGAGCTGCGCGGCCTCCTGCCCAACTACTCCCTCATCGACGACTCGGTCGAACTTGACGCCCAGATCTCGTGGATCGACCCCGACAGCGGACAGTACGCCTACGAACCCCTTGCGCTCACCCGTGGCTCCGCCCGGGCCCTCACGGAGCTCGCCCCTGGCGCCTACTTCTACGCCCGGAGGCTCCAGCTCCGTGTCGACGGCGCCGAACTCGGCCAGGACCAGGGCGATGTGCACACTCTGGCCGCGTGCGACACCTGCGGGTACGTCGCACGCCTGGACTCACCCACGGCGGCGTCGCCGCACTCGTGCCCGCGCTGCGGCGGCACGGGTATCGCCGAGACTGGGCAGCGCTTCGAGGCGGCCCGCCTGCAACGCGTCTTCTCCGATGTCCGACGCGACGACGCCGTCATCGGCGACAACAGCGACGAGCGCCGGCGCACGATGTACGAACTCGTCGCCGCCCCCGACTTCGATCCGGCCCGCAAGGTCGGCGAATGGTCCGTCGAGTCCGTCGGGATGGGCGTCGCCCACTACCGGCGGATGACCGTGCGTTGGCTCAACGTCGGCCGAGACGCCGCGAGCCCGCACCTGACGCGGATGGCTGGCCAGGACGTCACCGCGCGAATGTTCCGCCTCTGCGAGGCCTGCGGCAAACTCGACATCGGATCCGGCGCCAACTCCGCGCAAGAGCATCGGGCCTGGTGCCGCTATCGGAATGCCCCCGACGAGCACGTCCGCGCCCTCGCCCTCACCCGCGAACTCGTCACCCAGGGCGTCGCGATCAGCCTCCCGCAGTCCGTCGTCACCGACCTGAATAGCCTGACCAGCCTCTCTGCGGCCCTCCGTCTGGGGTTACGCGAGGTCATGGGCGGCGCCCCCGACCACCTCCGTGTCGAGGTCGCGCCCCACCCGGTCGGCGATGGAGCAGGTCGGGTCCGGACGGCCCTCTTCCTGCACGACACCGTGCCCGGCGGCACCGGCTATCTCACCGAACTCGCCGGCCCGACGCGGTTGTGGCCGATCCTCGTGCGTGCCGCGCAGGTCCTTGAGACCTGCTCCTGCGCCGATGAGGGGCGCGCAAGCTGTCACCGCTGCCTCGCGCCGTTCGGTAGTGACGTCTCCCGGGTTGATGCCCTCCGGGCGCTGCGCGCGCTTCTCGGCGTCGCTGACGGGCGCCCCGTCGCAGATCTCGACTCACAGGTGTGCGACTGGCACGTCACGGACGCCCCGGTCGCCGCCGGAAGCGGGGAATCGCCCCTCGAACAGCAATTCCGTGCGCGCTTGGCAGCCCGGCTGGAGCCGTATGCGCAGGTGGCCTCCACCCCCACACCGCACGGCCCGCGACTCAGCGTGAGAGGAGTCGGCAACCGTGTCTGGCACCTCGAACCGCAAATCGACGCTCATGGTGTCCGACCAGATTTCGTCTTCTCCACCCCCGGCGGCCCGCGTATCGCGATCTTCACCGACGGGCAGGCGTTCCATGCAAGCCAGGCGCACAACCGGCTCGCTGACGACGCGATCAAACGCGAGCGACTGCGCGCGCACGGTTACACGGTCCTGGGCATCACGCACCGCGACCTCACGGCGCCTGTCGCGCCCGACTGGCTCAACCCGGCGTTCATCGAAGTGCTCATGAGCCTGCACGCCGGCGCCCCCGGTTCCGGTCTGTCGCGCGCAGCCGTACAGGAGCAAGAAGGCGGCCCCCTGGCGATCCTCGACGGGGTGCTCCGCGACCCCGAGAGCGCGTCGCGCGGCCGGCTCAGCGACGCCCTGACTCTGCTCCTCGGGGCGCAACAGAACCGCTCGACAGTGCTCCCCACTGTGGCCAATATCGACCTCGTTGACCTTGCTGCCGACCAACTCCGTGGTGCGACGATCGAGGCCGGGCAAGGCAGCTCCGTCCTCGTGCACGCCCGACCCCATCTCGTGCTCGCGGCCCAGCTCGCCGGCGCCGGGGCCCAGCGGATAGTGCTGATCCTTGACGACCGCCCGGACGCGGTGGCTCAGCCAGACTTCGCCGAGGCCTGGCAGGAGTGGCTGCGGCTCTCCAACGCCCTCGCGTTCTCGACCGTCCCGACGACGATCACGACGTACGTGGCCCACACGACATCGGCAGGTGCCGTCGCGTCGCCGGAGCCGTCGCACCTCGATACTGCCCTCTCTAACGGTTGGGCCGATGTGGACCTCGACCCCGCGTACACCCCCCCTGCCGTCGTCGAGCTCGCCGAGCACCTCGCCGCGCGGGGGGTGCCCCCGGCTGTCGGCGGCGCCGAGATCGGCGGGATCGTGGTGGACCTCGCCTGGCCGGACGCCAGGGTGGCCGTCGTCCCCGGCGACATGCCCGGCCCCGACGTACGGGAACTACGCGGCGCCGGCTGGACCGTTCACCTCGCCTCCGACGACTCCGCTGCGCTCCTCGCAGCCGTCACCAGTTCCCTACCCGACGCATCTCAGGAGTAAGGGCATGCCGACGCTGATCTGGAGCAAGGTCAAGGACGGCCTGGACGCCTCCATGAAGAGGAAGGCCTACGCCTTCTTCGAGAAGCTCCAAGAGAGCGACGAACTGCCGGGCCTGCACATCGAACCCATCGTCGGCAGTGTCGACCCCCGGGTCCGCACCGGGCGCGTCGACGACAACTACCGCTGCGTCCTCTTCAAGCTGACAGCTGGCGACGAGCCGTTCTACGTCATCCACGGCGTCTGGAAGCACGACGTCGCCAACCGGTTAGCCGAACGTGTCCGCCTCTCGATGAACCCCATCAACGGCGTTCCTGAGGTCGAGCGCGTCCTCGACGAGATTCGCGCGGAGGCGGCGGGAGCATCGATCTCGCCACCGATCTCGCCCGTCGCGGCTCCCCCGCTGGTCACACATGCCGCGCATGCAGACACGACACCGCACCCGGTCCCCGTCGCTGCGCCGAAGGCCCCGCGCTGGGGGCCGGGCCTGACCTCCGACGCGCTGCACGAGCAGCTCGGCATCGACCGCGCGCTTGCCGAGGCGGCGCTAGCCGCCCCGACCGAGGACGCCCTGGTCGACGACGTCATCAACGTGGCGCGCGTGGGATGGCAGGCCGACGCCCTGCTGGAACTCGCCACGGGGAGCACCCTCGCCGACGTGCGAACAATGTTCCGCCTCGGCGACACCCCAATCGTGGAGGCCGCCGACGAGGACACCCGGATCATCGAGTCCATCAAGGTGCACCCGGCCGCGCAGGCGTCGTTCCACCTCATCGACGACAACGCTGAACTGCGCCGCATCATCGAGCAGGGTGACCTCGGCGCGTGGCGACTTTTCCTACATCCGGAGCAGCGCACCTACGCCGAGAAGGACCGCAACGGAGCGTTCCGACTCTCCGGCGGCGCCGGCACGGGCAAGACGGTCGTCGCGATCCATCGCGCCCGCCATCTCGCGCGCCGCGATCCCTCCGCCCGACTGCTCCTCACGACCTTCACCCGCAATTTCGCCGACGACCTCGCCGCCGCCGTACGTCGCCTCGACGAGACCATCGCCCTGCCCGGCCGACTCGACGAACCCGGCGTCTACGTCAAGGGCATCGACCAGGTGGCGTGGGCCGTCGTCCAGCGGGCCGGCGACGACATCGCCGACGCTACGGCCGACGTGCTCGGCCATTCCCGTACGGACGTGCTGGCCTCGACCCCCTCGACGCTCTGGTCGGAGGCCATCGACGCCGCGGGCGCCGATCTCCCACGACAGCTCGCCACGACGGCCTTCCTGGAAGCCGAATACGAGCAGGTCGTCCTTCCACACCGGGTCGCCAACGCCGCGGCGTACGTCCGGGTCCGCCGCAGCGGCCGAGGAGTCGCCCTCGACCGGGCGAAGCGACTCGCCGTCTGGGCGGTGATCGAGGACTATCGCAGCCGCGCCCGCGCGTCGGGCACGACGGATTTCGCCGAGAAGGCGGCACTCGCCGCGGCGTGGCTGACGCGGCGCTCGGTGCAGCTTTTCGAGCACGTCATCGTCGACGAGGGGCAAGACTTCTCCGTCCCTCACCTGCAGTTACTGCGGGCCCTGGTCGCCGAAGGGCCGAATGACCTCTTCGTCTGCGAGGACTCCCATCAGCGCATCTACGGCCAGAAGATCGTGATGTCGCAGTGGGGGATCAACGTCCGTGGGCGCGCGCGGCGGCTCACCCTCAACTACCGCACCACCCAGCAGAACCTCGGCTGGGCTATGACCATCCTGTCCGGCGCGCAATGGACCGACCTGGAAGGTGCGCCCGAGGAGCACTCGTACCACTCGGCGCGCACCGGTCCGCGGCCGAGGCTAGTGGCCGTGGGAACGCTGGGCGAGGAGCTGGACGCAGCAGCCGACATCCTGCGGAACTGGCTGCCTGACCCCTCGCTCTCCCACGCCGACAATGTCGCGGCCGGTCGGGCCGCAGCCGCAGAGGACATCGCGATCCTCGTCCGTGATCGCTACAAGCGGCAGACCCTCGTCGCGGCCCTCGGAGATCGTGGCGTCGACGTACGATCCGTCGACCGCGAGGCCCCCGGCCGCAGCAAGCCCCTCGCGATGACGATGCACCGCGCCAAGGGACTCGAATTCACGCACGTGCTGCTTTTCGGTGTCGCCGAAGGCGCAATCCCGCGCTCGCTGCGGGACTACGAGAGCAGCCCTGAGGACTTCGCCGACGCGATGCTGCGCGAGCGGGCGCTGCTGTACGTCGCGGCCACCCGCGCCCGAGACGTGTTGGCGGTGACCTGGTCGGGAGAGCGCTCACGGCTGCTCACCTGAGCGCACGTCCATCCTTTCTCGTTACCAAGGCCGGCAACGGGATGCAGTCACCGCAAGACGGGCGCTAGCCTGGGAAGATGTCGAAGAACGGATCGTCCGAGGGGTCCACGGCCAAGCCCAAGAAGATGGACAAGGACCTGTACGAGGCCGAACTGCTGCACCTGCAGGAGCAGTTGGTCGAGATGCAGGAGTGGGTGCGTACGACGGGTCAACGCCTGGTCGTGATCTTCGAGGGCCGCGACGCCGCCGGCAAGGGTGGCGCGATCAAGCGGGTCACCGAGTATCTCAACCCCCGCATCGCGCAGGTCGTGGCCCTGCCGGCGCCGACGGAGCGGCAGCGCACGCAGTGGTACTTCCAGCGGTACGTCGAGCACCTGCCGGCCGCTGGGGAGATCCGGCTGTTCGACCGCTCCTGGTACAACCGCGCCGGCGTCGAGCGGGTGATGGGCTATTGCACGACCGAGGAGCATCGGCGGTTCCTGCGGCAGTGTCCGATCTTCGAGCGGATGCTCATCGAGGACGGGATCATGCTGCGCAAGTACTGGTTCAGCGTCTCCGACGCCGAGCAGGAGCGCCGGTTCAAGTCGCGGCTGACCGATCCGATGCGGCAGTGGAAGCTCTCCCCCACCGATCTGGAGTCGCTGACCCGCTGGGAGGATTACAGCCGGGCCAAGGACGAGATGTTCGTGCACACCGACATGTCCGAGGCCCGCTGGCGGGTGGTGGAATCCGAGGACAAGAAGCGCGCGCGGCTGAACATGATCGCCGACCTGCTGGCGTCGGTGCCGTACAAGCACGTGGACCGACCGCAGCTGAAGCTGCCCAAGCGGCCGGCGTCGACCGGCTACCAGCGCACGGACCGCAAGCTGCAGCTGGAGGTCCGCGACCACGCCGCCGACGTGATGAAGAACGGCAAGGCGGACACGGGGCGCGTGTCGTACGTCGACCCGGAGGACTGAGCGAGTCACGACGATGCGCGCAGCGCAGCGGAGTCCGAGGAGCGATCAGGCCGTGATTGCAGCCGGCGTTGCAGGGTTGGGGTTGTGCTGACGACCCCAACCCTGCAGCGATGGCTGCAGTCTCGCGGAGGAGACGCGTAGCCCGGCTGGCGTTTCCACCGAGGGGATGGGCACTGTGCACCGCCTGGCGAACTGCGGCGCCGACTCGCGAAACTCGGAGCCGCGCGTTAGGAACCCGTCAAGATCCGCTAGGGCATTGTCAGGCCGGCCGACGCGCGGGGTCGGGGCTTGTTCCCTCGGAATATGTCCGGCGCGCCGTACGGGTCTCCACCCCCTGTCACCGATCGTCGTCCCCACGCCTCGGCGCCGTGGACCGTCGCCCTGGCCCATTCCGTCGCGCAACGAACCGGGCCGCGGCGGCTGGTCGCCCTCCTGGCGCCGGCGTTCGGCGCCGCAGCACTTGCGCCCGCCCGTGAGAGCATCGACGTCGCGGCGGTCGTGCTGCTCTTCGCCCTGCTCGTGGTGGCGGTCGCTGCGTCCGGGGACCGCGTCGCCGGCCTGATCGCCTGCGTCTCGACGGCAGCGTGGCTGGACTTCTTTCTGCTGCCGCCGTACTTCACCTTCCGGATCGGACGCGGTGAGGACGTCATCCTGGCCCTGCTGTTTGCGCTCGTCGGGCTCGCCGTGACCGAGCTCGCGCTGCGTGGCCGTCGGCAGGCCGCGGAGGTCGCGCGCCGCAGCGGCTACGTCGACGGCATTCTGCAGGTCCTGCGGATCGACCCCGACCAGGCCAGCGGCCATGACCGGCAGCAGGCCATCTGCCGGGAGATCACCCGCGTGCTCGGCATCGACAGCTGCCGCTACGTCGAGGCAGCCCCCGCCGGTGGCTGCCCGATCCTGCACGACACCGGCGAGATCAGCCAGGCGGGCACGGTGGTGGACGTGTCGCGCAACGGCCTGCCGACGACCAGCGAGATCGCCATTCCCGTCCGGCGCGGCGACCTCGTCGTCGGTCACTTCGCCCTGGTCTCGGCCACCCGGGTCCGGTATCCCCGTACCGACGAGCTCAAGGTCGCCGTTCTGTTGGCCGACCAGGCCGCTCAGGGTTAGACCCGGTACGCCCGACCACTACCCCAGCGCTGCCGCGGCCCACTCACCACGCCCACTCCGCCGAACCACGCCGAACCTGTCGAAGGGAACCTCTCACCATGGTCGAACAGTGGATCGCGGGCATCCTTGCCCTGCTGCTCCTGGCGTACCTGTTCCACGCGCTCGTGAACCCGGAGAAGTACTGATGTCCGATCCGCTCGCCGGCCTCGCGGCCCTGGTGCTGGTCGCGGGCGTCCTCGCGGCCACCCATCGGCCGCTTGGGGCCTATCTTGCGCACACGTTCTCGACGACGAAGCACCTGCGTCTCGAGCGCGCCATCTATCGGGCGTGCGGGGTGAACCCCGACGGCGAACAGAACTGGGCGACCTACGCCGCAGGACTGCTGGCCTTCTCGACGGCCTGCGTCCTGGGCCTCTGGGCGTTGATCCTCGCGCAGACGCACCTGCCGCTACAGGCGGGGCGCACGGGCCAGAACGTCGACACGGCGCTGAACACCGCAGTGTCCTTCGTCACGAACACGAACTGGCAGAGCTACGGCGGGGAGAGCGGCGCCACCCATCTGACGCAGATGGCCGGGCTGACCGTGCAGAACTTCGTCAGCGCCGCCGTCGGCCTGGCCGTCGCGGTCGCGTTGACCCGGGGGATCGCCCGCTCCTCGACGGATCGACTCGGGAACTTCTGGGTCGACCTGGTTCGCGGCACCGTGCGCGTGCTGCTGCCGATCGCGTTCCTCGGTGCGTTGCTCCTCGTGTGGGGCGGGGTGGTCCAGAACCTCGTCGGTCCGCAGACCGTGACCACCCTCGCCGGCGGCGAGCAGGTGATCCAGGGCGGCCCGGTGGCCTCCCAAGAGGTGATCAAGCTGCTCGGTACCAACGGCGGCGGCTTCTTCAACGCCAACAGCGCGCACCCTTTCGAGAACCCCAACCCGGTCACCAACATCGTCGAGATCCTGCTCGTGCTGATCATCCCCTTCGCGCTGCCCCGCATGTACGGCATCCTCGTCGGTGATCGCCGTCAGGGTTACGCCGTACTCGGCCTGATGGCCACCCTGTTCACGGGCATGTGGGCCGCCGCTTTGGCGGCCGAGACGGCCTTGGCCGGGACCTTCCAGGGCGCCCTGGAGGGCAAGGAGCTGCGGTTCGGCGTGCCGGGTTCGGTCCTGTTCGCGACCGCGACCACAGGTACGTCGACGGGGGCGGTGAACTCGATGCACGACTCGTTCAGCCCCCTCGGTGGCGGGGTCGTCATGACGAACATGCTGCTTGGCGAGATCAGTCCCGGCGGCGTCGGAACCGGGTTGTACAGCGCACTGGTCCTCGCCGTGATCACGGTGTTCGTCGCCGGGCTGATGGTGGGTCGTACGCCGGAGCTGCTCGGCAAGACCATCGGTCAGCGGGAGATCACCTGCGCCGCGCTGTTCATCCTGGTCATGCCGGCCCTCGTGCTGGTCGGGACCGGCATGGCGATCGCCCTGCCGAGCGCCCGGGAATCGCTGGCCAACGCCGGGCCGCACGGATTGACCGAGATGATGTATGCCTACACCTCGGCCTCGAACAACAACGGCTCCGCGTTTGCCGGCTTGTCTGCCGACACCCCCTGGTTCAATCTCACCCTGGCGGCGTGCATGTGGCTCGGCCGGTTCGTCCCGATCACCCTGGCCCTGGCGCTGGCCGGGTCGCTCGCCGCACAGCCGAAACGGCCGATCACGGAGGGCACCATGCCCACCCACACCCCGTTGTTCACCGCGTTGCTCGTCGGCATCGCCGTGATCGTCGCGGGCCTCACCTTTTTCCCGGCGCTCGCGCTGGGCCCGATCGCGGAGGCGACCCTGTGACCGGCCCGAACCCGACCGAACCCACGCTCACTGGGCTCCCGGTGCGGCCCGGGTCCCTCCTGACTCACGTCGAACCGCAGCCCACCCTCAAGCGCCGCGGCGAGCGGCTGCACCCAGCGCCCACGCAGTCCTCGCTGCGGCAGATGGCGCTGGCGCAGCTGCCCGACGCCCTGCGCAAGCTCGACCCCCGGCACGTGGTGAAGTCCCCCGTGGTCTTCGTCGTCTGGGTCGGATCGATCCTGACGACCGTCCTGGCCGTGATTCGGCCGAGCGTCTTCGCCGTCTGGGTGGCGGCGTGGCTGTGGGCCACCGTGCTGTTCGCGAACCTCGCCGAGGCTGTCGCGGAGGGCCGCGGCAAGGCGCAGGCCGCCACGCTGCGGGCGACGAAGACCGAGACCATGGCCCGGCGGTTGCGCGCAGACGGCGGCGAGGAGGAGGTGCCCGGCGCGTCGCTCACCATCGGCGACCTCGTCGTCGTCGCGGCGGGCCAGCTCATCCCCGGGGACGGAGACGTCGTCGAGGGCGTCGCGACGGTCGATGAGTCGGCGATCACCGGGGAGTCCGCCCCGGTCATCCGCGAGTCAGGCGGGGACCGGTGCGCGGTCACCGGCGGCACCACCGTGTTGTCCGACCGGATCGTCGTGCGGATCAGCACCAAGCCCGGGGAGAGCTTCATCGACCGAATGATCGCGCTCGTGGAGGGCGCGGCCCGGCAGAAGACCCCCAATGAGATCGCGCTGTCCATCCTGTTGCTCACCCTGACGATCATCTTCCTGCTGGCCGTCGTGGCCATCGCGCCGATGGCGAGCTACAGCGGGGCGCCACAGCCGGTGCTCACGCTCGTGGCGCTGCTGGTGTGCCTGATCCCGACCACGATCGGGGCGCTGTTGTCCGCCATCGGCATCGCCGGAATGGATCGGTTGGTGCAGCGCAACGTGCTGGCCAAGTCCGGCCGGGCGGTCGAGGCGGCCGGGGATGTGTCGACGCTGCTGCTCGACAAGACCGGCACGATCACCTTCGGCAACCGCCGGGCCACGGCGATCCTGCCGGTCGGCGGAGCGACCCAGGCCGAGGCGAACCGCGCGGCGTACCTGTCCTCCCTCGCCGACGAGACCCCCGAGGGACGCTCGATCGTCGAGCTCATCGACGCCGAGCTCACCGACTCGGGCGTGGTGGCCGCCGCGGGCCGAGGTGGCCCACGGCGCACGGCGTACGACGCCCCTGCCGGCGCCACGTTCGTCGAGTTCACCGCCCAGACCCGCATGTCCGGCCTCGACCTTCCCGGGGGCGGCGCGATCCGCAAGGGCGCGGGCAGCGCGGTCGCGGCCTGGACGCGCGAAATGGGCGGGGTGGCTCCGGACGGCCTGGACGAGGTGGTGGAGTCGATCTCGGCGGCGGGCGGTACGCCGTTGGTGGTCGCCGAGCGAGCGGCCGGCGGGTCCGGAGCGGGCGAGGACGGGACGACGCGGGTGCTCGGGGTCATCCACCTCAAGGACGTGGTCAAGCCCGGCATGCGGGAGCGCTTCGAGGAGCTGCGCCGCATGGGCATCCGCACGGTGATGATCACCGGCGACAACCGGCTGACCGCCGCGGCGATCGCGGCCGAGGCGGGCGTCGATGATTTCCTGGCCGAGGCCACCCCCGAGGACAAGATGGCGCTCATCAAGAAGGAGCAGTCCGGGGGGCGGCTCGTCGCGATGACCGGAGACGGCACCAACGACGCCCCGGCGCTCGCGCAGGCCGATGTCGGGGTGGCGATGAACACCGGCACCTCCGCCGCGAAGGAGGCCGGCAACATGGTCGACCTGGACTCGGACCCGACCAAGCTCATCGAAATCGTCGGGATCGGCAAGCAGCTGCTCATCACCCGTGGAGCGCTGACCACGTTCTCGATCGCGAACGATGTGGCCAAGTACTTCGCGATCATCCCGGCCATGTTCATGGGCGTCTTCCCAGGGCTCGGGGCGCTCAACATCATGGGACTCGCCAGCCCGAACTCGGCGATGCTCTCGGCGGTGATCTTCAACGCGCTGATCATCGTCCTGCTGATCCCGCTCTCGCTGCGGGGTGTCTCCTACCGGCCCATGTCGGCCGCCGCGCTCCTGCGCCGCAACCTGCTGGTCTTCGGCGTCGGCGGCGTCGTCGCTCCCTTCGTCGGGATCAAGGTCATCGACCTGCTCGTGTCCCTGCTCCCCGGATTGGCGTGATGACGATGAACCCTGCCGTGCCCTTCGGTGCCATCGTGCGCGGGTCTGCCCGCCAAGCGGGTGCCGCTCTTCGCGCGTTCTTGCTGCTCACGGTCCTGCTAGGGATCGTCTGGCCGCTGGCGTTCACCGGCGTGGCGCAGGTGGTCGCGCGGCCGATGGCCAACGGGTCGCTGATCGAGCGCGACGGTCGGGTGGTGGGTAGCACCCTGATCGGGCAGCAGTTCGAGGGCGATCAATGGTTCCAGTCACGGCCGTCGGCCTCGGACTACGCCGGCACCACCTCGGGCAGTGGCAACCTGTCGCCGGTGGGCCAGCCGCAGCTGGCCTTGGTGCGCGAACGCGAGCAAGCACTCCGGGCGGCGAACCCCGACGCGCCGCGTGAGGTCCCCGCCGATGCCCTCACCGCGTCGGGCTCCGGACTGGATCCGGACATCAGCCCCGAGTTCGCGAACTGGCAGGTCGCCCGGGTCGCCAAGGCTCGCAAGGTGGACCCGGACGACGTACGACGGCTGGTGGCTGACCACACGACCGGCCGCACCCTCGGGTTCCTCGGCCAGCCCCGCGTCAACGTCCTGAAGCTCAACGTGGCCCTCGACGCGGTCGCGGCCCGGGCCGGCTGACGCCATGACGAGCACGCTCCCCGACACGGACCAGGCCGTGGGCGACAATCGGCGGATGAGACGGGGCACGCTGCGGATCTACCTTGGCGCCGCGCCGGGGGTCGGCAAGACCGTGGCCATGCTCGGCGAGGGGCACCGCCGGGCCGAGCGCGGCCAGGACGTCGTCGTCGGATTCGTGGAGACCCATGGGCGGGCCTACACGACCCGGGCGCTCGCCGGCCTCGAGGTCGTGCCGCGGGCGACCCTGACCCATCGGGACGCGCAGTTCACCGAGATGGACACGGACGCGATCCTGTCGCGGCGCCCACAGATCGCGCTGGTCGACGAGTTGGCGCACAGCAACGTGCCCGGTTCGCCACGACGGCGCCGCTACGAGGACATCGAGGTGCTTCTCGACGCCGGGATCGACGTGATCTCGACGGTGAACATTCAGCACCTGGAGTCCTTGAACGACGCGGTGTACGCCATCACCGGGGTGCGCCAACGCGAGACCGTGCCGGACGGCGTGGTGCGCGGCGCCGACCAGTTGGAACTCGTCGACATGTCGCCGGAGTCGCTGCGCCGCCGGATGGCCCACGGCAACATCTACAAGGCCGAGAAGGTCGATGCGGCGCTGGCGAGCTATTTCCGGCCGGGCAATCTGTCCGCCCTGCGCGAGCTGGCCCTGCTGTGGCTGGCCGACCGGGTCGACGAGACCCTGGAGCGATACCGCGCCGACCAGGGCATCGACGCCACCTGGCCGACCCGGGAGCGGGTCGTGGTCGCCCTCACCGGTGGCCCCGAGGGAGAGACCGTGCTGCGCCGTGGCGCCCGCATCGCCTCCCGCGGCGCGGGTGGGGAGCTGATCGCCGTGTACGTGAGCCGCAGCGACGGGCTGGCAGGGGTCGACGGTACGGCGGTCGCGGCGCAACGCACCCTGACCCAGGAGCTGGGTGGGCAGTTCCACGCGATCTCGGGGGACGACATCGCCGAGGCCGTCCTGGCGTTCGCGCGGCGGGTCAACGCCAGCCAGATCGTGTTGGGGGCCAGCACCCGGAGCCGGTGGGCTCGCTTGTGGTCGCGCGGCGTGGGCGCCACGGTCGTCGCCGGCTCCGGCGACATCGACGTGCACCTGGTGACGCACGGGCACGCGACGGCCCCGCCCACCAGCCGGTCCCGGTGGGGCCTGGGGCGGCGCCGCCTGGTGGCGGGATGGCTCGCGGCCGTGCTGGCGCCGACCGGCCTCACCCTCGGTCTCCATCTGCTCGAGACGGCGGTGTCGCTGCCGCTCGACGTGCTGCTCTACCTCGCGGTGAGCGTCGGCGTCGCCCTGGTGGGCGGGCTGCTCCCCGCACTGGTCAGCGCCGTGTTGGGCACATTGCTCCTCAACTTCTTCTTCACCCCACCAACCCACACGTTCACCGTCTCGGACGCGGAGAACGTGTTGGCCCTGATCGTCTATCTGATCGTCGCGACCGCGGTCGCCGCCGTGGTGCACCTGAGCGCGCGCCGGACGGCCGAGGCCCGCGCCGCGCAACGCGAGTCGGCGAGCCTGACCCAGATCACCCACGCGATGCTCTCCTCGACCGAACCGCTACCGCTGCTGCTGCGCGAATGCCTGAACATGTTCGAGATGACGTCGGGGGGCATCGTGCGGGTGGCGGCCGCTCCGGGCGAGGGAGCCGCTCGCACTGCCCCTGCGACGCTGCTCGCGTCGGCCGGTGGGCTCACGCTAGCCGACCTGGACAACGCCCAGGTCCGAGAGCGGGTCGACGATGAGACCGAGCTGCTGTTGCTGGGGCGGGAGCTGCGCGCTGCGGATCAGTCGTTGGTGGCCGCCTACGCCGCGAACGCGGCCGCGGTCCTGACCCGCCAGCGGCTGCGAGCCGAGGCCGCCGCGGCCACCTCGCTGGCCGCGGACAACAAGGCGCGCCAGGCCCTGCTGTCGGCGGTGTCGCACGACCTGCGCACGCCACTGGCCGCGGTCAAGGCGGCCGTGACGAGCTTGCGCTCGGACGAGGTCGAGTTCAGCGACGACGACCAGGCCGAACTTCTTGAGGCCATCGAGGAGTCGACGGATCGACTCGACGCCCTGGTCGGCAACCTGCTCGACCTGTCCCGACTGGAGACCGGCACGATGCGCCCGCATCGCATCGTCTTCGATGCGGTGGCCGCAGCGCGGGCGACCATGGCTTCGGTCTCCAACCCAGCCCGCGTCACCCTGTGGGAGCAGGGCGAATGCCTCACGTACGCCGATCCGGGGCTGCTGGATCGGGTGCTGGCCAACCTGCTGGAGAATGCGCTCCGACACGCGCCCAGAGGCACCGCCGTCGTCGTCAATGTCGCGCGGGTCGGTCAGCGGATCCAGGTCCGGGTGATCGACAGCGGCCCCGGCATCCCGAGGTCGGAGCACGACCGAATCTTCCAGCCGTTCCAGCGCCAGGGCGACGCGCCCGCGGGCGACGGAGTGGGGCTGGGGCTCGCCGTGGCGCGGGGGCTGGCGGAGAGTATGGGGGCAACGGTGACCGCGGACGACACCCCGGGCGGGGGACTGACGATGACGATCGATCTGCCGACGGACGTGACCCGGACCGGCTCGGACCGGGCGGCACGGCCGTGACCCGCATCCTCGTCGTCGACGACGAACCTGCCATCACTCGCACCCTGCGGATCAACCTGCGGGCTCGCGGGTACGACTCGGTGGTCGTCGGCGACGGCCGAGGCGCGATGTACGCCATCGAGGAGGAGATGCCCGACCTGGTGGTGCTCGACCTGGGCCTGCCGGATCGCGACGGCGTCGAGGTGCTCGCGTGGCTGCGGCAGCGCAGCGCCGTGCCGGTGATCGTGCTCTCGGCCCGGCACGAGTCCGACGACAAGGTCGAGGCCCTGGACTTGGGTGCGGACGATTTCGTCACCAAGCCGTTCGCGATGGACGAGCTCATGGCGCGGATCCGCTCGGCGCTGCGTCGCGCCCACAGCGACGTAGGGTCGGCGCAGCCGCCGTTCGTCTGCGGCGATTTCCAGCTGGACTTCGCCGAACGTCGCGCCGAGACGGCCGACGGCACCGCGATACGGCTAACCCCGACGGAGTGGCGGATCCTCGCCGTCCTGGCTCGAGACCCGGGGCATCTCGTCACGCACGCCGAACTGCTCGGCGCGGTGTGGGGCCCGTCGTACCGCCGCGAGTCCAACTATCTGCGCGTGTTCGCCAATCAGCTGCGGCGCAAGCTCGAGCCGGAGCCGAGCACGCCGGTGCACCTACTCACCGAACCGGGCCTCGGCTACCGCCTGGCGCCCTGAACCCCTGTCCTCGGTGGCGGCACGCCTCCGAGGACAGGGGTCAGTGTGACGTCAGACGCCGGCCCCGGCCTTCGCCGGTGCGCTGGCGAGGATGCGCTGCATCGTGGTGGCGTGCTGGTCCGCGCTCAGCCCGGCCACGAGGTGCCACACGTCGGGCGCGACCTGTACGGCGCCGGGCAGACCGGCGTCGGCCAGCGCCGCAGTGTCGACGCGCGCGGAGTCCCGCACCTGCAGGCGCACGCGGGTGGCGGCGATCAGATCGGCCGAGACGACGTTGTCGGCGCCTCCCACGGCGTCGAGCCACTGCCCGGCTTGCTTGGCCTCGGCGTCGCCGACGACGACCACGACGGGCGCCGCGCCCTCACCCTGCGCCTCCGCGAGCGCCGCGGCCTTCTGCTCCGGAGTCCGGTAGTCGGAGATGATGACCAGGATCATCGCGGTCGCGAAGGCCGCCGCGATCGCGATCGCATACACCGTGATCGGGTTGAACACCGGGATGGTCAGCAGCGAGGTGAAGGCGAACGCCTTGGTGTTGACGCCACCCAGCAGACCGATGATGAGGCCACCCACGAGGCAGCCCACGAGCATCCGCGGGTAGATCCGCTTGAAGCGCAGGTGAATGCCGTAGAGCGAGGGCTCGGAGATCCCGCCGAACAGACCCGCCACCAGTGCACCCGTGGCGGTTTGGCGCATCTGGACGTCCTTGTCGCGCATCGACAGGAAGAGCACGCCCGCGGTCGCGCCGAAGCAGGCGAAGTTCCAGGCACCCATGGGGCCCTGGATGAAGTCGTACCCCAGGACCTGGATGTTGGCCAGCATCAGGGCGTTCAGCGGCCAGTGCAGGCCCAGCGGCACCAGGAACGGGTAGAGCAGTGGAATGAGGATCGCGAAGACGATCGGGGCGTTGTCGTTGAGCCACGCCAGGCCGACGCCCAACCCGTTGCCGAGCCAGATGCCGAGCGGGCCGATGAGGAAGGCCGTCAGCGGGATCATCACGACCATCGACAGGAACGGCACGAAAACCATCTGCACGTTCTCCGGGAAGACCTTCTGCCAGAGCCGATAAACCAGCGCCAAGATGGCCACCATGATCAGCGGCACGAACACCTGCCCGCCGTAGCCGTTGAGCTGCATCGGCAGCCCGAAGACGTGCGCCACGCATTCTTGCGTCCCGAGGGTGGCGTTGGTCGTGCAGGTCGTGTCGGCGAATTTCTGCGACTCCCGGAACAGGCCGGTGCCTTCGCCGGTCTCGGTGTAGACCTTCGATCCGAGCGAGATGAACTCCGGGGTCATCAGTGCGCCCATGACGGTCGCCCCGACCCAGGGGTCGATGTTGAGGGCCTTCGCGGCGTTGTAGGCCACCATGATCGGCAGGAAGTAGAAGACGCCCCGCCACATCGTGTCGACGAACACCCAGGAGGCGGGCTTGTCGGCGGCGCGGAAGTCGACCACGCCCAGCGCATCGAGCACCGCCGCGAACGCGATGATCAACGATGCCCCGAGCAGCACCCCCAGCAGGGGCCGGAAGCTGTTCGAGAGGTACTCGAAGAAGTTGTCCAACCAGGCGACCTTGCCGCGCGCCTTGGCCCGCTCGGCCGCCTTGACGTCGGCATCGGTCTGACCGCCGCCGGCGCCGGCGCCACCTGCTCCCCGATTCGCCATCGCCGGCAGGTTCATGATCTCGGTGAAGACGGTGCCCACCGCCCCGCCGATGATCACCTGGAAGCGATCCCCCGATTGCGGGACGGTGCCCATGACCGCCGGGATGGCGTCGACTGCTGCGGCATCGACGCGGGAGGAATCCGCCAGTTCGAACCGGAGGCGGGTGGCGCAGTGGGTTAACGCGATGATGTTGTCGGCTCCGCCGACGCCGTCCACGATCTGCTCAGCTGTGCTTGCCATGATCTGGTCCTTGTTCTCGCGGTGAACGGGGTGGGGGGCTCAGTCGTTGTCGTCGCCGACGAGGGCGCGAACCTCGGCCGGGGTGCCACACCGTACGGCGCGGTCGGCGAGGTCTCGGCAGTCCTGCAGGGAGTAGGCCCGGACCCGGGCCTTCACGGTCGGGATGGCGGGGATCGAGCAGCTCAGCTCGTCCACGCCGAGGCCGACGAGGATCGGCACCGCCTGGGGGTCGGAGGCGATGCCGCCGCACACGCCGAGCCACTTGCCGTGCTCGTGCAGCGCGTCGGCCGCGTTCTTGATGAGCGTCAGGACCGCGGGGTTGCAGGGGTCGACCTGCGCGGCCAGCTTGGGGTGGCCGCGGTCCATCGCCAGCGCGTACGACGTGAGGTCGTTGGTGCCCACGCTGAAGAAGTCACACCCTTCTTCGGCGGCGAACTGCCGGGCCATGACGGCCACCGACGGCACCTCCATCATGATCCCGACCGATACCTCGCCGGCGGCGCCGGTGCGGGCCCGCTCCTCGTCGAAGATCGCCTTGGCGGCCCGCCAGTCGTCGAGGGTGGCGATCATCGGGAACATGACGTGCAGCTTGGCCCCGGCGTCGGCGGCCGAGAGGATGGCCCGGCACTGCGTCCGCAGCACCTCCGGGCGCTCCAGGCCGACCCGGACGCCGCGCATCCCGAGGAAGGGGTTTTCCTCGGCGGGTAGCGGCAGGTAGGGCAACGGCTTGTCGCCGCCGACGTCGAGGGTGCGGATGACCAGCGGCTGGCCGGGGTGCAGGGCGCGGGCGCACTCGGCGTACACCTGGGCCTGCTCCGTCTCGCTGGGCGCGCTGGCCCGGGACAGGAAGACGAACTCGCTGCGCAGCAGTCCGACACCCTCCGCGCCCTTGGTCATGGCCTCGCGGGCGTCGTCGATGCCGCCGATGTTCGCGACGACGGCGACGCGGTGGCCGTCGGTGGTGACGGCGGGCTCGTCCTTGCGGGCGTCGTCGGCCGCCTTGCGCTCGGCCTGGCGGCGCTGCCGGTCGCGGATCTGCTCGATCTCCGACTCGGACATGTTGGTGCGCAGGCTGCCGGCGGTGCCATCGAGCACCACCTGGGCGCCATCGGGGATGGCCAGCGCGCGGCCCTCGATGCCGGCGACGGCGGGGATGTCCAGCGAGCGGGCGATGATCGCGACGTGCGAAGAGGCGCCGCCGTTGGTGGTGGCGAACCCGACCACCTTGCTGCGGTCGAGTTGCGCGGTGTCCGAGGGGGTCAGGTCCTCCGCGATGAGGATGCAGTCCTGCGGCAGCTCGGGCCGTTGGCTGCGCTGCCCGGTCAGCTCCTCCAGCACCCGGTGCCCGACGTCGCGGACGTCCGCGGCCCGGCCGGCCAGCACCTCGTTGCTCAGCCCGGCCAGGCGCTGGGCGTAGGTGTCGACGGCGCCGCGCCACGCGAACGGGGCACTCTTGCCCTTGTCGATCGCGCTCTTGGCCAGGTCGAGCAGGTCCGGGTCGGCGAGGATCTCCTGGTGGGCGCCGAAGATGGCGGCCTTCTCGGCGTCGGCATCCTGCTCGAGGCGCCGCTGCAGGGCGGACAGGTCCAGCAGCGCCCGGTCGATGGCCGAGTTGAGCTTGCGCTGCTCCTTGTGGTGGTCCTCGGCGAACTCCTCGACGGCGATGTCGTCGTGCCGGATCTGCACGACGGTGCCGATGCCAAGGCCGGGCGAGGCGGCGACGCCGAGCAGCAGGTTGGGGTCGCCGGACCGGGGCCCGGCCGCCTCGACGGGCTGGCCGAAGTCGCCCGATTCCGGCTCCCGCACGGCCGGGACCGGCCCGGTGTCGTCGGTGCCGATCGGTGGGCACTCCTCCCCCAGGCCCTCCTTGACGGCCTTGGTGATCGCCTCGATCGCGGCGTCGGCGTCGGCGCCGTGCGCCGAGAAGGTGACCTTGTCGCCGCGGGCGACGGCCAGGGCCATGATCGCCATGACGCTCTTGGCGTTGGCCGCGTCGTCGCCGCGGCGCAGCTTGACGTCGGAAGAGAACGACTTCGCCAGGTTGGCCAGGGTCGCCGCCGGCCGGGCGTGCAGGCCGGTCGGGTTCGGGATCAGCAGCGCCTCAGAGGTGACGGTGCGGCCGCCCGCCGCGCTCGGCGTACCGTCCTGTGGCGCGGCGGCGAGGACCACCTCGGCGGCCACATCGCGGCCGCCGGTCACCACGCCCTTGCGGGGCGTCACGCTCTGCACCATCTCGGAGTTGGCGATCACCACCTGGGTGAGCAGGCTCTTGGCCTGGCTCGCGACCATCTCCATGTCGAAGTCGACCAGCGGATCACCGGCGTCGACCCGCTGCCCGACCGTGACGCGCGGGGTGAACCCGGCGCCGGCCATCTTCACGGTGTCGAGCCCGATGTGCAGCAGCACCTCGAGGCCGTCGTCGGAACGGATGGTCACAGCGTGCCCGGACGGCTGCAGGTCGGCCACCTCCCCGGCGATCGGGGCGAGCAGTTCGGTGCTGAGCGGGTCGATCGAGAAGCCCTCGCCGACCATCTTGCGCGCGAACACCGGATCGGGAACCACCTCGATCGGCACCATCACCCCGGTGAGTGGGGCGATGAGTTCGATTCGAGCCCCGCCGTCGCTACTGACCACTGACGCCTCCTTGCAGAGTCCGGCGACTCCGTCCCACCAAGAGATGGGACGACCGTCCGAAGTGCGCACAGCCTAATGCGGCAGAACCTCAAACCGCCGGTTGCGCGCAAAGGTTGACGGCGTGTTTCCGCGGCCCACAGAATGCCTCCCGCAACGGTCGCCGCTCGGGCGCAACCGGACGCGAACAGATCGAGTCGGCGGGTCCGCCCGCGCCGCCGCCGGTCAGCCGGTCGTCTCCTCGACCCAGGCGGCGAAGGTGGCCCGGACCTCGTCGGGGTAGGCCTGGGCAATGGTGCCCAGCGCCGAGAACCGGTAGTCGGCGTCGATGAGCACGGCGGCGTCCGGCCCGGGCAGCAGGGCGAGGCCCGCGCCCGAACGGATCCCGCGCAGCAGCTGCGCACCCCCCGCCACCCGGGTCAGGGCCCCGCCGGTGCCCACGATCCAGCGCACCGCGGTGAGGTCCTTGCCCCGGACCACCGACGTGCGCCCGGTCGGCGTGAACACCTCGCTGACCGTGCCGGCGTGGCGTCGGACGCCGGTGTCGACGGCGTAGCCCGCCAGCCACCGGGTCAGCGCCAGCTCGCGCTCGGTGCGCGGCAGCGCGCGCAGGTCGCCGACCCGCTCGGCCCACGCCGGTTCGTTCGCCAGCCTCAGCACGTTGGCGGCGTTGACGTAGACCCCCAGGTCGCCCTCCACGGTGCGTTTGGCACGCGGCTCGGGATCGAGCGCGCGGGCGGTCCACTCCGGGGTGCCGTCGGTGACGCTGTGCACGTCGGTGGTCGCGCCGCCGACGTCGACGACCAGGCAGTCGCCGACCGCCTCGGCGAACAGCTCGGCCCCGCGCAGCACCGCGCCCGGCGTCGGCAGGATCTCGGTGTCGGTCAGCGCGCGCAGTCGGGCCATCCCCGGAGCGTGCACGATGTGGGCGTTGAAGACCTCGTGGATCAGGCGGCGGACGGGGCCGACGTCGAGGACGTCCACGTCGGGAAAGACGTTGTCCGCGAACAGGACCGGGGCCTGCGCCGCGGCGAAGATCCGGGCCACCTGGCGCCGTACCGCGGTATTGCCCGCGTAGATGACCGGCACCCCCAGCCGGGCGTCCGCGATGGTGCGCGCGTTGTCGAGCACGATGGTCTTCTCGCCGTGGTCGACGCCGCCGGCGAGCAGGACGATGTTGGGGGCGACCGCGCGCAGGTCCGCGACGTCGTCCGCATCCATCCGCCCGACCGTGACCAGCGCGACGATCGCGCCGGCCCCCAGCGCGCCCTCGCGGGCGGCCCGGGCGGTCATGCCCTGGGTCAGCCCGTGCACGCTCATCCGCAGGCCGCCGGCGGCCGAGCTGTTGACGAAGACCTCGGCCGCGTCGAGGGGTCCGGCGGCAAGGTCGTACGTCGTGCGCAGCGCGGCCAGAGCCGCGTCCACGCCCACGCCCACATCGCCGGCCTCGACCGAGGTGGCCGCGAACCCCTGACCGACCGGGATCAGGCGGCCCTGCGCGCGGCGGAAGGCGTTGGCCTTGGTGATCGTCGAGCCGACCTCCAGGGTCAGGATGAGGCCCACGCCGCCCTACCCGTCGATCAGGCCGCGGGCCCGCAGCGACGTCACGATCGCGTCGACGACCTGGATGCCCGTCGTGCCGCGCCCGAACGTCGCATCCAGCCCGGTCTCGGCCGCCATGTCGCGGCTGACCTGGGTGCCGCCCGCGATGAGGACCACCCGGTCCCTGATGCCGCGCTCGGTGCACAGCTCGGCGAGCTTGGTCATCATCGCCCGGTGCACGTCGTTGTGGCTGATGATCGTCGAGATGAGGATCGCCTGCGCCCCGGTCTCGATGGCCGCGTCGACCATCTTGGCCAGCGGCACCGAGGTGCCGAGATAGCGGTAGCGCACGCCGTACTTCTCGATGCCGCCGTGCTTGATGTCGAGGATCTCGCGCAGGCCGACGCTGTGCTCGTCCTCGCCCACGGTGCCGGCGACGACGGTGATCTCGTGGGTCTTGACGGCTGCCCGGAGTTCGTCCTCGGGCAGCAGGACCACCGGGGTGGGGATGGTCAGCTGCCGCTTGTCGATGTCGAAGCCGACCTTGCCCTTGACCTCGACGAAGCAGCCCTCCGCGGGCTGGAGCACCTGCAGGTTGATCACTTCGGGGTCGGTCAAACCCATCCGCCGCGCCATGGCCAGGGCGGCCTCGCGGGCCAGCTCCGCGCGGTCCGGGATCATCAGCTGAACCAGCGCCACGCCGTCGCCGGCCCACTCCGCCTCCGGGCGCAGCAGGTGGCCGGACCGGTAGTCGCGGGTCGCCGCCAACCGCTGCTCCGCGGTGTCCTGCGGGTCCAGCTCGTCGAGGTAGACGATCTTGTCGGGGTCGCACAGGGTGCAGCCGCCGATCGAGTCGCAGGCCTTGGCGACGCCCTCGGGCAGGGTGTTGGCGCCGAAGTGGTCGCAGACCGGGGCGTAATAGTCCGGGTCGCGGGGCACGATCGTGTCGGCGGCCACCCCGCCGGCCCCGGACCGGGCGATGCCGTCGCCATTGCGCTCGGGGAAGCGGGCCGAATCGACGAAGAAGCCCGCCTCGACCGCGGCGAAATAGCCGCCGGCGTCGATGATCTCCGCCAGGAAACCGACCGCGCGCTCCTTGATGTCCCGGGCCATCTCCCCCAAGGGCCCGGACAGGTTGAGGCTGACCAGTTCCTTAATGCCGTCCAACGCCGCCCAGGTCTGCTTGACGGTCTGGATCGCGCGCACGTTGTTGTAATGCCAGGGCACATTGCGGCCCTCGTCGGGGGTGATCGTGCTCTGGATGTCGGCGCTGGTCAGCATCGAGATCAGCGTGTCGATCGTGTGGGTGCGGATGGCCTCCTCGACGTCCGCCTCGATGTAGCGGGTGTTCTGCTGGGCGCGCATCTTGTAGTCGGCGAAGACGTCGCGCAGCGCCACGGCGTACGGCAGGTCGAACCACAGCTTCGGCGCCGGCGGCGCATTCGGCGGCACCGTGGAGAGCCCGATGAGTTCCTTCGGCAGCCCGGCGGCCACGGAGAACGCGCAGTTGAGCCCGTGTTGCACCATGAGCTCGGGCAGCACGAGCCAGCCCGCCCGCGCGGTGGCGTTCGCGTTGTGCGCGCCGTCGATCTGGAAGATCCCCGCGCCGGCCATCACGCGCTTGGCCTCGGCGGCGTCGACGAAGGACCGGTACATGTTGATGTTGCGATAGAGCACGTTGTATTGCGGGTCCTGGTGCGCGCCGTTGACGCCCTCCTCGGCGAACAGCACCGCCACTTCGGGCCCGGCGACGCCGGAGACATAGCTGTGGAAGTTGATCGGCCGGCCCACCTCGTCCTCGATGAGGTCGCACGCCTTGCGGGAGGCCCGGATCTGCTTGCGGGTGATCGGGACGCCGCCGGTGCCTTCGGGGGTGCCCTCCATCAGCCCGTCGATGTGGCTCTGCCCGGTGGTCCGGATCACCATCAGGTGGTCGGCGCCGTGCCAGGCGGCCATCCGCATCCGGCGTAGGTCGTCCTCGAAGCGGCCCGAGGCGATCTCGGAGGTGATCACGCAGCTCGGCTGCGGGTCGACGCCGTCGAAGTACTTCGCGGCGGGTAGCCCGATCCCGCGCCGCAGCGGCGCGGCCATGTCGCGGTAGTGGAAGGGGCCGAGGTCTAGACCGTCGGCCGGTACGTCGCGCCAGGTCCAGCCCTTGCGGGCGGGTCGATAGTCGGCCAGGTCGGTCAGCACGGCCTCGACGTCCAGCTTGCTGTTCTCCGCCAACGGACCCAGGCCGGGTCGCGGATCGCCGGCGGTCATCGCCTGCCTCCAAACAGGCCGGTCAGGACCGTGGGGTCGGTCGCGATGGCCGCGGCCGCGGCGCGGATCGGCAGGCCGTCCCGCTCGGCGACCTTGAGGACGACGTGGCCGGCCCCCTTGCCGAGCAGCCCGGCCGCGTGCACCGCGTCGACCACGCCGTGCGTGGTGCGGCTGTCGATGCCCATTCGGAGCAGCACGGACCGTTCGATCGACGGCGAGGTGTGCGTGCGCGCCAGCTCGACGATCGGCTCGACGAGCTGGTCACACAGCTCCCAGAAGCGGTCCTTGAGCGCCTCGTCGGACAGCGCGGCGTCGTCGCGGCGGCGCTGCTCGAACCGCGCGATCCGCTGCGCGGTCCCGCTCTGCTCGACGGTCTCGGTCTGCTCGTCAGTCATCGCTGGCTCCAGGTCGGGCGAGGGTCGCTGCGTGCTCGCGCACCCACTGCGGGGTGGTCTTGGTGTCGGCCGCAAGGAACTCGACATCGGTGTCGGTCCAGCGCGCCACGGGGTGGTGCAGCGCGGCCTGCGCCAGGTAGCTGCGCCGCAGCCGGGTCAGCTCCAGCGGCGTCCCGGTGACCTGGTCCAACCGCTGTGGGATGACGATGGCCCGGCCCGGGACGTTGTCGCGGGGGTCGCCACGGCGTACCTCGATCCCCCGCTGGCGCGCGAAGGCGAGCTGGCTGTTGTGGTGCTTGCCCGCGCCGGTGTATTCGCTCTCCTGCACCACCACGATCTGGTCCCGCTCCATCGTGGCGGCCAGCGCGATCGCCGCGGTGAGGCTGGTGTTCCCGGCCGGACCGCGCTCGATGCCCTCGAGCTTGGCGAGCAGTTCGGTCACATAGAACACCTCGCCCTGGCTGACGAGGTGGTAGCCGTCGAGATAGCGCAGCGCCCGGGCGGCGTTGCGCGGCACGTCGACGCGGTCCGGCCAGGTCGCGAACGGGATCCCGAATCCGGTGTGCCCGGTCGTGAAGGACTTCTGGTTGAAGTCGGTGTCGGAGGCCATGTGCAGCCCGGACAGGTCGACCGAACAGGCCATCACCTGGGTGTCCGCGCAGCCGGCCGCGAGCAGACCGCGGGCCGTGCCGGTGAGATTGCCGCCGCCTGCGTGGGTCACCACGACGACATCGGGGGCGCGCCCGTAGCGCTGGGTGACCTCGCGGCCGATCTCGGCGCCGAGGGTCTCCACCCCACGAATCCCGAACGGGGTGTAAAGACTGGCGTTGAAGAATCCGGTCTCTTCCAGAGTGCGCAGCAGGACATAGAACAGTTCCGGTCCGACGGTCAGGCGCAGCACCTCGGCGCCGTACGCCGCGCAGGCCCGGCCCTTCTCCACGATCTCCGGTTGCCCGACCCCGTGGCTGTCGTAGACCTCCTGAACGACGATGCACTTCAGGCCGCGCTGGGCGGCCTGCGACGCGACCGCCGCGCCGTAATTGCCGCTGGTCGCCGTCACCATCCCGGCGTACCCCTTGGCCTGCGCCTCGTACGCGCTGATCGAGGCGCGGCGCGCCTTGAAGCTGCCGGACGCGTTCGCGGCCTCGTCCTTGAGCAGGATCCGGGCGCCCTTGCCGGGCTCGGCGATGGATCGTACGGCGTCGGTGAGGCGGCGCAATTCATACAGCGGGGTCTCGCCGACCTTCGTCTGGCGTTGGATCGCCGCGATGCGCTCCAGGTCGTAGCCGGTCGCCGCCATCATCGCGGGGTAGTCGAAGGCGATGGGGCTGGTGGCGAACGCCTCGTAGTCCATCCCGAGCGAGGCCTTCATGATGTCGTTGCGACGCGCCAGCACGGCGGCGTACGAGTGATCCACAGCGGTCACCGCGTCGTTCATCGCGTCGCCTCCGGGGTGGCCGGCTCGTGCGGCGTACCGATCGTCAGCAACTCCGGCACGGTCTCGCCGAAGCTGTGCGTATAGCCGGGGTTGACCCGCACCAACCGGCCCACGAGCCGGCGCCCGATCAGGGTGCGGATCGCGACCTTCTCGCCGAGCCGCGCATCGGCATCGAGGAACCCGTCGACCCACAGCATCAGCGGGGTCGCCGCGGTGTCGGCGGGGATGCCGGGGGCCCGCTGCTCGGGGGTGAGTACCACCTGTTCGATCTCGACCCACGTCCCGGCGGGGATGGTCGTCATGCGGATCACACCCTGCGCTCGTAGGCCCGCTCGCCCATCAGGGCGGCCGGCGCCGGCAGGTCGATGATGCGCTTGAGGCCCGGCGTGGCGGCGACGATGCGCGGGATCGTGTTGACGGCCATGCCGATCGTGGCGACGCCGCCGGCAATCTCCGGACCGGTGCTCATCCGGATCTCCGGCGTGCCGTGGATGGTGATGTAGTCGCCGGTCGGCTGGCCCGCCAGCTCGGGAAGTACCTGCTGGGGGTGGCTGAGCCGGATGACCTCCCGATCGCCGCGATAGGCGACCGCGGTGTGCGCGCAGCCCGCGACCATGCCGGGCTCGACCACGACGTACGGCGTCTCACGGCGGACCGCGCTGACGATGGGTTCGCGATGCTGCTCGATGCGATCGACGCCGAGTCCGAGGGCGTCGCTGATCAGCGCGATCGATTCGGGGAAGCCGACGTGGCCGACGATCGAGCCGTCCGCGACCCCCGCGGCGAACGCCTCGGGGCTGGTGCCGACCCCCTGGCTGGCCATCACGGTCGGCCCGTAGGGGCTCAGGTCGTTCACCCGGGAGGCCTCGATGCGCGTCACCTCGTGGCTGCCCACCGTGAGGGTCACGACGAGCAGGTCGAGGACGAAGCCGGGGTTGACGCCGACACCGACGATCGAGACGCCGTGCTTTCTCGCGAGGGCGTCGAGTTCGGCCGCGATATCGGGATGCTGGGCCTCCGGCGCCGCCATCTCCTCCGCGATCGACACGACGTTGATCCCGGCCTGCAGAATCCGCCGCAGGTCGGGAAGCTGCTGTGCGACCCACGACGTGGTCGCGATGACCACGACATCGACGGCGTCGGCGTCGGCGTGCAGGACGGTCGCGGGATCGCTGCTGACGGGTACGTCGAGGCGGCGGCCCAGCCCGAGCACCTCACCCAGGTCGCGTCCCGCGAGGTCGGGCCGCGCATCGACCGCACCCACGAGCCTCAGGCCCGGCTTGTCCAGCATGAGCCTGGCCATGCCACTGCCCATCGCGCCGAGCCCCCACTGGACCACGCGAATCGTCACGTCCGCACTCCTGTCCACCTGCCCCTTGTGCTGCCATGGCACCATACGGGCAGGTCACCGGCGGTCGTTTCGCGCGGAATTGGTCAGGACGGGCCAGACCGAACCGGCCCGGTCGGTCCCCGCGGGAGGCCCCGGAGGTCCCTCCGGTCAGGCCTTGATGACATCGCCCCAGACGGCGACCGCGCCGGTGTGGCCGACCTGGAGCGTCAGGATCAGCACGCCGAGGGCGACGAGCGTGGTCACGACCGCGGTGGCGAGTGCCAGCCCGCGCGGGGCGAGCACCGCACTCGTCGTACGGTCGCGCCGGGCGCGCCAGGCGAGGTACGCCGGGACCAGCGAACACGCCAGCAGCACGAACGCTGCCAGCGGCAGCAGGTCGCCCAGTTCGGCGTGCTCGTGAACCGCCGGGGTGCGGTCGACGCGATGCTCCAGCTTCTCCCCGCTCTCCTTGGCGACCCAGACCAACACCAGGACCAGGGCGTTCGCGGCGGCGACCGGCGCGGCCAGGCGCGGCCACCACGGGGGCCGCCACGCCACGATGGCGCTGATCAGCGCCATCAGCGGCAGCAGCACGACGGCGCCGTGCACGAACAGGGGGTGGGCGGGCAGGCCGAGGACGGTGTCGAACACGACCCCATCATCGCGCGGCGGCCAGGATCTGCGGTCTTCGACGCGCGGGCCCGGCAGCCGCGCCCGCGATGCCCGGCGCCGATTAGGGGATACGTTGGGCCTCATGCCGACGTACGACGACGACCTGCGCCTCGCTCACGTCCTAGCGGACGCCGCCGAGCGCGTGACGATGGAGCGCTTCCGGGCCGTCGACCTGCACGTCGAGACCAAGCCCGACCTCACCCCGGTCAGCGATGCCGATCGATCGGTCGAGGAACTGATCCGGATGCAGCTGGGCCGGACCCGACCCCGCGACGGCGTGGTCGGGGAGGAGTTCCCCGACACCGGCCACTCCCCCCGCCGCTGGATCATCGACCCGATCGACGGCACGAAGAACTTCGTGCGCGGGGTTCCGGTGTGGGCGACCCTGATCGCGCTCGTCGACGGCGACGATCCCGTCGTGGGCGTCGTGGCCGCGCCGGCCCTGAACCGGCGCTGGTGGGCGGCCAAGGGCACCGGCGCCCGGACCGGGCGCAGCCTCGCCAGCTCGACACCGCTGCAGGTCAGCGCCGTGACTGCCATTGAGGACGCATCGTTGTCGTATTCCAGCCTGGACGGCTGGCGGGAGGTCGGCCGTGGACCGGGGTTCCTGGACCTCATGGAGTCCTGCTGGCGGACCCGGGCGTTCGGGGACTTCTGGTCCTACATGCTGGTGGCCGACGGCGCCGTCGACATCGCCTGCGAACCGGAGCTGGCGTTGTATGACATGGCCGCGCTGGTGCCGATCGTGACCGAGGCCGGCGGCCAGTTCACCTCCCTGGAGGGGCGGCCCGGCCCGTGGGGGCCGGGCGCCCTCGCCACGAACGGCGCCCTGCACGACGAAGTCTTGGCCCGCCTGGCCCCGCCGGCGGAGTGATCCCGACGCCGAGCCCACTGCGCACCACCGAAGCGACCGCTCACGACCTGCACTTTTAGCACCATGGTGCTAAAAGTGCAGGTGACGAACGGTCGCCCTGTGGATAACCGCGTCAGCGGCGGGTCGCCAGGAAGTCACCGATCCGGCCGATGGCCTCGGCCAGGACGTCTTCGCTGGGCAGGGTGACGAGTCGGAAGTGGTCCGGCTCGAACCAGTTGAACCCCGTGCCGTGCGTCACGAGGATCTTCTTGGCCCGCAGCAGGTCGAGCACGAACTCCTCGTCGTTCTCGATGGGGTAGACCTCGGGGTCCAGGCGCGGGAAGCAATACATCGCGCCGTGCGGCTGCACGCAGGACACCCCGGGGATGTCGTTGAGCAGCTTCCACGCCAATTTGCTCTGGTCGTAGAACCGGCCGCCCGGCACGATCAGCTCGTTGATCGACTGGTAGCCGCCGAGCGCGGTCTGGATCGCGTGCTGCGCCGGCACGTTGGCGCACATCCGCATGTTCGCCAGCAGCACCAGCCCCTCGAGGAAGTCCTCGGCGACCTCCTTGGGGCCGCTGATCATCACCCAGCCGGCGCGATAGCCGCAGACCCGATAGGCCTTCGACAGCCCGCTGAAGGTCAGGCACAGCACGTCGTCGCCGCAGAATGTCGCCGCATGATGGTGCACCGCGTCGTCGAAGAGGATCTTCTCGTAGATCTCGTCGGCGAAGACCACCAGCTGGTGCCTGCGGGCGATGTCCACCAGGCCGCGCAGCGTCTTCTCGCTGTAGACCGCACCGGTCGGGTTGTTCGGGTTGATGATGACCAGCGCCCAGGTGTGCTCGGTGATCTTGGCCTCAATGTCGGCGAGGTCGGGGTTCCAGCCGTTGGCCTCGTCGCAGCGGTAGTGCACCGGGGTGCCGCCGGACAGGCTCACCGCGGCGGTCCACAACGGGTAGTCCGGCGCGGGCACGAGAATCTCGTTGCCGTCGTCGACGAAGGCCTGCAGCACCATCGTGATGAGCTCGGAGACGCCGTTGCCGATGATCACGTCCTCGACGGCGCAGTCCTTCAATCCGCGGCTCTGGTAGTACTGCGCCACGGCCGTGCGCGCCGAATAGATGCCGCGCCCGTCGCTGTAGCCCTGCGCATTGGGCAGGTGATGGATCATGTCGGCGAGGATCGACTCGGGGGCCTCGAAGCCGAACGGGGCCGGGTTGCCGATGTTGAGCTTGAGGATCTTGTGACCCTCGGCCTCGAGGCGCTGCGCCTCGGTGAGGATCGGTCCCCGCACGTCGTACCGGACGTGCTTCAGCTTGTCGCTCTGTCGAATCCTGCGCATATGGGCAAGTCTGGCACGCCGACTCAACCGGTTTGTTCGCCCCTCAACAGGGCAGAACGGTCACCTCGCCCCGGTCGAGCTTGCGCAGCGACTTCTTCAGCACGCTGGCATCGCCGACGACCACGCTGGTCCAGGTGCCGTCGATCCAGTCCCGGTAGGCCTTGCGCAGCCGCTTCGGGGTCAGCTCGCGCATGTCCTGCAACACCCGCGTGGTGTGCTCCGTGGTCAGCCCCTCCAGGGCCCGCTGGGCGGCCTCGTCGGCGACGGTGTCGGCGGTCGCATACCGGCCGGGCGCCGTGTGGCACAGGAAGTCGACGCCCCCGGCGGTCTCCGCCTCGCCGAACCCGTCCCGGCCGGCTTCGAGGATGTCGAGCAGCAGGCCGAGCGACTCGGCGGTCACCTCGGTGCGCACGGATCCGCTGGCGATGAACAGCCCACCGTCGCGCCGGGGCCGGAAGCCGCACCGTACGCCGTACGTGTAGCCCTTCTCCTCCCGCAGGACGGCGTCGAGGCGCGCCTGCGGGCTGCCTCCCATGAGGTAGCCGAGCACGGGGAACGGCGCCCACCCGCCGGGCACGTTGCGGCCCGGACCGGGACAGCCCACATAGATCTCGCTCTGCACGCTGCCCGGCCGATCCACCAGCACGATGCTGGACCGCTTGACCCGCGGCCGCTGCGCCGCCGGCGGCACCGGCAGGCTGCCGCGCGTCCAGCCGCGCAGCGCGTGCTCGACCTCGCCCACGACATCGACGGCGCCGATGTCGCCGGCGACCGTCAAGACGGAGCCGCCTGGCCGGACCACCTCGGCGTGATAGGCGGCGACCGCCTCGCGGGTGATCCGTTCGACGGTGGCCGCGGTGCCACCGGTGGGACGGCTGAGCCGGTCGGTCGCCGGATAGAACGCCGCGGCGAACGCGATGGCCGCCCGCTGCCCCGGGTGGGTGCGCTCCTGGTCGATCTCGGCGAGCCGGGTTCTGATGTGGCGGCGCACCTGGGCCTCGGGGAAGGTGGGCCGGAGCACCGCCTCGGCCAACAGCTCCAGCGCACCGGTGACCTGGCGGCGGGTCACGTCGATCTCGACGACGAGACCCCGCTCCCCCACCCCGGCGCCCAGGGCGACGCCGCGGCGTTCGAGCAGTTCGGCCATCTGCTCGACGTCGTAGTTCTCGCTGCCCTCGTCCAGCGTCCGCGCCATGATCGTGCCGACGCCTTCCAGGTCGACCGGCTCGCCGGCCAGCGGCGCCTGCAGCGCGAGCCGCAGCGACCAGACGTGCTGGCCCGGAGTGTCGTAGACGACCACCCGCAGCCCGTTGTCCAGTTCGGTCACCGTCGGGACGGGAAAGGACCAGGGCGGCGCGGGTCGTACGCCGGGTCGGCGCGGACCCTTGGGCGTCATGCCGCCCCCTCCGCACCCGCGGCGCGCCGCGAGCCGGAGGCCCGGGCCTCCGCCTGAGCCTCGACCTCGTCCTCGACCGAGACCTCGTCGCCGCGGGCCCCGATGGCGACCACGGAGCGGTGCTGTGCGCGCAGCCATTCGCTGGCCGCCTGCTGGACCTGGTCGGCGCTGACCGCGCCGAGCCGGTCGAGATAGGTGTTGATGGCGTGCGGATCGTCATACAGGCAGGTGTAGTGCCCGATGGCGTCCGCACGCTCCTCCAGCGAGGCCAGCCCCGAGAGCCAGCTGCGTTCGGTCTGGGCCAGCACCGCCTCCATGTCCACCGCCGTCGGGCCGGTGTCGGCGAAGGCGTCGATGAGCGCACAGGCCCGCTCCTCCAGCCGGGCGAGCTCGACGCCCTCGGCGGCCTGCAGCACCAGGAAGCCCAGGGAGACCCCGTCGGCCAGGCCGAGCGAGCCCGCCGAGACGTAGTCGGCCAGCTCCTCGGTGCGCACCAGCGCCCGCTCCAGCCGCGAGGTGGTCAGCCCGCCGAGACAGTCCATCGCGCTGGCCGCCGCCAGATAGTCGGCCGTGTTGTCCTCGGGCAGGCGGAAGCCGATGTAGAGCCGGCCGGACGGGACGTCCTCCACCCGGGACAGATGGGCCGGGGCCTTCGACGGCAGCAGCGGCGGGGTCGGCTGCCGGTCCGGGGCGGGTCCGGCGGGGATGGGGCCGAAGTATTTCTCGACGGCCAGATAGGCCTCGGGCACCCCGACATCCCCGGCGATCGACAGCACGGTGTTCGCCGGGGTGTACCAGTGCCGGAAGAACGCGTGCACGTCCTCCAGCGTCGCGGCGTCCAGGTCCGCCATCGAGCCGATCGTGGGGTGGTGGTAGGGGTGCCCCGGCGGAAACACCAGGGCGTAGAGGTTGTTGAGGGCGTTGCCGTACGGCGCGTTGTCGTAGCGCTGGCGCTTCTCCTCCTTGACCACGTCGCGCTGGTTGTCGAGGTTCTCCTGGGTGACCGCGTCCAGCAGCCAGCCGTGCCGGTCGGCCTCCATCCACAGGGCCAGCTCGAAGGCGCCCTTGGGCACCGTGTCGAAGTAGTTGGTGCGGTCGAACCAGGTCGTGGCGTTGAGCCGGCCGCCGTGCGCCATCAGGGCGGCGAAGTGCTCTCCGCTGGCGACGTGCCGCGAGCCCTGGAACATCAGGTGCTCGAAGAGGTGCGCGAACCCGGTCTTGCCGGGTCGTTCGTGGCGGGAGCCGACGCCGACCCAGAGATTGACGGCGACCACGGGGACGCTGTGGTCCTCGTTGACGACGACCCGCAGACCGTTGGCCAAGGTTCGGTCCACGATGTCGTACGCAAGGGGCATTGCCCCACCCTAGCCGCGTGGCCCGCTCCCCACCGGGTCCTCGCCGGCGACCGCGGGCCCCGGCGGGTCCGTCTCGCCTCGGGAAACGTCGATGGGTTCGCCGCGCATCAGCCGCCCGCTGGTCCGCGAACCCAGCCGACTCATCGCGAGCCGGCCGACCATCTGTTGGTTGGTGGTGGCCCGTTCGGCGCGCCCACTGCCGATGAAGGTGATGAACCAGCGCAACAGCGTCGTGATCTGCTGCTTGAAGCCGGTGATGTAGAGCAGGTGCAGCACCAACCAGGCGACCCAGGCCGGGAATCCCCACAACCGGATCCGGCCGACCGAGACCACCGCCTGGTACTTGCTGATCGTCGCCATCGACCCCTTGTCGCGGTAGACGAACGGCGGGCGGGCGGGGGGTACGTCGGGTGCGACGGCGGCGGCGGGTGCATCGGCGGCGGGTACGTCGGCGGCGGGTACGTCGAGTGCCAGCGGCGCGTCAGCGCGGGGCGCGGCGACCTCCTCGGTGATGCGCGCCGCGGCGTACTGCGCGGACTGGATCGCCCCCTGAGCCACCCCCGGCACCCCCTCGACCGCCATCAGGTCGCCGATGACGAACACCTCGGGATGACCCGGCAGCGTCAGGTCCGGGCCGACTTTGACGCGACCGGAGCGCTCGACCTCGGCACCGGTCTGCTCGGCGACGTGGGCGCCGAGCGGGTTGCCCGCGACTCCGGCGGCCCACACCTTGCACAGGCTCTCAATCCGCTCGACCGTGCCGTCCTTGCTGGTCAGTTCGACGCCGGTGGCGTCCAGATCGGTCACCATGACGCCGAGGCGCACCTCGACGCCGAGCTTGGTCAGCTCGCGGCGGGTGATCGCGCCGAGCTTGTCGCCGAACGCGGGCAGCACCTGGGCGGCGCCGTCGACCAGCAGCACCCGGGCCGTGCCGGGGTCGATGTTGCGGAAGTTGCCGGCCAGCGTGGTGCTGGCCAGCTCCCGGATCTGCCCGGCCATCTCCACGCCGGTGGGGCCGGCGCCGACGACGACGAAGGTCAGCAGCCGGGCCCGGGCCGCGGGGTCCTCCTCCAACTCGGCCAGCTCGAACGCGCCGAAGATGCGGCTGCGCAGCTCCAGGGCGTCATCGAGGGTCTTCATGCCGGGCGCGTACGTCGCGAAGTCGTCCCGCCCGAAATAGCTCTGGCCGGCGCCGGCGGCGAGGATCAGGAAGTCGTACGGCGTACGGGTCTGCTTGTCGTGGAACCGCGAGGTCACCCCGCGCGCGGCGACGTCGATGTCCGTGACCAGGCCCTGCAGGACGGTCGCGTTGCGCTGGCGCCGCAGGATCGAGCGGGTGGCCGGGGCGATCTGGCCCTCGGACAGGATGCCGGTGGCGACCTGGTAGAGCAGCGGCTGGAACAGGTGCGTCGGGCTCTCGGCGATCAGGGTCACGTCGACGTCGGCGCCCCGCAGATGCTTCGCGGCGAACAGCCCGCCGAACCCCGAGCCGATGATGACCACCCGATGCCCCTCGCGCGGATGCTTCCTCATGCGCCCCACCCTCTCTCACGTCGCGTGCGGCCGCCTCCCCGGGGTCGTCGGCGCCACCTGGATCGATGGTAGGAAGTGAAGTAGCATCACGAGTATGAAGGTGAGTGTGAGTCTGCCCGACAGCGACGTGGAGCTTCTGGACACCATCGCTGCCGAGTCCCGCACGGGCCGGTCCGCGGTCGTGCACCAGGCCGTCGAGCTGCTCAGAGAGGCGCGGTTGCGCGCGGAATACGAACTCGCCGCCGACGAGTGGGAGTCGTCCGGCGACGCCGCTGCGTGGAGCACCACGGATGTCGATGGCCTGCGCCATGCGGCGTGGTGACATCGTCTGGGCCCGGCTCGATCCGGCGGTTGGCAGCGAGGCCGCCAAAACGCGCCCCGTCGTGATCGTCGGGCGAGACGCCCACACCCAGGCGAGCACGACCCGGGGCCGCGGAACGGTGACCGTCGTCCCGCTCACGAGCAACACCACGCGGATCCTGTCCTTCCAGGTCCTGCTCCCCGCCGCGGCATGCGGGCTCGACCGGGACTCCAAGGCCCAGGCCGAGCAGGTCCGGTCCATCGACGTCTCGCGCCTTGCGGGTCCGGCCGGACGCGTTCCGGACGCGCTGATGGCCCGCCTCGATGACGCACTGCGACTGCATCTCGTGCTCTAGAAGCCCCGCCGGCCAGGGGGACGCGACACGAGGAAGGCCACACGCTGAGAGGCCCGGACCTTGTGGTCCGGGCCTCTCAGCGTTCTTGGTAGCGGGGGCAGGATTTGAACCTGCGACCTCCGGGTTATGAGCCCGGCGAGCTACCGAGCTGCTCCACCCCGCGTCGGTAGTGAGTTCAGTCTACCTGTCGCGGACCGAGCGTCCAAATCACCGGCGGCCCACTCAGTTTGAGGGCGCCGGAGCGGGGGTGGCACCGGGCGTCGGCGTGGCGCCCGGGGCCGAGGTGGCGCCCGGAGATGGGGTGGCACCGGCGCTCGGCGTACTGCTCGCCGGCACCTGACCCGACAACCGTGCCGCCTTGTCGATCGCCGCCTGGAGCGCCTTCTGGGTCTCGCCGTACTTGGCGAAGTCACCCGTTTTGAGCGCCTCCTGGCCCGCCGTGTATTGCTTCTGGGCCTCCTCGATCGCCGCCTTCAGCTCGGCGACGGCGTCGGTCGGCGCCTGCGGCGTACCGCCCGGCGTCGGCGTGCCCCCCGGAGTCGGCGTGCCCCCCTGAGTGGGTGCGCCCGCGTTGCCACCGAACAACTGATTCAGCGCCGAGCCGAGGTTAGCGCCCCAGGCCAGCTTCTCGCCGAAGGAGACGACGATGGCCTGGTTGAGCGGGTACGACGTGCCGGACTGGCCACTGACATAGATCGGCTGGACGTAGAGCAGACCGCCGCCCACGGGCAGGGTCAGCAGGTTGCCCTTCTGCACCCGCGAGCCCGACTGGTTGTTCAAGTTGAGGAACTGGCTCAACGTCAACTGGAAGTCGGTCGAGTTCTGGTTGCTCGTCGAGATCTGGTTCTGCACCTGCGCCGGACCCATCACGTTGGTGTTGCCGGGCAACTCCAACAGCCGCATCTTCCCGTACCCCGCACGCCGTACGCCGGGTTGGTCGCCCGCGTCGGAGTCGACCGCGAGGAAGCCCGTCAGGAACTGGCGGTTCTCACCGGCCGGCGTGAACGACGTGGTCAGCGAGAACGCGGGATCCTTCTGGTCGGGCATGGCGATGGACAGGTAGTACGGCGGCTGGCCGGAGCGCACGTCCGAGGTCGGCTCCTGCGGCACCTTCCAGTAGTCGCCACCGGAGTAGAACGCGTTGGCGTCCGTGACGTGATAGCGACTCAGCAGCTCCCGTTGCACCTTGAACAGGTCCTCGGGGTAGCGCAGGTGGCTCATCAGGTCGCCGGAGATCTCGCTCATCGGCCGCACGGTCCCGCCGAACGCCGACGACCAGGCCTTCAGGACCGGGTCCTGGTCGTCCCAGCTGTAGAGCTTGATCGAGCCGTCGTAGGCGTCCACGGTCGCCTTGACCGAGTTGCGGATGTAGTTGACCTGACCGGCGCGGATCTCCTGCACCGACTGCCGGGTGCGGGTCACTGCATCCGTCGTCGCGCTGTCGATGGCCTGCAGCTGGCTGTAGGGGTAGTTCGCACTGGTCGTGTAGCCGTCGATGATCCACTGCACCCGGCCGTCCACGACCGAGGGGTAGGGGTTGCCGTCCAGGGTCAGCCACGGCGCGGCGCGCTCGACCCGCTCCTTGGGGGTGCGGTGATCCAGCATCGTCGAATAGTCGCCGACCTGGTCGGACAGCATGATGTTGTATTCGCGGTAGACCGTCGCATAGGCCAGCCGCTTGAAGACGTTGTCCATCTTCACCCCGCCCGCGCCGTTGAACGTGGTGCGGACCTCCTGGCCCTGGTCGGACTGGTAGTCGATCTCGCGCGGTGCCTCGCCGTCCGGCGCGCCGACGATCGAGTAGTTGCTGGTCGTCTCGCCGAAGTAGATGCGCGGCTCGAAGGCGGCCAGCTCGCCCTGCACGGGGATGTCGCGGGCGAAGAAGATCGGCTCGCCGCGACTGTCGCGCTGGGTGCCGTACGCCGCAACGATGCCGTAGCCGTGGGTATAGACCGTGTGGTCGTTGACCCAGCTGCGCGACGGCGTGTTGTTGAGGTCCAGCTCGCGGGCCGCGATCACGGTGTCCTGGGTGGCGCCCTTGATCCGGTAGCGGTCGACGTCGAGCACGTCGGGGAACTCGTAGTACCGGCGCAGACCCTGCAGCTGCTGGAATGTCGGCTGCACGATCAGCGGGTCGACCACCCGGATGCCGGGGATCGTGGCCGAGTCCGCGGAGAGCCCGCCGGCTTCGGGGGTCTTCTTCGCGTCGTACGGATCCTTGTTGATGGTGTCGAGCCCGAAGGCGGCGCGCGTCGCTTCGATGTTGTGCGCCAGATAGGGCGCTTCCAACGCCTGCTCGCTCGGCTTGACCCGGAAGCTCTGGATCGCCGCCGGGTAGAGGCTGCCCACGACCAGCGACACCAGCACGAGGCTGACCACGCCGATCACCGGCCACCGCCAGGTGTGGGTCCAGATCGTCGACAGGAACAGCAGCGCACACAGCACCGCGGCCACGGCCAGGACGCCCTTGGTCCATAGCACCGCGTTGGCCTCGGTGTATTGCATGCCGGTGATCCGACCGGCCGATTCGACCGACAGCTGGTAACGGTCCAGCCAGTAGCCGATCGCCCGGACCAGCACGAACACGGCCGCCAGCACCGACAGGTGCACCCGCGCGGCCGGCGTCGTGCGGATCCCGCCGGCGCCGACGGCCAGGCCGCCGTAGACGTAGTGCGTGACGATGGCGGCGATGATCGCCAGCACGAGCGTCATCGTGAAGAAGGACTCCACGAACGCATACCAGGGCAGGTCGAAGACGAAGAAACCGATGTCCTTGCCGAAGGTCGGGTCCTGGCGGCCGAAGTCGGTGCCATTGGCGAACAACAGCAGGGTCTTCCACTGGCTCGACGCCGCGAGCCCCGCGAACAGGCCCAGCACCAGGGGCACCACAATCGTGCCCACCCGGCGTACCGGATCGAGCATCTGCCGATACCGATCCAGGGCCTGCTCCGCCTGCGTGGCGGGGGCATAGATGGGCCGGGTGCGATAGCCGATGATCAGGCCCGACCCGATGATCGCGGCCGCCGCGACCAGCCCGGCGAAGAACAGCCCGATCTGCGCGCCGAGCTGGGTCCAGAACACGCTGCCGTAGCCGACCGAGTCGTACCACATGACCTGGGTCCACAGGTAGGAACCCAGGCTCACCAAGGAAACGACGATCGCCAGGACGACCATGGTCACCGCGAGCGGGGACAGCTTCGGGCGTTCGGTACGTCGTGGGCCACCTGGGCGTGGTGTGCCGAACGGGAACCCGCCGAATCCCCGGGGTCCGCCGCCTGGCCCGCCCGGCCGACCACCGCCCGGGCCGCCCGGCCCGCCACCACGGGGTCCGCCGGGACCGCCACCGCGGGGCCCGCCGGCGCCACCGGGGCCGGATGCTCCGCCCTCGCCGCGCGCCGCCCCGAACCGCCCGGCGAATCCGCCGAGCCCGAACGGGAATCCGTCGCCCGGGCCGACTCCGCCCTTGCCGCCGGATCCCCCGGGGTCAGCCGGTCCACCTGGGCCGCCCGGGCCACCGGGACCCGAAGTGCCACCCGGGCCACCGGGACCGGCCGATCCGCCGGATCGCCCTGGGCCGGCGGGCCCACTGGGGCCGCGACCGCCTGCCGCGTCGTCCCCGGGCTTGCCGGACGAGCCCTCGCCGGGCTTGTCGTCGTCCCGTTGGTCGTCGAAGCCTTGCTGACTCACGCCTACCGCCGTCCTGATCGGAGCTCGCGCGACACTGCCGCGTTTTCGGCAGCCCGCCGCGGGTCGGGGGCCGCCGGCCGGTCCGCTCAGAAGTCTCCGGGCGACCCTGCCTGTGCGGTCCAACGTACCTGCGCTGTCCTGAGTTTCCCACGCACCCACCGAACTGCCGGGTCCCGATGGTCCCGGCGGCCGCGTTCGCCGGCGGGTGCCCATCGGGCACGATGGGGGCGTGACCTCCCTGCAGCACATCCATCCCCCGCTGGTCCAGTGCGCGATCGAGACCGAGCGTTATGTCGCTGCCGCCGGCTGGGACCAGCCGGTTCGTCTCTTTGCCCTCGTCGAGACGGCCGCGCTATTGGCCGCCGAACCCGCGTTGGCGCAGCAGCTCGGCCGCGATCCCGGCGCCGACCCGGCCGACGCCCTCTCGGCGATCGAACAGGACGGTCTGCCGCCGACCGATCCGCTGGAGGACTTCCTGGGCATGCTCGCCTGGCCACCGGATGTCGCCGGTGCGGCGCTGGTCGTCGAGCGGCTGGTCGTGCCGCCCGAGGCCGAGGCCGACCTGCCCGACGACCCGGAGGAGGCCGCTCGGATGCTGGCCGCGCACCCGGACCGGGTCGAGGTGCGGCTGGTCGTGGCCGTCACCCGCGACGGCGACTCGACGGCCCTGCTGCGGCAACGCGCCCACGACTCCGACGACCAGGTCGCCATCGGCAAGGACATCGCCCCGGACCTGGTCGCGGCGCTCGCGGCGACGCTGGAGGACTGACCGCGTACGGCGTACCGCACGGCGCACGGCGCACCGCACCGCGCCCTGCACAACCCGCCACCCGCCAGCCCCGCGGGACCCGCCACCCGCCCGCCTCGGGCTCCCCTCGCACTCCGATCGGTGCGCCAGTGGGGTCCCAGCCACCTCAACGCTCCGTTCGGAGCCTCGGGGGCGTCGTACGTCGCGGCCGCCCTCAGCAGCCGGGCAGGCTCTCGCCCCGGCCGGCGGCGATCGCCTCGACGGCGCGTTTGGCCTGGTCGAACGTGTCCACCTTGACCACGTGCAACCCCGCCGGCACGTGGTCGCGGACGTCGGTGCAGTTGTCGGCCGGCGCCAGGAACCAGTCCGCCTTGTTCCCCTCGCGCGCCCCGGACATCTTGTGGGCGATCCCGCCGATCGGGCCGACCGCACCGTCGTCAGCGATGGTGCCGGTGCCCGCGATCTTGGCGCCGCCGGTCAGGGGCCCGGGGGTCAACAGGTCGTACAGACCGAGACTGAACATCAACCCGGCCGACGGGCCGCCGATCTGGCCGGCGTGGATGGTTACATCCACCGGATAGTGTAAGTCCACCTTCAGACCCACGCCGATCACCCGTCGACCGTCGGCCTCGATGGTGCCCACCTCGACGGGCACCTGCGCCCCGTCGCGCTTGACGACCAGGGCCAGGCTGCCACCCGCTGGTGCCGCCTGGATCTTGTCCCGCAGGTCGGTGACGCTGGCGATCGGCGTACCGCCGAGGGAGACGATCTCGTCACCGGTGCGCAGCTTCCCGTCGGCGGGTCCGCCGGCACGCACCCCCGCGATCGAAATCGTCTGGGTGACCTGTTTGCCGACGGCCCGCATCGCCACCGCCTTGGCCTCTTCCTGGGCGCTGGCCATCTGCACGGTGGTCTGCTCCTGGATCTGCTGCCGGGTGACATTCGGGGGATAGACCTCCTCCAGCGGCCGAATGTCCGAGCCCGGCTGCACCAGCGCCCACAGGTAGTCCCAGAGGTTGATCTCTCGTTCCGGACCGCCGTAGACGGCGACGGTGGTGAAGTAGAGGTCGCCGCTGGTCTCGTAGGTCTGCGTCCCCTTGACCTCGATGACCGGCGTGCCGTCCAGCTTGCCGAGGGTGTCGATGACGGGCCCGGGGCGGAAGATGACGTACGCCGGGTGGACGAGCGACCCGGCGACGGCGACGGCCACGACGACGAGCAGCCCGGCCAGCCGGCGTCGGACGCGCCGGGTGAATCCGTACTGATCCAGCCGTTGCCCCCAGCCCGGGGGCTGGGCTGCCGGCGGTGGCGAGTAGCCCGGGGGCTGGGGCGGGTAGCCCGGGGGCACGGGGATTCCGGACGGCGGCGGGTAGCCCGGCGGCACGGGGATGCCCGACGGCGGGGGGTAGCCCGACGGCGGCGGATAGCCCGATGGCGGGGCGCCGGTCACGGCACCCCCACCCATTCGTCGTCGCCGTCGGCGAAGAGCTGGTGCTTCCAGATCGGCACCTCGGCCTTGAGGCGGTCGACGAGCAGGTGGCAGGCGGCGAACGCCTGCGCCCGGTGCTCGGCGGCCACCGCCGCGACCACGGCGATGTCCCCGATCGCGAGGTCACCGGTGGCGTGCTGGACGGCGATGGCGACCAGCCCCTCGGCCTCGGCCACCTCCTGGGCCAGCGCGCGGAGCCGGTCGGTGGCGCTGGGGTGGGCCGAGTACTCCAAACGGCGCACGGACCGGCCGTGATCGTGGTCGCGGACCACGCCGAGGAAGGTGGCGACGCAGCCGGCGCGAGGATCGGCGACGGCGGCGACGGCGGCGGCCAGCGACGGGGCCGGTCCGACGACGGCGTGCACGACGCGGGCCGGCCGGGGCGCGTCGACCGATGCGGGCTCTGCCACGGGCCTGCGGCTCCCCCCTGGTCGGGGCCTCGCGGGAACGCCGCGGGCGGGAAGGTGGTTATCTGGTGACAGACATCTTCTCAGGTGCGTCAGGAGCGACCGTGTCCGATACCCCCCGCCCGCGCGACGACGAACCGGACTTCGCCGAGCTGTTCAAGCAGCTGCTGGGCGACGCCTACCACCCGGCGATGGCCGACGCGATGCGCTCGATGGGTCTGGACCAGGCCAATCCCGCCATGATGGGTGCCTTGGCGGCCCAGCTCAAGGCGCTCTTCGAGGCCGCGCCGACCGACGGGATCAACCGCGAGCTGTGTGAAGACGTGGCGCGCAAGACGGTGGCCGGCGCCGGCGATGCCGTCGTCACCGAGGCGCAGCGGCGCGAGATCGCCGAAGCGGTGCACGTCGCGAACCTGTGGCTCGCCGACGTGACCGCGTTCGAGGCCCCGGAGGCGAGCGCGGCGGCGTGGAGCCGGGCGGAATGGGTGACGCACACGATGCCGGTCTGGACCACGGTCGTCGCGCCGGTCGCCACCGGCGTGAACGCCGCCGTGGGCCAGGCGATGCGCGGTCAGATGGAGCAGTTCAGCTCCGGCGACATGCCCGCCCTGCCGGGGCTCCCACCGGGCCTGGATCTCGGCGGGATGATGAAGCAGTTCGAGCCGATGATCGGCCGGATGAGCAGTTCGATGTTCGGGGCGCAGATCGGGCAGGCGGTCGGCGCGCTGGCCGGCGATGTGGTCTCCGCGACCGAGGTCGGTCTGCCCCTGTTGAGCAGTCCGGTCGTGGCGCTGATCCCGGCCAATGTCGCGGCCTTCGCCCAAGGCCTGGAACTCGACGTCGCGCAGGTGCGCCTCTACCTCGCGTTGCGCGAAAGCGCCCGGGTCGCCCTGTTCGCGGACGTGCCGTGGCTCGGCCCGCAGCTGCTGGGCACGGTGCAGGCCTACGCCCGGGACATCCGCATCGACACCGACGGCATCGAACGCAAGCTGAGCGAGATGACCGCCAGCACCCCCGAGCAGATGCAGCAGGCCCTGGCCGACACGTTGTTCTCCCCCGAACCCAGCGCCGCGCAGAAGGCCGCGCTGGTGCGCTTGGAGACCCTGCTGGCGCTCGTGGAGGGTTGGGTCGACGTGGTCGCGGGCAAGGCGAGCGAGGGGCGGCTGCCGCAGGTCGGGGCGCTGGCGGAGGCCGTACGTCGACGCCGCGCGAGCGGTGGCCCCGCGGAGGCGATCTTCGGCAATCTGGTCGGGCTGCAGCTGCGGCCCCGCCGGCTGCGTGATGCGGCGAACCTGTTCTCGGCGCTGGAGAGCGCGGGGGGCGCGGCGGTTCGGGACGCGGCCTGGGCGCATCCGGACGTGGCCCCGACGGCGGCGGATCTGGACGATGTGCTCGGCTATGTCGAGCGGTCCCGTGGGGGGCCCGGCGTGGACGACGGGCTCGGCGGCCTGGGCAGCGAGATCGACGCCGCGCTGGAGCAGATCCTGGCCAGCGCGGACCGCAGCTCCTACACGCAGGAGCAGCAGCGCGCCACCGAGGAGGACGGCCCGATCGACGGCGGTCCGTGGCCCCGCAACCGGCCCTCCGGCGGCGGGCCGCAGGACTCGGACGGTGCCGGCTCGTCGGGGCCCTCGGCCCCGTCCGCCTGACCGCGTCGGCCGTGGGGGCCCTTGAGGCGGAGGCGGCTGCGGCGCGCGCCGACGCGATCCGGACCGTGACCGACTATCCAGCCACTGGGCCGCAGCAGGCCCGGCTGCAGGCGGAGTTCCTGGCCGCGCTGACGGACCGTGCCGACGCGATAAGCCGGTTCGGACCGCCCGCGCATCTGACCGTGGGGGTCGCGGTGCTCGATCCGAGCGGCCGCCGGGTGTTGTTGACCCATCACCGCAAGGCCGACGCGTGGTACCAGTTCGGTGGGCACATCGAACCCGGCGACGCCTCGCTGCGGGCCGCCGCCGAGCGGGAGCTGCGCGAGGAGTCCGGGCTCACCGACCTGGCGCTCAGTGCGCGGCCGGTGCACCTGGACCGGCACGCCCTGCCCGGGGCGTTCGGCACCTGCCGGGAGCATCTCGACGTGCGCTATGCCGCGGTGGCGGCGGCGGACGCCGTACCGCTGGTGAGCCCCGAATCGTACGACGTGCGTTGGTTCGACCTCGACGCCCTGCCGCCCGGAACCGCCGACGATCTCGGCGGCCTCCTCGCGGCAGCACGGCTGGCGCTGCCGGAACTGCTGGCCGGCCCGGTGGCGGGGGGACCCCGATGAGCGCCGCGACGACCGGTTCCTCGCGGCCGCGCACACCCCGGCCCGCGCGGCGCACCCCGGGGGCGCAGTGGCTGCCGCGGCAACACGGGGCCTGGGCGATGCTGCTGGTGCCGGCCGTGGTCGGCGCGGTACGCGGCGGGTTCGACGGGCTCCAGCTGGTGCTGGCGGTGGGCGTGCTCACGGCGTACGGCGCCGTCAACGCCGCCGGGCTCGCCGTCCGCGCGCGGGACCGCCGGCGGTACCTGCGGCCGGTGCTCACGTACGGCGGCCTGGCCGCCCTGTGCGGGATTGTCGCCCTCGTCGCGCATCCGGCGCTGCTGGTGTGGTTGTCGGCTTACCTGCCGCTCGGGCTGGTCGCGGGCTTCTTGACCTGGCGGCGCCGGGAGCGGTCCCTGCTCAACGACGCGGTGACGATCCTGGCGGCCTGCCTCGTCGCGGGGGTGATGTTCCAGGCCGGGCCCGGGCGCGACGGGCTGGACCCGCTGGGCTCGCTCGCGCAGTGGCAGCAGATGGCGTGGGTGGTCGTGGCCCTGTTCGCGTATTTCTTCGGCACGGCGCTGTATGTCAAGACCGTGATCCGGGAGCGGACCAACCCGGCCTACCACCGGGCCTCCGTGGGCTACCACGCCGGGTGGGCGGTGTTCTGGGCCCTCTCGGGGCTGGTCGGGGTGCCCGTCGGGGCCGCGACCCGGGTCGGGCTGGTGGTGCTGTTCCTGCTGCTCACGGCGCGGGCGAAGGTGATGGCCGGGCGGCGGGTCAAACCGTTGTACGTCGGGCTCGGCGAGATCGGCTTCTCGGCTCTGATCGCCGTCCTGACCATCCTGTGGTGAGGCCCAGTCAGACGTCGGCGTCGTCCCCGGCGTCTTCCCCGGAATCGTCCGCGTCGTCCCCGGCGTCGGGGAGCCCGCGCGCTGCGGCGTACCCGGCCAGGTAGCCCCGCGCCCGCTCCAGCCGCTCGTACCGCCCCAGCAACCCCCAGAAGCGCGGGGTGTGGCCGGGCTCGATCAGGTGCGCCAGCTCGTGCAACAGGACGTAATCGCGCACGTACGCCGGCATCGCCGCCACCGCGCGGCTGATCCGGATCGTGCCGTGCGCGGGCGTGGCCGAACCCCACCGGCTGGCTTGATTGTCGACCCAGCGGACCGAGACCGGCACGGCCCGTCCGCCCAGGTAGTCGCGCGACAACTCGGCCGCCCGCCGGGCCAGCGTCGCGTCGGACGCGCGGGTGCCGGAGCCTCGGCGCAGCATCCGGCCGCGCATCTTCTCGACCCACTCCCGCTCCTGCGCGGGGGTGAACCCGGCCGGGATGGAGACCACGAGCGTGCCCGCGTCGAACCGGGCCGAGACCGTGCGTCGTCGCCGGGCGGACCGGGTGACCCGCACCGGAAACTGTGCCGTCCCGGGGTTGCTGCCGTCAGCGGCCATCGAACTGCGGGGCGCGCCGCTCTCCCGCCGCCCGCAGGCCCTCCTGCAGGTCACTCGTGGTCATGGTCACGGCCTGGGCCAGGCCCTCCCACTCGACGGCTTGCTCGAACGAGGCGTGGCCGCCATCGCGCAGGGCCCGCAGCGTGAGTCGGGTGGCGATCGGGGCGGCGGCCGCGATGCGGTCCGCGGCCTCCAGGGCCAGGGGCAACACCTCCGCGGCTTCCGCGGCTCGGCTCGCCAGGCCGAGCTGGGCCGCTTCCTCCCCGCCCACCAGGCGTCCGGTCAACAACAGGTCGCGGGCCGCGGCGATGCCCACGACCTGCGGCAGCGACCAGGTGGTGGCCATCCCCGGGTGCAGGCCCAGCGCCGTGAAGGGCACCCCGACCTTGGCCGTCCGGGCGATGAAGCGCAGGTCGCAAGCCAGCGCGACCGCCAACCCGGCCCCGATGGCCGCGCCATTGATCGCGGCGATCGTCGGGACCTCCAGCGTCGGCACGGCGAGCCAGGTCCGGTAGAAGCGCAGCATCTTCAGGCGCAGGTCGTGGACGGTCGCGTCCGGCTCGCCGGCCAGCCAGGACAGGTCGCCCCCGGAGCAGAAGGCGCTCCCGGCGCCGGTGATCACGACGGCCGCGAGCTGGGGGTCGTCGGCGAGGAGCCGCGCCGCCCGCCCCCAGGACGCCGTCATCTCATCGCTCATCGCATTGCGCTTGTCGGGCTGGTCAAGGGTCAGGACCGCGACGTGACGCCCCGAGCTCACGCGCCGCTCGACGCGCAGGTGCTGGTACGCCGCCTCCCACCACGGTGTCTCGCTCATGCTCGGCAGCCTAGGCCAGCCCTACGACATCCGACCGCTCCCGCAGCATCCGCACACCCTGGCCGGCGCGACCTCCAGGCGACCCGCAGTCGCCCATGGCCACGACGCGCCGATTGGCATAACCGCCTCGCTTCCCGGGTACGGTCGCCCCGCTCGCCTATCGTGACAGCGGCCCGGGCCCCCGCCGGGGCGGAACGACAAGGAGAGGGACATGGCCAGCGAGACCTACAAGGGCGACTTCTACTGCGTCAAGTGCAAGGCCAAGCGCGACGCAGAGGGCGACATCGTCGAGACGAACGGCCGCCGGATGGCCAAGGGCAAGTGCCCCGAGTGCGGCACCAACCTCAACCGGATCCTCGGCAAGGCCTGACACCAGGCGCGTCCCTCGCAGCACGGTCGGGGGCGGTTCGGCATCAGTGCCGGGCCGCCCCCGTCGCGCACCCCCCGTCGCGCAGCCCCCGTTTCCGCCAGGCCCGCCGGCACCGACGACGCGATGCGCGCGTCCACACCCCAACCTGTCGGGGTCGACCCTGTGGATGACGACGATGCGGGCGATCGCGCGCGGCAGACTGGCCGGGTTCCGTCCGGCGCCTCGAAGGACCCACCCTCATGACTTCCGCACCAGCCTCGACACTACGCAGCACCGGCCTGGTCGTTCTCGACGGCAGCGACGGCCTGGTCACGGTGTTGTCCGGGCTGCTGCACCGCTCGGGAATGCGCTTGGAGATCGGTCAGACCGCCGCGGACGGTGTGGATCTGGCGCTGCGGGCGGGCGACCCAGACGCGATCCCGGACCTCGTCGTCCTGTCGGGCCCCGACGCCACCGCCACCGAGCGCTGGGCGACCTGGCGTGCCCTGGGCATCCCGCACGTCCTGGTGGAGCACGATCGACGGCACGTCAGCATCGGACCCGTCGTGGTTCCGGGCTCGACGTGCCTGCGCTGCGTGACCCTGCACCGCCAGGACGCCTGGCGGCTCGCCCCGCCCGCGCATCGCGCGAGGCGGCTCACGACGTACGAACGGACCCCCGACGACGTCCTGGTCACCCTCGGCGCCGGGGTGACGGCGATGCTCGCGCGCAACCTCGTGCTGCATCGGCGCTACCTGCCCGACCTCAGCTTCGAGATCCGCCCGCCCGACCCGCGGATCGTGCCGCGGAGCTGGTCGCCGCACCCGCGATGCGACGGCCACGACCTCGGGGTCACAATGGGGCTGTGACCGAACTGCCCCGGCGGGCCATCACCCGCACCGCCAAACTCGCCGGTCTGCCGCTGGCCGCGGCCGGCCGAGCGGCGCTCGGGGTGGGCAAGCGCATCGGCGGCCAGCCCGCCGAACAGGTGGCCCTGGAGCTGCAGCAGCGGACGGCGCAGCAGCTCTTCCAGGTGCTCGGTGAGCTCAAGGGCGGCGCGATGAAGGTCGGTCAGGCCCTGTCCGTGCTCGAACCGGCACTACCCGAAGATCTCGTGGGGCCCTACCGGGCAACGCTGAACCGGCTGCAGGAGTCGGCGCCACCGATGCCGACCCGCAGCGTCGAGAAGCTGCTCACGGACGAACTCGGGGCGCGGTGGCGCAGCAATTTCGCAGAGTTCGACATGCACCCGGTCGCGGCCGCCTCGATCGGTCAGGTGCACCGCGGGGTCTGGCACGACGGGCGCGACGTCGCGGTCAAGCTGCAATACCCGGGCGCGGGAGTGGCCCTGCTCGGCGACTTCCGCCGCCTCTCGCAGGTGCTGCGGGTGACCGCCGGCTGGATCCCGGGTCTCGACCTGGGGCCGCTGGTGCGCGAGTTCGAGGGGCGGCTCGCGGAGGAATTGGACTACGCGTTGGAGGCCCGGCGCCAGCGCGTCTTCGCCCGGGTCTTCGCGGACGACGAGAGCGTGTGTGCGCCCGACGTCGTGTTCCAGCAGAACACCGTGTTGGTCAGCGAGTGGGTCGGTGGACGCCCGTTGGGGGACGTCGTGACGAACGGTACGCCGAGCGAGCGCGACCACGCCTCGGATCGCTACCTGGAGTTCCTGTTCTCGGGTCCGCAGCTGGCCCGGTTGCTGCACGCCGATCCGCATCCCGGCAACTTCCGGATCCTGCCCGACGGTCGGCTGGGCGTGATGGACTTCGGCGCCGTGGCGGTGCTGCCCGACGGGCTGCCGACCGCGATCGGGCAGGCGTTGCGCTATGCCGTCGAGGAGGACGCCGGCGGGGTCCTGGACGTGCTGAGCCGGGAGGGCTTCGTCCGCCGTGGGGTGGACGTGGACGCCGAGGCGCTGTTGGATTTCCTGCGCCCGTTCACCGAACCCATTGCTCAAGACAGCTTCACGTTCACTCGGCAGTGGATGGGCGGCCAGGCCGAGCGGCTCCGCGACCCGCGACAAGAGCATTTCGGGCTGGGGCTACGGCTCAACCTGCCGCCGGAATACCTGTTGATCCACCGCGTCTGGGCGGGCGGACTCGGGGTGTTGTGCCAGCTCGGCGGGACGGTCCCGGCGGCGGAGATCGCCTATAGCTGGCTGCCGTCGCTGGATCCCGAGTGGGACGTGCGGGTCGCTTCCGATGAGCTGATTCCCGCCGACGAGCGCCGCTCCCCCGGCCGCCGCCCGGCCCGCTGACGCGGACGCGCGGGCCGGGGCGACCTCACGCGCACGCGCGGGGCGGAGTGGTGTGGCTTAGCGCAGCCCCATCACATCGCGGCGGATCGTGGCCTGGAAGACGTTGTCGACGGTCGCGACATCCTGGTCGTCAAGCGTCAAGCTGCGCTTCTTCGCGTTCTCCACGCGGGAGACGGCCAGACGAAGACGGTCGAGGGTCAGCAGGGAGGCGTTCTTGGACATCAAAGTCCCTTCCATGGGCATCGGGGCGTGCGGAATCGACCCAGTCGGACTGGGGAGGGGCACCAGGTGGATGCCTCTACCGTACCTCTACGGTAAAGAGAAGACAAATTTGCTGCCCAAAACGCTTGACGAAAGTCCGGTGGTTGACGACAATTCGCACTCACTCGGACGAGTGACCAACTTGGGGCGGCGGCGAATCTCCCCACGGGTCTGAAGACTTCGATGCCGGGCTCCAGCTTGCGGCGTGCCGGCGGTGAGGCGGGACCGGTCCGGTCCCGCCTCACGCCGCAACGCTGTCCTTGCGAGGTCGACCGCGCGGACGCTTGCGGGCGACGATCTCCCCCGCGATGAACAGCTGTCCGCCCCAGACGCCCCACGGCTCAGCGCGCTCCAGCGCGCCTTGCAGGCATTCCTGCTGGAGCGGGCAGGTCAGGCACGCGGCCTTGGCGGCTTCGACGTCGTCCGGATGTTCGGCGAACCACAGCCGGCCGTCGTCGACCTGGCAGGGCAGCATCGGGGGCTGGTCGAGCTGGCGCTCGCTCCGGGAATCCTGGCGGGTGGCCATGATGCTCATGAGGGTGGTGCTCCTGGTCTGGTGCTCGTCCCGCGACCGGCGCCTCGTGAGCAACAAAGAGGCCGCGGGACCCGTCTGGGTGCCGCGGCCGTAAGAGCCCGATCAAAGATCAGTTCATGGGCTCTCCGCGGTCGCGCACGCTGGACGGGAGGTGGAAAAGGGCGTCGTCACCGGAGACGACAGCGGTGGCCACGCGGCCACGACGGGCATCGCCCGGGCACAGTTCGGCCTCGGAGCCGAGAGCGCCGGAAATCATGCCGATGGCTGCGCCATACCCCGTGAGGACGGCGGGGGTCAGGGTCACACCGGAGTTCGCAAAGATTGTGCTCGCCATGACTGCGCCCTCCTTCCCGACGTATGCGCGCGTGGACCAGGAGCGGTCCACCAGACTGGATCCAGGGTAAAGGCAGCCCCGGAGAACCGCCAAACTATTTTTGACCAGCGGATTCGCCGGACCCGCGCAGAGCGGGCTCGGTCGCCTCCGTCGGCTCGGTCGCGCCTGTTCGCTCGGTCGCCTCCGTCGGCTCGGTCGCGCCTGTTCGCTCGGTCGCTTCCGTCGGCTCGGCGAGCAGATCCGCGACCGCGGCGCCGCCGACGAGGGCGAGCACCGCGGCGCCGTACCGCTCCAGCTTGCGCGCCCCGACCCCCGAGATGCGCCCGAGCGCGGCCTGGTCCGCCGGTTCGGACTCGGCGATGGCGACCAGGGTGGCGTCGGTGAACACGACGTACGCCGGGACCCGGTCCCGCTGGGCGACCTCGAGCCGCCAGGCGCGCAGCCGCTCGAAGGTCGCCTCGTCGTACGTCGGGGGGCAGTCCGCACACCGCCCGATCTTGCGGGCCGCCGCCGTCGTCAGCTCGACGCCACAGGTGCGGCAGGGCAACGGCTTGGCCGGGCCGCGCGAGCCGGACCGACCCCGCTCACCCCCGCTTCCGCCCCGGGTCTTCGGCTGGGAGCGGGCCCCCTCGCCCAACACCGCGGCGGCGCCGTCCAGGAAGCGCGACGGTCGCCGAGTGGCCCGGCCCCCGGCCTGACGCGCCCCGGCCCAGGTCAGCCGCAGTTCGCGGCGGGCGCGGGTGAGGCCCACATACATGAGCCGACGCTCTTCCTCGATCGCGTCGGGGCCCTCGGCCATCGTGATCGGCAGGTAGCCGTCGCTGCAGCCGACGAGGAACACCACGTCCCACTCCAGACCCTTGGCGGCGTGCAGCGAGGCCAACGTGACGCCTGCGACGGTGGGCGCGTGCTGCGCGGCGGCCCGCTCGGCGAGTTCCCCGACGAGGTCGCGGAGCCGGGCCTGCGGCGCCGCGACGGCGAGGTCGTCCGCGAGCCGGACCAGGGCCGCCACCGATTCCCATTTCTCCCGCACCGCCCCGCCGGAGGCCGGCGGGGTTGGCAGCCAGCCCATCCCGGCCACCACATCGCGGGTCAGGTCCGGCAGCGGGACGCTGCCGTCGTCCGACAGGGCCGCCGCCCGCAGCAGGTCGCGGGCCTGGCGCACTTCCTCGCGTTGGAAGAACCGTTCCCCGCCGCGAATCAGGTAGGGGATGCCGGCCGCCGCCAGCGCGGCCTCGAACCCCGCGGACTGGCCGTTGGTGCGGAACAGGACCGCGATCTCGCTGGCCGGCGTCCCGGACGCGACCAGGGCGCCGATCGCCGTCGCGACGCCGGCCGCCTCCGCGTCCTCGTCGTCGTACGCCGTGAGCACGGGCACCGGACCCGGCGCCGCCTGGGCCTGCAGGTGCAGCGGCTCGGGCGCCCCGGGCAGCGCGGCGCGCTGCTGCCGCAGCACCAGGTTGGCCAGCCCCACGACCTGCGGGGTCGAGCGATAGTTGCGCACCAGTCGCACCACCTGCGCCGCCGGGTGCCGACGCGGAAACTCCAGCAGATGCCGCGGCGTGGCGCCGGTGAACGTGTAGATGGTCTGGCTGGGGTCGCCGACGACGCAGACGTCCTCGCGGTCGCCGAGCCAGAGCTCCAGCAGCCGCTGCTGCACGGCGTTGACGTCCTGGTATTCGTCGACGACGAAGTGCCGGTATTGCTCTCGGACCTGCCCGGCCACATCGGGGCGGTCGGCGAGGATCCCGCACATGATGAGCAGGACGTCCTCGAAGTCGATGACCCCCTCGCCGGTCTTGACCGTCTCGTAGGCGTCGAGCAGCCGCGCCATCGCCGTGGGGTCCAGCCCGGCGGGATCGCGCTGCGCAGTCCGCGCCGCTGCGGCGTAGGTCTCCGGCGTGAGCCCGCTGACCTTGGCCCACTCCACCTCGGCCGCCAGGTCTCGGACGGCGGCGCGGTCCAGCTCCAGCCCGAGCCGGGAGCCCGCCCGGGCGACAAGCCCCGCCTTGGCGGGCTGCAGCCGCGGCGGGGCACCGCCGATGGTGCGGGGCCAGAAGAAGCTGAGCTGGCGCAGCGCCGCGGCGTGAAAGGTGCGCGCCTGCACCCCACCGACACCCAACCCCCGCAGCCGGGTGCGCATCTCCCCCGCGGCCCGCGCGGTGAACGTCACCGCGAGGACCCGACCGGGCTGGTAGGCCCCGGAATGCACGCCGTAGGCGATGCGGTGGGTGATCGCCCGAGTCTTGCCTGTGCCCGCGCCGGCCAGGACGCACATGGGACCCAGCGGCGAACGGGCGACCTCGCGCTGCTGGGGGTCGAGCCCGGCCAGCACCGCATCGGCGTCGCGGATCGGCGCACCACCGCCGACGCCGTCGAATCGCCCGCGCCCCGCTGTCCCGTCGTCCATTCTCGGTGTCCCCTCGTCCATCGCCTGGCATCCTCCCAGACGCCACCGACAGCGCCTGACCCGCAGCAACCGGGGCAGCCCGCTGGGCTGCGGCAGACTGGGCTTCATGGCCGCCCCGCACGCCCCCGCACCCGGCACCGTCGTCGTCTACGCCACCACCTGGTGCCCCTACTGTCACCGGTTGCGGCTGGGGCTGCAGGAGGCCGGCATCGAGCACGACGTGGTGGACGTGGACACCGACCCGGCTGCGGCCCGATATGTCGAGAGCGTCAACGGCGGCAACCGGGTCGTGCCCACGGTGCTGTTCGCCGACGGCACCACCCTGACCAATCCCGCGGTCGCGCAGGTCGCGGCCCGCCTGGCCTGAACGAGCCGGCCGCGCGCGTCGCGGCTCAGCCCGCGTCGGTGCGGATCGTGCCGACCTCACGACGCTGCCGCAACGGCCCGCCGTACCATCCTTCGATCAACCGCCGCGCGATCGACAGCCGTCCGGGGATGCCCAACCGCCCGGCCGCGAGGTCGGCGGCGAGCTCTGCACGGTGGTACCACCGTGCTTCGGCGATCTCGTCGGGGTCGAGATTCAGCGCCGCGCTCGTGGCCCGGGCGGTGAATCCGAGCATGATCGAGGCGGGGAAGGGCCAGGGCTGGCTCCCGACGTACGTCACCTCCGTCACCGTCAACCCGACCTCCTCGGCCATCTCCCGCACGACCGCGCCCTCCAACGTCTCCCCCGGTTCCACGAACCCGGCGAGCACCGACGCCCAGCCCTGGGTGAACGTCGGTCCGCGAGCCAGGAGCAGCCGGTCCGCCGGGTCGACGACGGCGACGATGACGGCCGGATCGGTCCGCGGGAAGTGCTCGGTGCCTTCCGCCGGGCACCGCCGTGCCCACCCCGCGGCGGTGAGCCCGGTCGCCGTGCCGCAGCCGGGGCAGTGACCGTTGCGGGCGTGCCACCGCGCCAGCCCGACGGCCGTCATCGCGGCCTCCTGATCCCGCTCGTCGAGCCAGGCGCCGATCTCGCGCAGCCCGGCCCAGTCCGCATCGGGCGGCGCCGCGGGGTGCATGGCCGCGGCGTACGCCGTGCCGGCCTCGTCACGTCCCAGGAAGGCGTAGGGCGCCGGGCTGCGGGCGTCGAGGTCCGTGGCGGGCCGCCACGCCAGCCGCTGCGTGCGGCCAGGACCTGGGCCGGCGACGGCGGGAAGGCGGTCCAGGGCCAGGTCGAGCACGCGCGTGGCCGGGTCCGCCAGGATGCTGGCCAGCAGATCCTCGGTACGCCGTTCGTCGGCGCGACGGTCCAGCGGACGGCGGGTTTCAGCGGCGTCAGCGGACATAGCTGTCAGGGTAGGCACCCGCCCCGGAGCCGGCGAGGGCGGCCGGGGGATCGCGCACCGCGGCGGACGCGAAGGCCGTACGGTGGGGCCGTGAACTCCGACGCTCTGGTGCTGGCCGCCCTCGCGAGCGCCGCAGTCCCGGGGCTGCGGCCGGCCCGCGTCGAACTGCTCGCGGACCGTCCCGGCGACCGGTTCACCGTGGCCGTCGTGCAGGATCCGGAGCATCGGCGCTGGGTCGCGCGCCTGCCGGTGGACGCCGTGGCGGGTGGGCAGCAGGAGGGTTCGGTCACCCTGCTCGGGCTGCTGGCGCGGCGGGTGGCATTTGCCGTGCCGGCGCCCAAGGGTTTCGCCGCCTTGCGCGACGGGCGGCGGGCCATGGTCTATCCGCTGATCAACGGGTCCCCGCTCGCGTTTGCGGGCCTGCCCGGCGGGCCCGGTCTGGCCGGCGAGCTCGGCCGGGCCATCGCGAGCGTGCACAACGTGGATCGTCGGCTCTTCGAGGAGGCTGCGCTCCCCGGTTATACCGCCGATGAGTGCCGTCGCCGCCACCTGGTCAACCTCGACCGGGGCGCCGCGTCCGGCGTCGTGCCGGTCGGCCTGCTGGCGCGCTGGGAGCGGCTCCTCGACGACGTCTCGCGGTGGCGGTTCGCGCCGACGCCGACCCACGGGCGGCTCGAGGCCGCCGACGTGCTGGTCGAGTTCGAGGCCCCGGACGACATCGCCAGCGGGCGGGTGCGCGGCGTCCTGGGCTGGGAGGACGCCAAGGTCGGCGATCCTGCTGAGGACTTCGCGGCGCTGGTCTCCGGCGCGTCCACGCAGGCCGTGGATACGGTGCTGGAGGCCTACGCGATGAGTCGCATCGAGCACCCCGATCCGGACATCGCGTGGCGCGCCGGGCTCGTCGCGGAGTTGCGCCTGCTCGAGGATTTCCTGGTCGCCACGTCGGCTCGGGACCGGCAGGCCACGGCCGCAGCAACGCATGCGTTGCGCCGCCTCGACGTCGAGGTCGGCGACCCGGACACGCCGCCCGCGCCGGTGCTACCCGACCCTGCAGTGCACGTCTGGCCGGCCGGGCCGACCCGCGACGACCGGATCTACCAGGGTGGATCCGCGGCGCCGGCCGCGGCCTTGGAGGTAACCGAACCGGGAGTCGACGACCCGAGCGGCACCGACCCGAGCGGCGCCGACACTGACCGTCCGGGCGAGCCCGGCCGGGGTTGAGATCAAGCGCACGCTCGCGACGGCTCATCGCCACTGGCGGCCCGACCGCAGCCGGTGAGCCGGGAGGACCAGCGATGAGGTGGCGACGATCCCGGCTATCGCCCACAGCGCCGTCCGCGCCCCGGCCAGCTGCATGACCAGGCCGAGCCCGGGGATCAGCACCGGGCCGGCCGCCATGGTGGCCATCGTCCAGGCGGCGCTCGCCCGCGCCATGAGCCGATCGGGGGTGTGGTCCATCCGGAGCGCGCTGATGGCCGAGTTCGTCATTGCGGAGAAAAAGAGCACCCCGGTGAAGGCCACCATCAGCACCACCAAGCCCGCCATGCCCCCGCCCCGCGGGGTGAGCGGGTAGAGCAGATACCACGGTATGCGGAGCAGGCTCCCCCACCACAGGGTGGGACCGAGACCCCAGCGCCGGGTCACAGCCCCGGTCAACCAGGACCCGGCCAGCCCGCCGAGCGAGGGCAGGCCCATCAGCAGCCCGTACTCGCCCTCGGTGAGGCGCAGGTCCTGCAGGGCAAAAACCGCGGTGACGGGCGTGAGCGCGGCCACGGCGCCGGCGAAGAGGACCCAGCTGATGAAGAGTCTGCGCAACACCGGGTCGGTCAGGAGATGGCGCAGTCCCGCGGCGGCACCCGCGAGCCCGCTCGCCTCACCGGTCCTAGCGGGCGGCGGGTTCTCCGGGGTGGGGATGGTGCGGATGAGCGCCGCGCTGCCCAGAAAGGCGGCTGCATTGACGAACAGCAGCACCACGGGTGAGCTGACGGCCGCGATCGCTCCGGCCACGACCGGCCCGGTGATCATGGACGCCCAGGCGGCGGTCTGCAGCTTGCCCAGCCCGTCGGCGCGATGCTCCGGCCGGAGCAGATCCTTGGTGTGGGCGGCCGAGGCGCTGGCGAAGAGCACCTGCATGGCCGCGTTCAGGGCGAGCACCCCCATGAGCGCGGTGACGTGCAGAGCGCCGAGCAGGAACAGACCGGCCACGGCTAATGTGCTGACTGCTCGGATCAGATCCGCAGCGACCATCACGGGGCGCTTGCGTCGGAACTCCGCGAGATGGCCGGCCGGGACAGCGGCCATCACCTGCACGACCGCCGCAACGGTGGCGAGCAGGGCGATCGTGGCCTGGTCCCAGCCGAGTTCGCGGATCGCGATGAGCGGGACGGCCACCGCGCCGACCGCCGAACCCGCCTGGGCCAGCACGAATGCGGCCCACAACCGGCGAAACGACGGATCGGCGCGGCTGCCCCCGGGACCTTCGCCCACCCGTGCTCCTCGCCCCGTCCTGACGGATCGCCTCAGCGGATGAGGCCTGCCCAGACTAGGCGGTGACCCGGTGACTGTTCGGGCGCCGGCTCGCCGCTGCGTCGTCAGCGTGTGACGAGGGCGAGGAGTTGCCCGTCGGGGATGGCCTGCAGGGCATGGTCGAAGGCATCGACCTGGAGACAGCGGGCCAGGTCGTCCGGATGCACCCCGGGATTGATGCCGACGGGGGGCCGGGTAGGGACTACGTGATCCTGATCGGCGTCATGGCTGCCGGAAGACGCCATGGTCGCCGATGCGGCGCCAGCGACAACGCAGATCTCCCTCGACCGTGACGAGTTCGAAGGTGGCTCGCCCGTCGGGGCTCGCGAACGACCACGTCATTTCCAACACGCCGAGCGCACCGCGTACCGCCTTGACGCGCAACGATTTCGGCCACGATGCGGCAGGGTCTCTGGCCAACTCGTCGCAGGCAGGAATGAACTTTTGTCGCAGCACCCGCCGAAACTCTGCCCGATGCTCCGGTCTGAGGCGGCGATAGTCGGCATCGAAGGCTGGGGTGGTCTCGAATTTCACGAGGGCTCGGCGTCCTCCAGCGCCTCCAGGTGCTCCAGAAGAGCCGAGCCGTCGCAGTGGACGGTCAAGTCGCCCGCGGCGACGTGCTGGTCAACCTCGCGCTCGCGGTCCTGCCAACGTTGAGTCCAGAACCAGTGCTGATCAGCGGGGATCGGCAACGATGGCCGCAGTTCCAGGACGCCGTCCTCCCGCTCGGTGATCTCGACCTGAGCCCCGGGTTGATCCAGGTGCAGACGACGACGCACCTCGGCAGGCAATGCCACCACGCCGCGTCCCTGAACACCGACATAGCCATGAAAACCCATGCCCAAGAGCCTAGAAGGGCAGCAGCAAAGCCGCAATACGGCAAAGACGCAATACGCCGCCTGGCACCTCGCTCAGGGGTGCTCCTGTTTCTCAGGTCCCATCGGCCCGTGTCGTGCCGCGCCTTGGATCTCGAGACGAGAGGGACGCCGAGGGCCCAACCGGCACGAGGGCGAGCAGTTGCCCATCGGGGATGGCCTGCAGGGCATGGTCGAAGGCGTCGACCTGAAGACAACGGTCCAGGTCGTCTGGGTGTACCCCGGGATAGGCGGGGTCGGCGCCGCGTGTCAGGCACTCCTGCCCCGCAGGGGAGTCCCGGACCCGGCGGAGATAAGGCTCGGCGTCGGCGGTGCCACCGCCATCAAGGAGTGCCGCGAGGTAGTCGGCGAGGGCGACGTCCTCATCACCCTCGGTGGGAACGCACAGGACGGACCCGGCGGTCCCGGCCAGCACCGCTGCCGTCGCGCGGGCCGTGACGAACGAAGCGCACAAAATGATGGGGACCCCGGCGACCGCGTGGGCGCCGCGTGTGCCGTTGCCGGTGGTCTGGACGATGGTACGGCCGGTGAGGTCCTCCCCTGCGATCCGGCCTGGGGCGTTCGGCAGGTCGAACCGTGGGTCGGGGCGTCCGTCCCGCAGGAGCAGCGCCTGCGGGAATCGCTCGACCCGGGCGGCCAGAGCCGCGTCGGCGTCCCGAGCCAGCAGAACTCGCTCCGCGCCGCGGGCCAGGCACCAGGGCGCCACCGTGAACGCGCGGACGACGTCGATGACGACGGCCGCGGCATATCCACTGAGGTCGGGTCGAGCGCGGTTATCGACGCCCCTGGCGGCCGGGTCGGCGACCCCGACGGCCCCGAGCTCGTCCAGATGGGTGACGACCAGCGTCACCGGCGATCCCCCTGCTGGGAGGGGATCGGGCCCTGCGTGCTCCCCGCGGTCACGTCCGCCACCGGCGCTGCTCGCCCGGTCGGCTCGACCGATCGGGTCAGTCGGCGCTCCAGCCACAGCGTGACGTCGCCGACCCGGGCGGGGGCGAGCCTGACCAGCGCGTCGGCGAGGATCGCGTCCCCGCCGACGAGGATCCGCGGGCGGCCGGCCTCGACGCCGTCGACGATGATGCGGGCCGCCTTCGCGGGGTCCATGCGCAGCACCTTCTCGTTGTAGAGATGGCGGTTGCGGTCGTGGGTCGGCCCGACCTGGTGCCCGGCCGCTTGGGCGAGCCGCATCGCGTTGTCGGCGATGGCCGTGCCTACCCCGCCCGGGTGCACGACGCTGGCGGCCACCGGCAGGCCGTCGCGGCGCAGCTCCAGGGCCAGCGTCTCGGTGAACCCGCGGACCGCGAATTTGGCCGTGCAATAGTGCGACATCCCCGCCTGGGCGAGCACGCCGTTCAGGCTGGACAGGTTCACGACGTGGCCGTCACCGGAGGCCACCAGGTGCGGAAGGAACGCCTGAGTCCCGTGGATCACCCCGTTCAGGTTGACCCGGAACACCCGCTCGTAGTCCTCCCAGGAGGACTCGGCGACGGGCTGGCTGAACGCGATCCCGGCGTTGTTGTAGACCTGGTGCACCACCCCGAAATGGCTGCGCACCGCCTCGGCGTACGCGAACATCGCCGCCCGCTGGCTCACGTCGACGACCGCGGTGTGCATGCCGGGCACGAGCGCGGCCGTCGCGGCGAGACCCTCGGCATCGGTGTCACATCCCGACACCCGGGCGTCCCGGCGCGCCAGCTCGACGACCAACGCGCGGCCGATCCCCGACCCCGCCCCGGTCACCGCGGCAACCTTGCCCCGCACCGCTACCCGCCCGCCCATCGCCCGCCCCTGTCCCTGGCTCGCCCCGCACTGGTGCCTCGACCCTACGATCAGGCGGCTCCCGGCCGTCGGTGCCCGGCCGGATCATTCGACCTCCCCGCCGCGCACGATCGCCTCCAATTCGGCCAGCTCCGGGAGTTCGGGATAGACGGTCTGCCCGGTCCCGACGTAGTAGAACGCGGCGCGCACCCGCTGCGGTGGAAGGTTTCGCAGTCGGGAGTAGGCGAGCCGATAGACCGCCAGCTGTACGGCGGCGGCGCGGGCCCGCTCGCCCGTCGGCGGCCGACCGGTCTTCCAGTCGACGACCACGACCCCCTCGCCGTCGCGGAAGACCGCGTCGATGCGGCCGCGGATCGCCACGCCCGCGAGGTGAGTCTCCAGCGCGAGCTCGACCTCGACCGGTTCCCGGGCCGCCCAACTGCTCGCCAGGAAACGTTCCTTGGCGTCCGCGAGGTCCAACACGTCGGGTTCGTCGCCGCTGCCCGGCAGATCGTCCAGGTCCACGATGGCTGCTCGCTGGAAATGCTGCTCGACCCAGGCGTGGAACGCCGTCCCGGCTCGGGCCCGCGTCGCCGGAGGAGCAGGCATCGGGCGCCGCAGCCGCTCGGCGTACGCACGTTCGTCGGCATACAGCGCCACCAGCGACGAGGTCGACAGGTGCGCCGGGAGGTCGACCGCTACCGGCCCCGACGAGCGGCGCGCCCGGCGTTCGCGCAGCACAGCGAGCAGTTCCAGGTCGTCCTGGTCCCCCGCGCCCGCGCCCGCTACGACCTCGGCCTCGAGCAGCCGCAGCGCGTCCGCCGGGTTCGTGGGCAGCGCGGCCACCTCGGCGGCCCACACCCGCGCGCCGGGTTCCACCAGGGCGCGGCGTGCCGCCAGGGGGTCGTGCGGCCAGATCGCGGAGGTGGCCCGTCCATCCCCCGCGGGCCGCGCCCCCTGCGGCCCCGGCACCGGCATATCGACCCACGGCCCGACCAGCGGCCGGGTGCCCGCCTCGTCCGGCGCCGCGGCGTCCGAGGTTGCTCCGGTCAGGATCTCGGTGAGGAACCGGCTGGTCACCCGAGGGGTGGTGGCCTCGGTCCAGACCGGCGCGCTGAGGACGGCGAGATGCCGGGCCCGGGTGAAGGCCACGTAGGCCAGCCGCCGCTCCTCGGCCACCGTGCGGGCGCCGCCGGCCTCGTACGTCGCGGTGAGCTCCCGATCGAGCGCGGTGAGATCGGGGACGCCGCGCCAGCGCAGCAGCGGCAGCCCGTCGGCGTCGCCGCGCAGGTCGTACGGCAGCCGCTCCAGCCCCACGCACCAGCCCTTGTCCCGAGGGGGCGAGACGGTCCAGGTCGCGGTCTTCTCGTCGTAGCTCGAGCCGCCCGCGGACGTGCTGGGAAAGGCTCCTTCGACCAGTCCGGGCACGGCCACGACGTCCCACTCCAGGCCCTTGGCCGCGTGCACGGTCAGCACCTGCACCGCGTCAGCGGACACGATGGCCGCCGGGGTCTCCAGGCCTCGTTCCTCATCCAGCGCCACCTCGAGCCAGGCCAGAAAGGCAGCCATCGTGGGGCGATCGGCGGCGGCCGCGAAGGACGCCGCCGCGTCGGCGAAGGCGTCCAGGTGCACCCGGGCGGCCTCGGCCGGTACGTCGGGGCGGGCCAGCAGCTCGACGTCGAGGCGCAGCAACCGTTCGGCCTCCACGCAGATCTCGGCGAGCGGGACACCCACCATGGACCGCAGCCGCGCGATGCAGCCGGCCAGGGAACGCAGCCGGACACGAGCCACGTCACCGAGCCGTTCTCCGTCGGGACCGACCCAGCCGGGCGGGGGCAGCCGGTCCAGCGCCTCGGCAAGGCTCGGCGCGTCATCCTCGGCGAGGCTTGGTGGATCGTCCTGACTGGTGGGCTCGGCGTGCGCCGCCTCCGCGGAGGGCACGCCGGGGTGCCGCTCGCGCCGCGACAAGGCCCGCGACCAGGCCGCCAGCCCATCGAGATCCGCGACGCCCAGCCGGTAGGCGGGCCCGGTGAGCAGCCGCATCAGGTGATCTCCGCGGGCCGGGTCGGCAGCCACCGACAGCAGCGCGACGACGTCGCGAACCTCGGGCATCGCGAGCAGGCCGCCCAGGCCGATCACCTCCACGGGAAGGTCTCGAGCGCGCAGGGCCTCGACCACGGGAACGAACTGCGCCCGCCGCCGGCACAGCACCGCCGCAGAGATCCCGGTGGGCCGCCCGCCCTCGGCGTACCACTCCCGCGCGATCCGATCCGCGAGGTGCGCGGCCTCGGCGGCCATCGACGCGCACCGGGCCACCTCCACGACCCCGGTTCCGACACCGGGTGCGGGCTGCAAGCGGCGGACCAGGATTGGCGCCGCCGCGCTCAGCGGCGCAGCGATCCGGTTGGCCACCGCGAGCACGGCCTCGTCGTTGCGCCAGCTCACCGACAGATGCCGCACCTGGGCGCCGTCCGGGGCGGGATCGAACAGCCGGGGGAACCGGGCCAGCGTCGTGGCGCTCGCGCCGCGCCAGCCGTAGATCGACTGATGCGGATCGCCAACCGCGATGACCGGGATCGGCGCGCCCCCGGCCGGGTCGGCGAACAGGGACCGGAGCAGCACCAGCTGGGCTTCGCTGGTGTCCTGGAACTCGTCCAGCAGGATCACCCGGTAGCGCTCCCGTTCCTGCCGGGCCACCTCCGGCACGTCCCGCGCCAGGCGTGCCGCCAGGGCTACCTGGTCGGCGAAGTCGAGGCAGCCGCGCTCCCGCTTGAGCTGGGCGTACGCCGCCACCAGCGGCGCGAGCTGCCGGCGGGCGGCCACGACCTCGAGCAGCTCGCGCACCTGCTTCGGCAGCCCCTTGGCCCGGGTCGGCCCGGTGGGCAGCGCGTGCACGTGCGCCTCGAACGCCGCGTAATAGTCGGTCAGCTCCTCGACGGTGCGCAGGTGCTCGGCCAATTCGCCGGAGAGCGTGACGACGGCCTTGGTCACGGTCGACTCGGCGTGGCTCACCCGGTCCATCGGGCCGTCGTAGGCGAGCACTACCTCGTGCGCCAACTGCCAGGCCGCCGCCTCGGTGAGCAGCCTCGCGTCCGGCTCGATCCCGAGTCGCAGGCCGTGGTCGGCGACGATGCGGCCGGCGTAGGCGTGGTAGGTGGATACGGTGGCCGCCGCGTCGCCGGCGCAGGGGTCGTCGTCGGGGGGCGCCCAGAGTCCGGCGTCGGTCAGCGCGCGCAGTCGGCCGGCGATCCGCGTGGCGAGCTCACCGGCGCCCTTGCGGGTAAAGGTCAGACCGAGCACGTCCGGTGGGGCCAGGTAGCCGTTGGCCACCAGCCACACCACCCTGGCCGCCATGGTCTCGGTCTTGCCCGAGCCGGCGCCGGCGACGACGAGCATGCTGGTCAGCGGGGCCTCGATGACGGCCCGCTGCTCCGGCGTCGGGGCGGGACGCCCGAGCACTTCAGCGATCTGCGCCGCGTCGTAGCGCATCTCAGATCGCCTCGCCGTCGCCGCTGACCGGGCAGCAGGTGCGGCCGGTGCACGTGCGGCACCAGTCGCCCACGCGGGCTTCGTACGTCGCGCCGGCCATCCCCTCGGCGGTCTCGGCGAGGAGGCGCTGCGCCCAGCCGGGGTCCTCGTCGGCACTCAGCGGGGGCTGCAGCTGCAGATCCACGGTCGTCCTCGCCGCGGCCTTGCCCACCTGAAGCAACCCCGCCCCCGCCGATCCGGCCGGGGCGGCCGAGCAATCGGTGTCGGTCGGGCTGCCAGTCTCGTTTGGGCTGCAGCTGTCGTTCGGGCTGCCGGTGTCGTTCGGCCGGGTGCCGTCGGAGGGCTCCGGGCGGGGGCCGTCAGAGGCCTCGGCTGCGGACACCAGCACCTGGTAGGCGCCGAGTTGGGGATGGCGCGGCAGGTCGGCGCCGCGTGGCTTGCTCGCGCCGGTCTTGAGGTCGATGACCCGGAGGCGACCTGCGGCATCCCGTTCGAGCCGGTCGATCCGTCCGTGCACCTCGGCCCGACCCACGACCGCGGCGAGGTCCACCTCGTGCCCGGCGGCCTCCCAGCCCTGCGCCCGGGCCGCCGCGTCGTAGCGGGCCACCCGCGCCAGCATCTCCCGCGCCTGCATCAGGCCTCGCTCCGAGAGCCACCCCGCGGGCAGGCCCAGCTCCGGCCAGCGCTCGTCCAACGCGGCCTGCATCGCCCCCACGTCGGAATTGTCGAACTCCGCCACGATGGCGTGCACGAGCGTGCCTACGGCGGCACCCCCGGCGCGGGGCTTGTCCGCCCCGGCCGTCTGGAGCAACCAGCGCAGCGGACAGTTCCCGAAGGTTTCGACTCGTGAGGGCGACACCCGCACCGTCGCGTCCGGGGCACGCCGCGGCCGGTCATCGCTGGCGCTGACCAGCGCCCACCAGTCCGCCGGGTCGGCGCCCGGCACCCCCTCGGCGGCGAGCAGCGCTAGGCGGCGCGCCACCGCCGCCGCTCGCGCGGGATCGCGGGTCGCAGCGAGTTCGCGTCGCAATCTCGCGACGACCCCCGCCGTGGTCATCACCTCCAGGACGGGGCTGACAGCCCGGGCCTCCGGGCGCACCGCGCCGGCGTTCGGAAGCCCTGCCGGGGCGGCCGAGCCAAGCCCGGCATCGCCGGCGACCGTACTGCCGTTGTCGATCAGATCGAGATAGGCCGACGGCTGCTCATCCTCGTTGAGCGTGGCGGTCACCAGAAGCTGTCGACTGGCTCGGCTCACCGCCACATGGAACAGCCGGGCCTCGTCGTGCCGTACCGCCGCCAGGGCCTCACGGGGACCTGCTGGCCGGCCGGCCAACACATCGACCAGCTCCGTCGACCGCAGGATCGACCCGCGCAGGCGCAGGTCCGGCCACACGCCGTCCTGGACCCCGCAGACCGCCACCACGGCCCATTCCTCCCCGGCCGCCCCCGCCGGCGTGGTGAGGGTGACCGCGTCCGCGGTCGGTGACCTGTCGGCCAGCATGTCGCCAGCGACGTCCTGACCCGCCACCTGCTCCAGGAAACCGTCCGGGCCTCGCCCCGGCAGCCGGTCGACATAGGTCGCCGCTGCCTCGAACAGGGCCACCACGGCGTCGAGTTCGCGGTCCGCGCGAGCGGCCCCCGCACCGCCGTCGAGAGCCGCCAGTCGCCACGGTTCGGCCAGGCCCAAGGCCGACCAGAGCGCCCACAGCACCGTCTCGGCGGTGACGCCGCTGGCCCACCGGGCGCCCCGGCGGGGCGCCGCCGCGACCCCGGCCGCCACGGCACGCGCGAGGCGCCGGACGGGCTCGCCCTCCGGCCCCAACCGGTCCAGCGTCCCGTCCCCGAGCAGGCCCGCCACCAACGCGACGTCGACCGTGCGTCGTGCAACCCCCTCAGCGGCCACAGCGGCCTCGCTCGCCTCGGCGGCGCGGATCCCCCGGCGGAGCCTGCGCAAGCCGGCCGCGTCGACCCCGCCGACCGGCGAGGCGAGCAGATCCAGGACGTCGGTGGCGCTGACCGCCGGCCGTCCGGCCGCGGCCGACAGGCTGATGTGCAGAAGCTGCAGCAGCGCGGTAACGACGGGTTCGTCGCGCAGGGGCACCTGCGCCCCCGGCAGCACGAGCGGTACGCCGGCGCCGGCCAGCACCCGGCGCAGCGTCGCGGTGCGACTCCGTCCTCGGACCACCACCGCCATGTCCGACCAGGCGACGCCGTCGAGCAGGTGCGCCCGGCGCAGATGCTCCGCGACATGCCGCGCCTCTTGGGCAGGTGAGGCGGCCAACACCACTCGAACGGCGCCGCCACGGGGGGCGGAGCCTGGGCGGGAGAGCGCCGCCCGGTGTGCCGTCCCGCCGATCGTGCCGATCCGGGCCGCGACCCGACTCGTGACCGCAGCCAGTTCCGGACCCTGTCGCCAGCGTCGCTCCAGGAGATAGCGCGGGGCATGCTCGCGGAGCTGAAGGAACAGCCTCGGATCACCGCCCCGAAAGCCCTGCGTCCCGGCGTCGGGGTCACCGGCGAGCAGCAGATCGGCCCCGGAACGCGTGAGCGCGGCGACGAGGCGGGCGCCGGGCAGCGTCAGGTCCTGCGCGTCGTCGACCACCACCAGGGACAGCCCAGGCAGGGTCTCGGCCAGCAGCCCCGGATCCTCATCCAGCGCGTCCGCCGCCGCGGCGAGGAGCGCCGCCGGATCGAGACCGCCGGGCCGACCGAGAGCCGTCACCGCCTCGTATTCCGCGGCGACCCGAGCCGCGGCCACCCACTCCGGCCGACCGTGGCGGTGGCCCAGATCAGCGAGCTCTTCGGGGATCAGGCCGCACTCCGCGACCCGCATCAGGAGGTCCCGCAGCTCGCCTCGAAACCCGCGGGTGTGCAACGCGGGCGCGAGCTCGACCGGCCAACCCGGTGCCGGCGCGTCCCCCGCGGTGTGGCCGGCGAGCAGTTCGCGCAGGATCGCGTCCTGTTCCGGGCCGCTGAGCAGCGTCGGCGCGGGGAGCCCGGCCAGGGCCGCCCGCCGGCGCAGAATGCCGTAAGCCAGTGAGGAGGCCGTTCGTGCGGCCGGCACGGTCGCGGTCGCGCCGAGCGCCGCCGAGATCTGGTCCCTCCTCGCCGCGGCGGCCACCCGGGATCGGGACAGCACCAGGCATTGATCGGGCGCCGCCCCGTCGGACACCCGGCTCAGCACGGCGGCTACCGCCACGGTGGTCTTGCCCGTGCCCGGAGCCCCGAGGACCAGCGCTGGGCCGCCCCGGTGGCCAACCGCGGCGGCCTGGGAGGCGTCCAGCGGCGGCAGGGCGGCACCCACATCGCGCCCCGGTCGCCCATCCCGAGACCCCGCCGGATCTGGGCCGCGCGCGGGCGGACGCGTCAGGAGGACCATGGACCGATTCCACCACCGGGCACCGACAACGCTATGACCTGCCCATCCGGCTCAGAACGCGTCCCAGGACCGGGTCCCGCACCACACGGATTCAGTACGCCGGAAGACTGGGGTCCACCTCGGCGCGCCACCCCAGGACGCCGCCGGCGAGATTCCTCGCGCCGGCATACCCGACCGCCCGCAGCAGGGCCACCGCCTCGGCCGAGCGGACCCCGGACCGGCAGTACACCAGTACGTCGGCCTCCAGCGGCACGTCCGGAATGGCAGCCCTCTCGCGCAACAGTCCCAGCGGCACCCACGCCGCCCGTCCCGCCGGCAATGTGACGATGTCTCGCTCCGCGGCCTCCCGGACGTCGAGCAGGACCGGGGGCGTGTTCCCGGCGAGCCACGCGGCGGCGGCGCTCGGGGAGACCTCGGGCAGCTCCGTCGGCGCCACGACACCCATCGGCTCCCCTGGCCGCACCGCGCAGACCTCGTCGAGGTCGACCACGACCGGGGTGACCCCTGGGGCACAGGCCGGGCACGCGGGGTTCGCGCCGATGCGCACCTCCCCGACCCGCGCGGCCAGGGCGTCGTACACCAGCATCCGCCCCACCAAGGGCTCACCCAGCCCGAGCAAGATCTTGAGCACCTCGGTGGCCTGCAGCGTCCCGATCACGCCGGGCAGCACACCCAGAACCCCGCCCTCGGCGCACGAGGGCACCGCGCCCGGAGCGGGCGGACGCGGGAAGACGCACCGATAACACGGTCCGCGTCCCGGCCACCACACGCTGACCTGGCCGTCGAAGCGCGCCACCGCGCCCCACACCAGCGGTCGCCCGACCAGCACGCAAGCGTCGGAGAGCAGATATCGGGTGGGGAAGTTGTCGGTGGCGTCGACGATCACGTCGTACGACCGGACCAGCTCCGCCGCCGTGTCCGCCCGCAGCCGCAGGGCGTGCCGCTCGACGCGGACCCACGGGTTGACCGCAGCGACCCGATCGCCGGCCGAGTCCACCTTCGGACGCCCCAGGTCGCTCGTCGCATGCACGACCTGGCGTTGCAGGTTGCTCAGGTCGACCGCGTCGTCATCGACGATGCCGAGCGTGCCCACCCCGGCAGCCGCCAGATACGTCAGGACCGGGCTGCCCAGGCCGCCGGCGCCCACGACGAGCACGCGCGCCGCGGCCAGCCGCTGCTGCCCCTCGGCACCGACGCCGGGCAGGAGCAGGTGCCGGGCGTACCGTTCGCGCTGCGCCGCCGACAGGTCAGCCCCCGAAACCACCCCGGGGACGGCCGCCACCTCGTCGACACCGTTTCGCCAGGTCTCCATGGCGGCGAGGTTACTGGCTAGGATGTCGGCACCCGAGCCGCCCCCCGCTGCCTCGCCCAGCCGCACCGCCGAAGGAGCGACGTGACGACCCACTCCGATTCCTCCCCCGCGGGGCGCGGCGCCCGACTCAGCCGACAGGCCCGCCGTGCCCAATTGCTGGAGGCCGCACAGGAGGTCTTCGTCTCGTCGGGATATCACGCGGCCGCGATGGACGAGATCGCCGACCGGGCCGGGGTCAGCAAGCCCGTCCTCTACCAGCACTTCCCCGGCAAGATGGAGCTCTACCTCGCGCTGCTCGACGACGCGAACGAGCAACTGACCGCTGCCGTGCTGGCGGCGCTGCAGACGGCGACCACCGACGCCGAGCGCGTCGCGGCGACGATGGACGCCTACTTCGAGTTCGTCTCGCGCGAGCGCACCCCGTATCGGCTCGTCTTCGAGTCCGACCTCGTCAACGACGCAGCGGTGCGGGAGCGCCTGGATCGGGTCGAGTCCGCGGTGTCCGCCGCGATCGCGCCGCTGATGCAGGAGAACACCGAGTTCACCCTGGACGAGTCCCGGCTGCTCGCGACGGCAATGGTCGGCATGGCCCAGCAGTCGGCCCGGTTCTGGCAGGCGCACGGCGAGACGATCCCCCGCCAGCGCGCGTCGGCTCTCGTCGCAGCGCTCGCGTTCAAGGGCGTCAAGCGCTTGCCGCTGAGCTACGCCGAGGTCGACGCCCTCTTCGCCCGCGCCGAAACCCCCTGACCCCGGCACCAACTGCTCCGTCGCAGCCACGGGAATCCCGCCGGCCCTCACCAGCGTTGCCGCGCAGGCACGCGTCCCGCGTCGAGCGATACTGGACGCGCATTCACCCACCGAAAGGAACGACGAGCGTGGAGATCCGCATCGGCGTGCAGCACTGCACCCGCGAACTCACTCTGGAATCCGAGCAGAGCCCCGACGAGATCGAGCAGCAGGTCGCCAAGGCGACCTCGTCCGGCGCGATGTTGCGGCTGACGGACACCAAGGGCGCTGTGGTCTGCGTCAACGGCGCCGCGATCGGCTACGTCGAGATCGGCGCGCCGCGCAAGGGCGGCGTCGGCTTCGGAAAGCTCTGACCTGACGCTCGTCGCAACGGACCGTACGTCGTACCGCTGATCGCGGACGAGACCCGCCCGTCGCAAGGCTGCGGCCGCTCATGGCGGAGGAGGCGCAAATACCCATCCCGTGCGCGTCAATCGCGAAAGCGCGGGTAGAACGGTCCTGGACGGAGTTGTTGACTCCACACCACCACTTCAAAGGAGCAACATCATGATGGCCATCCTCTATTACCTGGTCGTCGGCCTGATCGTGGGCGCGCTCGGACGCCTCCTGCTACCGGGTCGCCAGAACGTCTCCCTGCCGCTCACCATCGTGCTGGGCATCCTCGGCGCCGTGATCGGTGGCTGGCTGCTGTCGACCCTGTTCGGGTACGACAACGCCAGCGGCGGCATCCCGTGGATCGGCCTGCTGGGCGGCGCCATCGTCGCCGCCGGCCTGATCGTTCTCTACGGGCGGCTCACCGGCCGCAGCAGCATCACGCGCTGAGCCGGCTGCAGCGCCTCGGCGCGACGGAGTGGGGCTCCAGGCACTCGCCTGGGGCCCCACGGTCGTGTCCGTACCGAGCCGGCGGGGGACCTCCCGAGGCCTTCGCCCGACACGGGTTACCATGAACAGGACATTCGGTGCCCGATCGGCACGACAACCCGTCCGCGCTGGGTGAAAGCGCGCACCAGAAGACCTCCGATCGGCTCCGCATTACGCCCAGGCGTGACGCCGTACGACGCCGTACCACCGTGAGCCGCACGACGCCTCGCCGCGGGCCCGATCGAGAGACGCTATGACCACTTCTGTGACCACCACTCTGCCCTCCGTCTCGGTGGACGTCGACCACGACCTGCCCACCATCGACGCCGGCGAGAACCCCACCGTCGCCCCCGAGCTGACCTTCGGCAGCTTCGGGGTTCACGACGACATCGTGGCCGCGCTCGCGGACCACGGCATCGTGACCCCCTTCCCCATCCAGGCAATGACCCTGCCCGTCGCGCTGGGCGGCCACGACATCATCGGCCAGGCCAAGACCGGCACGGGCAAGACGCTGGGCTTCGGCGTACCGCTGTTGGACAAGGTCGTCGCCCCCGGCGACGACGGCTTCGCCGACCAGGACTATCCGGGTCGGCCCCAGGCCTTGGTGGTCGTCCCCACCCGCGAACTCGCCGTACAGGTCGCCAGCGACCTCACCCGGGCCGGCAAACGCCGCGGCATCCGCGTCGAATGCATCTATGGCGGAAGGGCGTTCGAGCCCCAAGTCGACGCGCTCAGCAGGGGTGTCGAGGTGGTCGTCGGTACGCCGGGGCGACTGATCGACCTGAACCAGCAGCGCCACCTCAATCTGCACTCGGTGCGCACCGTGGTGCTGGACGAGGCCGACGAGATGCTCGACCTGGGCTTCCTGCCCGACGTGGAGAAGATCCTCGCCGAGACCCCGACATCGCGGCAGACCATGCTGTTCTCGGCCACCATGCCGGGCGCGGTCGTCGCGTTGGCCCGGCGGTACATGACCCAGCCCACCCACATCCGTGCGATGGCGGTCGGCGACGAGGGCAGCACGGTGCAGGCCATCGAGCAGTTCGTCTTCCGGGCGCACGCGATGGACAAGGTCGAGCTGCTCAGCCGGGTGCTGCAGGCCTCGGGCCGCGGCCTGACCATCGTGTTCACCCGCACCAAGCGGACGGCCGCCAAGGTGGCCGAGGAGCTGACCGATCGCGGTTTCGCGGCGGCGGCGCTGCACGGCGACCTCGGCCAGGGCGCCCGCGAGCAGGCGATGCGCGCCTTCCGCAACGGCAAGGTCGACGTCCTGGTGGCGACCGATGTCGCGGCCCGCGGCATCGACGTGGAGAACGTCACCCACGTGGTCAACTACCAGTGCCCCGAGGACGAGAAGACCTATCTGCACCGCACCGGGCGCACCGGACGCGCCGGCCAGACCGGCGTCGCGATCACCCTGGTCGACTGGGACGATCTGCCCCGCTGGGGGCTCATCAACAAGGCCCTCGACCTGGGCATCCCCGAGCCGGTCGAGACGTATTCCAGCAGCGAGCACCTCTACACCGACCTCGACATCGACCCCTCCGTCACCGGCCGACTCCCCCGGGCCGCCCGCGTGCGAGCCGGTCTGGACGCCGAGGAGATCGAGGACCTCGGCGAGACCGGCGCGCGCGCGGGGAAGGGCAAGAGCGGGCGCGGTGCGGGTCGGCGCGGCGAGGGTACGTCGGGTGCCGGCCGACGCTCCGGGCGCGAGGGCGGCAAGGAGCACTCATCCGGCAAGGAGCACTCGGCTGGCAAGGACTCCGGCCGCGAGCACGGCAAGCATGACAGGGACAGGGACAGGGACAGGGACGGGGACGCCAAGCCGCGCCGCAAGCGGCGCCGCACCCGCGGGGGCGCCGCCGCCGAGTAGGTCACTCGTCGCGGTCGCGTTCTCTCGGGCCGTCGTCGGGAACGACGTCGTCCTCGCCGGGCAGCCCGGCCCAGTCGCTCTTCTCGGGGCCGTACGCCGACCCCTCGGGGCAATGCGCCCGCACCTCGCACCAGGCACACAACGGGGAGAGCCGGGCAGCGAACAGCGCGGAATCCGCGCCGTGGGCGGCGTACTCCGTCTGCGCCGCCACCAGGTCCCGCACGATCGAATCGGCCTCGGCGACCTTGCGCGCCAACGACTCCGCGGTGTGCTGGTGGGCGCGGACGGTGCCGGTCGGCACGTGGTGCAGCTCGACCCGGGTGCACGGAGGACGGAAGACGCGAGCGGCGCCGACGGCATACAGGGCGAGCGCGAGTGAGGACCTCGCGTCCTGCTCGGTCGGGGCCCGGCGGCCCGTCTTGTAGTCCACGACGACCAGCTCTCCGTCGCGATTGTCGAGACGGTCGACGCGGCCCGAGAAGGCCATCCGGTCTGAGGTGAACGCCACGGTCCGTTCGGTGCCGACCGGACGGCCCTGCCGCTGCTCACCCAACGACCGCAGGTAGGCCAGCACCTGCCACCGGACCCGCTCGCGCCATCGCTGCGCCTGCTCGGCGTCCCGGAACCCCACGGGCACCCATTGCGCGTCGACGATGTCCGAGACCCGTTGCGGGGTGCGGTCATCGGGCGACAAGTCCCAGAAGTCGCGGAGCACGTTGTGGGTGACGGTGCCGACGGTGGTGTGCGCGCGTTGCGGTCGGGGCGCCGGCCGGGGGACGTCGAGATAGCGCAACCGGTATTGCCGGGGGCAGTCCAACCACGTCAGCATCCGGCTGGGGCTGGCGGCGAAGAGGCGCCGCGGCAGCCCCGCAAATTCAGCCTGCGTCCCCGACGGTGTAGCCACCTCCGCAGGCTAACCATCGGCCGCCGCGCGAGGTGGGAGGCGCCGCGGGCTGTGGATACCCGCGAGCCGCCGCAAGGGATGCCTCAGATGGTGCGGACGAAGCCGATCACCCCGTTGGCCATCATCTGCACGGCGATGGCCGCGCACAGCAGGCCGGCGATGCGACTCACCAGGGTCGTGCCGCCCTCGCGCAGCACCCGGTGGATGGCGCCGGCGTAGCGCATCGACAGGTAGACCACCGCCATGGCCGCGGCCAGGGCGAGGATGATCGAGGCGCGCTGTCCGAGGGTGTCGGCGCGCTGCATCGAGACCATGATCGTGACGATGACACCGGGCCCGGCGAACAGCGGGACGGCCAGCGGCACCAGCGCGATGTTGCTGCGCGCCAGCTCGGCGCCGGCCTCCTCCTTGCCCATCAGCAGTTCCAGTCCGATGAGCAGCAGCAGGAGACCACCGGAGATCTGCAGGGCGGGCACGGAGATCTTCAGGTATTGCAGGACCTGCTCCCCGACCAGCGCGAAGGTGAGCAGCACCCCGAACGCCACCACCGAGGCGCGGGCGGCGACGGCCTGACGCTGCTGCTTCTTGTAGGCCTTGGTCAGCCCGAGGAACACCGGCAGCGCCCCCGGCGGATCGAGGATCACCAGGAGGCTGACGAAGACCGAGCCGAAGAACCCGGCGTCCAGGCTCACGCGCCCACCAGGGGACTCGCCGTCTCCCGGCCCACGAGGGCCTCGAAGACACCCTGCGGCGTCGTGCGCTCGGCCAGCCGGTTGACCTTGCCGGTGCCGTGGTAGTCGCTGGATCCCGTCACCAGCAGACCTAAAGCTCGGGCGAGGTCGAGAGCGTGCCGTTCCTGCTGGTCGGTGTGGTCGGGATGGTGGGCCTCCAGCCCGACCAGGCCCGCCGCCGCCATCTCCTCGATGACCTCGTCGGCGACGATCCGGCCGCGCTTGGCCGCGAACGGGTGGGCCATCACCGGCACGCCGCCGGCCGCCCGGATGAGCCGCACCCCGTCGACGGCACTGGGCGCGTAATGCCTGGCGTAGTACGGCGACCCGTCGTACAGGTAGGTCGCGAACGCCTCGTCCCGATCGCGCACGATCCCGTTGGCCACGAGCGCGTCGGCGATATGGGGGCGGCCCACCGTGGCGCCCTGGTGCACCTGCGCGAGCACGTCGGCATAGTCGATCGGCACGTCAGCGGCCAGCTTCGCCGTGATGCGCCGGGCCCGCTCGGTGCGGCTGGTGCGCGCGTGGTCCATTTCGCGCAGGAGGGGCTCGTACGTCGGGTCGTGCAGATATCCCAGGACATGCAGCGAGATGCCGCCGGCTGCGCAGGACAGCTCGATGCCCCGCACCAGCCGGATGCCGTGTCGCTGCGCCGCCTCTGTCGCGTCGGCCCAGCCGTCGGTGCTGTCGTGGTCGGTGATCGCGACGACATCCAGGCCGGCCGCCACCGCGGCAGCGACCAGCTCGGCCGGGGTGTCCGTGCCGTCGCTGGCGGTGCTGTGCGCGTGCAGGTCGATAAGCACGCCTTCCAGCCTATGGGATCCTCCCCCACCTGCTGGGACGCCCTCCGCCACGCAGCTGTCTCAGCACCGAGACATCGGCGTCCGGCGCGTGGTTCAGCGGGGCGGCCTCAGCGACGCGGCATCAGCACCGTGTAGTCGAAGTCCAGGACCACGCTGGGCAGGTATTTGCCATCTTCACCGCGGTAAGGGAAGTCCGCACACGGCTGATCCTTCGTCGCGACGGTGCGCAGCCTGAGGGCCCCGATGTCGTCATGGCCCGGAATCGCGGACTTCTCCAGCACCTCCGACCAGGCGTAGACCGTGTGCCCCGCGAAGGTGGGGTTGGTGTGCGAGCCACCGTTGATCGCCGCGATCGACAGGGCGTTGCCGAGGCCGTTGAAGGACAGCGCCCGCGCGAAGGAGATGATGTTGCCGCCGTAGACGATGCGCCGGCCGTTGCGGCCCTGGCCCTCGGTGTGCTGGTTGAAGTGCACCTTGGCGGTGTTCTGGTAGAGGCGGGTCGCCATCATGTGGTCGGCCTCCTCGATGGTGTTGCCGTCCACGTGGTCGATCTTCTCGCCGACCTCGTAGTCGTCCCACAGATACGGCGAGCCGGACAACGCGGTGTCGTAAGCGTGCCCGCCCAGGCTCCACGGCACCTGCAGCTGATCGACCGGCACCGAGGTGGGCAGCTTCGGCACCACCGGGTCGGGAGCCGGGGTGGCCTGGTCGCGCTTGTTGACCATGACCCAGCGGTTGTAGTCGAGCACGACCTCGTCGCGCTGGTTGACCCCGACCGAATGGACGTAGACGACCCCCGTCTTGCCGTTCGAATTCTCCTTGAGACCGATGACCTCGGACGTCGCGGTGATCGTGTCGCCGGGGAAGACCGGCACCCCGAACACGCCACCGGCATAGCCGAGGTTGGCCACGGCGTTGATCGACACATCCGGCACGGTCTTGCCGAACACGATGTGGAAGACGAGCAGGGAGTCCAGCGGCATCCGCTCCATACCGCACGCTGCGGTGAAGGTCGCCCCGGACGTCACGGCGAAGCGTGAGCCATACAGCGCCTGATACAGCGCCACATCCCCATCGGTGACCGTCCGCGGCGTCGCGTGCCGCAACCGCTGGCCGATCTCGAAGTCCTCGAAGTAGTTCCCGCTCATCACCTTCGCCATGGGCGCATCCTGCCCGAACAGCGCCTGACCGGCCGGCGATGCGTCGCGTGGGATGTCTCACGAAGCGCGCGCGCTCCGCGCCCTGGCGACCGCTCACCACCTGCACGTTTAGCACCATGGTGCTAAACGTGCAGGTCACGAACGGTCCAGCCGTACGTCGGGGGCCGGTGGCGGCAGCACGGTCGGTTCGGCGGAGGGCACCGGGGCCCCGCCCGCCGGCGTGCCCAGTTGGGCGAGCACGATGCCGCCGAGCATCAGCCCGCACCCGGCGTACATCCGTCCCGTCATCGACTCCCCCAGCAGCATCGCGCCCCCCACCACCCCGAACACCGACTCCATCGACATGATCAGCGCGGCGTGCGCCGGCAACGCGTCGCGCTGGCCGAACACCTGCAGGGTGTAGCCGACGCCGACCGACAACACGCCGCCGTACAGGATGGGCAGCAGTGCCGCGCCGACCCCGGCGTACGGCACCGGCTCCACGACCGCCGCCGCGGCGAGGTTGAGCCCGGCGCACGTGCCGAACTGGGTGATCGACAACCGCAACGCATCGAGCCGCGCAAACGCGTCGATCAGCAGGATGTGCCCGGTGAAGAAGACCGCGCAGGCGAGCACGAGAGCGTCGCCGGTCGCGATGGTGAACGCGTCGGTGACGCACAACAGGAACAACCCGACGAGCGCGAGCGCCACCCCGGCCCAGGTGGTCCGGCTCGTGCGGTGGCCCAGGAGCACGCCGGCGACCGGGACGAGGACGATGTAGAGGCCGGTGATGAAGCTGCCCTTGCCGGCGGTGGTGAGTTCGAGCCCGGCCTGCTGGAACCAGGCGGCGACGAACAGGACGATCCCCGCCAGCACGCCCGGCACCCTCGTCCGCCGCCAGGCCACCCGCCGCTGCGCCGCCGACCGGCCGCGGCTGCGATCGAGCCAGGCGAGCAGCGGCACCAGGGCGAGCGCACCCAGGGCGAAGCGGACCCCGTTGAACGTCAGCGGCCCGGTGTGCTCGGCGCCGACGACCTGGGCGACGAAGGCGAATCCCCAGATCGCCGCCCCGAGCAGGAGCATCAGGTGGGCGCGGACGCGTGCGGTGAGCATGGTCTCTTCTATCAAGCGGGCCGGACGCTTCCCGACGGGTGGCCGTGCCCGGCACGCGAAACGGAGCTTGCGACGACGTCGCGCCAGCTCGGGGGATGCCCCGATAGGCTGCCGTCATGGCTGACTTCGATGTGGTGGTCCTGGGCGCCGGCCCGGGCGGTTACGTGGCGGCGATCCGGGCTGCGCAGCTCGGCAAATCAGTCGCGGTGGTGGAGAAGCAGTATTGGGGTGGGGTCTGCCTCAATGTGGGCTGCATCCCCAGCAAAGCCCTGCTGAAGAACGCCGAGCTGGCGCACACGCTCAACCACGAGAAGGCCAAATACGGCATCGAGGGCGACGCCACCATGTCCTTCGGGCCGACGCACAAGCGCTCCCGCCAGGTCAGCGCGGGCATCGTCAAGGGCGTCCACTTCCTGATGAAGAAGAACAAGATCACCGAGATCGACGGCTGGGGAACGATCACCAGCCCGACCTCGGTGGAGGTCGAGTCGGATGGCGGGGAGAAGAAGACCGTCACCTTCGACCACCTCATCATCGCCGCCGGTGCGACCGTGCGGACCATGGGCGTTCAGCTGTCCAAGAACGTGGTCACCTACGAGGAGCAGATCCTCGACGAGAACCTGCCGGGGTCGGTCATCATCGGCGGATCCGGCGCGATCGGTGTCGAGTTCGCCTATGTGATGGCCAATTTCGGCGTCGACGTGACGATTGTGGAGTTCCTGGACCGGATGGTGCCCACCGAGGAAGCCGACGTCTCCAAGGAGTTGGCCAAGCATTACAAGAAGCTCGGCGTGAAGGTCCTGACGGGCACCAAGGTCGAGAACGTCGAGGACACCGGGTCCGGGGTCAAGGTCACCGTCTCCCCCGCCGCGGGCGGCGAGCAGCAGGTCCTGGAGGCGGACCGGTTCCTGGCCGCGTTCGGCTTCGCGCCGCGCACGCAGGGATATGGGCTGGAGAACATCGGCGTGCAGCTGACCGAGCGCGGCGCCATCGAGATCGACGACTACTGCCGCACCAACGTCCCCAACGTCTACGCGATCGGCGACTGCACCGCGAAGATGATGCTGGCCCACGTCGCCGAGGCCATGGGCATCGTGGCCGCGGAGACCATCGCCGGGGCCGAGACGATGCCGGTCGACTACGCCAACATCCCCCGAGCGACCTACTGCCACCCGCAGATCGCCTCGATGGGGCTCTCCGAGGCGCAGGCCAAGGACGCCGGCCACGAGGTCAAGACCGCGAGCTTCCCGTTCACCGCCAACGGCAAGGCGCAGGGCCTGGGCGAGGGGGTCGGGTTCGTCAAGGTGGTCGCCGACGCCAAGTACCACGAGATCCTCGGCGTGCACATGATCGGCCCGGACGTGACCGAACTGCTGCCCGCCGCGAACGTCGCCAAGCAGTGGGACCTCACGGCTGACGAGGTCAGCCGCACCGTATTCGCGCACCCGACGCTGGGTGAGGCCCTCAAGGAGGCCATGCACGGCATCGCGGGGCACATGATCAACTTCTGATCCGTCCAACCGATCACTGGCGCGGGGTTCAGGGGCCGCACCCGGACCCCGCGCCGGTTGTTCCGGTTATTCCGCCCATCGGGGGTAGGTCGTAGCCATGGCGCGCCGCACGCGCACACTCACCTACGAGGCCGTCGGCTCCCTGCTCGACGCCCCGGCCGGGGCCTACATCCACGTCCCGTTCTGCGCGAGCATCTGCCCGTTCTGCCCCTACAACAAGGTGATTCCCCGGCCGGGCCAGGCCGAACGCTACGCGTCGGCCCTCCTGCGCGAGGTGCGCGGCTACCGCGAGGCGGGGCTGCCCGGGGAGGGCGGCTTCTCCTCGTTGTACGTCGGGGGCGGCACCCCGACCCTCGTTCCCGAACTGTTGGCGGCCATCGTCGCCGAGGTGCCGGTGCAGGGCGAGCGTGCCGTCGAGGTGCTGCCCGATCCGGCCGCCGGCCGGCTCCTGGACACGCTGCGCGAGGTCGGCTTCACCGCGGTCAGCGTCGGAGTCCAGTCGTTCTCGGACGACGTCCTACGCCACCTCCGCCGCCCCCACGACGGCCGGGCCGCCGAGTCCACGCTGGCTGCCGCGCTGGAGCGCTTCGCCCTGGTCGACGCTGACCTCATCCTCGACGTCGAGTACGACGACGGTCACGCGGGGAGCTTCCTGCGGGACCTCACGCGCTGCCTGGATCTCGGCGTCCATCAGGTCTCGACCTACCCCCTCATGCGCTTCGGGTTCACGCCCTTCGGGAAGGGCGGGCATCAGCGGCGTCGCGAGCATGACGTCCTCGCCGAGGCGACGCGGCTGGCGCGGGAGCGGGGCTATGAACGCCGGTCCGTGTGGACGTTCAACCGCCCAGACTCCCCTTCGTACAGCTCGATCACGCGTCGACGATTCGTGGGGCTCGGGGCGGGGGCCGCGTCGTTCCTCGGCCGGGACTTTCTCGCCAATCACTTCGGCGTCGAGACCTATGTGTCGGCCGTCGCCGCGGGGCGGCCCCCGGTGGCGCGCTGGCTGCACCTCGGCCGCCCCGGGGGCGTCGCCTATGACGCGTTCTGGCAGGCGTACGCCGGGCGGCGCGGGCTCACCGGCCGAGGGCTCGACCTGTTCCACGACCTCGAACGGGCCGTCACCTATCGGTTGATCGAGCCGTTGTGGGCGCAGCTGTTGGCCGAGCACGCCAGGGAGGGCGGGCGGGCCGGCTGGGCCGCGCCCGCCTCAAGCAGCGGCGGCCTGACCTGGCGACTCGCCTCCGCCCTGCTGGAGCGCCCGCTGTCGGTTCAGCCGGTGTTCTGCAGTCCGGCCGCGGCGCCGTTCATGGTGAGCAGCACGACGGTCCGCCAGCGCGCGGCCAGCGCCTCGTCGGCGGCCGCCGCCTGGCCGTGCAGCATCCGCAGGGCGCGGATCTGCATGTGCGACAAGGCGTCGATGTAGGGCCGGCGCATCTCGATGGCCGCCCGGAGGTGCGGCTTGCGGTCCAGCAGCTCGCGTTGGTCGAGCACGGCAAGCACCCAGTGCCGGGTCAGATCGTGCTCGGCCATGATCCGTTCGACCAGGTCCGGGGCGTCACCCAGCTCCAGGAACGCCCGCCCGAGCGCCGGGTCGGCCTTGGCCAGGCTCATCTCGGCCACGTCGATCAGGGCGGCGAACAGCGGCCACTCCCGGTACGCCGCCCGCAGCCGCGCGACGTCCCCGACGGCGGCCAGCCCGGTCCCCAGCCCGTACCACCCCGGCACGTTCACCCGCGCCTGCGCCCACGCGAACACCCACGGAATGGCCCGCAGATCCGCCAGCGAACGCCCGGACTCGACGCCGCTGCGCCGCGACGGGCGCGAGCCCAGCCGCAGCTCGCCCAGCTCGTCCAGCGGGCTGGCCTGGGCCAGCAGATCGGCGATGCCAGGGGCGGTGACCAGCTGCCGATAGGCCGTGCGCGACGCGGCGTCGATCACCGCACCCAACTCGGCGTACGCCCGACCGCTCTTGCCCCGCAACCGCGCCCGCTCCGCCTCGTCGGTGAGCAGCACGGCGCTGGTGAGCCGTTCCAGGTGACGCTGGCCGACCAGCACGTCGCCGTACCGGGCCGCGACCACCTCGCCCTGCTCGGTGACCTTGAACCGGCCGTCGACCGAGCCGGTGGGCTGGGCCAGGATCGCGCGGTGCAGCGGCCCGCCGCCGCGGCCCAGGGAGCCGCCGCGGCCGTGGAAGAGCGTGAGCCGTACGTCGTGTCGCTGCGCCCACGCGACCAGTCGTTGCTGGGCCGCATCCAAGGTGAGCGTCGCGCTGGCGGGGCCGACGTCCTTGGCCGAGTCGGAATAGCCCAGCATGATCTCGACGGCACCCTCGGTGGTCTTCAGCCAGGCCTGGGTGGAGGCCAGCGCGAACCAGTCCGTCAGGGTGTCCCGGGACTTCTCCAGGTCCGCACCGGTCTCGAAGAGCGGCACGACGTCCAGGCGCAGCGGTCGGTCGCCGAGCGCCAGGCGGGCGAGCGCCCGTACCGCGGCCAGGTGGGCGGCGCTCTGGCTGAAGCTGACGATGTAGCGGCCACACGAGCGCGGCCCCCACCGTTCCTGCAGGAAGGCCATCACCCGCAGCGTGTCCAGCACCTCCGCGGTGCGCTCGCCGACCTCGGCGGCGTGCCGCCCCGCGACGCCGGCGGGCCACCCGGCGGTGGCGAGGCGATCCAGGTAGGCCGCGTCACGAGCCGCGGCGACCGGGTCGGCCACGTCCTCGACGCCGCTGAGCAGCTCGACCAGGGCGGCCTCGTGGACCGCGCTGTGTTGCCGCACCTCGAGCTCGGCCAGGTGGAAGCCGAAGGTCTCCACCAGCCAGATGAGCTGCTGCAGTTCCCCCTCCGCTGCCCGGGCGTCCCCGGCCGCGGTCAGGCTGTCCTGCACCATGCGCAGGTCGGCCAGCAGCTGATCCGGCCCGGGGTAGGCGAAGCCGGCCCGCTCCGCGCGGGTCAGCTCCAGCCGCGCCACGATGACCAGCATCTTCTGCCGGTGCGGTTCGCCCGGGGAGTCCTTGACGATCCGGGCCATCTCCTCACTGAGCCGCACCGCGTCGTTGGCCAGGGCCTCGACGAGGGCATCCGAGGGCGGCGTGCTGACCTCGTCCATCGTGAGTGTCCGGGCGATCCGATCGGCGATCCGGGCCAGGGCGGCGAGGGCGTGCGCGGCCTGGGCGGCCATGGTGGCGCGGGTGACCTCGGCGGTGACGTAGGGGTTGCCGTCGCGGTCCCCGCCGACCCAGCTGCCGAACCGCACGAACGCCGGCGGCAGCGCCTCGGTCCCGCCGCCGAGTCCGTGGTGCACCGCGCGATACAGGCGCGGCACGGCGCGCATCAGGGTCTGGTCGAAGACCGTCAGGATCGTCTTGACCTCGTCGGCGGGCTCCGGGCGGGTCCGCCGCAGCGTGGAGGTGCGCTGCAGGATGTCGATGTCCTCCAGCATCCGGCGGCGCGCGAAGTCGCGTTCCAGCGCCCCGGACCACGGGTCGTCGTACCGGTCCAGCTGCTCGCTGATCCGGGCCAGCGCCGTCGACACGGCCCGACGGCGGGCCTCGGTGGGGTGGGCCGTGAGGACGGGATGGATGCGCAGGCCGGCGATCCGCGCCGCCGCGGACGGGCCGATCTCGCCGATGGCCGCCGCAACCGCGCCTTCCTCCAGACCGGTGCCGAAGTCCACCGTCTCGGCGCGCAGCGACCGGGCCCGCAGCCGCTCATCGGCGAGATTGGTCAGATGCAGGTGCACGGTGACGGCCCGGGCCAGCGCGGCGGCCGTGGTGTCGTCGAGGGTGCGGACCAGCTGGTCGGCCCGGGCGTACGCGGCGGCGTCCGAGCGCCGCCCGGCCGCCTCGACCAGCGCGCTCATCACGTCGAGCAGCTCGGCCTGGCCCGATTCCCGCAGCACCCGTGCGTGCAGTTCGGTGAGCAGGGCCAGATCCGCCGCGACGCTCGGCGGCACGGCTCCCTCGGGCGATGAAACACGGTGCGGATCAGCGTCGGTCGGCTCGGCTGGGGTGCCCTCGGCGGTCATGGTGCCAGCTTAGGAACCGGGCACCGGCGGGTCGGCCCCGCCATCGGCCCACGGCCCCGCGGAGCGCCCGACTAGATTGGCCCCATGACTGCGCTGCGTCCCGACATCGACCCTGATGGCCTGCTGGAGTTCTCGGTGGTCTACACCGATCGAGCGCTCAACCACATGTCGAAGAAGTTCATCGGCGTGATGCAGGAGATCATCGCGATCCTCAAGGAGGCGTACGGCGCGCACACCGTCGGCATCGTCCCGGGCAGCGGCACCACCGGCATGGAGGCCGTGGTCCGCCAGTTCGCCCGCGGCAAGAAGTGCCTGGTGGTCCGCAACGGGTTCTTCTCGTACCGATGGTCGCAGATCCTGGAGATGGGCGGCATGGCCAGCGAGGTGACCGTGTGCACGGCGCGCCAGGTCGGCGAGGGGCCTACGGCGCCGTTCGCGCCGGCCCCGATCGAGGAGGTCGTCGCGGCGATCCGGGCGAATCGGCCGGACCTGGTGTTCGCCCCGCATGTCGAGACCGCCTCCGGGATCATCCTTCCCGACGACTATCTCGCGGCGCTGTCCGCGGCCACCCACGAGGTGGGCGGCCTGTTCGTGCTCGACTGCATCGCCGCGGGCACGGTCTGGGCCGACATGCGCGAGTTGGGCATCGACATCCTGGTGACCGCCCCGCAGAAGGGCTGGAGTGGGTCCCCGTGCGGCGCCTTCGTCATGCTCGGTGAGCGCGCGCGGGCGGTCCTGGACGAGACCACGAGCGACAGCTTCGCGATGGACCTGCGCAAGTGGGTGCCGATCGCCGAGGGGTACGTCGAGGGCAAGCACGCCTATCACGCGACGATGCCCACCGACGCCCTGGCCAAGAACGCGCTCGTGATGCGGGAGGCCCGCGAGAAGGGGCTCGACGTGTTGGCGAAGGAGCAGTGGGAGCTGGGCACCCGGGTGCGCGAGTTGCTCGCCGCACGAGGGTTCGCCTCGGTCGCGGCGCCGGGGTTCGAGGCGCCCGGGGTGGTGGTCTGCTACACCGACGACCCGCAGATGAAGACGGGGGCCAAGTTCGCGACGGTCGGGGTGCAGGCCGCCGCCGGCGTACCGCTGATGTGCGGCGAGCCCGCCGACTTCTCGACCTTCCGGCTCGGACTGTTCGGTCTGGACAAGTGGGCCGACGTGGACGGTTGCGTGGCCCGGCTCGGGGCGGCCCTGGACGAGATGGGCTACCCGGCCATCGAATCCTGACGGTCGGCGCCCTGGCCTATCGCGGGCCCCTGGCCCGCCGTCGGAGCGCTCGGACCAACGCTCGCGTCTCGGTCGCCGAATGGCGCGACGTGCCGACCGGTCGCCCGACGTACGTGCCGAGGCTCACCCCCGCAGCGAGGGCCAACCCCACGGTCCCCGCCGAGAGTAGGGCGTCCAGGCCGCTGTCGGTTCCCCGTGCCATGTATTCGTAGAGCCCGCGGTAGACCATTCCCCCAGGGAGCAACGTGATGATGCCGGCGGTGGTGATCGCGAGCGCCGGAACCCGCAACACGCGCCCGAGAGCCTGGGCGCCCAACCCCACGGCGAAGGCGGCCGCCCCGCTGGCCGGCACGACCGGCAGGCCGGCCACGGCCGCCACCAGGTAGGCGCACCAGCCCAGCGCGCCCGTCGCGAGCGAGACGACGACGGTCCGGGGGGAGGCATATGTGGTCACCGCGAAGGTCGCCGACACGAGGGCCGCCAGCCCCACTTGGAGGATCGGGGAGGGCACGAACGCCGTCGACGGTGCGATGTAGGCGGGCATCCCGACCCGGTGCCCGATGCCGAGCACGGTCAGGATCCCCACGACCACGCCGAGAGTGAGCAGCATGACCTCGAACGCCCGGCCGGTGGCGGTGACGTAGTACCCGTCGATGGCATCTTGGGCGGCGCCGACCAACTGCAAGCCGGCCAACAGCACGACGATGGCCGAGGTCACCACGAGCGAGGGAGAGATCGTTTCGAATCCCGGCACGTCGTTGGCTCGGACATACATGAGCGCGACGGCCACCGCGGTGGGGATGGCGCCCCCGATGATCTGCGCGAAGAAGGCAGCGAGTCCGCGCGCAGCGGCCCACAACAGCGCCCGGTCAATCGCGGCCGCGGTGAGCACCGTGATCCCGATGACCGGCGCGCTTCCGTTGAGCAGGGCCGCGATAGCCCCGGCAAGGCCGGCACTGGCGGCCGTGACCAGGCCCCTTCGGTAGGGGTGCGGCCTACGCATGATCTGCGTGAACCGGGCCCGGGCCACCTCCACGGCGATGGGGTCCTCCGCGAGATCTCGGACGAGGTGTTGGATCCGCTGCAGCCGGTCGAAGTCGGTGACCCGACCGGACACGACACGCATGATCGTCACCGGCACCTCGTGAGCGCCCCGGTGGTGCGAGACGGTGATCGAGGTATAGGTGACGTCCACGTGCACGGAACGCAGGCCGTAGGCCTCGGTCAGCTGCAGCACCGTCGCCGTCACGTCCGCAGCCGAGGAACCCGTGGTGAGCATCGCGTCCGCAATGCGCATCGCGAGGTCGATCACCGCGCGTCCCCGGGCGTCCTCAACCCCGTCCGAACCGGAGCTGAGGCGGCCTCCCCAGGTCGGCGGCGAGCCCTCGACGGCTCGTCGGAGCCGCTGTCGCAGTCCGTGCGCCGCCAGTTTGGCTCCCCGCCGATCCGCCGCAGCCTCGGGGACCGCCTTGGTCTTGTCCGTGCGAGCGTTGGCGATCGGTACGTCGTCCGGTGGGCCCTGCGCCGATTCCGCCGCGACCCGCCGTGTGGTCATCTCGTCGGGCCACTCCCGATAGGCCGCCTCCAATGCCGGAAAGCGCTGTGCGCCTGCGTTTTTCAGCACCCCTCGCACGTCTTCCCGATCCCATTGCACGTCGCCCGTTCCGGAAACATCGGGCCCCTGTCGATCGTTTCGCCCCACCCCGCAAGCGTCCGCGACACGGGGGCGCCGAGGCAAACCCGCACCACAAGCCGGACCACAAGCCGGACGGTTCCGGTGCGCCGGCAGCAGTGGCACCTGCGCGCTGGGCAGGGCCTCGTGGCATCGTGGGGTCGTGAGCGAGAAGCAGACCAAGGCCGAGCATCGGGGGATCCCCGTCACCGACGAGTTCCGGGCGTACATCGCGACGGGCTGGGCGGACCACGAGGACCCCCTGCCGCAGCGGGCCGATGTCGCCGACTACGCGGCGCAGCGCCGCCGCCGCCTCTCCGAACAGTTCCCCGGAGAGCGGCTCGTCATCCCGGCCGGCGGCCTAAAGGTGCGCAGCAACGACACGGACTACGCCTTCCGCCCGCATAGTGCGTTCGCGCACCTCACCGGCCTGGGCGCGGACCGCGAGCCGGACGCCGTGTTGGTCCTGGAGCCCAACGATGACAACGGCCACGACGCGATCCTCTACTTCCGCCCCGCTTCGGGCCGGGACACCGACGAGTTCTTCGCCGACTCCCGGTACGGCGAGTTCTGGGTCGGGCGCCGGCCCACCCTCGCCTCGACGCAGGCCGAACTGGGCCTGCAGACCCGAGAGCTGGCGGCCTTCGAGAACGAGGTCGGCAAGGACGTCGGCGCGGTCCAGCTCAGGGTGCTGCGGGAGGCGGACACCGACGTCGCGGCACAGATCGACGCCATCCGTGCCACCGTCGAGCGCCAAGACCTGACCGCCGAACAGCGGCAGGACGAAGCTGCCGCGGCCGACCTGGAACTGAGCCGCTTCCTGTCCACGATGCGCCTGGCCAAGGACGCCTGGGAGGCCGACCAGATGCGCCAGGCCTGCGCGGCGACCGCCACCGCCTTCGAGGCCGTGGTCGCCGAGCTCCCGGAGGCCATCCGGCGCGGTCGGGGGGAACGCTGGATCGAGGGCACCTTCAACCGCACCGCCCGCCACGAGGGCAACGGCGTTGGGTACGAATCCATTTGCGCCGCAGCAGATCACGCGAACACCCTGCACTGGGTGCGGAACACCGGCGATGTTCACGACGGCGACCTCGTCCTGCTCGACGCGGGCATCGAGATGGACTCCCTCTTCACGGCCGACATCACCCGCACGCTCCCCGCGAACGGCCGGTTCAGCGCGGCGCAGCGGCGCGTGTACGACGCCGTGTACGCCGCCCAATGCGCGGGCATCGCGGCGGTGCGGCCCGGCCAGAAGTTCAAGGACGTCCACGCTGCCGCCATTCGCGTCATCGCGCAGACCCTGCACGACTGGGGCATGCTGCCCGACGGCGTCACCGTCGACGATGCCCTCGACCCGGAGAAGGGTCAGTGGCATCGGCGCTGGATGGTGCACGGCACCAGCCACCACCTCGGCCTCGATGTGCACGACTGCGCCCTGGCCTTGCGGGAGGACTACCTGGAGGCCGACCTGCGTCCCGGCATGATCCTCACCGTCGAGCCGGGGCTCTACTTCAAGTCCGACGACCTGCTCGTCCCCGAGGAGTTGCGCGGCATCGGCGTACGGATCGAGGACGACATCCTCGTCACCGAGGACGGCTGCGAGATCCTGTCGCACCACCTGCCCCGCACCTCGAGCGACGTCGAGGCGTGGATGGCGCGGCTGCTTGCTGCAGCAAGCGGCCGGTAGCAGGGTCGCCTACCGCAGGGGGGTGCCCTGCTCGTATGCCGTGCGCACCTCGGACACCAGTCCCTCAGCCTGTCGCGTGGTCACGATGCCGTTGTCGGCGGCCGATCCGCAGGCGCCCACGACGACCCGAAGCCACGACCTTCCACCGCCCGCGTATTGCACCTGGATGAGGTAGACCGCCCGTTGCGCCGCCGGCACCGCCGAATCGCAGGTCGCTCGCCCCGAGGCGGCGGAATCGCTGGTTGCGGGCAACCCGGCAACCCGGGTCAGCCAGGAGGCCTCGGCGAGCACCTCTCGCGTCCCGATCAGCGTGCCCCCAGGAGAAAGCGGCGCGGGTGTGGCACCGCCTGCGCCGGGCGAGCCCGCCGAATAGTCGGTGCCGGCTCCGCCTCCGGGCAGCGGATAGGCACAGATCACCGCCCGCGCATCCGGTTGCGCCGCCACCAGCTGGCCGGCGAGATCGGCAGCCGGCGACATCGCCACCGGAACGGTCGCAGGGAGCACGTCGGGACAGGCGGCGCGCCCGGCCGGGCCACCCGCCGGTTGCGCGGCGCCCGACGCGTCCCGGGAGGCTCCCGACTCGTCCTGGACGGCGCCCGACCCAGCCAGGCCCGACCCGGCGACGGGCTGCGGACCTGCGGGGCTGCTGGCGCCGGCGGCGGACCCGGCGGTGGTGCTCGCCCCGCCGCTGCGCCCCAGGACGAAGCCGCCACCGGCCACCAGCGCCACGGCCGCGATGCCGCCGGCGGCCGACAGGGCGGTCCGCCGTCGGCCCGCCCGCCGCTCGACCCGGGAGACCACCGCGGCGTACGTCGTCGGACCGCTCGCCTCCGGCCCGACCGCATCCGAGAGCCGACGCAGGAGCGGGTCGTTCGCCGCGTCGCCGGAGCCGGAGCGCGCGCCGTCGCCGGCTCCACGACCGGTGCCGTTCTCGCCCGTGGTCATCCGCTCACCTCCGCCGTCGTACCCGCCTGCCCCAACACCCGCCGCAACGCGGCGAGGCCCTTGCTCGCCTGACTCTTCACGGTCCCGGTCGAACACCCGAGCGCGGCGGCGCACTCCTCGATCGAGAGATCCTCCGCATAGCGCAACACGACCGCCTGGCGCTGCCCCACCGGCAGCGCGAGCAGGGCCGCCGCCAGCTCGACGTCCACACCTCCGTCGGGCACGCCCGACTCCCCGCCCGGCACCGCCCCGACGCCGCCCGCCGAACCCGCCAACGGGTCCGAGCCCCGACGCCGGTCGGGCAGCACCTCGGTGGGCACCTCGCCGCGCCATCGGCGCCGCCACCAGGCGCCCTGTAGGTGGATCATGACCGTGCGCACGTACGCCTCCCGTGCCCCCACACCGATCCCCGACCAGCGCGGCCACGTCCGAGCCAACGCCTCCTGCAGCAGATCCTGGGCCAGGGCCTGCTCACCGGTGAGGAGATAGGCGGTGCGCAGCAGCGCGCCGGAGCGCGTCGTCACGAACTCCGAGAAGCCGTCCGGCTCCGCCGCCATACCCCCTCCTCACCTCTTCAGAGGTGGATGCCCCGGCGCCAGGTTGCCGTCCCGGGCAGGAACCTGCCCCGCGGCTGCGGTCCTAGACGCTGCGGTCCTAGACGCTGCGGCCCTGGACGCTGCGGCCCTGGAGCGCGTCGGCCCCGGCGGCGCTCAGGCGCTGTGCCCATCCCGAGGGGCGGGTGGGTCATGGGCGTCCTCGGCGGCCGAGTCGTCCCGCCGCTCGCCCGGCTGCGCAGGCGGCTGCGCGCCCGGCTGCCCACCCGGCCGCTCGGCAGCATCGGGCGCCGGTGGTGACTCGTGGCGAGCGGCCCGCTCGGCGTCGAGGGCCTCGCCGTAGGTGCGGTACTTCGGCGGCTCGGGCGCGCGGTTCGCCGGGGCGTACTGCGCGGGGTACGGCGGCGGGTCATGCGGTCCGCCCGTCGGGGCCGGGGGCGGCGGCCCGTACGGCGGCGGGGCTGCGGGCCCCCCTGCGGACGGTACGCCGGGTGCCATCGGCGCACGAGGCTCCGGCCCAGCGGCACCCGGGGGCACCGGACCGGCGGGCGGGACTTGGCCCGCACCGGATTGCGGCCGAGGTCCGGCATCCGCAGGAACGCCCCGTCGCTGATCCTCCAGCAGACCGCGGGCCTCGCCGATGTGGCTGGCCTCGACGAGCACCTCATACCGGGTCGCAACCACCTGCGTCACCGAGGTGAAGTCCCTAGCGCCGCCGGTGAATCGGTAGAGCAGCAAGGCCCAGATCATCCCGAAGACTCCACCGACCAGCACGGCGGTGAGGAACTGGGCCGTCCCGGCCCCGGGCAGGAAAGCCCACATCAGCAGCCCGAAGAAGGCTCCCATCCAGGCCCCCGAAGCGGCCCCGGAGGCCAACACCCGGGCGGACGTGAGCCGGCCCGTGACGCGCTCCACCTGTTTGAGATCGGTGCCGACGATCATGACGTTCTGGACCGGGAACTCCCGGTCGGAGAGGTAGTCGACGGCGCGCTGGGCCCGCTCGTAGTCCTCGAACACCGACAGGCTCATCGGGTGTTGCAGCTGAAGGCGGCTGAGCGGGATGCGGGCCGGTCCGGGGGGCTGGGTCATCGGGGTCTACTTCCTGCGGGCCTAACGTCGGACACGTGCTGTGCAGGTCAACGCTGTGTCCGTCGCAGAGATTCCGCTACCGGGATCGCCTGGCTCCGTCGTCCGCGGCGGCTGCGGCCTGGGTGCGGGGGATGGCGCGAGCCGAGTGACGTCATCGGGTGGCAGCTGGGTCACGCTGACGAGGCGGACCGCCCGGCGGTCCGCGGAGCGATGCTGGCGGGGCAATCGAGCGAACGCGCCGTATCCGCGCACTGTGGAATCGTTCCCCTTAGTCCGGCGGCGGGTCGCTCGTGCCCGGCGACACACGCACCGTGCCGGATCGTGGTCGGCAGGGCGCCGTTGACCGGCCGACCACGACCCGCGCATCACGCGGGCTCACGGTGAGTGCCACTGAGCATCAGAATCGCCTAGGGCACTCCGAGGGTTTGCCATCGCTCTTAAGCAGAAGGCGTGACGCAAACTGCGGGTTCGACCGCGCAGTACGATCGTCCAGCTGCGTCTTCACAGATAGTGCAGGAACTAAATGCCCAGATCAAGGCCCACGGTGACCGTTCGTCGATTAGTTTGACGGGTTCAGCCGCACGGGTCGCGGACCGTAGATCGGGCGGTTCGACACCGGTCCTGCTCAGGCAGGGTGTACAACCATTAACACCGATGATTCATCCGCGATAAGGCATCCTTTAAATCAGATCGCCCACCTGACGTCCGATCGTGTCCGGTCACGACACTTACGCTGATCGCATGGTCCTCACCGGGACGGACGTCGTCGCGGCCGTGGCGCTCGCCGGTTCGCTGCTGCTCGTGACTGCCGGAGCGACCCATCTGCGGGCCGCGCAGGGCGGAACTCGCTGCGCTCGTCCCACCCTGCGCTCGTCCTTCGTCGTCAGCCCTTGAGCTTGTAGTCCTTCAGCAGCGACCGCCCGATGATCATCTTCTGGATCTCCGCGGTGCCCTCGCCGATCAGCAGCATCGGCGCCTCGCGGTAGAGACGCTCGATCTCGTACTCCTTGGAGTAGCCGTAGCCGCCGTGGATCCGGAAGCTCTGCTCGACGACGTCGGCGCAGTATTCGGCGGCCAGGTATTTGGCCATCCCGGCCTCGACGTCATTGCGCTTGCCGGAGTCCTTGAGCTTGGCCGCCATCACCATCATCTGGTGCGCGGCCTCGACCTTGGTGGCCATGTCGGCGAGCCGGAACAGGATCGCCTGGTGGTCGACGAGCTTCTTGCCGAACGTCTCGCGCTGCTGGGCGTAGGCGATGCCCAGCTCAAACCCCCGCCGGGCCACCCCGCAGGCGCGTGCCGCGACGTTGACGCGGCCGACCTCGACGCCGTCCATCATCTGGTAGAAGCCCTTGCCGGGCACTCCGCCGAGCAGCTGGGCGTCGGTGGTCCGGTGGTTTTCCAGGACGAGTTCGGTGGTGTCGACGCCCTTGTAGCCCATCTTCTCGATCTTGCCCGGCACCGTGATGCCGTTGGCCTGGGCGCCGAAGCCCGACTCCTTGTCGATGAGGAAGGTCGACATGTTCTTGTAGACGCTGTCATCGCCGGTGTCGGTCTTGACGAGCACGGCGGTCAGGTTCGACGACCCGCCGTTGGTCAGCCACATCTTCTGGGCGTTGACGAGCCACCCGTCGCCGTCCTTGACGGCCTTGGACTTGATCGCCGAGACGTCGGAGCCGCAACCGGGCTCGGACATCGAGAAGGAGCCGCGGATCTCCCCGGTGGCCATCTTGGGCAGGTACTTCTGCTTCTGCTCATCGGTCCCGTGCTGGAGCAGCATGTAGGCCACGATGAAGTGGGTGTTGATGATCCCGGACACGCTCATCCAGCCGCGCGCGATCTCCTCGACGGTCAGCGCATAGGTCAGCAGGGACTCACCCAACCCGCCGTACTCCTCGGGGATCATCAGGCCGAAGATCCCCATCTCCTTCATGGCGTCGACGATCTCCTGCGGATATTCGTCCCTGTGCTCCATCTCCGTGGCCACGGGGATGATCTGCTCCTCGACGAACTCCCGAACCAGCTTGATGAGTTCGGCCTGCTCCTCGTTGAGGCCTTCGGTGCGCTGCAGTCGGGACATATCACCCTCGTCTCGTGGTCGGTTGCTGCGTCGTGCCTGGCGCGAGTATCCCCCGTCCAGCAGGAGCATCGGCCCGTTACGGCGGGTGAATCGGACCACCCCACGGCCCCGGGCAGGACGGCTCGAAGTGGTCGAGCGCGAGCCTGCCGGAGCACGGGTGTCAGATGGTGGAATGGGCCGGGTCCGGACTACGACCGTGCGGCCTCGGCCGCACCACCCGAAGGGACTGCCCCCATGGCCGATCGCTCCTACCGCTTGATGGAAATCGTCGGGACCTCCACCGAGGGCGTCGACGACGCCATCCGGAACGGCATCGCGACCGTCGCCGCCGAGGTGAGCAACCTCAACTGGTTCCAGGTCGTCGAGATCCGCGGCCACATCGACGCCCAGCAGGTGGCCCACACCCAGGTCACCCTGAAGGTCGGCTACCGCAGCGAGTAGCCACCCGTACGCCGGCGCGGGTTGCCCGGTGCATCCGCAGGCGTCTCGCCAGCCGCGGTCCCGGGCCCCTGCCGTAGTCATCCAGGAGGAGCCCCCATGTCGGCCCGCGAGGACGTCACGCGTGGCGCCCGCGAACTCCCCTTCCACGAGGCCCTCCGAGCGGCGATCGACGCCCGCGGTCTGCCCCTCGAACGCGTCAGCGCCCACCTGCGCGGGCACGGCCACACGGTCAGCATCGGCACGCTCAGCTACTGGCAGAGCGGCCGCAGCGTGCCCTCGCGCGCCACGTCCCTGCGGGCGCTCGGCGCCCTGGAGACCATCTTGCGGGTCGAACGGGGACACCTGGCCCAGCGCGTGCCGGTGGTGCGCAGCCGGCGCCGGGTGAGCCGGCCGGCGCGGATGGCTGACGGCGAGACCCGCGCGGCAGTGATCGAAGAACTCATGGCCGAGCTCGGCGCCACCTTCGACGACGGGCTGCGCCTCGTCTCGGCCCACGCGCGCAGCTTCGTCGCCTCGGACTTGTCCATTCGATACGTCCAAGTCCGCGAGGTCTTTTGGGCCACCCGACCGCAGGTCGCCCGGTATCTGGTGGCCGCCTGGCATCCGGTCGCCGATCAGGAGGTCGTCATCACCCCGGTGCACGGCTGCGCCCTGAACCGCTGCGTGGGACGCCTGGCGGAGTCGGTTTGCGTCGCCGAGCTGGCCATCCCGCCACTCGCGCAGGGCGGCACGCACGCCCTCGACTACGAGATCGCCTTTCTCAGCGACCGGCCCGGCGCGTCGACGGATGCCGCCGTGGCCTTCACCACGGCGCCGATCAGCGAGCTGTGTCTGGAGGTCAACTTCGCCCCCGGACGACTCCCGGACATCGTCCGACTCGTCGAGGGCGCCTCGGCCGAAGCCGCGCAGAGCACCACGGTGCCGAAAATTCAGCAGGTCATGACCGTGACCCGCCTGCACTTCGGGCCCGGCAAGGTCGGACTGGAATGGGATGTTCCCCTGCCGTGAGACACGAACCCATCCCCGGCGGTCACATCAGGGCTCGAGCGGTCCGCGCTCCGGAAGGGGCCCCAGTGACGTCGTACTCCACTCGAACCCGAGCGTTCCCGGCCCCACGTTCTGGCGCGCCACGGTGACGGTGCGGGACGTCATCGGCGCTGTGGTGCGTACGACGTCGTCCCCCAGCCCGTCCAGGCGGGTCATCTCGGGCGGTGCGGCGTCGGCCTCGAAGGTCACCTGGAGATAGATCTCGCGAATCGGCGAGACCAACCCGATGAAGGAGTCCGACCGCTCCACGCCCTGCACGGGCAGCCCCTGAAAGCCCATCTCGTATTCGATGACGCCGATCTCGCCGCGGCGCAGGGGGGCAGCGCCATGTCCGCGATTCCCCAGGAGTCCGCCGCATCGGCGATGTGGCCGTGCATGCGGCACCCGCTCACCGGCGTAAACACCACGTCGATCCCGCTGACGGGGTGCCCGGCGGCGAGCAGGTAGCTGTCCACCCGGTCGTCGGTGGCGACGAGCACTTCCCGGCACAAGACACTGGGTACCTGGCCGGACTGGTCCACGTAGGCGCAGGTGTGATTGGCGACGAGGTCGACGCCGGCGTCGAGGGAGCGTCCCATCGAGGCCAAGACCTCGTCGATGCGAGAGCGCTGCCGCAGAATGTCGGTGAGCGCCGGCTTGGGGGCGGAGGCAGTGTCTTGTCCGGGCGGAAGAGGGGCAAGCCTGGCCAGCGTGCCGCGGGGGATGCCCAAAACGGTCTCCAGGGCGCCCAGCGCCCGAAGCGAGGTGGCCCGCGAGGGCAGGCTGCGTCCGCTTTGCCAGTAGCTCAGCGTGGCGATGCTGACGGTGTGACCGCGCGCGCAGGTGCGCCGCGATGCGTTCCAGCGACAGCCCGCGGGTGATCACGGCGGCACGCAGCACCTCGTGGAACTGCTCGACACCGTCTGACACCACCCACCCCCTGGACGGACCGCGGACTGTTGGACCCTAATCCGAAAATGGAAGGTGACCACACGGTTGGCCACGTCGTGAGGTGCGGGTTCGTGGTCAGGCGGCCGGGCTGAGGGTGACGCTGTAGCCCAGGGCGTTCAGGCCGCGGATGTGGTTACGGACGGCGCGTTGGGTGCCGACGCGGTTGGTGTAGT